>ERZ869936.33-NODE-33-length-246424-cov-8.749108_pt1 | contig 246424 bp, 208 predicted proteins | sample MGYA00520876_ERZ869936 | MGnify/ENA primary metagenome ERZ869936 (study PRJEB32218, sample SAMN09650985) | biofilter metagenome | isolation source: enrty point of leading RO module | place: Saudi Arabia: Thuwal, RO plant located on Red Sea | collected 2016-02-17 ...
CAATCCGCCCGCTTACAAGTTTGACGACATGGGTGACTTTCAACTGTGGGATCCCAACGATCCAGGCTACGACCCAGCGAACCTCTATCGAAACAAGCTGGCGAGATACTTCCTGCCAACGCTCAGCGAGTGGCACAAGGCCGCGTACTACGATCCCGTTGCGGAAGTCTATTACGACTATCCGTCAGGCAGCGACAGCGTCCCCGATGGAATAAGTTTTCCCGGCGATACAGTTTTTGACGCAGTGTTCGATGACGGAGGCAACAACTTGGGGCCCAACGAGATCACAAACGTTGGAATCACGAGTCCTTTCGGCACCTTCGGCCAGGGCGGCAATGTGAGAGAATGGCTCGAGATTGCCTTTGATCGAGAGAACACTATGCCCGACAAGCAACGGATGATGCGCGGCGGCGCGTGGGGCAGTATTCATACGTTGCTGCTCGCCGCGAACGATGGAATAGGATGGGCGCCGTCGTTTGAGGGAAATTTCGTCGGTTTGCGAGTTGTTGCTATTCCAGAACCGTGCCCACTGTCGTTGGTCGTTATTGGACTATTCGGACTGCCTAGACGGATCGAGCAACGTGACTACAGGCGGGCAAAGCGTGTTTAGTATAAGATCATACAACACATGCTATTAGCATAAACCAGATTTGTGTAGAAGGGAGTTTTCATGCGTAGCCTGCCTAGCGGTTGGAATACAGTTCTCGCCAAGCTTGGTTTCAAGAGGAGGAAAAGCGGTCGGCGGAACATTTGCTCGCGACGGTTGCGGTTCGAATCGCTCGAATATAAACGGATGCTGGCAACAATAACCGTCAATACAGATTTGGATGTCAACGACGAAAACGATGGGCTTACAACACTGCGCGAGGCTGTAGAGGCGGCTAATCCATCTGGCGGAGATTCGATAAACTTTGCTTTGAACCCGAATTCAACGATTGCACTTGATAGCGCTTTAGGTGAAATCGCATTTAACAAGTCCTTAACAATTGATGGCGGAACTCTAGGCCTGACGATCGACGCTGGAGGCGGTACGAACGGCATGGTCGGCAACGGCGACGGCTTCAGAATCTTCAACATCACCGACACCACCAGTGGTGCAAGCCCGCCCGAAGTGACCATGATTGGGATGAAGCTCACTGGCGGCGATGTTTCTGACAATGGCGGTGCGATTCGCTCGGCAGGAATCCTTACGCTTCAAGATATGCAAATCATTGGCAATGCTGCTCAATCAGGTGGTGGGCTCTTTTTGAATGTAAAAGGTAGTGGTACAAGTCAGCGCGTCGTGTTAAGTATCGAAAATTCTCTGATTGATGATAATCAGGCATTCAGCTCAGGTGGGGGAATCGCTTTTCAATCGGGTTCCAGCGCGGGCGGCCAGGACATTGTAATGATTGAAGGCTCTACAATCTCCAATAACGAGACTGAAGGTGTAGGAGGAGGTCTGCATGTACAGAGCAACAGCGGTGGAAACAATGAGGTAATTATATCGACAAGTGAGATAAAGTTAAACGAATCCCAGCAGGACGGGGGAGGAATAAACTTTTTAAGCAACACTTCCAACTTATCGATCCTTGCTGGCAGTACCATATCTGGCAATACATCAACATTTCAGACTGGAGGAGGAGTAAATTTTTCTGGTACGAATGGCGCAAAATTGCGAGTGGAGGAGTCTACTATTTCCGGCAACAAGAGTGCATCTAATGGTGGTGGAATTTATGCCAGATTAGCAACCTCCTCTAAGCTAATTGTGACAGATTCAGATATCATCGATAACGAAATTCTTGAGTCCAGTGGCAAAGGCAACGGTGGGGGCATCTATACTAAATTGCCGAGAGATATAAGCAATATGACCCTGCTCAAATCTGTTGCGATCTCACGATCATTGATCTCAGGAAACACTGCATTTGGACGAGGAGGAGGATTGTATACTGGGCTCTATCAGGGACACGAAGTGCTGATCGAAGAATCTCGTTTCACAAATAACATAGCTAAGGAACCAACTACATCCGTCGGATATCATGGAAGTGGAGGAGGCATATATGCTTATCTCCATGGTCTAAATTACGTGAGCAGCACTCCTGTTCCAAGATTCACAATAACTGGTTCTTCCATAGACAACAACAAAGCGGACTTACAAGGGGGCGGGATCTTTGTCTGCGGCAAGTATAGCGGTGAATTTCTTACATGGAACACAACCGTTTCTAGTAACCAGACCCTTGAAGAATTACATGGGATTGGAGGTGGTATTTTTATTGGAAGGGCTCATGAGGCTAATCTTCAGATTAATATGTATCTCCGTAATTTGACCATAACAGAAAATGTCAGTGCTACAGCTGGAGGTTTGTGGATCGACAACGTCGATAATATGCCTGTGAGCATTGCCAACTCGATCATTTCAAAAAACTTCGATCATGATGCAATGCCAAATAATCTCGTCGGCCGGGTTGATCGAGCGAATTTTCAGTACAATCTACTTGGATCGGGATCAATTGTGAGGGACCTCAATGGAGTACTGATTGATCCTATTAACAATAACAATCCACTACCTGCATCCAACCAACTCGATGAAGATCAACCCAAATTGGAGGGACTAGACTTCAATGGCGGCCGCACACCTACTCACCGACCGAAAAATGACAGTCCTGTTGTGGACGCAGGGTCGAATTCCTTGGCAAGTCATCCTCTTGATAGCAGTCCATTTGTCAATGATCAACGAGGATTCGGCTTTCCGAGACTCTGGGATATTCCAGTAATAGGTGGGAATGGGGACGACTTTATTGTAGATATTGGAGCATATGAAATCGGCTTGGCCAAAGTGGCCGACGTGAAGATTGATCGGCGGGATACGCTAAATGATTGGGCCGAGAGTGCTGAGGTCTCGATGAAGCACGAGATTGAAGCAGGACGGCAGTATTATTCTATTGCCAAAGCAGGAGCGAACACGATCGAAATCGTGTTTACTGAGGCTGTCGATTTCCCCTCCCAAGCGGGCTCCAATCCAGGGAGTGAATTGCGCTTGGTCGGTGGTCTCAACGGTAATACAGACGTTGTCTTTAATAACTTCGTTCATGCGGCGGGTTCCAACGTGGCTATTTGGACATTCAATGATCTGCCGTTCGATAAATATGCCATCCGTCTGAGTGATGCTGTCCTCGGCAGTCTCACCCAGGAACGATTGGATGGGGATTTCAATAATGATGACAATGGAGCAGGGATCGACAATACGCCGGATGACAAAACCGATGATATAAAGCGGCCGTTTATCGTTGGTGACGGCGCACATATAGCTGGCAGCATGTCGGGAGAATTTCGCTTGCACTTTGCTTATCTCCCTGGGGATTATGTGGGCGACGGCCTTGTGGATGGGGCGGATGAGTTGTCTTGGCAACGCAAGGAAAGCACTTCTGACGGGGATGGAAACGGCATCGTCGATGCAACCACGGGTGATTATGATGTCTATTCAGACAACTTCGGTAATAATTTGCCGCTCACTGCCGTTGGATTTGCTGACTTCAATGATGATGAGATCGTTAATTCTCTCGATCTTATGATATGGCAAGAAAGTTACGGCCTAAACGGTGGTGGTGATGGCGACGGCGATGGAGATACCGATGGCAGTGATTTTCTTATCTGGATATCGCACTACATGCAAAAGAGCGCCTGGTATGTCCCGCATTCCGGCATGGCGGGCGCATTAACCACTGGCCTACCGCCCCAGGTGCTCAACGTAATCATCAGCGGCTCGCAATCAGTGCATGATCCTTTCTCGTTTGATACTGTCGATGGTTCGGGAGACCAACTTGCCACCGTGCCAGTGGGATTGGCCGATACGATCTCGATAGTGTTCAGCGAAGGGGTGAATGTCTCAGCCGAAGCGTTGATTGTGGTGGGACTCACCACGGCCAACGTGCCGCAACTAGCCGAGTTCAGCTACGATGCGGCCACGCACACGGCCACGTGGCGTTTCGAAGGATGGGCCTTGGGGGACAATTATCTCTTGTACCTGAGCGACAGCATCACCGACACGGACGGGAATTTCCTGGACGGGGAGTGGACGAACCCTGCCAGTATGTCAACAACGAACTCTTTAGTGAGCACCTTCCCTTCGGGCGACGGCGTCTCAGGCGGGAGTTTTAATTTTGTGATGACACTGTTGCCAGGCGATGCCAATCTGGATGGGGTCGTTAATACGGGAGACTTGAGTATTCTCTCCAACCATTGGGAGCAAAACGGCATGTTCGAACAGGGGGATTTTGATGGGGATGGTTTCGTCGGCAACTCGGATTTAGATATTTTGGTCAGCAACTGGCAGAGAAACTTGCGGAACATCTTCATTCTGGCGGACCTCGATGCGGATGGAGACGTCGACGACGAAGATCTTGATGTCCTTTACCAGAACTATGGCATGACCAATGCAACCTGGGCCGATGGGGACCTCAATGGCGACGGCGTGGTGAGCGATCTGGATGTCGATCTGGCCTTTGCCCAGTACGGATTGTGGTTGAATAGGGTAGCGTGATGTGATTGGGGATGTGTGGCGAGTGGTTGGTGGTGGGTAGGAAACGCGCGCCGCAGCGTGGCAAAATTACGCTGCTTGCGGCAAGCGAAACCTCTCGACGATCAACCCTGCGCACCGTGCAGACTCGTGGAGTTGATGTTTTGGGGAGGGAAGGGGCCCTCCGCGGTTCCAATCTGCGAACCGGGTGATCCATCCCATGTCTTTTAGTTCCTGCACGCCGCGGGCTACCCGACCGGAGCGAATGCGGGGGACTTCCAGCAAGCCCACCCGGGCACCGCTGGTCAGCGCTTCGTAGACCATTGAGACGCTGTCTTCGCTGACCCACACTTGAGACGCGCTAGCCAACTGATTAGGCACCCAGTTGGGTCCCGTCTCTTTTTGGGGCACTACGGTTAGATTGGGCCGTTGTTGGGCCTTTAACAGCTTGAGAAACTCAGTTGGTGTCCTCCGCGAGGTGGTGAGATTCCATTTCACCATCAGTTGCGATGAGACAACAGCATCTATCTGTTCGAGAATTGATGGGTTGCTCCAACCATATGCCGAGGAAGGTCCACCGATGAGAATCAACCCCTGCCCAGGTTCCTGCTTCTGGGATGGGGCAACAAGATTGAGTACACCCCGGGTGAGGACCACATTTGCCGCCTCAGCAGGACCATCGTGGCGGGGGACGATAGAGAGATCGAATAACCAATAGGGCAAAGAGGGCTTCATCAAGACAACCGCTTTTCCTCCAAAACGGCGTCGAGCGGCTAGTACGGTGAGATGGGTCGAGTGCCCCGCTCCCAGAATAAGTTGCGGAGGTGGTAACAGGTTTCCAGGAGGGAATTTCTTGGCAAACCACCACTGCAAACATTGCGACCGGCGCGGCGCTGGCAGATCGAACGTTTCAATCGGTGTTAGATCACGAAGGGCATTTACCAAACCGAGCGTTTGATTCTCGTGTCCCGGTTTGCCATCGCGAATTCGCCAGATTACAGTTTGCATTGCGGAGAAAAACCCTAGGCAGCCGTTCGCTGGCGTATTGAAAGGAAGGCGTGAGCCATCTCGGCCGCAATCGAGGTCGTCGCGGCTTCGTTGAGATGAACGTTGTCGAGAAATGCCTCAGCAGAATTTAGACTGTCGATGATCGGTTTGGTGGGAATATATAAAGCACCCTTTCGGGTTGCGATATCGTGCAGTTCGGCATTGTATCGAAGGAGCTGGGCATTACGCCGCTCATCGTTCTGAACCGGGGGAGAACCCCAGAGAATAATCCGGATGCTGGGATTTGCGTAACGGGCAAGCGCAATGATCCGCTCGATATTCTCTCGATACTCAGCAAGCGGTACGACAGGACCGCTGGGTACGATATACCGCAACAAGCGTGAGCGTAATCTTCGCTTTGTGAACTTCAATATTTTGCGCCAAATCTTTCTGGAGCGTGAATCGGGAAAGTAGGGGACGTAGATGCTCGGTAAGGAGGTGATCCAGGAGTCCACCAGCCCAAAGTTCAGCAGCAGGATGTCGGCCTGCTCGGCCCGCGCAGCCATCAGGGCGATGCCTTCTCGCGAGGTGGCCATCCCAAAGCCAAGGTTCTGTCCGCTGGCCGGGTGACCTGCCTGCTCCAAACATCGGCAAAACTTGTCGAGAATCGTGTTGCCTATCGGCGGTTCATGAATGCCATAGGTATTGCAATCTCCGACGGCCAACACTCGGGTCAGGCTGCTGGTAGAACGGGGGGCAGTTTGCTTGGTCCAGGGGTTCATGGGATTCAATTTTATTGTCATTCTTAAGCAGCCTTAGACTGCGAGTGCATAAAAGTAGGCGACTTGGCGGTGGGGTTCGATTTGAATGGTTTCGTCATGACTCCGCAGATGGTTTCTCTCATGCGAGGCAATCCGGCGGTCAACATTCTCCAGGCAATTCCACTGGACTTGGAGTAAACGTTGGCCGTCCACACATCGATCGAAGTGTAGCCGCAAGACTCGAAAAACATTTCGATCTCACGCGGGGTGTACTCACGGACATGGCCCATGTAGCCAAGTTGTTCCAGGTTTCCATATTCTGCGAAGAGATTGTTCACTATTCCCTTACGGGCGATTTTGCAAAGCTTCCTAAGCGAAAACAAATTGGGCGTTGTGAGATACAGGATTCCACCTGGTCGCAACACGCGGAGGATTTCCTGAGCGGTCAGAATCAAGTTTTGACGCAAGTGCTCGAAGACCTCAGTCATGATTACGACATCGAATTCGCCGTCGGGAAGATCGAACGGCTTTCCATCGCAATCCAGCGGCACGATGGGGCACGAAAGCTTGTCACGAAATTCCCACTTGGCAGGATCAAAATCGGCTGCGACCGTATCGACGCCCATGCGGGATAGACATTCAGAAAGAAAGAACGGTGCGGCGCCCAGATCCAAGATCTTCCCTTGCAACGCACCTCGCTTGCGGAGCGTCTCGAGAGTGTGGCGGTGTCGTCCTGCATGGACCTGAATGTAGTTAGACAACCGATGATCTCCAGCAGTCAGCCGAAGCAGGGTTGTCAGTGTTCGCTGATACGAGTTTTCCAGTGACTCTGTCATGTCTATAACCGTGGCAGATTTCTTGAGTTGGATTTATGCTGCTCGTTTGAAGTAAAGTACGTCTTGTTTGCTTTCAGTTAGTTGCCAGGTGAATCCTTGTTCCGCGAGGCGGGCAACTACCCGGGTGATTGCTTCATTTCCCACGATCTGGGGATGCATTTCGATGCAAAGCTTCTTGAGCGAACTCAGGTCGAGGCGCGAGTCGGCCAGGTCAACCTCTGCGCCTTCGATGTCCATGATCAGAAATGTCGGCTGAATCGTGTCAAGCAGATCTTGCAGCGCGACAGTCGCCACTTTGTGTTGTTGCCTCCCGACTTCTTCTTCACTACCGAAGCGGCTGGAAGTGACAAACTTGTCATCGACATAGAAGTCGTTTTCCCCTTCTTCCAGGGCTACCATTTTGATTTGCAAATGGGGCGACACCTGGTTTAAGGCGAAGTTTTTCCGAAGTACGCTTTCCAGGGCTGGGTTCGCCTCCACGGTGTGCACCCGGTCGGAACCGATCTTTCGGCAGCAGAGAATTGTGACCAGCCCCAAACCCGCGCCACACTCCAGCACCGTATCGTCATCTGCGAGATTTCGCAGCACGATCTCTCGCTCCTCGGCCTCGTGCGAATCGCGATAAATTGACCGGGCATAACTCGTGGCGGCATGATCTCCCAGGTAGATTCGCAAACCTTGATTCGTGACAGTTCGCGGCCTGAAGAGCTTCCGCGTTTGATACCGCAACCACCTGGCACATTTCTTTATCAGATTATTCATGTCAATGATTACTTATGCAGGATTGCGGCTTTGGAGTGATACTGCCACTTCTTGAATTGCGAGTGGAGTGGAAACCCAGTAAATATCTCGCCGGGAGCGTAGTGATCGTGTACGACCTTATTGACCAGTGACATGTCCGAATTGACTAACTGGGACTGCCCGCTGATGCAGTCGATGATGTGGCTGAGCAACTCAATTACTTCCGTTCGCTTTCCACCGATAATCCCAGGGTTGATGACCTGGCGATCGGCGTGAAGTACTGAACCGAATTGAGTGGTCATTTCTTGACGCAGGCAGCGACTCTCTCCGATTCGTTTTTCTTCACTGCCGAGAAAAATGCGATGATTGTCTTGGTCCTGCTCGATCAGCGAAAAGGGATCATGCTTGAAGGCTACATCCGAGATGTCGGTAACAAATACAAAGGGTGCCTCACATTCCAAGAGATAATCACGGCACAACCGGTGACGGTCATGCAGGATTGGCCACTCTCCTGGTTCGACTTGGCAAAAGTGGACATGGTCTGTGGTCGCCGAGTTCGTGAAAACTTCAGGCAGGCCATCGTGCAGGACGACACCTGAAAGACCTACTCGGTTAACCGTCGTCCACCAGGGGCGTAAGTAATCAGCGTAATGAGCGCTGATTTTCTCCCCACGCTGGGGATCGGGCTTCGTGGTGAGCATGATCGAAATCACGATACCAGTCTCGCGGCGCGTGGGTGTAGTTTGCACCTCGGCCAAGCGCGTAATCCGCTTGCGATTGAGGCGCGTGCGCCAGGCTTTGCGCTCGTGTCTGGTGAGTAGGAACATGGGTCAAGATTCTTACAACCGGGGGGTGAGAGGCGAGAGAATACGTCCCCAGCCAGGTTGCGCCAACAGGAGAGGGGAACAGGCACTCGCTAGCAACGCTAGCACGAAGAGATTGACCAATGTTCAAGGACCAATGACCAAGAATACTGCAGGTGATCAGAATCATTGGTCATTGGTCCTTGGAAATTGGTCTTTCCATCAAGAGCGTTGGGACTCTTAGGTTCTGGTTTCTTAGGCGGGGTTGTTGCTTTGACTTGGATTCACTATGGTTCGCTGCTCAATTCTGCCCTCTATCACTGCATGGAAGCATCATGCCACAACTTCGCATAGCCCAGATAATGGCCAGTGGCCCGGTGGCAGGAGGGGTGGAGAAGCACTTTGTCGATCTGTGCAAAGGTTTGGCCCATGAACACCAAGTATGGGCAATTGCCGATCCGGCTCATGGGAAAGACTTTCCAGGGAATGTGGAATTCATTCCCTTCGACTTCTCAGGAAGCCGACGCAATCCCTTCAATCTTCTTCGGTTACACAAAGTACTTAAAGGAGTGTGTCCCCACGTGGTCCATGCTCATGCCAACAAAGCTGCTCAAATGGTCGCCAACTTGCGGCTTTTTCAAGACTCAAGCCGGGTGGCGACAGTGCATGGTTTTAAGACCAGCAATCGAGTCTTTCGCCACTTTGACTCGGTAATCTGTGTGAGCCATGCAATACGTGAGCAAGTCGATTTACCCCAATCGGTTGTCATCCTCAACGGGATCGACCCACCAACCGCACCGGTGAAAGAGACTGATTTCTTTCGTCGAGAATGCGGCTTCTATAAGGATCGACCGGTCGTTTTGGCAGCCGGCCGCCTGGCACCGGTCAAAGGATATGCAGGGCTGATTCGAGCCTGGCAGGGGATGAATGCTGATTTGGTAATTGCCGGTGAAGGACCTGAGCGGTTTACTCTGGAGTCCTTGATTCAGAAACTCAATCTTCGTGACACGGTCCACCTGGCAGGATTCCGTCGCGACGTTCCCAAGCTCATGGCCCACAGCGATCTGGTAGTGATCTCTTCCCAGAGAGAAGGTTTCCCCTATGCCATGGTGGAAGCCTTGCACATGGAAAAGGTGATCGTTTCGACAAGGTTTGCCGGGGCAGAGGGTTTCCTGCCTGCCGCGTTCCTGGTCCCTTGCGAGGATGAATCAGCTTTGCACCAGGTCATACACCACGCACTTCACACTCCACATGAGTCTCAGCGAGCTTACCGGCATGTCTGGCAATGGGCGAAGTCTGAGTTGACTGTCGAACGAATGGTCGCGTCCACGCATCATGTATATTCCCACTTAGTCACACGAGCCGCGTGAAAAGAGTTCGCCATCCCGGAACGAGGTAACCCCTAAGTATGCAGACCACGCCTGAATTGCTGACGACGACTCAGAAGCTGTGTTACCGGCTCATGCCCATGAAGTTGTATGCTGCCTTGAAGGCACGACGCAATCTTCGCCGCTACGAACCGGAACTCAGTGTTCTCCCTTTGTTGGTTGATCCTCAGCGCGCGAGTGTTGATGTAGGAGCAAATCGCGGAAGTTATACCTATTTTCTCTCAAAGCTTTCTCAGCATGTCTACGCCTATGAACCTAATCCGGCGATGAGGTGGATTCTCCAGCGAGTTGCCTCCAAAAACGTGACCGTCTCCGATGTGGCATTGTCGAGTGAAAGCGGCCAAGCGGAATTTGCTGTGCCCAGGAAGAGCAAGTTATTCCGTAATAACGCTGGGAGTTTAGAAATTGAGCATCTTGCTGAAAACAATCCAAACCTTTTGCGATTCCAAGTCTCGACGGCAAAACTTGACGATCTTAATATCACCAACGTGGGTTTCATAAAAATCGACGTTGAAGGGCATGAGCGTGATGTTCTTATAGGTGCTCAGAAAGTGATCGAACGCGATCATCCTGTGCTGCTAATCGAAATGATCGATTCCCTTATGCAAGGAAATCTCCGAGAGTCACTTGAATTTGTCGAGCAAAGAGGATATCGAAGTTTCCTTTTTATCGACAAACGAATCGTCGATTATCGCATTGCTGCCAAGATGAATGGTCTTGCTGATGGTTGGGACCGCCACCATCCCCACATCCGCTCCAACAACATACTTTTCTTACCCATCGAACGGCAAAGAGCAGCAGCGTAACCATGAACTCCACAATTCGCCTACCAATCTCCGTTTACATCATTGCCAAGAACGAAGCCGATCGTATCGGTCGGGCCATTCGTTCTGTGGTGGATTGGGTGGATGAAGTCATCGTCGTTGAAGAAGGCAGCGAGGATGACACCGTTCAGGTTGCCGAGCAAGCAGGCGCAATGGTTGCTCACAATCCGTGGACTGGCTATGGGCCGCAGAAGCGTTTCGCAGAAGATCAATGTCGCAACGATTGGCTGTTGATGCTCGATGCAGATGAAGAAGCCAGTCCAGCTCTGGCCAATGAGATCCAGGAAATCTTCCGCTTGCCGGTGAATGTCGATGCTTTCTGGATTCAAGTCACAGACGTGCTGCCAGGGGAAGTGCGCCCCAAGTGGTTTGCCTACAGCTACAAAATACTAAGACTTTACAATCGTCGACAGGGTCGGTGTTCCAATCACGCTTATCAAGACCGCATCGAAATTGAAGGGAACAATCTGGAGGAATTGTCAGAGCGCATTTGGCATCATTCATTCCGCAGTTGGGAAGCAACAGTTGCCAAGCTCAACTTCTATTCCTCCCAAGTTGCCCAAGATCGCGTGCATCGGCGAATGCCCCTATTGAGTTTGCGGCTCTTTACGGAGTTTCCCCTCCAATTCCTGAAATGCTACTTTGGCCGTAGATTCTGCTTGCGAGGATCCATGGGGCTGGCGATGAGCATCACCGTCGCCTATCTGAACCTTCTGAGATTGTTGAAGACTGCCGAGGCCAAGCGGCAACTTGTTCGAGCCGATTCAGAAAAATCGAGCGACCAAATTTCAACTCGCGCGGCGTAAGAGGGAAAATCCGACTTAGGATAGTTCAAGGCAAGAACTTGAATGAATTGATAACCTCAGTCGCTTGCGTTGAATTCACAAATTCTGGAACGCCGATCACCAGGATTTGGTATAATCGGGTTCCCACCATGTAGAACGTGCAGCGAGCTTCTCCCTTGGCCAGCGGCATCGTCAAGCGAAAACGAAGCCCGGGATGTTTCTCATCTAATGTGATGGTCTTATTCTCTAGGAACTCCCCCGCAAAAACTTCCTTGAGCCGATCGCGGCCTAGTTCGAGTGCCGCCGCTATTTCTTTGGGCGACTTTCCCTCCAGGTTCGGATTGTCTTGATACGAAACCAGGTAGACACCGTTTGCTGCTTCGGTCGTGAACTGCACCTGAGTTTCACCTGCGTCACCGACCGTGGTCGTATCGGATTTCGGTTTCGCGGGGAGTCGGATACTGAATTTTCCCTCTTTCGACTCAAACAGAATCAAATCGTCCGCCGCCGTCGCATCTTCGCCGATTAGCGGAGCGTGAGCAACCAGAGACAGAAGAGCAATCGAGATCGAAATTTTGCATTTGAGAGCAGTATTCATACTTTTGATCCTTACACGGGTGTCCACAACAGCATACGCTTTTTTCTAATAAATAGTTACTCATTTTGGCAAGGAATTAAGTCGGTCGCCGCTCGGCAACCAACTCCTCGTACAGGTCGATTTCTTTATTAAGCAGAGTTTGCAAGTCAAATGCGTCGGTCGTTTCGGGTGGGGATAGTTTATCCTGGTAGACGTGCACTATTTTCGCCGCCATCGCATTGGTGTCTTGCAGTGGAACTCTACCTTCCGGATAAACCTTGGCCAGAACCTCACCGACCCCACCGTGATCGTATCCCAGTGTCGGTCTGCCAAGTTTCACTGCTTCCAATACCGTACGGCCAAAGCTTTCCGGTGGCTTTATCGAAGTGGAGACGACCACATCACTGACGCACATGATCTCGCGAAGATCGGAGCGATGGCCGGCAAAAGTGACAGATTTCTGCAATCCAAGTCTTGAGACTTCAGCATGTAAACTCTTGGCATACTGGCGGCGTCGCGGATCCTCGCCTCCTACGATCAATCCTTGCACAGGAATCTCTCGCGACTTGAGTTTGTAAATGGCCTGGAGGAAATCGAAGTGTCCTTTGAAACGCGTCAATCTTCCTGGTAAGAGCACGACGAATTGATCCCGGAGTTGAGGAAACTCTGTGTACCATTCTGCCAGCCAGGTTTCCGTGGGTCGATGATTATAGGGGAAGGCAAGAGCATCGACCCCACGATGAATTACGACGACTTTGTTTGGGTCAGTTCTTGGGTAATTATGAAGTACGTAATCTCGGCAACAATTCGACACGGCGATTACTCGCTCGCCGTAGGTCATCACTTTGCTGTACCAATTCACGGAGTTGAGCCCATGCACGGTGGTAATCAGGCGAGGCCTGGAAAGCTTGTTCATTTGTTTCCAGGCTAATAGCGTTACCCAGGCAGGCATCCGCGAACGAACGTGAACCAACTCAGCTTGAGACTCAAGCAACTCTTTACGCAGTTTTCGAGCTTTCAGCAGAGTCAGTGGTGATTTCTTGCCTAGATCGAGGGAAACATGCTCTCCTCCGGCACTTTGAAGACGATCAACCAACCTGCCACCAGCGGATACGACAATACTGCGATGTCCACGCTCGATGAGTGCGGCACTGATTTCTAGAGTGCCCCGCTCGACTCCCCCGCCTTCGAGAGCAGGCAACACTTGAACAACCGTCATTGGGCGGCTTGTGCTAGCGAGAGCGGGCTGAGGATTTTCCGGAGAAGGTGATTGAATCATTTGCTTTCAATCATCTTTTGGCGATAGTGTTCATCTGATCGCGATGCGATGCGATGCACCTGTTCTTGATCCATAAAGAGTGGTCCACCGGACGAAACCGCTCCGACGAATACTCGGGCTGACTTTTCTGCCATCAATAGGGCGGCTTCCACTTGTTTCGCAGTACCGCCCAAGGCAATCAATCCATGGTTTTCCATAAGGATTGTTTTGGGAGTGACTTTCCATTTGTCGACAAATTTCGTCAACTCCTCATCTATTCGCGAGGCAAGCACGATTCCCGGATCGACATACGGCACCAAGACCGACTCCGCGCCACAGTAGACGATCTGATCCGGAAAAAGACGACGCTCGGCAAATTCCTTCGCTCGCGGCGAACAGAGCAATTGATTGACACAGATCGCGTGTGTGTGACCCACAAATGAAACTCCAGGCAACTGCAAGAGCAACGCATGGAACAGAGTTTCTACCGAGGGTTTCAGGGCATGGGGATCAATTCTGGACGCCAACAACAACGCCTCGATCTCGTCATCTTTGGCTTCGCCAGCGGAGAGTGCTTCAAGTATGGGAGCAAACTTGACCTCGACTAGCTGATTCGCAGTCAATGAGCCAAGCTCAGTACCACTGGCCTTGATCCAAAAAGTGTTCTCATCGATTCGACCTGAGACGTTTCCTTCCCCTAGAATGGCCATCTGTTCGACAGAACCGATGCGGTGGGACAGGCGTAGTAGCTCGTCGCGTATTTCCGGCGCATCTCTTGTAGGCTGTTTCAGAATGGACATACTTTAATTGGCTTTCTGGACTTATCGGCTTTGTTAAGTCACTTCGACCAAGGTTCTTTTCCCTTACGAGTGCCGCAGATGGCCACTTCCAGACCAAGTGTTTCTGCCATCGCAGCCTTTACGAGCATTGCTTTGTCGGCCTCTTCTGGTGAGTTCGCATAGGCAACTTGAATGTGATTACTCTTATGCCGGGCCATCATCTGATCTCGCGTGACACCATAAGTGACGGCGTGCATGATCGGCCACTGCGGGGTGGTCTCCTGCCAACGTCGCTCGGTTTCTTCTAATGGCAATTCAATGACGCCTGCGCGGCCCAAATCCATCTTCAGGCGATTATCCTCCACATAAACGCGCGACCAGACAATTTCCCCTGGCTTGGAAATCCCTTTGATCGTGCCACCCCCACTTGGAAAATACATGGCCGGTTGCCGCACGCTGGTGGCCCCTTTCCATTCTCCGGCAAAGTGTGCTGGTGGAACGCTACCGCTGATCTCAAACACCCAAACATAGTCTTCAGTTGTCTTTGATCGATCCCAATCTCCCCACCGCAGGTCGTGCAAAGTGTTTTCCACAGGTTGACCCATTGCTTTATGAATACGATAGGTCATCAATCCATCGAGCCCGGCACACTCGTCTACTTCATTGAAGTGCGGCAGAGGCTCTCCCTCATACAGCACGCGCTTGCCATCGCGGCTGAGAACCGGCGGGCGGTTGCTATTATTGAGCGTCCCCTCCACAAGATCGCTTGCAGGAAGCAAATCCTTGAGCCCCTGTTGATATTGAATGCCAATCGTGTCGCAACCAAAATCATCGGCGATTCTTACCGCCGCAATATACATCCTGCACTGGAGAAGAATCTGCTCATCCGTCAGGTGTTCAGCATGGTTTGGACCCGTGTCGAACTTCATGCCACGATCTTCCATCCACTTGCGGACTGCTTGGGCCTCCGAATCGGAGACCTGGGTCGTTTCATAATAAAGTGCTGACTGGCTGAGGCGTTCTTTATAGACGCCGGTAGGATTCAGCAGGTGGTCGGGAATGATCGCATTGAACATCCCCATGCAGCCTTCGTCAAAGACTCCCATGATGGCTTTGTCGCGAATCAACTGCTCGGCAAGCGACTGCCCAAGTTCTAGCTCCGCTTTACTGATGTCCACGCGATCGACTGAGACAACGTGGTCAATCGGATGGCGAATCGCTTCACCAGTAAACCACTGGGCAAGCTGTTTTCGGAATTGAGCGTCCTCGAAATCTTCAGTCCAAAGTGTGCTGTACTCGACTCCTGCCTTGGTAAGCGAACCATTAAGATTGAGCATCCCCACTAACCCCGGCCAGGTTCCCGACCAATTGGCCAAGGTGAGAATCGGACCCTGATGTGAAATCAACCCATGCAAGATGTGATGGGAATACTGCCAAACTGCCTCAGCTACGATCAGAGGGGCTTTTGGATCAAGCTTTCGAAAGACGGCCATCCCTTCCTTTTGCGAACCGATGAACCCATGTTGCTCGTCTTCCTTGTAGGGATGGGCACGAACCAGCGTCCAGCCTGCAGCCTCGACCGCTTTGCGGATATCAGCCTCCATCGACTCCTGCGCAGCCCAGCAATTCTGGTTGGCTGACAGCCGCAAGTCGCCGTTGGCTACCAGGTACACATGCTTTGCCGGTAGTTCGGTATGTTGCTGGCTTGCTGGAAGATTGTAGCTCATGAGGGTTTCCTTTAGACATGTGGTAACTTGACGCCCGTTCAGCCTAACGCAGGATAGCAGGAGCGTTGTGACATCATCGAGCAGTTCGGGGTGGAGTTCCCGAATTCCCCTGGTTTAGCAGAGAAAACTCCCACTGCAGGTACGCATTAAACAGAGCGCTTGGGGCCAATCTTAGCGAAATTCTGGCCAGTCTGCCAGCGGACGTGAGGCAATGTTGGTGTATGAAAACCGATGATGCCGGCACAAAGTTCGAACAGAGCTGATCGGCGAGTCTTGCAAGTTCGTCTCCAACTCTCGGCGCACTCCAGGCAGATCGTTTTGCACATTTTGGGAAAGCTTTTGCGCTAAAACGCCTCATTCTGCTAGAGATTTCTTCCCCTGGCAACGATCCCGGTAAAGTAGACCTACGTTGAAGTTCTGGCCATTACAGGAAACATGTTTATCGCATGGGTCACTAATTGAATTCACTCAATTCAATGTGTTTGGTGGGACGAGACAGTGCGCTGAACGCATAGTAAATAGATCACCCCAATTAGTAAGAAGCTCGCAGAAGACGGTTCGGGTACGTTGCGGATGTCAAGCCGGTGGAAGTCAAAATTGGTCCACTGTGCGTCGCCCCCAACCAGGGAGAGGCTGAGCACATTGGCTCCTGGTTGCGCCATGACCTGACGAGCCGAAAATTCCACTGACATGAATCTTTCTCCCTGGCGAAGTGAAAAGGTATCGGTGAGCACACCGTTGAATCTCAACTCAATCAAGGCCGATTTGGAGCCTCCTCCATCTTGTTGAAAAGCTGCTGTCAAATATCGAAACAACGTATTTGAGGCCACTTCCTGATCGGTCAAATTGAAGTGAAACCGTAAGTGGCGGTCGTTCGGTGGATCGAATGAAATCAGTGCTCGCTCCAGGTTTGCCAGTGGTTCGTCTGTTGGGCGCACTCCGATAGGATCAGGATAAGTACCGGCAAAGTAATAATCGTCATCCAGCGCAGTTGAACTCCCGGGGTGAGCATTTTCAATGGCATCCTCAGCAGAAAAGTCAGCGACCGAATTATCGGGCAGGCCAGCAAACCAGAGAGGTGTGAATTGAGGCAATGCGGGTCCCGACAGAGGGGGTGCAAAAATTCCCAGGTGGTTTGCGTTGGATCTTTCACCGCCAGGCTTGGCATTCAAACGCTGGATTTGTCCGCTCGACGGGTCACGCATTGCCAGAAGCGTCGAGCCACCGCCATCAAGATTTACACCCGTGTGGGCGCCCGCTCTTAGTAGCCACTCAGCGGATTCTCGACGTGTTGCGCCTTCGCTTATCCCAGGAATCCCATCGTCAATGGTCAGAAGATACAGCAGGCGGTTATCGCCCAAGACATCACGATCTCCCAATCCAACCAACGTTCGAGCTGGGTGAATCGTGTCAGCGCTCGTTGGCAGATCGCGTCCGATCCCTAAGACAAAGTTGGATCCCGAAAAAGCAGTATCGATACCGATAGTCGAATAAGCATCGCTTACGGTATTAACGAATGACGCAGTGTTGAGATTACTGAGTAACAGGGCGGCACGTGCTTCAGATTGAGCGGGAGAAACTTGCATGCCATCTGTGATTGCCAGACCGATTATGTCTTTGTTCTGAGGTGATCCGGAACAACAAGGCGTATAGAAGCTCGTATTCACCGCTACCTGGGCAGTCGTACTTTCCAAGAATTCCGTGGTCGTCTGCGAAAGTGTATCCAGCGGTGCGCTGCCGTTGCCAGGTGTCGAGGTAAACGAGAGACCCGACACCGTCAGATCCACGCGAATTGCAGTAACAATTTGCGGCCTACCCTCGCTGCCGTCTGTTGACCCGTGGGCGAGGTCAACCCCTTGAAAGATTGGAATCCAGGGATCGAGACTCTTGCCCGCCCTCGTCATGTGTGGATACAACAGCGCTGCACTTATCGCAACCACACATCTCAAGACCATTGGTTGTGCCATAGGATTTATTCCAGAAGAGATCATATGCCTGGCATGTTTTCTGTTTTTCCATTCCATCCCGTCTGCCACTAACAGATGAGAGCAAACCGATTGATTTCACAAAAAAAACCGTCACGAAATCTGCACAATGGTATCCCGAAGGATCTAGTGCAGTAATTCGTGACGGTTTTACGTGAGATCTGACTCTAAGTGGTGCTTGCGAGCTTTAATACTACATAGCTACCAAGGTACCATCCCACTCAGCGAGAAGCAAGTAACACGCCAATCTCTTAATTTATTGAGCACAAATTTAATTTGTGGGAGTCCTTCATAGGCCTGCTACATCGCCCGTTGCTCTGCGAGAAGATCGAACGGTCGGGGTGGGATTCGAACCCACGGTACCCGGAGGCACGCCGGTTTTCAAGACCGGTGCATTCGACCACTCTGCCACCCGACCGAATTGCTAGGGACAACCGCCACGTTGACGCGGCTCGCAGTCTCCAGTACAAAAGATAGGCTAGAGATGGCCAGTTGCCAATCTCTACTTACACCATCTAGCCTGAATTCTGACTCGCAGACCTTTCGCAAGGAGATTTTCGTGGGAGCAAGTGAACGCCAAAGAGAACTACGCCGACGTCGCAAACGCCATCAAAAGTTGGCCCAGTTGAAGGCCAAACTCGGTAAGGCAACACAATCTGAAAAGCTCGAAATCGTGCGCAAACTCCGCGAAATGTCACCGGGGGCTGAGAAGCTCATCGTCGAGTGGGAACTCGTCGAGGCCGGGCGATAACCGCGTGAGTTAGGCTGCTGCTTCGGCAAGTCTGGCAAACGAGAATTCTTCATCCTCAAAATCGACCTCGATCGTCGAATCTTCAGGGTATTCTCCCTTCAAGAGTTCCGTTGCCAGCGGATTCTGGATGGATTGCTGGATCACGCGCTTCACGGGCCGAGCACCAAACTGCGGATCGTATCCTTCGGCGGCAATATGATTGCGAGCCGCCTCGGTCACCGTCAGATTCAATCCTCGTTTCTTCAAAAGGTCAGAGAGCTTCTCCAATTGTAGATCCACAATCTGCGCCACCTGACTGCGGTTTAGAGGTTCGAACACAATCGTCTCATCAATTCGGTTGAGAAACTCAGGCAGAAATCTTGACTTGAGCGTGTCGGCCAGTGCCTGACGCATCTCTTCCTGCGATCCCCCTTCGGAAGTGATCTGCTGAATCAGTTGGCTCCCCACGTTCGAGGTCATTACGACGATGGTGTTGGTAAAATCGACTGTGTGACCGTGATTGTCGGTCAGTCGGCCATCGTCGAGTACCTGCAGCAGGATGTTGAAGACGTCGTTGTGGGCCTTTTCGATTTCGTCCAAAAGCACGACTGAGTAGGGACGGCGACGTACCGCCTCGGTCAGCTTGCCCCCTTCTTCGTAGCCGATGTATCCAGGAGGGGCACCGATGAGACGACTCACGGTGTGCTTTTCCATGAATTCGCTCATATCGATTCGCACCATGGCGTTCTCATCATCAAACAGCGTTTCGGCCAATGCCTTGCAGAGTTCGGTTTTACCTACTCCGGTGGGGCCGCAGAACAGGAACGAACCGATGGGGCGATTAGGATCCTGCAATCCACTCCGGCTTCGCCGCACCGCATTCGCCACTGCTTCGACTGCTTCATCTTGACCAACGACACGTTGGTGTAAGCGCTCTTCCAACACCAGCAGCTTGGCACGCTCGGTTTCCATCATTCGTGAGACGGGCACGCCGGTCCAGGCGCTCACCACTTCGGCGATTTCGTCCGGGCCGACTTCTTGTCGCAACAGTCGTCGCGAGATATCTGTCTTGGTAGTACTTTCAGCAGAACTCGATTGACGCTGTTCGATTTCTTCGAGTTGTTTGGTGAGTTGCTTCCGTTGCACATCATATTCATAAAGCGATTGGTACAGGTCTTCGCTCACCAGCTCACCAGCCGATTGCTTGTCCTTGATTGTGGCCGAGAGTTGCTCGGCTCGATGGGTGACATCGAGCAACTTCTCGCGGACTTGCTGCACGTCCCCCACTCCGAGCTTTTCACTTTCCCACTGCTCGCGAAGATTGGCCAACTGTTGTTTGATCTGGGCCATGTCTTCGTTCACTTCGGCGAGCCGCTGTTTCGCGTGTTCTTCCGTTTCGTCGGCCAGTTGCCTGGCGGCAAGCTCCAGTTGCATCAGCTTACGCTGCAGTTGATCGATTTCGGTGGGAACGCTCTCGAGTTCCATCGCCAAGCGGCTAGTGGCCTCGTCCATCAGATCAATCGCCTTGTCGGGCAGAAAACGATCGGCAATGTACCGATGCGACAACTCTGCTGCGGCGACCAGCGCGGAATCCTTGATGCGCACCCCCTTGTGATGGGCTTCGTAGCGTGGTTTCAATCCCCGCAGGATGGCAATCGTATCTTCGACGCTCGGTTCTCCGACGAACACGGGCTGGAATCGGCGTTCCAGGGCGGCGTCTTTTTCGATGTATTTGCGATACTCATCAAGCGTCGTGGCTCCAATGCAGCGGAGTTCGCCGCGTGCAAGTGCCGGCTTGAGTAAATTGGCCGCGTCATTTCCTCCTTCAGCAGCTCCGGCACCGACGACGGTGTGCAGTTCGTCGATGAACAGGATGACGTTTCCACCAGAATCTTGCACTTCGCGGAGTACCGCTTTGAGCCGTTCTTCGAATTCGCCGCGAAATTTGGTCCCCGCAATCAATGCACCCATATCGAGAGCAATCACCCGTTTGTTCTTCAGGCTCTGCGGTACATCACTCTGCACGATCCGTAGCGCAAGCCCCTCGGCAATCGCTGTCTTGCCGACTCCCGGCTCGCCAATCAGCACAGGATTGTTTTTCGTACGGCGCGAAAGCACTTGGATGACTCGACGAATCTCCTGATCGCGACCAATAACTGGATCCAGCTTGCCTTGTTCTGCTCGCTCGACCAGATCGATCCCATATTTTTCCAACGCCTGAAATTTCGCTTCGGGACTTTGGTCGGTTACCCGAGCCGACCCTCGCACTTCGCGAAGAGCCTTTAGAATATCCTGATCATCGACCCCATTGAGCTTCAGCACGTCTTGGGCAGGGGACTTTTGATGCGCTAGTGCCAACAACAGGTGCTCTGTCGAGACAAACTCATCCTGCATGGCTTTGGCCTGATCTTGAGCGGCTTCAAGCACTTTGCTCGAAAGCGTGCTGACTTGAGGGGGAGCACCTCCGGAGGCCTTCGGTAAATGCCCAAGTTCCGCATCGACGATATTCTTGAGTTGTGCCTGATTCGCACCAATACGATCCAGCAGCGGTCGCACTACGCCGTCCTGTTCTTCGAGCAGCGCTGCGAGCAAATGGATCGGCTCAAGCTGAGGATTCCCCGCATCAGCCGCAAGTTCATGCGCCCGCCCGACAGCCTCCTGGGCCTTAATCGTCAATTTGTCAAATCGAAAGGGCATAGTTGAATTCGGAATGGGGATGCGGATTGTGAAATTTAACAATGTTAGCCGCGCTTACGAAGCGCTAGCGCAGTAGAGCGCGGTAACATTGTGTTGAGTCCATCAAATCGGTTGAAGTCAAGTCGGTTGTGCCGCTTAGTTCTTAACCTCAAATTCCGCGTCGATCGCATCGTCGTCCGCTGAATCGGAGGATTCAGACTCGCCACTTGCGCCGTCCGCTGGTGCGGACTCGCCTGCGGCGGTGGAGGCCTTATAGAGAGCTTCGCTCATCGCATGCGACGCAGCTTCCAGTTCGCCGATGGCCGTCTTGATCGCTGCGGCATCCTCTTCCTTGGCCGCTTCGCGGACCTTGGAAATGGCTGCTTCGAGCGACTGCTTGTCGGCATCCTTGAGCTTGTCACCTTGCTCCTTGATCAGCTTCTCGAGTTGATAGCAACGCGATTCGGCTTCGTTACGGGCTTCGACCAAGGCTCGTTTTTTCTTGTCCTCCTCCGCGTGAGCCGAGGCATCAGACTTCATCCGTTCGATTTCTTCCTCACTCAGTCCGCTGGATTGCTCGATTCGCACGGTCTGCTCCTTGCCGGTGCCCAGATCCTTGGCAGCGACGTTGAGAATACCGTTGGCATCGAGATCGAACTTCACCTCAATCTGAGGCACGCCGCGCGGAGCGGGTGGGATGCCTTCCAAGTTGAATTGCCCCAGGAGCCGGTTATCCGCACACATCTCGCGCTCACCCTGGAACACGCGCACCGTGACCGCTGTCTGATTGTCATCAGCCGTGCTGAAGACCTGCTTGCGTTCGGCAGGGATCGTGGTGTTGCGTTCGACCAGTTTGGTCATCACGCCTCCCAGAGTCTCGATGCCGAGCGAAAGGGGAGTTACGTCCAGCAGCAAGATATCTTGCACTTCGCCGCTGAGTACACCACCCTGAATCGCCGCACCAATAGCGACCACCTCGTCGGGATTGACCCCCTTGTGAGGATCCTTGCCGAAAATACCCTTCACGACTTCCTGAACTTTGGGAATACGCGTCGAGCCACCGACCAGGACCACCTCGTCGATGTCGCTGGGCTGCATCTTGGCGTCCTTCATCGCCTGGAGCACGGGTCCACGCACACGCTCGATCAGATCGTCCACCAACTTCTCGAAGTCGGCCCGTGTAATGTTCATCTGCAAGTGCTTCGGACCGCTGGCATCGGCAGTGATAAACGGCAGATTGATGTCTGTGGAATGTGCCGAGCTCAGCTCTTTCTTAGCTTTTTCGCAGGCTTCCTGCAATCGTTGCAGGGCCATCTGATCTTTGCGGAGGTCGATACCCTGATCTTTCTTGAATTGATCTGCCACATAGTTAATGAGGGCTTCGTCGAAGTCGTCACCACCCAAGTGAGTGTCACCATTGGTGGCGATCACACGAAACACGCCGTCAGCTACTTCAAGAATCGAAACGTCAAACGTTCCACCACCCAGATCAAATACGCAGATTTTTTCCTGGGCTTTTTTGTCGAGGCCGTAGGCCAGCGAAGCCGCGGTTGGTTCGTTGATAATGCGGGCTACTTCAAGGCCAGCAATTTGACCGGCATCCTTGGTTGCCTGACGCTGTGCGTCGTTGAAGTAAGCCGGCACCGTGATTACAGCTTTGTTGACTGTGTGTCCGAGATATGCCTCTGCCGATTCTTTGAGCTTGCGGAGCGTCTTGGCTGAGATTTCAGGTGGAGTGAATTCCTGGTCCCCAGCCTTAATCTTTACGTAGTCCTGCGGTCCACCCACGATTTCGTAGGGAACCATTTTTTCTTCGGAGGCAACTTCGTCGTGGCGCCGGCCCATGAACCGCTTGATCGAGTAAACGGTCTTTGAAGGGTTGGTCACAGCCTGGCGGCGTGCAGGCTCCCCTACCAGGACTTCTCCCTTGTCAGTGAATGCCACTACGCTGGGAGTGAGCCGGTTCCCTTCCGGATTAGGAATCACCTTTGCTTCTTTGCCTTCCATCACGGCGACAACCGAGTTGGTCGTACCGAGATCGATACCAATGATTTTTTCGCTAGCCATATTATGCTCCTGGGTATGAACCTTGTCTGTCAGGTATGTGAATCACCGGTCGTAGGCCAGCAATCCAAGTTTTTGTTCTGATTTATGGGCGATTACCGGCAGTGCGCAGGATCACCGGATAGAGAGAAAGCAAAGTTCGTGCCGACGGTCGTGAGGTATTGAGATTGATATAACTCTTTATTTTGAATAGAGTTATGGCTAGAACGGTGAGCTGGCAATTTGACAGAATTGGACACCAGGCTGTCAGAATGGCAGAGTTTCGCGCGGTAAGCTTGCTACATCAGAGCCCACGTTAATGCCAGATTGGCAGGACCATTTGTCTTTGCCGAGCCGTCCTGTGACTGGCTTGGCTAGCTGAATACAGGAAACCATACTGGTTCGATGGCGAAAAAAAAGAAAAGCAAACGCTCGACCGAACGGTCCTCCGATGTGGTGAAAATGCCTGCCCAACGGCAGATTGACAAGCTCGATCGTGAGATTATCGAGCTTCTCCATCGGCGTGCTGAGTTGGCGATCCAACGTGAGCAGGGCGCGCCTATTGAAGCAGGCGGTTTTCGTGATGCCTTGGAGCATGCCACCGATAATTTGGCTTCCAATAAAGGACCATTGAGTTCCGATGCCCTCCGTAATGTTTTTCGAGAAATCATCAGTGGCATCCAGGCTGCTTCCAAGACCATCCGAGTTGCCTATTTAGGTCCCGAGTTCACGTACAGCCATCTGGCCGCCATCGAACGATTTGGTCAAAGTGCCGAACTTGTCCCTGTCGCGACAATCGCCGCGGTGTTCGAAGAAGTGGAACGTGGGCACGTCAACTATGGGCTAGTGCCGATCGAAAATTCTACGGACGGCCGCGTAGCCGATGCGCTGGAATGTCTGGCTCGATCCCCTATACAGATCTGCGGTGAAGTCCCTCTGCGTATTCGACATTGCCTCCTGGCCAATTGCGGACGAAACGATATCAAAACGGTTTACAGCAAGCGTCAACCCCTCTCCCAATGCCGCAATTGGCTCAGCCAGCATTTGCCGGATGCTCAACTCGTCGAAGTCTCGAGTTCTGCTGAGGCTGCCCGTAAAGCTGCTGACGAACCCCGCTCAGCAGCCATCGCTAGTCGCCAGGCAGGCACCAACCATGGAGTTGCCACGTTGGTAGAAGGAATCGAAGATAATAGCGACAATGTAACCCGTTTCGCAGTAATCGGACTGGAGAGCGGGGAAAAAACGGGTAGTGATAAAACGGCGATCGTGTTTGAAATCGACCACCAACCCGGAGCCTTGGCCGATGCAATGGGGATTTTCAAGCGGCAGAAACTCAACATGACCTGGATCGAATCGTTTCCGCTTCCCGGCCAACGGGGGAGCTACCTCTTTTTCGTCGAATTCCAAGGACACGCCTCCCAACTTCGGGCACGCCGGGCCCTTGCAGCACTGGGAAAACGGGCATTAAGGCTAACTGTACTCGGCTCCTATGCGCAGGCAGAGCCCATCGGTTAGACTATCGGGCTTACCAATATGAACCGCCCGAACTTAATCACGTATTGAACAGCCATCGCCGTGAGGCGAGGGTGAACAAGCGAGCCTTCCATCGCTTCGCGGCGACGGCTATTAGAGACTTAATTCAAGCCCCTGGAGAAATGATGCGTACTCCCCTGATCGCTGGCAACTGGAAAATGAATATGGACACGGCCGGAGCGCGTCAGTTGGCTAGCGCAATTGCCAGCCGTGCCAGTGAAGCTGCTGGAACCGAACTGTTGGTATGCCCACCGAATGTGTATCTCTCACTGGTTCAGGATGCGATAGGCGACGCAGCCGTCGGGTTGGGCGCACAAAACGTCTATCACGAAGCCAATGGAGCTTTCACCGGTGAGACGAGTACCGCCATGTTGTGTGATTTGGGAGTTCAATACGTCATTCTTGGCCACAGTGAGCGGCGCCATGTTCTCGGTGAGACCGACGAGGATGTGAACAAGAAGACGCTTGCTGTACTCAAGGCAGGCCTGCGACCTATTGTGTGCGTTGGAGAATTGCTCGAAGAGCGCGAGGCGGGCAAAACCTCCGAAGTGATTCGCCGCCAGTTTGAAGGTTCGCTTGCCGGTCTTTCTGCCGAGCAGATGCTTTCCACAGTGATTGCTTATGAACCTGTTTGGGCCATCGGTACGGGGAAAGTTGCCACGACAGAGCAGGCCGAAGAGGTCCACGCCGATCTTCGCAAGCAACTCACCAGTCGCTACAATGCAGGGACTGCCGACAAGGTGCGGATCCTCTACGGCGGCAGTGTAAAACCCGACAATGCCGAGCAACTGCTGTCTCAGCCGAACGTCGATGGGGCACTCATTGGCGGGGCAAGTCTCAAGGCCGACGATTTCCTCGCCATTGCGACTGCCGGTGCCGCAGTTGCCAAGTCTTAAAACACCGTGAAATTTTTTAGTCCAAGACGGAGCTGATGCCGTGATTTTACCGATCTTCGCCGCCATGCAGGTGGTATTCCAAATCTTATTGACCCTGGTTGCCATCTTCTTGATCTTGCTTGTTCTCGTGCAACGAGGCCGCGGGGGAGGACTCGCTGGCGCGCTGGGTGGCATGGGGGGCTCAAGTGCTTTCGGTGCAAAGGCGGGCGACATTTTCACGCGAATCACGATTGTTGCAGCTGCCGTGTGGATTTTGCTATGTATCGCTGCCACGAAATTCGCCTCCTCCAGTGGAAGTGGCAGCCGCCTGAATGTTGGCACTCCTGTTGAGTCCTCTGGCCCCCTACTTCCCGGAGTTGACACTGAAAGCACTGAAAAGGCCAGCAAGGAAGCCGCCTCTGAAGAGGAGCCCGCTGGCGCTGCAGATGCCGACTCTGCGGATGAGTCCAAGTCAGAATAGCGCCTCATTTCCAGTCGCTGGTCGGAAACCACTTATCGAGGTATACCCTTGGCCCTCTTGAGCATGACCGGCTTTGGCGAAGTAACCGAGCAGCGTGGCGGGTATGCCATCGCAGTCGAGCTTCGTACGGTAAACAACCGCTACTTCAAACTCAATTTCCGTACTACCGAAGGATACAGCTCGCTTGAACCGGCGGTCGAGTCGGTGCTTCGTGAGACGGTCAAGCGTGGAACCGTGAGTTGCAATCTCCGCATCCGTCATCTGGCAAGCGCTGAGGACTATCGGCTGAATACCCGTGTGCTCAACCAGTACGTCGATCAGTTGCAGGAGGTTGCCGCTAAGCGCAATCTGGACGAGATGATCCGGCTGGAACCCCTGGCCTCTTTGCCGGGTGTCGTCGAAGAGCTCTCCACCGAATCGCAGGATGCTGCCAGCTTGTGGCCTTTGGTGGAACCTACGCTCCGTGCGGCCATCGAGCAACTTACGAAAATGCGGACTGCTGAGGGAGAGGCCCTGGCAGTTGATCTGAGTGACCAGTGTAAGGCAGTTGCGGCGTGTCTTGATGCAATCGAGAAGCAGGCGCCTGCAGTAAGCGAAAACTATCGCAAACGTATCCAGGATCGTGTGAACGAGTCGCTCTCTTCGCTCAATGTGACTCTTGATCCCAGCGACCTGATCCGCGAAGTAGCACTGTTTACAGATCGTTCAGACATCTCCGAGGAAATCGTACGATTGAGGAGCCATCTTCAGCAGTTCGAAGAAGCTCAAAATCTTCCTGAAAGCGCTGGACGCAAGATGGAATTCATCTGCCAAGAGATGGGTCGCGAAACGAACACAATCGGCTCGAAAGCAAATGATGCTCTCATTTCTCAGCAGATCGTTGAAATCAAGACGGCGCTGGAGCGCATTCGGGAGCAGATTCAGAACGTCCAATGACCAACTCTCCAGGAAAAACCGACACTCTCGGAAGGCTCGTCGTAGTCTCTGGCCCTTCGGGAGTCGGCAAGAGTACGGTGGTGAAACAGGTTCTTGAGAAGCTCTCCGGACGGCTCATCCCAAGTATTTCGGCCACTACCCGGGCGCCCAGAACTGGTGAGAAGGATGGTGTCGACTATTATTTTTTGTCTCCAGAGGAGTTTGCTCGCCGCCGGCTCTCAGGTGACTTTCTGGAAACGGCTGAGGTTTTTGGCCAGGGGCACTGGTATGGGACACTCTGGAGTGCTGTGAGGCCTAGTCTGGACGCGGGAAAATGGGTACTCTTAGAGATTGACGTAGCGGGGACCGAAGAGGTGCTCCGCCAGTTTCAGAATGCCCTCACCATTTTCATCCAACCCTCGACCATCGAGGAATTGGAACGCCGCCTGCGATCCCGCGCCACTGAGACAGATGCTGCAATCGAACGGCGTCTCGAGGTGGCCCGCCGAGAGATCGCGTTGGCAGATCGCTACAAACATCAAGTAGTCAACGACACCGTCTCGCAAGCGGTGGATGATATCGTAAACATTTTGCAGAACGAAGGAATTCTCGATGATTGATGCCTTGAAGGAAGAACAAATTGTCAACAAAGTTGGTGGGCGGTTCAAACTGTCTACGCTCATCCAGAAACGACTCGCCGCGATCAATGCTGGCGCGAGACCATTGGTCGATATCCAGTCCAAAGACAAGATGGAGATTGTCGTTCAAGAAATCCTCCAGGACAAAATCTATCTTGATGCAGCCAGCCAGGTGAAGATCACTGGCGAAGAAGCCCTGCCTGAAGGTAGTCCACCTGAGTTGGACCTTACCAGTTTGTAAGAGTGAAAGGTGAGTAAGTGAGTCGGTAAAACTGCCTATCAACTCACCTAGGAACTTCCTCCCATCTATGGCGCACGAAATCATAGTCGGCGTATCCGGTGGCATTGCAGCATACAAGACAGCTGCACTGGTAAGTGACCTCGTGCAAAGCGGCATTGGCGTGACTGCGGTCATGACCCGTGCCGCTCAAAAGTTCGTTGGGCCCGCTACCTTTCAAGCACTCACCGGGCGACGCGTATTGACTCGCACGTTCGATCGTCATGATTATCCACTTGGCCCACATATCGAACTCTCCCGCCAGGCGGAACTTCTTTGTATTGCTCCCGCAACGGCCCATCTGATGGCGCAAGCTGCGCATGGACTTGCTGACGATCTCCTGAGTACCTTGCTGGTGAGTTTTTCCGGTCCAGTCGTGCTCGCCCCCGCCATGAATTGCGAGATGTGGGAGAACCCCGCCGTTCAACGTAACGTCGAACAACTTCGCGCAGACGGTTTTCATTTGGTGGGCCCCAACGAGGGCTGGCTCAGTTGCCGAGTGCAAGGCATGGGCCGCATGGCCGAACCGGCAGAGATTGCCGCCGTCGTGAAAGAACTACTGCAAAACTAGGAGTTCGGCTGGAGTGGCACATATTCTTATCACCTCCGGCCCCACGCGACAGTATCTCGACCCCGTGCGATATCTCACCAATGCATCGAGTGGTCGCATGGGAGCAGCGCTGGTCGAAGCCTCTTTAGCCCTGGGGCATGAAGTGACCGTGGTGAGCGGACCCGTCGAAGTCCAGTACTCAAGCGCTGCGCGTGTGGTTCCAGTGGTCTCGACTGAGCAGATGCTGGCCGTCTGTCGCGAGGAATTTGATCACTGCGATGGCCTGATAGGTGCCGCTGCTCCCTGCGACTATCGCCCCGTGCATGTCGAGTCGAGCAAGATCGCCAAGACAGGTCAGCCTTTGGAATTGCACCTGATCGAAACCGAAGACATTGTCGCGACGCTCGGTGCCGAAAAGGGTTCCCGCTGGGTTGTGGGATTCGCCCTTGAGACCGAGGATCACCGCCTGCGTGCGCTCGCCAAGCTGGAACGCAAGCACTGCGATCTGATTGTCTCCAACAGCGTTACTGCGATGGATGCCCTCGACAATGAAGTTGAAATCCTCGATCCTGCCGGCACAGTCATCAAGCACGTTGCTGGATCAAAACAATTGGTGGCCAACGAGATTTTGGCCGTGATTGCTGACCGTTTGCTCCACTGATGTTCGAGCGCCAAGCAGAACTTTTAATGCGCAATGGAGTGCGCAACCGCTCACATCGCTGCACGGGAACGCAGCTTAGCGATTAACCAGCGGATGGGACCACCGCCGGTGCGGCGTTCGGCGAGCAATTGCTGTTTGGCCGTTTCCCAATCGGCAGACCCGTCTCCCTGGGGACGACCGCGAGACTCCCAGATCTCATACGCCCGCTGGGCGATGGCTTCGTCGGAGATTTGCTGGGAAAAAGGAAGATGTTCAGAACTCATAATATATCCTCGCTAATATCCGTATGGCGATTGATTTAGATGGATTTCTAACCAGGGACCTTTATAGCTCCAAGAGTTCCCTGAAGGCAAGAGCACCACTGCTAGCATGCAGAATGTAGGGTGGGCATCGCCCACCAATAGTCACGAAGCTATGTAGATGCAGAAACTTGGTGGGCGGTGCCCACCCTACGCCTATGCCAGGGGAGCGTCGCTTCTTTCCACCACGGCGCTGAGATAGAGCAGAGTCGAACTGGTATCGGGCTGCAAACCCTGTTTGCGGAGCATGCCGAGTGCTTCTCGCATCACATCTCGGCGACTCACTTGACCGACGAGTACGCCATCTTCCAGAACGGGCAGCCGTCGGTAGTTCGTCAGCAAGAATACCTGAGCCATCGACAATAGGTGTGTGTCAGGTTCGATGGTCAATGCCTCGGTATTCATGAACATCCGCACCTGATTGCTGGGAAGTTGTTCATAAGCGGCATCCAAAAGGACCTGCATGCTGCACTTCTCGGAGAAGACCCCCAGATAATTTCCATAATTATCAACGACAGGCGCCCCAGAGATGCGTTTCTTGAGTAGAAGTTCCACGGCCTCGATGACATCCATCTCGGGACTGAGCGTCACAAGCCTGGTGGTCATACAAACTCGGGCGGTGATTTCACACATAGTCTTAATACTCCACAGGACTTTCGGTTCCGACAACTGTCGTAAAGAGAAAAGTAGAAGAGATTCGAGCCGACCACTAGTCGATCTTCGAACTATTAACGACAACACACAGCATATCATTGAAGACTACTGTGTCGCTAGTAAAAAACGGGCTAATCTAGTTGTGAAAGTTTTCACAACCTCCTACTTCGTGAAACTTTTCACAAGATGATCTTCGAAGCAATTGGCTACGGGATCAAAGTCCTTCGTTGAGCCCCTGCAGGTCGGACGGTACAAAGCGACCATCTTTGCGAATCAACTCATCATCGAACCAGATTTCACCCCCTCCGCAATCCTCACGTTGGATAAGCACGAGGTCCCAATGAATACGACTATCATTGCCGTTGTCGGCCTCATCGTAGGCTTGCCCGGGGGTCAAGTGAAAGCTGCCGCCGATTTTCTCGTCGAATAGTGTGTCGAGCATGGGGTATCGTACACGGTTGTTAGTCCCCAACGACCATTCACCGCAATAGCGGGCACCTTCGTCGGAATCGAGGATTGCGTTGATGCGCTCAGTGTCGCTCGACTCGGCCCGAATAATCTTGCCCTCATTGAATTTAAACTCAATATCGCTGAAGACCGTCCCTTGATAACGTGACTGGGTATTGAACCGTATCACACCATTGATGCTGTCGCGAACTGGGGCGGTAAAAACTTCCCCGTCGGGGATGTTGCGTTCACCGTTGCAGGGGATCACCGGAATATCCTTGATCGAGAACTCCAACTCCGTGCCAGGTGCGGTGATTCGCACTCGATCTGCCGCCTCCATCCGCGCTACCAGTGGCTCCTGCGCTTTGCCCATGGCCTTGTAGTCGGCGGTGCAGACGTCGAAGAAGAAATCTTCAAATGCCGAGGTACTCATGTTGGCCGCCTGAGCAAAGGAATCGGTCGGGTATCGCAACACGACCCATTTGGTGTCGGGCACGCGTATGGCCCCATGGACTTGCTTCCACCAATGCTGTTGGAACAGGTCCATTCGCTCATGCGGCACGTCGGCAAATTGGCTGCTGTTATATGCCCCTCGGATACCGACATACGCCTGTACCGATTTCATGCGCGCCCCCTCAAACTCAGCCGCAGCCTTCATGCTCGCCTCGGTTGCCGTGCGATAGAGCGCGCGCAGCACAGCATTGTTTTTCCAACTCACCAGTGGCACGGCCCCGCGTTCGGCAGCGCCTTCGATCAAAGCCGTTACCAGATTCGGTTCAGGCAAATCAAACGCTTCGATGAGGATATGCTCTCCCGACTTGAGTGAGCAGCTATGATCGAGTAACAAATCCGCAAGCTTATCAATACGTGAATCGTGCATAAGTGGGAAGTGGTTGGTGGTTGGAGATGAATACAAATTGTAGCCGAGAGTCAACGGCTCTCCGCAATCACAGATATCTTCCCTCTACAAGCCGCTGGGCACAAGGTAGAATGGAAATATAGCGAACTTGATACTCAGTCCAAGGAAAGCTGATGTCTACAGAAATTGAACCTGGCAGCGAGCATGAAGCCTCATTCGCCGAAACGGCCTTAAAACTTGGTGGCAAGAGTGCCGAGGAGGCCCGACGCACGGGTGCTATCGACAAGGCCGATGACCAGGTCGAGAGCCTCTTTGCCCCACAGTATCAAACCGTGAATTCCCCTGCGCATCGGGCAGTGTGGGATCGTGGCGTGCCTGTCGGGCTTTTTCAGAGCGAGCCTGTAAATCCCGACGTTGAGATTACGCGAGTGATGGATGCCTCGGTTGATTTGGTCCGCCGTCATCGCGACGCCAATACCTTGCTCGACGACAAGGGCAAGATCACCGAAGCCGTCATGCAGGAGCTCGCAGAGCTCGGCTACTGGGGTTTGTTAGTCGATAAAAAGTACGGCGGCTCGGGGACTCCGTTTGCTGCATTCGCCCCATACATTACCAGGATGGCGACGGCAGATCCTACGATCGCCGGCCTGGCATCGGTTCATGGATGCATTGGGGCGGTAGACCCCGTTCGGACCTTCGGCACCGCCGACCAAAAAGAGCGATTTCTTCCTGGGCTGGCCGACGGCTCACGGCTCAGCGCATTCGCATTGACGGAACCTTGTGCCGGCAGTGATCTGACGGCGCTGCGAACCCGCGTCGTGCTCGATGGTGACGATTACGTGGTCAACGGCGAAAAACTCTTCATCACGAATATCATACCTGGGCGCACGATCGGTCTGGTCTGCCTGATTGAGGATCGCCCCGCCGTGCTGATCGTGGATCTTCCGCACGAAGAGAATGAGAATTTTCAACTGCGAAAGTATGGTCTCTGGGCATTGAAGCAAACTTACAACCAGGGGATCATCTTCAAGGATTTTCGTGTGCCCGCCGAGAATCTCCTGCAACCGACCCGCGGCGACGGACTCACGATTGCGTACCATGGCCTGAACCTGGGACGCGTTGCTTTGTGTGCCAACGCGGCGGGGACCATGCGAATCATGCTCGCCAGCATGATTCCTTGGGCCAACTTCCGCATCACTTACAGCGCCCCCATCGCCCACCGAGAGCTGGTCCAGCGGCGCATGGCCCAGCTGGCGGGTCTCGTGACGGCTTGCGATGCGTTGGTGGCGTGGTGTGCCGGGCTTATTGACCAGGGTTACCGGGGCGAGATGGAATGCATCATCGCCAAGATCTTTGGAAGCGAGGCCCAGAAACACGCTGCCGTCGAACTGTTTATGAAAACCCATGGCGGACGATCGTTTCTTCATGGGCATTTATTTGGCGACAATGTACACGAGTACCTGGCCCCCTGCATTTACGAGGGCGAGGGAGAAATGCTCGGCATGGCGTTCTTTAAATCGCTCGTTAAGCACCATGGCAAGACCTATTTCGAGCCCGTGGGAAAGGCACTGGTCGAAGCGGGAATCAAACGACTCAACCCTCTCAACCCGGCCCACGTTTGGGCGCTGCGGAGCGTGGCGTTTCCCTATCTGAAATGGCTGGTGGCCCGTCGCTTGTTGCCGACGGCCAAGAGTCAACTCCCCACGATGCCGCCCGCCTTGGCTCGTCATGCAGAGTTCGCCTGCAATGCCCTCCAAGACATGGCGCTGGAAATCTCCAGCACGATGAGCAAGTTTCAACTTTCACTCGCTGATCGGCAATGCCGGATGGCCGAGTTGTCCCTGCGATGCCAGAGCTTGATCACCATGCTCTGCACCGCGCTCTACGGCGCGCGGCAGAGTGACGAAATCGTGCGCGACGCTGCCGACCTGTTTTGCCAGGAACAAACCCAGCACTACACGGGTCGCCGCCCCTCGAATGCCTATTACCGGCAAGTGACCCAGTTAGGTGCAGCGATTGCCGAAGGCAAATTCCAGAGCATCGCGGGCTTAGACCCCGATGAGATTCTGATGCGGTATGAGCGGTAGCTGAGTAAGCCTCGTTCCGCGAAGGGTGCCACCTTCAACTAGATGCCCACCTCATTCGCCACCGCATAACGATTCGACAAATCAAGCTTCCACGCTTTAATCTGGCCGACGTTGCGGGCGTCCAGGGGTTCTAGTTCGGTGAAAGCTTCCTGCTCCTCTTCGTCGAGCTTATGGAAGAAGGAATTGCTCACGACGATCTGACCGCCTATGGCACATGTCTGCAGCCGGGCCGCCATGTTGATGGCGTCACTCACGGCACCGATTCGTGTGCGACTGAACGGTCGCAAGGAGAGGATCTCGACGTCGCCAATTGTGAGGCCAATGTGGGCACCGCCGGCGGGCTGGAGGCGATCGATGCGGCGTTGCCAGTGAGCGGAAACTGAATCCCCGATATCCAAGAGGGCCTTAGCGACTGACAGGCAATTGTCGATGGATGCCGCATCTGCATCCGGGATGCCGAAGAATGCCAGCACGGCATCCCCCACGAACTGATACAGCATCCCTCCGCCGTTGACGATTTGGTAACGCGACTTGGTGTAGAACGAAGTGAGGCTCTCGCGAATAATCTCCGGATCAGGAGTGTCGCGGACAAAACTAGAGAACGACGAGAGGTCCGCCATCAGCACGGCGACTCCGCGATATAATCCCGGGGGCAGAATCTCCCGAGGCGTTTTCCGCCTCTGCTCGCGGAGCGCACGTAGCCGGATCGCACCAAGGTGCCAGAGGAGTTCCGCCCGCAGGGGGTCATTGCGGTACCCTGATAGAGACTCGCCCCCAAAGGCGTGAAAACCGAGGGCGCTTTCGATACGTTCGCGTACGTCGAGAAGTTGTTGATCGGTAATCGAACCGATATTCACCCCCAACCGATCGTGGATAGCTGTTTGCAGGTCCGATTCGTTCCACACTTCCAAAGTAAACTTGGGGTCCAGACCCGCTCTGATCTCGGCTTCGGTGGCGGCCCAATCTTCCCGATTCTGGGTATCGATGACCAGGAGGATCTTCGCAGCATCACTAATGGCACACGAATCGCAACCATACTTACGCCGCAAGTGACGGACAAGTTGGTTATCTGGATAGCCCACTTTCACTTCAACGTAGTAAGGAGGCGCATCACAAGGGGCGATGCGAATGTCCGCGAATGTACTCCGCGCACCAAGATGGAATTCGCGGTCAATCTTGACTGGTTTCAGTTGCTGATCGTTTTGCAGGACATCATGAAACAGACAGAGATCACAACAAATATCTTCGAGAAAGAGCCGAAGCTCCGCTAAATACGTATCACTCCTGGTTGTCGTTTGCGATGTGTGTTGCATAGAAAAGGTTCTGTATACTACAGCATCCTGGATTGAACTCCAGCGACGAGCGTCAGGCAAAAGTCTCACTTGCCAGACCAATTCAAAATCCTAGCGACACTCACAATGAGAAGCAAGCAGGCGTCTTGCTCAGATTCGCACCATCGCTTCGTTGTGAGGCTCTCCAAGAATTGACTCGGCGGCACTATGATGCGATATGTTCTCTAGGAATTCAAATCTCGACCATTGCGGATTCTACCGAGAACGAAGGTCATACCAACAAGGCTAATAGCCAAACTTGAAGGTTCCGGCACGGAGGCTAACCTTTCGGCGACACGGGTCATCACATCGTTCCAGGGAAAGTATGGTCCCGGGTCGCTGCGATTCCAGGGTTGCACCTGGCCATGTGCCACTAAACCGGGAGCGTCGAACTGGTCGTTGGGATAGCTGTAAGCATTTCCTGGCGGACGTGTCAGTGGAATCTCGGGATAGGCCTGATAGAGCCAGGAAAGCAGCTCAACCAGTGAGGCCAGGTTTTGGTCGTTCCAGGTCGAAGCGAATCCAGCATAACCAACCATCTCGATACCGACCGAGCGGGAGTTGTAGTAGGTCGCATGCCAGGCCCTGTTCCTGGTGTCGACCATTTCGTAAATATCACCGTTTGGGGCGATGACGAAATGGGCGCTCACGGAATTCGAACGATTTCTGAAGATATTCAATGTGCCAGCCAGTGACACCTCGGTGGTGTGCATGACGATACTATCAACGGGAACCAGTGAGTCTCTCGAGCCAAAGTTGGGACTAGGATCCCAAATCGTGGGTGGCTTCGGAATTGTGGTCACTTGTGGTTCGTGAGTCCAACAGATGCTCGCACGTCCACAATTTTGCGCTTCGCTGGTCGAGCTTAAGAGAGAGACCAGCAGGCCAAACGCCGCGAGCAGGATGTACGGTCGGGAAAATGTCTTTGAAGAATGCTTCATGATGTTCTGCCCATAGAGACAAAAAAACCGTCTATCTCGAAACGGAAAATCGGCAAATGCCGAGGGATTCCGATTTGAGAGAGACGGTTTGGTAATTAGCTATTCAATTGGATGTGTTGGAGATGCCCATTGGACTTTTGTTTGGGCACGTTGACTAGCTTAAACGCAGCTACTGCTCTTGGCAAGACGACGGAACTCCATATTTCCACCCAGCAGAGCCTCATCGATTTAACGGACCGAACTAAGGCTAGCTTTAAATGGCACGGCGAGGATTGCCCCGGCGACGAACCCACCGATATGGGCTCCATAGGCGACGCCGGTCTGATCGCCTCCTAACATGCCTAGCCCGCTGACCACTTGAAACACGAACCAGATTCCCACGGCCACGTATCCCGGCACTTCGGTCAAGAAACGAAACAAGATCACCGTCACTCGGCGATGGGGATGAAGCACTAGGTAGGCTCCCATCACTCCCGAAATGGCACCCGATGCCCCCAGGCTGGGAATCAGCGCTGACGGACCTTTGGCACTTACAACGACATGCGTCAGCGATGCCAAGAGCCCACACACGAGGTAGAAAATCAAATAGCGGACTTTGCCTAGGTCGTGCTCGATATTGTCACCAAATATCCAGAGAAACCACATGTTTCCCAAGAGGTGGGCGATTCCCCCGTGCATGAACATAGCCGTGAGCAGAGTCAGGTACACGGGAATGGGTGTGGTGCGTAGCCCCGGCATGACGACCTCTTGCATGCCAATGGCCGTATTCATACGAACTTTTTTGTCCTCGGTCACGATATCGTGCCCCGAAATTATCTCTGCGGGCACGGTCGCAAAGGAAAGGGTGAAGTTTTCGTTTTTTCCCATTCCCTGAAACACCACAAACACGACCACGTTGATCACGATCAGCGTGATGTTCACGATCGGAAATGAGGTGCGATCCTCGTTATCGTCGCTGATGGGAAATACCATGCAAGATTCCTGAGAAGGAAGCAAATACCGGTAGATTGAGAAAACAAAGGGAACTTATCCAAGATCATCTGAGAAAACGGTTCGTTGCACAAGATGGAAACCGATTAACTGCTAGTTGTTGATCCACAACGCGTCTGGAGAGATACTATGACTTCAACTGAGCAACATACGACGGCTAATACGCTTAGCAGCATTTGCTCGTCGTTCAGATGATTCCTTAAATGCGATAAAGGCTGTAGTCGTGCAACTCAATTCGCTCTCTCCGCATGGTTGTAGGATAATTCTCGTTGGACTGGTCTGTTCTTGTCAGGCTTTGGCGCAGCAAACAGACCCACACGCTGGACTGGCAGGGAGGCCGATAGCTGCCGCTCGGCGCAGTGCCATTGATGCTCGGCCCTTTAATCGTAAGCTTGATGCGGAAACAATCCGCAAATGGATGGAAATCAGCTCCAATTGCACGATGGCCGAGTTTGAGTTGTTTTTGGGTCCTCTTACGCAGTCGGAGCAGCGACTTGTGGCGAAATTAGACTCGCTAACCCTTCCGATCGTGACCAGAGTGCATTTCGAAGATCTTCGCCAGATCCTCAAACAGGGACAAATCTCTTCATTCCACGAACAAGAGAGGCTCGACAAACGCCTGATTCACACCACACCCGCGTTGGAGAATGAATTGTACGGTGCTTACGATTGCGTCTTCGCGAGTGTGGGGCCACCGAACGGCACACCCCGTTACGGGGATGTTATCCTACGCCTGCGGGATTCGGTGCGAGAAAACGGCTGGGCGACACCATTCAGTGGGATGGATTTTCTCTATGCGATTCGCCATAAGGATGCCCGCAAGATGCAGCAGCTCTTAGAGGAGGGAAAATCCTTGTCGACTAAGCCGACAGACCCGCTCTCCCTCGGGTTTGATGATCGCCTGACCTTCTCACACTATGTCGTTACTGAAAAGTATTGGAACCGAGCTCTCGCCTATCAGGCAATTGTCGTGTTGCGCGGTGCCGACGATTCATCAACCGGTAAGCATGTTCACCAGCGATTTCAAGCGATGCTGGCAACAGACAATTCGGATGAATTCTGGCAATTGTTTATCCCTCCGCGCGAAACGAACCTCCCTGCCGAAAAAGAGGCCGCTCGTGTGCCGTTTGGCTACCTGGAAGCGAAGTTCGACGACCGATTTTCTTTAGAAGATGTCACATCGATCGAGGTGCCACAGGATAAGCTCGATGAGGTGTTAAGTTGGCCAGAGGCCAGGACATACCGGAAAAGTATCAGCGCCAAGGTGCACGGCCATTAAATCAAGTCCTCTTAAATCATGTTGCAAGGTGCATGGATACAAGGCAAAGCATTGCCTTTGATTTCAGCATTCGCTGTGTCCGGTTTTGGCTTGATTCAACACTTTGCTGCTAAAAGGCCTTCTTAAAGCGATAAATATAAGCACCTGTAGGCTTGTTGGGTATATCGGAACGGGAATTGCACCAGCGATTGCCCTAGCGATTCATTCCTTTTTTCAACGAGTCAATGTCCAAGTTTTCTGCAGCTTCTTTCCTGTTCTATTCTCTGCTTTTGGGGACTGCAGTAAGTCGTGGCGACTCATGTGATTCTTCATCTAGGGCTTGCATTGAAGCGCCTCGGATAACCCTTTCACAGCAGAAAGACTGCTGGATCGCAGACAGCCCTAATTTCAGAGTAATTTCTTATCAGAGTTCGCAGGAGTCCAACCAGGTAGCATTACACTGCGAAGTGCTACGCCAGAGGCTTTCAAGAGCTTCTGGATTACCAGTGGAAAATGCGTCATGGTCTCCCAAATGTGAAGTCTTTCTATACTTGAACAAACACAAATATGGAGCAGTAGTAGGAAAGGAAGCCATGGAAACACTTGGCTCTTCCTTAGTAAGACCTGAGAGTGGTACTGTGAAAAGTAGGCGAATCGACTTGCGTATTGACGTGCCTAATTATTTGCAAGAGGTTCTAGCTCACGAATTAACTCACGTTCTGCTGGCAGATCTGTTTCGCGAGGGTCCTCCACCGTTGTGGTACGACGAAGGGATGGCACTTCTGGCAGACTCACCGTCCAAGCAGTCACTACACCTGCGTGACCTCCACAACGGGTTGAACCAGAGAGCGACTTTTTCACTCTCCGTCCTTATGAGGGCAAAGTCTTACCCTTCCCCCGAAAAGGTGGGTGTCTTTTATGGCCAATGTGCCTCAGTAGCGCGCTGTTTGTGCCATATTGGCCCACCGGAAAAGATCCACCACTTTGCTCGTCGAACCGGTCAAGTAGGCGTAAATCTTGCTCTTCATGAGACTTATGGAATCAACGGGATCGCGGCTTTGGAGAAAATCTGGAGGGAAGGTCTTAGCTCGCAAGCCAGGATTTCACGGACACACGATTCGCTATAAACAATACCTGGACCCCCACGTAGTAACTGTTGCATATCGTGGCGGGTGGCTCTAGGCTGACCTCAATCAGCCATCTATAATTTAGTCGTGAAACCAAGGTCTCGTTACTTACGATTTCTCTTAGTTACCAGCCTTTCGCTGAGCTTAGTTGGTGGCGATTTATGCACACCGACAGTGCTGGCTATATGTCCTTTAAAGGATACTTCACTTCTTCCAGTCGCAGATAAATGTTGTTGTGGTGCGGATTGTCATTGTGGTCAAGGATGCAGCGAAAAAAATTCCGAGAATCACCAAGAAAAGATATTGATTAGCAACCTCGGTCATCGAGACGTCCTGGGTAAGAATTCTGAAGTCTCGCATGCTGTCTGTGAACCGCCCCTTGGACGACGTTTACCTAATTCAGCATTTATTGTTTGCTGTGATTCGCTTCCTACTCAGACTCTAGTGAAGCAGCACACGTGTCTTCAGGTTTGATAGCGCTACCAGTGCGCCCTGAGCTTTCGGGCAAGAGTATCCGCGCACTCCCGGTTTGATTCTCAATTGCTGCAATCTTTGCCGCATAAGTTATTTAACACCAACCTCGAAAGTGCATTCATTTGTCATCCCGTTGGATGACATACTTTCGGCGGTCATTTTTTTAAGGCGGAGACATTATCATGAACACACTAAAGGTATTTTGTTTCGTATTTGCAAGCACGTTGTTGGTTCTAAGCGTCGGCCAAGCACGAGAAGCCGTTGGGCCTGCGAAAACGCGCGGTGATTACAGGACATTTAGTGAATCCCAGAAGCCGGAAACGCATCGTGTGCGGCGGTCACAACCTTCCTATCGGTACAGTGCTCCGCAGGCTGTGCCAATGACGGCTGACTCACAGGTGACTCAAAATGTGCCAGCACAAGAAGCAGAAGAGCGAAGATTTTCGCAAGCTCCGGCTGGGGATACTGAAGCAGCTTCAACTTCTAGCAACAACCCTTGCCAGCCGTCTACTGCGACAGCAGCTCCCTCGAATTCTGGTCGTAGGTACTCGTATGCGCCGGCCCCTCAGTACTCGGGAAATACATTCCGGAGATACGATGGGAATTCTCGCCGAAGTAGTCAACCGACATGGTCGCTTCAAAAGACTGCTCAGGGTAAGTACAACAGTCTATAAATGATTGTTCCTGGATGCCCTGGCCCAAGAACTTCTTGAGGCCAGGGCCTATTTATTTGCTAACGTAGTTATCGTTGTATCTAGATTCTTACATTGAGATGGGGTATGGTTTTCGGCTCGGGGCGGTATAGTTCGTTACGTTGTCTATGTTATTGGCCCAAATTAAACCAGAAAGGCCAGCCGCATCTTTCTTTAGCATGTTGTATCTATCCTATCCTAGCGGCCATGAGGCCTTGTCTAGGAGCTATTGCAGGGCCGCTTTTCACTTTTACTCTATCGCCGTAGCATGGAGGCTCAGAGAGCACGATGATAAAGCAAGATACTGAATTATTGAGGTACGTGATGCTTACAAGGTATTTGACCTGTTATAGTATAGTGTTATTTCTCAACTGGGGTGGCACTAATGATGTGACAGCTCAGGACGAGCAAGCGATTGCCACGCCAGATCAACAGCCAGCGACTCCGCCACTACAGAGAGGTGGAATCCTTGGTCGTGGCCGCATGAGCAACCGGGCACAAGGGATGATGCCGTTGTTGCAATTTGACTCGATCCGACGGGAACTGCAGGTCGAAGGGGAGCAAGCGACAAAGCTTGAATCGTTTACATTACAAGTGCGCGAGGACTTTGCCGAGGAAATTCGGCAGACGCTACGCTCGATCAGAGAGTCCAATCCTGAAGACCGCCGTCAGTTTGGCGACAGAGTAGGTGAGATTGCTCAGCGAATCAACGAGCGGCTGGAAACCGTGTTGAACCGAGAACAGGCCGACCGACTCAAGCAGATCAACCTTCAGTTAGGACTGCGTCGCAATGGTGCGGCCGAGGCCCTCACCACGGCCGACATTGCCACCGCGCTCGATCTCACTCCCGAGCAAATCCGGAATCTTCGCAAACAAGCCCGCGAGAATCCCAATCGCGAGCCGCAAACCCTGGCAGCGGCCCGGCAGGAAGTGAATGATGTTTTGACCCCCGCGCAGCAAGAAAAGTTGGAGAACCTGCTGGGGCCGGAATTCGATTTACCCGCGGCATTACTCGAGGAGGAACCTGCCAGAGGACAAGGTGGATTGCGCCGAGCTGAGGGCCGCGAGCGACGTGCAAGTCGTCGCGCTCTAGAATCGCAAGAACCAAAAGAAGAAGCCCCCGAACCACCCGAGGTGTGAGGCGGTCCTTGAATTTGTAGAACAAGATTATCATGGCTGATTTCAAAGTTACCGAACTGGCGGAAGATCTCGATTTTGATAGCCTTGCGTATTGGGACGTCGTGATCATTGGCGCGGGTCCTGCAGGGTTGGCCGCCAGTCTCACGACTGCGCATCGAGGACTCACAACGCTCGTGATTGAGGCCAAAGACAAGCCGGGGGGACAGCCTCAGTTTTTGTATGCCGACAAAAAGATTGTCGATATCCCCGGATTTCCCGACGGTATCAGTGGCGAGGAACTTTCTGAGCGGACCTATCGCCAGGCACAGGATGCTCTCGTGCAGTTTCGCTTCAACGACGAATTGGTCACGATCGACGATACCGATCAGGAAGAAAAAGGAGACGTTCTCAAACGAGTGGTCACAAAGAATGGGGAGTATCTCTGCCGCAAGGTGCTCATCGCCTGCGGCTTGTTGCACTATCCTCGCGCCCTGCCGGTCGTGGATGCACTCGAATCAAAAAAGGTATTCTACAAAGTACCGAAGATTGGTGACTACGATGGTCGGTCGGTTGTGGTGGTGGGTGGCGGCGACTCCGCCCTTGATGCAGCAGTGATGGCACAAGAGCGACACGCGCAGGTCAATCTTGTCGTTCGCGAGGAAACTCCCATCGCCAAAGCTGACAGTGTTGAGCGTTTGCGTCAGGCAGGGGGGCGGGTGCATTGCTCGGTGGAAATTGCGCGTGCATGGTTTCAGGAAGGTGAAATCGCCCTGGAGTTGACCGATGGCACTCAGTTGCAGGCTGAGTATATCATCGTTCAAATCGGCTTCCTCTCGGCCAAAGAGACCTTCCAGCGGCTGAATCTGCGACTTAACGAAGATGGCAGTATTGCCGTTGATCCCTATTTCGAAACCAGCCGGCGGGGAATTTTCGCCGTCGGTGATGTTCACGGCGACATCAAACTCATTACGGTAGCGTGGGCCGAAGGGATTCAGGCCGCCATTTATGCGTTCAAGGAGATCACGAGTCCCTATTGGCTCAATGAGAAACGCTTGCGTGATCAAAAGATTGCGATGATTGGAGACAAGATCTCGCAAGCCGCGCGATCGAAGGTTTCTAGATAAGTGATTGCTTTCCTAGTCGCGGGAATCAATCCGCTACTGCTTCAGCCACAGCCTGCTCGTAAATCTGATGTGCTTCTTCGTAGGCTTTCCTGGCCGCTTCACGTTCCGAATCGCGAATCTGGTCCCTTTTCGAGTTCCAGCAGACTTCGACCGCATCGCGGCACCACTCGGCACTGCGACGACTTGCTCGAATTGGTTGGTCGTCGACTAGCACAAAAACCGGATTTGTATGCACAGAAGGAAGAATACGCACGGCAATCCAACTGGAGTGGGGAATATCGATCTCAAATTCACAAGGATGAATCGTGCCATCCGCGACGATCTCACGGCTTGCAACGGGTTGGCCATTCACGATCACTTCGACAAGTACAGAGCATGTGTCGCCAATGCGGCAACGCTCGATATGCCAGTAGGGCTTTTCGTCGAGTCGTGCGTTGCGAATGGTTTCTGTCTCCTCAGAGGGTTTCTCTGCCAACAGTGCCGCAGAGTCGAAGCGTACTTTAACTTTATCCGGTTTCTCAAGCACCAGTTCGCTTATGTTGTTGTTTGATCCAGGTTCCCCCATCGAGACATCGTTTACACGGAAATCAAAAATGTGGCTCTTACCGTCTCCACAGTAGCTGCGTCCATCTGCCAGCCCACGAACCCAATTGTCGAAGGTCAAGGATTCCTCGGGCAAAAGTTTTACGTAGACTCGTCCTAAGCCAACCTTCTCGCCATAGATACAAGGGAAATCTGTCTCTCCGCTGATGCGGGTGCGCATGCCGCAATTGAGCGTGTGATACCAGATATTGAGTTCCCAGATGGAGGGGGTATCAACTGTGGAGATAAAATCGCACATACCCAGCGCGGTTGTTACGATAAACTCATTCGCACCGATACCGTCGAATGGTGGGATGGCATAATCAGGCAAGATGCAAGCTTCTTTGCGACCATTGACTTCAGTGTCGTCTGAGTCCCTTTGTTTCCGACGATTCCGCTCTTCTTCAGAATAAGATCGAAGCCGCTTGTTCTCGTGATCGTAGTCAGGCAATGCAAGGCCCCAGCCGCTGTGTGCATAACCTGCGACAGCCCCCTGTTCTTTGGCCCATTTGAGAACGGGAAGCGTCCAGCTCGGCCACTCTTCGATTGCGGTTGTGCCGGGGTAATCGTCTTCCGTCAACCTGAGCAGACACACATGGCCGGCATGTGAGGAGGGGAATCCACTCACTTCCACGTCGTAGCGCATCAGGTAATTAGGGCGTGACAGGTCTGAGGTTTTTCCTTCAAAGTTTTTCTTTTGCGAATACCAGCTTGGACCCCAGCTCAGCACACACCCCACGTTGAGATCTTCCCCCAAAATGTGACGCATCATGTCTTGCGGCCCGACCCCTTCGGTTGGGCTGTCGTAATGTGCGCAGCCGGCGGCATGAATGTGGTGATCGCCGGAGATCCAGCCTCGTCCAGCCGGATGGATCCAGCGCTTGAGCCGGAAATTAATCTGTTGAGAGTCGGAGCTATCCACCGCAAAGGGGACTTCTTGAATAAGATATTCCGGCCCCCGCGAGACGGTCGCTGTGTACTCACCGGGAGGAAGATCAATCACGTCTCCATCTGCACGGTAAACTTGGTCATGAAAGAAAAAATCGGGAGCGAGCCTGCGCGCTGGGTTGGGGTAGACCCTGCCAAATTCATCACGAATCTCAAAGGCGGCCGAAGTGGGCGTGCCATCAAAGTCCTTTACACCCAGGGTGACTGTGCTTGAGGGAAGGCACTTGAACAAAATCGGTACGCCATTGCGGAAGCCAAGGTCCTGAGTTCCCTGACCCACGTTAAAGGCGAGCGTCGTTTCCCGCATGCCTTCATCTCTGCTAGAGAGCTGGATGATTCGATACTCAAGTATAAGCCCCGAAAGGCGGGGCTTGAGAGGCTGGCGATCTACCATCTCTATGTCCAGCCACCTCTCCTCTACTTCGTCTGTCGTAACTAATTTGTCGTCTTTTTGGGGTCGTTGCCTGTCTCCCGATCCTCGCTCGTAAATGGGCCCTGCGTGGAGACTCTCTGCTTCAAGTTGGGGATTTATTCTTGCCTCATTGTGTACCTTAATCAGATAGGTCCGCCATCCCTGCTGCACGAGTTCTTTTTTAGCAGGACCTTCCACGACCTTGACGCGACTTTCAGGATTAATGTGAACTCCTACCAGGCAAAGAGGATCGAGCACTTGTTGAATCTTCCGAACTGAATCTTTGCTGTCTTTTTTAAAGGCATCGTGAAGGTGTGCAATCTGAGCATCGCCCAAGGGGGCACCAGCGAATTGCATCGCCGAAATGAGTCGCTGCGTCGCCGCCACCAGTGGCTGTTTCTCAACGTCGCTCACCAGTTGCAGTTGCTGGGCAGAGGAAATCTCAGCCGTGGTGAAAGCGAGGATCACATAGCAAAAACGGAATTGCATGTAAAAGTGTTTCATGGCAAATGGTCCAAGTTGGGTGAAAAGAATCATGCAATTTGCATTATTAAGAATTCATGCGAGGGTGTATCCACAGCACCTTATTCTTGTGCTACTAAAATACCAAATTCATCACAGCTAATCGACGAACCCAATGGAATCTCCCCCAAACATTATGATGTTCTAGACGTAAATGCACTAAGACTTTCAGATAAAAACTTGACTCTCGGCCCAATTTTGCGTTAAATTAAATTATCAACCGAAACCTTCCATCTTTTCTGGGGTTTCAGTAATGGCCAGTGCCGGGGGCACGTATCCTTTTATAGGACCTTATTCGTGGACCAACTTTGTTTGGTCGGGCCATTTGGGGGCTAAAGTTCGCCGTAGAACGGGTCGTTTGGGGCTTTAGTTGAGGTAGTGCTTATTGGGCAGGGATCAGCTCAGTGGCTAAAGAACAGAGTTTCTTTTCCCGTTGAACTCGTGATTCCCATCATGCTGCGCGGTTGTTAATTCCGTTTCGGGAAAAATCTAGCCGTGTAGTTTGCGCTCAAGATGCGCGCTGCTGGAGGCAAAGTATTCGCGGGAAGTCTGGGGGCTCTAACAGTGAATGGAGAGTAATATCATGTCAAAACTTCAACGACGAAATCGTAAGAATTGTTTTTCCTCATGTCATCGAGAGCTACGAATCGAATCTCTGGAAACTCGAGCGTTGCTGGCCGCTGATTTTGCGCTGGCGGCACCGCTGCCGATCGACAGCATCGACCCGACCAATCCGCCCGTAGGTGTCGTGGTCGCAGAAGGGACCGAAAAGGCTGACCGCATCCGTGCTTTTGTGGATGACTCGAATCGCCTGCATGTCATTTTCAATGGCGATGAAAGAGTGTTCGACAGCGATCAAATCGACGGCATCATTGTCAATGCACATGGGGGTGATGATCTCGTGCTGATCGACCGAAGTGTCCATCAATGGACCGGAATTCGTGGTGGCGAGGGGAACGATCTTATCCAAGGGGGATCAGGCGGTAACATTATCCACGGAGGATCTGGTAATGACCGCATCCGTGGAGGTGCTGCCAACGACCTCATCATCGGAGGAGAGGGGAATGACGTCATTATGGGTGGCCTGGGGAATGATGCACTGGTTGGCGGCCTGGGAAATGACTCGATCCATGGAGGAGCCGGTCACGATGCCATGGCCGGTGGCAGCGGCGATGACCGGCTTGCTGGTGGCGACGGCAATGACTGGATCTTTGGCGATGCCACGAACGTAGTTCCCGATAATTATCAAGGACTCATCGACTATGCGATGAAATACACGAATCTCAATTCGGGGAACGACCAAATCGTTGGAGGCGATGGTAACGATATCTTGCTAGCGGGCAATGGCGACGACGTCATTCTTGCTGGACGGGGTAACGACATCGTACTCGGCGGTGCCGGAAACGATGGAGTCCGTGGAGGAGAGGGTCACGACTTTCTGCTTGGAGGTCGGGGTAGTGATCACATGGATGGCGGGGTTGGAAACGATTTGCTCATCGGAGATCCTCACGACGAGTCTGGTGACAATGGTGATCCGGCCGACGAAGCCCCGGCAGTCGTGGGCCGTATCCTCAGCGATGAAGTCGCCGATGCCGATTCGGTGTTCCGCAAGATCGACGCGCTTCCCATATCCTCGGATGCACTGACTGCGGCCGCCGACGTTGTCTTCGCAGCCAACGATGTGCTCTACGGCGGATACGGCGACGATATTCTCCTTGGCATGTTGGGGGCCGATCGTCTCTTCGGTGGATTGGGGAACGATGTTCTGCATGGTGGCTCAGGTAATGACCACATGTTCGGTGGAGCTGGAAATGATCTGCTGGTTGGTGCTGCTGGCCATGATCACTTATTTGGTCAATTGGGCAACGACAGACTCTTTGGGGGTCGAGGCAACGACTGGCTCAACGGTGGTCTGGGTGACGACGGCCTTCATGGCGGCACGGGCAATGATGTGCTTCTCGGCGGAGCAGGCAATGACGGACTCCACGGAGGTCCTGGAAGCGATCTCTTCGTGGGAGGACTGGGAGCCGACAAGATTGCAGCCCGTGATGGCGAAGTTGATTTCTTGATCCTCGACGAAGAGGATGAAGTCGAAAAGGACGAAATCGACGTCGTGTTCTGAGCTCTCAAGAGTGAGACATGAACAGCCCCGGGCGGAAGCCCGGGGTTTATTATTGAATTTGATGTGCTCGCATTCCCATGAGTATCGCCCCACGCCAGCCCTGATCGCGGCTCACGCTCCAGTCGATCTCGCAGTTGCCCGGTTGGCTGTCAAAACAGCTCTGCTGGTTAATCTGTGCGTAGGACTCACGGACCACTGAAATAAACCAATCGCGTGCACTAACGGACATCTCCGTCATACCACCCCCGATGATGAACAGATCGGGATGCAACACGGGAGCTACACTGGCGAAGAGTGCGCCGAGCATAATGGCCCAATCATCTAGCAGCCAGCGGCAAAAAGCATCTTGCCGCTCGTCGGCAAAGGTGCGGACATTGTAGGCTGCCTTTTTCGTACTTTGTTCGTAGAGCTGGCTCAGTGTTGAGAAGATTTCGGCATCAATATGCTTGTCATGTTTTTCCAGGTCACGCTGAATGAATGCCTTACCTTCATCACCAAGTGCCCAACCTAGACGCCGAATCAAGCCCGAAAGTGAGGCCCGAGCTTCGACACACCCTTTCGCACCACAACCGCATTGCGGAAAAGGGTCTGAAGCAAACCGGTCTGCATAGGGGGCGGGGACAGAGATTTTTGTATGCCCCAGCTCGCCCGCTTGTCCTAAGCCGAAAAAGACGCCGCCGTCAGAAATCACACACCCACCGAGCCCAGTTCCGGTGGTAATAAAAACACTCGTCCGGGGCTGGTTGCTATTTCCGAACCGTTCAAAATCTTCGTCCTGTCCGGCAGCATTGGCATCGTTGCAGGCAAAGACTGGGATTTCGCCAGCCGCAATTTTGCTGACTTCAGCAGCCAGTAGTTCGCCAAAGGGGACCTCCCAAAGGTGCTTGGTTTCTGGCGTTCCAAGATTGGGAACGTTGAGTATGTGACCATCATGGGTACAAGGGCAGGGGACTGTCACCGCTATTGTGGCCACCTCGCTCCAGTCGACAGAAAGCTGCGCGAGTACCTCTTTAATTCCATCGACAATCTGGCCAATCGTACGCTGCGGGCCGTCCTGGGTGAGGCTTGGTTTTTTCACCAATTCGGGAAGCAATTTTTTCTGCGCCGAAAGATCGGTTGCCCCCAGCTTCACATCGTTTCCACCCAGATCGACCCCGATACGGAGGCTTACCATTCTTCCGTTGAAATTCTGCTTTTCGAGGTTCACGCTCAAAGGATTTAATCTCCGATTTACTTTTTGTGGCTACTTCATGGTAGCGAACGGTTTAACCAACTCAAGGCCCTCTAATTCGCTTGCCATTGAACTACGACATGGGCATAATCCGTGCTAACGTTCGTTTCACCGATATCTCGGAGGAGGGTCGAAATGTATATTGCCACAAATTCTCAAGGAATGACGGCCCGCTGGATCGCGCGCGGGGCAACACTTTCGGAACTTCATGTCCCTGACCGAAATGGCAAATTAGTAGATGTAGTCTTGGGCTTTGATGACTTGGCTGGTTACGAATCTGGTGCCAACCATCACTATGGTTGCACGACGGGCAGGTTTGCCAATCGAATTAAGCGAGGCAAATTCAGCATCGATGGAGTTGAGTACCAACTGGCGACCAACATTGGTCCTAATCATTTGCATGGAGGAGTGAAGCAAAGTCTCGACAAAGTCATTTGGGAGGCCGAGCAACTCACTGACGCACTTGGAGTCCGTTTTCGTTACGTTAGCCCGGATGGAGAAGAAGGGTTTCCCGGTACACTCACGACCACCGTCACCTACTCGCTGACCGACGACAATGCATTGCGGATCGACTACGAAGCTACCACCGATAAACCCACGATTATCAACCTCACGAATCACAGTTATTTCAACCTGGCCGGCCATGGCAATCCCAGCATCTTGGACCATGAAATAAAAATTAATGCTGACCGCATCACTGCGGTTGACGATGAGTCAATTCCAACTGGTGAGCTGAAAGAGGTGTCTGGAACGCCATTCGATTTTCGAACGCGACATCGAATTGGTGATTGGATCGAAAAAGTTGGTGGTTACGATCACAATTACGTCACCAATGGAGAATGGGGCACTTTGCGAGAAATTGCTGAGGTCATCGATCCAGAGAGTGGTCGGCTGATGCGCGTTTTTACCGACCAACCAGGAGTGCAGTTCTACACGGCCAACGGTCTGAGTGGTCAACCAGGCAAAGGAGGAATGCCTTATCACCGACAAGGTTCATTTTGCCTGGAAACACAGAACTTCCCGGACGCGCCCAACCAACCGACTTTTCCTTCAGCTATTCTTCGTCCTGGAGAAGTATATACCCACACCTGCATCTACTCGTTCGAGGCAACGTAGACTAGGAATGCAACTTTACTCTTCATATATGCCATTTTGGAAATGCTAATTGCAAGCGCTTTCACTGCTGCCGAGAAACAGTTAAGCTTGAGATATAACCAGACAGCGTTCATTGAATTCTAGGGGCAATGCTCGGTCGGCCTCGGAATGAACCCGTTGGTGCTCTTTTCACAATGCGGGGACTCTACTCATGCCAGAAATGATGTTGTTTCATGGTGGCAACGACCATAGCGTTTTGCAGAGAAAGTTTGTTGTTATCTGTTTACTCCTGGTTTTCTCTACGTTGAGGTCCAATCTACGGGCTGCCGAAGAGGAAATCGTGCTGGATGATTTCAGCGATGCGAGTCGCTGGGAAAAAGTTCTCTCGGAAGGTGTAGAACTCGAACTTCACGCAGTAACCGAGGACAGAGAAACTTCGCAGCACTCTACTTCGCTTCGGCTCGACATCAACTTCGTTCGTGGTGGGGGGTACGCCGGGATACGCCACAAATTCCCGCTGGACTTGCCGCCGAATTTTCTACTGGCGTTTTCCATCCGTGGAGAATTGCCCGTCAACAATCTCGAACTCAAACTGCTCGACGAGTCCGGCGAGAATGTCTGGTGGGTGAATCGCCGCAGTTACAACTTTCCGCGTGAATGGACATCGCTAGGATCGCGTCGCCGACATTTTCAATTTGCTTGGGGCCCATCCTCGGTCCCTCTGCAGAAGTTGAGTGCCATTGAAATCGTGGTCGCTTCGGCAGAGGGTGGCCGTGGATCAATCTGGCTTGACGACCTTACCTTCAAACCTTTACCGGAGAGCAAGCCCTATACCGGAACGCCACACGTGACGGCCAGTTCTAACGCCGGGGGATCGGCAGCTCGGTTTGCCTTCGATAGGGATTCAGAGTCGGCTTGGCGCTCTGCGGCTAACGATCATCAACCGACGCTGACCATTGATTTTGGGCAATCCCGCGAGTTCGGAGGTCTGATTGTCGAGTGGGATCCTGCGGACTATGCCACGCAGTATGATGTGCAGTTTTCTGACGACGCCGAGTCCTGGACCACCGTTCGTAATGTCGAGAGAAACTCGGGGCGAACACAATTCTTGTCTCTTGCTGATGCTGAGGCTAGCGCGATTCGGTTCGTTATGAAAGGATCACCGGGTAAGCAGGTCGAACTCCGTGAAGTAGAAATCTTGCCGCTGGAAGTCAGCCAAGAGCCGAATCACTTTGCTAAGCAAATCGCTCAACGCGCTCCACGGGGCCATTATCCCCGCGCGATCCGGGGAGAGGGCACCTTCTGGACCCTGGTCGGTATTCCAAAAGATGAACATGAGGCACTCATCTCGGAGGATGGTGCCGTGGAAGTCGACAAGAGTGCATTCTCGATCGAACCGTTTCTAGTTGTCGACGACAAACTGCTCACCTGGGCGGATGCAAAGATCAGCCAGTCTTTAGCTGATGGATTCGTTCCTGTACCGACCGTGACTCGCGAACATGATGGGCTTCAATTAACGATCACGGCCGCTGCGGATGGCGAGGTAGGACAATCGATGCTCCTATTGTTGTACGCGTTGACTAACACAACTGAAGAGCCCAAGGACGGAAGTATGCTATTGACTCTTCGTCCGTTCCAAGTGAATCCACCTTACCAATGGCTCAACACTGTGGGTGGTGTGAGTCACATCAATCACTTGGAACTTACTGACTCGAGCCGCGTGGTCATGGTCGACAACCGGCAAGTTGCCCTCGGTGCCGAACCAGACGATTTTGGTGCGGCCACCTTTGACGAAGGTAGCGTAGTTGCTTTTTTAGGAGATGGCAGTATGCCGTCGGCAAAAGAAGTGACCGATCCACAGCAAGCCGCCTCTGGAGTCATAAAATACAATTTCCAACTCCGACCCGGTGAAAGCCGTTCGTGGGCTGTGTGTGTTCCCTTCGCTGACGATCCTTCCCAGCAAAAGGGGATTGAGCAAGCTTTGCTCGATGCGGCCAATCCAGTTGAATGGGTTCACCAGCGTCAGCAAGCCGTGGTGGACCGCTGGCGCCAGGCTATTGGCCAGGTCGAACTTCTTGTTCCACCAGAAGCGTTGGACGTGGTCAACACGATTCGCTCCACACTTGCCTATATTCTGATTAATCAAGATAGATACGCTATTCATCCAGGTTCGCGCTCGTATGAGCGTTCTTGGATTCGTGACGGATCACTCACGGCTACAGCTCTTTTGCGATTTGGACTAACACGCGAGGCTCAAGAATTTGTCGATTGGTATGCCCCCTATCAATTCGACAGTGGCAAAGTGCCCTGTGTGGTCGATCATCGTGGTCCGGATCCCGTCCCTGAAAACGACAGCCACGGGCAATTCATCATGGCAGTGATGAATGTCTATCGATTCACGGGGGATGAAGAATTCCTCAAACGTCACTGGTCGGCTGTCCAGAATGCCGTGCGTTATATTGAATCCTTGCGAGCGGAGCGCATGATTGGAGAATACGCCGATCCCGATACGAGCCAAATGCACCAGGAGCCTGGCAAACCGCGAGTGAGCCTGCACGCGTTTTACGGACTAATGCCCGAGTCAATCAGCCATGAAGGCTATTCGGCCAAGCCGATGCACTCTTATTGGGACGATTTCTTTACGCTCAAGGGATTGAAAGACGCTGCCGAGATGGCCCGTATCTTGCAAGAGCCTGCAACCGCCGATCGCTATCAATCCTTTGCCAATGATTTTGCTGAGACACTTTACGCTTCGCTAAATTTGGCAATGAAAACCCACGGAATCGATTACCTGCCAGGGTGCGTAGAACTGGGTGACTTTGATGCTACTTCGACGACCATCGCCCTCTGGCCGTGCAACGAAGAAGGGCGCTTGCCCCAGCGTGCTTTGGAAAACACGTTCGAGCAGTATTGGGAGCGTTTTGTCAGCCGCCGCGACGATCCATCTTTCGACTGGATTGATTACACCCCTTACGAATTGCGAGTAATCGGCAGTTTTGTGTTGATGAACGAGTCGGAGCGTGCCCAGCAGGCTCTAGACTTTTTTATGCAGGATCGCCGACCTCCCTCCTGGAACCAATGGCCTGAAGTCGTGTATCGAAAGCCCCGCACGGCAAAGTTTCTGGGTGATCTGCCTCATACGTGGTGTGGTTCTGATTTCGTGAATTCGGTGCGAATGATGTTTCTTTTTGAGCGCGAACAGGACGACTCAATCGTCCTTTTGGCTGGGATACCTGAGAAGTGGGTCGGTTTTGACCCCATTGGTTTCCAAGACATGCCCACTTACGGAGGACAGTTGAGCTGCAGCATGCAACGTTTAACAAGCGACCCCAATACTGTGGAAGCTAAACTCTCTGGCGACTCTCCCATTCCATCAGGGGGATTGCGACTCACCGTGCCAATGGGTAAGCCAGAGTACGCCACGATCAACTACAAACCGGCAGAATTTGACAGCGAAGGGCGGGTTAAAGTGAAACAACTTCCTGCCAAAATAACGCTAAACCTTGCCCACTGAGTCTGTGCGAAACTGCACAGTAGATTCATACCTGGAAGTCGGAATACTTTATTCCTCCCTGCAAAGGGAAGATATCATGCAAATGGTATGTTGTTTGCTCCTCAGTTTGCTGCGCGCCTGAGCAGTAATCCGGCATCAGAGGGGCTAACAATATGAATCGCACTCATTGGAACGCGTTGATCGATAGTTTGGCGCTAATTGCATTTGTGCTACTCGCCTCAACAGGATTGTTATTGAGTTTTCAACTACCGCCTGGCAGCGGCGGCAGGGAAATGCTGGGTGCGGGGCATGGTGCCGGCGAAAAGCCCATCACTGTCCTATGGGGACTTACACGCCATGAATGGGGAGAGTTCCATTACTGGTTTTCGCTGGCGATCATGGCAATTTTAACAGTTCACCTGCTCTTGCATTGGAAATGGATCCAATGTCTCTTTAAGCCCTCCGGGGCTCGCCAGTATTCGGGTACACGACTCACTTTGGGTATCGTTGGTTTGGTGATGTTAATCGTCCTGGCGTTCGCACCCTTTGTCACTTCGACAAGTACAGTCCAGCGGTCCGATCTAGATTCCCTTTCTACAGCTTCTCAACATGCTGAAGACGATATGGGTATTCGTGGACGTATGACGCTTGCTGAGATCTCTGCTGCGACTGGCATCCCGACGGCAGAAATACTGAAAATCCTAAAGCTTCCGGCTGAAACTTCCCCAGATTCACAAGCAGGCAGATTGCTACGAGAATCAGGAAAAGACATGGTGGATCTGCGGGAATTAATCAAACAATATCAGACAACCGACGACTGACTAAGGCGACAGAAGTTAGGTAAATGTTTTCAAAGAATTCTATTTCTTCTCTGAATGAGGCTTCAAGTCAGGTGCAGACGTTCCCGTTGCTTTTCCAGGTGCCGTCTCTCGCAACACGTTATGGCAGTGGACGCAACTGAGGGTCATTTGTTGAAAGCCAAGGGTAACTCCCTCGATATTCTCCTTTTGAGCCTGTTTCTCGATCTCAGTGACGGCGAATTGAAATGATCGCAATTGGGTGAGATATCCAGGAGTTCCTTTGCGAACAAAGGCTTCAAACTCACTCAGTGTACGAAGTTGCTTGGTGCAATCGATAATTGTCTCGTAATCAGCTTCGGTTAAAGCACCGAAGATCTCTTGTGCCTTTTCTAACTTGACATCCATCCAAAAATTGAAGGGACGAGCCTCAGTTAATGGAAATGGCTGTTCAACTGGTTTTCCTATGACTTGTCCGAATGCAGAGTTGCCAAACAGCGACATTAGAGCAATAGATATCATGAATTGCCTCATCGCTACACTCCTTACGTTGAAGTTTCGGGTAGTTTTGGACCTCCATTACGTCCAACCAACCTTCCCGCAAGAAACGTACCGGGGAGTGGGTAGTGGGAATATCGGCTTAATTTAAAGAGATTTCGAAGCTTCGAAGATTTGCTGGCTACTGAGTTGCCTACAATCTGGGCGAAATCGCACAGTGGCAGATGCTACTTCCAATCCGGTTTACGTTCTTCAAGAAAAGCAGCGATTCCTTCCTCGGCGGCTTCGGTAGTGAATGAAGTCGCTTGCAAGATCGCACCAGCGGTAAGATGAGAGTCAAGTTGTTCGCCTATGGTTTCGTTAAGCAGGCGTTTGGTGAGTTGGACCGCTTCAGGCGCTCCCTCGGCACACTCACGCGCTAATTCCACTGCTCGAGCCCACACCTTGTCGCCGTCCACAAGTTCATGAAAGATCCCCAGTCTTGTTGCCTCGATGGCATCAATGATCGTCGCGGTAAGTAGCAGTCGGCTTGCATGGCCAGTGCCCAGTCGGTGGCACAACAGCGGAGCGACAATTCCAGCCACCAGGCCGCGGCGGGGATCGGGCAGTCCAAACACACATTCTTCGCAAGCGACGACGATATCGCAAGCCAATGCCAATCCAGCTCCATGCGATAAGGCCGCTCCATTCACTGCGGCGATAATTGGCTTGGGAGTTTCCAACATCCGCGAGATCAGATCGCGAAATTCGGCGGCGTCTTCGCCCCATCGCTCTTGGGAATCAGACCACTCGGGCTGCATTGCACAGGCATCGTTGATCTCTTCCAGATCGATACCCGTGCAAAAATCATCGCCTGCTCCCGTGAGTATGATTGCCCGGACCCGTTTTTCTCGATAGAGGTCATCTATCCCCTCAACGAGTTGCCGCACCATCCGACGCGTGAGTGCGTTTCCATGGTCCGGGCGATTAAGAATGACCGTTCCCACACAGTCAGTGAGCTTGACTTCAACGTGCTCGCAGGGCATATACATCGAGGCTTTTCCCTTTCGCCGCGGGTGACCTAAGTCGCTCAAAGGCCCATTTGGCAGGGTAGCGGTAGTAGGAGACTCTGACAAGCTGATTACGTTCCAGTCCACCGAGCAGGACATGCTAATACACGTTATAACTAACGCCAGATTAACCCGGCACGGGACTTAGATTAGTGTGGCGTTTTGACAGGTAGTTGCTACTCCACTGGTCGTAACTTATACTGGCAGCTTACTTTGTGGCGATTATATTTACCCACTTTAAGGGGTCGAGCGAACCCGATCCCCCAGCTAGACGTACCTCTACCTGGGATACTCCATACGAAATTATCGTAATTTTCTCATAAACTACTGGTTTTTCTATAAACTGATCCATGAGCGACGACATCGTTATTCAGACGCGGGCTCTCTCGAAGGTGTACCGCGATTTCTGGGGCCGGCAAAAGGTGCGGGCCCTCAAACCTTTGGACATGGAAATTCACCGGGGCGAAGTTTTTGGGCTGCTTGGTCCAAACGGCTCCGGAAAAACCACGACCATCAAACTCATACTCGGCTTACTCTTTCCGACTGAGGGAGAGGCGATCGTTTTTGGTAAACGGTCTACCGACGTCAGCAAGAACGAGCGGATCGGTTATTTGCCCGAGGAATCCTATTTATATCGATTCCTCAATGCCGAGGAGACATTGGATTTTTACGGCCGCTTGTTTGATATGCCTGCTGCAACGCGATCGGAACGGGTCGACTCGCTTATCAAGATGGTGGGATTGGATAAGGCTCGTAAGAGACAGTTGCAGGAGTATTCCAAAGGTATGACTCGCCGCATCGGCCTGGCACAGGCGTTGATCAATGATCCTGAGCTGATTCTCCTCGACGAACCAACCAGTGGCCTCGATCCGATAGGAACCCGCGAGATGAAGGATATGATCTTGCGGCTCAAGGGAGAGGGCAAGACGGTGGTGATGTGCAGCCATTTGCTGGCCGACGTACAAGACGTTTGCGATAGAATCGCAATATTACATCAAGGCGAGTTGAAGGAACTAGGACGCGTCGATACGCTTTTGACCGTAGCTGACGTCACCCAGATCCGAGCCCGCAACCTGACTCCCGAGTGCCAAAACGAAATTCGGGAGGTAATCTCCCGCAATCATGGCGAATTGATGGAGATGGACAATCCAAGCACAACCCTTGAGGAGCTATTCCTCTCCATCGTGCGAGACAGCGAAGCGCGGCCAGGTCGCCGAGCAAATGTCGAACCGGTTACCAGCGATACATAATTTCGCCGGCGTGCGTCTAGGATTCATTCTTTCGACCTTTAACCCCTGGCTTGCCGATTTCACTCGACCATGGTTCTTGAACAAGATATTTTGCCCTATTTTCAGTGGCTCTGGAGTGGAAGTGCCGATTCGCTTGGTGCTTTGCCCCGTTTTTTGCTCGTCTCATTGGGAGTGGGGCTACTCGGGTTGCTGGTCGGTTACTCGATCGCCGCTGCCAGGCATGGTCTCCTGCGGGGTGGCGACATCGTATATCGTACGATTTCCAACGGAGTTCGGGAGATATTTGAAACTTCCCCGCGACGCGTGTTGGCATTGGCGGGATTGGCGATGAAAGAGGCATGGCGTCGGCGGGTCGTTGTCGCGCTGATCGTTTTTTTCATTATCCTCGTGTTCGCAAGTTGGTTCCTGAAGAAGAATCATCAAGATCCAGCAAAGCTTTACATCAGTTTCGTTCTCACGGCGACCACTTATCTGGTGTTGGGGATCGCCCTGTTGCTCAGCGCATTCAGCCTGCCGCATGACTTCAAGACAAAAACGATCTATACCATCGTGACCAAGCCAGTGCGGTTGGGAGAGATCGTACTCGGTCGTATCCTTGGCTTTACGGCGGTCGGTACGATTCTGCTGGCAATCATGGGTGTGTGTAGCTATGTGTTTGTGAATCGATCGCTTGACCACACGCACACCGTCGAGCAGTCCAGCCTTAAGAATGTCTCCGATGCCGATGGTGCGGTGATCGGAAAGGATGGCCGCACGTCGCTCAATTCCTATCACCGCCACGAGGTCGAATTGGATACCGATGGCCAGGGGGTTGCTTTAAACAACTATGGCCATACGCACAGGGTTGTTAAAAGCGGTGGCAAAGAGGTCACTTTAGGAGCAGACGGGATTATGAATGCCCGAGTTCCTCAATGGGGCAAGCTGACCTTCCTCGATCGTCAGGGAGTCCCCAAAGCACGGGGCATCAATGTTGGGAGTGAATGGACTTACCGCAGCTTTGTTGACGGCGCAACCCAGGCAACTGCAATTTGGACGTTTAAAAACATCAGTCCTGCACTAAATTCCGAGGCTCAGGGGGGGCTGCCGATCGGGCTGATTGTCCGTGTCTTCCGCACTCACAAAGGAATCATCGGCAAACCGATCACGGGCTCGATCCAGGTGCGTAATCCCGAGACGGGTCTTACCAGTGAATTGATCCCCTTTGCCGCCATGGACGCCAAGATCGATGAGCGGGCGATTCCCCGCAAACTGACCGGTACGGATAATTCCGAGTTGGATCTCTATAAAGATCTGGTCAGTTCGAACGGTGAACTGGAAATCCGCGTACAGTGTTTAGAGCGAGGTCAATACTTCGGTTTTGCCCAGCCTGATATGTACATTCGCATGCGTGACGCCTCGCCGATCGTAAATTATTTCAAAGTGTGCCTGAGTATTTGGGTCCAGATGGTCATTGTCATTTCCATCGGGGTCGCAGGCAGCACACTGTTGAGCGGACCAGTGGCCATGTTGTTTACCGTGTCATTTATCGTGCTCGGATTTTTCCGACCATTCTTTGTCGGCGTAGCCCAAGGCACGGAGTACGGCGGTGGACCAGTGGAGTCTTTCTATCGACTGATCACTCAGATGAATGTCATTAGTAATTTGGAAGACAATCTGCTCACCCGCCTGATCCAGGGTGTCGATTGGGTTTATAAGACTTTCATGTTGTCCTTGGCACAAGTGCTTCCAGACTTCTCATCCCTCAGTACGGTCGACTTCGCGGCATATGGGTTTAATGTTCCTGCCGATCTAGTTTGGCAGGATCTGACGATGTGCCTGGCGTACGTCTTGGGCATGTCGATTGTGGGATACTTCTTATTCCGGACTCGTGAGGTAGCCAGATGAGGGATAACAAGTCCTTTTATCGCAAGATCGTCTATGTGTTGCTGCTGGCGATGCTATTCTTTCCGCTCTCTTACCTGGGGGCACCCGCCACCGTGGACGACCCTGGTGGCGAACTCGCCCTTGTGCGCGATGAGGCTGGGCTAGGTCAGTCCAATCTGGGCGCTATTGATCCGGCTAGCGAAACCATGCGAATGGCGACTCTCGGCCTACGTGGCATTGCGGTTTCGATGCTTTGGAACAAGGCCAACGAGTACAAGAAGAAAGAGGACTGGACCAACTTTCGGGCAACGCTCGAACAGCTCGCCAAGCTGCAGCCTTATTTTATTTCCTTTTGGAAGTACCAGGCCTGGAACTTATCATATAACGTTTCCGTGGAGTTGGATGATGTCCGCGATCGATATGGCTATGTGACGCGTGGCATTGATTTCTTAAAAGAGGGCACCAAGTACAATCAAGCCAATCCGCACTTAATTTCGGAATTAGGCTGGTTTATTGGCAACAAGATTGGCCGCGCTGATGAACGGGTCGAGTATCGTCGGCTTTTCAAGGCCGACGACGACTTCCACGACCGCTTCTTCGATGGCAATCCTCCCCCGCCTGAGCAACGCGATAATTGGCTTGTCTCGCGGCGAGAATACGAGGACTCCGTTTCAGTGGTCGACGATCAAAAGAAGAGTATCGGTCAAAAAAATCCGACGATCTTCTTTGCTGCGCCCGCCATGTCTCAGATTAACTACTCCGAGGCGATTGAGGAGGATGGGGTATTCCAGGAAAAAGCACGTTCCTCCTGGAGAACTGCCAATAATATGTGGCGCGATTATGGAAATCGTGAGATGCGCTCCTCTCGGGGCAGTTTGATTCGGCTAGCAGATTTAAATCGCTGGGAGCTGGAAACAAGAAAACTGGAAAGTGAGTTTTACAACCTCGCCCCTGGAATTCGCGAGGAGATTGTCGCCGAGAAGCGTGCCGCTTTATCACCAGAATTGCTCTCCGCCTTGGCTGTTCCGGCAAGTATCCGTACTGAGGAGCAGCACAATCTGGCCAGTCAGGCTGAAGCGGCACTGGACGTGTCACTGGTAGAAATTGCTGAGCAGATTGCAAAGAAGTATCCCGAAAAGGCAGGTCAGGCGAACAAGCTTGCAGTCCGCATCGCAGAAAATCAAGACCGCATCTTCCTGATCAAAAACAATCGGCAAGTGTCCAATTATGATTATTGGAAGACCAGGACCGAGTTTGAGCAAACCAACGATGCTCTTCGCGCGCGGGAGTTGGCGTACGCAGCGAACTTGGCCTTCAAAGAGGACGCTGACCTACTTGAAGCTCGCCGCCTTTACGAGGAAAGTTTCGACCTTTGGGCGAAGGTCATCGAGGCCCACCCCAGCCTTGAGTTGGATTCGACAACGGGATCCGACCTTATGGAATACATCGAAAAGTACAATGAAATCCTGCAACAGTTGGACCTGAGTCTTAGCGACGAAGAGGTGGATGCCAATTTCCCGCTTTGGGAAGTGGTGGAAGCAAGCGACCAGGAGCGCAAATATGCCGATGCCATCGAGGAGCACAAACAGCGTCAGGAGAAAACCACAGAAACGCAAGCCGAAGCTGCTGAGGAGTCACAATAGCACGATTCTGAACGGATAGATTATTGGTCCTCAATAGCTGAATCACCGTGGGTGGATACCCATGGTTCTGCTGCATCAACCGATAGACCTGGCGGCCTTGGCTGTGAACTTAGATATTCAGCTGATTGGCCGCCTTTCACAAATCGCGCCAACCCCTTAGAATCGCACTCGCGTCTACGGCCTCCTTGGGTGGCTGTCAGTTTTCCGCACCTACGATCCTAAGCAAATCTTTATCATGCGAATTGTTGTTCTGGGGGCAGGCACGGTTGGAAGGTCGATTGCGTCGCTGCTGTGTCTGCATCGGCATAGCGTGACTGTGATCGACACCAACGCAGATCGAATCCGTCATATCAATGAAAATTTCGACGTGCGCGGAATTACTGGGTCTGCAGCACAATCAAGTATTCTTTTTCAGGCTGGTGTGGGGAGTGCCGATCTTTGTCTTGCGGTAACCGGAATTGACGAGGTGAATATTGTCTCGGCCAGTATGGGCAAGGCAATGGGAGCAAACCGGGCCGTAGCGCGTGTCTATGCCCCTGTGTTTCGCGACTTAAGCACTTTTGATTATCGGCGGCATTTTGGGATAGACCGACTTCTGAGTCTCGAGCATCTGACTGCCCTCGAACTAGCTAGAGGCATTCGTCATCCAGGGTCTGTGGTGGTGGAGAGCCTTGCCCGTGGTGAACTCGAAGTTCACGAAGTCATGGTCTCGAAAGAAAAAAAAGGCGTCGGCAAGCCACTTAAGGATCTGGGAATGACCCAGAATGTGCGTATTGGGTCGATCAGCCGAGATGGCAAGACCTGGATTGCCGGGGCTGAGGACATTATTGAGATCGGTGATCGGCTAACGATCATCGGTACACGCCATGATATCGATGATGTCAAATCTAAGTTTTGCACTGATGCAGGTAGTAAGCAGCGAGTTGTTATCGCTGGGGGAGGAGAGACCGGTTATCATCTCGCCAGTGTTCTTGAAGGGAGTCACCACAATGTGGTGTTGATTGAGCTTGATCGCGAACGGTGTGATTTTCTCGCGAGCCATCTCAAGCAGACAACCGTTGTGAATCGAGACGCCACACGGCGGGCTATTTTGGAAGAAGAGCGTGTTTCTACTTCGGATGTGTTTGTCGCGTGCACGGGGGATGATGAAGATAATATTATGGCATCCGTCGAAGCACGCGACATAGGTGCGACCACGATCATGGCATTGGTAGGCCGCCCAGACTATGCCCACGTTGTGGGAAAACTGGGGATCGATCATGCGGTGAGCCCTCGGGAAGTTGTCGCCAAGCAGGTACTTGGATTCTTGACCAACGGGCCCATAGTTTCCAAAACTGCTTTGAGCGAAGGAAGTAATCTAAGTGTGCTCGAGATCGACGTCAAAGAGGGGTCCCCCGCGACCGAACATGTCTTGGCGAATCTCGGTCTCCCAACCCAAACTCTGATTGCGGCGGTCATTCGCGAAGGCTTTGCCTCGGTCCCCGGGGGAGATTTTCAAATCGCTGCGGGAGACACAGTTATTGCGCTCGTTGCCGACGAGATGATTGAATTGATCGAACAAGTATTTTAGAAAATGTGACTAAGTGAGGGGGGTGAGTAGGTGAGTAAGTACTGCCTTCTTCAAAACCTACTCACTTATTAACCAATCACATACTCACGTTTTTCCCATGAATCTCAACATTGTACTCCGACAGCTCAGTGTGGTTGCCTGGCTTATTGGTCTGACAATGTTGTTCAGTATTTCGGCAGCATGGCCAGAAATTGGAGGGCAATCCGAATTTGAGACCCGCGGCTTCTGGGCATTGTTGGCTTCAATGGTCGTTTGCGGAATCGTGGGATTGATTCTGCGCATGTTAAGTGGGAAGAGTAATTCTACGCTATATCGCAAGGAAGCAATGGCTGTGGTGGGCCTCAGTTGGTTACTCGCTACGGTGCTTGGTGGTTTGCCCTATTACTTTGGCAAAGTCATCTACACGACTGTGGATGGTCTTGAGGTCCCTATGGGCCTGGCAGACTGCATCTTTGAAAGCCAGTCTGGATTTAGTACCACGGGCGCAACGGTTCTGACCGATATCGAAAATCCAGAGTGGGTGCCTAGGTGCATCTTGTTTTGGCGTTCCAGTACCCACTTCCTTGGTGGTCTGGGAATCATCGTCCTCTTCGTGGCGATCTTAGGACAAGGCTCAGCGGGAAAAGCTCTGATGCGGGCTGAAATGCCAGGGCCTAGTAAAGAAGGCTCGCAAGAACGAATGCAACATGCTGCCTGGAATTTTGCCGGAATCTACTGCATGTTGAACTTGATCCTGACCATCATTCTCTACTTCGAAGGAATGACTTGGTTTGAAGCAATATGCCATGCTTTTGGTACGATGGCTACGGGAGGGTTCAGCACACTCAATGCCAGCCTGGGAGGATTCCATTCCAAGACAATTGAATATACCGTGATTCTGTTTATGATCCTTGCGGGTACCAACTTTACGTTGATTTATCTACTCACGCTGGGCAAACTCAGGAAATTCGTCACTGATCCTGAATGGAGAACTTACATTGGTATTCTTGCCATCGCTACCATCCTGGTGATAGTCGTCGGCATTTTCGAAACTCATGATTTCGACCGCCTGGACAAGCTTTCCATGGGTGCTGAATTTGAATTAGCCTTTCGCGATGGCTTGTTTCAGGTAGTCTCAATCATGACGACTACCGGCTACTGCACGGCAGATTTCGATCTGTGGAATAATTTCAGTCGTGGTTTACTGGTGGTGCTGATGTTTGTCGGGGGATGCGCAGGAAGTACTGGCGGCGGCATGAAAGTGATCCGCATTATTTTATTTACGAAAATCATAGGCCGCGAAGTTGAACACTCCTATCATCCTGCTGTTGTCCGGCACATACGCCTGGCCGGAGAACCCATCACGGATCCCGCCATAGCGCACAATATCCTTGTCTATGTAGGACTGATAGGGGCGATCATTGTCGTAAGTTGGTTGGGACTGATGTGGATCGAGTTGGATACAACCTGGATTGAGGCGGGACAGCCTGTCCATAATAAGCTGATCGATTCGGGTACTGCAGTTTGCGCTACCCTTCACAACATTGGTCCTGGGTTAGGGATTGTGGGAGCTACCAGGAATTATGCCCCATTCTCAGATGCATCGAAGATGCTTTTTACGCTCTTGATGATGCTCGGGCGCCTTGAATTATTTGCTGTGCTTGTGTTGGTGATGCCAAGCTTCTGGCGAGATTGAAATCAAGTTTATATCCTCAAAACGAAGTTAAGATATTTAGTTGGAGATAATGCATGCTTATCCTATCAACCAATTGTGATGTATTTCTGAATGGTTTGACGCTCCTGGCGCAAGCGCAACCAGCGATTGATGGTAACTTCGTCTTGACGGTTGTACTGCGTGTGATGCACATCCTCGGGGCGATCATCTTGGTGGGAGGATTGTTCTACCAGCGATCCATACTTCTGCCGGGGGGAGTGGACGCTTGTTTTGCCAACCGCCGCCAGGTCTGGGCAAAGTGGGTGGGGATTGCAACTTTATTTCTACTTGCAAGTGGGCTCTACAACTTTATCACCATCCTGAGAGTAGCCAAGTTTGAGGGAACCCCTTTGCCTCCCACCTACCATGCGTTGTTCGGCGTGAAATTCCTTTTAGGATTGCTGGTGATGTTCTTGGCGGCGATCCTCGCAGGAAAAACCGAAGCAGCGGAGAAGTTTCGCCAGAAGATGGGCACTTGGCTCAACGTCGCGTGGACAGCCAGTCTCGCCATCATAGTGATCGCCGCAATCATGCGCAACTATCATTGAACTTTCGAGACATAACTGAGAATCTCAATGGACAAGAAAGCAAAGAAAAGAATCGAAGTATTGAGAAAGAAAATCTCACAACTACAAGTCTTGTTATCCGCCGCTAAAAAGCAGCCTGACGATCCCAATGAGCCTGCGCGTCTCGAGGCTGAAATTTCTCATGCTGAAGAAGAGATTGCCAAGCTGAAAGAGAGCTGAAGCTTAGAAACGAGACTCTACGGAGCTTGCTGAACAAAATCTGCCTGGTACATCGGCATATAGCGGTAATAGACTTCCAGGGTCAGGATCGCGAGTGTAGTTGTGTAGAGTCTGCCACCGCGATCGCTCCACGCCTCGTCGAAATACCAGCTTCCATACTCGTGGCCTTCCAGGGCTTGAGTTTTCACGAGGTAGTTCCGCATTCGCGGATTCCAGCGCCTCCAGCCAGAACCTCCGACGTGATGGAGCACTTGGCTAGTGTAGTAGTTGAAGTACATGTTTGATTCTCGGGGATCTTCCTTCGCCAGTGCAGCCGCTCCCTTTAATAGTGGAGGATGATCCTGTGGCCAGCCGATCATCATCCTTCCATACAGGCCGACTGCGCTCATCGAGGGCTTGGGAACTCTGTTTTCGAGGTAACTATATTCGGCCCCCTTCTCGGCTTGGACACTATCCAGAAACTCAGCGGCTCGGTACCACACATCGCGGGGAACATCGAGTCTGCCCAACACGCCACTCTTTAACGCCATGAGCTGCCAACCGGTGACGGATAAGTCTCCGGGTTGGCGAGGTTGATACCGCCAGCCACCCATTTCATTTTGAGCATTGACAATAAAATCAATTGCTTCCTGAGCAGCGGCCGCGATGCTCCCGTCGCGAGTCATTGCGTAATCTTCGCACAATGCCAAGGTTGCAATGGCATGCGAATACATATCCCCATTGAGACGTACGGAATCGAGTTTGGCAAACGGGAGGGCTAGCTCTTGAACGTCGCGCAAATCGCCTCCCTCGTCACTCAGCACCATCCTGTTCACCAGAAAATAAATGCCCCGGGAGACGACATCCTTATAGGGTCCTTCGTGCTGTGTGTAACCTGCGCCGAGAAAACACATCAGGGCAAGTCCTGTGGCACCAGTTCGAGATTCGAGCACTCCTTGATTGCGACATTTGCCAGCACATTGGGGGCAATGCTTGGCATCGAGATAGAATGACCAACTACCGTCTTCAAGTTGGTGCAAAGCCAGCCATTTCAGACCCGCTTCGACGGCTTCCTCGCTTTGCTCCGAACCACCACCTGCGAGAGCAAGCTGATGCCGGCTCTCGAGGTTTCTCCCTTCAAGGCCACCACCTGCCGATGCTAGAGGATTGCCAATTTCCACTAATTCAGTTGCCATAGAGTCGACCGATGCCGTCGCGGAGGGCGTGATAATTGGTTCGGTGAGATCAACCGAGGGAGTTCCCAGCACGAGATCCGTTAGACCGATGGCCGAGGGTGCGATTGCTTCGCTTTCGAACTCGTCACCTACCGAAGGGAGCGGGCTCAACTCAATGTCAAGCTCTTGTGGCAAGTCCGCAGTGGCTGTTCCTTCCAAAGTCCAGTCAGGTCCCTTGCCATGCTGAGTAATAACGATCAAAGAAAGAAGGATCACAATAGCAAGATGCGTGACCCCGCTAGCCAGCCACGAACAAGACTCGCTGTCCGTTAGCCAGCTTCCCAACCAGCTCCAGAATGTGTTCTTGGAGCGTAGCTCTTTATTCTCGCTCTGGGCGATATTCGACCGAGGGTGAGATTGTTTGGAACTGGGGGGACTTGCGTCGGGACTCTGGACGATTGGCGCCGAGCCGGGAATAACAGTTGGATTTTCAGCGTGCGACGGATTCACTTGGGGGGCGCCTTGGTCTCTCTCTCCCGGCGAGCCGGACGCGTGAGCCTCCGGATTGAACTGATTCCCGCAGTTTTAAGTATAACCCCTCCTCGGGTTCCTTTCGCGGCGAAAAAAATTATCCAAGGATTAGCCTCTGGATAATTCTCAAGAAAAAGCCTACAATCTGCCGTTTCGCTCTTGTTTGACACCCCACTGGGTAGGAATTCAGCGGGGAAAGAAATAGGCTCAAAATGAGAAGTTACGATGGCTAAGAAAACTGGTAAACGTAAGAAAAAAGTAGAGACCGTCTTTCTGGTTTGTGAAGAGACAGGTGACTACAATTACACAATTCGACGCAAGTTGGGTGGCGAAAAACTGAAGCTCAAGAAGTATTCCCCTCGACTCCGACGTCACACCGTACATACCGAAAAGAAGAAGTAACTAATTCCGTTCACAGCCCTTGCCATAAGGCGAGGGATCTTCCGCAACGAATTCACTCCTACGTCACGGACGGACATGGCCAAACGCTGGCGCATTGCTAACTACGATGCCGACTGCGTAGCTGCCCTACAGAAAGCAGCGGGTATACCCTCTGTCGTCGCCCAGTTGCTTCTCTCTCGCGGAATTACCGATCCCGACGCAGCCAGACAATTCCTGGATCCTAAACTCACTGGTCTACGCGATCCCTCCCTGCTTCCCGGTGCTACCCAGGCTGCTGAGATCATCTACGCTGCGATTCGAGCGGGTGACAAAATCACCGTCTACGGCGACTACGACGCCGATGGTATGACCGCAACGGCGATTCTCTATCGTTGTCTTAAATTGTTGCATGCAAATGTAGATTACTACGTACCTCATCGTATTGACGAAGGATATAGCCTAAACAAGGAGGCTCTGGAGAAAATTGCCAGCCAAGGAACCAGGTTGGTGGTGACAGTAGATTGTGGAGTCGCGAGCGTCGACGAAGCCATTCGCGCTCAGGAACTGGGACTTGGACTCATCATCACCGATCACCATCAAATGGCGGATCGGCTACCACCAGCACTGGCGATTGTCCATCCAGGACTTCCTGATAGTGATTATCCGTTTGATGGACTTTGCGGGGCTGCTGTGGCTCTGAAGGTCGCTTGGGCAATTTGCCAGTGCGCAAGTGATGGGAAGAAAGTTACAGATCGATTGCGGAGTTTCTTGCTGCAGGCGGTCGGACTTGCGGCTATCGGCACGGTGGCTGATGTAGTGCCCCTGGTCGATGAAAATCGGATCCTGGTTCGTTACGGATTGGGCTGCTTGAAATCAGAACCAATCGTCGGCGTCGCGGCATTGCTTCGCTCTACGAAACTTCACGAAAAACCGCAACTCGCGGGGGACGATCTGGGCTATTCCATCGGCCCCCGCCTTAATGCCGCTGGTCGGCTCGGACAGGCCGAGCTGGCCATCGAACTTCTCACCACAGAAAGTCCTCAGCGGGCCGATACCATTGCTCAGTATATGGAAGAACTGAATCTCCAGCGGCAGAGCATGGAACGCTCTATGGCTCGGGCTGCCACGAAACAGGCACGCAAATTTGGTGATCCTCTCGAAGCCTCCGCACTCGTACTTGCCGACCATGATTGGCACGCCGGCGTGATCGGCATTGTCGCAGGGCGATTGGCCGAGAAGTATGCTTGTCCGGTGGTTATGATTGCCAACGATCCACTCGGTGTGAAACCAGGGCTCGGCTCGGCACGCAGTGTGCCAGGATTCAATTTGCACGAAGCGCTGGCCCAGTGCGGACACTTACTCGAAAGTCATGGTGGCCATGCGGCAGCGGCGGGATTGCGTATCCAAGCAGCGAAGATCGCTGAATTTCGCCAGGTCTTCTGCCAGATTGTCGCCGAGCAGCTTTGCAAAGCAGAACGTCAAACCGATCTGTTGGTCGACGCCGAGGCTTCACTTCAGATGCTGACTCGGCAAACCGTAGAGCAAATCGAAAGCTTGGCCCCGTTCGGACAGGGCAACAATGCCCCTATGCTATGCGCAACTGAGGTTCGGCTTTCGGGCACTCCCAAGCGGATCGGCTCGACCGGTCGGCACTTATCAATGATGTTCGACCAGTTCGGCGTAAAAATGCGAGCCGTGGCCTTCGGCGGCGGTGATTGGGAAACCGAACTTGCCGGGATTGAAGGCCCAATGTCCATCGCCTTCCGCCCCGTGCTGAATACATTTCGCGGCCGGACCTCGGTCGAGATCCACCTTACCGACTGGCGAGTGGATTGAAACAGACATTGGCAATGTCACAAGTTGTATCGTAGCTAACGCCCAGAGATCGCAATCTCTGGGAAACTCGTGGGCTATGACCGCGCCAGCTTATGAAACCGTTCGGTGAGGTCTTTTGTCATGGGGCCCGGTTTGCCGTTGCCGATGGGCCGATCGTCAACTTTCACCACGGGGATCACTTCGGCCGCCGTCCCTGTGAGAAAACACTCATCGGCTACATACACATCGTGTTTGGTGATGGAGATTTCCTGCACTTCGGTGCCTGCTGCTCGGGCCAGCTCGATGACCGCTTCCCGGGTGACACCAGCGAGAATGCCCGCATCGAGTGGCGGCGTCGTAAGAATCTCATCTCGCACCAGGAAGATATTATCTCCCGTACATTCGGCGACTTCACCCTTATGGTTGAGCATCAACGCCTCGATGCAGCCTGCCTTCAGGCCTTCGATTTTGGCCAAAATATTGTTGAGATAGTTGAGGGACTTGATCCGCGGGCTCAGCGCCGAGGGATGATTCCGCGTAATACTGGTAGTGATGATCTCCAGCCCATTGTCATAAAGCTCTTGAGGGTAAAGCTTGATCGTGTCTGCGATGATGATCACTTGAGGGTTGCTACAACGATTGGGATCGAGCCCCAACGTGCCAGAGCCGCGGGTCACGAGTGCTCGGATGTAACCGTCGGCCAAGCCGTTTTTCTTGACTGAGTCGTTGATTGCCTGGCACATCTCTTCCTGCGAGAGCGGAATCTCCAAGCAAATTGCTCGGGCAGATTCGTAAAGGCGGCGGACATGCTGCTCCAGGCGAAAGACTTTGCCGCCGTAACTTCGCAGTCCCTCAAAGACTCCATCGCCATAGAGGAGTCCATGGTCAAAGACACTTATCTTGGCCTCTTCCTGGGGGACATAGGTGCCGTTGATGTAGATTTGTCGGGACATAAGAAAATGCGGAATTCGGAGTGCGGAATTGAAGTTCACGAGTCAAGAGCCAAAAGTCATGACATTGACACTTGTCACTAGACCCTTGATTAGAATCTTAGTTCACCCTCAAACGCCCTGGATGCGGCCTTCGACTAGCCGTACAGTGCGGTCGGCCTGCTCGGCGATCCAGGGGTCGTGGGTCACCATGACTATAGTGAGCTTTTCCCGCTGGTTCAACTCGCCGAGGATTTTCATGATCTGCTTCCCCGTGGAGCGGTCCAGATTGCCCGTAGGTTCATCCGCCAACAGCACCCGGGGCTTGTTCAGCAGAGCCCGAGCGATGGCAGCTCGCTGCATTTCACCTCCTGAGAGCTCCCGAGGTTTGTGCTTTACGCGGTGAGAGATGCCCACAAGTTCCATCAATTCAACCGCCCGGCGATGATGCTCACCCCTGCGGAGCCAATAGCTCAGCGTACTCTCGGCAATCAGTGCGGGTGCGAGCACATTTTCCATGGCCGTCAGTTCGGGAAGCAGATGGTAAAACTGAAAAATCATCCCAAAATGTTTATTTCGCAACAGGTCACGACTGGCGCTAGGAAGATTATCGATGCGATATCCGTCAAAATGCACTTCGCCCGCATCAGGGCGATCGAGAGTTCCCAAGAGATGCAGCAACGTACTTTTGCCACAGCCACTGGATCCGACGATAGCCAGAAACTCCCCTTCGTAGATTTCCAAGTCGATTCCCTGCAGTACCGGAATGCCGAACGAGCCCTTTTGATAGCTCTTGTATAATTGGCGAGTAGCCATCTTTATTTTGGGTGAGACTGGCTTTGTGGCGAGTGCAGAGGTCCCTTCGCTAATTCGCAATGCGGGTCGTGGCTGTCGTGGATCGGTCACGCTACTCATATCGCAGTGCCCTCACGGGATGAAGATTCGCGGCACGCAGCGCTGGAAAGACGCTTGCCAGAACAGCAATCAATATGGCGCCCAAGCAGATCCAAGTGACCGTGAAGGGGGCGACAATGGTCGGAATCTTGTAAAAGTAATACACCGAGGGATCAAAAACCGGCTGGCCCGTGATCCGTCCCAAGATATCCGCGATTTCGTTGATATTGGCCACAAACATGAGTCCCAAGACCGCTCCAACCCCCGAACCGACGATGCCGAGACTCAACCCGTAACCAAGAAAGATTCCCATTACCCCGCTTCCCGACGCACCGAGCGACTTGAGGATACCGATGTCACGCGTCTTCTCGACAACGATCATCAGAAAGATCGCAAAAATGCCAAAACCTGCCACAGCAATGATCATGAACAGCAGCACATTGAGTACGGCAGTCTCCATGTTTACGGCGGCCAGTAGGGGGCCTTGTTTATCTCGCCAGGTGCTGACCACGTAGAACTGCACGGGAAAGGCGTCTTGCAGGGCGTCACGAACCTCTTCTGCCTTAGCTCCGGGTGCCAACTTGATCTGGATCGATGAGAATTTGCCTTTGCCGGTCTCTGGATCGATCATGCCACGACTTTTCTGCAGTTCTCGTAAGGGGACGAATACGAAACTAGCGTCGTATTCACTCATCTTGCTCTCATAGATATCCGTGATCGTGTAAAACTCGTTGATTGCCTCGGGGGGAAGGGATGCCTTGGGGAAACTCACCCGCACATCATCGCCAGGCAATGCCACGAAATGATCACTTCCATCAGCAGAGCGATAACCGCATACACCGATTCCCAGCACGATCCCGACATGTTGCTCTGTGGCCATATCGAAATCACGACCCTGAGCTTCTTCTCCCTCCGGCGTCGCAAAAGGGTTGCGTTGACTTGTATCGGGTGACGCAGAATCAGCTACCATTTGCCGCTGTTTCTTCAGCATGGCTTTTTGCTTGCGATACCACCAGCCAGCTTGTTCCATCTGCGTGCGAGGTTTTTGTGTGCTCTGGTCCGGTACTTGATGGTCGTAGATGTCGTACCCGCCATTACGCAACGAAAAAGAAAGTTGCTCACGATTCGCTGGATGCTGTAAATAATCGCCGAACGCACTGACGCTCGAATACGTCGTTTCGTCAATTCCGACCAGTGTAATTTGGCGAGTGAGTAATTGGTCGTTGACGTCGATGTACATCAACCCTGGCACATGGACCGTTGGACTCATTCCCACAATGGCATCACCAGCGATTGCTTTGATCTTCTTCATGTGGGCATCGGCATCGAGCACTCCATCCATCGAACGACTCTCGAAGATCAAATCCCCCAACATGCCATTGATGCGGGCCTGCATCTCATGGGTAAACCCGGCCATTACGCTGTTAACAACGATCATCGTCGCCACGCCCAGCATGACGCTTACGATGCAAACCAGCGCGATATAGCGCGTGCGAAGATATCGCCAGCAGAGAAGAAGTTTATACATGAAAAACCATCCGTGGTCAGAGTCAAGATCCTGGACTCTTGACTATCTCATTTCTCCGGTCGCAACAGCGGAAACAAAATCACGTCGCGAATCGTCTGTGTATTCGTGAGCAGCATCACCAGGCGGTCAATGCCGATGCCCAATCCTCCTGCCGGGGGCATACCGTGCCGGAGGGCGCGGACAAAGTCCGTATCCATCTTAGCCATCGAGTCTTCCTCGCTCAGCCCTGCCAACTGTGTGCGGAAGAGTTCTTCCTGCAAGTCGGGGTCATTGAGTTCTGTGTAGGCATTGGCCACTTCCATTCCGTGGATGAACAGCTCAAACCGCTCGGCTATCTCCGGATTGTCTCGTTTGCGCTTGGTCAACGGGCATATGCTGGCCGGATAGTCCATCACGAAGATCGGCCCAATCAGAGCGTCTTCAACCTTCGCCTCAAACACGTCGCTTTTAATCACATCCGGATGCCGCCCCTCAGTCTCGATATGCAGCGAACGTGCTAGCTGGGCGATGTCCGCTTCAGCGGTCAGAGAGGTTGTGTCGATTCCCGTGGCCTCCTCAAACAACTCCGCATAAGTCCGCCGCGCAAAGGGTGGCGTGAAATCGATCGTCGTGTCGCCCCACGCTAGTTTGTACTCCTGCCCCGTGGCTTTTATCGCGTTGCAAATACATGCCTCGGTGAGGTCCATCATCGAGCGGTAATCACCGTATGCTTGATACACTTCGAGCATTGTGAATTCAGGGTTGTGCTTGGGGCTGATTCCCTCGTTCCGATACACACGACCCAGTTCGTAGACTCGCTCGACGCCGCCGACCATCAATCGCTTGAGATGCAATTCGAGAGCGATACGCAGGGTCAGGTCGATGTCGAGGGCATTGTGGTGCGTGACAAACGGTCGGGCGGCGGCCCCTCCGGCGATTGAATGCAGTGTGGGCCCCTCTACCTCCACAAACCCCTGGCTGTTGAGCGTCTCACGAATCGAGCGGACAATCTTCGTGCGGTTCAGAAACCGCTCGAGTACTCCCTCGGTATAGGTCAGATCGAGATATCGCTGCCGTTGGCGGAGTTCGACATCCTGTAAACCACTATGCTTGTCAGGCGGAGTTTCGATACTTTTGGTGAGGAAATGAATTCGCTTCGCAGCGATCGAGAGCTCGCCGGTATTGGAACGCACCAACTCGCCATCCACACCAATGATGTCTCCCAAGTCCAGCAGTTCCACAATCTGCCAGTCGTCACCCACCTGTTGCTGGCCGACCATCAATTGAATCTGACCAGTCATGTCGCGGATATCGATGAAGTGCAATTTGCCCTTGTCGCGGTGGAGCACGATTCGACCCGCGGCTCGAAATTGCGGCCCGACGATTTTTCCTTTTCCCTGGTCTGCTTTCCATTGGCGGAAGTTGAAATCGGGTCCCTGCCCATCAAAATCGGGAAGTGGGAGCGACGTCCCATCCTCAAGCTCGTAACAAATCTCGCTTGCAGCAGCGCGAATGTCTGCGATTTGTGCGCGGTCGTCAAAGCGGCCTCCCCAAGGGTCAATCCCCAACTCAACCAACCGAGCCATTTTCTCTCGGCGGTTACTCTCTAAGATGGAGAGGTTTTCAGATTGGTTATCAGCGTTATCGATCATCAATTGGGTCATTAGTTTGGGTCTGCGCGCAGGAAAGGCCTTGATTCGTTAAGAGAGGTAAGATTCTAGTGGATAGGCAAACGTGGTCAACGTCAGCGCGGATAGCTCCCCAGAAAACTTTTGCACTCTACCCAAAGCCCCCGCTTTGAAGCCCTTTTTATTATCGATCGCCGGAAAACTCCGCCTTCCGGAGAGGGCCGCTAGGGTTGATCTAATGCTAGTTCCCAGCGGTCGGATTTAGCCACGCGAGTCAGCTTGATTCTGCCTTGAAGTTGATCGCCCTGGAGATTGGCGACGACTGCTTCCTTGTTGAACTTTTCCTGCTCAAACGAACCGCTGGCAATCCGCACTACGGTACCCCGATTTCCAGAAACAAGCCCCTCGTAATCCAGATATGCAAGCCGATGATCCGTGAGCCGCGTTGCTAAAATCGGCGACTCTAGTGCATGCTGTGCGACTTTGAGCTTCTCCGCCCATACGGCGGGCAATGCGGCAAGTTCCCAGGTCGCCAATACTCCATCCGCCTCCAGCATCAGATCCCAATGGCTGGGTTTGAACGACTGGGGACACTCATGTCGCAATAACACGTAACGAGCCATATCAAGCGAGCCGGGTCGTCCTCGACCCCGATTAAACCGGAACTTCCAATCAGAACCCCACAATCTCCACTTGCTCGGTTTTCTGAACACCTCGTGGGTACGCTTTGCTGGTAACCTCGGCAGTGATGTTGACGATACCCGCTTTCAGCACGGAGGTCGTGACGGTGAAGCTTAATCGCTCATTGGGCCGAATGGTAGCAACGGGGTTAAATTGTAACTCATTTCCATTGAGTTGTCCTGCTACGACCGACTGTAACGTGGCCATGTCTGGAATGATCTCTGGAGGGAACATGACACGCAACCGAATTTGCTCGTCAGGGCTGTTGCTGCCGTTTTCCACGAAGAACTGGTAAGTCGCGCGACTCCCGGCCAAAGGTTTCTTATTGTAAGGAGAAATGGAGAGTCGCAGGCCTCCGGTTGCTCCTGTGGGGGGTACAACGTCGGGTGTTCCGCCTGCGCCCGGGCCACGGGCTTCGACAATCTCCAGGCAGTGGTCTGCCGCACTGGGTACCATTCCGATCCCGGGCCCTCCCTCTGCCTCGACCTGCGCGATGCTGCAAGCCCGCTGCTTGGGTGCCTGACAAACGCATTCAACCTCGAACCGTTCTGTCGCGCCAACCTCCAGGCGAGGAATCTGCCAGACAAAAGTCGGTTTGTTGCCAGTGTTTGGCACCTCTTTGAAGTTTGGAGTACGCGGCTTCGCTAGAAATACGCTGTCGTATTCGTCGATGACCTGAACATTGGTTAGCGGGACGGCCCCCGTGTTTTTTACAGAGAGGGTGAATAAAGCCGTTTCACCGACTACTTTCTGTCTTTCTCCATCTTTGCGAACTTCAAGGCCAGATTGGGGCACGACCGCTTGAGGAATCACTTCGACACAAGCTCGTTTCGAAGCTTCTGAACCCTCTCGACAGCGCACCGTTACATCGTGGCAAAGATTGCCAGCGCGCACGATTTCAAATGTTATGAATTCGGTATGCGACTGGCCAGGGCCTAGAGCGATAGAAAGTGACTTATCGATGTTGCGCGATCCCAGATTGTCATTGGGATGCACTAGACCCGCATCAAATCGATCATTTAAGCTGATCCCGGTAGCTGCTCCATTGCCGCGATTGGTGATCACGACTTCAAAACGTGCCTCTCCTCCAATTTCGCCTGTCTGCGGGCCACGGACATCGAGTTCCAAAACAGGACGCTCAATAGTGGCAGGCTCCGAAGGGGTGATGGGGGGGGAGGTGGTTGTTCCGCCATCGGGAATTGGAAATGTCGGAATCGGAGTCCCTAGATCGTCAGCCGGAGGCAAGTACGTGCTGCTACCGTCCCAATTCACGTTCGTCGTGCCATGGGCAACTACCAGGCGGGGCATGTCGCTTCCTGCAAATCTTGGCGGACGGACTACCTGCATGTCGATTCGTGTGGTGTTTCCGGTTCCGCCGGTTGGTGTCACGTCGATACTCGCATTGCCATCAGCACCCGTGGGAACTTCAACGACCTGGTTCGATCCCCCGCCGGAAAGAGCCCCGCCGCCCTCGGCGACTTCATATCGTACTAGCCAGCCCTCGAGCGGTGTGCCGTCCGATTGGCGGCGGACGTTCGTTGTGAGGATTTGTGAAGAACTCCCCGAGATTGCTGCCGGAGGGAATGTCCACTGCACGTCGACCCAGTAGATGGTCGCGTTGGCGCGACGTTGCGGCCAGCCTTCAACCACGGGGGCCACTGCCGTCACGTGGGTGGAACCTTCCACGGGAGAAGTGATACTTGCCCAAGCATATCCTGGCTCGATTTCGACGTCGTCACTCGGATCAGCTGTGCCCCGATCGATCGTCAGCGGCACCTTGGCCGTGTACCCAATACCATATTGATTGTCGATCTTCTTTGGTTTGTTCCACGGTAAGATCGGATTTCGACAATAACCCTTGCCCCCCAGGTCAACCAATTCCCCCGCGTTCTGGCGCGCTAGGAGCCACTCGATTTTTTGATCGGTGACCAGGTATTCCTTATCGGTGCAAATCCCCGCCTTCAAGATCACCTCACTCCCAATCGGGGCGAGCACTCGCTCGGGCGTGATGGAGAGCGTCTCAGGGGCAACAGTCTGTGGGGCCGGCACGACGGCAGTCCCTGCGGGTGTAGTGGTGGCCGCAAGTGTTGGCTGTGGAAATACCGGGTCGGTGTAAACGGGTTGCGCGAAGGGGTTTCCAATCGCAGGAGCTGCAGCCACCGGTGCAGTATCCTCGTTAGGACAGATAAAGAACCGCTCGCCTGAGGGGTCGATCCGAGGCAGCCCAGCGCAGCCTGCCACCATGAGCAGAGCAACGAGTCTTGCCAGCTTCGGTGTCAAGCAAACTAAGTTTATACCGGCCATAGGAATGTCGAAGTGAGTTACGCACCGAGTCCCTCCCGGTTCTTGGCAGAGAGTATGCTCCCAGCGCGGATTTTCTACCTGATAAAATCTAACGCCTGGGCGAAGCAGTGATGCCAGAAAGCATCATTTACGTGGCGTTTACGCAACAATTCGGGTGCAGTTTGGCGGTTGGACGGGCCACGCAGGATGAGCCGAAAGTGCCGAATTCAGCGAGGAAAAGGGCCAGACCGCTCAATCTCGGGTAGATCCGTCAGGCGGGCCACTCGACGCAATTCCTTGCTTCTACCCCTTTTCGCAATTACCATGAAAGGAGGCCCCCGTTACATAAATTGCTGCCTGCATGGAGTGAGGCACTTCCAACTCGATCGGGACCGTTGGCCATTTCAGGAACAGACTTTTTTCGTACGAGAACATTGAGGTACCCATGCGATCCTCGCTGAAGGTTGTTTTTTCGACGCTGCTTTGTAGCTCGCTCGTTTATTCATTCGTCCTGTCGAATGCTTTTGCGCAGGCCACCGGTGGGCAAAGTAACACAAACGTCGGTGGTACGCAGGTTAGTTCAAATACGACCAACAACGTCACAAACAACATCAATACCAACAACAACCTGGTCGCGGCTGGCGTAGCTGTCGATGCCAATGGTGTACTCCAGCGTCTTACCAATGGAGATCCCAATGGAATGCTGGCCCGCGAACGCGCCGCGCAAGCATTGGCGAATCTGGATGCTGATATAGCTCAGCCCAGCAAACTTCGCAAAATATCTCTGACACGCCTGGCGCGACTCACTCAGCAAGCCATCCAGGAAGGCCACGGTCCGGATGAGGCCATGAAATGCCTCGCGGGTCTCACACGGATCAAATACGTCTTTTACTATCCCGAGACCAAAGACATTGTAATCGCAGGTCCTGCCGAGGGATGGATGCAAGATTTCGCTGGCCGGCTGGTCGGTATCGAAAGCGGACAGCCCATTCTTGAACTGGAAGAGTTGGTAGTCGCTCTCCGGACGTTCCCACCTGAACAGAATTCGAATCCCATCGTCTACTGTTCTATCGATGCCACCGCAGAAGGACTGTCGCGAATGCAACAGTTCATCAGTTCGCTCCCTCGATACAACCCGCCCGAAGAGCAATACATCGTCAATGGATTACAACAGAGTCTGGGCATGCAACTGGTTACAGTCGGCGGAATACCTGCAACGACACGTTTTGCTCGGATTATGGTCGAGGCAGACTATCGCATGAAACTCATCGGCATCGGGCTGGTAGAACCAGCCGCTCGGATCAAGAGTTTTGTGTCCCTTGCTAATTTTGGTGCCCTTGCACGCAATGCCATGTGTCGCTGGTGGTTTGTACCTGACTACGAGCGGATTCGTATGTCAGAAGATGGATTGGGTGCCGAGTTGGTTGGTGACGGCGTGAAACTCGTTGGCGAAGATGAGTTCGTCAGTTCCAGCGGGCAGCGTCAACAGGCAGGTCGCCAGAATCGAGCCAGCGAGCGCTTTACTCGCGGCTTCACCGACCAGTATGGCAAACTCGCAGAGCGCGATCCTGTCTACGCTCAACTGCGCAACTGTATCGACATGTTGATCGTAGCCGCCTTGATTCAGAAAAACGACTACTATGGGCAAGCTGGCTGGGATCTTTCGGTGTTGGGAGATGAATCGGTTTACCCGGTTCAGAATTATAATGCTCCTGAAAAGGTTGCCACTGCAGTCAACGCCATCTGGAAGGGTTCCAACCTGGCAACGCCAGTCGGTGGAGGGGTACAGATTCAGGCCAGTCAGGCCGTTGATGCAGAGAATCTTCTGGAAGACGAGAAAGGCGCCGTCGCCGCTGCTCGCACAGAGATCAAACTGAGCGATCTCCCCGCACACCAGTGGTGGTGGGATTAAGCACGAGCGGAAGAACGCTTCACGATCAGAATCCGCAGATCGCAGACATTGGTTTGTGTCGGCCCCGTCTTGAGCAATCCATCCACCTCCTCAAAGAAGTGGTAGGCATCGTTTCGCGCAAGGTACTGCTTTGGCACCAAGCCAAGTTCGCGGGTTCGATCTGCAATCTCTTGATCAACAATTCCCCCTGCTGCATCGGTGGGGCCATCTTCGCCGTCAGTTCCTGCAGACAAGAAACAAATACCCTGCCAATCAGCAACTCCATCGAGCATGGCAAGCGCAAGCTGCTGGTTGCGACCGCCAAGCCCCCGTTCTTCCGCAGGACAAAGTCGCACGGATGGTTCGCCGCCCGAGATGAGGCAATCAGGTCCCTCGGTGGAGCGCATCGATAGGGCCATCTTGGCCAATTGCTCTGCGACCTGTTCAACTGCGCCTTCTGATTCGCTGGCTGAGATCATCGCGTGGCTGTAGCCGAGTTTTTCAGCTTCGCATCCAGCCGCGTCTACGGCAGTTGCGTTATTCCCCAGGATGAGATTTGAAACTACAGTATGAGGTGGCGAAGCGGACGAATCGCTTGCACGTTTTTCTCTGCCAAGCAGTTGAATCGCTTTCTGAACGATAGGCTGGTCACGAATCTTCAACTCGTCAAACACCTGGAGCGCCAAATCGGGCGTCGGCTCGCGTAGCACGGTGGGACCGGAGGCGATGGTTTCGAGGTCATCTCCCAGTACATCAGAAAGAATCAACGTAACCATTCGTCCAGCCCGACATTGGCGTGCCAAGCCACCACCTTTCACGCGACTCAGCTCACGCCGAACGGCATTTAGTTGCTTGATATTCGCACCACTGGAAGATAGTTCTCGAATAAGATCGCATTTTTCCGTCAGTGATAGCCCATCGATCGGAGACGGAAGCAGGGCTGAGCCCCCACCAGAGAGCAGGCAAATACAGAGGTCGGTCGAATCCAAACTTTCGACGATTTTCAGAATTTCGTGAGTCCCGGCAAGTCCTTCTTCCGTGGGCTCATTTACCCCAGGGGGCCGAGCAGCGTGCAAATGAATGGCACTGGTGGGAATCAGACAATCGGCTGGCACGTTAATCCAACCCGTGACTTGCTTGTTCTGAAGGACATCCTTTCCCAGCATTTCTTCCAGAGCAGCCGCCATTGCCGCTCCAGCCTTGCCGGCACCGACAACAGCAATTTTCTTGATCTCGGTCAAATCGATATCTTGCTCTCCGAGCCAAAGTGTATTTCCTTCTACGCTGACCGCTTCATGGATCAGTTTAGCTGGATGTACAGCAGCAACACCAGCATGCCATATTCTCAGGGCATCATCACGAAGTTTCTCACTGCTGTGGTCCATCACCCAATTGTGGCATGACGGACTCACAATGACAACGCGCCACGTGTAGCCGCGACACAGCGACGAATCCTACAATGCGGAAAGGATCATTGGCCCCTCCACTTGTTCAATTGAAATTAATCCTCTGCGTGCTCCTGCAAAGACATAACACACAGCAAACCACCAAGAGCCCCAATCCGCTTGGTTCCGGCACCACACCAAGGACCGTTTGATGTGTATTGCCGGCGAAAACATTGATTAAACCCGTCTTGGCAGACGGTGCGATAATTGAGACGTTTAGAACAGGGTTCGTGAGAGATAGATCAAATTCAGCCCCTGTCGACTGCATTGTGATGTAAGGTAGCCTCTCCCAGGGTGCCGGATTCGTAAAGCTATCTTCCATGTATCCGTCGAAGTACGGGGCATCCGGTCCCAGAGCAGCCACTTCGAGTGGGTCCAGATAAATCCAACCCGTTGGTGGGACAACGCGATCTACCAATCGTGGATGGACGAAGAACGTCATCACGTCGACAATCTCAGTCGCATCTCCTTCGAAACTTATTTGATAATCAAACTCGCCACCGCTGAAGTCCAGTAATTCGACACGGCCGCGGGGCAAAATGACAGACGCCGAGGTCGCTGGACCAGACAAGTTCAGGTTCACTTGTTGCTGGGCAGGCTTGCGACCGTATAGGGTGGCGATCTCTCGGCGATCTTGGGCATTGAATTGAGTGGCATTAAAAGAATCAATGAAGGTATCAGTCACCTTACCTCGATTGTCATCCGCCAGGCCGATGGCATGCGTGAACTCGTGCATCCCGAGATTGGCCATTGCCAAGGAAGGCCGAGCTGCACTGCTAATGAAGCCATCCGCTCGCACGATTCGGGTCGGCTTTCTAATATTATCAACGGTGATTCCTGTAACCGCGTTTGTTTCGGTGATTCTTCTCCCTTTGACGATCGTGCCAGGACGTCGCCACTTGAAATGCACAAGATTCTGAGGGGGAGGATTCGGGGGCGGGCCAAAATGGATATTGAACTTCAGGCGAGGTCCTAATTCGTCCTCCCAACGCATGATGCCTTCCGCAATCCGCGACTGACGATTATTTATCATGTTCGGCGGATCAATCGCCTCAATGTAGACCTCCAAAGTAGATCCAATCGGCCAGCCCACTCCTGCGGGAAAAGCCTTAGCTAAGGCCTCCATATGGTCCATACAGAATGCAAGTGGAAAGAAAAACCACATTGAAGGGACAAGTCGATATATGAGGCTCATGAGACGGCTCCTCAGGCTCTCTAGAAACTAAACCTCTCTCTATTGCCGACCTGTATTCTCAAGAATATCCTCCGCGCGATCTCGCTACAATCCCCTGTGATAGTGGGTTGTCATAGCTGATCAGAGCTACTTCCTGAACTGGAGAAACACGATCCTCCAGGATTTCTAGACCGCTTTCAGTCCGGCCAGATGGGGAAACCTCCAATTCGGTGGGCTTAATAGAGTGCTCGATTGATGTTATTAAACCAACTCTTACTATCGAAGACTTGGGCTGCCTGTCTCAGCCACTTCTCTCGGCAACTGTAATGAGCGAACCATCAAATTGTCCACCTGAGCCCGACCAATTCCTGACAGTGCCAGTGAGACGGTCAGATTTGTGTCTGCAGGCACGGAACGCAGAATTCGGAAAGGTTGCCAACTTGGAGCGACCTGAATGCGAGTCGCCATTCCTGTTCCTCCTAAGGAATCGATGATTTCTAACCCATCGACCGTACCGATCAATTCTTCAGGAACGCGAACCATCCCCACGATTTCAATCATCTCTCCTGCCTGGACTTGAATCGGTGCCGAGGTAATCCAGACCGGTGCCGTGGGTACAACCGAAATTGGCTGTGAGGGGTCTAGCACACGCGCTTCGAGTTCCAGGCAATAGGAACCAGAAAATGGGGCATCCGGCGAGAGTCTCACTGCTGAGGTGATCCCCTCCAGGGAGAGTTGCTTATGCCGCCAACCTTGGGCGAGCAACGTGTTGAGATCTTCAAACTCTCCTCCAGCCAGCAGATTATTTTGTGAAGTAGCACGTGAGAGCGCATCCTGCAAACGCCGTTCGCTTGCAATGGAGTCCACGGAAAAGACCAGGGGGGTGACCACCGACGATAGGCGTGACTCTCCGGCATTTCGCAACACATACTCAGCTTGCGAAAGTGAGCGTTCGATTGCGAGGGCTCGGCGATAGGACTGCTGAACGAAACCACGGCGCAGATCTATGTCGCACGCCGACAATTCACTTTCCGTTCGTGCAAGCAATTGTTTTACCCGAGCCCCATCGGTTGTAATCTCCTCACTGGAGATTTCCAACAGTTGTTCCCTGCGCCGCGCCACAATGTCCCGCCGGAGTTGTGCCGCGCGACCGGCAATGCTCCTTAGATACTGAGAAACTTGCGAAAACGCCTGGGGATCGCTCGTGAGCATGATCACCCCATCCGATGGCAAAGAATCGACCCAGATCCGCAGCCCCCCCGTGGTTCGTTCATGACGCACACGTTCCGCGCCTGCTAGAGAAAGCAAATAAACATCAGCGGTCTCAGCCACTCCTGGTACAACGAACGAAACAGGACCTGATGGATGCAATTCCTGCTGAGAGCGAAAATTCCGCGACCACCCCATAGGCATCAACAGATGGCTCCGCTCGGCTTGCATGACAATCGCAGACAATCCGGGGATCGTACTCTGGGCGACACCTGCAACCTTGCCTGTTTCAAGCCACGGTGTAAGCAGCCTCAATCGCAGATTCAAGAGTTCCAAATTCCGGGCACGTTGCTGGCAACCTGGGTCGGTTGACGCGAGTGAGCTATACGATTCGAAGAAGAAATCTCGACAGCGGATGCTCATCGCCGCCGAGGTAATGGCGGCCAGTTGCTCGTAAGAAGCTGCGGCCGGAGGGTGATGCTGAGTTGAACCTTGCAGTGCCTCGATTTGCTGCGCACGTTTTGGGCTGATTTGTGTGGGAATTGTCGTCCAGAGCGGTGTCCCAGGTCTGGCCAGCCTCTGTCGTTGGCCGAGCCACGTGACATAGTCGCGCAGAGTGAGATCCGTACCCAGTAGCTCGTGCTCCAGAAGGAGCGCATCAGTTGTACGACTTGCATCGCGGGTTAGTTGCTCGCAAGTCATCACGGTTGTGCGAGAACTCACGGGGTCGTGTTGACGTAGAAGTTGTCTTTGTAGAACAACCTGATCCAGGTCATCGGCTGCGACAAGACTTCCCATGTCCCATGCAAAGACTTGATCCCATAACCTGAGGAGGGGTTTATCGGATAGCTGCTTCAGCGATGGCGGAGGGCAGACGATTGCCATCTCCAGCCGTTTGGCTTCTTCCAGTTCCGAGGTACTTGCAGCTCGCGATAGCCAAATGGTATTGAAACCAAGGTTCTTGAGCAGCTCGAATGGCTCCCCCTGCCAACGAATCATGCGTTTGATTGGTGCGGAAGAGTGTACTGAAGAGGCTGTGGCAATGGATCCTCTAGATGGCGATGTTGCATCGCTGGATTGAGGGTTACCTGCAGGATCCGTTAGTATCGATTGATTTGCTGCCTGGACGACTGCAGAATCCATATGACGCTCGAGGACAACCCCCTGAAGCTCTATCCGGTCTACTCGAATCTCGGTAATTCCCTTTCCCCCGGGAACCAGGAAAACAAGTTGCGAGACATAAGCTTCCCGATGGTCAATTCGGTCCTCAGCCCGGATGCGTGCGATTCGTACATGGCGGTCAAGTAGTTGAGGCAGATCCTTCAGTTCAAGTCGCTCTCCAGCAACTGTCCGACTCCTGCTGCTTCCTCTCACCAGCAGTTCACGATTTCGTCCTGTTCTTGGATCAGGAGTACGCGGCAGTACGACGCGGGCGGCAATTTGTACACCGGGCCGGTTGCAAGTTAACATTGCCGCGAGTCGCAACTCAGCAATGATAGGTGCCGAAGGAAGGGCAAAGCTAAGCTCTGCAGATTCTCCCGCAGGACCTTGAAGCTGGACTATTTCTGCTCCCGTCCCCGTGAGATGTTCTTCCCGTTCGATGAATTGTGAAACTACACGGAAATTCGAATTTTCCCCCAATCGAAGAACGGGCTCGTTGCCATCCATCTCATCAAGAAATGTGGGCTCTGCAGCGAAGGTGTTTACGAGACTCAGCAAAGTGACCAACGACCAGATCAGACATTTACGAAACGAAGAAATACTACAAGTAACAACCGTTGCGTTCCGCAAGCGTTTGCGACGCATTGGCCTAAAAGATCGAAGCCTTCCAAATTGTGGCCTGCGTTGGAGCATCGGAGTAAGATTAGAGGACGAGCGGACACGATGGCGAGATTTGCAGAGCATCGCATTGCAGCAGGCTCAGCCGACATTTTCGCCAGCCACTCGCTTCTCGACGAGGAATGATCCTTGATGCCGAAATTCAACACGGCTATGTCGGCAAAGATTTGCTGTAAGTCGAGCTTGTATCAGGAGTTCCGTTCATTGACCAGTTCAATCCGCAGCGAGAAATAAACATTCTTGCTGTCGAACCAATGGCGGAATGCGGGGTGGAGTTTAGTCGTAAGTCTTTTTGTAGTAGCATGTTGCGTCGAATTCTCGGGCATTTGCCCAGTGATTGGTACGCACTCTGCTCTATGACGAGTCAAACCCCCTTATCTTTGGAGACAGAACATGAGAAGTGCCCAAACCCCAGCGATGTCCTCGGTCGAAACCGTTCCAGCCGATTTACAGAGGCTAGCCGAATCGATCAACAACCTCCCCTCCGAGCATGCCATGCAGCTAGCCCCTCTGGTAGATGCCGTCATTGAGAGTACTTGCCGCCGCCGCCGGATTCTTACGCTTGTGCAGGATGCCTTGGGTCAGCTCCGTCTGGACATGAAATACCTGATGTTTGACCTGGAAGCTACGCGGCGGGAAAGAGAAGAGTATCGTTCTAAACTGGAGGAGTTTGAGAGTTAGTGCCTGCCCTTTCTGCAGCAGAAATCCTCCCTACAATTGCAAGGAACGAGACATTCTCTGGCCAATACCCAATGAGGCTCAGTTTTGGTAAAATAAGTGGTTGATTGGCATCACAGGCGGGTCCTCACAGACCTCCCATTTGACGAGACTGCCGGTCGTCATCATCCGTGTGAACTCTCTGTCGAAGAGATTCGCATATGGCGATATGGCCCTTCGGCCGGTGATCTCACCGCAAGGGGCGGACAACTGTGATGAATGTATTCCAAGTCTAACCATCCCGGCCTGACTACGGCTCCTCAGTCGATTGCGCGCTATGGTCACTGATCTGACTGCCGAAACATTGGCCCAACGCGCGCAGGATGTTGGAATTGTCTCGCAGGAACAACTCCGGGGCGTGTGGAATGTCTTTGGAACTCAGGATGTTGACTACGAGCAGTTCAAGCAACTTCTGGTACGTCATGGCCTGCTGACCAATTTTCAGCTCGAACGTCTCGAACAAGGTTACCGTACGGGTTTTATCTACGGTGACTACAAAATTCTCTACCTCGTCGGTGCCGGCACCTTTGCCCGCGTCTATCGTGCCGCCCATCGATTGACCAATGAGCTATTCGCTCTGAAAGTGCTCCGCAAGAGTAAAAGCGAGATTCCTGCGGAAGCGGACTTGTTTCGACGTGAAGGTGAATTGGGAATGCAGCTCAAGCATCCCAACATTGTCGCCATCCACGAGGTGTATTCCAAAGGAAAGATCCATTTCATCGTGATGGATTTTGTCGAAGGACACAATTTGCGTGACTTCTTCAAAGTGCGGAGAAAATTTGAACCTCTTGAAGCGGCACGCATCGTGGAAGGGATGGTTGCTGGGCTAAGTTATGCTTTTCAAAAGGGGATTACCCATCGTGACCTCAAGATGTCGAATGTGATCGTTTCCAGCGATGGCGTCGCCAAACTTGTGGACTTCGGGCTGGCAGGTCTCGGTGGTGGGGATGAGAGTGCCGAAGGAGTGAACCCCCGAACGATCGATTATGCAGGGCTCGAACGCGCCACCAACGTTCGTAAAGACGATCTTCGCAGCGATATTTTCTTTGCAGGCTGCATTTTTTACCAACTTATGAGCGGCCAGGCACCTATGTCTGAAAATCGGGATCGTACCAAGAGGTTGGACAAATCGCGGTTCATGAATATCCGCCACATTTCAGAGATCGATCCTAAACTTCCGCTGGCACTTGTACGCGTGGTCAACAAGGCGATGGAACTGTCGCCAGAACGTCGCTATCAAACCCCTGGTGAGATGTTGGCCGATATCAAGCTGGCGATTAAAAGAGTGCGTGAAAACCGCGATTTGCCTGCTACAGTCACCGATGCAGGTCCCCAAGAAGGTCATGACGCGAATGGACAACCGCGCAAGTTGATGATTGTCGAATCGGATACGAAGATGCAGAACGTCTTCCGCGAACTTTTCAAAAAGCAGGGTTATCGCGTGCTAGTGACAAGCGACCCCGAACGACTTTTCCAGAGATTCTACGAAGATGCCAATTTTGCCGACGTGGTGCTGTTGAGCAGCGGTCACATCGGCTCGAGTGCCGTCGAAGCGTTTAACCGCTTCGCTGAAGAGTCCTCGACAAAGAAAACTCCCGTCATATTGCTTTTGGGTGACAAACAAAAATCACTCGCCAAACAAGCTCACCCTGACGAGCATCGCGTTCTCCTGCAAATGCCCGTGAAATCCAAAGAACTTCGGCAAGCCATCCTGAACCTGCTACCGGCGACCGAGGCATAAAGGTTCAAGAGACTTCATCGCTTATTCAGACAACGTGTGCTTCTCGATTTCCGAGATCTTGTCTACTCGACGAGAATGGCGGCCCCCTTCGAACTCGGTGTCGATCCACACTTCGACCATGCGTTCGACCGCTCGAGGGCTGAGCATGTCAGCGGGAAGACAGAGCACATTCAAATCGTTGTGTCGACGACTGATTTCAGCAGTGATTTCGTCCGTAATTGGCGCAGCTCTTACGTGAGGGAATTTGTTGGCCGTGATAGCCATGCCGATGCCCGTTCCGCAGATCAGAATTCCCCGATCGACCGTCTGTTCGCTCACCTTGCGTCCCACCAGCGCTGCGAAGTCGGGATAGTCGACGGAGTCCGTGACGGTTGTTCCGACATCTTCAATTTCGTGCCCTTTAGACTGCAAAAGGGCCGTCAGTTTCTCCTTAAGATGGAAACCACGGTGATCACTTCCAATTGCAATTCGCATATAGTCAACCTTTCGCAATTACGCGGGGTCTGTCGAGTAGCCCGCGAAAATGAACGCTTCTGTAATGCCCCACTTTTATTACCTTCCCTATGAAAAATCAACGTTTTCGAGTCTTTCTCGTAAGGCCGCCTCTACCTGGTCTCCGCATTCCCGGTAAAGTGACTTGGGACCTCCAATAGGGTCCCCAATGTCCCCCCCATCGACGCGCAACGTATAGGTTCGGCTAGAAGCTTCAGGCCAGCGCCTCAATATTGCCATTCGATGGCTATTAGTCATCGCAAAAATGAGGTCTGCGTGTCTCACGAGGTTGTCCGTTAACGGTTGCGACTCATGTCGCGAGATATCGATCCCTTTTTCTTTCATAATTTCTACCGCTTCCACACTGGCGGCACATCCCGCCAGAGCCGCCACTCCTGCGGAAGCCACAACCACGCCACGTTGCTCCAGTTCCTCAGAAGGACACCCCATTTTTTCTGCCAGAAGCTTCTTGAATAATGCTTCGCCCATGGGGCTGCGACAAGTGTTCCCCGTACAAACCAACAGTACGATCATACTCGACAAACGGTCCAACGTACTTTTTCCCACAACGCCCTCACGAAGGCAATTGTACGACTTGTCTGTCACGCGAACCACCGTCGAAGGTTGCCCATAGCGACAAGGGCCATCGTTAAGGACCAGCGCAACATGGTCACCTATCGCATTGATTGCTTCTTCTGCTGTTGTGGGATCGCTTTCACCGGACCGATTGGCACTTGTCAAGGCTATTGGCCCAGAAAGCATTCCCAGGACGTCCAAGATAATTGGGTGTGCCGGGACACGGAGTCCCACGCTACCCTTGGGGGCAACTGCTTGCTGTACGGGAGGAGGCAACTGGCGAAGCAGGCTTTCCTCGTGGTGGTTGTCGACCACCAGCGTCACCGGGCCGGGCCAACATCGCCGCGCCAATCGTTGTGCAATTTTCCCTGGATTAGGTACGTAGTCAAAGGCCTCTTCAGCACTCTTGATTGCCAGAGCCAAGGGAACATCATGAGAGCGACCTTTAGCGGCATAGATCCTTTCCACAGCTTCCGCACTGCGCGCACTGGCTCCTAGGCCATAGACAGTTTCGGTCGGAAAGACAACCAGCTTGCCTTCCGCCAGCATTTGTACTGCCCGATGCACTACATCCCGCGTATCCTCAGCTTGGCGTAGATCGATTACGATTGGCGGCATAGGCGGTTGCCAAGAAATGGCCAGAATAGGAAATTAATTCAAATTAGGACGGTCATTGGACATTGCGACCAATCGGCCTGCCCCTCGCCTCCCTCCAAATCGCCAATATATCGGGTGAGCATGCCGTTGGTCAAGCTAAATGGTGGAGCTGAGTCAGCTGCATCTCTATATGCCGTAATAAGTTACGCTGAACCGTCCCCTGGCGACAAAGGCCCCCAGAAACCGCTAAACTAAAGGCTATGCCACAGTTTTCTAATCGCTATAGATTGCTCTATTGTCTGCGGATGAACTACATCCTGGCAATCCTATTCGTCACGGTGGGCTGTGTTGCTCAAAGTGGAAAACAGGCGACACCTGATTTGGTTTGGGGGCAGCGTGGCATCTCTTCAGGACGTTTTCAAAAACCACGCGCGATCGCAATCGACGCTGAAGATCGTCTCTACATCGTTGATATGACGGCCCGAATTCAGGTCTTCGATACTGAGGGAAATTTTCTTTGGGGTTGGGATACACCAGAGAGTGCCAACGGAAGGCCCTCCGGGCTTTCTATCGATCGGCGAGGCAGACTACTGGTGGCTGATACGCACTACTATCAGATGCTTGTCTATGACAGTCAAGGCACTCTCATTCCTGAAGCTAACATCGGTGGCACGATGGGCCACGCCCCTGGCCAGTTCGGTTTTGTTACCGATGCCGTCGAAGATTCCCAAGGAAACTTTTACATTGCTCAGTACGGCGATTTCGACAGAATTCAGAAATTCTCCCCTGAAGGTGAATACTTGTTGGAATGGGGCTCACCTGGCGAAGAGCCAGGACAGTTCCGTCGTCCGCAGAATCTTGAGATTGATGCCGAAGATCGAATCTGGGTCGTCGATGCCTGCAACCATCGAGTGCAAGTTTTTGATAGCGAAGGTAAATTGCTGGATTGCTGGGGCAGCGAAGGAAGTGAGCCCGGTAAGCTCTATTACCCTTACGACCTTGCGCTTGATGGCAAGGGGCATATTTATATTTGTGAGTATGGCAATCATAGGGTTCAAAAGTTTACTCTGAAAGGAGAGACCCTAGGCTGCTGGGGAACCCAAGGCCGTGAGCCCGGGCAACTGAACAATCCCTGGGCCTTGGCACGCGACAGCCAGGGGCGACTTCATGTGCTCGATTCGAACAACCATCGCGTCCAGCGAGTTATTTTCTAAGCAGGACAGGGTAACCCGCCATGTGGCAACACAGTTTCACTTTTGATAGCCCAGCCTATCTCTTGCTTTTGCTGCTTCTGCCCCTCATCTGGTGGTGGAGCTTCGAGAGCCTTTCGGGGCTGGGTAGATGGCGAAGATTGGCGGCTCTTGTGTTTCGGTCGTTGGTACTCACGGCGATCATCCTTTCGCTGGCCGACATCCAATATCAACGACGTAGCGACCAACTGACGGTCATCTATCTTTTGGACCAATCGCTGAGTATTCCCACTGACGATCGGCAGAAGATGGTGGAGTTTGTCAACAAGTCGATCATGGAGCATCATGATGAGAATCGTAACGACCGATATGCCGTGATCGTGTTTGGCAAGGACGCTGCAGTTGAAATGCCGCTGGTGAATGTGCAGCTTCAGCTTCCCACGCGTACCGAAGTTTTACTGGATCCTGAATACACCGACCTGGCTACTGCCATTCAGCGGGCCAAGGCAATGTTTCCCGCCGACGCAGCCAAACGGATCGTCATAGTTTCAGATGGCAACGAAAACCTGGGCAACGCTCGGCGCGAGGCACGCTCTGCTTCGGCAACTGGGGTGAGCATCGATGTAGTGCCCGTCATGCTTTCGGCTCGTGGCGAAGTTTCAATCGAAAAACTCGACCTGCCATCCAACGCCCGGCGTGGTCAGCCTTTTCAGATGCGCGTGGTGATGCGCAACGACGCTCCGGAAGGTTCCGCTCGCGCTGTGAAGGGCAAGCTGCGAGTCATCCGTAAAACGGGAGACCGCGAAGATCCCATCATTGAGCAAGAGATCGAGGTTCCCCCTGGCAAGCGGGTGTTCACCGTGCCCGAAGAAATTAACCTGCCCGATTTTTATACCTACGAAGCCCGATTCTCACCAGACGATCCTGCCGACGACGGAATGACACAAAACAACACGGCCTCGGCATTTACCCATGTGCGCGGCAAAGGGCATGTGTTGTTGATTGAAAACTGGGAAAAACAGGGGGAGTTTGATTTTCTCGTAGATCGTTTGCGGGATGAAGACATCACGGTAACCGTCATCTCCACGGATCGGCTCTTCAGTTCATTAGCCGAACTCCAACGCTATGATGCTATCATCCTGGCAAATGTTTCCCGTAGCTCCGGAACCGACGCGGATAATGTCAGCAGTTTCAGCGACGACCAGATCAGCATGCTTGAGCGCAACACACGTGAGCTCGGTTGCGGGCTGATCATGATTGGTGGTCCCGATACCTTTGGTGCCGGTGGTTGGACCAACACCGAGTTGGAAAAAGCGATGCCTGTCGATTTCGAAATTAAGAACGCCAAGGTGACCCCGGTTGGTGCACTAGTGCTGATGATGCACGCAGGCGAAATGCCTCAAGCAAACTACTGGCAGAAGCGGATTGCATTTGAATCGATCAAAATGCTGGGGAGCCGTGACTATTGCGGCCTGGTGCAGTGGAACGGCAACGACAGTTGGCTGTGGGGTGCCAGCCAGGGGGGGCTGATCCGCGTCGGACCGAATCGCAAGATGATGCTGGGTCGGGTCGATCAAATGACTATTGGTGATATGCCTGCCTTCGACGGTGCCATGAAGATGGCAGCGACCGCGTTCGCCGGGATAAAGGACGCCGCAGTAAAGCACATGATCATTATCAGCGATGGCGATCCAACTCCGCCCACGATGGCGACACTCAATGCACTCAAGCAACAGCAGGTCAAAGTTACCACCGTGGCCGTAGGTTCGCACGGGATGCTTGGTAGCCAGGAAATGCAGAAGATCGCCACATTCACAGGGGGCAAATACTACCAGGTGAAAAGTGCGAACGCGTTGCCCAAAATCTATCAACGTGAAACCCGCAGGATTGCGCGCCCGCTTGTATTTGAACCTAAGCCACCGGTACAGCCTCAGATCGTTTCCCCGCACGAGATTCTCGATGGTTTCGAAGGAGGCGTGCCGGCGATCAGTGGCTTTGTTCTCACCAGCCTGAAAGACAATCCGCTGGTCGAAGTGATTTTGCGTTCTCCGCAGCCGGTTACTGAGAAGAACTCCACGGTATTGGCCACATGGACCTATGGAGCCGGCAAGGCAGCGGCGCTCACTACTGATGCCGGCAAGCGATGGGCTTCGGACTGGACGAGTTGGGACAACTACGACAAGTTTTTCAGCCAACTTGTCCGCTGGTCGATGCGACCGACCGACGACGCGGGAAATTTCAATGTCGCGACCAATGTCCGAGATGGTTCGACGGAGGTCATCCTGACGGCGATCGGCGAGGACGACGAGTTTTTGAATAACCAATCCTTCAGCGGTACGGTCGTGGCACCCGATATGAAGTCGATTCCTTTCCGCATCGAACAGACTGCCCCCGGTCGCTATACGGGTGAATTTCCTTCGGAGCTTGCTGGGAGCTATCTGGTAGTGATCAACCCTGGCGGGGGAAAAGCACCGATACGCACCGGGGTGAATGTCGGTTACTCCGCCGAATACCGCGACTACCAAACCAATATGGCCTTGTTGCGAACTTTGTCCGAACTCGCCCCCGAGGATGCCCCGCCCGGCACTTTAGTTGAAGCCGGACTCAACGCCTCGGACGAGAACTTGATCCAAGAAGAAGACCCGTTTCGCCGAGATTTGCCCCCGGCTATATCAAACCAATCAATCTGGCCTTGGTTGGTCTTGATTGGATGTTGCATTTTTCTTGGCGATGTTTTCGTCCGCCGCGTGCAGATCAACTTTGTCTGGCTTGTTACGTACCTGGCAAGAGCGCGTGACCGGCTTTTGCATCGTCAGCATGTCGCAGCAGTCCCCGAAACCATTGGCCGCCTGCGGAGCAAGAAACGAGAGATCGGCCAGCAAATTGATCGCCAACGTTCGGCCAGCCGCTTCGAGGCGCCAACCGCAGACACCGCTGTGGCTCCACCGGTGGACACGCAACCAGTAGCAAAAGCGTCACCAGAAAAGAAACTTTCTCAGCCTCCTCCAGAAACAGAAACCCCAACCCCCGAGTCGTACACTGAGCGGTTGCTCAAGGCAAAGCGAGATGTGTGGAAAGAAAGGGAGGGGAATCCACCCGGGGAGGGAGAGAAATAGTTTAAAGTTTCTTCACCGTTCTCGAACGGCATCGCGGTCAGTTACAGCAGGTTGAAACTCGCCCGCCCAGAGGTCTTCGTATTCTGCATCATCCACTTCGCGCTGGACCATGTCCAGAAACCCCACCATTCGTTTGCCATCGACGCCGACCGATTCAAAGATTACCGGTTCGGAACTCCCCATTGCGCTGCCGACTACCGAGAAGCGAATCTTGAAAGGTTTCCCGTCGCGCTCAGAGTTGAACAACTCATCAATCGCATTCGGATCAATGCCGATTCTGGTGAGTTTCTGTGGATTGTAAGAACGAAGAAATGCTTTGAATTCTGCTTCGTCGGCGGGACCTTGCCAATCGTGCTTCATCTGAAAAGCGAAATAGAGATTTGCCAACCGTTGGATATTGGTTTCATTCACCTTGGCGATGGCTTCATTCACGTCGATTTCTCGAGTGCAACCTGCTAGTACTACCAAGAGCAAGAGAAAACAATGACGAATACTCAATTGAGAGGGCATTCAATTCCTGAGCCTATGTTTGATGTTGATAAAGATGTGCCTACAGTTTATTGATTTTTTCAGCTACACTTAGAGATCTTCCGCTGTTGCGACAGATCCATCGGCTCGTTTTCCGAGTTGGTCAAGGATGAGTAGATCGGCCGAATTCGAAATGGTACGGGTAGAACCATCGCCAAAAACGGAATTGATGATGCCTGGATGGGCTGATCCAAAGCCAAATTCCTGCGACTGGGTGGCAGCGCGTTTCTCATCGTCCCCGAGTATGGGTACCTCTCCTCTAGGACTCGATGAACCTCGCGTCAATGCGCCGAACATTCTCATAATCGGCCAGTCGGCCCCGGTGTAATAGCCGTAAACTTCCCAAAAAGGCCAAGGATTTGAGTTTGGCACGGTCCAGAAAGTTCCTTGCACCGCTTTCTCGCCCAACAGAATCGTGTTGGAGGTGCCATCCTCAATGGCTGCAAAATCGACTTCTCCAAATTTCCAAATCTGTGGAGGATTCACATTGTTTCTTACTTGCCCCCCCTTCACAAGGATGCCTGTCCAGATGGCAGTTTCCTCGGTCGGGTTCGGAGGGAGGGTATCCCGCCATTCAAATCGATCCCAGTCAGGATCATTCCAACTCGCCATCACACCAGCATAGTCGCCCAGTGCATAGACATCGGTGCCAATGGTAGCGAAACGGCCCGATCTTGCCGGACAATTAAATGTAGGTACAGGAATCTCCGCAAGTCCCGTTTCGACAAAACCTGCGTTCAAATTGCCGTCTCCCTTTCGCATGTCAGTCAGGTTCTGTTGTTCGATGTATGGGAGCACTTGATACATCCAACTTGCGCTCTCGTATCCATAAGCGGCTTTGGCAAGGTCGGCAGGATTAAGAAACTGCTCCACCGCGCCACCCGCCGTGGGAAAAACTCCTTTGGCAGACTCAAAGTTGAGCATCCCCAATCCCAGTTGGCGAAGATGATTGATGCATTGCGTGCGGCGGGCAGATTCCCGAGCGGCCTGTACGGCTGGCAATAACAAGGCGACCAACACACCAATGATGGCAATGACTACCAGGAGTTCGACAAGGGTAAAACCATTTATGATCCGACGATCATATGCACGATTCGAGTGAGGTGCCATCGAAAAGATTCCAGAAGACTGAAAAGGATGAGGAGTATCTTTATTCTATATTCCGTGCAAAAGTTTGGCGAGTTCATGACCGCCGTGTAAAAGTGTTTCAGGGTTTTGTGGTCGTATTCCCAGATTTATCATCGCCTCAGCCGGCGGCACACCTGCCTCCGGGTTTCCCGGACCAAGTTGTTGGTCCGGCTAAGGAGCCGTGAAATACTAAACTCGTTTACGAAGCAGCAGTACCCGCAGGCACCATTTCTTGAAGCGACTCGAGATGCCCCTTCGCCATGCCGAGGGCTTCTTCGGCGAGGGCTTTCGCTTCGGGATAAGATTGAAGTGAGTCGATGAGAGCGCGAATTGATTCGATGTCTTGCTGTTGGTAGGCGATGGCCTCTTTGAGCTGATAGTCGATGCTCAGGTCGTGAGTGTCGGTGTATTCCATGGGGAACTCGCCCGGTCTGAGTGGTGCCTCAGCGTCGAGCAGGAGTTGACTGATTCGCTCTGCCAGAACGTCTTGATCGTGGACGATGGCCTCGATAGTGTCCCAGATTCCCTCACGACCAGGTGGGATGTAAGGACGCGAGTAACGGAGATACTGCGGGAATGATTTCCCTACAATTCCCAACAATTGATTCAGCAGAAGGTAAAGCGGAGTCCGTGACATAGTTCTTTTCTACCGTGGGCAAACTCAGCTAAAAAGTTGGGAGACAGCCAGGTCGGTCAAATTGGCTAGGGAACCTGGAAGGATGCCAAATATCAGCACAGGAACTGAGACCACAAACACAAAGGCGGCAGGGAGAAATCCGAGTGAAACAGCACCGCGGGTATCAGGTTCCGGGTCAATGCACATTACCTTGGCGACGCGCAAGTAATACACCAGGGCGATGGCCGTGTTGAAGGCGGCGGCGACGAGCACGAAAGTCATCAACGGTCCCCCGGCAGAATACAACGATTGCAACACACGCAGCTTGGGCCAGAAACCTGCAAGGGGAGGCAGGCCAATCAGGCTTACCAGCACGGCGGTCATCATCACTGCCGCGAGGGGTGACGTGCGGATCAAGCCACCGTAGTCGGCGATCTCTTCACTATGCATTTCGTTCCGCAAGAAAGCCACGATCGCAAATGCCGACAGATTCATAAACAAGTAGAGCGCGATGTACAACAATAGCGCTGACACCGCTGTGCGTGCTTCCACGACGTCTCGCCCCGCCAGAGCAATCGCAGCTGCGATTGCCATCATCATGAAGCCCGCATGGGCAATCGTTGAATACGCCAGCATCCTTTTGATGTTTGTCTGACCGTAGGCTGCCAGATTGCCAAAGGTGCAAGTGACGATGGCCATGATGGAGACTACCACGACGAAAAATCGTCGAACCGGAGAAAGGGGACCCCCACCGACAGGTGTTGAATCGCCCGACACCGACGTCTGTGCAGTGAGTACGGCATGCTGCAATGGAGTGGTCGACTCGTCTGAGGCCGCGGCAATCACGGCTGAGTGATCCACCACAGCAGCAATGGAATCCTCCGCAGTGGTCAAGCCAAACCCAGCCCCGACTCGTAGAAGCAAGACTAGCGCGGCTGCCTTCGATGCGACCGACAAGAAAGCATCAACCTCAGCCGAGGCACCTTCGAACACATCAGGACACCAGAAGTGAAAAGGCACAGCTGATAATTTGAACGCTAGTCCGACGCCAAGCATCAATCCACCCAGAACCAGCACCATCACAGTCAGACGACCTTCTGCATTGGTTAGCAATTGGGGGATATCAAGAGCAGCGAGATTTGTAGCCATTGTCGGCAGGTGGGCAGCACCAAGCACTCCGCATAACAAACTGATGCCATATAACATCACTCCCGCCGTGCCGGCCCCGTAGATGACATACTTTAATGCCGCCTCGCTGCTGCGTTGACGTCCCTTGACAATCCCCGCGAGCACGTAAGACGGCACGCTCGCCATCTCCACACCCATAAAAAGCATCATCATATGGTTCGCAGAGGCCATAATACACATGCCGAGTGTCGCTCCCAACACCAGGGCATAGTAATCTTGACCATCTCTGGCATCGGCGATGCCAGTTAACTGCGAAAGGATGACGAAGAGAACAGCAAACGAAAGCAGAAATATGCGAATAAAAGCAGTAAGGGAATCATAAACCAACATGCCTGTAAAGATTTCTTCTCGTTGCATGTCCATCCAAGACTCAAAGCCCTCGGCAGGAAAAGCCACGATCAATGCAGTGATTGAGCCCAATAGGGCGATGAAGAACGGAGGAATCAGTTCTCCCCCTTTAAAAACCCTCACCAGCAGCATGAGGACAATCGTCCCGCAGAGTGCCAATTCAGGCCGAAAATACGGCAGGCTCTCGTAGAGCGTGTTGTCTACGAGATTGTTAACAGTGGTTTGAAGCGTCACAGGTTCCACAGTCTATGGTTACCTAGATTAGGTGTGATTAAGGACTACTCTGAAGTGCATTGATTTTCTGTCGCCAGGCGTCGGCAACCTGGCCATTCTCGTTACCGAGCTTATTGCTGCCGCCCGGATGATTGATCTCGGTCCAGGCAGCTAGTCGATCGATTTGCATATCAACCGAGGGCTGCATGTAGTCGAGCAGTGCCTTCGGATAGACGCCAAACACTATCGCCAGCACCAGCAATGGCACGCCGATCGACAACTCTCGCATAGTGATAGGGGTGAGCGCTTCGCCATGAGGGCCTTTATACTCTGCACCCAGATAGACCCGTTGAATGGCCCAGAGGATATAACCCGCTGTCAGGATGACCACCGCTGCAGAGATCACGGCCAGGGCGTAGCTGTATTTCCACACGGATAAGACGACGAATACTTCACCGATAAATCCACACAGACCCGGAAGCCCAAGGCCCGCAAAGAAAATCCCTACGGCCAAGCCACTGTAAACTGGCATTTTGGCAAACAATCCACCGAACTTGTCGAGATCGCGATGATGCACACGGTCGTAAACCACGCCGACCATAAAAAACATGCCAGCCGAGCTGATACCATGGGCGATCATTTGGAACATGGCCCCGTTGGCACCCATCTTCCAATAGTCGGGATTGAATCCGGTGTCTGCGACCGCGCTCCACACGCCCATACCCAGCACCACATAACCCATATGGCTCACCGAACTGTAGGCAACAAGCCGCTTGAAATCTTTTTGTGCCAAGGCGGCAAACGCACCGTACACCATGCTGAATACTCCAATGAAACAGACAAAATAAGCCATGTCATAACCCGCATCAGGGCAGATGGGATAGCAAATACGGATGATACCGTAACCACCCATTTTCAAGAGGATTCCGGCCAGGATCATCGAGATAGGCGTCGGGGCTTCGACGTGCGCGTCGGGCAACCAGGTGTGCAGTGGAACACTGGGGACTTTGATCACGAAGCCTATGAACAGGAGCAGAAATGCCCACCACTGGACACTCTTTCCCCACAAGGCGTCGCCATCAAAAAGGTCCGTGTGTTGGCCCATTTGTTGAAGGGCCAAAATGTTAAAGGTGTGCAATTGCTTGCGCTGAGTAGGATCAGCTTCTTTGGTGATTTCAGCATATCGCTTGGCGAGAGGGGAATCACTCTTCAGCCAATCGGCTAATGCTGATTCGGCTTTTGCATCATCAGTGAACTTGTTCTCCGCATTGGCGCTTTCCGCAACCTTGATAATCCCGGCCTCTGCCAATTGTTGGGCGTCGAGTCGTGTCAGATCGCTGTTGAAGTAAAGCATCAGGATTGCGATCAGCATCAGCACACTGCCGACTAAGGTGTAGAGGAAGAACTTGATTGCCGCGTATTCGCGCCGGGGTCCACCCCATACGCCGATGAGGAAATACATTGGCAGCAGCATCACTTCCCAGAACACATAGAACAGGAAGAAGTCGAGGGCCATAAACACGCCCAACATGCCAGTTTCCAACAGCAGGAACAGGATGCAGTAGCCCTTGACATGTTTGTTAATGGGCCAACTGGCCCCCATCGCGAGGACCGAAAGGAACGCCGTCAGTACGACCAGCGGGAAACTGATGCCGTCCAGTGCCATGAAATATTGAATTCCGAACGAGGGAATCCAGTCGACGTTGAACAGGTTTTGCATCTGAGCCACACCCGCTTCGAAATCAACCGCTCCCCCTGAACGGAAAAAGCCGAGGGTGAGAACGAACACAAAGATCGTAACAGCCAGGCTGATCCACTTGTAAGATTCGTCTGCCAGGCGAGGCAAGATGGCCAGCACTAATGCTGCCACTGCGGGCAGGAAAACTAAGAGGCTCAGATAAACCTTCGGGTCGCTGAGGGTCATTGTATTTAGTAGTGGTTAGTGGGAGGTGGTTAGTTGTTAGCCGCGATGCGCTGCCGCCACCTACAGATTTGAGGCGACGAGGCAAAGCGGAAGGTGTGTTTCAATTTGTTGGGATATAATACGCCTGCACGATACTAATAGTTACAAACAGCGCCACCGTGCCGATGACGATAAACATGACATATTGCCGTAAGTTGCCGGTTTGAATCCTGCGGAGCCAGAGCCCCAAACTCCAGGTGCCACTGGCAAAGGTGTTGACCGTGCCATCGACCACGGTTTGATCGAACAAGGCATCGACCACGGCCGAGCAAGCCCTGCAAATCGCCGCCGCGGTGTGCAGGATCGAGTCGATAATGTTGCGATCAAACCAGGCTGCACAGTGCGAGACGACCAGCGTTGGTTTCACAAAGACATAATCGTAGAGTTCATCAAAGAACCACTTGTTCGACAAGAACCCCCACAAGGGTTTAAAGCTCTCTTTGAGTTCGTCTGGGTTCAACAGTCGCCAGAGATAGATAATGCTCGCCAACAGCAACCCGGCCAATGCCGTGCTGAACGCCGCAATTCCGGCGGGCTGCTTGATGATCGGCACATGGCTGTCGTGCTCGCTGGGGATGGTCAAATTCGTGAGCAGTTCGCCTTGGGTTGAAGCGAGGGTGCCTACAGGGCGACCCTGCTCCAACAGGTCGTTGACATGGAAAATCGGCCAGCCAATTCCTATCGCGAAGAAGGCCAATACCAACAGCGGTCCGGTCATCACACGCGGTGATTCGTGGGCATGATCGTAGCGATGCTCATCGCGGGGCTTCCCAGCAAATGTAAGATACCACAAGCGGAACATGTAGAACGCCGTAATAAACGCTCCTCCAACCGGTGCCCACTTCAGGATCGCATGTTGAGGATTTACACTCGCAAAACTCCAGGCCTGCTCGATGATTGCATCCTTCGAGTAGTAGCCACTCAAACCATAGACCGACAAGGGGAAACCGGCTCCGATAATGGCCAGACAACCAATCAGCATGGTGTAGGCCGTGATCGGCATCTTCTTTCGCAGGCCACCCATATAAGTCATGTCGTTGGTGTGCACCGCATGAATCACCGAACCGGAGCAGAGAAACAACAAACCCTTGAAGAATGCATGGGTAATCAGATGGAACATTCCCGCAACCCAGCCACCAAGGCCCAGTGAGAGCATCATGTAGCCGAGTTGGCTCACCGTGGAGTAGGCAAGAACTCGCTTGATATCGGTAGCTGTGATGGCGATGGTTGCGGCGATAAACAGGGTGATACAGCCGACGTAGGCAATCACGAGCAACGCTTCGGGGGAGAAGCAGGGATAGAACCTGCCAACCAAATACACACCGGCGGCGACCATCGTGGCCGAATGCACCAGGGCCGAAACCGGTGTGGGTCCTTCCATCGCATCGGGGAGCCACACATGCAGCGGGAACTGGGCACTCTTACCCACGCAGCCACAGAAGATGCCAACCCCCGCGATCAAAAGGAGCCATTGGCCCGCGGTGTTGTGCTCTTCTTCGACAGCCGCTGGAACTGACTCGCCGTCAGGATCTCCTGCGAACATCCGTTCTTCTTCGGCGATCATGCCGGGGGGAGGAGCAAGGTGGTGGTGATGTTCTTCGGGGCGCAGGAGGCTGAACAAACCTTTCTCGGTAACTTCACCCTGTTCGTTTTTCATGTCGCCAAAGGCGAATGTTCCGACGCTGGCCCACAGGGCCATCATGCCGATCAACATGCCGAAGTCGCCGACGCGGGTGACGAGAAACGCCTTGTTGGCAGCCGCCGAAGCACTGTGTCGCTCGATGTAAAACCCGATCAAAAAATACGAGCAAATACCGACCAGTTCCCAAAACACAAAGACCATCGCCACATTGCCCGCGATCACGATGCCGAACATGCTGAAGCAGAACAGCGAGAGGTATTGAAAGAACCGGTAGAACCGACCTTTGCGATGTAAGTGTTCGCCGCTGGAAAGGGTTACCTCGTGATCGATATAGGGCTCGTGCAGTTCATCGTGCATGTAGCCAAGGGCATAAATATGCACACAGGAGGCAATCACCGAAACCATGCAGAACATGGCCACAGTCAGTGCGTCGATATAGTAGCCAATGGTGATCTTGAGATCGCCGAACTCGCCGAGTGAATACCAATCACCGCTGTAATTGGGATACTCGTGTTCCGTCTCGTGGTGTTCAGCGGCATGCTCGGTTGGGGCGTGGGATTCCTCTGTCGCTGATGAGACCGCGCCGTTGTGGTCCCCATGACCGGAGGTGGGCAGTTCATGATTGGGGAGCCACACACCGAACATGGCAATCAGGCTGAAAATCGCCGAGGTGATAATCGCCAGCACGGACAAGTATCCGGCCCCTTTGCCATGGGGACCCATGTATTTGCCGAACAGCACGATCAGCACGAACGACGCCAAAGGCACCAGCCAGGCGGCCATCAACAGAATCGGTAATGTGGAAGCAGGATCCATACTCAGAGCTTTGCTTACCCGCGGAGTTGATCGGCGCGGTCAACGTCGATCGAGTCATGGTTGTTATAAAAATTTAGGGCGATAGCCAATGCGACTGCCGCTTCTGCAGCGGCCAGCACGATCACAAACAAGGCCATCAGTTGTCCATCCAAGCCGAGTGAATTCGCATCATCGCGGAGATACCGGCTGCCAAAGGCAACGAAATTCAAATTCGCCCCGTTTAGCACCAGTTCAATCCCCATTAACACACCCAGGGCGTTCCGCTTGGTGGCCATGCACAATGCGCCGCAAATGAACAGGATTGCCCCAACGGTCACATAGTGGGCGACCCCAACAGGTTCAGTCAGCAAATTGGCGAATGGAATGCTAAGCATTTCGTAACTAAAGCTTTTCAAGGGAACTGCGGGATCGTTTGGCACGGGCCAGATAGGCTGCCCCGATCAAAACGACCAACAAATGAACCGACACGATTTCAAAGGGCAACAAGTATCCGGAACCGTCTGGGTCATCGGTGCGGGCCCCCAGGAGTCCCATGGCAATGGGTGTCACCGAGGGCTGAGCTTCAACCGCATCTGCTTCGGCACGTTCAATCCCACGCCATTCAGGAATGCTGAACGCGGCATAGGCCAGAATGAACAACAATGCCCCACCGGCCAGGAAGGCCTTCACCCAATCGCCGGCCCACGTTTTCATCACGACGAACCGCTCCTGAGATGTGAGCATCACGCCGAAGATCAACAATACGAGCGTTCCGCCGACATAAATCAGTAGTTGCATTGCACCGACAAACTCGGCACCGGCAAGAAACATCAGTCCCGCCGTGGCACCAAGCGATAACACCAGATAAAACGCCATCCGTACGATGTTACTTGACAGCAACACGGCAACGGCAAACGCACAGGCCAGTCCGCTAAACAGAAAGAAGAAAAACGACGGCCAATAGATCGATTCCATCGCTAAAGTCCTTTCCTGCTGATTTGAGAGGCTGAAGGCGTTGTTTGGGCGATGCGATCTTGCTGCTCGGCTGGCGATTCAGACTCCGGCATTTGCCCAGCAGCGTCGGACCCACCATCGCCGATTGCATAAACCGCTTCTGGAACTTCTATGAGGCCAAAGAAGGTCTTCCCTGGCAATTGAAGCTGCCAAAGAGTCGCGCCAAGAAACATGATTGCGGCTATGGGTGTACAGTATTTCAAGCAGGTGGCCATCACCTGGTCGATCCGCAAACGGGGCAAAGTCCAGCGAATCCACATCATAACACACACACCGATCACACCCTTGCCGATCACATTCACTGCACCTAGGAGTTGGCCAAGGTATCCCAGGAAAGGACCGTTTTCGGGACTCAAGCCGAGAAACTCGGTGATCGGGATCGGGCCATGCCACCCGCCCAGAAAGAGAATTGAGGCTAGGATGCTGACCGAGAACATCGAGCCATATTCCGCCATAAAGAAAAAGCTCCAGCGGAGGCCCGAATACTCGGTATGGAACCCGGCCACCAGCTCGCTTTCGGCCTCAGCCAGGTCGAAGGGGGCTCGATTCACACTGGCCGTTGCACAGGTGAAATAAACCCAGAAAGTGATAAACGTGAATGGGTCGTGGAAAACCAGCCAATTGGTAAACCAGCCAGCCTGAGTGTCGCCAATTACCACCAGGTCCAATGAACCCGCAATCAAAACAGGCACTACGACGCACATTCCCAAGGGGACTTCATAGCTGACGACTTGAGCCGCTTCACGCATCGCACCGAATAACGACCATTTGGAAGCCGAGGAGTATCCGGCGAGGATCACCCCAAAGACTTCCAGACCCAATACGGCCAGAACAAAGAAGACACCGACATTCAGGTGCTGGGCTATCCAGGGGTAATAGCCCCCCGCGAAGGGAATCGCGATGAAGGCGGCAATCGAAGCACAGAAGCTCACATAGGGAGCAATTTTGAATAGAAAATGATCGGCACCCTCGGGAGCCAGATCTTCCTTGGTGAGCAACTTGATTCCGTCGGCTAAGGTCTGTAGCCAGCCGAACTTGCCCCCGACGCGGGTCGGTCCGAGGCGATCCTGAATGCGGCCTGAGATCTTGCGCTCCAACCAGATAAAAACGAGCGCACCGACGGCCACCAAGTTAAGTATCAACGCAACATGCACAAGTCCGGCGATTGTGTACGCCAGCCAGGTCCATAGATACTGTGACAGGAACGCGGCCACTTATGGTTCTTCCTCAAACCCTTCGGTGCCAATTCTGCCGAAAACTCCCCGAAGGAAAGTGCTAAAGGGGAGTGACAGCACGAACTCAAGTTGTTTCCAGGCGGGCACTTACCAGCCCCCAAAACTAAGATTGTGAAATATGGCACAAGCCCCCCTCAGTAGACAAGCCCCTAAGGAGCTGATGGCAAAGAATTGACCGCATTTTTCACCGTTTGAGCATCAATCCAGTCAAAGCTCTCGAATCGGTCGAAACCCTCCACCCTTAAACCTATGGTGAGCACTGCAGGTGTGGCGATACGAGCGGGCGCTGAGCCTACCGGCACCGATTGGGACGGCTTGCGAGGCCAGTACTCCCTATCTTTTTGAATGCTTACCGATCGATCTCACCCATCACGATGTCCAACGAGCCCACGATGGCTGGCACATCGGCAATCAAGCAGCCTGCGCATAAAGGACCTGTGACAGACAGGTTGCAGAAAGAACTGCTGCGTGCTCGGGCTCGCCAGGGTATCGGTGAACCGTCGCTAACGATGTAAAAACCCATTTGACCACGAGGAGCTTCTGTCTCGAGATAAGCTTCCCCGACGGGGAGTTTGGTGTTGAGCTTCACAGGTTCTCCGTAGCTACCCTTTGCCGTGCTGTAGAACTCAATTCCTTGCCGAACAAGATCGATGGCTTGCATCACCTCCAACATCCGCACATAGAATCGGTGCCAACAGTCACCGAGCACGGTATCCGAGGGAACCTGAGGATAGTTGTGGTCTTTTGGATAATGGCCATTTTTCTCGACGATCACCTCGAACGCGTATCCGTCATACATAGCGGTATAGATTTCCTCTCCATCCCGCCGTAAGTCGTGGTCCACACCACTTCCACGCAGAACCGGTCCACTGGTGCCATAGTTGATGGCCATTTCAGGTGACATGACCCCGATTCCAGCGGTGCGCTTTACAAAAATCGCATTAGTCGTCAGCAGCGTGTGGTACTCAGCAATGATCGGTTCAAATTGATCAAGAAATGCCGAACATTTCTGAAGCCATCCAGGTGGCAGGTCGGCGGTTGCACCCCCGACGGTGAGGTAGCTGTACGTGAGCCTGGCGCCACAAGCTTCCTCGAACAAGTCGAGAATCTTCTCACGCTCGCGGAACGCATAGAGAAAGGGGCTGAAAGAACCCAGATCGAGACCATAGGCACCCATGCCTACCAGATGGCTGGCAATCCGTCCCATCTCGCTAATGATTACCCGCAAGTGGCGACCCTTCTCGGGCGGTTCATACTTCATCAACTTCTCAACCGCCAGGGACCACCCAAGGTTCATGTTCATGCCGGCCAGATAATCCATCCGATCGGTGTAGGGTATCCACTGTCGAGGAGTGAGGTTTTCGCCAATTTTTTCTGCGCACCGATGCAGGTAACCGATGTGTGGGGTCACTTCGGAAACAACTTCGCCGTCCGTTCGAAGCACCAATCTCAATACGCCATGCGTACTGGGATGCTGGGGACCCATATTCACCAACATCTCGTCGGTGCGAACATCGAATTCAATGACCCGAGGGTCGTCAATTGTAGCGGTCATGTCTTCCCATGGCAGTTCTATCTGCCCCTTATTCCGTGGTATTCCAGCGGCATTTCGTAATCTTTTCGCAAAGGATGTCCAACCCAGTCTTCGGGACACAAGATGCGACGCAAGTTGGGGTGGCCGGTGACTTCGACTCCCAACAGATCATACATCTCTCGCTCGTGCCAATCAGCGGTCATCCAAATGTGCGAAACTGTCGGAATCTGTGGCAATTTACCAACCTCATCGTTTAGCCACCTGGGCAACATCACTTTCAACACTAGACTGTGTTTGTGTTGCATGCTGAATAGGTGGTAGACGACCTCCAAGTGGGGCTGCCAATCGCTCTTGGCGGCTTTTTTTTCATCGGTGTGCAAGTAGTCGACGGCCGTCACACTGTTGAGATAATCAAACGCCAAACTTGGTTCGTCGTGGAGATATTGGCATACCTCAACGATTCCCTCAGCCGTCACTTCGATCCAGGGATCGACATTCTCCAGATTGGCACCAGAAATCTTGTCGCCAAATTTCTGCTTCAGTTGGTCAACGAATGATTGTCCGCTCATGGTCCTATCACGGGGAGAGAGTTATTAATTCCAAAAGGCAAAAAGCTTCAATGGGCTAAGCGGAAAGTACCGAACCGGGGGAACGTCTCGTTGTTTCCAGTGTGCGAGGGGGAGACCGCTCTACGACTTCCCCGCGTTGATTGGTGGTAGCCCGTACCCAATCAAGGTCGCCGCGCCGCCAGACATAAGCAAATCCCACCAGCAAGACTGCGAAGAATACAGCGATATCAGCAAACGATGTCAAAGCCAGTTTGCGAGCCGTTGCTCGGATCCCTTCCGCACCATCCTCGCCAACGATCGGCTCAGCACCCATTTCTCTGTATCGCATTGCAGCCATCGGAGAAAGTTGGTTTGCGTCTCCATCGGAAACAACTTCCGATGCTACAACAGGCATATTAGGCGATGTGAGTTGGGTTGCCTTGCCAAAGACGGTAGCCCAGGGGAAAAAGAAGGCGATTTCGACGTCGAAAATAATGAATAACAGCGCTACGACGTAAAACCGAAGGTCGAACTGCACGAAGCTCGAACCGATAACAGGTTCACCGCACTCGTAAACTTCAAGCTTTTCTTCGTTGGGTAATTTGGGCCGGACAAGCTTCCCAATCAGCAAGTTAGCAAACAAAAAAGCGGCAGCAACGCCCGCAAAGAGCGCCAAATAAGCCACGATTGCAGTTGGGGTAGCCATAGTAGGATTTCAATCTCTCTTCAGCCGCGACGCAAAGAGTCGCAAAGTTACTTATCTCTAGCCGCGATGCAACGCTCCGCACGGCTTTGTACAGTGCTTACTGATTTGGACCACCATGAACCGGCTCGGTGATCACTTTTGATTGCGCTACGGCTGTTGGGTTCAGCGTCGCTTTGCCCCAAGCCACATTCAACGGCAGCCGCGAAAAATCAACCACACACCCATCTCGGCTGTAACAGCTCAAGTCGTGAGTGCTTCCCATGAAAATACAATCCACAGGGCAAGGTTCGACGCACAACGCACAGAACATACATTTCGTGTAGTCGATCGTGTAGCCCGTTATTTTGAAGCCTTTGCTCCCTTCAACGCGTTCCTTACCGATATAGATGCAGTCTACTGGACATGCCTTCGCACATTGGTCGCACGAAATACAAGTCGTGAGGTCAAAGCGGTGAAATCCCCGATAGCGAGCTGCCACAGGCACGGGCAATTCAGGGTATTCAAAATGCTCCGTAAAAGTCTTGCGATCTGGGCGATAGGTTTTGAACCAGGTCCTGAGAGTTACCCACAATCCGTGCGCAACGGTGTACACTGCTTCAAAAACATTTCCCAACCATGGCCAGACTCGTTTGAGTCCTTGGATCATAATTTTCCTTGATCCTCTCCGTAGATGTAGAGATTCTATGTTTACGTACTGCCCAATCGACAGAGGATCTGCCAACCCAATCGCACGAAAACTGGATTATAGAACGACTTGTAAACGTCGCAACCGTCAAACAATCTGAAATGGTCGCAGAAGCGCTTTGATAGACCTTGGCGAGTTAGTTAGAGCATTCCAAACACCATCATATGACTCGTAGGAGCAGAGTTGAAACTGCCACTTCAACCAATTCAGCTGAACGAGTGCAGCAAAACTCAGAACCAGGTACTGCATCTAAACTTTCCTTTCAGGACCAAAGTCCAGGTGCAAAAACGTGCTGAGGACTGAAAATTATCAAAAAATCTACATAAAATCCTGTGCTGCCTCGATTTACGCGGAAGATTAGGAATCGCTGGAGGTGGGATAATTGGCAAGTTTGGTTAATATGAGTGTCTGGCTACAACTCTTTTAACTGTATGGAGTTACATCAAGAGATTGGCCTCACAGCTTGGGCTGAAGGGGCAATATCTGCTGCTTCGGAAGGTCTGGTACGTCATTTTTCGTGCCAATTCCTTACGAATAGTCAAAAATCCTGCAACAACCCTGTACCCGATTGCTTGACTACCGTCAATCACCACGTAGAGTGGATTAAGGGACTTGATTTAAAGTTCCACCAGTTTACAGATTTTCACCTAGTTAACTTCGGTTTTCTAGGAGTCTGTAAGCACCAACTCGGGGGCCGCGCCGATTTAGCGTAGGTGAAATGATGGCTCCTGTTACGAAGGAATCGCCCCATGCTGGTTCTCTCCAGAAAAAAGAATGAAAGTATCGTAATCAACGACGATATCACCATTGTCGTCGTTGAGATTCGTGGTGATAAGGTGCGCCTAGGCGTGGAAGCTCCTAAGGAAGTGCCGGTTCACCGCAACGAGGTCTACGAAGCGATCCGCCGCAACATGCCCGTCGCAAATGAAGAACCAGTAGAAAGCGACACTTCAAAATCTGCAGAATAGTGCCCCGCTGGGGTTCGTAGCTCTCTTGCCTGCATTGTCGGCCCTGCATTGTCGGCCCTGCATTGTCGGCCCTGCATTGTCGGCCCACTTCACTGCTGCCACTTGACGTCCGCTGACGATTCCCTTACCTCTATAGGTTCGCATTTTTGCGAGCTCCCCTCATCCGAGGGAGAATCGTTGTTTGGCATTTGTTGCCGGCCCCTTCGTCTAGTGGTCTAGGACACCGGCCTTTCACGCCGGCAACACGGGTTCGAGTCCCGTAGGGGTCATTCCATTATCTCACCATGCCGCTCTGCCCCTCATTGGCCTCTTCGCCGAACCCGTAGCGGGCTGTTACTGTCGTTTGTATACTCATGGGGCTATGGCCGCAGAGTGCCACAACCCACCTTACTTCCGAATTTCTTAGGCCAATTTCATGATTCGCGTGGCGATCCTTGGTGCAACCGGCTACACCGCCAGGGAACTGTTGGAGCTACTTCTCCGGCATCCCGAGGCAAAGGTCACTGCATTGGGTACTAGGCAAGAGGATCGGCCCCATCTCTCGGACGTGCATCCCGCTTTGCGAAGTCGGCTAGACCTGCATCTGGAGAATCTGAGTCCCTTGGATGTCGCAGAACGGGCCGATTGTGTTTTCGGTTGCCTGCCGCATGGTGCAAGTGCGGAAGTCATCAGCGAGTTACTAGATCATGGTTGCCGCGTAATCGATTTCAGTGCCGACTACCGACTTAACAATCCACAGGTTTATGAGGCATGGTACCAGGTCAAGCATCCTGATCCACAGCGACTCGGTAAGACTGTCTATGGTCTTCCCGAGTTGTATCGAGATCAAATCCACAATGCACAACTCGTGGCAAACCCTGGTTGCTATCCCACGGCGGCGATCCTGGCGCTCGCCCCACTGCTCAAAGCGGGGGCAATCGCTCCGCAGGGCATTGTCATTGATGCCAAGAGTGGTATCAGCGGAGCCGGCCGCTCACCTAAGCCGAATCTCCATTTTCCCGAAGCCAATGAGAATCTCACGCCCTACAATGTTGGTAAACATCGTCACACACCTGAAATCGATCAAATCTTGAGCACGTGGGCAGGCGTCGAAACCAATGTGGTATTCACTCCACATTTGATCCCAATGGATCGTGGAGAGTTGATCACAGCCTACGCCGACGTTAGCCCTGGCACCTCGGGCGATCAATTGCTCCAGACACTCGAAAAGTTCTACAAGGATGAACCTTTTGTGCGTGTCGTCGATCATCTGCCGGGTACGAAAGATGTTGCCCATACCAATTTTTGCGATGTGACGGCCCGGGTTGTCGGGTCCAAAGCAGTGATCGTTAGCGTGATCGACAACCTGATCAAAGGCGCCTCTGGGGCGGCTGTGCAGAATTTTAACGTCGTCTATGGCTTTCCAGAATCGATGGGATTACTTTAAGAAACTCTTGGGCAGCTTAACTTACCATAACTGATGCACAACCAGAACATCCGGCGGACATTACTATGGCAGAGAAACTACCCCAAGGATATCGGGCGGCTGGCGTTTATACGGGCGTCAAGCGGAATACCTCCAAGAAAGATCTCTCCCTGTTCATCTCCGACATGCCCGCCACAGCCGTCGGTGTCTACACCCAAAATCTGGTTGTCGCTGCTCCCGTCAAGCTGTGCAGGGCGCGAACCCCTTCGCAATCCATTCGGGCAGTCGTGGCCAATTCCGGTGTTGCCAATGCCTGCACCGGGGAGCAGGGAGACAAAGATGCCCAGTTCATGGCTGCCAAGACGGCACAGACGTGTGGAATCAATGATGAAGATGTTTTGGTCATGTCGACAGGCGTGATCGGCGAGATGATCCCAATGGACAAGGTTTCCGCGGGGATTGACGATGCCTTTAAATTACTTTCTAGCGAAGAACAGTCTCTCATCGACGCTGCCCGGGGAATACTTACTACTGACACCGTCCACAAGGTGAAGACGCGTGAGATTGAAATCGATGGCGTTGCTGTTTGCATAACGGGCATTGCCAAAGGTGCCGCCATGATTGGCCCCAATTTGGCGACAATGCTCGCACTTATTTTGACCGATGCCAACATTGATCCTGCCGATGCCGATGCCGCTCTCAAGGACGCTGCCGACGAATCGTTCAACTGTATCAGTGTCGATGGCCACACCAGCACGAACGACACCGTGCTATTATTAGCCAACGGTGCGGCGGGTGGAGCACAACTCAAGGGGACAGCCCTGGCCAAGTTTCAGGCGACGCTGGTTGAAGTTTGTGAAGACTTGGCCCAGTCGATCCCCGCAGATGGTGAAGGGGCTTCTCACTTAATCACCGTCGAGGTCCATGGATGCCAAAGCCGGACTGACGCCGTCAAAATCGCCAAAACCGTTGCCGACAGTCCTTTGGTCAAAACAGCGATTGCCGGCAATGATCCCAACTGGGGCCGCATCGTCTCGGCGGCGGGCTACGCTGGTATAGAGTTTGATCCTGCCAAGGTGAGCTTGTTGGTCAACGGCATGTTGCTTTACGACCAGGGCCAACCGGTGAAGTTTGACGAAGCCGTGGTATCCGCATCGATGCGGTCACAGCGCAATACGAGCGTTGTGCTGCTTATGGATGGTGGAACGGCTTCGGCCCGATTTTGGACCACCGACCTCACTGCGGAATACGTTCGACTTAATGCCGACTACCATACCTGATGAATCCAGCCCTCAATCGAGCCAGACGTGGAGCACTGATACTTGGCTTTGTCTGCATTGGCTCGATTGTCTCGTACCATCTTTGGTTCGATAAACCGCTGCTTGAATCCATCTATTGGACCGTCATCACGGTCGCCGGAGTTGGCTACTCGCAGACACCCGAACCCGATGTCAATGCGGCCCGGCAGTTTCTTTCAATCATCGTGATCGTCGTCGGCATGGTGTCGATGGCCTATACCCTTGCCATGTTCATTCAGGCGATCGTCGAGGGACAAATCGACCAAGCCTTGGGAGCCAATCGGATGCTCAAGAGAATCGAAAAACTAGAGAACCACGTCATCATCTGTGGATTCGGCAGGGTCGGCCAGAACTTGAGCCATCGCCTTGCCCGCCACAATGTTCCGTTTCTGATTGTCGATCCTAGCGCTGAATGCCTCGCTGAAGCACGGGCCCACAAGTTTCTCACCCTGGAAGGGCTCGCCACGGAAGAAGACGTCCTGCGCGCAGCGGGTATCGAGCGCGCTAAAACAATCGTCATCTCTGTCAGCAGTGACGCCGAAAGCGTCTTTCTGACTCTTACCGCTCGGAACATGAATCCTAATATCCACATCCTGGCCCGTGGCGAACATCCTCACACTGAGAAGAAGCTTCTGCAGGCAGGCGCGAACGAAGTCATCCTCCCTGCCGTGATCGGCGCCGAACGCATGGCGGAGAAAATCGTCAGTCCCACCGAGGCCGAACCATTCAGTTTTTGCGACCAGCGATCGGGACTCAATGCAGAAGTTGAAGAGTTCCAGTTCACTCCCGAAAGTCCGTTTGTGGGCCAGACCGTCGGTGAGGCCGAAGCACTCCACCAAGCCATGATCGTCATCCTACGCAAGTCCAGTGGCGAGATGTGTTTCAATCCCAGCCAAGAGGAGATATTCTCCGCCGGAGATTCCGTCGTCGTGATGGGTCCCGAAGCCGATCTGGAAATGTTCTACGAAACCTGCATTGCCGCAAGTAAAGAATTGGCAACCTGCTAATCACCCCATCCACCAACCACTCTTGACTCATTCCTACCCTTTCACCGCCGCCACCAGGAAGGTAGGATTCAGGGCATCGAAGCGAATCCGCTCCATTTGCGGTTTGCCCCGCGCGATATTGAACATCCATACATGCACTCTCGAAGTTTTCTGAGTCAATGCCTTGTTGACCTCATCAAGTCCTTGCACGCTTACCACGCATGCCACCAGCCGGCCGCCCGGATTCAACCGTTCAAACGCCAATTCGGCCAGTCGCGCGATTTCCTTGCCACTCCCCTCGATAAACACCGCATCCGGATTTGGCAGGTCACTCCACACTTCGGGAGCAGTTCCCAACACGGGTGTCACATTCGATACTCCAAAGCGATCTGCATTTTCTCGGATCAGTGCCTCGTCTTCTTTGTCTTGCTCGATGGCAAACACCTGCCCCGCTGGCGAAAGCAATGCCGCCTCGACACTCACCGAACCCGATCCGGCACCCACATCCCACACTACGCTCTCCGCACGCAATGCCATTTGAGCCAGCGCCACCGACCGTACTTCAGCTGGCGTTAGTAGTCCGTGTTTAGGTGTAGACTGCACAAACTCTTCGTCGGCATTGCCAAACAAACTGCGAATCCGCGACTTGCGCGGTTGATCGGGAATATCGGCATCGCGCACCAGCACCATCACGTTGAGCGGCTCAAACTCTTGCGCTGCAATCTCAGCCACCGTGCCACGTGTCACCCGTTCGTTGCGGGCCCCCAAATTTTCGCAGACATAGGTAGTGAAATAATCAATCTTCCGAGCGAGCAACTTCTTCGCCACCATTGCCGGACTGATTTCGTCGGTGGTGAAGAGTCCCACCTTTGTAGCGACACGTATCTTCTCGATTACCGAATCGAGTTTGTGATTGGCAAGATTTGTGAGGTAAGCCTCGTCCCAGCTTTCCTTCACCCGGGCAAACGCCAATTGCATGCTGCTCACATGCGGAATGATGTCGCACCGATCGTTGCCGAGCCGATCGCAAAGAAATCGGGCGAGTCCATAGAAAAGGGGATCCCCATTCACCAGCACGGCCACTTTGGCATCGCCGACCGCGTCGATCTCCTTGACCACCGCATCCAAGTCCGTGCCGACGACCAGCCGCTTCCCTTTGGCTTCAGGGACCAGGGCCAGGGTCCGTTCCTTGCCAGCCAGCAGGTCAGCCCCCAAGATCAACTGCCGCACGGCATTGGGAACGGCTTCGAGTCCATCATCACCAATACCAATAATCGAAACCGACTGCTTGGCCACGTAGTTTCCTCCTGAGAACGGCAATTGAAAATATCGTTATCCCTCCAGCGTAACGATTCTAGACCGCCCCGGAAAGCCGCCCCGCGTAACATGTTAGCCACGCCGTGTCGGCGGAGTATCCAAATTAATCGTGCTGCGCCGTCGAGTTTCACGAGACAGTGCGAAGCGAATTAGCCATGGCTCCGCACCAACAAAGGCACGCACATTCCCACGACCAACAAAAGCATCCCAGTCGGCTCCGGCACCTCGTAGCGGACATTGTTGATAAACGTGAAATAATTGCCTCCGCTCGGATGTGGTGTGACTTCCGTCACCACGAGTTGAGCAATCAACTCAGGGCGCTCAATTCCGCCGAAGACTGTATCGCCGGCCGCAGCTTGAGAAACCAGAATGGTCTCCAGGGAAGTTGCACCGGCGTCGAGTGCTTCAATACTCCAAGTGACGGGGACATTTTGGGTGGCACTGGCAAAGGCAGTGAGTTCCAAACCAACTCGCAATTGTGGCGAAGCCAGGTCCATCGTGAAAGATCCCGCCAAAGAAGCCTCCGTGAGCGAACTTTGCTTGAGAAAATTTGCGCTGCTAGTAAAGACGAGATCTCCCACGGTAACAACCGGCTCACTGGGCCCAGGTAGAAACGACAGATCCACGACTGTCTCTGCTCCAGAAAAATCCCCCACTCCAATACTAACTGCGTTGACTTCAGAGGCGACAAAAAAGAAGGTTCCTAAACAAACGAGATTCAAGATGCGTCTCATTGGATCACTCGCACGAGGAAGAAGTTGGCTAGTAGGATAAGACACTTGGCGCTATTATGCCCGAGTCGCCCCAGTTTGTCAAAATCAGCTTTTTTCTGATTTCCTAACCGCCCTCCACTAACCACGTACCATTCCCAGCTCACTTCAGGCTCGGCTTTCAGTCTATTTTCTTGCTTTCCTCTACAACACCGTGACCTCTTTGTTGTCTGTGGACAAATTATCCATCACTCTTCCCCCGCATACTTTGCAACCCCCCTCCAATGCGCTATCCTCGACCGTAATGCCCTTATCATCACGGAGAGAATCTTATGCCCCTGCGACGATTGGAACTTTTCATAAGTCTCTTATGCGTGGCATTCTTCCTCATCGACTCGGCTACCGCCGATGATTGGCCGCAATGGTTGGGGCCCCGGCGGGATGGAGTGTGGCGCGAGTCGGGGATCGTCAGCGATTTTCCTGCCGATGGGCCTCCAGTTTTATGGCGGACGCCCACCGGGAGTGGCGACTCGGGGCCCTCGGTGGTGGGCGACCGGGTCTACATTACTGATCGGCAATTGAACGAGGGACAGCAGAATTCCGAGAATGCCTTTGATCGTTCCCCCACGCTCGGCACTGAACGCGTGATCTGCTTGAATGCTGAGGATGGCTCGATCATTTGGACCCATGAGTATCCTTGTGAATACACGATCAGCTATGCGGCCGGGCCGCGGACCTCGCCATTGGTGGCCGAGGGAAAAGTTTACACACTCGGTGCCGAAGGTCATCTCTTCTGTCTTGATGCCGAGTCGGGCCAGCCCTTGTGGCAGTGCCAGTTGAAACAGGACTATGATATGCCCGCCCCCGTGTGGGGCTTTGCCGGACATCCGCTCTTGGATGGCGACCGGCTCATTTGCCTGGTGGGGGGCAAGGGGAGCGTAGCGGTTGCCTTCCATAAGGACACGGGCGCAGAAATCTGGCGATCGCTTTCCGCTGCCGAACCGGGTTACTGCCCGCCGATGATCTACGAATTGGGGGAACGTCGGCAGTTGGTGATTTGGCACCCCCAAGCTATTAACGGCCTCGATCCGGTCACGGGCGAGGTTTACTGGTCGATTCCTTTCGAAGTTAAGGCAGGGATGACGATCGCGACGCCGCGCAAGGCGGGCGAGCGACTGTTCGTCTCGGCGTTTTATGATGGGCCGATGCTGCTGAAATTCACCCCAGGAAAATCGATGCCTGATCTCGCTTGGCGCGGCGAGAGCCACAGCGAACGCAATACGGACAAGCTCCATGCTGTGATGAGCACGCCATATATCGAACAGGACCACATCTATGGCGTTGACAGTTACGGTCAGCTTCGCTGCCTGAAGCTCGATACCGGCGAGCGGATTTGGGAAGACCTACAGGCCACTGGCTCGACGGGCGACATCCGCAGTCGCACTGACCGATGGGCGAATGCGTTTCTCATCAAGCACGAGGACCGTTTTTTTCTGGCCAATGAGAAGGGAGATTTGATCATTGCCCGACTCACACCCGCGGGCTATGAGGAGATCAGCCGCGCCCACCTGATCGAACCCGACAATACAATGGCCGGCCGCAACATCGTCTGGTCTCATCCGGCGTTCGCCAATCGGAGAGTGTATCTCCGCAACGACCAGGAAATCATCTGTGTCGATTTAGCCAGGGAGTGAATGGTGGCGAGTGGTGAGTGGCGAGTCATCCTTCCCTACAGCTTCCTCCATTCCTAAATTCCAACCATTTCTGCTCCCACCACTTCCCGTCACTCGCTATAATGTCGGTCCCCACCTCAACGCACTTCCCTCCCTCCAACCAGGTACCTCTACCTTGCACGATCTGGTTTCAGTACTCAACGAGCAGCCGATCCTGGCGTTGGCTGGCCTGATTGCTGCCGGTACGTTGCTGGGCCGCTTTCAGTGGTGGGGCATCTCGCTGGGGGCCTCGGGGGTTTTGTTTGCCGCAATGGCCATGGGGCATTGGGGCGTTCGCCTTCCTGAGGTGTTCACCGAGCTCGGAGTGGTAATTTTCACCTATACCATCGGATTGCAAGCCGGGCCACACTTCTTGCGCACCGTCCGACGCTTTGGTGTGTCCTATTTGATGCTGGCCTTGTTCACCTTGGGGGTTGCCTGGATGGTGGCTTTCGCTTCAGCGCACCTGCTGAGCATTGATCCGGCACTGGCCACGGGTATTTACGCAGGAGCGCTTACGTCCACCCCAGCCCTAGCAGCCTCGCTGCAAACCTTGAACGATCCAACCATCTCGGTCGGTTATGGCCTGGCCTATCCATTGGGCGTGATCGGCGTGGTGTTGTTCGTCCAGGTGGTTCCCCGCTTGCTGAAGATCGATTGGCAACAAGAGATTGAGCGTTCCAACGCCGGCAGTGATCAGCTACAAATTGAGTCTGCCTGGCTGCGGATCACCAATCCCCAGATCGAAGGAAAAACCATTGGCCAGATCGAGGCCACTTCCTCGTCGGGGGCCGTGATTTCGCGCATCATCGACAAGTACCTGGCTATGCCGCCGCAGGCAAACACCCGTTTGTGCCTCGATCAACATGTCCGTGTGGTCGGCTCGGAGGGAGAGATCAAAAAACTGGAACTACTTCTTGGACCACGCGAGCAAGGATTCAAAGAACCGAGGTCGGTTATTTCCTCGGCCACATTGATCGTCACTGAACCCGGTATCTGCAGCAATACGCTTGAGCAACTTCAGTTTCGCGAGCGCTACGGCTTGACGATCTCGCGGATCTGGAGAGACGATTTCGAATTTGTTCCCCGAGCCCATGCGACTCTGGAATTTGGCGACGAAGTGCGGCTAGTGGGAGATGAGGCTGACTTGGCACGAATTGAACCGGTTCTTGGCCACCAGGCGCAGCGCTTGAATGAAACCCAGTTTTTGCCGTTCGCCGTGGGACTGCTCGTCGGAGTCGTGTTGGGCAAAATCCCGGTCAATCTCAGCTCTAACATATCCTTGCAACTCGGCATGGCCGGCGGGCCTCTGATGGCTGGTTTAATTGCGGGGCACTTCGGCAGAATCTCGAAATTGAATTTTCGCATGCCCGTGGCGGCGCGCCGTTTCGTCAATGATCTGGGCCTGATCTTGTTTCTCGGCGGCGCGGGGACCGAGGCGGGCGCAAGCTTTTGGAACGTGGTGCAAAGTCAGGGGGGTAATCTCCTGCTGGCATCCTCAATGGTCACCGTCGCCCCTTTGATCGCCGCTTGGGGATTGGCCCGCTACACGTTCGGCTTTGATGCGCTTAACGGTCTTGGAGCCGTTTGCGGTGCAATGACCAGCACTCCAGGGCTGGGAGCCGTCACCCGTCTTACCGACTCCTCCGCCCCCTCCACGGCCTACGTGGCAGTTTACCCAGTAGCCCTGCTTGCCGTAACGATTCTGGCCCCATTGCTGGGAAGCTTGTTGTAGTGGTGAGTGGCACGCCGTGAGCTGCTTATCCCCTATCCCGATTTCGACTAATTTGATGAGAACACCATTGGTCGTTCCTTCATCATGGATCATTTATCACTCATCATTCATAGAATCTTCTTTTCCGATTCCTAAGCGGTGTCGCCCAAAAATCACTGCTAACTTTCGCTCATTCTTTTCCAGATTTAAACAGATCATGACCTTTTCATTCTGCTGGCGATCGCCAAAGGGGCTCATTCTTTGGTAAATATTGATACGCCATCTTATCTAGGGGCGTAACGCGAATCTGACGAAATCTTACAGAGCAGCCATGGTCTTGCAGCAGTAGTGGACCGGTTCCTTTGATTCTGGAGGTGCGTTGTATTTCTGCCAGATAAGGGGTTGTGTCGTATTCATAAGGATTGTATTCAGAGCCTTGAATACCGATCTTGGCCGAATCGTGTACCATTTCCCCATTAAGCCATGCTGTGATAGTTCCCTCAGCTAAGAGTCGACCCTCTTCATCATACCTAGGTGCAAGGAAAAGAATCTTAAGAGTCTGCCACTTTTCAGGCCCACGATCCGCATTTACCAAAGGTGCATGCAACCCGTAAATGGCGCCCATGTCATGGTTAGTTAATCTTTCCTTGCCCTCGGTAGTCAGGATCTGTATCTCATATAGTCCGTGCAAAAAAACGCCACTATTGCCGTCGCTGTTGCTCGGCCGGAGAAACTCAAGTTCAATCTCTGCATCGCGAAAATGAAGTGTCGATACCAGATTGTTCGACCTTCTAGTGTTCGGAGTCGAAACCAAAGCCCCCTCTTTGACAGACCAGTTACAGGCAGATCCCTTCGATGAGACAAACAGATTCGTGCCACTACCGTCAAATAGCACCACGATATGTTTCGCAGGTGCAGCATAGGCGGCGATGCCACTTATCAGTGTACCAAGTAAGAGCAGAAAATTTCGAGCAGTAAGAGATCGCATTGCCAGTTCTCTCGCAAAAAGTTGAAAGCGTCCTGCGACAACCGAAGTGTTTATATCGTATCTCGCAGTCAGAATATGGTGTGTTAAACTAAACGGAGCATTCTAGCTTGAGTTTCAACCTCTCAGTATACAGTGGTGACTGCTACTTTGGAAAAGATCGCTCGACGAAACTTCCTGACTTGGATCGCTGCCTCGACAGCACCTGCTTTTGTACGGCCCTCAGCTTTGGGGTTTGCTGGTTCGGTTGCACCGAGTGAACGAATTCGCATGGGGCTTATTGGTTGCGGGATTCACGGGGCCGGCTGGAATCTCGAACAGATGTTTGCCAATCCCCATCAGCAGGTCATTGCTGTTTGTGATGTCGATAGACATCATGCTGCCGAGGCAGAGAGCCGAGTAAATGCATACTATTCCGCCAAGCTCGGTGCAGATTACCGCTGCGATGTATATTATGATTTTCGCGAAATGCTCAATCGGGCGGAACTCGATGCCGTATGTGTTGTAACACCTGACCATTGGCATGTGATTCCTGCTCTGATGGCCTTGCGAGCCGGCAAGCATGTTATCTGCGAAAAACCCCTCTCACTTACGGTCGCCGAGGGACGCCTGCTCGCCGACGAAGCGAAAAGGTCAGGGCTTGTATTTCAAACTGCCTCAGAGAACCGTTCGATCGCCTCGCATATTCGCATTTGCGAATTAGTCCGCGGCGGGTACATCGGTCAGCTTCGCAACATTAAAGTATTGCTCGAAAAAGGTAATGCGAGCCGTGGCAACGATGACTTTCGCACTCAAGCTCCACCTGTCCATTTAAATTATGAAATGTGGCAAGGTCAGGCGCCAGTTGCTCCCTACTGCCCTGCCCGAGTACACAACACCTATCGCTGGAATCTGGCGTACTCGGGAGGCCGAATCACTGATTGGGGTGCCCATCTGATCGATCTTGCGCAGTGGGCGTCGGGAAATGAACAAACCGGTCCAGTCGAAGTTGTTGGCACCGGCAGGTTTCCACCCCGTGACTCAGTTTGGAATACCGCAGAGGAATTCGACTTGCATTATCGCTACGCTAATGGAGTGACTTTACACGTCTGGAGCGAGGTCCCAGCTCTCAAATTCGAGGGGAGTGAAGGTTGGGTTATGTTTCGTGGCTGGAGAGCACCCCTAAGAGCGAGCAATCCCAAAATCTTGAGGGTTGAGATCCCTTCCGAAAAGCAACTTTATCGCCCTCGGGTCATCATTGACCGATCTGATGAACTTCACGGTGGAGAACATTTCAACTTTACAGATGCAATTCGGCTTGGAACACCCACCTATGCTTCAGCAGAAGTGGGGCATCGCACCGCCACGATCTCACATCTAGGCAACATTGCCATGCAAGTCGGTCGAAAGCTTAACTGGGATCCCAAGACTGAACTCTTTGACGGTGACGATCAAGCCAACAAAATGCTCAAACGCGACCAGCGTGAACCCTGGTGCATTGCTAACATTAATTCATGGGTGAACGTCGGTTGAGCCTTTCAGTTCTTAGACCGATACCGGCGCGACGTACGCTCTTAGCAGTAAGCCGACGGCGCTAGCCGCAGGTCCTTGTTTCAGAATAACTCTCTGAACCCACAGCCTTCTTCCATCTGCAATCCGGTTGGCCTGCTGTAGTTACGTTTCTACTCGTTGCCAGGACGCTTTCTTACCTCTTTCATCGACGGCTTCAATCGCTTCAACAGCGAGCAGCAGTAAATAGTCAAGAGCACAGGGGCATTGAGATGTCGGACGATTCACACAGTGAGTGCAAACTCCCTCATGAAAGTTTTCGATATACGGTCCCATCCAATTGGATTGCTCGTGATGCACTGCATCGACAAGTTCGCGAAGGTTTATCTCAACCCCGCATCGTTTGCCCAGCGGTTGGCAAGGAGGTCCACTTGGTGGACGCTCAATACATCGTGAGCAAACCCGCTCGCGTATCTCAGCCATGTACTCTTGCATGTCAGTCCCTTCCCACATCATCCACCTCACTTTCTCTTGTGCATGCACGAATCTATTATTTTCCGAGCAAGGCGCATGCCAAATGGTGAAATGAAGACACGTCTTCTAACTAATCATCAGATTTAGCTCGATGTACACGTGCGAATTCACCACGGTTCCACCCATCTTTAAAGCAAGGTGTGCGGAATCGCTCGGATTTTGCCATGGATGAGCTGAAAGCAAGGTTGGTCAGTTCTTGTGCCAAGGCTCAGCGAATCCGGATGAAAGCATTCAGCGGATTAGTGCAACCCAATTAATGCGTGTGATGGATGGATCAAATTGACTCCCGTATATAGCCTCTTTGAAGTCTAGTGAATTAAAACCTGGGATTTCTAAGGCGATAGATGCAACCGCCGATGGTCAACAAACCGACAGTGGCTATAAAGAGGTTTACTACAACGAACTTACCCGCTAATAGGGCTAAAGTGAGTAATGTGATGTACCACAATGCCACACCGATGCCTAGCCAAAGCATCCAGCGTGGGGAGTTTGGCCCCCAAATACCCATCGACCAGCCAATCGGATAGGGAAGCAGCAGCAATGCCCAGAAAGGTGAAATCTTAGAATTGCCTCCTATGCCTCCCGCCATGCTCAATCCCCAAAGTGCACCCACCCCAATCGCAATCAGAACGAATACCCATGCTCTGTAAGCGACCAAACGATCATTGCTTTGATCGAGAAAGGTACCTATTGCAAACAAACCACTCCCGGACAGAACCAATAGTGATCCCTCCATCGGGTCAATGGCTCCGACAAGCATGGCGATTCCACCACTAACAACTAGAATCTGAGCCCAAATTTTTCTTGGTTTCATAAAATGCCATTCAGCGATTCAACTCCTCGGAGTGTTCATCATGCTGCGAGCAATGTGGCGTCGCAATCGGTAGTGATTACCAGGAATTGACCGTCACACAACTAAAAAATCTCCCACTTTTACAGGTCCATGCCGCGTAGCGTTTGTTTGGCAAGTTGTTTCTCCTCGGCTTGTTCCATCTCAAAAAGGTTCTGAAACAGGTCTTGCAGCCACTCGGGTTCGGCGCGTTGGGCCAAATCTCGGTAAACCGCGATCACCTGATCGTCAAGCTTCAAGGCGAGTTCCACAAGTTCCTCAAACGAGGCTTCAGACGTTGTCCGCAGTTGCTGGCATTGAACCAGATGTAAACTCGATTCGCTTGACTGCACCCAGGTGTTTAGCACCTTAGCCGATAAATCTCCCTCGGTCTGTGTGATCGTATCTGCCAGATGAGCTTCATGCTTGCTCAAGTAGTCCAGCAGCATCGTGGTTCGTTGATCTTTGCAAGACTTTGCGAGACGAGCATACATTTCCTTCGCTGAGCGGTGAAAGCACCGCGTGTTTTCCAGCACCGATTTCACTTGTTCTGCTGCCATGGTCGATCTCACTTATCGAATGATTATTTGACCAACAGTGCCTGGCAGGGGCAAACCACTGACAGTTGGTAACTGAGTGTACCCCAATGTCCACGCTCTTCACGGATGTCGATCTTGTGCGAGCCGAGCACAATCAGGTCGACTTCTTGCTCGTGCACGTAACGCAAAATTTCCACCAGCGGTTTGCCAATCACAAGGTACTCATCCACCTCCAGTCCCGTCTCGCGCAGCGCGCGAGCATGGGTTGCCAGCCGGGCTACGGCCTTACTGCGCAACATCTCGTAAAACTGCAAAAAATCGTCGCCAGTGGTTTCGTCAATTTCCTCCACCACGTGCGCCAAAGTCAGCCGCGCCTTTTCGCGACTTGCCAGCACCTGAGCTACCTGAAGAGCAGTATCGTTCTTGGGCGTAAAATCGATCGGGACCAGGATATGATTGTAGAGTCGCGACATGGCAGTACTCCTCTCTCCTCGTAGGATGTGGTGCTTGCACCCATCTTCTCGTTGCGAAAGAGCATGATTTCGCTTGCCACTCTTTGATGAATTATAAGCATGAGGGCGCAGGAAACATGTCGCCACGCATCACGTCCCGCCTGCACCAAACTTCTCGAGGTGTGGACAGCCCTTCGGCTTGAGTCCGCTTATCCCAGGCGAGCGAATTACGCCCGATGAGCCACCCATCCATCCCTTCGAACCCCCTCGTGATGACAAGTTGCTTCTGGTTTGGGCAAATCCAATTCCCGCTCTCGGATAAAAGAGTGCAAAGAGCGTGCCAGCTCGCCTGTCTAAGATTTCCCCCTCAGGAAATCACCAGGTAAAGCTCTACTTGTGCCGCCTCAGATCAAAACGTGCGAATCCGCTCACTCGCCGATTCCCGCCGGTGTACATTCTTATCAGTTGCACACCACCGCGGGCGTCCTAGGCCACGTAGCACATCGTCGTGTGATGGTTCAAGATCAAGCTCCCTCGCGCTGGCAACGCGGGCCCATCGGCTTGCGGATAGATATCCCGAGGCGCAGCCGCCGAAGTATCGATGAACAGCTTCCACGACAAGCGACGCAGTTCGGCTGGGATTTGAAACTTCTGATCCGACGGGCCTGGATGCATGAGCAACATCACATTGCGGGCAATCGGCGTATCGAGACCGGTCGTGCTGAATACACAGATCATGCTATGCGACGCCTGGGTCCAATCCATAACTTCCCCAGCCGGGTTGTACCAGCTCACGTCCGGGAGATCGCCTACCTGGTGAGGTTTGCCGGTGAGGAACGTAGCACGGCGGACCGTTGGCTGGGCCTTGCGAAAGCCAATTAGCGCCTCGCAGAAGCGTAGCATCTCGGAATTGCGTTCGACAAGCTTCCAGTCAAACCAGCTTATGGAATTGTCCTGGCAGTAGGCATTGTTGTTGCCCCGCTGAGTACGGAGGACTTCATCACCGGAAACAATCATGGGAGTGCCGTGACTCAACAGCAGTGAAGCCATCAGATTCTTTGCCTGGCGCAGGCGGAGTTCAACAATCGCTTTCCGTCGTGTCGGACCTTCAACGCCATAGTTGGAACTGTAGTTATTGTTTTCGCCGTCGCGATTGTCCTCTTGATTGGCCTGATTGTGCTTTTGCTCGTAGCTGACCAGATCATTGAGTGTATAACCATCGTGCGAAGTAATGAAATTGATGCTGTGGTAGGGATCGCGTCCGCTGCTCTGATAGAGGTCGCTTGAGCCAGACAAGCGGGTCGCCATACTCCCTGTCATGCCAGGATCGCCACGCCAGTAGCGGCGGATATCGTCGCGGTATCGACCGTTCCACTCAGCCCAACGACCTTTGGCAAACGAACCGACCTGATAGGCCCCAGCTGCGTCCCAGGCTTCGGCAATGATCTTCGTATCCGCCAACATGGGGTCTTCTGCGATGACCTCCACCATCGGCATGTTGGGCATGAGTTGACCGTTGCGGTCCCGACTGAGAATCGAAGCCAGATCGAATCGAAAGCCGTCGATATGATAGTTGTGCACCCAATATCGCAAGCAATGAAAGATCATCTCCCGACAGATAGGATGATTTCCATTTAGCGTATTTCCGCAACCGGAGTAATTCTTGTAGGTGCCATCTTCATTGAGCATGTAGTAAACGTCGTTTTGTAGCCCCTTGAAGTTGAGAGTGGGGCCCATGTGGTTTCCCTCGGCGGTGTGATTGAACACGACATCGAGAATTACCTCGATTCCAGCCGAATGGAGTGCATGGACCATCTCCTTGAACTGGCGGACCTGGTCTCCAGGCTTATCTCCCGCCATGTAGCCACGGTGTGGAGAGAAGAACGCCATAGAATCGTAACCCCAATAGTTCTGGCGCTCAGGCTTATTGCCAAAGGGATCCAGAATGGGAAACTCATGGATGGGCATGAGTTCCACGGCCGTAATCCCCAAGGATTTTAAGTAAGGGATCTTTTCAATCACACCCAGGTAGGTGCCAGCATTTTTGACATCGCGTGACGCTCCCTTGGTGAATCCCCTGACGTGCATTTCGTAGATAACCGTCTCAGAGAGGGGAATCCGGAGATGGCGATCTCCTTGCCAGTCGAAGTGATCTTCAACAACGACGCAGCGAGGAGGGCGGACAATGCCGTCGGTGGAGGGCTGGAAATCACCCGCAAGCGCCCGGGCATAGGGATCGATCAGCCGGGCATGCGGATCGAATCGAAGACCTTCCTCAGGAGTAAAAGGACCGTCGGCCTGGAAATGATACAGCTGACCTGCCTTGAGGCCCGGGATGAATACGCTCCAGATGTCGCCCCAGCGATCGGTCGAGGGATTAAGTTCAACGACCCGATAGGGTTCACGATCGGAAGTCTTGCGATACAGCAGCACGCGCATTGCGGTCGCGCTGCGGCTGTAAACTACAAATTGAACCCCTGCTTCCTGGAGGATAGCTCCATAAGGAAGAGGGTAGTGAAACTGCATGTGTTTGTGCAAAGTTGGCATGGAAAACCGGGTGCCGTTCGTAGAAGGGAGCGGTGGGGTCGCAAGATTCAGCATGGCGGAAGGCTCTCAGTGGTGGACAATGGCAGGTGATGAGAATCCCATCTCGAAGTAGATTCACCGAGACGCTGTGGATAAGCGAACGGCGATGCCTTAGTCCTTCGTCATTTACCTCCTTCTGGCATAAAGTGAGAATTTTAGCCCTGCAGAGCTTCGCTGCCTGCTACGTTTCATGCTACCGCTGTCGCCGGGCATGTTGTTGTGTGTGGTACAACACGTCGATGCGCACCTGTTGCGAGACTTTCGCCACTCCGGACAGCCGATACACAGCTCCCCGGAACGCTTCGTACATGGGCCGCAAGGCGGATAACCGTTATGGTAATCATGAGTCGTAAAGTCTCGCAGGGTCTAAGGCGGTCGTTGACACTCGCTGTCGGCCAACCTTAGAATTGCCCATTCTTACAGTGGGAGAGCGTGAAATTCCATGTCAAAAATAACCTACCGTGATGCGGGCGTCGACCTCGAAACCTATCGGGAATCGATGTCGCGATTGCCGGCCCTGATGAAGCGGACCCATTGCCCGCGAGTATTGCCCTGGAAAAATGGATTTGCGGGGTTGTTCACGCTCGATTTCGCCGGAGGTCTCTTTTCGCGTAATTACAAAGATCCGGTCCTGGTGTCGTGTACTGACGGTGTCGGTACAAAGCTCAAGGTCGCGCAACTGGCTGGTCGGCATGAGACGGTGGGGATCGACTTGGTTGCAATGTGTGTGAACGATGCCCTCTGCTGTGGTGCCGAACCGCTGTTTTTCCTCGACTACGTGGCCATGGCTGAGGATGATCCGCAATTGCTCGAAGATCTTGTCAGCGGGATCAGTCGCGGCTGTATGGAAAGTGATATGGCGCTGGTTGGTGGTGAGACGGCCATCATGCCCGACCTCTATCAGGGACACGACTACGATCTAGCAGGGTTTTGCGTCGGCATTGTCGAACGCTCCCGGATGCTCGACGGAAGTGCCTTGACCCCGGGTGATGTGGTAATCGGCATTGCATCGTCAGGGATTCACTCCAACGGGTTCAGCCTGGTGAGAAAAATTGTCTTCGAACATGCGGGGCTAACCGTCGAGGATGTGGCAGAGGGATGCAACGGTACTGTTGGCGATGTGCTGCTCGAGCCCACACAACTCTACGTGCGAGCGCTGCGAGACGTGCTCAACCACTACAAGGTGAAATCGGTGGTGCATGGTATCGCCCATATCACAGGCGGCGGACTCCATGAAAACCTCGCAAGAATCTTCTCGCCAGATGTCGATGCCGAAATCGTCCGCAATAGCTGGACCATCCCCCCAGTTTTTCAGTGGCTCCAACGTCTGGGAGACGTCGACGACGATGAGATGTTTCGCGTCTTCAATATGGGGATCGGAATGGTAGTGGTCGTAAGCGAGTATTATGCCGAAAGCGTGCAGCACCAGCTTGCATCACACGGCCTCGAGAGCTGGCAGATAGGCCGCATTGTGGAAGGCACCGGCGAATGCTGCTGGGCATAGCTGTCGCTTGACCAATCAACGAAGCCCGGTGGGTGGACTGTTGCTCGCCCCGATGCCTTGGGGAGCGTTCGCCATGCCTTGCTTCGTTTCACCGGTCAGTGAAGGACCTGCCCGGCGAAGCTCTTCAGTCAAACCCGCAATCGTGTAGGTGCCGGGTATCAGAATAGGTTTTGTCGGGTTCTGGGCCGAATAGATGGCCAAGAGTGGAATCTGCTGGGTCCCCAACTCCATCAGTTTCTTGGTGACTTCGGTCGACTCATCCTTATGGGTCCAATCGGCAACGAGGGTATAGATGTCGTTGTCGCGGAACACGGTTGCCATTTCATCGGTCTTAAGGACGGTCTTCTCCATGAACTTGCAAGTGGGGCACCAATCTGCGGTGAAATCGATCACCACTGTTTTTCCATGGTCCAAGAGCCATTGGAGCTTTTTCTCGCTATAAGGTTGCCAAGGTTCCTGGCGAACGAAGTACGCGCCCGTTCCTTCGGAGATCAGTTGCTCGTACTTCGCATCGGCGATCCGATTGGCGTCTCGTTCAAGTCGTTTCTCCAAGATTGGGGAGAGCCAGTAAAACGCCGTCAGTCCAATGATTGTGCCCATGGCGATCCCTTCGCCGAGGGCGTTCCATCTGCGATTGCTCGGAGCCGTTAAAGGGACTCGACCAATCCACCAGCAGACGAGCCAGATGCCAAAGAGGAACGCAACCGTGGGAATCACGTAGTGAGGTTTGAGAAGTGTAAGCAGATAGACTACCGTGCCGATGAGCACGAACCCCATCAACTGTTTGAAGGTATTCATCCACTCCCCTGGTTTGGGAAGGAAACGAATAAGCTGCGGGAAGGCACCAATCAAGATGTAGGGACTTGCCATTCCCAAGCCAATGGTGAAGAAAATGGTCATGATCTGCCATGGGCTGCGACTGAGCACGCCCACCAAAGCTGTCCCCATGAATGGACCCGTGCAGGGAGTGGCCAACAGGGTCGTAATCGTTCCCTTGGCGAAGGCACCTTCGTAGCCTTCCTTCCGACCGAACTCTGTCACCTTGCTCGTGCCGATGAAACCTGGGATGGGGATCTCCCAGATACCTAGAAAGCTGAGCCCCATCGCAAACACAACGGCCGCCATGGCGATGTTGAATTCCGGGTATTGGAACAATTGCCCCCAACCGAGTTGAAACACGATCGAGAGCACAGCCAGCAAGAGAAAGACGCTGATCACTCCAAGGGCGTACCAAAGATTGAGCGCAAAGATTTTCCAGCGATTCTGCCCAGCCTGTTCGATGAAAGCAAAAATCTTAAGGCCAATCACTGGCAACACACAGGGCATCACGTTCAGAATCAATCCACCTAGAAAAGCAAGGCCCAGCAGATGGATGAACGAATCCTCCTCGCCCGCTTCTACGACTTCTGGATCAGTCACTCCCGGCGGCTCTGAGAAGAGCTTCTCGCTCTGATGGGTTGTGGAGGGTGCTGGAGGTGAAGTGACGGAAGGCTCCGCAGTCGGAGAAAAGTTCACTCCAGCAGGTAGAGCCACTCCTGCTCCCTGGGAGGCTTGAAACTGCTGATCAAACGGCACGCAGGTTTGTGGGTTACAGGCCTGACCGATGACTTTTCCCGTAATCTGAAGACTCGCAGGATCAACACCCTCGGCCAACTCGATCGGAGCAAACCACGTCACTTTCTCCGCATGTTCGCGGATCTGCAGACCTTTCCAAATCTCCTCATCGACATGGGTCTCGGGCGGTGAGGTTGGTTGCCAACTCCCCAGGAGTCGAAAATCAGGAGAGGAGGTGAGCTCAATCGTAGCCGCCAAGGGGCCGCCTCCACCATTGGGGAGCGATCCCTGGTCGAGTGCATAGACGTGAAAGCCTTCGCTGATTTCTGCAGTCACAAACAGGATCGCCGGTCGATCACCCTGGGCTGGGGTGAACTCTGCCGACACGGTGACAGGGTCTTTGCTGGCACCCAGCCCCCCTCCCACCCCTGGGAAACTGTCAGGGAACTCGAATTGCGCATTGGCGAAACTGCCCCAAGCAAAAAGCAGCAGGCTGAGTATGCCCACCAAGCGGGTGGATGGCATTTTCTGAAGGTCCGTCATCCGAAATGATTCCTTATGCCGTAAGGGAGTGCCTCAACATCCTGTATGAGTAGAAGCAGGATTCTACCAGGGGATAAAAAAACCGGTCAATGTCGCTATCCGTCCAGCCTACTCAGAAGGAGGGATACAATTGAGAGACCGAACTGAATCTCTATCTATCAGCGATCACCTCCATAATATACCAGGTTTCACAAAGCAACTGTTCAGAAGGGCACGCTTAGCCCAGAATTCTGCCGTGTCGAAGGGACTTTCTTGACAGCGATTTCTGAAATCCCGGCTGGAAAGCTTAATTTGCTAGCATGTCGCCTATCCTCCATTGGACCGCTATCCAACGAAGTTTTTGATGCACAATCTGGACATTTCCGGCCGCGCGCCCCTCTCGCACTTAAATTCCGCTCGGTAGCGCACCTTCCTCCCCTCGCTGCCCGACTCAGCATGGCAACCATTTTTTAATGAGGCTTGGGTTCCTCTGAGTTTTGTCAGAAATTTTTTTTACAAAACTAAACTCGATTTACCCTTATTTTATAGAGTCTGTCAGAGACTTTTGTAAACAAAAGTGGGGTAACAGGGATGAAGTATGATTAATGATTGATGAACTATGAGGGAAAGATAAAGGGGGATAAGGGACGGGAGACGCGGGAAAAATGATGACTAACCACTCACCACCAACCACTTGCCACTCAATCCAACCATGTTGGTCTACTTGGTCATGTTGGCCGCGCGTTGTGCACGTTCATAGATTTGGCACACTTTTGGGGGGTTGTGTTTAGCTGTTAGCGATCAGCAATTAGCCAGCAATGTGTGTCTGGCTGCCGGCTCTTAGCTGACAGCTAATCGCTGCTTATCTTAACAAATCGAGTGGCCCATTTTCCACCAAAATCCTTGGCCACTAGGTCGGCACTCGCTGAGGGGTAAACCACGTCGAGAAAGCCATCCGGCTGGCAACGACCTGGCCGGTCGATCTTCAAAGCCAATTTTCGGCCAGGCTCAAAAAGGAAGTGAAGTTCGAGCGGACAGGTGGGCCCCTAACAGTGCCACCCGCCGATCTCCAAGGAAGTATTTGTCAGCAGAAGTTTGTTGGTTTGAAAAATAAAGACCAATGCCGATCAAAGTCACAAAGTAAGAAACAAGTACGACGAAATCTAGTAGACTTAATAACATAAACAGTAACAGTATCTAGCTAAGTGATACAGTTGTCTGCTGTGATATGGATTGCGGAAAGTTCTCTCCAAAAATATCGATGACTGCCTGCTCGGCAAATAGCCTCTTCTGCGTTTCCTTTGACAGCATACGGAAAGGACGAGGTGCGAATCGTCCCTCTATACCGAGAGCATTGAGCAATGCGGTCATTGCTGGAAAGACACCGTAATCAGTTAACGTCGCCAGAAATTGTTCCAGATTCTTATTTAGCTTGCGGGCTACTTCCCAATCACCACGATCAGCAGCCACAGCAATCTGTCGGGTAATTTGAGGTGCAATGCAGAATACTCCGTCTAAGTGTTGAGAGACTCCTTCACGAATAAGAGACTCAAGGAGTGCTGGCTTTGCGACGATGACTCTGAAGTCGTGTCCTTTCATTGCGCTAATGAGAAGCTTAGTCTGATCGATATCTCCAGAGCACTTAATCCCCGCAATATTCGGGTGTTCAGAAAGTGTTAACACAGTCTCTAGTTCGAGATGTGTTCTTGTCCTCTGGGGCAGATCATAAAGATAAAGTGGAACGTGCGAGGCGTTAGCTAATGCAGTAAAGTAATCAACCAACTCATCCTGTGAAAAAGTCAAAAAGTAAGGTGATAAGACAACGGCACCGTCGATGGGAAGCTCATTTACGAAACGAAGGCGTTCCAGCGTACGCAGGTAGCTCGTATCTCCAACACCTACCAGAAGCTCGCCATGATCTTTCCAGTGGGATGAGCTGTGAACAACTAAATCTTGATAAACTCGGTCAGAGAGCAATTGCAGGAGGCCCATAGTACCAGCTACCAAAACACCATCAATTGAAGCTACGGCTTGGGCCTCAAGGTGTTGGTAGAGCCCTTGTAGATGCAAGCAATCCTCTTCGTCTAGAGGACTTCCGATGGCAGATATTATGAATGTATTGGACAAACTACACCTAAATTGCAAAAGATTGTTTGTTAAGGTTGTTATTATCTTCAACAGTGGACATAGTCACAAAACAATTCACTTCAAGGATTAACTGCTGGCGCTGGACGGGGCGAGTTCCGCAATGGCCACAGCTCCCAACGACGAATATGGATTTCGGCTAGTTCTGACTGGATTTGAAGCTTTCCTGCACGAGGTTCAACGTCGAATGCTTCATTGACCATGACGCCATTTACGAAAGTATGGACGTCGCCACCGTCGCAAATAACATCGAGTTGTGTCCAAGATTCTCCCGGACTGTCTGGATCGTTCTTACCACGGAATCCGCGAACATCTTGCCAATTGGGGTCGCGCAAGTGCCAATTGATACGAGGACAGTGTGGCTGATGGGATGAATCGTAAGTGACTCTTGTAGAACCCTTATTCCAAATCACTTCGTTGGTATTCAACGGCTCGACCTCGCAAGTCATAGTCATGTGAACCGGTTTGCCATGTTCGTCAGGACCGTGTACGCGAATAAAATCACCGACGCCCCCCTCAATGATCTGTACTTCAAGTGAGGGGATCCAGATGCCAGAATAGCCTCCCTCAGCGCCAGTGCTATGAATCAACAGGCCCGAGTCGCGTGCACAGTCTTTCCGTTCTCGCCAGGTACGTGATCCCCACCGGTACTCAAGCACAAGATGGTAATCATAATAGCTGTTACGTGTAATCACAGCGCCCATGCCATCACCAGAAATTACCAACTTCCCATCAATTACCTGGAAAACACCTCTATTGTCCTCGTACTTACTCTCTTGCAGCCAAGTGTACAGGCCTGCAAGCGATTCACCATCGAAGATCTCGATAACTTTATCATGTGGAGTGATAGCCTTAGTTTTTGAATCATTTATGTCAGCCATTAAATTTCGGACATTCAGAACGCATACAAATGCAAGAACTGTAAACAAAGTTCTACATCGACTACTCATGGAATTTTCTGAAATTTGATAGTGTTCGTGATTCATGTTTTGATAGAGAAGTGATTGAAGTCAGAAGTTGAAGGACAAAAACCCTATGGGCTGTCAGAAACGTCTTTAGCGATAGTTAGTTTTTGAGCACGATTGCCAAACACGTCTCCGACGTAGAGATTTCCATAATCGTCCTGAGCAATACAGTGGATGCCGTTGAAGTCCCCTGGCCTAGTCTGGCCTTCCTTTCCCAAGGGGACGGCCCAAATCTGCCGAACACGCCCGTCGGAACCAAATCGAACTAAGACTTGATCCTTGACCGTCGGGAACTCTCCATTTCGTTTCCACCAATAGGGTGTGGAACCGCATGCCCAAACATCGCCGCTATCTGTGACAGTCAGGCCCCAGGGCATCATAACTTGATCCCACTGATCGATAAACTTGCCCTCTTGACTGAAGATTTGAATGCGACCTCCACTACGATCAGCTACATAGAGTCTGCCTTGAGCATCCATGACAATAGAATGAGGCACCACAAACTGACCCGGTTGGGTGCCGAAAGTGCCCCAAGTTTTTACGAACTTGCCATCCTTGTCGTAATGAACAATACGACGATTACCGTACCCATCACTTATAAATGCGTCCCCCTCCGGTGAAACTGCCACATCAGTAGGTGCATTGAAATGCATGTCATCTTCACCTGGCTGTCCACTCACCCCAAGGGTCTTTAATAGCTTTCCGTCTGGGGAGAATTGATGCACCACATGCAAGCCAATGTCGGTAAGCCAAATGTTGCCCACTGGATCAATCCGCAAGTGATGCGGCTCTGCTACTATTGTTTTCTCCCATTTTCTAACAAAACCGCCATCGACATTGTAAACTTGTACTTGATCTTCGCCACGATTAAAGACCCAGACATTGTTATCTTGATCTACAGAAATACCGGAGACGGCACCCAGTGGTTTGACGTTCTCTGGACGCTGCGGCCAGGTTGTATCCACATCGTATTCCACTACCAACGGAGTGGGAGGGAATTCTGGGTACTGAGCATAGGCCAGGTCTGATATAAATTGCAAAACAAATGAAGCCGCGATGGATTGCAGTAAATACGGCTTAAGGGATAACATCAGAGATCTCTTATTAAAAGACAGTATTTCAAATTACATTGTGGGAACCTAGAGAGGTTCCTTCACGGTGGATTGTTGCAAGTCTTCGCTTGATGGAGTAGAAACAGGCACAAGTTTCAGCGCATGTTCACCGTAAATGTCTCCCACGAAAAGATTACCCTTGGAATCTTCGCCAATACAGTGGACGCCAACAGTCTCCCCTTGCTTTAGCAGGGATACATTTGGATGGTTTTTGTCTGGGCCTATATCGCCAAGAGGCAAGGTCCACAATTGACGAACTTCTCCATCAGTACCAAATCGAATTAACAGTTGATCCTTATACTCAGGATAGTTGCCATCTCGCAGCCACCAGTGTGGAGAAGAGCCGCATACCCACAGATTATCGCCTTTAATAGATAATCCCCAAGGCATGATGATTTGAGACCACTGGTCAATAAATTTTCCATTCTGATCAAATATCTGAATGCGTCCGCTGTTTCGGTCAGCCACGTATAGCTTGCCATTCTCGCCTAATACAATGGCATGCGGCAACACAAACTCACCAGCTTCTGAGCCAAAACTTCCCCAAGCCTTTATGAAGTTGCCATGCTTGTCAAAATGTACGATGCGCCGATTTCCGTATCCGTCAGTGACGAAAATATCACCATTGGGAGCGATCGCCATATCGGTGGGCATATTGAAGTGTGTCTCATCCTCGCCAGGTTCATTTTGCACACCGAGAGTTTGAAGTAATTCGCCTTCGGGCGTAAACTTCTGGACAATGTGTAACCCAAAGTCAGCCACCCACACATTTCCTTCGTGATCAATTCGAAGGTGATGAGGATCCTTAAACTTCCCTTTCCCCCACGTCCTCACGAACGCTCCGTCTGCTTTGTAGACTTGTACTGGATCGGGACCCTTACGGAAGAGCCATACTTGATCCTGATCGTCCACCGCCAAACCTGACACCCAGCCCACACCGCTGACATCCTCGGGTCTCTGAGGCCAATCCGGATCGACATCATACTCGACGATAGTCGGCTCAGTCTCGAAGCCAGGGTAATCCGCACTTGCAACAGAAATACCCCAGGTTGAGAGAAGTGTCGATACAAAAAATGCGATAGTAAAATAAAGTCGGCGGATAAGATTGATCTTTCGCACGGGAATTCTCCTTGGACAAAACCTATATTTTGTTTGCACTGTCATAGTGATCGGACACAATCTGCAACAATCCAATTCTTTCCAAAATGACGTGTGGAACCAGGAATGTTACTTGAACAACGCCCGGATGACGTCCAATTTCGATGCCACCAGTAATTGTAGTACGGTTCTTAACCTCATCTATGGACATCTGCAGCAAAGATGCCGCGCGCTGTAGACCATTCTCGGTTGCAGCGTTCAAATTGGCACCAGTTCCAATAAAGGAGAGAGGTGCTGAACGCTCAACTGCTGGCAAGTTGAATTTGGCAGCGAGCGAGTTGGCACGATCAAGTTCTTCGGAAGACAACGGACGCGCCAGGTAGGGTAAGTCTTCAACACACGGCAGCAGGATCGGACCGGCAATTTCCAAGCCTTTAATTAATCTAACACGCAATTGGGCCGTACCTGCGACATCGCATGTATGCCCAGCAATTTCACCATCACCCTGTAACGCATGCATGTCCCCAAGATAAACCCCTCCACCAGGGGTCTTCACTGGGCAGATAATAATCGCTCCTTCACGAACTGCATCAATATCCATATGTCCGTCAGTACGTTGTTCCAATTGATTCGCTGATAAGGCAAATTCATGTGGTGCACCAATCAGAAATGTTCCAAAATCACCTGCATTGTGTGAGTCAGGGATACGAACGCCAGGAGTCGTTCCCAATTGCCCAAGAAAAGGGCGGAGGCGAATTGCAACCCCCACTAAATCGTGGGGAGCGAAAGTTAGGATTGAATTCTGAATGGACTCTTCTGGAATGGCTGCGAATCGTCTGGCATCGAGGGCAATTCTTTCTGCGACGGACTGGTCGACTGTGAGGCCCACTTTCCGATCGTCGTCAAATACCACCGTGTAACCGTGCTCAATTACAAAGGGGGTCGCATCGGCACCACACTCAGCGCACCTGATAGATTGTGCTCCAATTCCTTTAACAACAGTTCGGGGATGGACTGTTTGACATTCAGGGCAATGCGCGGCCACGTAGGGATCCTGGTTAAATCGCTTTGGCATGGATCGGTCCGTCCCAGAAGCGGTTGCCAGCGAAGAGATTGTGATTTTCTCGATGTGAATTGCGATAGCGTCGCCTACTTCCGCCCCGGCAACTGCCACGGGTCTGGTGACTTCATGCCCACCGCGAATAGCTGGAGTGATCATGGGCCCCCAGCAACCTGGTGCTGTATGGGCAATGATTTGACCTCCGTCCTTTACGGGGCCCAACATGGTGCATGAGGGATCAAGTAATCCGTCAGTCAATTGATTAACAACAAGGGACTCATATTCACCTGAACAAGCTTCGGATCGAAGCTGATCGGAACTGCAATCCCCCAGTATTTGTGTCGACGTTTTGTATTTTGTGTTTGTGTTCAATTATAGATTCGCTAATTTTGGAGTCATCAGAGTCACTACTGTATAAAAGATGGTGACTTTGTTGGTTGAATCAATCCGCTAAAAGTTTTATTGCTTGTGGCTTGCCAAGTTGATTCAATAACTCGAAAGGGGGTTCCTTTCCTCGTTCGCGTGTTGTAAAGAAATTGAAGAGCGATATTCCATCGACACCATCCTCCCATAGCTGACTGGCAATTTCACGGTATCTATCTGGATCATGTTCTACTTCGATGGACCCATAAACTGGAAAGTTCTCGGGCAAAAGTCTCCGAAACTCGGAAATCGGCAGCGGAAAGTCATTGCGGAGATAGTGCGATACGGTCAGGAAATCGACCAACCCTGCCTTCGCCCAATTAACAGGGTCAAGGCCGATTGCAAGATTTTGCTCTGGCCTGGCCAGAACGCGCGCAGAAAGGAGTAGCGGCCGCCCTCTTTTATTGCCTACTTCGCGGGTCATTTCTCGCACTTCCCTCACCCAGGAGGTCATCACTTCCACATGCTCTTGACCTTCGTCCTGTGGGAAGTAGATCGGAAATCGCTGGAAGTCGAGATCCAGGCCGTCGATCGAATATCGCTCACAACATTCGCGCAGCTCGGCCAGACGTAACGCACGAACTTCAGGAATAGAAAAATCGAGCGCGGCAGGAAACCAAGTCTCAACTATTGGATCCACTTTATGGTTTGGGTGACCGCCGATGATGTCTCTGAAGAGAGGACTAATCCTATCTCCGATTTTACCAACCCGCCACTCTGGGTGTTCTCGCCAGAATTTACTTACCAATAAGCTTTCAGGATTCTGGACATCATGAATTTCGTTGAGACGGAAGGTAATGAATATCTCCATCTTCCTTTCCCGTGCACGCTCGACGACTAGACCGACCGGATCATGTCCTGCTTCCACGAGCGCGTTCAAGTTGACTATTGCTCTTTCCAAGTGATTCTTGCTACTATCGGGATCGCAGCCAGCCATCTCTACAAACTGTCGTTGTTTATCAATGAGAGTCGAGCCAATCATCTCAGTTATACGACTCGGATACATCATTGGCATACAATAACTAGGGCACATAAAGAAAGTCGTAACTTGGGTGTCGGCGACTTCGTCAACATAGCTGTAGACATCTGAAGGCGTCATAGGAGGCACCTTGTAGATGAACATGTTGCCACCGTCACTGTTGTAGATAAAGCGGTAAGGCTTAATAGGCTCTCCAGAGGTCTCAACACCAATAGTCATCAACAGAAAGGTGATGGCAATAATGAATAATGGCGAACGACCCAGCGGCTCTGCCCAGGCTGCTGGCGAGTACTGTCGTTTATTCAAGTACGCCTGCATGGTGAATTACCTTACAAATCCGATCTGCTTTGTCTGTGATGCTCTAAGCTTCTTCGAAGTAAAGACCTGGTATTATTTGCTTCGTTTCTTTTAGCTTTGTGTCCCTTTTTCGAATTATGAGATGCGCTCGCAACTACTCACTTTGACTTATCAACTTTCTCTTTAATGGACTTCAATCCTTGTCGCAGGTGCGCTTCCAGCAAGGCTTGTGCCTCTACAATGTTTCTGGCACGCAATGCCTTGACGATTGCACAGTGAGCCAAATACTCAACTCGGTGAGTTTCAACTGTTCCTGAATGGGAATTTAATAATTCTTCAAACATCCAGCTGATCATCGGCCTGAGCATTCGAAGCAGTGGATTATGGGTGGCATCCACAAGTCCCTCGTGGAATTCCTGATCTGCCTTAACAAATAGGGCAAGATCTCCCTCTTCGAGCGCAATATCCATCTTTGCCAACAATGTTTCAAAATTTAGCCAGTCCTCAGTTGTGGCATTGCGGACCACTGCAGGAACGACTGACAATTCCATTGCGATTCGTGCCTCCTGCGCGTCAGCAAGCTCATACCCACTGATCTGTCCATGAAATGATAAGTTCGCCGCCCACAGACTAGGATCATATTCACGCACAGTAGTCCCTCGACGAGGGGTGGCCTCCAAAATACCCATGGCGGTTAATCCTGCGATCTCTTCTCGAAGTTTGTGGCGACTGACTCCGAATCGCTCCGCGAGTTCAATTTCTGGGGGCAAGCGATCTCCTGGAGAAAGCCCCTCTCTGATAATTAGTTCCTTAATTCCTGTGACAACGTCATCGGAACTATTGGTTTTTGATGAAGTGACGGACACTGTCATGGAGCTCCAATTTGCCAACCAAAGGACGACAATATGTGAAAAAGTTTGACAAATAATTTATTTGTTGGACAATTTATGTGATTTGTAGTATCATCATGACCGAATTGCTTGTCAAGTGATTTCACGAAGTTTTAAGAAAATTTGAAACCGTGCCTGGGATGTCGTAGCCTGCCGGAGAATGAACGGTTACAACCTTGCCGAACAAAATTATTAACTCGAGATTCCCTCGAAACGGAAGCCGCTTGCCTCATGAACAAATCTGATTGCTCTGCTCTCTATAGTTTGAAAGGCAAGGTAGCCGTGGTCATTGGCGGTGCACGTGACCTTGGATTCGACATTGCCGAAGTCTTGGCCGCAGCTGGCGCTGACACAGTGGTCACTTCTCGTCGAATTTCAAATGCGCAAGCAACTGCAGCAAAGTTAGCTGACGTGCACAAAGTGAATACGAACGCGTATGCACTCGAAGTCACCGACCATTCCGACGTGCGATCGGTAGCAATCCAGATTGCAAAGTGGCGTGGCCATATAGACATTTTATTCAATAACGCGGGGGGCGGGCTCGGACTTATTCCCACCGAGTTCTTCGATCGGCCTCCTCAACACGTTGAGCAATTAATAAAGGTCAATCTGGTGGGACTACTATATTGCTGTCAGGAGTTCGCCCGCCCGATGGTTGAGCAGAGATACGGGAAGATCATCAATATCGCTTCGATGGCTGGGCTTGTAGGCAGAGATCGCAGAATCTATTCCGCTGAGGGCATCGCGGAGCAGCCGGTTGACTATGCTGCAGCCAAGGCAGGGGTTCTCGGTGCGACTCGCGATTTAGCGGCGGTGTTAGGTTCGTACGGCATCAATGTAAATGCCATCTCTCCTGGCGGCTTTGAGCGAGGGCAACCTGAGGAATTCATAAATGCCTACACTGAAATGACTCCACTTTGTCGAATGGGGCGAGATGGATTCGATTTGAAAGGGGCCGCACTCTTTCTAGCGTCATCGGCGTCTGACTACGTTTCTGGCCATAATCTTGTTGTTGACGGGGGTTTCAGCGTATGCAAGTAGACCGGATTGTCGTAGTTGGTTGTGGTTCAATAGGTCGTCGACACGCCCGCGTTTTAGCTTCACGCGAAGATGTTGCTTTAGAACTTTGCGAACCCCTGCCAGAAAACTTGGATCGTGCGAGAACCGAAGTCGGCAAGGTTCCTGTACATAGGTCCTTTGAGGATATGCTTCGAACATCTCCACAAATGGTCATCATTGCCACGCCTCACTCTGTTCATGCTGAGCAAACCGTGGCCGCATTACAAGCAGGAGCACACGTACTCTGCGAGAAGCCAATGAGTGACACTGTCGCCGGGGCTCAGCGAATGCTTCATCAGGCGAGCCAATGCAATCGCGTGTTAGATGTGGGATTCACTCTTCGCTTTCATCCGGCGTTGCTGCATATCAAGCAACTCATCGACTCAGGAGAATTGGGACGAATATTACACATACACTGGCATGTAGGCACATACCAAACACTCCTCAACTCCGTCTCACGGCATCAGTCATCTACCTTTGGCGCGCTTATGATGGACTATTCCCATCAGCCTGACCTTATCAACTGGTGGCTCGGTACGACACCGACACAAGTTTATGCTTCTGGATGCTTTGGTGAACATTTACCATTGGTATCTCGGCCAAATGTATTGGCAGTGACTCTCCAATTCGAGCAGCCGACGATTGCGACTATCGGATTAAATTATGTTCAGCAACCTGAGCGATGCTCATGTGAGGTCATCGGTGACCGCGCCTGGGTCCTACTGGATATGAAGAAAGGACTATTAGTTCATGGCCGGCGGGAGGACGATTCAATTAGTGAGCGACTATTCAACTTCGAACGCGACGAATTATTTCGCGCCGAACACGAAGCGTTCATCAACGCCACTCGAGGCATTCGACCAGTGGAATCGCCCCCAGAAAAAGCAATCAAGTCAATGTATGTTGTCGAGGCGGCGATCACATCGCTTCAAACTGGCACGCCAATTTCCTTATCGGCTGAATGTGAACTAAAAGAGGAAGAACTTGTCAAACCTAGTTCCTTGCAAGATGAGCCGACTGCTTCTTTCACATCTCCACAGCCTTCGCCAGGCAGGAAAAACGCGAAAGGACAGGCTTAATTTGATCTGGCGTCGCCAATTATCATCCCCAGACGGGAGAGTGCAAATACTGATAAGCAAAGAAGTTAGCAGATTTCACTTATTCCTTGAACTCCGAATTATGCCTGTCCTCTTTGTTCCTTTTTCCTTTTTGTTCTTGTTCTTTTGTCCATTTTGTTCCTTGGTTGTTCGAAAGCCAATAGTTGCCTTTAGGCGAATGCCTTTGCAGAGAAGACACTGCTGGGCAAGCCAGCAAGTGGCACCCAGTACCACCCGCGGAGAAATCTGGCCAGATCCCTCGGAGTACCTCGGGATGACATCTCAAGTTTCATCTTCACCCCGTCAGTTCCGCAGCTTCAGCAATCAACTCCGGCAGGCGGGGTAAGGATTGCAGATCCTCGGCAATGCGGGGATGGGCGAACACGCGGACTCGTTTGACGTAGTCGTCGAATTGCTCGCGGGCGAGTGTTCTGACCACTGGTGAAATATCCCCCAGGCGGCGGAAGCAGTGTTCCTTGGGAAAATGGACGTCGATCTGGAACTCGACTTCCAGTTTCACGGGCGGGGCATCAAACAGCACCTCATGCGGGGCGATGATTCGCGACATGGCGGTGCTGGCCAGGCCGGCAAAGTTTTCCGCGCAGCGAACCAGCCATGGGTACGGTCGCCGAGCCAATTGTTGGTAGAGCTGGGGTTCCTGAAAGAGGCTGTACTGCGTCACGCGTTTGTACAAGCGGCGCACGGGCCCAAACAAGCCGTCAAGCAGATCGCGGGCAGGTCCATCTCCTGCAGCACCCAGGAGCGCATCAATCAGCGGTCGCTCGGTCAAGCGAAACACCGCGTCGGTGTCCAGCAGGGGATGCAACATCACGAAAGCGCGTTGAAGCATTGCCGTGGCAGAACGCACAGCATGGTGCCAATAGACTTCGCTGAACATCACATAGCGGGCAAACACCATCATCTCGGCGGCGGTCTTTCCCTTATCGGTGATTGCCAGTCCATCTCCCACCTCATTCAGGCAGAGCGATTGAATCAAACGAGGCTGGTCGAAGTTGCGACCATAAGGGACCCCAGCGTGCAGGCTGTCGCGCATCAGATAGTCGAGCTTGTCGACATCGATGGGGCCGGAGAGCAGACTCTGGAGAATTCGGCTCGCCCGGTCCTTTGGTTTGCCGGAGAGAAGTTCCACGACTTCCCGAGGCTGCAGATCCCATTCGTCGCGGAGGGCGTCGGAGATCTCTCCTTCGAGCAAGAAACTGTTGGCAAACAGTTCGTGGCTGGGGACCTGTGGCAGGGAAATGTCTTCTATCGGATGGCAGAAAGGCCAATGCCCGAGATCGTGCAGCAAAGCGGCGACGAGAAAACGCTCCGCATCCCGAGGAGTCACGGCGGCCACGAAGCGCGGGTCGTCGGCCAGTCGATCCAGGAACAAGAGTGCCATGCGGTAAACGCCCAGCGAATGTTCGAAGCGGGTGTGGTTGGCAGCTGGGTAGACCAGACCGACCAGACCGAGTTGGCTGATTTGACTCAACCGGCGAAACTCGGGGGTGTCGATGAGCTGTTTGACGCGGTCGGTTAGTGGAACATCCAGTTCGGGAGGAATCCGCACCAATCCATGCCCGCTCCGCAAGGCCACGATCTCGGGAATCTCGCGCAGAGTATCCATGGGTCGGAGGTTAGTCTTTCATCCCGGGCAGGAATGGCAAATCCATGACGAATCTCAGTAAAACCGAAACGAGAAAGTACAAAGCATAGTGGAAGAAGGCCGAGATCGGTTCCAAATCGAAAGAGACATAGGCAGCGAAAGTGCCGATTCCCATCACCAGTCCGCTGAGGATGGTCAAATGGAGCATTTCGAGACCAGATTTGAAGGCTTCATCGCCGAACACATTCCAGCCGACGTAGACATAGACCCCCCAAAGCAGTGCATACACCAGCCCGCAAGCGATCGAGCGGATCACCACATCGGTCCCTTGATAGACGCCCAGTTCGTCATCGCGCAAGAAACTATAGGCGGCATAGGCCAGGGGAGGACCCAAAAGAATCGCTCCTCCGGCCAAGATCCAATTGACGGCGTTATCACCAAGATCGCTACGGCCGAGCAGCCAGGCGACGATGACACTCAGCAGCACGCCACCGGTTACGAAGACAAAGATATTGGTGCTGAACTTTGCTTCCTTGCGTTTGATCGGTTTAAGAACACTACGCCCCTTGGCATCTTTGGCGCCTGCTTCCAGTTCCGGGGCATGGATGATGACTTCATCCCCTTTTTCAGGAATCTTGATCTCGCCTTTGCACTTGGGGCAAGCGCCAGACTTGCCAGCATGCTGGTCGCCAACGCTAAATCGTGTGTGACAACCGGGACAGATAACTTGGATGGGCATTGAGTGAAAATCCTGATGCTATTCTGCTAAGTGAGGATACTTAGGCTAAGGCAGGCGAGTTTATGAAAGGCAGGAAGCATATAATCACCAAGGCCCAACCACTTACCAATATCCACTAGCCACAGATTCATTCCGTCTGTTTGAGATCATCTTCATTGATGGTCTTAAAGCCTTTGGAGGCCAGAGTTTCATTGGCAAGATCGATATTGTCCACCATCAAAGCTACCACGGGGCTATTATGCGGTCGAGTCAGCAAGGGATAGACTTGCGATATGTTGATCTCTGCCTGCAACAAGGCGGTACACACTTGCAAAAGAGGTTGGGGACTGTCGGGTAGTTCCACGCCAATGAGATCCGATTCCACGATGGCCAATCCTGCACGCTCCAATACTTCGCGACCTTGCTCGGGATCGCTCAGCAAGAAACGCACGACGGCACACTCGGCGGAGTCTGAAATGGTCAAAGCAACGATTCGGACATGGCTTCCTTCAAACCGCCGCACTACCTCGAGAAGCTGACCGACGCGATTCTCTAGAAATACGGTGAACTGTCGGATCGAGGGGTAGTCACGGCCACGCATGGTCGAAAATCCAATACCTGAGCCGCCACCCGTGCTCATAGAGCTCATCGTGTATCCTCCTACGAAAGCATATCACAACACTGATTGAAGTGCCGGACATCTAGGCGTGGTAAACAAAACCTAGTGCTTTGACCACTGGCGCCAAAATTATTGCAAGGACAAAGCACTCGTCTGCATGTTCCGCGGGTAGTATAGAGATTTCAGCTAACAATTGCAACGTACAGCAATTAGCGGTAGTTGGTCTCCCAGGTCGTCGTGTAGGATAGTTACGACGTTTCAAAAGGCTGGAAATTGACCCTGCATTCTGCCGCTGAGGCAACCGATTCTCCATGAAACATACGATCGACATCGAAGTACGCTACTACGAAACCGATGGCCAAGGAATCGTCCACCATGCCAACTATTTTCAGTATTTTGAACTAGCCCGAGTTCAGATGCTCAAGGCGTTTGGACACGACTATGCTGATTTGGAGCGAGAGGGCATATTCTTGGTGGTGCACAGCATTAGTGCTCGATTTATCGCCCCCGCTAAATTTGGAGATACGTTGCAAATTGAGACCACGGTCGAACGGGCAACCGCGGCTAGGATCGACCATAGTTATCGAGTGCTTCGAGGCGGAGTACTGCTGGCTGAGGGCAAAAGCACTATTGCGTGCATCAATGGCCAGGGGGAAATACAGCGTATGCCAAGCTTCTTGTATGAAGCAAATTAGCGACTCTCATCGAATTGAATTAAGGGCATTATCTCTATGGCAACCAAACGTATCCTCATGCTTGTTGGTGACTTCGTAGAAGACTATGAAGCGATGGTGCCGCTGCAAATCCTCCTGATGGTTGGACATCAGGTTGACACCGTGTGTCCCGACAAACCCTCGGGTAGTCATGTCGTTACGGCTATTCATGATTTTGAAGGGCATCAAACTTATAGTGAGAAGCGAGGACATAACTTTGCGATTACCGCTGACTTCGAAAGCGTTGAGCCCGATGAGTACCATGGATTGGTAATTCCTGGGGGACGCTCTCCTGAGTACCTTCAGCTTAACGAAAAGGTGCTTGACGTTGTGCGTCACTTTGCAAACAGCGACAAGCCAATCGCCGTGACTTGCCACGGCCCCTACTTGTTGAGTGCCGCGGGGGTTGTCAGTGGGCGGCGCTGCCAGGCCTATCCCTCGCTCCGTCCAGAGCTAGAGCGAGCTGGTGCAATTTGGGATCCACCCAGCGAGGGACTCGACAGCGTGTGTGTGGATGGCAATCTTGTCACTGCCCCAGCGTGGCCTGCCAACCCGGCTTGGATGCGAGAGTTCCTGCGGATTCTGGATCAAAGAAGGCCCTAGCCGGAAGCACACTTGCCTCCGGGCAAAAAGTACGTACTGGCCGGACCAAGGTGTTGGTCCGGCTGGGAAAGAGTTTGAGATCCAACAACAAAAAGCCTGACATTGGCCTCCGTTACCAATGTCAGGCCCTGGGTCGTTGACTCGCATCCTGCGAGACGAGGGCCCCGGCCACTTGCGGGGAAAGTTCATGGCCCGGGGCGAATCGCTTCGCTCATCAAGCTACCAAACGAACGGAACCCTGGAATTGGGTGACTCCAAGGATGAATTCTTCGAAGATTCTTACATCGAGCGCCGACGCAGTGCTCGCTTCGGGATGGAATTGGGTACCCATGGCAAACCAGTCGGGCATGGCACTCTCAATTGCCTCGATGATACCGTCAGGGCACAACGCAGTGACTTTGAATCCTGGAGCAACCTCGTCGACTGCCATGTGATGCATGCTGTTCACCCGTAGCTCGCCGTCGCCATAGACACGTTCCATGATCGTGCCTGGGACCAATTCCAGCGTGTGGCGATGGGCGGGGTCCAAAGGATCCTTATGTGGCAAGGCATTAGGTCGGTCATCAGGAATGTTCAACATCAGATTGCCCCCCTGAGACACGTTCAAGAGCTGCATCCCAGCTCCAATGCCGAAGATGGGCATTCTTCGCTCGGCTACCAGTCGCATCAAGCAGCGGTCGAATGATTCACGTCGAGGGTCTTGCAGCTGAACCGTGGGATGAAGCATCCAGCCATCGCGGCGGGGATCTAAGTCGGCACCCCCGACAAGCATCACCCCATCGAGCCGATCGAGGACACTCTCAATGTCCTCGGCACACTCGTAAGGGGGGAGAATTACAGGGATCCCTCCTACATTCAGGATGGCATCGTAATAGCCGGCCGCGACACATGAATAAGCAGGTGTGTCTCCTTTAGCCGATCGAAAATCGGCGTTCATGCCAATTACGGGCTTTGTCATCGCTTCGCACTCCCTTTCTGACGCATTTGCGCCACGATTGTCCTAATCTTCCGCAATGGAGATCACGCAAGGCAATAAAGACCATCTGAAGAGCTCTGTTGACAATCCTGTCCGATCAGAACTTCAGAGACACGGCTCTAAACCCTGGGTTGCTGACAGGTATCCACGGGGAGAGGAGAAGCTTCCCAACGCGTCTGTACCTTCCCTGGTACCTGCAAGAATCCAAAAACCTCGAAGCCAACCCGGCAGCACTAACTTATATGCTTTGCGACCGAGAGTTGTCCCTATTGCTTCGTAAACGATTACTCCTTGTGGCTGTTTGCCGTTGTCACGCGGCTCATGAGAGATGCAAGTCGTGGTTGCGAATCTATACGAGTTCTACGTAAAGACAAGCAATTAATACATATTGTGTCAAGGAAAACAGTGCGGATACTACATGCTGCGATTTGTCACTTTGGTTTTCATGGGTTTCATTTGCGGTTTTTACAGGGTTTTGAACGCAATTTGATAACCAATGGCAAAAATTGCAGCATCCACGAGCAAATGGCTTACCCAAGGGCCCAGCAAGGAACCCGTTCGGTGATAGAGCCAGGCCCAGACACCTCCTCCACAGGCCACCCCGAACGAGAATAACCAGGTAATTGGCGAAAAAAAGCCAAAATAGGTCCCGATCACCAGAATATGGTGGGCCATAAAACCGAGCGAAGAGATCAAAATCGCTCTTGTTAAGGACGTGTGTTCGTTCAACTGCCCGAAGACGAACCACCGCCAGTAGTACTCCTCAAGCAGAGAGTGAATCAGACTGTAGAAGATGCCAACACTGAGAAATACGGCAGGAGAACCCAGATTCATGCCGGCGATTTTCGCCCGCATTTCCTCCTCGGCCGTGAGAAAAAAGGGTGCTGTGCGGAGTCCAAATTGGTAGAGCATCCACATCGCAGCAGCCACGACCAAGCCAAAGACCAGGCCAAACGCCACTCCTGAGGTGGACCAAGGCCACAGCCTCGGGCGTCGCCGCTGGACCCACACCACCCACGTGACGGGAAACAAAAACTGACCCGTTTTTGCGATTGCATAGGTCAGTTGCTGAACAACGGCCGGAGCACTGGCCGCCAACACGAAATAGGCAAGCGTCACCAGCGATGGCAGCACCAGAGCAACGACAATGGCAATCCATTCACGTCGGGTTGTAGCTGCTTCATCGGTCAAAGCCAATTCCTCGAATCGAATAGAAGCTTGTCGCAAGGTTTGGCTCACTGTATCGTGGATTCACGAATTTGTGAATCCATCGGTGTTTCTTCATGCAATATCAAAAGGTCTGCCTGGAAGCCTTGGGCTACACGTTGCCACGCGAAGTGGTGACGACCGATGAGTTGGAACAGAAGCTGGCCCCTGTCTATGAGAGGCTTCGGCTCCCGGCTGGTCGCCTGGAGTTGATGACCGGGATCCGCGAGCGACGTTTTTTTGCGCCGGGTACTTCTTCCAGTAGCTTAAGTAGTTCAAGCGGCGAGCGAGCGCTACTGGCAAGTGGTATCGATCGGTCGCTGGTCAGAGGTTTGGTCCACGGTTCGGTGTGTCGCGATTTTCTCGAGCCCGCCACGGCTTGTGCGGTGCATCATTCCTTAATGCTGCCTGCCGACTGCCTGATCTGCGACGTATCGAATGCCTGCCTGGGGATTCTCACAGGAGTCATTCAATTGGCCAACATGATCGAGCTTGGCCAGATCAAGGCAGGGTTGGTGGTGGGGACCGAGTGTGGTCGGCAACTTGTGGAGAACACGGTCGACAGGCTCAATGCCGATCAATCGCTCACGCGGCAGAGCATCAAGCAACTTGTGGCGTCTCTGACCATCGGGTCGGGAAGCGTGGCGATTCTCTTGTGCGATTCAGCGATCAGCCGCACTCAGAATCGACTCACCACTGCCACGGTACTGGCAGATACCGTTCATCACCAGCTATGCCGCAGCGAAGGGCTAGAAACCTTCATGCAAACAGACAGCGAGCAACTCATGCTGCAGGGTGTCGCGGCAGGGAAGGCAACCTTCGACAAGTTTCTCTCTGAGTCGGGTTGGAGTCGCGCTCAGATCGACAGAACGATCTGCCATCAGGTGGGGGTTGCCCATCGCAAGCTACTATTTGAAACGCTGGGCTTGGACCCGGCAATCGACTTTTCTACGTTCGAAACCCTGGGCAATACCGGTGCCGCCGCATTGCCCCTCACCTTGGCCAGGGCTGCCGAAGCCGGTCACATCGTCAGTGGAGACCGAGTGGCACTACTAGGTATTGGTTCAGGAATTAACTGCCAGATGCTGGCGATGGAGTGGGGCGAATCGCTTGTGCAGGGCGGAGTGATTGCAACTTAGTCAAGTGTGTTCGTGAATACCGCTGTTGAGTTACGAATTCTTCCCTTCCATGCGAACCCGGTCCGACGTGGGCTTCGGCAACGAAGCTCACTACTTTTCCATGTAGAACTAGTAACGAGAGTAGGTGTTCATGGCGATTCTTGCAAAGCAGATTCAGAAGCATCTCTCTTACGCACTTGCGCATTTCTCATGCCAGCGCATTTCTCATACCAGAGCCGTAGTGTGAAGAGTTTGCAATGGAGTTTCAAATTTCTGTTGAAACTCTGTGAATTCATTGAGAATCGGCACATGACCAGGGAATTGGTTGGCCGCAACTAGACCATGCTGATTGCAAATCACACTTGTAACGAGGTACATCACGCGAATTTGCGGAGACGCACTGCAGATTTGACGGCATGGGATTTGCGTTTCACTGTAAGACATGGTGAATACATTAAAAGTTGCTGTTGCTGAGTTCTCTAACGATAATTGCTCCCGGATGGCGGCTGCGCTGGCATACTACACTGCCTTTTCGCTCGCACCGCTCCTGATTCTCATCATCACGCTTTGCGGTTTTATTTGGGCACCCTCTGAGATTCAGGGAGCGTTGGAGACCGAAATTAAGAACGTAATCGGCAAAGATGGTGCAGCTCAGGTAAAATCGATGCTTGAAAATGCCACGAAGCCTGACAAAGGTGTTTTGGCAAGTGTGCTTTCAGGGATCATGCTATTCATCGGAGCTACAGGAGTAGTCGGGCAGTTGCAATCTGCTCTTAATGAAGCCTGGGAAGTGAAGCCAGCCCCGGATGAAGGAGGATATTGGAACTTCATTTCCAAGAGAATACTTTCTTTCGGCATGATATGTGGTGTGGCATTTCTGCTGCTCGTATCGCTGGTTATTAACTCCGCTTTGGCTGCAGCAGGTGGAGTCATAGCAAGTAGCTTGCCAGCAGGCATTTCAGAAACTGCACTTAAGGTAATAAACATTGGTGCTGCAGTTTTGATCATTTCTATTCTTTTCGCAGTGATGTTTAAGTATCTTCCCGATGCAGAAATCCAATGGTCCGACGTGGCGGTGGGTGCGGTGCTAACTGCCGTACTGTTTGTGATAGGAAAATTCGCTATTGGTGCGTACTTGGGAAGCAGCAATATGGAAAGCACCTATGGAGCGGCTGGCTCCTTTGTGCTGATAATGGTTTGGATTTATTATTCAGCGATGATTTTTCTTTTCGGTGCCGAGTTTACCCAGGTTTGGGCAAAGCAGCGGGGCACGGGCATTAAGCCCGAAGAAGGTGCGGTTCGCGTAGTCGAAAAAACTGAGAATGTTTCGGGCGGCTAATCGGACAGGAAACTTCAATCTAGATTGCTGGTCAAAGAATTGAGGCGCTTCCCTTTGGCCTCGTGTTATTCGGCGTCGGGGCGCGGCTAACGGAGTGGGGTGCGACGGGGAGTTCATCACGAAAAGGCAATGACCAAACCAACGACTAATACCACTAAAACTCCAGCTGCCAGCAGAGCATAGACCCAGCCTGGAGTGCCGTAGCGTGGGCCGGAGAATCCGGGAGGGCGCAAGGGGTCGATTTCGCCGGGCATGGAGCGGGGAATCGGTTTCACTTTTTCCTTTTTCTCTTCCAGCTCAAGAGCTTCTTCGACCAAAGATTTGCGGGGTTTGTCAGATACCGTTTCTGCCATGGCAGAGGTAATGTCGTCGGTGGTGCTTTCGGCGGCAAGTAAATCTTCGAACTCTTCCGGCTCGGTTTCTTCCTCGAGTGGGGCAAGTGCCAGATCTTCTTCTGGTTCTTTGGTGGCGACAGGCGCAACAAGTTGCTTTGCCGATTTCTCTGGGGCGGAACTTCCCCCAGAATCGCTGCCGCGATTGATGGACTGAGCAAAACGCCGGAAGACATCGCTACCAACCCCGCCCCTAGAGTCCAAATTCTTACCGCTATCACCTACCTCCCGGCCTCGATCGGAAAGCCACTCCGTGAGACGCTGCTCGACGTCCGCCGCCGATTGATACCGATCGTTGGGCTTTTTGGCCATCATCGTTTCGCAGATGTGCAGCAGAATTGGCGGCGCGTCGGGTCGATCCTGTAGGATGCTAGGCGCTTTTTCAACCTGGTGTTTCAGCAGTCGCTCGGAAATGGAACCCTCCGGGAAGGGAGGGTGACCGGTAAGCAGGAAGTACAAAGTGCAGCCAAGACTATAGATGTCGGAACGCGAGTCCGCCTTGTGGCTATCGAGGGCTTGTTCCGGGGCCAGATAGTCGGCGGTACCGAGAACGTTCTCATTGTTGTCGAGGGTAAGTGAAGCCTCGTCATCGACGAGCCTCGCCAATCCCATGTCAAGCAATTTTACGACACCGTTTTTGTCCAAGAGGCAATTGGCGGGTTTGATGTCGCGATGCACCAGTCCCATTTCATGCGCATGAGCCAAACCGCGAGCTACTTGGGCAATGTAATCGGCGGCGGTGAGATAATCGAGCGGGCCCTTTTCTTTAACCAATTGATGGAGGTCTTGCCCTTCGACATACTCCATCACGAGATAGTGCTGGCCTTCGTGTTCGTCGATGTCATACGTATGAATGATGTTTGGATCATCGAGTTTAGCTGCGGCACGGGCTTCGATCCGGAATCGTTCCAGGTAGGTGGAGTCTTGAACCTTGTTTTTGGGCAATACTTTGATCGCGCGACGGGCACGCATAAGAATATGCTCGGCCAGATAGACGCTACTCATGCCTCCTTTGCCCAACATGCGGAGCAACTTGTATTTGCCCAGGATAAAGCCACGGTGTTTCCCGGCAAGCAGTTTTTCTGATTGCCAACTGGTGATCAAGTCTGCATCGACCATTGCTTTAGCGAGGGTTTCTTGCTTTTCGAGAACTTTTCCGTTTTTCTCGGTACGCAACTTCGCCAGGAAACGCTCCAACTGTTCTTCTTCGACCAGTTGGCTGCGTTTGACGAGATCGATGAAATTCTGAGCTTCAGCCATGTGGGAATCAATTAGCCTGCACTTTTACCAAAGGGTCTCGCGAGAGAAACGACCATGGCATGTACTGCCCATAGGCGCACCCACCCAATGACCTTTTGATGAAAGGCCGCCAAGAAAAGTTCTCTGTTGCTCCAGGAGCCGGTTCGGGAGAATTCAATCCCTTTGTTTCCATTCCATGATCCATGAGTTCCCGGGGGACTCCGCCTCTGCCTTTAGAATATCATGCAAGGGTCCTACCTGCCAGAATCCAATCCACCGGGCACCCTTATTTTCAATGGTTTTAACGGATTTGGCAGTATAATCTTCATAATTCTCAAGTGGGACAGTTAAGAAGCTATAAGCCCGGCGAACTGACCATTGTCGTCCCCCAATCAGCCGTTTCCCAAGAAGGCATCAATCAGCCGCTTGTCGAAGTAATTGACTTCCATCCCGGCGTCGATGACCAACCGCTGGGCATTGATACCGCTTGATTTTGGGCTAAGTAGAAAAGCTACGGCAGATGCCACCTCGCCAGTTTGCACGGCTTTTCCCCGGAGCGTGGCCCGCTCGGCGTAGAGATACGAGTCGACATAGCCGGGAATCCCAGCCGACGCGGAGGTCTTTAACAACCCCGGCGCCACGGCATTGAAGCGGACCTCGGAAAAACTACTGAACGACTTGGCCAGAAATGCGAGGCTCGAGTCGAGAGCTGCTTTGACCGGGGCCATGAAACCATAGTTCTCGCTGGCCATTCGGGTGGTGGAGATGGAGATCGTCACCACAGACGCCTGAGGGCTGAGCAGGTCTTTCAAGGCGTTCGAAATGGCCACCAGGGAAAAGCAGGAGATATCGATCGCCCGGAGGAATTGCTCCTTGTTTGTTTCGTAAAATGGCTTGGGCCCCTCGGAATAATCGCCGAAGGCAATCGAATGAACGAGGCCATCGAGTCGTTCAAAACGAGCGGATAGTTCGCTTGCCAATCGCTCGATTTGGTCGGGGAACTCGACATCACAGACGAGCAAGGGCAGCTCCCCGGCGAACTTGGCAACCAGTTCCCTCCGCTCGAGAGAGCGAACGACCAGAACGATTTCGGCACCTGCGTCGACAAGCTCCTGGACCACATGCCAGGCGACGCTCTTGCGATTGGCCACCCCAAACACAGCGATGCGTTTTCCCTCGAGTTGCAGGAAGTCGGCGGACATTACGCGATCTCAGGCTTGGTTAAAGTGCAGGCAAAGTCAAACCGAGTGGCAACCTTGCCATCAACCGTCACACGGGCCTTCAGGAAAAAGGCATTGGAAAGCTGTTCTTCGAGCGTGGTTTCAATCAGCACGGTATCACCGGGAAGGACCATTTTTTTGAACTGCACATTATTGGCTCGTGTGGCGACTGGCACGGCGGCGGAGTCGTCGGCAACGTGCTTGGAAAGCAACACAGCCCCCGCCTGCATGGCGGCTTCGCAAAGGAGAACACCCGGCGTGATCGGAAAATGGGGATAGTGACCCTGATACCAGAATTCGTCCCCCGTGAATTTCTTGCGACAGACAATGCGGTCCTCCGTTTGTTCGACAATCTCGTCGATCAAGAGGAACGGTTCGCGATGGGGGATCGCTCGTTTGATGGCTTCGAGTGTCATAAATGGCGGGTCTAATCCGCGACGGCAGCCGCGGGGCGCGAACCTTTGGTCGCAAGCAGGTTGTCGACGTCGCTGGCGACCATGCGACCATAGTTCATCGCCCCCAGCCAGCCAGACATGATAATGCCGACGCTGCCGGCGTGATAGAGCCCCTCGATCTGCTTGGGGATGTCGAAGCTCACGCGGAGGCCCTCGAATTTGGTCCCAAAACTGGCCCCTGCGACGTGCTGGGTGTAGTGTTTGAAAGTCATTGGCGTAGAAGCCTCGGCATGGTCTATCCGCTCGCGAATATTGGGCACATATTTGTCGAGAGCGTCGAGCGTTGTTTCGACAAGATCGCGCTTGCTTTCTGCATAGGCTTCATCGTCGAGATCCGCCCAATCCTCGTAGCGGGCGTTCGTGCTGGAGACAATCAGGCACCGTGGCCGACCCTGGGGGCGGGTGCGGGGATAGTAGAACGAATAAGTGCGGCTGGTGATGTCGCGGCTGAGCAAGAGTTCGGTGCGAAACATGGGGGCCGTCGAACTGAAGAGCAGATCGCCGGTTGATTCGTCGATCGTTTCGTCGGGCTTGAGGGCCATGTAGACCTGAGTGCTGGAATTGTTGAGCCGCACGGCCCGAGCATCTTCGACAAACTGTGGGTCGAACTTTTCCTCGCCGACAAGGCGAAAGATCGTTTGTTTGAGATTCGCGTTGGAGACGACGGCACTGGTTTTGATCGTGCGGCCATTAACTTGCACACCTCGTACTCGGCCATCCTCGCAGTGGATACGTTCGACATCACAGCGGATGCGAATGTCGACACCGTTGCGCTTAAGTTCTGCTTCCATGAGGCCAATGAGCCGGTCGGTCCCCCCCTGAAACGTAAACACTCCTTTGGACATGAAATTGGAAAACACGATGCCGTAGCTGATCGCAGGGTCTTCGAGCGTGCTGCCGTTGGCGTAGGTGATCGGCTCCATCAACAGGCGAATCACATCTTCACGACCGGGGAAGAATCGGTCGAACAGTTCGCGAGTCGTGAGATGCTGATCGTCCTGGAAGTCCATCTTGCGGGCGGCGTCGAAAAAGCCATTCACGGCCTGGGGATCCACGCGAAAATCCTCGACCAGCAGCTTCGTGAAATCCTCGCGATTGAACGTTGTGGTGAGCGAGAACATAGGGTTGTCGAAGCGGATATGCTTGAGCTGCACGATGCTGTCGGCAATTTCAGGGGTCCAATACCGGCGGCAGCTTTTGACCATGCCATAGGGGAAGCCGTGGAGCGAAATGTCGAAGATATGCCCCCCGGGCCGCTTGAACCACGTGGCCATTCCGCCGAGCTTGTAATGCTGTTCCAGGAGGAGGACGCGGTAGCCATTGGCCCCGAGCATATTGGCCGCCGTCATCCCGGCCAGACCGCTGCCGATGACGATCACGTCGTATTCATCACGGGCGTCTTTGAGGAAATCTTTGGGCATGGTGCTAATAGGGATGGAAGATTGAAGTTCATTTCAATGAATCATAGCGAAATCTACTCTTATGAGAAACCATGCCGGGCACAATGTCGGCTGGATCACAGCCTCGGGTTCGCTAGTCGCGCAAGCAATGTTGGTTCGCCATGGAGATGCCGCTGAGAATGCTGCCGATGATGCCGACGAAACCTTGGTCGGTGCCGCAGACGAATAGGTTCGCCAGATGCGTGCGGCCATCGAGTTGCTTGTCGGGAGCGCCGTAGATGGCACCCCTGTCGTGGCCTGTGAAGCGAACGATGGTAGTGGGGGTGAACATGTCTGTGTCAATCACACGGCTACGGTAGTCGGGGACAAATCGCACGGCGGACTCCGTGATGCGGTCGTACCAGCGGAGTTTTTCGAGTTGATAAGTTTCTTCGTCAAGGCTTTGCCAGTAGTCGAAATTGGCGAGCGCCGTGATTCGCATTGTGCCACTGATGTTTTTCGAGCCCGCATCGTAGGCGAAGTTATTGGGACTGCAAATCACGCCGCTGCGTACGTCACAGGGTTCGTTCGGCACAGCCCAGTGGAACGTGTCGCTGTCGTTGAAAAAAGTGATCGTCGAGCGGTGGCCCAGGTCGCGCGGCTGCTCGTCGAGTGTGGCAATGGTCTCACAGAAGGTGAGCCGTCCCGTGGATCGGGGAGTCACAGGCTGGCCATCGTTGCAGAGCCGCATCGTTTCATGCCAGCCAGCCGAGGAGAGTACCCTCCGCGCGGCGAGGTGTTCACCATTGTCGAGAATGACGCCCGTCGCATGACCACCTTCGACGACGATCTCTTTCACCCCAGCTCGAAGTTTTAACTCCCCGCTGAGGCCACGGAACTTACGGACCAACTGTTTGAGGATCAGTCGAACTCCAGCGTGGGGTCGGCCGAGGCCTTCAAGAAAGATGCTGCGGAACATGATTGAGAATTGGCCCCAGTCCATGTCATGCTCGCGTGCCGAGCCATAAAACATCAAAGGACAGAAAAGCATTTCCACCAGCAGCGGTTCCGTGATGTACTCCGCAATTCGTGCGCGGGCAGAGATCTCCAGGTGAGATTCGTCGAGATCATCGTATTCGACGATCGCGGCAATGAGCCGGTCAAAATTCGCGGCTTGGTCAGGAAACTTACTCGCTACTTCAGCACGCAATAGATCGACGTCGTTGTCGAACCGCAGCCGCACACCCGGAAAGACGATTTCGGACCCTAGCTGGGGAGAGATACGCAGTTCATCCCAAGAGATTTTCAGTTGCCGCAAGATTCGCGTGAGTGGTCCTTTTTTTGTTCCCTTGGGGGTGAAGTTGGTGAGGGCATGCAGACCGACGTCGTAGTCGCGCCCTCTCAGGCGGTAGAAGGAATTCAGCCCGCCGATGGTTGTATGCCGTTCAAGGATACAGACCCGCTGGTCGTAGTAAGCAAGGCGAATCCCCGCTGCCAAGCCCGACATTCCCGCGCCGATGATGATGGTATCATAAAAAGGGGACATGCTACTTTTTGTGGAAGTGAGTAAACTTGGCGACCCCGCGAACCTCAAAAAGTAGCATGTCCCCTTTTTCTCACTTGGCTTTTTCTACATCTTTCAGGATTGGCTTCAGATAGGTGACCGTTGAATCCATGCTGGCGAGATTGAGGTAATCGTCCTCGGGAATCTGAATGCGGTGGCGCTTGCGGAGCTCCATGACGATATCCAGAAAGTCCATGCTGTCGAGTTCCAGTTGCTCTCGGAAACTTTTCGAATCGTCGAGGTCCGACAAGTCTTCGTCGGGAGCGATCGTTTCCAGGATATCGAGGACTTCTTCTCTGATTTCTTCACCGGTCATGGGGTAACAACTCCGTTTGTGGTTGTTTAGTTTTTTGGAGGGGCCAGATTGGTCGGGGTCAGGGACGACCCGGCTCGCTAGACTTTTTTGATGATGACGACTGAATTGGTTCCCAGCATACCAAATGAGTTGTTGAGTATGTAAGTCACGTTATTTTTCGTGCGAGGTTCGCCCAAAACCAGCCCCGGCAATGCACATTCCGGGTCGAGATTGTCCACATTGATCGTATGATGGCAGACTGCATCGTCAAAAGAGGGCAAATTCCCGGCCAATTCCAATGCCCCGGCGGCTCCCATCGCGTGGCCGATAAAACTTTTTGTGTTATTGATCAAGGTGGTTGACGAATCCCCAAATATTTGCCGGAGGGCGACACATTCCTGGATGTCGCCGCTGGTGGTTGCTGTGGCGTGGGTACTCACAATGTCGATCTGGTCGGCGTTGATCTGAGCCCGCTGAAGCGCCTGGTTCATGCAGCGCGCCTGCTGTTCGGGGTTGGGCAGGACGAAATCGCTGGCATCGCTGGTCATGGCATGCCCGACGAGTTCGCCGTAAATCTTAGCACCTCGCTTGGCGGCATCGCTGTATCTTTCGAGAATGAACAGGCAGCCTCCTTCGGCGACAACGATGCCATTGCGGTCGAGATCAAAGGGACGGCTTGCGCGGTGGGGATCTACATGCTCCGCGAGCGCCCCCTGGCTGGCGAAACCGGCGAAGATGCCGAAGGTGCGAATACTCTCGGACACACCGCCAGCGATTGCGAGGTCGCACTCACCTAACTGCAGCATTTGGGCACCTTGGATGAGCCCGGCGTTGCCTGCCGCACAGGCTGCTCCAATGGTGTAATGTGGCCCCGTGATGCCCATGTTGAGAGTGACTTCGCCGGCTGGGTTGTTCGCAACCGTGCGAGGATTGTGGTGGTGAGACCAGATCTTGGTATCGTAATCAAATGCCTTGATCTCATTGATCTCGTTTTCAGTCTCGACGTTGCCATGCTCAGTCACGCCGATATAGACGCCGACTCGCTCAGGTTCGATCTTGCCCCACTCAATTCCCGAGTCGGCAACAGCCTGATTGGCACAGTAGATGGACACACTGCCCGCCCGGGTGCCGCGGCGAAGTTCTTTGCGTTTCTGATAAAGTAATTCGTCGAAGTGGCATTCGCCGGCAAGGGTATCTCCGACATAGCGGATGTGGTAGTGGTCGACACCGCTCTTGCCCGCCAAGAGCGCAGCGCGGAAATCGGTCAAATTGTCACCATTGGGGGCGGTCAGTCCCACGCCGGTAATCACGATTCGTCGGTCATCCTTTTCGCTAGGAGTCATAACGAGCAATTATTAAAGGTAAGACAGAAAACTACCGGTGTACGGGACATCTATTTGCTGGAGGCAGAATCTCTGAGCCTACCCCCGAATGGGGAAAATAACAACCCACGCAAACCATATTTGATTGATGCCAATCAATGGAAATTACTCATAAGAAACGCGAATTAATCGGGTAGTCCCAGATGTCGGCGAAAAGCCTCACGCTGTTGCTGGCGCCCATGGGCTTCGGTGATGGCGTTCCACTCGCTTTCTGAGGTTGAGAGCGCCTCGGCAGGCGGCAATTCTGCCAGTGCTTTTTCTAGCGCTGTGAGGTAATCCTCTATTCCAGGCAGGCGAGGAATAAGGTAAGGACTTTGCTGGGAAAGAGCTTTTGATAGCCATGAAGCGTTCTCTGTCGCACTTTGTGCAGGCAACCATTTCGCTGCTTGCGACACTTGAGAATGTCGGAACCACAATGTCGCCATACTCTGCTGGCTAAGTCGGGCACCCATGTTGCCGCCGACAAGCCATGGCAGCAATTTGAATGCAGAGGCTGCGTTGCGAGAAGTACTGGTGACACTTAGCAACCGACCCGAAAAACCGCAGATTACAGGAGGCGGATTCTCTGTCGGTTTCTCCCAGCGGTCGATGCTGGCATTGTAGGTCTCCGAGGCGATGAGTAGAGGAGAGAGCTGTCTGGGCAACTCGCCCTTTCGGGGGGGAAGTGTCACCTGCCAGTCAAAAGACACATCCTCTGAATCCTCACGGTCCATATCACGAGGTTGCTCGAGAGCGCGAACCATCTGTGGTTGATTTAGTCGTGCATCCATCGTTTCAGGATCAAAGAACAACGCCGCCCGATCAACCGGTGACGTCGCCGAAACAACACGGGAGATGAATTCTGCCGCCAGAGGATACCGAAGCATTGGTTCAGATTCCGAGAACCCGCTTGCCAAAAGTAGCTCATCCAGTTGATCCCAGGTCCTCGGCAATTTGTCGGGAACCTTGCCGTACCAAGCGAGAACCAAGGGCATCTCACCCAGAGGTAACGCCCATATCTCATTGCCAAGTCGCATGCTTTGGTTGCGGATCACTGGAAGGAGGTCATCGTAGTCCAGTTCAGAGCTATCCAACACCGTTTGTCGAATTGGCCTTAGCCATTTTTTTGCAACGAGGGCACCCAATTGCCTCGATGGATAAATAATAACGTCCGCTGCCAGTTTTTCAGACTTAAGCATTTCACTAAGCGAAATGGAGTCCACCTCCAATTCTCCACCACTGCGTTCACTCCATTCTCCGCTCAAGAGCTTGATTCCTGCAGCCAAATTAGGATCATCGACTACAAGTACCTGCAATTTGACTGCCGCTCGCGGGTCGACTTTGGCGACAGTTTCAGGCCGTACTTGCTGGGGTTGTCCACTACAGCCACAAGAAACAATGAAAATCAGTGCTAGATGAAATAACCGGATCATGGGTAAATTAGTGAACAATTTTCTTCAACCAAGAAAGTTAGTTTACAGAATTACATAATTAACAGCCATGGGCGGAAGCCCTTGGTCGAACTCTGCAAATCTACTCATCGGAGAATATAGATCAAACATGAGCAACTGCATCGGCATTGACGTCGGCACCTCCGGCACGAAGGCATTGGTGATCAATCCTCAAGGGAAAATTCTTGCTGAATCCTCTGCCAACTATCCGTGTCACCATCCGCGTCCTCTTTGGAGCGAACAAGACCCAGAAGATTGGTGGCAGGCTACTATCAAAGTGGTCCGAGCGGTCGTGAAGAAAGCCAAACTTAAGCCAACGAGCGTCAAGGCAATTGGACTCTCCGGCCAGATGCATGGCTCAGTGTTTCTCGACAAAGCTGATAAAGTGATCCGCCCGGCTATTCTATGGAACGATCAGCGAACGGCTGCCGAGTGTGATGAGATCGAAAAGCGAGCCGGTGGAAGAAAGCAACTGATCAAACTGGTCGCCAACCCGGCCCTTACCGGATTCACCGCTCCGAAAATCTTGTGGTTACGCAATCATGAACCACGAAACTTTGCTCGACTCACCAAAGTGCTCCTCCCGAAAGATGAGATTCGCCGGCGATTGACGGGTGAATACGCTACCGAAGTGAGCGACGCAAGCGGCATGCTGCTTTTGGACGTTGTGAAAAGAAAGTGGTCAAAATCGTTACTCTCCAAATTAGAACTCGACGAGAACTTGTTGGGGACTTGCTACGAATCCGAGGATGTCACTGGCAAGCTTACGGATTCCTCTGCAAAGCTGCTGGGCCTGACTACGGATTGCGTGGTGGTCGGTGGGGCAGGGGATTGTGCCGCGGGTGCGGTGGGCAACGGGATAGTTAAGAGCGGATTGTTGAACACCTCGCTGGGCACCTCGGGAGTGGTCTTTGTTCACAGTGATGAGCCCCAGTTCGACCCCGAGGGGAGATTGCACACCTTCTGCCACGCCGTGCGAGGCAAGTGGCACCTGATGGGCGTGACGCTCTCTGCTGCAGGTTCGCTGCAATGGTTCCACGACAATGTGTGTGCCGTCGGGACGAAAGGGAAACCTACTTACGAACAACTCACCAAAGAGGCCGCCGACAAACCCGCCGGCGCGGATGGCTTGCAGTTTCTGCCCTACCTGGCTGGGGAACGCACACCTCATCTCGACCCGAATGCTCGCGGGGCGTTCATCGGACTCACGCAGAGTCACACCCGCGGGCATCTGACTCGCGCGATCATGGAAGGAGTTACCTATGCCTTGCGCGACAGCTATGCGATCATGTGCGATCTAGGCGTGCCGGTAAAACAAATCCGCGCGTCCGGTGGTGGGGCCAAGAACCCGTTCTGGCGTCAAATGCAGGCCGATGTGCTGGGCAAGCCAGTCACCGCCATGGTAGCCGACGAAGGTGCCGCATATGGCGTAGCCCTGTTGGCCGCGGTCGGTGCCGGCCACTACAAAGACATCACCGAGGCCTGCGCGGCCACGATTCGCACGGCAGATGAATCCAAACCGAACGCCAAAATGCGTAAGGTATATGACGCGGGATTCCCCGTTTATCAAAACCTGTATCGGGCGTTGAAGGGGGAGTTTGTGAAGCTGGGAAGTTGACGCCGCGCTTGCTGCTTATTTGAAATATTCGATGTTTTCTTTATCGAAATCGGCGTCGGTGTAGCCATTGTTCAGCTTGATGTTCACATAGGTGTAGGCTTCTTCAAGGGGAGGAGCCTCTCCGGGTTGCTCGGGCCACATGTAAGAGGCATACCGAATCGGTAGCTTCAGTTCGTTGTCAATAAACAACTCGGCTTTGTGGAAGCGGAAGTTTTGTCGGGGGATCGGATGCACCACTTCGATGAGTGTGGCAGGCCGACCGTTGATGACACTTTGCTTGGTTTGTACTTCACACTCGCCAAATTGGGTGTCGTTCTTGGCCACTTCAATCAACTCCGTGACCAGGTTGCGAACGCCCAATTTATAGATGGGATACTTCTGTCCGTTCATGGCGAGGCGGCCATCAGGATCCAACTCAAATTTCCCGAGACGCTTCTTGAAACCACAATCTCGAGCCACGAGCAGGCCCTTGGTGTTATTAGGTCCGGAGTTGTACAGGCACTCCCGGCCCTTGTGAGGTTGCAGGAAGAACATATAGACGGCAAATGGCTGATGACGAACCTTGATGAATGCAACTTCTTTGGGCATCAATTCACCGTCAATCCGCTCTTCTTTGATTAGCATTGCGCTGTAGTCGGAAATGGTGGAATCAATTCGTACCAAGCCCTCTTGAGCGACGCGTAAGGCCGGCATCAAGGGATGTTCCCCCGGCTGCAGTTCCAGATTCAATGGGGACTGGGCAGTAGGCGGAGTGATGCGGGAAGCCATCTGGGGAGATTGAGCAACCGCTTCTTCATGGGCAACTCGAAAAATCGGTTCCACGAATTGGCCGGCCTGCTGTGCATTTGACAGCGAAGAACAACAGCAAATCGTGAAGGCAACGAGCGACGAGAGACCACGAAAGGCAGCCGCTGGCAGGAATTCGGATACTCTGGTACGCATGTTCATATTTCTCCAGAAGAAATGCTGGCCGGACTTCCTAACTATCGCCCTTGGCAGCAATTTCAATTACAATTTCCCAGCGAATCGGCACGGTTTACTTAACCCGTTCCTCCGGGAGATCAGACTTGGAACCTCTCCCGTGCTAGAATCGGGGCGGGAATCTTAGGGGTCCGTGGAAACTAAGAAAAGAGGAATTTGCATCTATGCAGCCCGTGTCACCACAGATTCGAACGGTTGTTTCCATGCCGTTCGATGAGAATTCCTATGTAATCTCCCTTCCCGGTGAAAAGGAGTGCCTGGTGGTCGATCCGGGCTTTGATCCCCAGCAAATCGAAGACACGATCAAGGAAAACCAGCTCTCTCCTGCAGCATTTCTCTGCACCCACGGTCATTCCGACCACATTGCTGGCAATGCTTATTTGAAACAATGCTGGCCTGATTGCCCCTTGGTGATCGGTCATGGTGATGCTAGCAAGTTGACCGATCCTGTGGGAAATCTCTCCGCAGGATTTGGGTTTAAAGTGGTCAGTCCCGTGGCTGATCAGACAGTGAAAGAAGGAGACGTGCTGGAACTGGCCGGAATGAAGTTGCTGGTCCGCGAAACCCCGGGCCACTCGATTGGGCATGTGGTCTTCGTGATCGAGGCGAGCGAACCCCCCATTGTGATCGGAGGCGATGTTCTATTTGCAGGAAGCATCGGCCGCACGGATTTTCCCGATGGAAGTTTCGACGAGTTGAAGCAGTCGATCCATCAAAAGCTTTTTATTTTGCCAGATGAAACAGTAGTACTCGCAGGCCACGGCCCCACGACGACCATCGGGGTAGAAAAGCGGACAAATCCTTTCGTAGGATTGGGAAAGTAAGTATTGTTGCTGAGAACACTTACCACTGACCACTTACCACTCACCACTCACCACTCATCACAGACTACTCCCCAACCTCCATCCCTTCCAATTCTGCCTCGAAATCTGCAACTTGTTCTTTAGAGGGTTGGTTGGCTGGCAGTTCGAGTGTGAACGTGCTTCCTTTGCCCGGGGCGCTTTCAACGTAGATTTGCCCGCCATGTTCTTCCAATATCTTGCGGCTTACGGGTAGTCCCAGCCCAGTGCCTCGACCCCCTTTGCGAGAAACGAAAACATGGAAGATCGCGTCGAGATCATCGGGAGGGATGCCGGCACCGTTGTCAGTAACTTTCAATCTGGCAATTCTCTCTGCAACATCGTAGTGAGAGCTGACCGTCACCTTCGCACCTTCAACTTCTTCGCAGGCATCGATGGCGTTAGTTACTACATTCAACAGGGCACGGTGCATGGCATCGAGATCGAACAATAACAGTGGCATCGTCTCGTCATACACAGCATCGAGCTTCACATTCATTTCCGTCGCGTGGATTTGCATTAACTCGACGACGTCCTTTACCAGTTCGTTAAGATCTCCGACGCGAGGCTCTGGAACACGTTCCTTGCTGAACGTAAGCATGTCCATTACCAGGGCTGAGATTCGTTCCTGATTGCGTTCTACGATTCCCCATCCTTTGCGAATCGTCTCGACCGATTTATCGCTGGGGGCTTCATCTGTAGAGTTTTCGCCATGGGACTTACTGTATTCAGCGAGACCTAACTCAATGAGATAACTTCCGCCCCGTACACCCTGAAGAATGTTCTTGATATGGTGCGAAAGGGACGCAATGGTTTGTCCCACGGCAGCAAGCCGTTCTGCTTGCAGCATGGCCTTGTAATAGGATGTGTCTTCGACCGCCAAGGCTGCCTGATGGGCAATGGCAATCATCAGGCGCAGATGCTCTTCGGTGAATTGAGCATCTTTTCCTGCATTGAGCAACATGCGTTGGGGCGTCAGAACCGTGTCGATGTAAATGACGCCGACGACGTTGTAGCGACCCTGCATGGGAACGCAAATTGCCTCGCGTACTCCCATGCTGACAATGCTTTGCGTAGGATCCCAGCGTTTGTCGTCTCGAGCGTTGCTCGTTAGCACGCCTTCGGTATGTTCAACAACGTAGTCAAGAATAGTCTTGCTGATTGAAATTTTTTCGTCCGTTCGCACGCCGCGTCGATGGCGACGCACTTTGGGCACAAGCTTATCTGTCTCGGTGTCGTAGAGCATGATACAGCCGCGGTCGGCATCAACCCAGTCGAAGATCATTTCCATGATGCGCGTCAAGAGTTGATCGATGTCCATCGTGTGGCTTACGGCCAACGCCGTGCGGTACATGATCTGCAGATTGCTACGGGCACGTGCGATCCAGGGGCTAGAGGAATCACGTGCATCTGGCAGGAGCCAATCACTTCCACTGGAGTGGCTGAGAGCCGCGACTATTCGCGAGCCGTCGTTGGACTCGGCTCGAGGGACGATGTCAACTTTATCCGCGATGTCTTCGTAGCTGTTCTCCACGAATCCCGTGTAAAGCAGCAACGATCTGCCAAACTGTAATTGATCGCCGCTTACAAGCTCACGATCGGTTGCCTGCTGTCCGTTAATGAAGGTGCCATTTGAACTACTAAGATCACGCAGAACATAGGTGTCCCCACGTCGCACCAATTCGGCATGTTCGCGCGATACCTCGGTATCGTGGAGACGAATGGAATTGGATTGCGTACGACCCACGGTGTGGACAGGTTCTTCTAATTGGAACCGAGTTCCCTGGTCGCGACCGCGAATGACAAATAAAGAAGGCACTGCCCTAAAGTTCTCCAGATTAATAAAAACAAATCGAAGAGATGAGCCGATGATTCACTACACATTGCTAAGCCCAAGTCTCATGGCAGTAAGCAAATGCGACTCATGCCGGGTTCCCCTCCGCCGTAGTTGGCTCCCAAAAGAGCTGGATCCCACAACACTATGATTTTAGGGGTCTACAGCCCCTATTGGTAGGGCACGGAAACCAAAGCCTGTCGGCCAAAGGACTTAGTTTTTGTCATGGGGTACCGAGTACAACGAATAGGGTGTCCTTGCGGGGGTGGTCTTTGGGCTCGAGAAAGAATGCGGTAAATAGATTCCATGCGAGATTCATTCTCACCGTTGCAGGACAATTCCTACTTAGAGCTAGCAGAGAAGAAATCACCCTGAATCCCGGTGGTTCTCGCGTTTGAGCTTTAAATCTGTGCCTTGCAGAAGTGCTCTTTACGCCCGGAGAGGTTCTCGGCACAATACGCCCCGCAATTTACTAACCGCCCACCCCGCTTGCCGGGCGATGTGCCCTGGGCGGCTACCACTATCGTCGGTCAAGGATGACCCTTTCCAGCAAGGAGTGCTGACGTGAAAGCCCTGCACCTGTTCTCAATTGTTTCGCTTGGTCTCGCTGCTCTCGTTAACCAGGCTACCGCCCAACAAGCTGGTCCCAGCGCGAATTCTTCGCGGTACGGTTACGGTGTTGTTGATGTGACCTACATTTTCAAGCACTATCAACGATTCACCAACTCGATGGAAGGAATGAAAAAGGAAATGGAATCGGCCGACGGGCAACTCAAGTCCGAGCGAGATGCGATTGCCGAGAAGGAGCAAGCTCGTGAGCGATTCAACCCGGGCTCAAACGAATTCAAACAGGTAGACGAAGAAATCGCCCGTCTTAAGGCCGAATTTCAATTAAAGGCAGGTAAAATTCGCCGCGACTTCCTCGAACGTGAAGCCCAGGTTTATTACCAAACTTATCAAGAGGTGAGCAACGCAGTTCAGTACTACGCTCAGCAACACAATATTGGCTTAGTTCTCCGCTTCAATGGTGATGCCATTGATCCGAATAACCGCGAGGATATTCTGCGGGCAATCAACAAGCCCGTCGTCTTCCAGAACAATGTGGACATTACTCCCGATGTTCTTGCATTGCTGAATCGTGGTGGTACTCCAGGTGGTACATTGCCGGCAGCCAACGCTGGTGCAGCTACCCGACGTTAATCGACAAGCGGTAGTCCGACCGCCTTCGGGCGGTCGGACGATTGATCTTCACTCGTTTTTTATGCTCCAGTGTTATGACCCTTGCTCGCCTGCAACGCACGATTCGCCATCCGATCGCCGTCTTCGGCTTCGGCTATTGGAGTGGCATCGATGTGCGGGTTGAATTTCGACCGGCACCTGTCGGGACCGGTATCACTTTTGTGCGAGACGATCTAGGCCCGCTGGCACGGATCCCCGCCCGATGTGAATATCGCATCGAGATTCCTCGTCGCACATGTCTGAGAAAAGGTCAAGCGCAAGTAGATATGGTAGAACACATCCTCGCCGCACTGGCAGGAATGCAAATCGACAATTGTGAAATTGGTGTCGATCAGTGTGAAATGCCTGGATGCGATGGTTCTGCTATGGCGTTTGTTGCTGCTTTGGAAACGGTTGGTTCAGTGCCTCAAGAAGCAGAGGTTCGGCAGCTTGTGGTCACAGAGCCACTTCGGCTGACAGATGGGGAATGCTGGATTGAAGCCCTACCTTCACATAATAACTCCTTCGAATTGCAATACACGCTCGATTATCCTCGTGATGCTGCGATCGGCTTTCAGCAATTCTCGGTGGAAGTCACTCCGGACCGATTCTTCCAAGAGATCGCACCCTGCAGGACTTTCATACTCAAGAGAGAAGCTGATGAATTGCTGAAAAAGGGATTGTGCCAACGCGTCGATTCGCACGATTTGCTGATTTATGGTGAAGATGGCCCCATGCAGAACGTGTTGCGATTTCCTGACGAATGTGTTCGTCACAAAGCATTGGATGTGATAGGTGACATGGCACTAACGGGCCACGAAATCGTAGGAGCTATCGCTGCTTACCGGAGTGGACATCGGCTCAATGCCAGATTCGCACAAGAATTGTCCAAACGTTTTTCCCCGGCCTTGTTGAAGGCTTCCGCATAAATAGCTGGGTACAGCACATAGCGAACAAAACACCAAGTTGACTGACGAGAATCGAGCAATGGCAATCAGTATCGCTGCAAATGCCTGGATTGACCCCAGAGCTGAGATCGACAAGGAAGTCGAGATCGGTCCGTTTTGCACCATCGGATCAGGTGCGAAGATTGGCCGTGGCTCGCGTCTGCTCAACAATGTCACCATCATGGGAAACGTCACCATTGGCCGAAATAATCTGCTCTATCCCAACGTTGTCCTGGGAGCCGAACCGCAAGATGTCAGTTACACCGGTGGAGACACTTGCGTTGAGATAGGCAACGGGAATACCTTCCGCGAAGGTGTAACCGTCAATAGGGGCACCGTCAAAGAAGACGGGATCACCCGCATCGGCAACAACAACTTCCTGATGGGAAACGTGCACGTTGCCCACGATTGCAAGCTCGGCGACAATATTATCATCGCCAACGGCACTTTGCTTGCTGGTCATGTTCATGTGCAGGATTATGCGTCCATCTCGGGTGGTTGTGCAGTGCATCACTTTGTCACCGTAGGCAGCTATAGTTTCCTGGCCGGGCTCAGTCGCGCATTGCACGATGTACCGCCTTACATGCTGGCCGAAGGAATTGCCGCCCATCCTCGCTGCATCAACATCGTGGCACTCAAACGGCGAAACTTCTCTCCCGAAGCGATTGATAGCCTCGCCGCGGCCCATCGATTGCTCTATCGGTCGAAGGTCGGTTTAACGCACGCGCGAGAAATTCTCTGCTCAAACAAGCAAGACACGCCGGAAGTGCAAAGATTGCTGAGCTTCATAGAGTGTCAGCAGGAAGGCAAGCATGGCAGGGGTCGGGAAGTGAGGAGAGCCGCGTGACTCGTCTTAGACTGGCTGTTGTGGGGGCCGGCCACCTGGGCCGTTTTCATGCTCGAATTGCTGCCAATTTGCCTGATGCACGTCTGGTGGCGGTGGTCGACCCTATCGCGGACGCGCGAAACCAGTTGGCTGCCGAGACCGGCTCCAAACCGCTCGAACATTTTCAGGACCTCTTTGGCATGGCCGACGCGGTGATCCTCGCCACGCCGACCGAATCGCACTACAAAATCGCCCGTGAGCTGCTCACAGGGGGGATTCATGTGTTGGTCGAAAAGCCTGTTACCACGACCGTTGCCGAGGCAGATGAACTCGTGCAACTCGCCCAGCGGCAGCAACTCACGCTGCAAGTCGGTCATATCGAACGCTTCAATCCTGCCCTGACCGCAGTCAGAGATCGACTCCGCGAACCGAAATACATCACGGCCCGTCGGCTCAGCCCTTACTCATTCCGATCCACCGACATCGGTGTCGTGCACGACCTGATGATTCACGATATCGATGCCGTATTGAGCCTGGTGAAGTCTCCGATCACTCGGGTGGATGCCGTGGGGATTTCCGTTCTCGGGAACTCGGAAGATATGGTTGATGCTCGGTTGCATTTCTCTTCGGGGTGCATTGCCAACCTGACCGCTTCGCGGGTGAGTTTCGTAGCCGAGCGCACGATGCAGGTATTCACCGACGAATGCTGTGCGACCCTTGATCTGGGGTCGAGAAAAGCCAGTCTTGTTTCGCCCACCCACGAGATTCTCTCGCGACAGTTCCAGGTCGACACCCTTTCGACTGACCAGAAGGCGATGCTTCGCGAGCAGATGTTTGCTGAGTTGCTGGTCAAGAGCGAGGTGACGGTCGAAGATGCCAACGCGATGCAGCTCGAGCAACTCGACTTTGCTCGTGCGATCCGCACCAGCACCGATCCGCAAGTCACGGGCGTCGATGGTCGCGATGCCCTGGCGGTCGCGGAGTTGATTCTGCAAAAGGTCGCAGCCCACCAATGGGACGGGATTGCCGGACGCCGCCAAGGTCCTCTGGCACAGCCCTATTTCGAGTCTGTGTTGGAAGCCGACGACTTCTGGTCGGAAGAAGACACGGTCATCTTGCGCCGCAAGGCGGGCTGATTCTCAGTCAGGCCCGGATTGCAACCAGTATCGAATCTTCACCCAGCTACACGTGCGCTGGGTGGAATCCAGTGACAATTGTTCACTAGAGCGGCGTAAGTAGTTTATGCGTAGGAATTTATGCAGGGTGAGTCCTATTCGCAGATAGATGTTGCCTGTCAAATTCCGCGCATCACGGAGTTAAGTCGCGAGCGTTTCTTGCTAACCGATTTGCAAATGGGGTAAAATCGGTCCTGTAACCTCTTCTGCAGCAACGAGTTGTGAAATACCCACCAAGGGTTTCTGGCGATTTGTGGCAAATTCCTGTCACAGGTGGCCGCCAAACCGTGGGTATATCTTTAGAGGGAGGGCATCGTGCCGGACCAGCTCAACGATTCCGCCGAGACCCAAAGACTTCTCATGCGTATTCGGGAAGGCGAGCGCGAGGCGTTCAACGAATTGTTCGCACGCTACCGAGACCGCCTGCGAAAGGCTGTCGAGCTTCGACTGGACCCACAATTAAAAGCTCGGATCGATGCTTCCGATATCGTGCAAGAGGCCCAGATGCAGGCCTATCGCCGACTGGACGATTATCTGGCACGTGAGCCGATGCCCTTTGGCCTTTGGTTGCGTAAAACCGCTCAACAGCACCTCTACAACCAGCGACGCAATCACGTTGAAGCGATGAAGCGCACCGTGCGATGCGAACAAGCGCTGCCCGAACAATCCTCTCTGCTGATTGCCCAGCAGTTCCTCCAGCGGGGCATGTCTGCAAGCAAGCGATTCACCAAGGCCGAGCAGCGGAGAGTTGTCATCGAAGCCGTGGCAAATCTAGTGGATCTGGACCGTGAAATCCTGCTCATGCGGAACGTCGAGGGATTGTCCCACCGCGAGATTGCCCACGTGCTGGGCATGAACTACGACTCGGTCCGTAAACGTTACGGCAGGGCCCTGTTGAAGCTCGAGCAACTGTTGGCCGAACGGGGCATCTCGGAGTCAGACCTATGAACATTGCTACTGAGACAGCGACGAACCTGGAAGAGCTTGTCTCGGAAGTAGCCGACCGCTTTACCGCAGAAGTAGCACAAGGCCTTTCGCCGAGCATCGACGCATATGCCGAGGCGCATCCCGAGATTGCCGGCATTATTCGCCAGGTGTTTCCCGCGTTGGCCCTGCTGGATTGTTCCCAGGGTGCAATTCAACCTTCGGGCACCAAGGACGGTGGGGTTACCGGCCAACTCGGTGACTTCCGCATCCTGCAGGAAATCGGCCGGGGCGGGATGGGGGTCGTCTACGAGGCTGAACAGATCTCGATTGGCCGGCGCGTCGCGCTCAAGGTATTGCCATTTGCGGCGATGCTCGATCGAGCGCAGCTCAACCGTTTCAAGAACGAAGCCCGCGCGGCGGGAACGCTTGATCATCCGAACATTGTCGCTGTGCACTCGGTCGGCACGGAGCGAGGCGTGCACTACTACGCGATGCAGCTGGTCGAAGGGCAGAGCCTGGCGGAGGTGATTGCGGAGAGGAAAGGGGACGGGGAGCAAAGAATAGGGGACGGGGGACGGGGGACAGGGGACGGGGAAGATGCGACCGTTGAATTCCATGCTCATACCCCCAATTCCGCTCGTAGATTATCCGCCGTGGCAGACAATCCGAATTCCGCATTAAAGAATTCTCCCTGTACCCCGTCCCCCGTCCCCTGTCCCCCCACTGATTTTCCTCCCGTCGCCGCTCTCTCCACCGTTCCCGAGTCCAACACCCAGGAATATTTCCGTACGGTTGCCCAGCTCGGCATCCAGGCCGCCGAGGCGCTTGATCACGCCCATCAGAACGGCATCGTCCACCGGGATGTGAAACCGGGGAATCTCTTGGTCGAAAGTAGCCATCTCGCTCCGCGAGATGAATTGCGAACCAGAGTTAGTGGCAAGACCGAATCGCATCACGCGGAGCGTGATCCCAGCACTCCCAAGCTGTACGTCACCGACTTCGGCCTGGCGCGGATCGAGGCCGACGCCGGGATGACGATGACCGGCGACCTGTTGGGCACCATGCGCTACATGAGCCCCGAGCAGGCGCTGGCCAAGCGGGTGGTGATCGATCATCGCACGGATGTCTATTCGCTGGGTGCCACGCTCTATGAACTGTTGGCCTTGCAGCCGGCTTACCACGGCCATGATCGCCAGGAACTCTTAAAACAGATTGCGTTTGAAGATCCCCAGCGTTTGCGACAGCTCAATGCTCGCATCCCGGTCGACCTGGAGACGATCGTCGCCAAGGCGATGGAGAAGAATCCGACCGACCGCTACGCAACGGCCCAGGAATTGTCCGATGACCTAGGCCGATTCCTGAGCAACGAACCGATTCACGCCAAACCGCCGACGACGGGCAAACGCCTCGCGAAATGGGCCTCGCGGAATCGCCCGCAGGTTATTGGCATGGTGCTGGCGTTTGCTGCGGCCTTGGCGCTTGGCGGCGCCTATGCGTGGTCTCAGCATCAACGAACATTGCACTTAGAATCTGACGTTCGTGAGTCATTAGCAGCCGCACGCGCCTTCTTGCAAACGAAAGATTATCAAGCCGCCCAAGAACGGATCACACTGGCACAGGTTGTGTTCGACGAATCAGGCAGAGGCGATGCCGAACTTGATGCTGACATAATCGCCATGTCACGGGAAGTCAAATACCAGCTTGAGGCGAAGCGCAAGTTCGATAAGTTCCAACAGCTTAAGCGGGGAATCGGAAAGGACGTTCACCAAGATTGGCGGAAAGCGCTCGATCTCTATCAGATTCTTAAACCAGGCAATATTGCAGATATTCCGGAATTCCAGGGCCTCGAAGAAGCTGTACAACAAGCGCTCCGGGAAGATATCGCCGAATTGCTTTTCCGATTAGCCAATGACCAACGCGGTAGGTTCCTCAAGCCAGATGCCGACAAAGCCGCCTGCCGACGAGCCGTTGATTACTTACGACGCATCAAAGACGTGTTGGGGCCAACAAGAGGCGCTCTGTTGCATATGGGCCTTTTTTGGCGAGTTTTGGGCGAAGACAATGTGGCCCAGGAGCTTGAAAAACGCGCATCTGAGATCGAGCCTAAGTCGGCCGTTGACTACTACATGCTCGGATGGCTGCCAAATCTATCCACACGGAAACGACTCGACTATTTCTATGGCGCGTTGAACCTCAGGCCTGACCATTCGCCGTCTATCGATCACGTATGCTTGATACATATGGCGCACTCTGAGTGGACGGCTGCTGAGGCGATTCTGACCGGCCATATCGCACTCAATCCTGACCATTGGCAGAACTACGGATTTCGCGGCCAGGCGAGGATAGCCCAAGGTAAGTTGGATTTAGCCGAAATGGATTTCCTCAAGGGAATAGAAAACAGACCTGACAGCTATAATCCCCGTTTAACGTATGCTTCGTTCCTAGTGCAGAAGGGCGACTTCGCCGAAGCGCTTGCCAGCTACAACAAGTCCCTGGAAATGAATCCTTCCAGCGATTGGGCGCTGTGTTGTCGAGGCCACCTTTACCAAGGATTGGGCGATCATGATAAGGCTGTCAGCGATTTTACGACGGTCCTCGACGAAAAACTTTCGCAAGTGGATTCGCCGGAAGGATGGGATTTTGTTTTCTGGTTCGTCGACAGGGCATTTGCTTACGCAGATTCTGGGCAGAAAGTTCTAGCAAGCCAAGATATTGAGAAGGCGATTTCGATACATAGCTCGACCCCTCGCGCACAACGCTATCTAGCCTGGTTTCTGGCTACCAGTCCCGATCAATCGCTTCGCAATCCTGAGCTGGCTCTGTCATTGGCCCAAGATGCCCTCCGGCAGGCAAGGGTGTCAGGCACTCTGGAAACGCCCAAAGGCGCTGAGTACTGGCTAACTCTCGGGGTGGCCCAATACCGGACGGGGGACTGGGCTGGCGCCGCGGCATCGTTTGATAAAGCGAGAGACCTCGACAAGTACAAGCTCGATTTAAAGGCCTACGGCTACTTCGCCGCCATGACCCAGTGGCAGTTGGGCAGCCAAGACGAATCCGGTCGGTGGTTTGACCAAGCAGAGAATGCCGAGTATCGGCGCGTCAACGATTGGCGTTCCAGATATGCCGGTCAATGGCAGATTCCGGACTTTCGCCATGAAGCCGCTGAACTGCTTGGCATTGACGCTGCCGATCCTGGACCGACCGAAGCAAGTTCAGGCATAAACAGCAAAGAAAGCGAAGACTAATCGACTTGCCGGACACGACAAGTCGCTAAGAGCTGAAGGCTAGTCGCTGACAGCTCGCATAAAAACCGACCGGTGACCAGCCGCTGACAGGCAAACCGCTCACTGGTCATGGATCCCCCAGGCGCTCGCGTTGCGCGCCTGGCGAATTATTTCCTTAGCAAAAAGGAGAAAGCCATGATGTCTCGATTCTTCGTTACCTGCGTCTGTACGTTGGTGATAGTCGCCGGTGCCGCCCACACCTGGGCGATTGATTTTCTTGCGCCGGCACACTTAGACCTTAGTGGAACACGCATGGGTGTTGTCACCGGAAAGCCAGTTGAGCCGCAAGTCCAGTGCGCACTCGGAATCGTAGGTGGCACGAATATGGTGTTCCTGCAACATGGGCAGCAACCCCTCAATGGGGATGTCATCTTCTTCGACGGTGCACTGCCGGCTGGAGCAAAACTTGTGAACGTACTGCTTCTTTCTAACTTTTTCTGTACCGGCAGCAATGGCCTGATCTACGATCTGTACCGGGCGGACGTCGTCAACTCGCCCAATCAGGCGACGGTGCTGTTTGAAGTCGATCCAGGAATCGCCATCGCCACGGACGAACGAGGGGTCGTCACGGGCAATGTGGCCCAAGACGGTTCGCACAAAGTGGTCTTTGTGAGGAAAGGGGAACCGAACATGTCGGTATGGGTGACCTTCGATATGGAAATGGAAATGGGCGATTTCCTGACCGACATTGAGCAGATTTACGCCGACGAGTGGGGAACCATCTTCGTCGGTACGATCGAGTATTGACGTTGTAACCGCATGCCAGTCGATCGACCCCGCGGTCGTTCCCTGGTAGCAATGCCGAAAATAACCGGCCGGTGAGTATCCGCTGACAGGCAAACCACTCACCGGCCCTGCATCCCCCAGGCGCTCGTTGTGCGCCCGGGATTAAGCTAACTCTATTTTAACACGCTGTGGCGTGGAGAGGAGTACCAAGATGTTCGCCAAACCATTAATTCGCCTGTTTCAGCCGCTTCCCAAGGGTCGAACACGAAAGAGAGCGCAAGAGGGATGGCCTCTTGCAACACTGTTCAACATTCACATGGTAAATCAAAGGTAGCAATTATGTGTCGCTCAAGCATATTAACATTGTGGATTCTACCGCTGTTATGTTCTTTCTGCCTCGTTGCGAGCACTAAGGCTGCCAAGATTGCCTTAGACAACATTGCTTCGGGAGACGCCTGGCAGGGTAATCCTCTAAGTATTAACAATTTCGCCATCGGGCCGGGTAACAATCGACTGCTGGTTGTCGCCGTGGCAGGAGAGGCATATGCCGAGGTGACCTCAGTAACTTACGGCGGCGCACCCCTGACACTGATACCAGGCGCTGTTGCTGATTCTACGCCCTCGAGAAGTGAGCTTTGGTATCTGCTCAATCCTGCTGTGGGAACAGCAAATATTCAAATTAATTTGTCTGACACACCACGCGGAATAGTCTTTGGAGCCATGTCCGCATTCAATGTGAGTCAACAACCTGCAGAAGTGTCTGCCGGAACCACTGGAAACAGCACCAGCTTGACAACATTGACTGATTATACTTGGGTGTTTGACACTGCAAATCGTGCTTCACAGGGCCCATTGACACCATCTCCTGCTGGGTTGCCCTTTGGAATGATCGAGCACTGGGATCGCCAAGGTGGGAGTGCAGGTAATAATGTGACCTCCAGTGCAGCCAGCACACGGTTGGTGCCGACAGCGGGCATGATCACTAATACTTGGAGCCCAGCTGATACACATGTATTGGCTGCCTTTGCACCTGTTCCATCCCTGAGGTGGAATGACCCTGCAGGGGGTTTTTTTTCGGATAGTACAAAATGGGATGTCGATCTTGGAACTCCCGCAGCGGCCAATCGCGTACCCGAGATATTTGACGAGGCAGTCTTCGATCTAAATACTGGGCCTTCAGGGTACACGTTAACCTTCGACAACAATCACATAAATTCTCAGTTGATCGTTCGCAACGACACAGTGATTCTCGACCTGGCTGGTTTCACTTATACACTTTCAGAGCCAAATCAAAATGATCGCCTTGATACAACCGAAGTAATTCTCGGGGAAAACCTAGGAGAAACCGCAGTACTTACCGTTGTGAACGGGACGCTGAATGTGCCCCATATATCGTCACTGATTTCGATCGGAGAAGATGGAGAAGGTACACTCAACGTGCCGACTGGTGGGATGGTCGACGTTAGTGGCACGCTGAGAGTGGGTGGGACGGGTGGCACCCTCAACCTTGACGGTGGTAATATCACGACCGGTGTTTTCGAGGTCATGAAGCCTGAAGATTTCAACTGGTCAACAGGTACGTTGACCATCTCAAATAGCACGTTATATATCGACAACACGTCCGTTTCAGCGCCACTGGGAAATGATGTCGCCATTCAAACTGGACAATCGCTCGTTGTTGATGTTTTCGGTATCCCGCGGGACTTAGTAATCGGACAGGACGGGGTTGGAAACCTCGACGTGGTAGCAGGCGGAACCGTTGCCGTGGGCGAGCTTGTTATAGGAGAGAATCTATTAAGCGATGGATCACTTCTCCTTACCGGAGCAAACTCGCAGGTCACTGTGGAATCACCTCCCACTGGACCTCCGATTGGCACGATCATAGGTGAAAATGGTAATGCAGATGTTGTCATCAAAGGTGGAGGAATGCTGCAAAGTTGGCATGATGCAGCGATTGCCAGCGAGTTTCCATCAGTTGCCAACGTTACAGTCGGTGATCCCGGCGATCTGTTGCAGTCCAGTTGGCAGGTGGGAGACCCATTATCGCCCGGCAACGAATCGTTGTATGTGGGCGGCTCTGACCAGGGACCAGGTGGAACAGGCACGTTGACAGTCTTACCAGAGGGCTCTGTCCACGTAAATGATTTGCTGTTCATCTATCCTGGCTCTGGCACTGTTGTCTTGGAAGGAGGAACGATTACAACAAGCCGACTTTGGAATCAGGATGGTGAGTGTGGTACGGGAGGCAGTTGTGCATTCCAATGGGGGTCTGGAACTTTAGCAATCAGCACCCCCGTCATCGTAGGACCCGATTTTTTTAACTCCAGTCCATTTGGTCAGAATCTTATTATAGACTCGGGACGCATTCTAGAGGCAGGAACGGTGCTTGAGTTGGGAGATGCTACAGCGCCGGGATTCCTCACGGTGGGCAGTGACGGAATCGTTTCCGTGGAAGATCTGCTATCCATCTCTGCCAAGCTGGGCTCCTCTGGCAGCACCCTCACCGTTAGCGGTGTTACAGCCACCTTATCAGCGAACGATATCTACATTGGTCACCAGGCATCAGGAAGCTTAGTCATTGAAAATGGAGGCATCGTGACTGTTGACCACGATGTCGTTGTTGCGTTTGCCGTAGGTAGCGCGGCGACCGTTAGAGGCTCAGGCTCCCAGTTGAATGTTACCAGTGATATTGTCGTGGGAGGTTTTGCCGGTGGTCAGTTGACGATCCAGCAGGGCGGAGTCGTGAACGCCACCAGGGGTGGAGCGGATGGGAGCACAGTCGTAGTCACCGATGCCAACTCCAGCTGGAACTTGGCGGATTTGCTTCAGTTGACCAGCGCTAATGGCCCTTCATTTCTCCTCATTCAAAATAATGGATTGGTGAGTGTGGGACAGGATTTTTCAATTTTTTCGGGTGGCACAGCGTCGATCTCATCAGGCTCTCTAAAGTTTGCCGACATTGTAGTTCATCCTAACGGACAGCTCAATTTTGTTTCGGGAATCCTGCACGACACGACCTCACTTACGCTGTCGAACGGCGACGGCCTAGATGACGCACGCAACTTGATCTCGGGTAGACATTTGATCGTTGATAGTACTACGACCGTAGACGCTGCAACACTTACGATTGACGGTGGAAAACTTACGACCGACTCACTCGTGACAGCCAATAATGGTATTGTCACTTTGGTGACAGGCACAGTAGAAATTGTGGGTGTCAATGGCTTCACAATAGGTTCTGGGGGAGGGTTAGGCGAGCAGCTTTTCCTGGAGCTAGGAGCAACACTTCACGTAAATGAAACCACGTTTATAGCTTCAGATGGATTGCTTCGGCTTGAGGATGGATCACTAATTACTTCCCAGTTGGACAACTCGGCCGGCGGTAATTTTCGATGGAATAGTGGTTCGTTTCAGCTGACTGGTGGAACCACAAGCCTTGATCTAACGATTCCTCCGCTGGGTCAACTCATTGCCACAGGATCTATCAATGGGAAGATAAAGGGTGTCTTAGGTTCTCAAATCATTGCCACAGGACCACTCTCCCTGGGCAATTCTTCCCTGGTTGACGGATTTTCCATCGCCGGTGATTTAGACGTCAATGATCAAATCGTAACCCTGCTGGACGCAAACGATGCGGTGCTAACCTCTACGTCATTCGTCTCCGTGGGAGGGGATGGTCCTGGAGTCCTAATTGCTGCCAATGGCCTGACACTTGATTTCGGAGGTAACATCACCGGTTTTGGGACGGTGGACACTCCCAACAATTCTGCGACTCCTCTGATCAATAACGGTCATATCACGGGTGCTAGTTTAGGAGAGCCTGTCACACTCACCGGATATGTGAAAGGAGTGGGGACGCAAGACAATGTGGTTATCACAGGCACTGATGCGCCAGGTTTTAGTACTGCCAGGGTGAACCGAGGAAGCGTGACCTACGATGGAACGCTAGAAATTGAAATTGGCGGCACGTCGCCCGGCAGCGGGTACGATCAACTCAACCATATTTTGGGCGCGGGCATCGTCGAATTGGGCGGCTTGCTCGATGTTCATTTAATAAATGGTTTCGTTCCTTCACCAGGAGATGTGTTTGAAATCCTAACGGCAAGCGGAGGGATCAATGGGACATTCGATCAAGAATTGCTACCAGACCTCGGTTCCTCTCTCGCTTTCAGCGTCCAGTACGAGCTTAATAGCATTTCTCTCGCCGTCACCTCGATTTTGTCTGGAGACTTTGACTTCGACGGTGACGTCGATGGCCGCGATTTCCTGATCTGGCAACGTGGGGGTTCGCCGAATCCACTGGACTCGTCTGACTTGGACAATTGGAAATCTACGTATGGTCTGTCGACGCTCAGTGCTTCAAGTGCCGCGGTGCCGGAACCAAACTTTTCTACATTGGTATTGCTGGTTGTGGTGATGATTCTGATCGCCTGCGCTCGCTGCTCAGAGCCGTGTTTCGCCCGAGCTGCAGGATGGGTGCAAGCACCCATCCTACATCTGCGTTTGAAACTGATTTGGCTATGCTTGGTCACGAGTGTGTGACCAGGGTATCAGCCACGGATTAACACGGACGAAACACGGATCAGATGAGACTGGATTTAATCCGTGAAAATCAGTGTAGATCCGTGGCACATGAATTTAGGCTGTAGCTTGGTACTCGCACCCATCTTACCTCACTATGTAGCTGCAGCCCCCGCTACTCCCGACGCGTCGGATCTTCGAGGTGAATCGCGGTTCGCGGAGCACGTCAGCCCTTCATGATCGTGGCTAGTTGCTCATCGTTGATGACGGGAGTTAATTGGAAATTGAGAAGATCACTCCAGTCGCGCATGTATGTGGATACTGCCATTAAATCGGTGCTTTCGATCAACACGAATCCGCGGCGATCACTTACGCTGTGCCATCTTCCGAGCAGTTTCACCCCTTCGGGAGGAGCAGCGCCGGTCTCCAAAAAACGCGCCTCTGCTGCCGCTCGCTGAGGGATTTCGATTGCGTAAGTGACCATGAATTGCATGAGAAGAACTTTCTGTTAGGAGAAAAGAATATCTATCAGTAATCACCGAAAGAGTTGTGCGATTTGCCGAACATTTTCCTAGTTTATAAGACTTTGGGTGTGGTGGTACCCCCTAAAACTCCAGGCGCTAACGCTTCTGGACGCGCCAGGGATGCTCCAGGCGCTAACGCTTCTGGCTCGCCCAAAATGCTCCAGGCGCTAACGCTTCTGGATGCGCCGGTAAAGTTCTTGACGGCTGTTAGGTTGTGGGACTAGGGTCTGGCGACCAGATGACTAATGGGCTGGGCTGTTTGTGAAGCACATAGTTTATCGCACAATCGAACGCGGATGCTGTTGATAGCTTGCGGACTGAGCCTTTTGTGGTCCACCACGTATTTGAAGCGGGTTTACCATAGCTGCGATTGAGCACTCGACTGCCGTAGGCCTTGAAGTCGGCCAGGACACGATCGGGGTTGGGATCGCCGGGGACGGTGACGATGATATGGAAATGGTTCTGCATGATAGAAACGGCGTGCAGGGTGCGGCCACGATAATTTGCCGTCTCTTGAAATTGAACTAGTAAGGCCTTGGCCTGCAAAAGCGTGAGATAAATAGGAGGACCCTTCATCGCCCTCAGAGCACTTCGATGGATCCCTGGCAAGTGACCCTCCCAAGGCTCTCCCGGCCGGTCATGCTCGAATCGCGTTAAAGTGACCGCATCGTACTTGCGCCGATCTCGCACGGAGGTGACTGAGCCACGCTTGTTGCCGGGAAGCCACGTGCCGAAAGTCGTGTTCGTGAGAAGCCAGTGACGCATGGCGTGTAGGGTACACAAATGGTGTACATGCGTCAATTACATGAATTGGCGAGCCAGAAGCGTAAGCGCCTGGAGTATTCACAACAGACTCCAGGCGCTAACGCTTCTGGACGCGCCAGGGATACTCCAGGCGCTAACGCTTCTGGATGTGCCAGGGATACTCCAGGCGCTTACGCTTCTGGACGCGCCAGAGAGTTACTTCACCAGCGCTTGCGCGCCGCCGATTACTTTTTCCCAGTCGAAGGCGGGGCCGGGGTCGGTTTTGTTTTTTTGGACGTGGTAGTGGCCGATCACGCCTTGGAAGTCTTGCCACTGTTGGTCGGTCAAGACATGCGGGATGAGATTGCCCTGCTCGTCCTGCGGGTAGGTGAGCTTAATCTTGGGAAACACTTTCGAGAGGGTGGCGGTGAGTTTGATCAGCGAGTCGTATTGCTCGGGAGTGAAGTCGTATTGATAAAGCTCCTGGCCCTGGATGGTGCCCTTGATCAGTTCCTGGCGGGCGGGTTTGCCGTAGAAGGGTTTGGTCCGCACACCGATATGGCTCACGGTGCGGGGCGGGCGAAGATGCACCACGCCTTCTTCGTCGGTGACGTACCACTTGTCGAGCACCGTGTGGGGATCGGGATAAGCGCCGATGCTGGCGATTTCGACGCCGACCGAGCGGGAATTAGAAATTGTCGCGTGCCAGGCGCGTTCCTTGAGATCGAGCGTCTGGTAGATCGTGCCGTCGATGTCGAGCATAAAATGCACGCTCAATCCACGGCTATCGTGCAAGACTTGAAAGCATCGCTCGCTGGTGCCACAGACGTCGTAGTGCATCACGAACTGATCGACGACGTCCTGCAGCAGAGGCAACGTCCAACCCCCACCGCGGACCTGTTCGAGTTGCTCGGGGGTCAATTTGTCCTGACGGATGCCGTAGCGATTGGGGGTGTCGAGGTTCACCTCAGCGCGCGTGGCATCCCATTCGGCCTTTTCCAGCGGCGCGAATCGGCGCTCAACACGATAGGCATCGTACCCACCGGGATCCATCCACAGCACGACGGGAGCCGTGGTGTGGAAGAACTGACCACAGACGACGATCTCGTCGCCGGTACGGGCGTTAGGTTGGCCGATTTCGGTGGCGTATGTTGCGAAGGAGAAGAGTGGAATCAAACAAACGGCAAAATAGATTTGCATGTGTGCGGTTTTCACGGCGTTAGAACTCGCATCGGGTTCGATTGTTAGAAGTAAGAGCTTCTATGATTTTAGCGGATTCTTATTGAGATGCGACTATCGAATGCGCAGGGATTTTTCATCTGGGCGCAGCTGAGGAAAACCAAACCAATGAGGACGCATAGGACCACGGAGGCAACAATGAAGTATCTCTCGCAAAGGCGCGAAGGCGCAAAGTAGGTTGAAAGAGGGATCTTCTTTGCGCCTTCGCGCCTTTGCGAGGAATTTGTCTTCGTTTATTAAGCCAAGTCGCGGTCTTCGAAGAATAAGAGGGCCAACAGCATCGCTGCAGCGCAGTAGAGTAGACTGTAGACAAGAGCCAACAACAGATACTCCGTGGGGACTGCCGACGCGCCGGCAATGGCCCCTTCGATTTCGTAGTGGTCGAGCACCGGGAGGACAATGGAAATCAACCTCCCAATGAACTTGACGAACACGATCTCGCCCGCCGAGGATTTTACGATCAACGGGCCGAGATGGCCGAGTACGTAGATCGAGCCACAAATCACCAGGTTGGGGAGCATGGCCAATCGCGTCGAGATTGCCACGCTGATCGCTGCCATTACCACGGCTTCGTAAAAAGCCAGGACCAGCCCGGGGATGATCCGCACCACTTCGACAAAACAGTCAGTCCAAATGGGCGTCGTCTTGGCCGACTCGCGGGCATCGTAGACGACTTTATAGGAAACAGTCAGGAGGAAAATCGTGCCGAGGATCAGGAACATGAGCAGGATCGGCCAGACGATGCCAAGAAACTTGCCCAAGATAAACTGACGCCGACTCACGGGTTTGGAAAGCACAGTGAGCGCGGTGCGGCCTTCGACTTCGTCGGCGACCGAGACGCTGGCTGTCCAGAGGGCAAAGATAATGGCCAAGACCTTGATCGTTGCCATGCCAGAAGTCTTGAGCATTTTGACATCTTCGCCAAAGGTGTTGTAAGGCACATAGACATAAAGCAAGAGTGCCGCAATGCCGATCAGCGTCAGCAGCAAGAATAGCGGCTGGGAAATAGCTTCCTTGGAGGTAGCCGATGCGATGATCGAAGCCTTGGGGGCGAGCAGGTTGATCAGCAGATAGCCCAGGTAAAGCCCAATCACGCTCCACGCAGCGATAGGCAAATAATGGATTTCGGGCATTGCCACGTCGGTGGTAAAGATTGCTGTCACCTTGCTCGGCAGATCCGTCTCGTTGGTGAGATAAATCGTTTCGACGTCTTCTTCAAATCCACGGGGAGAGCTGCTGCCGGGAGACCATTGATAGAGTTGATTTCCTTCGACGAGCAGCACAGGTTCGACGTAACCCTTCCCTTTTTCAATATTCACAGCCAAATCCTGCTCGCTGTCGATCGAATAGCTTTGCAGCTCTTCTGGTCGGAAGGAGAGGTGTATTGGATAGTCGGGCGTGTTGGCAGGAATAGTTTCGGTGACTTCCACGACGCCGACGTCGCCAAGCCTTTTGAGCGAATCGATCACCTCACTCGGATTCATTGTAGGGCTTGCCAACAGGGCCAAGATTCCTAAGGCAGCAAGTGTATAGGTGATCGGCAATAAGATTTCCTCACGAACGGTGTTCCCCACCGCGGCTCCGGCCCGCCGATTCACCAGATAGAGAATTCCCCACAAGACGAGCAGTACAAGCAGCCCAGCTGTGGTACCGAGTGAGAGAAGCCAGATAGGTTTGAGCCAGATGGGAAGGTTGGACATGGGTGTGAGTGGTGGGTGGTTTGTGGTTGGTGGTTTGTGGTTGGTGGTGGGTGGTGCGTTGATGGACCACTCACTTATTGATTTTAATGGCGGATGCGGAAAGCGTGGAATTCACCCGTGGGGGGGCGGCGGTCGACAGCAGTGCTACGAATGCAATTGCTCAGTCGCTGGCTGACTTCCTGCAAAAAGGCTTCCAATTCTGCAGCAGTTCCTTCGGCAATCAGTTCCACCCGGCCATCGGGGAGGTTTTGCACGAAACCCGTGACAGCATGTTTGCTAGCGATTCTTTTAGTCGTGTAGCGGAATCCTACTCCTTGGACACGGCCGGAATAGAAAACCTGGCATCGCTGGTGGCCTGTTCCTCCCATTTCGATGTTTCTAAAGGTTCCACGCAATTTGGTTTACATAAGTTATCCAATATAGCTAGCAAGGAGGAGGACTTCCAGGCGGCTTCCGGCGTGATTGTCACACAGGAGGAAATGTGGAAGAGAATTTTCGGGAAATGTTTCCCCTGACAACCTTGACCCCCAAAGTCGCTTCTCGTAGCCTCTGCCGACCATGGTGTTCAAAAAACTTCTTCAAAGCGTCAAACAACTTCCAGCGAGCCGAAGCATTCATTGCTTCGGGGCAATTTGGCTGCTAATGGCGAATTTAGCGATAGCGGCCGAAACTCCGCCAGCTACTCCCCAGCAAGGCCTGCTTGTGCTCACGAATGGGAGTATTCTGCAGGGAGTCATCAGTCGTGAAGGGGAGAAATATCGGATAATGTTGCCCAAGGGGGAGTTGCAGGTTCGCTCGACCGAAGTCGATTTTTTCTGCCACAATATGAGCGAAGCCTACGCGCACCGCCGTGAGCTGCGGCGCTTTGCCACCGCAGACGCTCACCTGGAGATGGTCCGCTGGTGTTTGCAGCATGGCTTACTGGATCACGCTCGAGCAGAGCTTGAAGAGGCTCGAGCTATGGAGCCTCACTTACCGCAACTTGACGTCTTATCACGACAAATCGATTACCTCGGCAGAGATAAAAGTCCGACGAACAAACCTCCTTCGACTGAGCCCGCAAGAACATCGCCTGAAGTTCCCACCACAGAATCAAGTGTGCGCAGTTCGGAGTTTCCCCAATGGGCGCGTGTTGAGTTTGTGCGGCGCATTCAACCCATGTTGATCCACAGCTGCGCGACGGGAGGTTGTCACTGCCCAGGCTCCAGCCAGAAGATGCAAGTGAATCGCGAGGCGCTCTCCGGCATTGGCAGCCCAGAACTGATCCAACAAAACTTGGAATCAGTGTTCCGTATGGTCGATCTGAGTGACCCTGAGGCGAGTCCACTGTTGACCCATGCGCTTGCCGTGCATGGCACGGTTCAGGGAGAGCATTCCGAGGCTTTCACTCCCCGTCAGGCTGCCATCATGCGGGCTTGGATTGCGCAGCTAACCGAAGATCAGTCCGAAAATTCGATTTCAACAAATGGCCCAACGATAGAAGCTACTCAAGAAGGCAAAGAGCTTGACATTCTGGCTGCAAAGCCAGTCCGCAACGGCGCAGAGTTAGACCGCTTCCAGGTGCGAGATCCGTTCGATCCTGATTTGTTCAATCGAAATCGTGATTCAACATCAAGTGAATCTTCAGAAGCCACTCGGTCTACTAAGGAGTCGGACTCTGATCTCCCACTTCAGGAAGTTCCGTAACGGACCCATACAGGGGAGGCTGGTACCCACCCGTCAAGACTGAGCCTGCCCGTCCATGGACGTGGGAATAGGGTCCATTGAGAACCGGTGGAACATTATCTGGGTAACTGCAACACATTTTGCAGCCAGCCAAGGCGAACAGCGCCAGCAGCGCAGCAGCGGATTTCATACGAAACATGGCGTTAGTTCCCCCCTATAAGCCATGGACCAAGGTACGCGCGCAGGGCGTACCAGAACGGGATGTCATTTAGAGCATCGACATTTTGGGGTGGGGGCGCTTAGTGGATTGAGAGGAGTGCTAGCAGGAAGAAAACCTGTTGGAGCCGTGAGATGCGTTGCATCATGGCTGCTGCCTCTGAACTTCGCTTAGCACTTCGTCCAGGCAAGCCACCATGAAATCGGCATCATCTTTGGTGATGCACATGGGGGGTTTGATGCGCAACGTGTTGCCAAAGAGGCCGCCCTTGCCGATGATCAGGCCGCGGTTTTTGCATTGCTCCATCACAGCAGCGGTTTCGGTGTTGGCGGGCTCTTTGGTTTTGCGATCGCGCACGAGTTCTACGCCAAGCATCAAACCCATGCCGCGAACTTCGCCGATGAGCGGCTGTTTTTCCTGCAGTTCCAAGAGGCGGTCTTTGAGGTGTGTGCCGACTTCCAAAGCATTCTGCTGGATGTTCTGCTCGTCGATCACCTCGAGTGTGGCCAGTCCCTGCGTCATGCTGATGGGATTGCCACCGAAGGTATTGAAGTGGATGCGGTTTTTCATCACCTCCGAGATGGGTTCGGTGGTGGTGAATGCACCAAGCGGTGCCCCGTTGCCAATTCCCTTTGCCATCGAGATGCCATCGGGTACCACGTCGTAATTCTGATGTGCCCAATAGTGATGTCCCGTGCGACCGAAGCCTCCCTGGACTTCGTCAGCAAAGCATAATCCACCGTGCTGGCGAACGATCTCGTAAACGACTTTAAAAAACTCTTTGGGAGGAGTCACCGTGCCGCCGACCCCTTGGATCGGCTCGCCGATGAAGCACGCAATTTCGCCGGGCGACTGATATTGGATGACGTTCTTCACATCGTAAGCACACTTGAGTTCGCACGACGGGTACTCAAGATCGTACGGACAACGATAGCAGTAGCCGGGGTTGGTGTGCAAAATGTTGAGTTGCGGGTTGGATTTAAACTTCCAGGTCCCATGGGCCGTGAGCCCCATGGGGATCGAAGTGCCACCGTGGTAGCCGTTGCGCAGTGCGACCACCGGTTCGTTGCCGGTGTATTCGCGGGCTGAGAGGATGGCGACTTCGTTCGCTTCGCTGCCGCTATTGGTGAAGTAGCTGCGCGAGAGTCCCGCGGGCATCTTGCTGGCAAGTTTCTCGGCAAACTGGGCGATAGCCGGGTGCAGGTAGATGGTGGTCGTGTGTTGGAGGCGGCCCGTCTGTTCGCGCACCTTTTCAATCACCTGGGGATGGCAGTGACCTACGCTTACAGTAACAATCCCTGCAAAACCATCGAGATAACGCCGCCCGGTTTCATCCCACAAGTACTGCATGTTGCCTTCGACGATCATCAAGGGCTCCTGATAATACGTCAGCACGCCTGGAGAAACATATTGGTGTCGTAGGGCGATGACCTCATCTCGCGAAGGACCTTGATAGGGAGTCGGGCTGTGGTCGCAGGCGGGGAGTTGAAGGCTGCTTTTACTGGCGCTCATTGCGTATTCTCAGCGAGGTAGAGAACGAGGGTTATAGATGTATTCTAATTCTAACGATTGCCATTGACCCTGCCCAGAACAATGAATTTACTGATGACATCCCTATTGTAGCCATTACCTTCCGGTGACGGCTATAAAGGCAAGATAGTAGTTTGCGGAAAACACTTAGGGATTCTTAATCTCAGTGATTGGAGAATTAATCGGATGGCCAGCCAATCAGAAACCATTCACGACGGCATTCACGAGCTTTCTCTCGATCTCTCCGCGTCTGCTTACTACAGCGAGGACATGGCGCCTGTGCCACGTTCCGGGCGTCGCTGGACGACCCGTGACATGGCCGGGCTGGCGATCGTCATGTCTGCTTGTCGTCCGATCTATATGCTCGCCTCGGGCATGATCTAAGGAGGGATGAATTGGTGGCAAGCGATCATCACGATTTTTCTCGGTAATGTGATCGTATTGATCCCCATGATCCTGAACGCTCACGCCGGCACGAAGTACGGCATACCGTTTCCGGTTTACTGCCGACCCTCGTTTGGCATTCTGGGTGCAAACGTTCCGGCCTTATTGCGAGCGCTGGTCGCGTGTGGATGGTTTGGCATTCAAGCCTGGATTGGCGGAGCAGCGATTTACCAAATCCTGGTGGCATTTGTGCCCGCTTGGGGCACGCTGGAGAATCTCCCGCTCATCGAGATCAATACCGCCGAAGTCGCCTGCTTTCTCTTGTTTTGGGCCATCAATATGTGGGTTATTTACATGGGCGTGGAATCAATTCGCGTATTACTGAACATCAAAGCGCCCTTGTTGATCGGTCTGGGTCTTGTGTTGCTAGGTTGGGCCTATTTCGAGGCCAATGGTTTTGGAACGATGCTCTCGAAACCGTCGGCTTTCGACATTGGTGGCCCGAAAGCTGGAAAGTTTTGGCCCTTTTTCTTCGCCTCGCTAACAGCCAATGTCGGTTTCTGGGCCACGTTGTCGCTCAACATCCCCGACTTTAGCCGCTATGCCCATTCACAACGCGATCAAGCACTGGGGCAGGCCTTGGGGCTCCCGACCACGATGGCACTTTTTTCATTCATCGGGATTGCTGTCACCGGAGCGACCGCTGTCATCTATGGTGAGACCATTTGGGACCCCGTGATCCTGCTCACGAAGTTTCAGAACCCCATCGTACTCGTCGTGGCGATGTTGGCCCTTTGCATTGCGACCCTCGCCACCAACATCGCCGCCAATGTAGTAAGCCCCGCTAATGACTTTGCCCATCTCTGGCCACGAATGATCTCTTTTCGCACCGGTGGCTTCATCACTGGGTTGATCGGCATACTGATGCAGCCCTGGAAACTAATTGCGGACCCCACGGGGTACATATTCCGCTGGTTGGTGGCGTACTCAGCACTGTTGGGAGCAGTCGGAGGTGTGTTACTCGCAGACTATCTCGTGTTGCGAAAAACACAACTCGATCTTGCGGGGCTTTACCGTCGCGAGGGACCGTATTGGTATCGTGGTGGTTTCAATCCTTTGGCGATCATTGCAATGCTTTTGGGCATTGCACCCTGTGTACCGGGCTTCCTGGCTGCGGTCTCCGACAAGTGGAAGGAGTCCGTCCCAGTGTTTTGGGCCGATCTCTACCATTACGCCTGGTTTATCAGTTTTGGTGTCTCGTTTGTGGCGTACTTGGTTTTGATGAAGCTGCGACCTGCAAAATCAAACTAGCGCTGACTTCACCCCGCCACGATTTCGTCATAGCTATCGGGCCGACGGTCGCGGAAGAATTGCCAAGTGTTTCTCACCTCGCGGATCATGTCCAAGTCCATGTCGGCGGTTATGACTGCGTCCCCTGAGCGGTCGGCTTGAGCGATGAATTGGCCACGGGGGTCGCAGAAGTAACTCTGCCCGTAAAACTCGCCGATCCGCCATGGTTCTTCGAAGCCGGGGCGATTGATCGCGCCCATAAAATACTGATTCGCCACGGCGTGGGCGGGCTGCTCTAGCTTCCACAGATATTCACTCAAACCTGCGACGGTGGCCGAAGGGTTGAAGACGATCTCAGCGCCGTTGAGTCCCAGGCAGCGTGCACCCTCGGGGAAGTGCCGGTCGTAGCAAATGTAGACACCGACCTTGCCGACCTTGGTTTCAAACACCGGGTAACCAAGGTTGCCAGGACGGAAATAAAATTTTTCCCAAAAGCCCGGGTTGCAGTGAGGGATGTGCATCTTACGAAACTTACCGAGGTATTCACCCGTCGAGTCAATGACCGACGCGGTATTGTAATACACGCCAGTCAGGTCTTCTTCGTACATCGGCACAACGATGACCATCTTGTGTTTCCTGGCCAGCTCCTGCATGAGCTTGGTCGTGGGACCATCGGGAACTCGTTCGGTAAGTTCATACCATTTAGGATCCTGCTCGGCACAGAAATAGGGGCCATAGAACAGTTCCTGCATGCAGAGCACTTCAGCCCCCTTGTCGGCTGCTTGAGCAATCAAGTCGACATGCTTATCGATCATAGCCTGCTTCACTTTTTCGACACCGGAAGTGACCGGCTCGCATAAAGTTGCCTGAATCAGGGCACCACGGACATTTCTGGGCATCGAAGGGCTCCTCGTTTGTCTGGCAAAAAATCTACCAAAAGACCGTGCGTATCAACCGCAAGTTGGCCTCGAAAGTCAATTGCACGACTGTATCAACTCAGCGCACCAAGGTATGATAACCGGTAGAAAACTTGCTGACTACTACCCGTTGAGGGTTGACCATTGTGTTTACCCGCAAGTGTTTCCATCGAAATGCTTAGCATCTTATCGGACCATTCAAGCATAGGTACTAACATGTCGAGCGTAGCTGAGGCCTCCACTCCTATTGTTCCCGTTCTTTCTGCCGGTTCATGGCGTACTAATTCCGGTGACTCAGGTGGTGATGTCTACAATCCCTCCACTGGTCAAATCATTGCGCGCGTGCCGTTTTGCACTCCAACTGAAACAGCCGAAGTTGTTGCCGCTGCCGCCGCTGCCTTGCCCGACTGGAGTGAAACACCCGCCGTGGAGCGCGCCCGGGTAATGTTTCGTTTTCGCGATCTGGTCACTCAAAACTTTGAAAATCTGGCTGCACTAGTAACGCGTGAACATGGCAAGACGCTTCCGGAAGCCCGAGCTGAAGTGCAACGCGGCTTGGAGATGATAGAGTTCGCGTGCAGCGTGCCGACGATGCTGATGGGGGATACGCTCGCTAATATCGCTGCCAGCGTCGATGCCGAGACCGTACGACATCCAGTTGGAGTGTGCGTAGGTATCACGCCTTACAATTTCCCTTTCATGGTACCGTTGTGGATGTTTCCCGTTGCGATTGCCTGTGGGAATACGTTTGTGCTCAAGCCATCTGAGAAAGTGCCACTTTCTTCAGTGCGATTGGGTGAACTGTTGATCGAGGCTGGTTTACCTTCAGGAGTGTTTAATATTGTGCACGGTGACCGGCATTGTGTCGAAGTGCTTCTTGAGCATCCGCAGGTCGCTGCGATCTCATTTGTCGGGTCAACGGCGATTGCCAAATACATTTATGAGACCGGCACAAAAAATGGCAAACGAGTTCAGGCGGCAGGGGGGGCTAAAAATCATCTCATCATTATGCCCGATGCTGATTTAGACCAATCCGTCAAAGCCCTATCAGCGTCAGCCTACGGATGTGCAGGGCAACGGTGCATGGCGGGTAGTGTGGCTGTGGCCGTGGGCAAGGTAGCCGATCCTCTTGTTGAAGGGCTATGCGATCATGCGGGAGGATTCAAGGTCGGTCCGACCGATGGAAACGAAAGTGTTGACATGGGGCCTCTGATCCGCCGTGAACACTTGGATCGCGTGGCGGGATACTTGGATATCGCCGTGACGGATGGTGCAAAAGTAGCGCTCGATGGTCGCCGCAATTTTGCAGGAGATGGTTTTCTCCTGGGACCCAGTGTGGTCGACCAGGTAAAGCCCGATATGCGCGTTGCTCAGGAAGAAATCTTTGGCCCGGTTCTGTCAGTGATCCGTGTGGATGATTTAGAGAGTGCTTTGGAAGTGGGGCGAAAATGCCCCTATGGCAACGGTGCTTCCATCTTTACCTCAAGTGGTTATGCCGCCCGGCAGTTCAAGCATCATTTCAATGCCGGTATGATCGGTATCAATGTGGGAGTGCCGGCACCGATGGCATGGTTCCCATTTACAGGCTGGAATCAATCCTTCTTTGGTGACCTGCACATCCAGGGGACCGAGAGTGTGCATTTCTACACGCGGCAGAAAATGACGCTTACCCGCTGGTTTGCGTCGGCGGAAGAGTCGCACCACGACCCTGTGTGGAAGACTAAATGAGATTGAAACAATCCGATAGGTGAACGCAAGACGTAATATTGAATAAAGGTGTTGGCTTTGTCACAGCCCTGCGATTCATTATTACTTCCTAGGGAGCTTGATATGAAAAGTCCCTGTCTCTTTGTACTTGTAGTTCTGATCTCCAGCCATTCAATCGTGTGTGCTAGCTTTACGACCGTACTGAACGTTCCTCCACAAGTCGCACCTACATCCATCGACAGCGATACCCAGTTGAATCTTTCGAGTGGAGGAAGCCTCCTTCCTTTTTTTTCTTCCGGCAATGTTGATGGCTCCAGCACCAATATTGAAGTGAATATCTCTGGCGGCACCGTGGGGCATCACTTTTTTGCCTATGCGGGAAGCACGGTCAATGTCTCTGGAGGCAGTATGGGCTCCCGATTCACGCTGATCGGCAGCACGGCCAACATCTCGGGAGGATCTTTTGGACGGGATTACATAGCAGGGCCAAACAGTGTCACAAATATATTTGGGGGAGTTGTTCAAAATGAAATCCACACCCAGGAGCATGCCACTATTAATTATTGGGGTGGGACCATCAATTTTTTCCAAGTACACAATCTAGGAAGGGCGAATTTCTTTGGTTCAGAGTTCTATTTAGACGGCGCACCAATCACACAACTCAATGCCGGCGAGGAATTTGTCGTCACCGATCGCAATGTGACCTTTTCGGGGATACTTTCCGACGGCAGTGCTTTTGATTACTTTCTTACTCCCGAGGAACCTGATCAGGGAGGGGCCGACGTCGATGCATTTGAGCCAGGATCGGTTTTGACCGTCACATTGTTGCATACAGCCGATTTCGACAAAGATCTTGACGTCGACGACATGGACCTTGCAATATGGAACGTTGCCTATGGCGTAAACGACAGTGCGGATGCCGATGGCGATGGAGATTCTGACGGCGCTGATTTGCTGGAATGGCAACGTCAGTATACTGGCTCACTCGGGTCTGTGGCTGCTTCAGTTGCCGTGCCCGAGCCAAATGTTGTTGTCCTATTGCTTTCAGCTTATAGTTATCTTCTCTTCGTTCGTCCCCCTCACACTATTTATTAACCGAAGTAATGATGCATCACATTCGAAGCCATTTCTTATTTGCCGTTGTATTGTTTCATTCTCTCTTCTTCACGAGCAATCTTCCTTACACCCTCGCCGAAGCGATAGATGCAGATTTTCTCTTGACAGGAGCAACCATCATGGATGGTTCGGGAGACGCCAGTTATGTCGGGGATGTAGCCATCCGCGGTGAGCGGATCGTTGCCGTGGGTAAATTCGAGCCGGGTGCGATTGGGAGGACGATTGAATGTACGGGTTTAATCATTGCGCCAGGCTTTATAGATTTACACAACCACAGTGACTCCTCCATCGAAATCGAGGACGACAAAACAGGTGAAACGAAAAAGTCCCGACCGATTTTTGCCGAGGCAACACGCGATGCAGAATGCTATCTGAGGCAAGGCTGCACCACCTTGGTCACAGGTAACTGTGGTGGGGGAGCTCTTCCGGTCGGAGAGTTTTACGAGACATTGAAGGAGAATCCCCCCGGCTTGAATGTAGCGCACCTGATCCCACAGGGTGAACTGCGGGAAAAGGTCATTGGCTCCACTCGGCGACCACCGACTGCGGAAGAACTTGAGGAAATGAAACGTTTGGCTAGCCAGGCCATGGAACAAGGGGCGTGGGGGATGACGACTGGGTTGCAGTATGTGCCCAGTTCATTTGCGGACAGTTCGGAGATTGCAGCGATCGCACGTGTCGTCGGCGAACACGGTGGTATCTATGCCAGCCACATTCGTAACGAAGGAGATCTCTTGCTCGAAGCGATCGAAGAGGCAATTGAGATCGGACGCAAGGGGAATCTTCCCGTGCACATCTCTCACTTCAAATCGAGCCAAAAGCCGAATTGGGGGAAGGTTCGGGCGGGGGCAGCGTTGGTCGAAACGGCACAGTCGCAAGGCTTACAGGTGACGGCCGATCAATATCCTTACGATGCCAGTAGCACAACAATCACGGCGATGCTGTTGCCCGATGAAGAACGCGAAGGGGGAACTAAAGCACTTCTTGAGCGGCTTAATGATCCGGAACAACTTCCGCGGATACGTAAGATCATCGAAGAGTCGCTCGCTGATCGGGGACCGATTATGATCGCCCGGTGTCCAAAATATCCCGACTGGGTCGGCAAGATGATCCTTGAAGTAGCTGCCGCCGAAAATCGCGAGCCTGTTGACATTGCCCTCGATATTCTTCGCACGGGCGAGGAACAGGGCGTAAGCTTCAGCATGAACGAGGAAGATGTGCGTTATGTGATGACGCTTCCCTGGGTTGCCACGGCCTCGGACGGTGGGGTGAAAGTGGATGATGGAACGCGCCCGCATCCCCGTAGCTTTGGTACATTTCCTCGCAAGATTGGTCACTTTGCGATTGAAGAGAAAGTTATTTCACCTGAAAAGGCTGTTCGCAGTGCCAGCGGTCTGCCAGCGGATATCTTAAAACTACCCGCGCGGGGCTATTTGAAGCCTGGCTATTTTGCCGACGTAGTGGTCTTCGCCCCCGAGTCATTTCGCGACCACGCCACCTACCAGGAACCATTTAAGCAATCCACAGGCGTGCAGTGGCTGTTTGTTAATGGACAGCCGGCCATTGAAGATGGAGAACTTGGAGTAAAAGCCGCCGGCCGGCCTCTGCTTAAGAATTCTGAAGCTCTCTAACTGCGACCTTCCGTCGGGTATTACGGGCTAACGGGGAGCTCAGCAGGAACAGGGGGATACAAGGTTGGGGGCACATGGTGCGTCCTGGAAAGGGCTGGTTCGCCGTCTTGCTCGCTTTGCTAGCAATCTATTTGAAATGCGTTGACACCCTCTGGCTCACTTGCCATACTTCGCCCCTATTTTGCCCACTGTTGTGGGCTCCAATGTCGATGCTTTTCCTTCTCTCGGTCTGATATTCGATCCACATGGCAGCGATGCTCGCTCAAAACTGGCTCAGACACTGCGCGAGATTTGCTATCTCGGCAATGGTCGTCGTGGTATGGGCATTCTCTCCATCGAGTCATGCGGCAGAGACCTTTGATGAAGAAGTGTTTGAAGAGTCCACCGAGAGCGAGGTCCTATCTCCCGATGCGGCGGAATTCGACAAGTGGGAATCGCTGTTCGAGGAAAACGATGTTGCCGAAGGATCGATGGCTCATTGGAGCGATCCGGTACTAAAGCCAATCGATTGGCTACGACATTTGGGCTTTCGGCATTCCTCAACCAGTGGTCGGCATACACACAAGGGAAGACCATTGCAGGGGACAAGCTGGCTCAACCGACCTTACCACGTGGATTGGTTTGTTGGCTCGTTGTTAGGCGACGAATTGATTGAAGGGCGTGTCGACCAGAACAACGAGGTTCTTGCCGGCCTGCGAATTGGTACCGACTTTGATTATTTCTGGGGCGTGGAATGGCGACTCGGCTGGTCGAATCCGGATATCGATGCGAGCAACGGTGCTGAGTTAGCCATCAACGGGAGCTATTTTATCACGGATGTCGATTTCAAGTATTATCCCTGGGGCGACAGTGCAGTGCGGCCTTATTGGCTTTTGGGATTGGGCATGACTCAGATCGACTTTCGTGACGACACCGATATCAGTCGCAATGTATCACTCATCACGATGCCCTTTGGAACGGGAGTTGAGTTTCATCAATGGCCCTGGCTGGTTTGGCGGCTTGAAGTGCTCGACAACCTGGCTTTTGGGGCCGACGACGTGGAGACACTCAACAATTTCTCTTTCACTGCCGGCATGGAATACCGCTTCGGGGCAAAGCCCCAATCTTATTGGCCCTGGCGATCCAGCCGCCGCATCTGGTAGTCTGAGTGGCTACATTTCCAGTCATCCCCACACACTATGGGAACCCTGGTTTCAACTGGCCACAGATAGCTCTCCTTACGTATTAAACTAAAATCCATTGTCTTGCCGATCGACTAATCCATCGCAACTTCGCTTTGCCGTTATCGGCGGTGGCATCAGTGGGCTGACGGCTGCCTTTCGATTATCGCAACGCATGCCGCAAGCGAGCGTTGACTTGTTCGAAGCTGGCGATCGACTTGGCGGGGTAATCTGCACCCATCAAAAAGATGACCTCCTGATCGAGCTTGGAGCGGACAGCTTTCTCGCGAAGCAGCCGTGGGCCACTGAACTATGTGAAGAACTCGGGCTCACCAAGGAATTGATTTCCACCAACACGGAACATCGCCGAGCCCTGGTGCTGCGCGACGCAGTGCTGCATCCTGTTCCACAGGGATTCATCATGATGCGGCCCCAGCGAGTCCTGCCGATCCTGCGGAGCCGACTGCTGAGTTGGCCAGGAAAATTGCGTCTTTTGTGGGAACGTTGGTCCCCTCGTCCCGCAGGGATCGAGCGACCTGAATTTGATGAGAATCTTGCACAGTTTGCTACTGACCGACTTGGGAAGGAGGCGTTCGCTCATCTGGTGGAACCATTACTGGCTGGCATCTACACAGCCGACGCCAACCGATTGAGTGTCGCTGCGACCATGCCCCAGGCAATCGAGCTAGTTCGCAAGCACGGGACGCTTTGGCATCGTGATTCCTCAGTAGATGAAGCGACGACGCAAGCCAGTGGGGCGCGTTATGGCAACTTCGTCACTTTGCGTGGTGGAATGACTCAGTTGATCGATGTACTTGCTCGACGGCTTCCCGACTCATCGATTCATTTGAATCGGACTGCAAAGCGAATCTCGCGTGACGATCGGGGTAAGTGGGATTTGCAGTTCGCCGATGGTACGCACAGCGGAGCCTTTGACGGAGTCGTGTCGGCACTGCCTGCTCCCTATACTGCCGGTCTTGTTGAGCAGGAGGATGCCGTGCTCGCCGAATTACTCTGTCGAATTCCTTATGCAAGTAGCGCAGTCGTGTGCCTGGTGTATCATCAGGATCAATTGCCCCGGCCGCCTGAGGCTTTTGGATTTGTTGTTCCTGCTGTCGAGAACTCCAAGATCGTGGCAGCGAGTTTTTTGAGCACGAAGTTTCCCGGACGCTCCCCTGACGATCAATTGGTGGTGCGAGTTTTCCTCGGCGGAGCTTTACATCCAGAGTTGGTTGAGCTTTCGGAAAAACAGCTTCAACAGATTGCGGTCCAGGAACTGTCGAAGATCCTACATATCTCTGGAAAACCTGTGGCATGCGAGATCGTAAAATGGCGCGAGAAAATGCCTCAGTACCATGTTGGCCACGTTCAACTTGTCGATGAGATCGAAGCACAGGCTGACCAGCTTAAGGGCTTCGCCCTAGCAGGAAATGGCTATCGAGGAGTGGGCATTCCCTATTGTGTACGCAGTGGAAATGAGGCAGCGCTGCGAGTGGAGGCCTCAGTTCAGGAGCTTTTGCGTTAGAGGACTTCGAGCCGGGGTGCCCCCGCGAAACGCAGGAAAAGTACTTTAAGAGATTCTGGCTCTGATGCTGAAGATGGGAACGCCAAGCGAGAGTTTGATTCCTTTTGGATCAGTTCGCTCAAGTCTTTCGCAAGAGTAGGGTCCTGAGCAAATGCCGATTCGATCAGTGTTCGTTGCGGATGATCGCCGACCACGACAACCTTACCATTATCGATAGTCAGTTCCAGTGGCTCCGTCGTCTTGATTCCAGCCGCAGCAAGAACCTTGTCAATTCGATTCTCCAAGAGATTCTCACCAGAGCCTGCCTCAATCGCGCCGCCTTTGTCATGCGAGGACAGGGTATTGGCAACTGCATGAAGTACTTTTGAGAAGGGCTCGATGACTGCCTGGGAAGATCGTCCCAGGAGACCTCCAAGTTCGTTGGCCGTTGCACCCGCAATTCCCAACGTCACCGGTTTCATAGACAACATCCTTGTCAAAAACTTCATTCGCTAGCTTGTACAAAAAGGAAGATCGGACAGACTGAAGCTAGGAATTAGCAAAACCAGGCAAAGATTAACGATGATAGCAATTCTGTACTGGAATCATTGAAATGCTATCAGAGAGACCAACTAGTTGCGAGCTGTACTGCCAGGGATTCTTGCGTTATTTCCCGTCGAAGTTTACGCACATGATTTTGGACGAAGTCTAAATCTGCATTGCTTAGCTGGGTAATTGGTACGGATATGCGAACTCCAGAAGTGTTTTCCAAAACGACGTGATCTACTGTCACGCCTACCAAGCGAGCCTCGCAGGTGAATTTGGTAGAACGATTTGTCCAAGGTCGATTTTCCGTCCCGGCAAGCCTTGGATCGCGACTGGTCCTTGGTGGTTCCTTTGAGCTAAAAGGGTCGTAGGGAGCAGATTGCGTTTCTTCCTTTGGTGCGGGTTCCTGAGAGGGTTCCTCCTCAGCCGGCCCAAAGAGGTCCTCAAACGAATCTTGCGCCTTCTCTGGTTTCGCTTGAGGATCAGCGTCGGTCGATTCCTCACTAGTTTCTGAATGCTCAGTGGATTCTTGAACTGCAGACGAATTGTCCTCAGGAGGAAGTTCGGTATCTTGCTTGGGTTCGACGAACAATGCTTCCGTAGAATTTGTTGCGGGATCAGTTGACTCGCTCGGTGACAACGGCTGAGGTTCTGTGATTGCCGACGGTTCTCCAAAGAGTTCGTCGATTTGTGACTTCTTTTCTGAGTCTGGTTTGGGGGTTTCATCAGTTGCCGGTGCTGCAGGGCCTGGGAATAGGTCATCTGCCTCAGATTTTTCCTGCTTGTCTGATTCCGGAACAGCTACGGGAGGCGTTGGCAAAACTGGAGTGGGAGTTTGGCTAGCCGGAGTAGGTGTTTCTGATTTCGGCTCAGTGGCTTTGGGCAGGGGGGAATCGTCTGTTTTTGGAGGAGTAGCAGGTTCAGTGGATTCTTGCTTGACGTCAGCAACAGGTTCGCACGCTCCACAATCTCCACAAGAATCGATCACGTGAAATTGGCTTGAGCAGCAGTCGTAGCAATCTGAGCAAACGAACGGGCACTCGCATATCTCATAGGCATAATAGCCGTAGTGTCCACAACCGCCGGCCACAATCGGGCTCAAGGGTTGCACAGCAATCAAAAGACACATTCCAGTGCGAAAGATAGACAACTTCATAACTCATAGCCTGATTGGATAGGGTGAAAAGTCTGAGAATCTCCCCCAGACCTTAATTCTAAAAGCGAACTGCTCGGGTAATCAAGAAAAAAATGGGGTAACGCCATTCCAGTTCCTTACTTCGTGTAAGCAGGTGCAAAGGGGGCGATGTCGGGGTATTCATGGTCGAGATAACTGGCAATTGCCGCGTGCTTCTCCACGATAAGCGACTCCTCCATCCGTAGTTGCGTGGCGGAACTCTGCCAACTTTGAGCAAAGGGACCAGAAATACCCGCACTCGGTCCGTCCGTAAGTAAGGCGAGGGCTCGATCAAATAATTTGACGGCCGACTGATTCCAAGTGATTACCTGTCGGCCGTGGGCCAAGAGGCGCTCGTCAACACCTAAGTCTTCGAGTTGCTTTAAAGTTTCCAAAGCCTGGGAATGGCCATTTCTTCGGCTGGTTAGATAGTCATATAGCTGCCATTCTTCAGCGCTGCGAAAACCCTGCGATCGATTCTTGGATTCTCGCAACATACACTCGGTAAGAGAGTCCCAGTAATTACGAGTTGCCGCACGGCGTTCACTATCTGTGAGTTGAGGAGCAGACTTAGGAGACGATTCCTCATTTATGGTGGATTGCTCAACAACCTGCTCAACGATATTTGCGCTCTCCGCCAGCTCTTGTTTGGGTTGCGGAGCTGTTTCACCGACGGCAATTGATGCCTCTGCAGACAGCAGGTCATTTGAAGTTTCGATGTTCTGATTGGCGTCCTCGTTTGCTTGGAAAAACTCAGGCCCCACTACATCAGCTTTGGCCAGCACTCCGACTGCCATAGTTTTCATGTCGATTCCTAAATAAGTGGAACCCAAATAGACTCCACCTACCATCGCAACAAGGCATCCAGTGAATTCAACAAATGAAAGCCCTTGTCTGCCAGGTTGACTCGCGCAATTATGCTTCATTGATCTCATGGAATGACCCTCTTTTTGAATATGACCGTCCTCTCATCAGCGCCTTCTATGTTTGGCAGATTTCTGAGGACAGGATTGTTGCCGAGCGGCTATGCCACTAGAAAAGCATAGCTCTTGGGAGATAGGGGCTTGGGCACGGATAAGTCGTGGTTCAAGCAGTCTTGGCTGGTAGGAGCGGATATGACGGTTATGAGAATTGCAGCAGTGCAAAAACCTCTATTCAGCACTTGCTCGACGTGCTGCCCGCCGACGATCGGCCTCGATGAGCATTACTTTGCGCAGCCGCACAGCGGTCGGAGTGACTTCGACGAGTTCGTCCTCTTCGATGTATTCCAAGCACGTTTCCAAAGACATGACTCGCACGGGGCGGACCTGACTGTTGTCATCTTTTCCCGCTGCCCGAATGTTTGTGAGTTTCTTGCCGCGTACGACGTTTACGACAAGATCCCCAGCGCGGCAGTGTTCGCCGACGATCTGCCCCTCATAGACTTGATCGCCAGGTCGAATAAAAAATTCTCCCCTGTCGTATAGGGCATCCAGTGAATATGCGGTTGCCATGCCCGTCTCGTTGGCTATCAGAACACCCAGCGGACGACTAGGAGTAGAGCCGCGCAGTGGCTCGTACCCGAGGAAAGTATGGTGCATGATGGCTTCTCCTTGGGTCGCATTGAGCATGCGGCTCTTGAGTCCCATCAGCGAGCGCGCGGGAATTGTGAATTCCAGGTGGACAAATCCACTTGATTGGCGATGGCTCATCTTGGTGAGGTTCGCGCGTCGATCCCCCAGCAAAGCCATCACGGAATTCTGACATTTCTCAGGACAATCCACAACCAATTGCTCGATTGGTTCGCAGCGAACGGAGTCGATGTCTCGAAGAATTACCTCAGGTTTACCCACACAGAGCTCAAAACCCTCTCGACGCATGTTTTCGATGAGAATCCCCAGGTGCATCAATCCGCGGCCGGAAACGCGAAATTGTTCCTGGCTTGGCCCAGGGCCAACTCCCAGGGCGACGTTGGATCGAAGCTCCTTTTCCAGCCGATCGCCCAGTTGACGACTTGTGAGAAACTTTCCGTCCCGGCCTGAGAAAGGTCCGTCATTGACCCGGAAGGTCATGTGCAAGGTCGGTTCGTCAATCGGTACGGCTGGCAGAGGATCAGGACAAGTGATATCTGAAACGGTATCTCCAATCTCGATTGGTTCGAGTCCGGTAATTGCACAAAGGTCTCCGGCAGGAACGTTATCGACTTCCTTGCGATCCAACCCATCGAAACCTAACAATTGGCCAACTTGCTTTTCGCTGAAGTTCCCTTCACGATCGATTACCAAGACGCGTTGTCGGCGACGAATTGTGCCCTCTCGAACGCGACCAATGGCAATTCGACCCACATAGTCTGAGTAATCCAGTGAAGTCACCTGCAAACGCAAGGGGCCATCTTCGAGCCCCACTTCAGGGGGAGGAACATGCTGGACAATCGTTTCAAACAAAGGACGCAACGAGTCACCTGGATCGTTGAGATCCAGCGTGGCCCAGCCTTGGCGAGCGGACGCAAAGACTACCGGGAAATCCAAGACTTCTTCGGGCGCATCCATTTCGACCAACAGATCAAACACTTCGTTGACCACTTCTTGAGGACGAGAATCGGGGCGATCGACTTTGTTGATTACTACGATGGGTCGCAAACCGTGTAATAATGATTTTTCGAGCACAAACCGAGTTTGCGGCATGGGCCCTTCGTAGGCATCGACCAAGAGCAGAGTTCCACTGGCCATACCTAGGACCCGCTCGACTTCGCCCCCAAAATCTGCGTGCCCGGGAGTGTCGATGAGATTGACTCGATAAGAACCACCAAGGGAAGAGGTGTAACGCACAGCGCAGTTCTTGCTGAGTATTGTAATGCCACGCTCTCGTTCCAGGTCGTTTGAATCGAGGATCAGCCCATGTTGTCCCCCCGCCAGTTTTGCCAGGTCCTCATTGCGATATTGCCCCGATTGGAGCAGCATCTTGTCCACCAGAGTGGTCTTCCCGTGGTCAACATGTGCGATGATGGCCACATTGCGAATCTGGTGAGCAGTGGCTGGCGAAACGGTCATTGTCATAGAACTCAAAACCAGGGGGGTGAGGATGAAACTGTGCCGATCAGTTGCTGACCAGCATTCATCGAGTTAGGGGACAACGGAGCAGTAAGCTCCACTCGGCAGCCGCAAAGTCGGCAGGAGGGACTCGCAATTGTACGAAACCAAAGGTTCTCTGGGCAGTTCATTTTTCCTGAGAATTATGACTATTTTGGCCTGAAAACACCCCAAGATTGGCTCTCTCGGCTACCTTTGAGTCTCCATTTTCAGATTGAGAGGGACTGTGAACGCACAGTGATGAATCGGGGACACCGATTGACCAAGGAGAGTCAAACTTGTTGGGTATGCGGAATCGACTTATACTGTGGAGTATTATTTCAAAGTTAGAGAAAGCGGTATCATAACCCACTTCTGCGGTGCGGTCCGTGAACTCCTATGAATCGACAGGCGGAAGTGTGCGGTGTCAGGATCCATAGTGTCGCTAGAGAGTGCGTCAACAAATAACGAGGATAGGGGCAAGCGGCCAAAGCTGCTCTATTTTGGCGGCCCCCACGATTCTGCGATCGATCTCCCATCCAACTTGGGTGACGACGTAGAGATTGTGGAGGTCCATTCGACGCCGGAACTGCTTACCCATCTTGTCAGTGGCGGATTTGCTGCCGTCTATTGTGATGCTGAAAATTTCTCTAAATCTCTAGACATCAGCAAACTTTTCTGCGGCGATCATATTCTCGAGGGAATGCCAGACGGCGTGGTACTTCTCGATCGCGATTACAATATCCTTTGGGGCAATGGTCGACTGAAGGAATGGAGTGGAGCAGAGGAAGTAATCGGGGAAAACTTCTACCGAATCATGGGTAGTCCAGAACTCTTGGGCCCCGATTTTTGTCCTTTGCAGAATGCACTTGCTACTCGTCGTGCTTGTGCCTCGATCATGCGGCGTGACGACAATAAGTACTTTCGCCTCCATGCAGCTCCTGTTTTTGTGCCGGGGAGTGAAGAGGCTCCTCAGAATCTCGTCGTCAGTGTGCACGACATGAGCGAAGAGGTGTTGCAGCAACAGAAGCTGGCTGCCATTCACCATGCTGGTGTCGAGCTCGCCGACTTGACTACCAGCGACGTGGCGCAACTGTTGGAAGAAGAACGAATAGAACTGCTTAAGTCGAATATCCTGCAGTGTCTCCAAGAAATACTTCAGCTTGACGTCGTTGAAATTCGAATGCTCGACCAGGATACAGGGGAATTAATCCCCTTGCTCGAGGTGGGCATGCTCGCTGAAGCTGCAGCCAGAAAACTCTACGCCAGTACCTCTGGCAATGGTGTCACAGGCTTTGTGGCCGCCACTGGCAAGAGCTATATCTGCGAACACACGCTCGAAGATCCCTTGTATCTGGAGGGGGTTCTGGGGGCACGAAGCTCGCTGACTGTGCCACTGATTTTGCACGATCAAGTGATCGGCACACTCAATGTCGAAAGCCCCGAGGGCAGTGCTTTCACCGAAAGCGACCTTCAGTTTCTCGAAATCTTTGCCCGTAGTGTTGCGGTAGCGCTCAATACCCTGGAACTTTTGGCCGCGGAGAAGGCCAGCACGGCGGCAGCCAGTGTTGAGGCCATCCACAGTGCCGTCGCTCTTCCGGTAGACGTGATTCTCAATGATGCCGTCAATATCATGGAGCGATACATTGGCCACGAGCAGGACGTGGTAGAGCGGCTGCACCGTATTCTGCGTAATGCACGGGATATTAAGCAAGTGATCCAAAAGGTGGGCCAAAGTATGGGTCCCACCCAGGCACAACCCGTGGGAGGCACAGCAGAGTCACGACCCAAGCTGGTGGGACGCCGGATACTTGTGGTGGATGAGGACGAGACCGTGCGATCTGCGGCCCACGCTCTGCTGGAACGCTACCGTTGCGTGGTAGAGACGGCCCACAATGGCTTCGAAGCCTGCCTCATGGTACGAAACCTTGCAGCTGGATCGGCGTATGACGTGATCATTGCTGACATTCGACTACCCGACATGAGTGGCTATGAGTTGATGATGAAGCTCTCAGAACTCATGGAGAAGGTACCCATGGTTTTGATGACTGGTTTTGGCTACGATCCGGGACATTCTATTGTTAAGGCTCGACAAGCTGGATTGCAGCACGTACTTTACAAACCGTTCCGACTCGACCAACTGGTTAGCACCGTGGAGAGTACGATCGACGCGTCCAACTCACAAACCTGACATCGAGACGCGTGTTTTATCTTGCATAGGTTTGTAATCGTCCTGAATAGGCGGCCAGGAATTCGTTTTTTCAGTTAGACAAACCATGCATCCACTGGTCTATTTAGCTCTTGCACTGGTTTCTCTAGTAGGCCATGGATATCTCTGGATGGCAATTGTGAACCGACTCCATGGTTGGAAAGGTCCGCACCGATTGATTGACTGGCTGACAATTCTTTGCTGCATCGGTTTTGCGATATTGCCGCTCCTGGTAGCAGGTGCTTGGTGGTCTGATGGATGGGACTTCCTCACAAAGGAGAGTAATTCGCCGTGGGAGTCTGCTGCTCAAATCTATTTATTGATTTGCTTCTTTATCGGATTTGGTAATCTACTGGCTCGCCTGGTCGGCGATCATGCGGAAGACGACCGAACAATTCTCGTCGACAAGCAGAGAGAAATTGTCACACCTGCCAAACTTTTCGATAGTCGCCAATACCTGGGAATCTATCCGCGTTTACTCGGAGCGATTCCTCTTAATGAGTCGCTTCAGCTCACTGTCGACACGAAGCGGCTTATTATACCCAGGTTGCCGAAAGCTCTTGAGGGATTGCGAATTGTTCACATCAGCGATTTTCACCTCACCGGAAGGATTGGCCCGGAGTGGTTCCGCTTTGTTGCGGATCAAGTAAATTGTATCTCAGGCGATGTAATCGCCATCACCGGGGATCTCATCGAGAATGAAGCGTGTCGCGATTGGCTCCTGGAGAGTATGGGTACCTTGAAGGCACGCTACGGCGTTTATTTCATTCTTGGCAACCACGATCTCTATATCGATGCCAATCAAACCGTTTCACAGCTTGTCGACGCTGGGCTAATTTATGTGGGAGGGGCTTATGAGAAGACTCAATGGAACGGCACTCCGGTGCTCGTTGCCGGGAACGAGAAACCTTGGTCCGGGAACCATCCTACATGGCCAGCTCAATCCAATTCTCAGCCCTTCAGGATTTGTCTGATGCACACCCCTGACCAAATCGATTGGGCGTATCAAGCAGGAGTGGATTTGGCCCTGGCCGGTCACACCCATGGGGGCCAGGTAAGATTTCCTTTGTTGGGAGCCGTCGCTTCACCAAGCCTTTACGGTACGCGCTTCGCTTGCGGAACATTTCGTCAGGGTGACATGGTGATGCACGTCACCCGTGGCATTAGCGGTGAGACACCTCTTAGATGGAACTGTCCTCCAGAGATCGCTGTACTGGAGTTAGAGTGAGTAGGAAGCGAAGGAAGTTCCGGTGCTTAGCTCGGCTCTATTTTAAATCTTCTCAAGTTCCACACAGATACCACCTGCACGGATAGCCTTGTGCATTTTGGTGTACCACAGCTCTTGTCGGCAGATGAGCCCCAGTTCTTGCAACAATTGCATCAAGGATTGACGATTATAAGTCTGGCAATACCAGAAGCGACTCGTCCACGCACCCGCCAGATTATCCTCTGTGGTAAGCAACAGCATTCGCCCACCTTTCCGCATAACTCTGGCTATTTCACTAAGCCCGGGTCGAGGGTCGGGAAGGTGCTCGAGGACATAACCACAGGTGATGCCATCAAACGAACCATCGGCGAATGGCAATCTTTCCAAATCAGCCGTTACCCAATCAGGACGAGAACTCTTGAGCCGAACTCTAGCACGCTCGAGCATTTGACGCGAGAGGTCGGTGCAGACGATCTCTGCATTTGGGTCGGAGTACTTGAGCAGATGCTGAGCAATCTGACCTGCACCGCTCCCCACGTCGAGGATCGACTTCATCCCGCGCAGATCAAATTTGCGTGTGCGGAACAAGCGTTCCCCTAGCGGAACGTGCAACGAGAGCAGGCTGGCAGTAGAGAGGAGAGCACCCTTAGGCCCACCGTACACACGTTGCACTTTGCGACGATATTCATCGCCACTCACTCGACGGATCAGGTCGTTTTCGATCAAACGTTTCAGAGCAGTACGGCTCTTACGCTTGGAATGCCGTTTTTCAATTGCATCGTGCATTGCATCTCGGAAACAGAATCCGCCTATATCAGTGAGTCACACAGCCTTGCATCGTTCAGGTCCGAGAGCAAAACCATTCCAAGTAGATCAGTAACTCGTCGAGAGCCAGTTAGATATACACTCGACGATTATAGATATACCACTCCAGGGCTAATACGAACAGGGCCAATAGCAACAGGGGTTTCCACAATTCTCGTCGAACTTCCAATTGGGGCGACTGAGCCTCAACTTCCACGTAACCGATATCCAGACTATCAACCGTAATTAGATCATCTTCTCCGGCTTGCCTGACACGAAGTGCAATATCGCTCTCGGGTCGGTCAAACAAATTCACTGCAAATTTCTTGCCGACTTGACCACCCACCAACACGCTGTAGATTCCTAGCTGGGATGTGTCGGTAAAGTTTAACCGACCTGTATCGTCGACCGTGACATTTTGTCGTGAGCCATCTGGAAGAACTACCTCCACATTGTCCTCTTGCGGACCAAGTTGTAACTCAACCATTCTATCGGGATGGTTAGTCGATTGAGAATCATCCGATACACCAGAAAAGTAATCAAGCACATTCAACCAGAAGCCAGGAAAACTATGTTTCCTAGGCCAGTCGGTATTGAAAGTGCGATTGCCTTCTTCATCGTCGCCGACGATTTCAAACCCGATGACCACATCTTGATAGTGATCGCGGGGGGCGATTGCGATCAGAGGGCCATCCGTGGAATCGACCAACTCGCGCCCTCCCAGTGGTGGCCGCACAATGAGTGAATCGGCAATTTGAATCCCTCCCAGTTCCAGTAGACTGAGCAGGGGATCACTTCGCTCCCAGTCGATGATCTGAGGACCAAATATCTTTTCATTCGCGTTGTTTTTCTGCCAAAGCTCTCCAGGTGGCAGACTGCCGACAAACAGAGTATTCGATTGTGGCATCGCTTCGGGCGCGCATTGATCGTAGATGATCAGATCGTAGTATTCCGCTTGGCTCTGTCTCTGATAGCTGCTGCCTTCGAGCGCCGATGGGGAAATCTTCTCTACTTGCGCCAGCCGCTTAGCTCGGTCGGTTGTCAAAGCAGCTTCAAGCGACGTGTTTCCTGGCGTGACTAACAGCACCCGTGAATCGCGAAGGTTCTCCAAAACCGCGTAGGCCGTGTTGTCGAGTTTCAGATCATCCTTGGCGTCTTTACCTGGATTGATGACCGCCCGCAATTCTCCTTCGGCCTCTCTGCTGAGGTTGAAGGTCGTGGAAGCCGCTGCTCCAGCGGCAACGTCCAACTCCGCAGCATCCAGCAGTTGCTCGTTGAGATAAAGTTCTACCACCACCGCACGATCTTCACTGCCAAAATTTGTGACTTGTACAAATGCCTGCAATAATTCGGGACGTTCTTCCCCCCGCCGGGTATTAAGCGCGGTGATTGCCAGATTTTCTGCCGTCAAAGATCCAATCGGGAAAAATTGGGGCTGCAGATTGCCGAGCGAAAAATCCTCGACCCCAGCAAATCGACCATCGCTGAGAATGTACAGTTCAATGTTTTGCTGTTCGGTTATCTCGTACTCGGCGTTTTCCTCTTCGATCGTAACACGCCCTGGATTGGCAAACCCGTCAGCCAGTTGCAACGCTCCGGTAAGATCGGTTTGAGCGGCAGAGGGCTCGATGCGGTCGAGTGCATCGCGAAGTAGTCGCCGATTGTTGGTAAATTCCTGCACCACATTGGGCTGCTCGGCAAAGGAAATAATCATCGCCGTCATGTCTGAATCCATCTGGTCAATCAGGGCCACGACGCGCTGCTTGGCTTCTGCGAGTCGGGATCGACCGTTCTCACCATCTGTAGCAGACATGCTAGCCGAATTGTCAATCAGAAAAATGAATTGCTGACCCTGCAGCGATTCTCCCTGCCAACCAGGCCGGAGAACTGCCAGGATTGCTAAACCTACAATCAAAAGTTGCAGGAACAGCAACAGACTTTTGCGCAGCCGTTGCCACAAACTATTCACGTGCAGGTCTTCGATCACACGGTGCCACAAATAGGTGCTGGGCACCTCCAGCGGTTGGCGTTTGAGCTTGAGAAAATAAAGCGCAAAGATCGCCGGGGGAATCATGCCCAGGATGATCCAGGCAGTCGGTCCCAGCGCATTGCGGAATAAACTATCCATGGTTCTTTAGCGTACAAGCCCCCTGCGTCGTAAGTGCTTGGCGACGAGTTCCTCGACAGGAACCTGGTTGTTTGCCAAGAGGTAGTGCATCCCCCTTTTGGTACAAAACTGCTGGGCTCCGCTACAGAAGGTATTGAGCGTTTGCTGATACTTTCGCAGCAGCGGCGAGCTGACGGTAATCTCTGCCTCATCCTGATCCTCGCAGTCCACCAATCGCAGGTCTCCTTTGACATCCGGCTCGATTTCCGCCTGGGAAAGTACCTGGATTACGAAGCAATCCATTTCGTGCGAGAGAAAATTCTTCAGCGCCGACTCATAACCGTCCTTGTCCATCAAATCACTGATCAGCACCACGATCCCTTTGCCCGGATTGCGCAGGCAAAAGTTCTTCACCCCCGTGGCCAACTGCGTGCCACCGCGAGGTTCGATGGCTTCTACTTGCCGCAGCATCCGCCAGGCGCTTGCCCTGCCACGATAAACGGGGTTGCGCTGGAAAACTGGTTGATCAAGAGTCTCAATCCGCACACGATCAGCGCGAATCAAGCCGACAAATGCCAATGCCGCGGCTAGTTGCTTGGCATACTGTAGTTTGCTCGGCTCTCCGAAATCCATCGACAGACTCGCATCGATCAGCGCATAAAAATGCAAGTCTTCTTCCTCGAGAAACAGCTTGAGAATCAACTTGTCGAGCCGGGCATACAGATTCCAATCCAACATCCGCAGATCGTCCCCGGGGACATAGTTGCGGAAGTCAGCAAATTCGACACTTTGCCCCTTGCGCTTGCTGCGACGTTCCCCCTTCATGCGGCCCCGAAAGATTTTGCGGGTGACTAACTCCAGCCGCTCCAGTTGTGCACAGAGTGAAGGGGACAACAGGGAAGATTCGGTCGCTTTGCTCAAGGGTTACTCAGTGCTTCGATCTTAGGAAGAGGTCAGAAATATGTCGTCCCGATGGGAGCCGTGCGACCTGAGGGATCTGGGTTGATATTCTAATCGCATTGAAACAAATAGACGGGTCAGCACAGATTCCTCTAGTCGTGGAACTCCTATCGGAATGACATTCTCGCGAAGTCGACATTCCTTCAGGCCACCTTCGTGTCGTCCGCCTTCTCCGGCACTTTTTTCACAATCTCGGTAAGCACTTGATCTGGGTCGACGCCTTCGGCCGCCGCCTCGAAATTCAGGATCACGCGGTGTCGCATCGCTGGCAGGTACACGCGGCGGATATCATCGAAACTCACATTGAACCGGCCGCTCAACAATGCCCGCACTTTGGCCGCGAGGGTTACGGTTTGCGCTCCCCGAGGACTCGAACCCCAGCGCAAGTATTGGTTCGTCACGGGCTGGGCAAACGATCCATTGGGATGGGTCGCCAGAGTAAGCCGCACAATGTAATCCTGCACGTGCGGGGCAATGATGACTTTTCGGATCAGTTGCTGCCAGCGCAGAATCTCGTCGCCGTCCATCACTTTCTCCGGCTTGATGATTTCACCGCGAGTCGTGCGGTCGATGATCGAGGCAAGTTCCTCGCGGTTGGAATAACCGACGACGAGCTTGAAAAAAAACCGGTCGAGCTGCGCTTCGGGGAGCGGGTAGGTTCCTTCTTGCTCGATGGGATTCTGGGTGGCCATCACGAAGAAGGGTAACTTCATGGGAAAAACCTTCCCCGCGATACTCACCTTTTGTTCTTGCATGGTTTCGAGCATGGCCGACTGCGTTTTGGGGGTCGCCCGATTAATTTCGTCAGCCAGGCAGATTTGCGTGAACAGCGGTCCCTTTTGAAATTCAAAAATGCGTTTTCCCTCTGGGGTTTCTACCACCATATTGGTGCCCAGGATGTCGGCGGGCATCAAGTCGGGTGTGAATTGGATCCGCGAGAAGTCAAGGTCCAGCGTCTCAGCCAGTGTTCTCACCAACAGGGTTTTTCCCAACCCAGGAACGCCCTCCAACAGGCAATGGCCCCCCACGAAGAGACAGGTGAGTACCCCGTTGACAATATCGCCATGTCCCACGATCACCCGGCCTATTTGCTCGCGGACCGCCTTGTATCGCTGGGCAAACTCTTCGGCATCTTTTTCAATCGGATTACCAACACTCATGTTCGCGCACTTCTCGCTGTGTAAGAGGTGATTGCTGATACTGGTATGACAAGGGAAAAAATTGGTTCTTTGTCCCTATTAGCCTACTCGCCAAACCGATTCTTCGCTAGCGCCCGCACGGCCAATATCGCTCGAAGTGATAATGTGTTATTCTGCCCAATGATTCACTTGCCACGAACCACTAACCACTAACAAAGCCCATGCCAAGCGTTTCCGTCATCTTGCCTGCAGCGGGTGCCAGTCGCCGGTTTCATGATAAGAACTACAAGAAGCCTTTTGTGCCACTTGCCGGCAAGGCGGTCTGGTTGCACTCGGCAGAAAAGTTTCTCAACCGCTCTGATGTCAAGCAGGTGATCGTGGTGATTGCTGACGAGGACATGGAAGAATTCCAACGAAAGTATGGTGCGAACATTGCCATCTTGGGTGTGGACGTGTGTCGTGGTGGAAAGGATCGTGCCGACTCGGTTGAGAAAGCGCTCGCCAAGGTGAACTCCGATTGCGATCTGATTGCCGTGCACGATGCCGCCCGTCCCTGTCTGGCGGATAAGTGGATTGACACCGTGTTCGAAGCAGCAGCAAAAGATGGGGCTGCGATACTCGCGGTACCCGAGTCTGCCACGTTGAAGCGTGTCGCGCAGGGAAAAATCACCGAGACCGTCAACCGCGATGCACTGTGGCAGGCACAAACACCCCAGGTGTTCCGCCGTGAGTGGCTCATCGAGGCCTATGCTGCACGCGGAGGGAAATCCGCGACCGACGATGCGGCCCTGGTTGAGATGGCAGGAAAATCGGTGACAATCGTCGAAGGCTCACCGCTCAATCTCAAGATCACCACCCGCGACGATCTCAAACTCGCAGAACAGGTGCTAAAGGTCCTCCCCAAGCCAAAACTTGATGGCTTTGCTAATCCCTTTGCCGACGATGATATGTGGAGATGAACCGAATGCGGAATTCGGATTTCGCAGTGCGGAGTGAATCATTAAGATGTTGAGAACGGCCAACTAGATTCCATTCCGCAATCCGCATTCCGAACTCCGCAATCCATTATGTCCCTTCTTTCTGACCTCCGCTGGCGTGGCCTCATTCATCAGACAACCCATGATGAGGGCATGGATGCATGGCTCGCTGAGAAACCACGCACCGTGTACGCCGGGTTCGACCCTACGGCTTCGAGTTTGCACGTCGGGAGTTTGATGGGACTGCTGATGCTACGGCGATTTCAAAAGTCTGGTCATCGGCCGATAGCTGTGGTGGGTGGCGCAACAGGGATGATCGGCGATCCAAGCGGCAAAAGCGACGAACGCAACCTGCTTTCCAAAGAGCAACTCCAGGAGAACGTCGAGGGACTTGGCAAGCAAATGGCCCGCTTTTTGGATTTCGAGGATCAGCAGAATCCCGCTCTCTTGGTGAACAACTTCGATTGGACCGGCCACTGGACGTATCTCGATTTCTTACGGGACATTGGCAAGAATTTTCCGGTCAACGTGATGCTCTCCAAGGACTCGGTCAAAAGCCGACTTGGTCGCGGCGACGATGTTGGAAGTGCAGGGATGAGCTACACCGAGTTCAGCTACATGCTGCTGCAAGCTTACGACTTCGTACATCTGTTTGATAAGTATGGCTGTGAACTTCAAGCGGGTGGCAGCGATCAGTGGGGCAACATCACCGCCGGGATTGATCTCGCGCGCCGCATGCGCTCCGTGCAGCTCTATGGGCTGACCTGGCCTCTGTTGACCAAAACCGACGGCACGAAAATGGGTAAAACCGAGAGCGGCGCAGTGTGGCTCGACGCCGAGCGGACCAGCCCCTACCAGTTTTACCAATACTGGATCAACGTCGACGACGCCGATGCCGGCAATTGCCTGCGGTTGCTCACGGAGCTAACACACGAAGAAATTGAACTACTCGATATTGCTCGTGTGAATCACCCGGATAAGCGCGACAGTCAACGCCGTCTCGCCGAGGAATTGACTCGAGTTATCCACAGCGAGGCTGGACTAGCGACCGCGCAAAAAGCCACCGAGATCTTCTTCGGCGCTGAGATTTCCGATCTCAGCGACGCCCAACTCACCGAGATATTTACCGACGTCCCCAGCAAAACGGTCGCCCGAGCACGGCTTAGCGACGAAATGTTCACTATCATCGAAGCGCTGGTGGAATCCGGCCTGGCCAAAAGCAAAGGTGAAGCTCGCCGCACGGTAGAGCAGGGGGGAGCTTACGTGAACAACCGCCGCATCACGGGAATCGACACGCAGCTCACGGCCGATCACCTGGCGAGCGAAACGGTGATGGTGCTGCGGAGTGGTAAGAAAAAGTACGCTCTCTTGCGGTTCGAATGACAAATATCACAAGAATCACAAGGTAGAACGCACTCTTCAAAAGTGCTCAGTCGTTGGCCACGGTCTCACCGCCGTCGCGGGTTGCCAGGGCGCGCCAGACCAACAGGTCAACATCGCCAATCACGGCTTCGACCGAGCCATCCATGCGTGCGGTGTTCACCAAATTGCCGCTGTGGTAGCTCCGTGAAGTGACCGCGGCGTAGGTAACGTTGGTTTGAGCCAGGTAGGCGGTCGGGTTGGCAGGATCCCAGCCGACGGTGCGGTGGTTGTTCCAGTCCACGTCGTAAGTGGTTCCACCGTTGGTGCACAGAACTTGCGTGTTGGGAGTAAAGGTGGCGGTGAAGCCTGCCTGATGAACACGGCCGTCGTGCCATTCCGTGTGACCGGAGTCTGCTTTGAAGTTTCCAGCCAGCGAACAGATTTCACTCGTGGTAGAGGCGATGGTTGCCGTTCCGGCGTTGCCGTCCCGGTAGTAAGGCTGCCAGCCGCGCACCTCAGAGAGCATCAATGTGTTGGAAAGCCCATCACTAAAACTGTTCGTCCCCAATCCCGCATTCGGATAAAACGCTCCTTCGCCACCACTTTGATCTCGGGGATCGTAGACTTTCCAAATCCCACAATTGACGGCGTAGTTCAGCAAATAGTCTGTTGGCTCACCTGTGGCTGCATCCGCCCGTTGTTCATCCCGGACTTCGTCGGGGCAAATCAGATTGGGTATCCGGAGCGATTTTAAGAGTGCCCCATTGAGATACACATTGTGATAGTCTTCGTTGAAATTGACGTTGGCAGCTATGCCATTCTGCTCGATGTACGGCAGGATTCGCGCCTGGGCCGACCAGCGGTACTGGTTGGGTCCAATGAACAAACTCGGGGGAAAATTCTTGTTGGCCGATTCGTAGTTGTGCATGGCCAAGGCAACCTGCCGCATGTTGTTGGCACAACTCATCCGCCGGGCCGCTTCGCGAGCAGCCTGAATGGCCGGGAGCAGCAGTGCTACCAAGACGCCGATAATTGCAATGACAACCAGAAGCTCCACCAAAGTAAACGCTTTCTGGTGCTTTGACTGACTGAGGGGAGTGGTCCGTGACAGCAATGCGGGATTCGCGAATTCCATGCTTTAACTCCATTTGGAGGGGTCAAACTCGGGAAATTCTGATCTAATAGCTCGGTAACGAGACTCAGTATCAACAAATTAATAGTCGCAATTATCCTTGTGAAAAATCCCCTGTCAAGGGGCCGCATGATAAATTGCCGACATGCCGGCTGCCTGGTCGATCCAGCATGTTTTATGTCGTTTTCAGAGCAGTTTGGGTCCGTGCGGAAATCGTTTCCTTATCTTACAATGAGGAGTTTATCCGTACTCCCAGATCGCAAGCAGGGCACGCTCACTTGACGCATTCCACCATTTCCTTGCGCGGCGTTGCCGTCAACAATCTGCAGAAGGTGGATCTCGATCTGCCCCATCGCAGGCTGATCGCCTTTTGTGGCGTTAGCGGCAGTGGCAAAACGAGTTTGGCCCTCGACACACTCTATGCGGAGGGGCAGCGTCGCTACATCGAAAGCTTTTCCACCTACACGCGTCAGTTCCTTGAGCAACTCGATAAACCGGCGGCCGAAAGTATCGAGGGCATCCCCCCGTCGATTGCCGTCACGCGTAAAAATGTAGGACGCTCGAGCCGGGCCACCGTTGGCAGCACCACACAGATCAACGAGCACTTGCAACTGCTGATGGCACGCATTGGCGAAGTCATTTGCCATGGTTGCTCACAGAAGGTTAGCCAGGACTCAGCAGAGTCGGCCGCCGAGCGGCTAGGTGAACTTCCCGGCGGCACCCGTCTGATGATCGGGTTCTCATCGCTGCGTGGCGAGGGTCGCCCGTCCGAGGTGTGGATCGCCGACCTCGTCGCCCTAGGCTATCGACGCATTCTGTTGGGGAACCGTTCGGCCGAATTAAGCCCCAGCCTGGCGGAGGAACTCGCGGCAGTAGAAACGCTCGAGGTCGTCCTGGATCGAATCGTGTCGGAAAACGAGCCTTCGAGCCGGCTACGTGATTCTCTCGAAGCGGCTCAAGAGGCGGGTCGTGGTTCTTCCTTGGTGTGGATCGATATGCAGAAGTCAGACGCGGTATCTGCTGTCAAAGGAGATCGCGTAGAGATCGATGGTAAGCCCTGGCTTCGTTGCCGCTTTAGTCAGTACTTCCGCTGCGAAACATGTGATTTGGATTACCCTCCGCTGGAGCCTCAGCTGCTCAATTACAACAACCCCTTGGGAGCCTGTCCGGCGTGCGAGGGATTTGGCAATGTGATCGGTATCGACATGGAGCGAGTGGTCCCCGACACGAGCAAAACACTCCGCGAAGGTGCCATCGCTCCTTGGAACACACCCGCCTACGAACATGAACTGCAAGAACTGCTTGCTCTTGCCAAGGATTACAAGTTGCCGGTAGATGTTCCTTTCAGTGAGCTTACGCCTGAGCATCTGGCACTCATCCACAACGGGGTGCCGGAGCGAGATTTTGGCGGGCTCAACGGTTTCTTCAAGTGGCTCGAGCGCCGCAAGTACAAAATGCATCTGCGTGTTTTTCTGAGCCGCTGGCGGAGCTACTACCCATGCGAAGCGTGTGGCGGGGCACGATTAAACCCCGAGGCCCTGGCAGTTCGTGTGGGCGGATCGAACATTGCTGATATCTCGCGAATGAAAATTCACGACGCCGTTGAGTGGTTCGAAACTCTGGAACTTGCTGTCTGGCAGCAGCAAGTAGGACGTTTGCTGGTGGAGCAAGTTGCGAGCCGATTGAAATACCTCGACCGCGTCGGTGTAGGGCATCTGACTCTGGAACGACCGTTGGGTACCCTGAGCGCTGGCGAGGCGCAGCGAGTGTCGCTCACCTCGGCCCTGGGTTCTAACCTGGTGGGGATGCTCTACGTGCTCGATGAACCTTGCATTGGCCTGCACGCTGCCGATGTTCCCCAGCTTGTGGATGCCATTCGCTCGCTTCGTGACCGGGGAAACACGGTTGCCGTGATCGAGCACGATGCGGCTGTGCTGCGTGCAGCCGATCACATCGTCGAAATGGGACCCGGGGCAGGTGAATTCGGCGGCCAGGTTGTTTTCCAGGGGACCCCCGCTGAAATGCTGGAGTGCTCGGACAGTCGAACCGGCGATTGGCTCTCCGGACACCGCACCCTGGGGCACCGGGGAGCAAGGCGACCCTGCGAACATGGAGTGATTCGCCTCGAGGGTGCCCGCGGCAACAATCTGCAAGACATTGATGTGGAGTTTCCCCTGGGAGTGATGTGCGTGGTGACGGGGGTGAGTGGATCGGGAAAAAGCACGCTCGTACAACAAACCTTGTTTCCCGCCGTTGCCCAGCGGCTTCGCCTGGAGGTGGAACGAGCCGCTCCTTTTGACGAGATCCTCGGTGTGCATCAAATCGAAGATGCCGTGCTGATCGATCAAAACCCGATCGGTCGCACCCCACGGTCGAACCCGGTCACCTACATCAAGAGTTTTGATCCGATCCGTGCCCTGTTTGCGGGTACCACCGAGGCGCAGGCTCGCGGTTTTAAGGCGAGCCATTTCAGCTTCAATGTGGACGGTGGCCGCTGCGAGGCGTGTCGTGGTGATGGCTTCCTGCAGATCGACATGCGGCTGATGGCAGATGTTTACATGAAATGCTCCGAGTGCCAGGGAAATCGTTTCCGCCATGAAGTTTTGGATGTGAAGTATCGCGGTTTGAACATCGCCGAGGTACTCAATCTCTCGGTGCGCGAGGCGTTTGCCTTCTTTCGTGGCCATAGCAAGATTCTCGCACACATGAAATGTTTGATCGACGTGGGGCTGGATTATCTGCGACTCGGTCAGCCAGCCAATACGCTCTCGGGGGGTGAAGCACAGCGATTGAAAATGGCGTCCTACATGTCGGCAAAGCGTCGGGGTCGCACCCTGTTTGTTCTCGACGAACCGACCACGGGGCTGCATTCTTCCGACGTGCTGCAACTGTTGGACTGCTTTGATTCGCTGATCGACTTGGGCCATTCGCTGGTGGTCGTAGACCACAACCTCTTGATCATGCAGGCGGCGGACTGGATCGTGGACCTGGGACCCGGGGCTGCCGACGAAGGGGGGCGCGTGGTGGCCGTGGGAACGCCGGAACAAATCGGCGAAAATCCTGCTTCGGTGACCGGTAAGTTTTTGACTCCCCATTTGTCAGCCGTGGACGCAACATGATCGATGGACTCTCGCTCAAGATCGGCAACTGCTCAGAAAACGATGCATGCGTGGTGCTCACTTCCCAGCAGGATTCAGCCATTGCAGAAATCTCTGGATTCCTGCGCGGCCCATTCTGTGACTATTCTAAGACGCTCACTGCAGATTTCTCGCTGCGAAAACTCCCAGGTGCACAACATGGTGCGAACTCTGTGGAGGCCCTGGTTATGGAGCCTTGTTACTGGACCCCAAGCTTGCCGTTCATTTATGAACTGCACCTGATTCTGAAGATGGTTGACGGTACGACCGTGAACTCAACGCTCCTTACCGGTATCAAGCGGTTTTCCTGCCAGCGAGACAACTTGCGATTGGAAGGCAAGCGAATCGTGCTTCGTGGACTCCGTTGTCGCTCACTCGATGAGCAAGTGCTGCAAGCGGCCAGAGCACATGAGACGGCACTTTTGGTTCACAAACCCGTTCCTGCGATGTGTGAACTGGCGAGCCGAGCGGGTGTCCCTTTGATCGTCGACCTGCGCGAGTCGAGCGATCCTTTGCAGACAATGGCTGGCAAACTGGATTGGTGCCCGGCCGTTTGTGTTGTCCTCCTAGGTGTCGATCAATTAGCCGAGATTGGCGAAGAGTGGAACACACTTCAACATAGCTGTGTGGCAGTAACCGCTTCCGCCCACAGCACTGCAACTGAAATATCCAAGGTAAATTACCAGGCGCTTGCGTTAGAACTGGCCCCTGGCGAGCGGCCTCCTGCTTGGACTGCTAAGATCGATAAACCAGTGATCGCGATCTCCAGCGGACCCGAAGCGACAATCCCTGAGGCTCGCAAGCGATGTGATCGCTGGCAGGCCGAACTCGCACCCGAGTTCGATCTGGCGGGCTACTTGGTGTAGAGTGTGAGAATGGACGAAACGCCCAATATCTCTGACCGCTACCTTCGCCAAACACGGTTTCCCCCCTTTGGCGTAGAAGGCCAGCGTCGACTCAGCGAGGCACGGATGCTGGTATGCGGGTGCGGAGCGCTCGGCTCGGTAGTGGCCGACTTGTTGGTCCGTGCCGGCGTAGGCTTCGTGCGCATTGTGGACCGCGATTTCGTCGAACTCGACAACTTGCATCGGCAAGTGTTGTTCACTGAGCAAGATGCTGCCGAGCAACTCCCCAAAGCGATCGCCGCCGAGCGACGACTGGCCGAAGTGAATTCTCAGGTCGAGATCGATGCCGTGGTCGCCGACGTGAACGCGGGAAACATCCGCCACCTGGCGGCCAAAATGGATGTACTTGTGGATGGCACGGACAATTTTGAAACCCGCTATCTGCTCAACGATTTGGCCGTCGAACAAAATCTCCCCTGGGTCTTTGCCGGTTGCGTGGGGGCTGAAGGACAGACGATGGCGATTCTCCCAGGGGATACGCCCTGTCTCAGTTGCATACTGCCCGAACCTCCGCCGGCCAGCAGTCAGCCAACGTGCGAGACAGCAGGTGTCCTCGGTCCCCTGGTAGGTGTGATTGCATCATTGCAGGCGATGGAGGCTGTGAAACTCGGCAGTGGCAATGCGGCTGCCGTGAGTCGGCATCTCACGGTACTGGATTTGTGGAACAACCAACTTCGCTCGATCAACATGGCCGCGAGTCGGCGCCCGGATTGTACTACCTGCGGAGAGCGAAAGTTTCCCTGGCTCACGGGAGAACGGGGGGCCTCGGTCACGAGTCTCTGCGGCAGAAATTCGGTGCAAATATCGCCCACCACCGGCGAGGCCGTTAATTTGGATGTGCTAGCAGAACGACTCGGCAGTCTTGGCCAGGTCTCGCGGAATCCTTATCTGGTGCGCATTGCCGTGGGTGAATTCCTGCTTACGGTCTTCGCCGATGGCCGCACCATCGTCGGCGGAACCGACGACCCGGCCGTTGCCCGCACGGTGCATGCAAAATACGTCGGCAACTGACGTTAAAGCCTCCCTCACTTTGCCAGCTTCACGCGCAGTGGGAAGAACAGTGGATTCTGACCAGGATGCTGTTCGAGTCACCAGGTCACTTCGGTCGATGGAAGAGTTAGACCCATTGCTGCGGCCCCCGCCGCCTGCAGCTCACCGCCGAACCAGGGATACGCGATCTCTACCGTCCCGGCGTTCGACCTTTTTCCCAGACATCACGACTTTTCACCATGGCAACTGTCGAACGCACTTCCCCTGTTTCCGCGAATTTTGCCTCGACCGACATTCCGTCCCCCCAATCCGCTATTGGCCGTATGGGGCCCTGGCAGTTGGTGCATCTGCTGAGCGAAAGCGAATTGGCGCGGGTTTATTCCGCCCGACCGGCCGATGCACCCCCGAGCCAGACTCCTCGCTATGTAGTCAAAGCACTCCGCAAGGAATGGTGGCGGGATCCTCAGACGATCGAAATGCAGCGCCGCGCTGTACTCATCGGGAGCCAGGTCTCGCATCCCCATCTCTTGCCCGTGCTGTCGGCCAACGTTCAGCAGGCCCCATTCTATTTTGTGACCCCCCGAATTCCCGGCTGCACATTGGCGGAGATTCTTCGCCAGGGGACGCGCCTCCCCGTGCCACTCTGTTTGTGGATCGCACGACAAGTGGCCGAGGCCCTCGATGCGCTGCACGCAACGGCCAAGATGATCCACTCCGACGTGAAGCCGAGCAATATCATCGTATCGCGCGAGGGGCACGCGACGCTGATCGACTTGGGCTTCGCCTTTGCCGCCAACGAAGCCCGCCACTGGTCCACGCGCCCCTTGACGGGGACACTCAACTATATCGCTCCCGAAGCCCTGACTTCGTGCTTGGCCGTCGACGCCACGAGCGATCTTTACAGTCTGGGTGTGACGCTTTACGAACTACTCACGGGGCAAGTTCCGTTTGCCGCGAAGTCCCCCGACGAACTGGTCCGCATGCACCGCGAGGCCAAGCCAACCTGCATCCGGCAGTTGCTGCCTCACTTGCCGAAGCCGGTCGCATCACTGGTGCATCGACTCCTCTCCAAAGACCCCCTCCGCCGACCCGCTTCGGCGACAGCCGTGGCAGAAGAACTGCTGCGGCTGGAGGTGGAGTGCTTTTCAGCCAATTAGGGGATGGACGGCTTCTAGATTTCGACCAGTCCGAGCCGAGTCGTTCTGCTTATCCGAGTTATTTCGTTGAACATGATGGATTTCCCGTTGGTCACCGAACCGCTCCGTCATAAAGTCGACTAAAACCGAGGGCCGTGAAGAGCACCCCAGTGAGTTATGGGGAGCTTGCAGGGTGCTGGTTTAGGATACAATCTACTAATGACTTTCACTACACTTCATGTGAATAAGTGGGACTTATTCACGATTTTTGAGTCCGATTGCAGGCTATTCCATCAGCACAATGCGATTCGATCAGAATAGACAATGGGTGGGCGCCGTGTATGCCGAAGACCTCGCCCTCATGCGTGAGATGTTGGCGGAAGACCCGTCGCTTGCCGATTCCTCACACACAGAGTTCGACGATCCATATCGCTCCGATAGATACCTCGTCCCCACGCTTTTATTTGCAGTGTCAGGTCCTCCGCCACAGCAAGTTGACTGGAGGAACATCAAACGACCGTCCTGCTACGACATGGTCCACTTGTTGCTTGAAGCGGGTGCAGATCCCAATATTGAGAGCGGACACGGTATGCCAATGTGCTACGTACGCGACAAACGCATTGCTCAATGCTTGATTAGCTATGGTGCAGAAATCAATCGTTGGGCAACCGGCGGCGGTTCGCCACTATTCTTCTCGGTGTGGAATGCTGATCCTGAACGACTGAAACTACAGCTTGAATTTGGCGTAGATGTCACAAAATGTGACCCACGGACTGGTGAATCCGCATTGCATATCGCCTGCCTGCAGAAGCCAGACACTCCTGAGCAAGAATCGGACCTGTTGGAATTGGTGAGGCTTCTCTTGAACGAAGGAGTCGATTTGCACGGTCGCACGAATATGAACGTTGAATCCTATGCTCTCCAAGGTTGTCCCCTATTATTTCAGGATACTCCGCTACATTTGGCAGCGGTTTTCGGCTTTGATTCGCTGATTGAACTACTGTTGAGCCACGGTTGCGACAAGTCGCTCAGAAATGAAAATGGTGAAACACCTCATAATCTCGCAGTTAGGAACAAGCGTCCTGAGCGAATCATCAATTTGCTCACATAACACGCTCCATTTGGGGATTATTGGGGAACACCTTACTTTGTGGGGTGGAAACGACAGGTTAACTTTCTGTGATATATAAAGCGAGACTTGGTTTTGAATGTGCATGCCCCTGATTGGAGATTGCATGGGAGACCTTATTCGCTTGCGTATTTTCGTAGTTCCAAATCCTGTGGGGACTGTCGCCCTATCCCTGAGCTGTAGAACGCGAGCATCGCGTTTTTTATATAGCCAACCGACATTTGCCCACTTCAAGAATACACGCGGGCTCACGAATCGTAAGAAAGTTTCCCGCTCGGCAAGCGAGACCCACTGGCCCAGAGAATTGTGTAGAAATTGTCCCAGTTGTTGTGCAACGGTCACGGTCGAGTGTCGAGAGCTAAGAGTCAAATGCCAATCATTCCGGTTCATATCTTTCGACTTTCCGGTTCTCACTGCAAAAAGATGAGGATGCGCGAGAGTAATATCAGAGAGTGCGCTTCTATCACACTCATCGAAATTCATCCAACTGGTCGTATTGCGTAGATCAGGTTGCAATTGCCACACAACTAAGGCCTGCAAGCCACCCAGCTCAGTGTCCGCTGAGAGTATTCGTGCATAGAATGCAATTGGTTGGTAAATCGTCGAATTCTTCTAACACGGGCGGAACTCATGGCCCTATTCAATTTCTCACAGCAGCGAAAACGAGGGTTCGAGAAAGAGTTGCGCAAGGGGGGCATCCGGGACAAAGTCGTATTGCGGGCGATGCGCACCGTTCCGCGGGAGGAGTTTGTTTCCGAAGAACTACGAAAATATGCCTATCAGAACACACCCTTGCCGATAGGATGCGGGCAGACGATTTCTCAGCCGGTGATGGTTGCCGCCATGATCGAGGCCCTGGAACTTTCCCCGCGTGATCGAGTACTGGAAATTGGAACAGGCTCAGGATACCAGGCAGCAGTCCTCGCTCAAATTGCGAAAGATGTGTTCACCCTCGAACGTCATCGTGCTTTGGCCGAGGAGGCCCAAAATCGGTTGCAGCGGTTGGGATTCGAAAATGTCTGGGTGCTGCATGCAGACGGGACGCGCGGCTTGCCTAATGAAGCCCCGTTTGACGCGATTATTGTGGCAGCCGGAAGCCCTGGCGTGCCACCAGCACTGCTGGAGCAACTCGACAGAGGAGGACGACTGGTGATTCCCGTAGGAGACAATCAAACCTCCCAACAACTGGTTCTGATAACTCGCAAAGCGGAGAAAGACTTTGAGTATGAACAGTTGTCCGCGGTCCGTTTCGTTCCCTTGATCGGCGAAGCTGGATGGCAAGAGGAAGAGGAGGTTGACCAATCGTTTCTACCTTTGTGGTTATGAGGATGCGTCGGCGGGAGGAGGACCGACGCATCGCTCATCACACAGGGGATTGAATCAGGTGCTTTCCAAGGACGCGGGTTCCAAGCCATCCAGAAAGCCGGTGAGTGATCGGCTGCGATAGGGTGATTGGAGCTTGCGGACAGCCTTCGACTCGATCTGCCGGACGCGCTCGCGGGTTACGGAAAAGATCTTGCCGACCTCTTCGAGCGTGTAGGTATAGCCGTCGGCCAGACCGTAGCGGAGTCGCAGGATTTCTCGCTCTCGGTGCGACAGGTCGGTCATCACTTCTTCGAGCTTCACCTTGAGCGCTTCCAGATTCGTGTCGTAGAGTGGATCGTCATCGCGTTGCTCTTCGAGGAACTCGCCGAAGTAGTTGTCTTCGTGATCACCCACCGGTTGATCTAGCGATAGCGGGTGCCGCGTCATCTTGTAGACGCAACGGGCATCGTCAATCGATATCTTCGCCCGCTCGGCGATCTCTTCTGGGTTCGGTTCCCGGCCAAACTCCTGCACGAACTCCGCCGTCACTGTGCGAATCTTGCTCATGGTATCGATCATGTGCACGGGCAAGCGAATCGTACGGCTCTGGTCAGCGATGGCACGGGTGATCGCCTGGCGAATCCACCAGGTGGCATACGTGGAGAATTTGTAACCCCGGGCGTGTTCGAACTTGTCGACAGCCCGCATCAGTCCGGTATTTCCTTCCTGAATCAAGTCCAAGAAACTCATGCCTCGGTTGCGATAACGCTTGGCAATCGAGACGACCAGCCGCAGGTTGGCGGCGGAAAGTTCTCGCTTGGCGGCATCGTACGCATCTTTCCTGGTGGAAGTCTTGCGGACCAGTCGCTGGAGTGTTTTGGGAGTTTCCAAGGAGATTTTCATCAGATACTTCAGTTCTTCGCTGAACTCGCGCTGCAGGACTGCATGCAGCAGTTCCTCAGGATGCTCTAGCTGTTTTTTGATCGATGTCATCCGCTCGGAGATCTCCTGCAACTGTTCCCACAAGGGGAGCAACTTCTGCAAGCGGATATTCAGCTCTTCCACCAGACGAACGGCCTTGTTGCGACGAATCGTGAGACGCCGCCAGGCGGCGTGCTTTTGCGGATCGGTTGCGCGGCGATCGGCGGCTATGCGGAAATCCTTCTGATTCTCCGCCAGGAGGTGATGGATCGTCTTGAGATTGGGGCCGATGCGTTTGAGGATTCGCTTCTTTTCTGTCGTATTGGTAACCGAGATTTCGATCGTGCGGTCGAGTCGCAGGTTGCCATCGTACACTTTTTGTAAGAGTTCGACCGCTCCATGCAGCATGAAATCGTTGCCCATCAGAGAGCGGCGGAAACGGGTCCGAGTCGCTTCGATCTTCCGAGCAGAGTAGACCTCACTATCACGCGAGAGCATAGGGATTTCACCCATTTGCATCAGGTACATACGCACGGGATCGTCTATCGCATTCGCATCATCTCCATCGGATTCCTCCGCAGAGTCCTCAGAGTCCTCAAGTTCATCCTCATCTAGTTCAAGATTGTCGTCTTCATGGAAATCCACTTCCTTTACTTTTTTGGAAGGCTTGCCGTTCTGGCGTTCCGCTGGTTTGTTGGGGTTTCTGTCCTTCGCTGTCGCATTTTTGCGGTTTCTGATTGCCACGGCTCGTTCCTCTTGAGTTGCCTGCGTTGAGAGTGAATCGCTGGCTTGGTGTGATTGCAGAGGACGTGCCGGGAACCACGCAAATGCGTCGTCCCTCAGCGCAACATCAAATCAGAAAAGAACTTATGTCGTGTTTTGCAAGGGTCTTACTCCTTGCAACTGGGGCAAGTGTGGTGTGAATTTCCAACGCCGCAAGTGGGAAGATGTTGCCGAGAAACAACGGAAGATGGAATTTCGAACTGGATAGCACTGCTGCAGATGTGCAGATACCAATTCATTAAATGGTTACAAAATCAGTCGGCACTGAGTTGCTCAAGTGGGGTTAAAACGAGTTTGCGGAATTCAACTTCAGATCCCTCGGCCTGAATAGCGATTTGGCCCTTTGCCGCTGTGCAATTGGTTCCGTGGTTGACCAGATCGCCGTTAACCCACACTTTGATTTCGTCGCCGAGGGTTTCAATCACGAGCGTGTTCCATTGGCCCGGGGGTTTTTCGGAACCGTCCGTGAGATTCTTAATCCGGCGCGCCTTCTTGCCATCGACACCCCAAGTGTCCTTAGGCCCACGCCTGGCGATCATGTCCGGGACAGTAATGTCTTCCTTAATGCACCAAAAGTCACCCGCCTCGCCGGACTGCATCTGGACTTCCAGCGACTGGGGAAACATATCGTAGAGAGCGCGAGGCTGTGAAGCGTGAACCAGCACGCCGCAGTTGCCTGGCTCGCCCGCGAAACGGTATTCAACTTCAAGACGATAGTTTTCATAGACGCTGTCCGTTATCAAGTGACCAGGAGGGGTACCGAGACTGACCAACAAACCAGAGCGAACGATAAATGGGACTCGCGCCGCCGAATTCTTTTCAAGCTCGGGAACGTCCATATGCCAACCATTCAGGTTTTCTCCATTAAATAAAGCGTGGGGGGTTGTTGTAGTTTTTTCTTCAGCAAAAGTACAAGCTGTCTGGCCAAGAATGAAAAACAAAACCCAGATCCATCGCATCATCGGACAGGTCCTTAAAAGTGAATAGGCGGCAAGAACACTGAACAACAGTTGTCAATTTCAAATTACTATAGTGAAAATTCTTCTATTGACCAAGTGTTTTCGTAGTGACATATGGAGACATCCTGACTTTGAAAGTCAGCATGTTCAAACAAGATTAATGTCCCGCCAATGTTCCGCGCCACACTTCGGCCAGGCGATAGCCCGCCTGAATGGCTCGTACCTTGGCGATCTTACCAGCGAAGTCTAGATATTGCTGAGAAAGATAGAGAGTCGGTAACTCGGCATTCTCCTTTCTTGCCACTTCGAGAGGTCCCAGCACTTCATGCGAATAAGCGAACTCTTTGGCCAGCGCGCGACTTTCACCCAACCACCACAGTGGATGCAATGCACTAGCGTCCTCCAAGCTCTTGCGGCCAAACTTTGCGTAGCGAGGATCATCGTTAATGGCGAGCACGCTTTGAGCAATTGCTGCTTCATCATATTCTGCCCCTAGTAGCGAGTCCCACAGTGCGTGCATGTTTTCTCTTTGGAGAGTTGGAATCAAGTTGGCACCGCGATCACCCTCGGGAAATAAACCAGCTGCATACAGGCTCCCTGCGTGGCAGGGCTGGTGGGCGTCTGCTACCAAATGTGCCAGCCAGCAAAGTGCCAGGGCCTGGTCGCCAGGCGAAGAAGAACTATTTGCCAAGACAGACCGACACAACTGAATGGCTTGGGCAATGTAGAGTTCCTGCGTTTCGAGTGTTGCATTCAGCGGAAGCTTGCCCGGAGTTTCGGGGATCGTCAACTGATCGGCGTCGCCCAAGATGAGTGTTGCTCCCAATTGATAGTGCCAGGTGGGACGGTTGAAAAGTGGTTGGTCACGCGCAATGTCGGGCCAATACCCCGCCGTGCCAATCCGCCAGCGGTCGATATCTTCGATGGTTTCACCAGGAGTAAAATCTTCTCGATAGCGCGGATGCGCAACCAGAAGTTGGAGCAGCTGCCGTTGCTCGTCAGAGTTGAGTTGATCGAAAGCCAGCAGGGCTATGATGTGGTGGCCCGATTCAAACCAGGCGTAGACTGGGACCGGGAATAGTACGACGCAGACAAGGAGGCTCGATAGAATTCGGCGGATGAAAATCATTCCATCATTGTTGCCGCAGAATAAGTGATCCGCAAGAATTCGAATAGCGGAGTTATAAAGCCAAAATCTTCATTCTGGAACTGAGGCGACTCAGCGCACATAATAACGTCTTACAAGCGGGGGTTGGCCAGAAAGAAGCAGGAGGGTTCCTCTTATCTGTTTCGACGCTACATCAAGTCTGTTGGCAGGTGGAAGTTCCTATGGGATCGCTGCCTATCTGCTGCGACGCGAGGAACCACGACTCAAGTTCGCTGCAGTGGCACTCATGGGCATCACCGCCATGCAATGGGTTGAAGGGATGTTGTGGCTTGACGGTCCTTTGCCACACGGAACAGTCAACCAACTGATAACCATCGGTCTGATTCCACTGGCCCTATTGGCCGAGGCTTGGGGGCCACTTTTTGGTTCGACCTTCGTCGTTCCCATACGCAGACGGCGAATCGCTTTCTTCGTGCTGCTTGTTGTAGGGCTGACGATGGTTGTCGTGGCACGCGTGATTTACCAGCCGACCTATACACAGGTTACACCGCAAGGTCACCTCAACTGGTGGTCTGCAATAAATCCACCGGAGTTCTGGCCATGGGCATATGGATTCTGGGCGGTGGTGATTGGTGCCCCTTTCCTGCTCTGGTGGCGCCCCTTTTGGCAAAGCCTCTTGATCGTGTCATGGGGTTGGTTCTGGGCCACCGTAAGCTACCTTTTCACCGACAGCGCTGCCAGTTACTGGTGTTTCTTTGTCTCGTTTTATGCTCTGTTCATCTTGATTTACGCATTGATGTACAGAGACGCATCGCGTTCGGATAGATTGAGATAATTAAACAATCGGCTGAAGCCGTCATGATCGAAATACTTTGGTATAGCCAGGAATATCGATCGATTTGCGTTCAACAAGAAGAAGAGTGGGCGATGAGGGACTCGAACAAGCCACGAAAAACCCGGGGGAAACTCAAATCGGCTTCTGCGCGCACCAATAATGTAGCCATTTTGGAAGATTCGGCCACTCTCAACCCCGATTTGGCGATAGTCGTTGCTAAGTGGGATACTATCCCCGAGGCCATCAAGACGGCAATTCTTGCAATGATCCGAGGTTCTCAGATCGATTCCATTGGAACCGAGTAAGAGCTGTTCTTTTTAGGCATGAACATTCATGATCTGGCGAGTGGCTGGCGCTGGACCAGCAGATCGCATGTTCCGTATCAGGAGTGGTAAGATGGATAATGATCAGTTGTTTCAGGAAAGAATGCTCGATGTCCAAGGAGTTGCAGAGCTATTGGCATGTTCTACCCGACATATCTATCGTTTAGCCGACTCAGGACGAATGCCGAGACCTGTGAGGCTTGGTAGGCTTGTCCGATGGAGGCAAAGGGAATTGGAGGGATGGATCGAAGACGGATGTCCGAAGGTGAGATCGTGGGCCAGAGTTGAGAAATCACATCTATAAGTTTCAACGGTCTCGCTGAAATCTGATTGAGCGAAGACATGAGTGAAAGCCTTGTGCTGTAGCTGCTCGGTGTGTAATTTCAAATTCTCCCGGGCAGCCTATCAGTTCGGCGTAGTAGAAGCAGTAAAACAGAGATTCAGCTGGGACTAAATTGAGCGGATTTTGGTTCCGCCTCCCCACCTTCGCAAAAAGGTGGTAGCGGTACTAATCTTGCCGTTCCTAGTCATCAGCTTTTCTGATCTCAAAAGTCCCCTCCGGCGAAGGCTGCAAAAGCTCCTGCAAAGGCTCCGCATCCACAACCTCAGGATCGAGCCATAAAGCCCAGTCGGACTCCTCAGAGAGCACTACCGGCATCCGATGATGGCCAACGCTGCGAATTTCGGCGTTTGGCGTAGTGGTAACTATTGTGCAACTTTCGACGACTCCCTCGTCACTATGCCAGTGTTCCCATAGGCCCGCAAACGCGAATAACAAATGGCCTGGGAAGTGGAAATAATGGCCCTTCTCCATGAACTCAGTCGCGGGAATCAGACACCTACGTTCCTTGAAAGCAGCTCGGAATGTCGGTTTGGAGTCGATAGTCTCGCTATGGGCATTGAAGCATTTTCGCTGAAAGGACTTGCGTGACGTTTTCCGGCCAGACGGTTTCCACCAGATCGGCAGCAGGCCCCATTCCATCGGTCGAATTATCCGCTGGCAATCGTCATCAAGGCCAATTACTGGAACATCCGAGAGCGGATAGAAGTCGCCAAACGGCAATGGGATTTGAGCGTCGAAGATTTTTGCTTTGAACTGCCTGGCTAGTTCCCGGGCTTCGCTCAATAATCGAAAGTGGTGGCACATTTATTTGAATGGCCTGCAAATCAAAGACTAACTATCAGCCCTATTTCCCTCTCTGATAATGAAGATATTCTAAGAGCATCTTTATTTCAGAAAGCTCACTAGCACTTAATTCGTGCTCGTGCCTGAACTTCTTGCCGTGATAGAAAACCGATGCCGATTCACAATTCTTTAGCAGTTCACAAAACTCCCATATCGGATCGGTTGGTGAATCTGGGGTTCCGACCAAATTGATCCATTCCCAACAATACTCGTGAGTATTTTCGTGAATGAATTCCTTGTAATCGGGATCAATCTCTATCTTTTTACCATCTACAAGAAAGGTGAGTGAATCTACGAATAACCAACTATCCCCTCGATACATGACTTGGATTACGGGGATTTGTATCCCATCTTTGGAAGCTAGCTTTAATGAGACTCTGTTTGCGGTAAGGCCTTGATCTGTATCTTTATGCCATGTGTAAGCAAGACCTGATAGTTTATCCTTATTAGTGACGAGTTGCTTCTGTACCAAGTCGAGATAGCTCTGAACGGTGATCTCGACTCCCTTGAGAACCCATTTGATTCTACCGCCCGAGAAATCTGGATAGCGAAACACGATTCGAATATCTTCTCCAACTTTTACCTTTTCAAGCGACGAGTTGACGTCAGAGGCTGATTTTATCTTGACCTTCCCTATTTGGATTATTAGATCGCCTATCTTGATCTTTTCGGCGGCTAGGCTACTGCCATCGAGGACACTTACAACTACTGCCCCTTGTCTTCCTGGCCATTGCATTGTTTTTGGACTTTTTAGTACTTCGGTAAATATCTTGATTAGGTCAGGGTCATCTGGAATATCGATAACTTTCAATCCCAGAGCTGGGCGGTTAATGTCTCCTTGTTCAGCTGAACATGGGATTGTAGAGAAGAAAAGAAGAATCAAAATGCATAGGGCTGTGCTCTTCATACGTATTGCCTTTATGAATAATCGATTGTTTGAGCAGCCAAAACTGCACGGGTACTGTCTACTGAACCTGCGGATCAGGCACATACCCTTCCACTACCTCGTCTCCCTCTGTGATTACAACTAGTCGATATTCAAAGCCTCGCTCAACCATGTAGTCACGCAGAAATTGAAATTCCCCGAAAGAGTCATCCCATATCGAGATCTCTACATACTCTCTGTCAGGGTTTTTGTCGCGGAGATATGCAATGATGGCTGGGGATAATTTGCCTCGTTCGACCATACGAAGACCTCGATAGGGTTTAGGCGTAATGGTCAGATATTCTCCCTCATTATCGAGAACTAGAAAATCTTCGAGATTTGGTTCTCCGTTTGCTAATCGATAGAGATACCACTTGCCATAGCGGATAGTAACTCGTACTCCAAGTTTTGTAGCAGGCCTCTCTTCCGGAAATGGGGAATTGATTTTTCTGCTGGCGCGCTCCTCTTCCAGCTTTTCTTCCGATTCATTCAGCTCTTCAAGAGTGTTTTCGATTTCCGCAGTAAGTTGATCCGTCTTTTGATCAAAGCCGTCTAACTGCTCTTGCAAGCGTGTATTGCTTTCCAGGACCTTTGATTTTTCCGCCATAAGGTCCGTTCTCGCTTGTCTTAGTTCAGAGAGATTGCGTAGCGTAGATTCCAAAGTAGGATCAGCAAGATTGGTGGCTATTGCCTCGCGAGCTTCCACCTCAAGTTCGAGCGCAGATACCTTAGCCTCAATTTCTTGATAACGACTGCGAAGCTCAGCTAGGGCCGCTTGGCTGACCTTAGGCAATAAGTCGGGAATCTTACTGGCGTTCTTAAAAAGAAAGACGTCTATAAGGTCCAAGAATATAATACCACCGAACGCATTTGTTGTTGTATCTAATAAAAGTTCTAGACTGCTGTCACTTTGGTAATGTCGTCGCATAGCCATAACTCACCCCGCACCCTTCTCGGGGTCAATTGCGATTTTATCATCAGGCAACAAATCGTACCCTATCTTGAATCCTTTATCCTTCAACTTCTCAGAGAGTGTCCTGAAGGAGTCGGTTGTGCCGGGATGGACGATGATCACAAATCGGATTTGAGATGAGGAATGTTTGCCAGCCCATTTTAGAAAGGAGGACTCCGCGCCGGGGTTTGGAAATCTTTCAGGTGTTGCTTTCTCACCCGCTTGTGCTACCAAAATATCTGACCCATAAAGCTCCACTAAGTAAACTTGACGACCACCAACATCAGCTTGGTTATAGAAGACACGCTGGGAATTCTTCAACTCCGTGAGTTCTTCGATAACTGCTGCCAGTTCCTCCTGTTTCGTTTCCAACGAGGTGACTTCAGAATTACGATCTGTCCAGTCAGCATTCGCTTTCTGAAGCAACTCGCGAAGCTCCCCTTGCTTTGATAGTAATTGAGAGATATTACTCCGCAACAACGTATTCTCTTCCGACAGGGCTGCCGCCTCTGAGACAGCTGTTTGGTTTGTGAAATCCCCTATATCACTGTCCAGGCTGCTACGCGACTCTAGGTAACTGGTCAATTTCGCTAATTCAGCTTCAGCACTCGTAATGCTTTCCTGCAACTGCGAGGCTTCCAATGCCATTGAAGAAGATGGACTAGAGAGAGTTCTGGTTGTTAGCTCCAAAGCCAATAACAGTGTCACCAACATGATTACCCCTGTTACAGAAGTAATAATGTCCTGAAATGAGAACAACGAAAACGGCGCGTGGTAGCTTCTACGCTTCATCGGAATGGAACGGCATTATGCGTAATCGGTTTACAATGTGTCGTTGGCAATACTCAGAACAATTATCGAGAAACTCCTCCTCGTGTTTATGCAAAAAGGTTGTTGCCATCTGTAAGCAGAGGGCAGCGATCAACGCAACTAAAGTAGTGTCAAACGCAGTAGCTAATCCCGCAGTTACTCCCTTGAGGGCGGATGTAATTTCGCTCATATCTTCTGTTGCCGCCATGACCCCCCCAAACCCACTAATGGCTTCCGAAAGCCCTAGGACAGTTCCTATGAATCCCAAAACAGGAACCGCCCAAATCAGTCCTCTAATCAATGAGTAGCTCGACTCCATAATCGATTCGTCATGCTCTGCCTGGCTGCGAAGTATTTCGTCAACATCTGTAACGCGGCCAAGATTTCGCAAGTTAGAAAGCGCTACAGCGATCCGATTAAACAAAACAAAATGCTTTGGATCATCCACGATACTGTAAATGTTCTCGAAGACATCTTCGACAGTCGTTGTGGAGAGTACAAAATCGCTTTCTTGGGGAACGATGAAATAGTCAAGGCACTTTCGCTGAAGCTTGAGCTTTAAACCCTTGACGATAAGAATTGCGACTCCCCAACTCGTGGCAAAGACAGAGAAATACTGAATCAGCCCCCGATCACAGAAAATATCTTCGATAGGCTTAAAAGTGGAAGGCAAAAATCTTATTCCAACGTAAAACAGAATCGTCAGAACCAGTGCTATGAACGATGTAAGTAATGAGGAGGTCCTGGTGAAACGTGCACCTTTCAAACCCAACCGACACTCAGGGTCTGACCGTAGCCAAGATAATTTGGGGTGAGACTTATTGTTCATGGTTGTGCAATATCTTTGTCAGGTGGAAATTGCTGAAATGGCCTTGTGCGTTAATTGGAATCAGTGCGCCGTGGCAGGTTTTGACTCGTAAGCTTGAACTCGATCGATCAAAGTATCTTCGGACCTAAGATAGCCTACCAATAACGCCAAAGACGCTGCCGCCGAGGCAATCGCTAACCAGGAGTAGTTCTGGTCCCCAGCACCCAAATCGTAAAGTCCATGCAGAACGGCTGTAATTAAAACTCCTCGAATTACCCATCCCCAAGGATTGTGACGAGCATAGTAGCTCAGGCCCAAGAAGTAGCCTGTGAGTCCGGCCCACACTGCGTGTAATAAGGGCAAACTAAGCCAACGCAAGATGAACAGGAATAAGAGTACGCCATACGTTTGAGAACTTGGGTCCGTCGAACTTTCATGTTGTGCCACGTAACCATGGGTGTAAGCAACAGCTTCAATCGTGCCAAACGCCAGTCCACTCACAACGCCCAAGAAGCAATAGGTCCGGGGAAGCTTATCAGCTTTGAGGTTGGAGGCCACCACAAGTAATGCTAGTAGCTTGCCCGATTCTTCCGTGAGTCCGACTCCAAACGTCCAACCTATGAATCGTTTCAAAAATGATGCCTCGCTGGGATTTGACACGAAATCTCCTAGAAATGGCATGACGATCATGCTCCCTACTACAGCCCCAAGGATGCCAAGAGTGGCAGTAAAGAGCCATACACCAACCATTCTCCAGGGACTTATTCGACTGGGAGTAATGCACCAATGAAAAAAAGCAGACCAGAGCAAAGAAAAATAGAGAGAGAAGGTCAAAGCAGCCCAAGTAAGTTCGAGCGTTTCGATTCCATGGTACTCCAAGGCAATCAATGGGAAGAGTAGTGCGACTGCCAGGCACTGTACCCAGGCAAGGGTCCAGCTTCCATCGTTGATGACTCCAAAAACAGGGAACAGCTCGCTCCAGCTCATTGCTGACTTATTGTCGCGAGTCCCAGCTTCTGCTGGAGACCTTCCCACATTTGATTTCGGAAGCAGGCCCGAAATGTCAGCAGCTGCCAACCACTGTTTCATCCCGTACTTCCAGATAAGCGTACTGCTGTTTATTTCCCCAGTGGAGGCTTTGGATTGCAGGATAGCCCATGGGATCGGACCTTTACGCTCACCCTCAACAGCATAGAACCACTCAGCTGATGGAGGTTGTATCTGGGTATCTTCTGCTGGCTGAGTGGAGGATTCCTGAGGCGTGCTAGTTGCTGGCTGGCGAGAGTCGGTCTTCTTTGGCTTTTCAAATAAATGAGAAACACTCCCGGCAGCAGACCATGAATTTCCGTCCAACGACAATTCATGCGACCTGCTTAACTGACCACGTTGGATAAGCTCAGTAAGTTTATTTTCATCAAAAGGGCCGTTTACTCGACCTCGTATTCTTACGTAATAGGTATCGCCCATCTCAAGTGGCCTCTTGCGAGTAGGTTTTATGGATTCGCAGTGATGGGAATCTCAGTTCGTAGAAATAAGGGAGTACCGAGAGGTTCAAGAACTTCTGGTGCAATATTCCAGGTGACCTCTCCAGATTTCACGGTAGCAACCTGCCTCAACCGTGCCTCATTGCTTCCTGAGGCAGTTGCGATATACAGTTCACCTGTGGTGGATTCGGGCAGTGAAGGGTAGCATTCCCAGGCCGCTTTTTCCTTACGTCCCAAAACAGCAACCCACTTCAGAGAATAATTTGGAGGAAGGCAATGATTCTGATAAAACTCTTTCTTCGACTGAACAAGGTCTCTGAAATTTGCCAGTCCTGCGACCAATGCTTGGGCATCTTGGCGCGCTGAGCGGGCATCGTTGTCGCCGGGTAGATACCAAGCGACAGAGAGGTCAATTCCTGAGTTGTCGATTTCTTGAATGACACCTTCAAAGGCTTCTTGAAATTGATAGCTTCCATCACAACCTGTTTGAAGGACGCGCCTGAGTAAATCAACACCCAAAACGGCATCAAGCGAAGGCCCTTCTTTAGGTTCTAACTTCTCGCGAATCTTATTTGCGATGAAATACAGAGCCACATCCCACTTTTCACCAGATATTCGCTCTAATCTTGCTTTAGAGATTTCTGCTACTTCTGATTGGGGAGCACGACCATGCCAAACTACACTAGTTGCCTGCAAGGCTCGAGACTTTGGTGGATTGAAGGCATCTATGAGATATTTGAATCGCAACTCCTTTCCTGAGTTCATAGGAGCTTCTGGGCAGTAGTACCGCACATTCTCTTGATCGACGACCATCCAAAGGTTTTGCATAAACTTATTTTGAAAAAGCGAGTACTTCAAGTCTGCCAGATTTATGTCGTTCCGAGCGACAATTTTCTCCAAATACGGTCTGCGCCTCTCAAAATCTTTACTGAACTCATTCTCTAATGTCTCTTTTGCTAGCTCCTCACCTAGAGTAAGTGTTTCTTGAGCGGTTTTTGGTGTTTGTGATCCCCATGTTGGCCTCGACTGAGACCAAAAATGATCCCACTCGATAATAGAAATCCAAGCATCTTTTTCTTCAAGCACTTGCCTGGCATTTGAGGCGGCTAGAGACTTCGGCTGTGTGGTGACTATTTCAGATAGTGCCTTCTCAAAAACATTGATTCGACCCACCGACCTATACACAGCATCCATCAATCGACGTTCATTCTCTGCTTCATTGTTCTGTCGAAGGATCGCACGAAGCTTATTCTCTAATATGGCTGTACGGCTGCGGAGACTCGAAGTGATTCCTTCATGGCTTCCCAAATCTTCTTGCAGCTCATTTAACATTGACCACACACTATCATCATCTGCAATGCGGTTCTGTTCCAGCTCTGCAATTCTTTCGCTCCACTTCTTAATCGCATCTAAAAATGCCTTGTCACGAGCCATTTGTTGTTCTTGGTTGTACTTGCGAAGTTTGAATTCGAGAGCGTCAAGACGCTGCCGTTCCTCTTCAGTCTTTACCAGATTTTCGATCTGTTCCAAGCTCGTTCTGTCGAGTGTCTCAACGGCTTGCGATTCAGCCTTTCCCAGCAACTCTGTAATCTGCTGAATTCTCTGCTTTTCCTCTGCAACTCCCAAAACGACCTGGGAATGAAGTGACTTAATCATGGGATCCTGTTGCGCGGATTCAGGTAGCTCCTCGTAATAACTCTCAGCTTGAGTCCAACTATTCTCATCTACCAATTTCGAAAGCGCTTCACGATGCTCTGCCAACACCGCCCTCTTATGTTGAATATTCCAATAAGCGAAGCCAGCAACGGTGATGACGATCAGCGACGCAACCGCAGAGACAGCGATCAATCGTGCCCGCCTGTGGGCATGTGCTGTTTGTACAGCGATGCGTTCTTGCACGCGGTTCAGCAGGCTCTCGGGAATAGGTAGGTCATATCTTTGGGCTTTGCTTAATAGTGATTCTAATTTTTGCTTAGGAGACTCGCGGTCCAGGGCTGCTTCAAGCGATTGCAGCCTTGCCTCAAATTCTCGTTCGCGAGTTGTTTTAGCGAGTTGCTCGTTGACCCATTCGATAGCCTCAGCCGCCCGTTGGGCGAGAGGGTCTTGTGAGGAAAGATTGGCTAGCTGCGCTAATCCACTCCATTTAGTCGTCAATTCGGCGGCGCGAGTAACATCGAATTCGCTGTACGCCTGATCGAGTTGAGGGACTAAATCTTCCAATTGCTGACGTGCATCTCGATGCTCCAGCGATCGATAGCCTTCCTTGATTTCCTTGACTAGATCAGGCGAGACCTCAACGGACCATTTCGAGTTATTTAACTCATCTCGCAACTCAGAAAGTCTTGGTAGATCGCCATTGAGAATCGCCTCTGCGGCATCAGATTTGATCTGGCGCAACCGCAATCGCTCGTAATCAGCGAGATCCGACTCCCAAGAAAAATTCATCTCATCGAGTGCCATCAGCTTTCGTAATACTTCAATGCGGGCCGACAAAGGCGCTCGAGCCAGTGCCAGGAGCCGGTGTTGCCTGAGCAGCTGTTCGAGGGGCCGTATTTCCGCATAAGCGGCATTGAGCCGCCTGGCAGCATCGAGATCAAGCTGAGGTGGCAGTTGGAGATTCCATTGGGCAAGCATTCCCTGCCATTCTTCCAGGTAGGGAAAATCAAGGTCAGCAATCAGATTGAGCAACGGGGGTTCTAGTTCGGCAGACTGAATTGCTTCGCTCCGCAGACCATCACGCAGAAGTTTATCGACCTGTCGTAAGCGTTTGTTGGCTTCGCGACAGGCTTCGCTATAGGCAATCGTAGCCTCGCGCACCAAATCGGGGTCCGCAGTTTCCGGCGCGTTCACCGTGTCGCGTATGTCGTCGAGAAACCACAAGTCAATACTCATTTAGTTTCACTCGGTATCAAAGAAAAAAGGACGTGCATGGACCGCTGCTGATTGGAAGATAATTCCTCCTACTTTCTTGTGGTCATTGAGTTCGCGATCGTAAGTCAAAAGCTCAGATCCGAATTCACAATTGCACTCGATCCTCTGCAAAAACTCAAGGCAATACTTCGGGTCGAAATTGTCAGGGAACACTATGTTATTGTGGAGCTTGTCTAGTTCAGCAAATCTCTTTTGAACTGCCGCACGAGCTTTCTTATCTCCCTTAAGCAGGGCTTCTTTTTCAGCAGTCTTTCCGTTTCTAAGAATATCAACGGCTGACTGCCAACCTGAATGATCTTTGAGCAGTTCTTCATTGTTACAAAATTTCTTGAATGCATTGGCTACAATTATCCAGTCTCTTATCATTTTGAAAGTTAGCTTTTTAAGTTCTGGGGTTGTATCCGTTGCAACCCAAGTCAGCTTGGTATTGAAATTTCCATTGACAGAGTTCGGTCGATTGTAATCAGCCCTCACTTCAAGTGAAATTTGAAACCAGAGATTCCTCCAATTACCAAAAGTTACGAGATGCGGGAAAGCCGAGTCTGAATCTACCTTTTTAATTTCAGAGGCTGAACCAAAGCGAAGATAGTAACGGGAAGTTGGATCTGTATCTGAAACGGGCCATTCTGAGCAAAGCAATTCTCTTGAATCAAGCTGGTGTTTCCAGGGCTTGGAATCATCCAACAACCTGAAAGGGGGCGCTCCATCGTTTTTCTTGCGAAATGATAAGAAACAATGGTGCGTTTCTGAGTCACCCTCACTAGTGACAGAAAGCTTAATAACACAATGAGACAAATACCTCCTGTATCGTTTTTGTTGCCCTAGCGTTGATAGTTTTAACGAAATAAACTCTCCTTCTGGGTTTAGTTCCAACAGCTCAGGCATTCGAGGTTTCATAAGGGTGCCATGTAACTCCGAAGTGCATAGCTTAAAAGGCCTCTGATAATCAAATTGCAAGGTCGATGCCGGAATTTTTTGTATATTATCTTGTGTTTCCAGAATATAAGGATAATAACACTCAGCTTGAAGATTGCTTCCGTGAAGGTCCGAGTTCAGAGGAATTCTCCACTTGAATTTTGTTAGCCTTTTGTTTTCATCCAGCTCCAATAAATTGATTGTTTCAATGACATTCTTAAACGGATTCACATCTTTAGTGATAGCTTCGGTAGTGTTTTCAACCAACACTGTATCCTTTGAAGCGGTATCAATGTTGGTATCTGTTGTATGATTTGACTCATTCTTGTCCGAAGAGGATTCCGTAAGCGATTTTTTTATTCCGTTTGGAGTATTAGAAGAATTCGTTGTAGGTTTTTCATTCTTGATTTCTTCTTTTACATTTGATGGACTTGGTTCTTGATCTGCAACTTCCTCTGGCTTTAGCAGTGGCTGCCCTATTACTTGCGGTACCTTTTTCTCATCTGCTGCTTTTTCATTTAATACATTTTCCTTTGCAACTGGCTCTTTAATCTCTTTGCTTTCAGGCTCAGGTGTTGAACTCTGCTCCTCGAGTAAGGCGGCTACCTTGCTAAACCAATCGGTACTAAATCCATGGTAAACCGCAAATGAGACTGCAGAAATAAATAGCATCGCAGCCAGCGCGCCTGCCAACAGCCAGGCGCTCTTTCGCTCTGCTTTGTCGTCTGTAGTTAAAACCTTTGGCTGTACACGAACCTCTAATCGACTTGGTAATGGCGGAGGAACACTCACCACATCTGCCAATTCAACATCGTGGCAGTTGTCGTCTACGAGAACTACTTCGTCTTCATCAGGAATTGCCTCTGGCTTCATTTGTGGTTCAGCGACTTCAGGTAAGGTCCCTGTGCGCGCAGCGGTCGTGAGAGTTCCTTCTGGAGCCGAACCAAGATTTGAGCAGAGATCCAGGACTTGCAACTCGTAGCGTTTGCGAAGCTGCGCAGCTTCCGGCGTTCCATCAACGGCAAACCGGACTCGACAATCAATCCCGGGGGGCAGTTTGGTATAAAAAGTGGTGTAGGTAACTTGCCAGCGAACTGCTGCAGGGAGCAAGGCTAGCGATTCTTGCAGCAGTCGGAGAGGGTCAACTCCTAGTGGAACAATGATCCATTGTTCGTTATCTTTGCTGCGCTTGAGTCGCTCCGCGAGAGCACCTCCCCAACCCGCGTCTCCAGTGACCTCTTGCCAATACCGGCATACTGCAGCATCTACATTTGTTGAGGGCAGTACCCGTGGACGATCAATCAGATGAGGCTCATCGCTCCAGGAGACTTCATGAAATCCCGCCTGACCCTGGATCGTAGCTGGGTCAGCAGTAGGAAGCTTCACCGAACTAAGAACAATATGATGAGCGAGCTTATTGGATCGCCCTGAGTAATCTAGTCCTGCATCAGCGATTCGAGAAAGGATTTGCAGGCTGCGTCCACCTAGGCGTACTTTCAGGTGGCTGTACACAACTGGGTTCTGGGCTGAGTTGCTAGACCCTGGTTCAGCTAGGTGCCGATAGCCGCTGAGTGATTCAAGCAAACTGACGAGATTGGCAGCCATGCCCGCCGTGCTGGCAACTGTGCAAAATCCCTTGCTACCAGCCTTAAGTCCCTGCGGGGCTGAGGTGTAAATGAGTTCCTCAATCATGGAAATACACCCGATGGCCTATTATGAATTAGATGCTCGTGGACAGGTGGGAATCAAACCTCCCGTTGTGCATGCCAATGCCGTTAAGAAGGGAACTTCGCACCACATAGGATTGATATTCTTTGGCCTCACTCCCCAGAGTTCCTTCCCATCCACTGTCCCCATGTATTCCGGAGCACTTCCTGTCGCACTCACAGGAATAAACCAGGTTTGATGGCTGAATTCTTCCGCAGCACTAACAAGCTCAGGAGTCACCTGCCCCAACAAATCTCGGATGGCGTCAGACACCTTTTTGATGAGATCTATGTCCAAGCAAGATAAATCTTGGTTCCCCACACTCCGCCAGGGAGTCGGCAGTCGCTCATAGTGATTCAAAGGCCACCATGCATCGTATTTGGTAACCATCACAATCAGAGGTTGCTGCCGGCGCTCTGTTTGTTTTAGTCCCGAGTGATGGCGGACACGATGGACTAGTTCGTGTAATACGGTCTCTTGTCGGGCTGTTACGGGTGCCTTAGCAATCTGATAGTCATTGGTTTTCCCTCGGCAAGCCTCTCGAAAACGGGGGTCTTGGGTAGGATCGAAACAAAATAGGATGGCATGGGATTGGGATAAATGTCGTGTGACTGAGGAAGCGACCGTATCCGCACCCGGTAAAAAGGACTCCCCAGCATTGTCATAAACGCAAATGATTCTTGAAACTTTGCTTGTGTTAGCGGCTGAAGGGTGTTTCTGTGTGGTGCGAAGCGTAAATAGGAACGGTCGGGGGTAGGTGATGAGTTGTTTACCGTATTGCACGATGTCAACAGCGTCACCCTGATCTTGCGTTTTTTTCAGCTTGATGATTTGATCTGAACTCGGGTTATGAAACTGGTCCTCTTCATATTTGTTCAGAATGTTGTTTGACGTTGGATCAGCATCCGAGAAACTTAGGAGGAAATTCCTGGGGAGGGTTTGCCTCAGGGTCCACGTCATCGCTGCCAGATAGTAGCTCTTACCGCAGGCGGGAGTTCCTGCGATCGACATGAAGACCGGGGGTAGTTCCAACAGCTCTCGTGGAATCGTAAGGTGGCAGCGCGGGCATGCCAGCTCCTGGCAAACCGTACCCCGCACATCAATGGCATTTCCCTCTGCATTGAAACGAGTCGGCAAGAAACGCTGATGCTTGTCTGACCCCAGCCGAGGGTCATTGAGAAGCTCAGGGTGCGTGGCTACCCAAAGGACATCTTCTGATGCGAATGCCTCCCAACAATGAGGACAGTTGATGCGAGCGCGAAGGTTAATGCGAACCTTTTTCGAGACCACAGACATTCAAACAGCTCACTTGATTTTCAGAGGTTTGCCGATGATTGGAATACCTTTGGATCCAAGGCTCTCTCCGTATTTTTCCAGATCGCGCATAAGTTTATCCGATAATTCGTCACACCCTTCGTCGTCCAGATGCGGCTGAAGAGATTGCCATCCCTGCAATGCCATCTCATATGCCTCCGCATGGTTACCATTTTTTGCTGCTGTTGCCGACTTTTCGCGTTGACCGTTTGCGTAAGCCAGAGCATCCTCAGGGGACTCAAATTTGGGAGAGGGCATGCTTGGCTGGGAGGCTCCTCCGCCTCTAGAAGTGGAATCACTAGAACCTGAAGCACCACCCCCTGAAGCACCACCCGAAGAACCTCCACCCCCCTGGCCTGAACCCCCCTGACCTGAACCCCCCTGACCTGAACCCCCCTGACCTGAACCCCCCTGACCTGAACTTTCAACTTCCCCCCCCGAAGCACCATCCGCTTCCGCATTGCTAGTCTCACCAAGGTCTTCGCTTCCTTCCGCAGCTGACGAGCCATCATTTCCACCGCCATTGCCTTCCCCGCTATCCTCACTCTCAGCTGCTGGCGCTGCTTTTTCGCTCGGAGCATTCTCAGGAGCAGATTGGTCAGTTTCTTGTTGGGCCGGTTTGCTGGGTGAGCTTGGGTTTTCGCGGCAACCCTTACAACCAGCTAAAAAGGGAAGTGAAAATGCGAGCAGAATAAAGCTTGCAAAAAAGTGTGCCATGGCCCGGACGACCTCTTATACGAGTGAACGCGAAGTGGGCAGTACGAACCATTGAAGATAATCCGCAGAAACCCTAATAGCAAGTCTACGGCTTAGGTATTTTCTGCATTTCGTCTGACAAATCCTTGCCACTATTCTGCTGTGGGGTTTTCTCCACCTTCAGCGATTCGGTTGATTGGGACAAAAGCCCTTGAAGCATTTCTTGGCTCGCGAAGGTATTTCGTTCAATTTGAATTCCAAGTCGAATAATGTTTGCAACGAAGCAGAGGAACAAGATCACCAATCCAATCGCCACGCCAGCCTCAAATAGATCGTACAAAAGACGATTGGTATCTTGGCTGGTTCTAGTTGCGATCTCTGAATACTCGTTCAGCCGTACAGCGATGAAGATGACGAAAAGTATGGCGAGAATTATTGCCAGGAGTTCAAGTGCTCGGGCAATGATCCTAAGAGCGAGATAGCTTCTAGAGACGACTGCGGGAGCTGATTGCGTACGGTGTTCGTCGCTGGTGAATATTGTGGCTTGTTTATCTTCGTCGGCTATGAATGGTGGCGGAGAAGGTGGAATGGGGGGAGTATGAGCAGAGTCGCTACGAGTTTTAAGTGCTTCATCGAGTTCAGCTTCAAGAGAATCAATTCCACTAGGCTTTGGCTTTTCAGGTTCCTTCCGTACCGGAGCTGGAGCGGCTGCAGTCTCAGCAAGTACAAAGCGTTCTCCACATTTCGTGCAACGAGTTCGCTTACCAATAACAGCCTGGGAGACTTGAAACCTTGCCGAGCAGTGGGGACAAGCGGTAGGGACTTGCATCTCTTTGCCACATTAAGCGGGACTTATGGGAAACTAGAAGAACTCATTTGAAATGCTTGTGCGCGAGTAGCCAGCGACGCTTACCTAACTGAGTCTAATTAGGCTCAAGGAGGATTTCAATTGAAATCAATATCGATTAGATATTTGGAGCAAGCTGCGAAGAATTAGATTGGACCAGACTCAGGGTAAATTTTCAGAGGTTTCCTTTTGCATTGCATACTACATATTCGCTAACAGTTTTGCTTTTGCGTCCTTAAACTCCTCATCCGTTAGCGCTCCCATGGCATGAAGCTCAGCAAGCTTCTTGATCTCGTCGACCAGTGAATTACCTCCTCGACTGCTTACTGGAGTTGACGATTTTTCTTTCTTCTTTTGGAGAACAGAAAGCCATTTGTTGGCCACGCTGGCCATTGCAGAAACGGCCTCCTTATTGCAATTGTCGACGACGACTGTTCTGGCTCCGAGATCAACAGTTATCTTGCCCAATATCCAACCCTGAGACGCCGAGACTGCTTGCACACGGTCGTGTCGGATACTCTGGGTATCTACAGAACTTGTCAATAATGCGTGATCCAAAAATAGGAATCTCTCGCTTGTAAAGACAACCAACCATGTATTATTACCCCAGTCAAACGCATTTGAGGTCTCGGTCTGTTTCATAATTCCAGAGGCCACCGCAAACACCACCTCATCATCTTCGAGATAATTCGGGAGAACCTTAAACTCCTTTTTTGTTCCAAATGAATCAAAACGAACATTGTTCAACTTGCAAATCGCTTTCCAGTTATTGGATTTTGTGTATTCGACATACTGTGCATAATGTGGCATGCCAAAATCTTCACTGGAGTTTGTGCTCGGGTGTAGCGAGTTCTGGAGTGGCACCTCACGAGGTGGCAGAGCTTGTTTTTCTGGTTTACTCTCGTAACTGCCTTCGCTGCCATGGCCCTGCTGCTGAACCTCAAACAACACTGGAAAAGACTCAGCAGTCTGCCATTTTTGATCCAGCGCATTTTGGACCAAATTACTCCTTTCAATCTGACCAGACTGAAATCGCTCTTGTAGGTCAGAAAATGATATTGGACCTATGACTTCCCCCATCGACTGAAAATACCATTCACAATTACGAAAGTCAGCAGCATGCGATGGGCTTCTCGGCGGAGAACGATCAGATTGTAAGGATTCGCCTGTCGAAGAGTGACGTAGTTTTGGCGAAACTTCTTGTGAAGCATTTTCTTGGATAGTGAAGGGTCTGCCACACTTTGTGCATTTGGTTTTTCTACCTACCAGTCGTGAGAGCACACGAAAAGCTGCGTCACAACTTGGGCAAGAAACGTCTACTTTTAGATCAGGGGGCATGACATGCAACTTAGGCTTGAGGATGCATATGTTTATCAGAAGCAGATTGTCAAGAAGGTTTTTGAAATTGGGAGGAGGTCCTTATTAAGATAAGTGTCACGTTGCAAAGCAAACCAAGTCGTTGGAAGGGATCGATCTCCAGGATTATACTTACTTCCTCAAATATTGAAGAGGTACCCATTCACCGGGTGACCGTTGGTAATGCCAGAAGTTCCAGCCGTTAATTGACCGATCTGCGATTTCCGTCGCCAGAAAAGATGGAGAAGCGTAAAGATGACCCTTGTAAAAAATCCAGCCATCCTTATGCACCCTGGCCTTGTAGAGTGTGCCTTTATACTTCCTTCTAATCCAGAATGATTTCGATACATACGGACCAAGTATTGTTTCGGAAGTTCCGCGTTTCGGCGTCACCTTCTGTGACCGCTTCCTTGTTACTTTGGCCTGTCTGCCCATGAGTACTTTGAATTCTTCTTGCTGCCTTTGACGGATTTCTCTACCAAGTTCCTTTTTCAAATCTTGAGACCGATGTAACTTTCCGCTGACCGAATTGCCTTTTGGATTCGCTATTCTCAGCAGGAGTGACTCAAGCTCCTTGATGTGATGGGATTCGATTGTGATGTAAACACTAAATGTGTCCCACAATCCTTTGTGACGGTCCCGAAGGTGGGTTTTGAGTCGAGAGCTAAGATTTCTCGCAAGTCCAACATAGTGCAATCTATCTTTCTTATACAAAGCATAGATGCCATGACGTCCTCGTATCCTGGCTCGAATTAGATCTTGATGTAGTTCCAAAAATCGGGCTGACAGTCGCTCCATGTGCTGACATACAAGCTGGGGTCTTTTTCGCGCCATGTTGAATCTGATCGATCTAAAGAGCAAAGTTGGAAAAGATACGAGAAAACGGATTCAGGTCACACATCTCAGCATAATTAGAACGCATTACAAAACAAAGGAATCTGGCCTCCAAAATTTGATCGATGAACCCTTTCTAATCGCCGATTCCCGAAAGAATTGCCCAATTTTCACACTTTGTCACACACTCTCTGCCAAGATTCTACAGTGTCCGCCAAGCTGAGATTCTGGCGGACTGTGGGGAGACTGTGGCGGAGAGTGGCGTAGGGTCTGCAGAGTTGGATCGGTTAGAATTGACGCCCAGAGGAGGATACCACGGTGCGATGGCAAGAGATGTTGAAAACGCTCAGCGAAGAAGGTTTCCAGGCCACACCCGGTCGAATCCGTAGTGCGATCAAAAATGGCTACATATATCCCTCGCCGGAACGTGGTCCACGGGGTGCCTACAACTTCACGGAGAGACACCTGTTTCAGCTCCGCTGGTATTTTTGCCACATACGCCCAGGACCATTACCACGCAAGCTCGAATGTTTTCCCTTGCGAAGTGTCCATGATCGAATCCATCGCAAAAAACGCCGCGACGATCGGCTCCGCAGATTCAATGAGACCCTGGAGCACCTCCAACGAATCGCCGACGAGTTGCGAAGCGGCACTTAAACGGCACCCAGGTGCCGGATTCTGGCACTCGGGTGACATGAAACGCGCACCCTGGTGCCCGATTTCATAACATCTTTTCTGTGAACGACTTAAAGAGTTCGGCCAAAATTGAGGGCGCTGAAACTCGGCGTCAAACGAAACGGATTTAGAGATTCATTCGTTAATCGCCTCGCCGGTCACTCATCTGCTCATAAGTGGTGAGGCTCCCGGGCTTGATTCCAGCGCTGCTCCAGTCGAGAGTGTGCGTGTCGCTGCCAATCTGTACGCATGTGTGGTATAATATGCAAGAGCCTACTCCTGCTAACAAGGAATGTTGATTCACTTTCGCGATAAAGGATTGTCCAAGATGAGTGCTGTTTTGACTGATCAAGCTGGTGGGGTTGAGGATGTCGTCCTGTGTCTTGAGTGCGGTGAACCACTAGCTGCCAACTCTGATCATGCCGTATGCCTCGATTGCCGTTCTCCGCGTGGGAAACTCAGCGAAATCGATATTGCTGTTCGAGGAGGAGGGGACAATCCCGAGAGGATACAGGAATGGCCTGAAATTCGATACTTCCTAATCGAAAGGTATGGTCTGGGACTCTCAGATGAGCAGCTTTGGGAACGATTTGTGGGGGAGCTTCAGTTCAAACTACGAATTCCCCGAGAGCAGCTTCTGAAATGGCCATTCCACCGTGTAGTGGATCACCTCGCTGATCAAACTTCTGCTGCATTAATTTCCAAACCGCAATTCCACGAGCATTTTTCTAATCATCCCGGCAAGTATTTGGTTTGCGTACGATTTTGGCCAGGCTTCACGGACAAGTTTCCATATCGTGAATTCCTTGATCTCCCAAATAACGTAGATGCTTCGCTCAAGTTGCTCAGGCAGGCGGTCGCTAAGGAGGTCTGGAAGAATCACGACCGAATTCTGGCTAATCGCATAATGCAGAAGAAGCGTAGCATTGAAGCATTGAAGGCCCAAGCGATGCAGGTGAGAGGACCCTATCGCTCTTCGCGTCCAAAGAAATGCCGTTCATTGCGTAGCATTTTATACGGCAAACGAGACGACTGGTTCTTGCGACTTGCAAGACAAGTCGGCTGGCACCTAGGCAGAGGTTGTCCGGTCTATGAAAAAGGCGTGGGTCCAGCCTATTTCTTTTCTCCACCTCTTTACTTGATCGCAGTCGAAGATAGCGTCTTGGCGAAATCGATTGTTGACGATCTTGCTGACATTAAGTCGGATAGTAGTTCAAGTGAACGAGAACTTTACTCCGCTTTGAATCCGAGATTCTACTTCCTGGATTCCCAAAGTATTTCAAAGGGGGCGTTGGTAAGTGCACTGACTTTTATAACCAGTATACGCAAAGGCAGAACCAACCACTTTTGGGATCGCAGTGCAAGTAAACTGCTAGAAAGAATTGACGCATTTGTAGATTCTTGGGACACAATTGCTGATCAATCTACTTTGCGACCAAATGAAACCGTTCAATCGAGTCAACTCAGGACAGAAAATCCGAATCTGACTCCGACTGCAAACTCTACTGAAGCGGCTCAATCGGAGAAATTGGACACTTCAAAAGTTCAGGGGAATCTATGTGAGAACACAGTTGGCAAAACTTCTAATGTGCCATCAAGAGATAAGCGTTCAACGCAAAGTGGGGAAGCCAGTACGAAGATTTCTGCGGCGCTCATAGAGCATCATCAATATCACGAGGGCTCTTGCTTGAATTCTGATCCGATCCAGGTTAATAAATTTGCTAAAAAATGTGGTGTAGCCTCCGGATCGGTCACAGGGTTTTTTAAGAAGCAATTCGGAGGCCGCCAAAATTACCTCAGGGCCTGTGGAGATAAGACATCGCTCGTAAATGCTCTCCGAATCATAAATGGAGAAGTTACCCCTAAGATTCTATTTGGGTCTCGCGGCGACCTAATCAACGATTTGGCAGAACAATAAGTATTCTACGGCAGCTAATCTGTTCAATCGTTCAAGTGTCATCATTGAACAATCAAAAGAATATTTCTCTATGCCAAGGCATGCAATTCCTGGCAATTCTTAATCACTTATCTGGTGTTCAGCTCTGATTCAACTGTCTGAAATTGAACAATGAGATCTTATTGTGCGGATCGTGTGGTCCGAATAAGTAGATACTTGGAGATCGTTCAATGTCTAATGTAATTGAAGATGCAGCTGTTAATTCGTCACCACTTATGAATCGTCGCCAGGGAGCGGCATATTTGGCAATCAGCCAAAGGAAATTCGACCAGTTGGTCGCCTCCAGAGAGATTGCCAGAGTCAAATTCGACAATTGCGTTCGATTCAGAAAAGGTGATTTGGACACCTTCATCGAATCGCGAAAATCGGCCTGATAGCTCTACACACTGTAATTGAGCATAGTACGACCAGGGCTTTGCAAAATCATTGGTCGTTGTTTAGTGCTCTTATTCCCCATCAATTAGCAACGCCCGACCACATGGGCCGGGCGTTTTAAGAAAAAGGCTTTGCAAGTATGAAAATACCATATTGTGAGAGAAGTTGCTACCACAACGAAGAGTTATTTCATTTTATGCGCCTTGAACGCGCAGTGTCGCTCCTGGCTATACGCGAGGGATATGATGGTGATTCGTTCGCCGAACCGGCACCTAAAGCGCGAACCGTAAATGACATCTACAGAGCCAGTGAACTATTCTTCCAGCTACCGGCCAACCTTCGCAATTGGGATCGAGATTTGGCTCTTCGTATGTGCCGCGCAGTAGTATATGGATCCCATTCAAGAGGGCAGCAATCAAACCTTGATTTGCCTACTTACTCCCATTCAACAACTTCATTGAAACTGAAGCATGAAAGAATTCAGCAGAGATCAAGGAGGGCCTCCGCATGACAGAGAAACTACAGATATTTTGCGGTCCTGCAGATCGATCGGGACGCCGAGTCGTTATTGCGAATCACGACGGCAGCGAACGACATCGAGATCGCTTTAACACGGATAGCGATTACCATCGCCGGAAGTTTCGAGAAGCGGTTGTCGAAAAACTCAGTTTGCCTGATCAAGCTCATGAATGGCTAGAGCAGAGAATTATTCAAGCTGCCGATTCAGAAGACCTGAGGACTGATGACAATACCTTGGTCACGAGCCAACCGATATTGGTATCGATGGCAGACATCGATCCACGTCCGATTAGGTGGCTCTGGCCCCAGCGGATTCCTCTGGGACGAATCACTTTGTTGGTCGGAATGCCAGGAGTTGGCAAGAGTTTCTTTACTTGCGATATGGCGAGCCGTATCTCGACCGGTACGCCTTGGCCCGATGGCACTGAGTCCCCCCAAGGTTCAGTGATATTTGTTTCTTGCGAAGACGATCCTCATGACACGATCCGACCTCGTTTGGATGCTCACCGGGCAGATGTATCTCGTATCTGTATGCTCGCCAGCGTGAAACAAAGCGATGATGAGGGACAAGAGTCGGAAGTCATCTTCACACTTGAGGACAGTGATGCTCTCGAACTGGCACTTCAACAGATTGAAGATTGCAAACTAATTGTGGTTGATCCCATCGGTTCATTCTTGGGAGGTCGAACTGACGCTCATCGCGATAACGAGGTCAGGGCTGTCCTGGCACCAATCGCAATGCTCGCCGAAAAATACGGACCAGCTGTCCTCGTTGTAGCCCATCGCCGAAAGGCAGGTGGTGCGATTGCCGATGACATGGCCCTTGGGAGCAGGGCATTTACCGGCATCGCCAGATCGGTGTGGCATCTCAGCCGCGACAATGAAGACAAGAGTCGCCGCCTGCTCTTGCCTGGAAAAAGCAATCTCGCTGCTGAACAGACAGGAATGGCGTTTACAATCGCAGGTGAACCAGCTGCGGTGAGTTGGGAGCGTGAACCTATTGCTATGACCGCCGACGAGGCCCTAGCACTGGAAGGGAAGGCGAGTGGCAAATCCTCTGCTCTCGAAGAGGCCGTGAGTTGGCTAAAACTTTATCTTGCTGAAGGCTGCAAGCCCGGTCAGGAAGTTAAGGAGGCTGCTGAAAGGGATGGAATCGCAATACGCACCTTGGAGCGAGCCAAGAAAGAGTTGGAGGTTGTATGCGGACCTGATGGATTCGGAGGGCCTTGGGTGTGGAAGTTACCTGACGTTCCCAGTCTCCGCCAAGATTTCCCAGAGTTCGCCAATGAGAAAACCTTGGCGGAGAGTGTCACGCTTGGCGGACTCTGCACTGGAACCCTAGATATGGGGGATACTGTCTTCTAAACACAAGCGTACCAGGAAAATATCTCCGCGCGCGCGAAGAAGATTATCGGTGCAAATTTATGCATAACTTTGCAATAAACTACTTGCGTCATGAGAAAGTATCGTTTAGACTTGATCACATGGCAGCTAAAACGAATCGAACGATAAAGCTTTCAGAACAATTGACCCAGGCAATTCTCAACTGCGGGGAGACCCGTTATCAGATTGCCCAGGCGACTGGTATCTCCGAGGCAACTCTCAGTAAGTACGTAAACGGTCACCACGGGCTGTCTCAAGAAACCGTTGACATCCTAGGCGAATACCTGGGTTTAAGGTTGGTAGTCGATGAAACCAAGAAAGTGTTGCGAAGGTGAATCATGGCAGGAATTCTAAAAAGATCGAATGGGATTTATTCCGTACGGGTGATGATCGGCAATGATCGCCCCACTATATCTTTGGGAACCAGAAGTGAATCGCGAGCCTTGCGGGCAAAGGATTTCATTCAAGACCTAGTCACTGCGCGAGCAACGGGTGAACTTCCGGAGAAAGAAACCAAGAAGTGGTTGGCGAAGCAATCACCCAAACTGCGAAAGAGACTGGCAGGTCTTGGACTGATTGATGATCATGCTGGCAATGAAACGGCCCCTGTGACGCTTAAGCAATTTCTCCAGGAATACATCAAAAGTTACGGTCCCGCTAAAAAACCTGCCACAGTTACTACCTGGAAGCAATGTGAGCGACTGCTCCTCGAATTTTTCCCGGCAGACAAGCACCTGGAGACAATCACGCTAGGTGATGCTGAGGACTTCCGCAATTACTTGCTTACGCGATCGGGTGACAAATTTGGCACTCGCAAAGCAAAGCCACTCTCAGAGGCTACTGTAAGGAGACGGTGCGGATGCGCTAAGGGATTCTTTGCCTACGCGGTTGCTAAGGGGATGATTGGGCGTAATCCATTTGATAACAGGAAAATACCGACTACAGCACCCAGTAGCCGTCAAAAAGAGTTCATAACCTCTGAAACAGCAGAATTGATTATGCAACAATTACCTTCTGCTGAACTGCGACTGCTGTTTGCTCTGGCACGTTGGGGCGGTATGCGAGTGCCATCAGAGCCGGAAGCCCTTTGCTGGTCCGATATAGATTTTGATCGGATGCGGATTAACTTCCGGTCCCCTAAGACCGAGCACCATGACGGCAAGGATCGTCGAGAAATTCCGATCTTCCCCGAGTTGATGGAACCATTGCAGGAAGTGTTTGAGCAAGCAGAGCCAGGACAAAATCAAGTATTACCTTTCTTGATGAACGTCTCCGGCGCAGCATTGCGTAAGCCACTCCTGGGAGCATTGAAGGCAGCTCAGTTGAAACCTTGGCCTAAACTTTGGAACGCCCTACGCGCCTCGCGTGTAACTGAGCTTCGAGAATCATTTCCTTCGCATGTGGTTGATGCCTGGATAGGCCACGATGACAAGATAGCTCGTAAGCATTACACCCAAACGCTGGACGAGCATTACGAGAGGGCGCTCCAAAAATGTAGCCATTTCGCGGGCAGCAAGGACGTGCATGGCGAAGCATCGCCAAACGAAACCACAAAAAACCCCGCACAACACGGCACAGTGTTGCACGGGGAAGCATCAAGGTGGGCGATGAGGGACTCGAACCCCCGACATCCACGTTGTAAGCGTGGCGCTCTAGCCAACTGAGCTAATCGCCC
>ERZ869936.34-NODE-34-length-245823-cov-15.197341_pt1 | contig 245823 bp, 178 predicted proteins | sample MGYA00520876_ERZ869936 | MGnify/ENA primary metagenome ERZ869936 (study PRJEB32218, sample SAMN09650985) | biofilter metagenome | isolation source: enrty point of leading RO module | place: Saudi Arabia: Thuwal, RO plant located on Red Sea | collected 2016-02-17 ...
CCTCCCCCTGCAGGGGGAGGTGCCGGAAGGTCGCGCCGTGCCACAGCTCCCGCTCCGTCGCCCCTCTTCTGTCATTCCCGCGCAGGCGGGAATCCACGCGTCGCGTGAAGCCGATGCTGCTCGCGGTGCGTCGAGCCGGATGGTAGTGGCACCCCCACCCAGCCTCCCCCTGCAGGGGGAGGTGCCGGAGAGGGTCGCGTGGCGTTCTGATCGCGAGCTCCCGGCGCCGCCTTTCTGTCATCCCGGACTTGATCCGGGATCCACGCGTTGCGTGAGATCCGATGAGGTCAGCAGGCAGTCAAGGCGTGGTCACGGACCAGGCCGAGCTGTCTCCGGATTCGACGCCGAGCGCGAGCCGCAGGCGAAGTGCGAGCCGCTGACCGTCCGGAGGCAGCTAAGGCATGGTCGAGGACCAGGCCGAGCTGTCTCCGGACTCGACGCCGAGCGCGAGCCGCAGGCGAAGTGCGAGCCGCTGACCGTCCGGAGGCAGTCAAGGCGTGGTCGAGGACCAGGCCGAGCTGTCTCCGGACTCAAACCCGTCCTCGAAGACCAGTCCCCCGGTGTCCTCGATGGCGCCGATGTCGGTCGCCAGGCCCTGCGGGCGGACGGTGCCGAAGAGGTCCTCGCTCAGGTCGCCGAGGTCGACGCCGGCGTCGATCGCGTCGCTGCCGGGCGCCAACGAGTAGTCGCCGGTGCCGGGGTCGACGAACAGCGTCGCCGGGTCGGCGATGAACGAGCTTCCGTCCTGGCCGCTCGTCGCCTGCCACTGGGCGAACGTGATCGCGCTGTTGCCGCCGTCGACGCTGACCCGGTCCTCCATGGCGTTGTGGTCGCTGTCGAGCGGCAGCGAGTCGGCCGAGATGCTGAGGGCGCCGCGGAACGAGTGGGCGCTGTGGAGGATGTTGTCGCGCACGAAGTTGCCGGTGGCGCCGTCCTGGATGTTGAGCGCCCAGCGGCCGTCGGAGGCGACCAGCACGGTGTTGCCGATCACCCGGTTGCCGGTCGACGGTCCGCCGCCGTCGATCTGGTAGAGCGAGATGCCGCTGGCGTGCGTGTCGTAGATCAGGTTGTTGCGGATCACCGAGTCCTGCACCCCGTCCATGTTGATGCCCGAGCCGCCGGCGTCGCCGTTGTCCCAGATCACGTTCTGCTCGACCACCGCGTCGCTGATGATGCCGTCGCCGCCGAGCGAGGCGTCGCCGTTCATGTGGATGCCGTTGGCGTTGTTCGACCAGATCAGGTTGCCGCGGATCACCGGCCGGTCGCCGCTGTTGCTGACATAGATGCCGTGCTCGACGATTGCTCCCGAGCTCAGGTTGTCCTCGATCAGCAGGTCGTCGCAGAAACCGGTGAGGATGCCCCAGACGCCGTTGTCGGTCAGCGTGTTGCCGCGGATCACCACGTCGTTGCACAGCACCGCGCGGATCCCCGCCCTCGTCACGCCGGTCACCTCGAACCCCTCGACGACGATCCAGCTGGCGCCCTCGAGGTTGATCCCGTCCGGCGTCGTCGGGTTGTCGGTGTCGACCACCACCCCCGGTGCCGCGGCGCGGAAGGTGATCGGCAGCGCGGCGGTGCCGTCGGTGGTCAGGTGCATGCCCTGGTAGGTGCCGGGCTGCACCACCACCTCGTCACCCGGCGCGACGACGTCCGCTGCATGCTGCAGCGTCGCCCACGGCTGACCCGCGGTGCCCGGGTTGGCGTCGTTGCCGAGCGGCGGAGGAGCCACGTGGTAGGTGGCTGCGGACGCGGGGAGGGAGGATGCGAACAGCACGACGGTGAGCGCCGACTGCCTCCAGGCGAGGCTCCACAGCCGACGTGAATGTTCGGACATCCGCATTCATGCATTGTAGAGCCTCCGGGGCCGAAGCAGGAGTGTGGCGACACGGGGCGGAGAGCAAGGTAAGGGCCGCTACACTCGGGCTGGAGTCATCGATCCGCCCGCTGGCCTCCTCCACGGGAGCGGTGACTCCCTCGCCGACCTGGATCAGGAGTACACGCTTTGAGAATTCGTCAACTTGCAGCGAGAGTCTCACTGTTCGTCTTGTTCGTCCTTGGCGGCACTCCTGTCGCCTTCGCACAGGTCGTCGTCCAGAGCCAGGGCGCGGACTCGCGCGTCGACTATTCGTCGCTCACCCGTATCGGTCCCTGGGACGACCGCAACTACCAGCTGACGCTCGAGGACCTCGCGCTGCTGGCGCCGAACGAGGAGGAGCTCACCGAGGGCATCCCGGCGTTTTATCGCGTGCGCCTTCGCCGCGAGGATCCGTCGATGCTGCGCGAGGGGAAGGTGCAGTATCCGCGCAGCGCCTTGCCGCGCTACCTGGTCGAGTACGGCGGTGTGCTGATTAGCGGGCGGATCTACACGGAGTGGGAGCGAATCGGTGAACACTTCGTCGTCGATCTCGATCCCGACGCGCCAACCCGCGAGATGTTCGAATACGTGCGCGCCCTCGAAGGAGAGGTGCGCGTCACCAGTCCGAACGGCGCCGCCGAGTCGGCTGTCGCGATCAACCCTGTGAACCCGGACCAGGTCGTCGCGGGCTCGAACGGTCCTGGTGGCGGACAGAAGATGCACTACTCCACCGATGGCGGCGAGACGTGGAACGCGGCGGGGCTGCTGCCACTGGGCGGTACCTGCTGCGACCCGACGATCGACTGGTCGTCGGACGGCACGAAGGTGTACACGGCGACGCTGGGTTTCGCGAACTTCTTCTACCGCTCGGCAGACGGTGGCCAGACGTGGACCGATCTGGCGAACGAGCCGGGGAACGATCCGCGGCGAGAGATCAGCGCCGGTGGCTCGGTGGACAAGGAGTACATCCACGTCGATCGGTTCCCCACCTCGCCACATCTCGACAACATCTACCTCACCTGGCACGAAGGCGGGAACATCATGCGCTTCGCACGATCCACCGACTTCGGTCACACCTGGAGCACGCCGATCGGCTTCGCGGCCGACCCGCGGGGTATCGGCTCGGACATCACCACCGACAAGGCGGGGGACATCTACTACTTCTGGCCAGACTTCAACGGACAGACGATCCGGCTGAAACGCTCGACAGACGGTGGCGCCTCCTTCGAGGTGGGCACCGTGCAGGTCGCGTCGACCGAAGGCTCGTTCATCTTCCCGATCCCTTCGATGGAGACGCGTGAGGTCTTCATCTACGTGAGCGCAGGGGTCGATCTCTCGAACGGGCCCTTCGCCGACTCGATCTACGCCGCATGGACCGACAGCACCGCAGCGACCGGCGGCATTCCCGCGAACAACCACGCTCGCATCCAGGTGGCCTTCTCACGTGACGGTGGCGATACCTGGACGGTGACGACGCCGCACGAGACGGCTGATGCCAACTCGGTGGATCGCTGGCATCAGTGGCTGTCGGTAGGTCCCGACGGCAAGGTCTACGTGATGTTCTACGACACCCGCAACGACCCCACGCGTACGTCGGTCGACGTGTTCTACTCGATCTCGGACGACGGTGCGCAGACCTGGTCGACGCCAGCACAGCTGACGACGGTGAGCTCACCGAACATAGGCGGTGGCTTCGAGTTCGGCGACTACAACGGCATGGACGTGGTGATGAACCAGCTGATCACGGTGTTTACCGACAATCGGCCCGAGGGTGGCGGCAACACGGTGGACATCTATGCCGCGGGTTTCGGGCTCGAAGCGATCTTCGCGGACGGATTCGAGTCCGGGGACGTCACGGCGTGGTCTACGTCCATCCCCTGAATCTCCTGAACTGAGGCGGTCGCCCGTTCTCGGTCGGCCCGGCGAGGCGGCCGGCCGGCGGTCGGCGGGTGCGCGCGGCCGAGCCGACTTCGCGGTCAGCTCTTCGAGCCAGAGGCGTGCGGCACCACTGCGCCGCCGCGGCGCCGCTCGTGGATCGGTCGCTACGCCGGCAGCCGCACCGGCAGCTCCGTGTACCCCTGCACGAAGGTGGAGCGCACGCGCACGGGGTCGCCCATGATCTCGATCTTCGGGAAGCGGGGCAGGATCTCCTCCCACAGGATGCGCAGCTGCATCTCGGCGAGGCGGTTGCCCATGCAGCGGTGCACGCCGAAGCCGAACGACATGTGGCGGCGGGCGTTGTCGCGGTCGATGAGGAGGCGGTCGGCGTCGGCGAAGATCTCGGGGTCGCGGTTGCCGCTGGCGTACCACATGGCGACCTTGTCGCCCTCGCGGATGGTGTGGCCGCCGAGGGTGGTGTCCTGGTTGGCGCGGCGGCGCATGTAGGCGAGCGGCGTCTGCCAGCGGATGATCTCGGAGACCATGTTGGGGATCAGCTCGGGGTTGGCGCGCAGCTTGGCCATCTCGTCAGGGAACTCGTCGAGCGCCACCAGGCCGCCGCTGATCGAGTTGCGGGTGGTGTCGTTGCCGCCGACGATGAGCAGGATCAGGTTGCCGAGGAACTCCATCGGCGGCATGTCCCTGGTCGACTCGCCGCGCGCCAGCATCGAGATCAGATCGTTGCCGTCCTCGTTGTCCTTGCGCTGCTCCCACAACCCCATGAAGTAGGTGAGGCACTCGCGCAGGATCTCGCGCCGCTCCTCGTCGGTCTCGCACAGGCCGCCGGGCTCGACGCGGGCGGTGGCGACGTCGGACCACCAGGTGAGCTTGCGCCGGTCCTCGAACGGGAAGTCGAAGAGGGTCGCCAGCATCTGGGTGGTGAGCTCGATCGACACCAGGTCGACCCAGTTGAAGGTCTCGTTGCGCGGCAGCGAGTCGAGGATGTTGCACACCCGCTCGCGGATGGTGTGCTGCAGCACCGCCAGGTTGCGCGGGCCGACCACCGGGCTGACCTCCTTGCGCTGGCGGTCGTGCTTCGGCGGATCCATGGCGATGAACATCTCCATCGGCAGCTCCTCCTGGGGATCCTGCAGCACGATCGCCGGCTCGGAGGAGAAGACGTGATGGTGGGTGTCGACGTACTGGATGTCCTCGTAGCGGGTGATCGACCAGTAGGGGCCGAACTCACCGCTCGGGCTGTAGTGCACCGGCGCCTCCTTGCGCAGGCGCTCGAAGTAGGCGTACTGCTGGCGCGCCTGGAAGAGGTGTGGCTGGGCGACGTCGATCGCCTCGAGCTCGACCTGGTACGGGTCGAGCGGCATCACGCGTTCGGCGAAGCCGGGAGGGGCATCGGGAGCGCCCTGCGCCTGGGTGTCGCCTACGTCTGCGGTGGTCATCGAAGGGCTCCTTTCGCGTCGGGAACGCTCACATCTGGAATTCGGGCACCCGGACGACCAGCCCGTCGAGCTCGTCGCGCACCGGGATCTGGCAGCTGAGGCGCGAGCCGGGCCGGCGGTCGTCGTGCACCTCGAGCATGTCGGCTTCCATGTCGACCGGCTCGCCGACCTCGGCGCGCCACTTCTCGTCGACGAAGACGTGACAGGTGGCGCACGAGCAGCAGCCGCCGCAGTCGGCGTCGATGCCGGGCACGCCGTGGTCGATGGCGGCTTCCATCACGGACTGACCCACCTGCGCCTCGACCTCGTGCTCGGCGCCGTCGCTGGTGATGAAGGTGATCTTGGGCATGCGGAGGAAGTCCTCGAAGGTCAGTGGCAGAGGGGGGCCTGGAGAATTGGTGGAGACGGTGGAGATCGGTGGAGATCGCGCCATCACGATCGGATCGGAAGCCGCGAGCGGCCGGGGCGCGCCGAATCGACCGAACGGCCGATCGGATGGTACAACGGCGGGGCCGCGGCCGAACCGCCCGTCGAGGCGGGTGGGCATCGAGGCGTCGGAGCGGCCAGCTGCTCGGACCGGGGTCGAGGATCTACGGATCTGTTCTGCCATCGCCCGGATGGGCTCCCGCATCTGGCAGGATGCGGCGATCATCCGATCGCCATGGATCCCGAAGGCTCTCCCCGCGCCAGCGGCGCAGGGGAACGCCGGACCTCCCCAGAGAACCGACGCCCGACAGAGGAGACCGCCAATGACCGATCGACACCCGCGCCACCCGAACCGGCGCCCCGGCGCCGCGCGCACGGCGCCTCTCGCCACGGTGGCGATCGCGACGACGTGGCTGCTCGCCTCGCTGGCCGCCGCCCAGCCCTCACCGACGGGGGTCTACCTGGTGTGGTTCGGGGAGCCCGGTCTGGTGCACTACGAGGGCGGGGTCGACGGACTCGAGGCGACGTCGCCGCGGGCGCGCGGCGAGCGCCGCTTCGACGCTCGGGCGGCGGCATCGGTCGCCTACCGCCAGCACCTGCAGCGGCGCCAGGACCTGCGTCTCGACGCCATCGAGGCGGAGCTCGGACGCAGCGTCGACGTACCGCTGCGCTACTACGCGGCGCGCAGCGGCGTCGCGGTGCGCATGAGTGAGAGCGAGGCGGCCCGCGTCGCCGGCCTGGCCGGCGTGCTGGCGGTGGTCCCCGACCGGCTCGATCCGCTCGACACCGACCGCGGCCCGATCTGGATCGGCGCCGACACCATCCACGACGGCTCGTCGACCGGCGGCCTCGGCGCCACCGAGGGGGAGGGCGTCATCGTCGGGGTGATCGACTCCGGGGTCAACATGGACCATCCGTCGTTCGCCAACCCGGGCGACGACGGCCACGTCTTCACCAACCCCTTCGGCAGCGGCACCTACGTCGGGTGGTGCGACCCGCTGAACCCGAACTACAGCCCGTCGTACCTCTGCAACGACAAGCTGATCGGCGCCTGGGACTTCGTCGACGCCCTGGTGGCGACCGAGAGCGACGGTCCGGAGGACAGCGACGGGCACGGCAGCCACACCGCCAGCACCTCGGCCGGCAACGATCTGAGCAGCCCCGACATCCAGGGCGTGGCGCCGCACGCCAACCTGATCACCTACGACACCTGCTACGTCAGCGGTACCCAGGGGCTGTGTCCGTTCGCCGCCACCTCGGCGGCGGTGGACCAGGCGATCCTCGACGGTGTCGACGTCATCAACTACTCGATCTCGGGCGGCACCTCGCCTTGGAGCCTCGGCGACATCGATTCGTTCTTCCGTTCTGCGGTCGCCGCCGGGGTGTTCGTCTCGGCCTCGGCAGGGAACTCCGGTCCCGGCGCCTCCACCGTCGCCCACTGGGGTCCCTGGGTCACCACCGTCGGCGCCTCGACCCACGACCTGGTGACGGTGGAGAACGGCGTCGTCAGCATGTCGGGCGGCGCCACTCTGCCGCCCGCCGACCTCAGCGGCGCCAGCCGCACCGGCGGCTACGGCCCGGCGACGATCGTCTACGCCGGCGACTTCTCCAACGGCGACCCCGATCCCGAGCAGTGCCTGAACCCCTTCCCCGCGGGGACCTGGAACGCGGGTGAGATCGTGTTGTGCGATCGCGGCACCATCGCCCGGGTGCTCAAGTGCAAGCACGTCGCCGACGGCGGCGCCGGCGGCTGCGTGCTGGGCAACACCACTCCCGCCACCAACACCACGGTGCCGGATCCGCACGTGATCCCGGCCAGCCACGTCGACCTCGCCTGGGCCGACCAGCTGCGTACCTGGCTGGCCAGCGGCAGCGGGCACACGGCGACGATCACCGCCGGCGCGCCGGTCGTCGACGCCGCGATCGGCGACGTCATGGCGTCGTTCAGCAGTCGCGGCCCGGCCGGCATCGAGGTGATCAAGCCCGACGTGACCAACCCCGGGGTCAGCATCTTCGCCGCGGTGGCCGACGACGCCATCCCTGGCGCTCCGGGACCCGAGTTCGGGATCCTCTCCGGCACCTCGATGTCGAGCCCCCACACGGCCGGCTCCGGCGCCCTGATCCGCGCCCTGCACCCGACCTGGACGCCGCCCGAGGTGAAGTCGGCGCTCATGCTCACCGCCAAGACGGCCGACGTGCGCAAGGAGAACGGGGTGACGCCGGCCGATCCGTACGACCGCGGCAACGGCCGCGTCGATCTCACGGTGGCGGCGCGCGCCGGCTTCGTGCTCGACGAGACCGACGGCAACTTCCTCGCCGCCAACCCCGGCGCCGGAGGCGATCCGAGCACCCTGAACCTCGCCAGCCTGCGCGATAACACCTGCGCCGGGTCGTGCTCGTGGACCCGCACGGTGCGCAACCGGCAGGCGGCGTCGGTGGAGTTCGCGGCGCCGGCGCCGTCGAGCCTCGGGCCCGGCTTCTGGCTGCAGGTGAGCCCGACCAGCTTCACCCTCGCTCCCGGCGCCACCCAGGTGCTCGAATTCACGATCTCCGTGACCGAGGCCACGGCGGCGACGACGCGCTTCTTCGACCTGCCGTTCACCTCGCTGACCGGCGGTACTCCCGACGCGCACTTCAGCGCCGCGATCGTGCCCACCGGGGTCGACACGTCCTTCGTGTTCGCCGACGGCTTCGAAAGCGGAGACACGTCGGCGTGGTCTTCGACCATTCCTTAGGTGCCTCCTCCTCGCGACTCACTCTTTCGCCTGCCGACTCGAGCTCGGCGTGAGATCGCGGTTCGTGAGCCTCGACGGGATTGCCCTTTTGCACGCTCCCGCCTCCGGCTCCTCCCCCTGCAGGGGGAGACTGGGTGGGGGTGTGCCGGTCGACAGGCTCGCTCGCCGCTGAGGACCGTGGGGCCGCACAGGACCCACATGGCCCACATGGCCCACAGGACCCCAGAGGGCGCCGAGGCCGCAACGGGCTCCGGGGAGTCGGCGCTCGACTAGGATCGCTCGCGATGTCCGCACCGAGCACCAGGCCGCGCCGCAAGTTCTGGGGTTGGGGGCGCGAGGGCGAAGGCCTGTCACCGGCCGAGCGTGAGGGGCTGCTCGAGCGCGCCGGGAAGCGCTGGGGCAGCGCCCTCGCCGAACGCCGCCCGGTGCCGCCGCCCGAGGAAGGTGAGATCGAGCTGCGTGCGCCGCGCGTCGAGCTGCCGTCGGCGCTGGCCGCCGACCTCGGCGACGCGGTGAGCACCATCGCCCACGAGCGCCTGGTGCACAGCTACGGCAAGTCGTTCCCCGACGCCCTGCGCGCCTTCCAGCGCCACTACCCCGAGCCGCCGGACCTGGTGGTGACGCCTCGCGACGAGGCACAGATCGAGCGGCTGCTCGAGTGGTGCGGCGAGCAGGGCGTCGCGGTGGTGCCGTTCGGCGGCGGCTCGAGCGTCGTCGGCGGCGTCGAGAGCGCGGTGCGCGGCGACTACCGCGGCGTCGTCTCGCTCGACCTGGGGCGTCTGGACCGGGTGCTCGAGGTCGACCGCACCTCGCGCGCGGCGCGCATCCAGGCCGGGGTGCTGGGGCCGGCGCTCGAGGCGCAGCTGCAGCCCCACGAGTTGACCCTGCGCCACTTCCCGCAGAGCTTCGAGCACTCGACGCTCGGCGGCTGGATCGCCACCCGCTCCGGCGGCCACTTCGCGTCGCTCTACACCCACATCGACGACCTCGTCGAATCGGTGCGGGCGGTGACTCCGGCCGGCGTCTGGGAGAGCCGCCGGTTGCCGGGCTCGGGCGCCGGCCCGTCACCGGATCGCCTGCTGATCGGTTCCGAGGGCATCCTGGGGGTGATCACCGAGGCCTGGATGCGGCTGCAGGACCGGCCACGACACCGCGCCTCCTCGTCGGCCTGGTTCGAGTCCTTCGAGGCCGGCGCCGAGGCGGTGCGGGCGCTGTCGCAGTCGGGCCTGTTCCCCAGCAACTGCCGCCTGATCGACGCCGCCGAAGCCGCCGCGACCGGAGTCGGCGACGGCGAGAGGCACCTGCTGGTGCTCGGCTTCGAGTCGGGAGACCACCCGGTGGAGGCGTGGATGCGGCGGGCGCTCGAGCTGGTCGCCGGCCACGGCGGTGCGGTGCCGCAGCGCCCCGACGCCGACCAGGGACCGGACGCGCCCCGCGACGCCGCCGCCGGCGCCTGGCGCCACGCCTTCCTGCGTGCGCCGTACGCGCGCGAGGTGCTGGTGCCCTACGGCGTCATCGTCGACACCTTCGAGACCGCCGTCACCTGGGATCGGTTTCCCGAGGTGCACGCGGCGCTGATGGCGCGCACCGCCGAGGCGCTGCGCGAGGCCACGGGCCGGGACGGCAGCGTCACCTGCCGCTTCACCCACGTCTACCCCGACGGGCCGGCGCCGTACTACACCTTCCAGGTCCTCGGCGACGCCGACCTCGCCGTCGTGCTGCGCCAGTGGTGCGAGATCAAGCGCGCCTGCAACGCAGCGGTGGCCGAGCTCGGCGCCACCGCGACGCACCACCACGCGGTGGGGCGCGACCACCGCTCGGCCTACGACCGCCAGCGGCCCGAGCCGTTCGCCCTGGCGCTCGGCGCGGCGAAGGCCGCGGTCGATCCCCACGGCGTGCTCAACCCGGGGGTGCTGATCGACGTGCCGGACCGCGGCGCCGGCGGCGGCGGGATCCTCGGCTGAGGGGTCGCTGGCCGGCGCAGGGCCGAACCGAACCGGGGTCGAATCAGACCTGAGGCAGTCGAGGTTGGGGCTGACGCCGGGAGGTCGACGTCGGCACGGCGCAGTGGCGTCGCCGCGACGGCGTGGCGTCTCGCCCTCTGGCGCGAGTCAGCGCGAGCGCACGAAGTCGTAGTCGACGGTGCCGCGCAGGTTCGAGACCTCGAACTCGAGCAGGGCCCGGGTGTCCTCGACGCGGGTGGCGCGGCCGTGGCGCGCGATCGCGTCGACCAGGATCGACTGCAGCGTCTCGGCGTCGCTCCAGCCGTGCGCCGCGGCCTCCTCCAGGGCGGTCTCGATGGCTCTCTTGGCGATGGCGTAGTGGTGCATGGGCCTCGGTAGCTTCCGTCGTGGGCGGGTGGATCGCAACCAGTCTCCTCCGGCGCCGCCACGACGGCCATCCGTAGTTGCCGCAGCCTGTGGTTTCCCGGCATGGAGCTGGCAGGCCTCTGCGTCTAGTCTCCAAGACGGGCCGCGGGTGACCCTGCGGCCTCCAGACCGCCTGAGGAGGAGACAGCGAGTGAGCTCGACGAGGCAGGAGAACGCCGCGACGCACCCCAGCGGCGACGGAGCGGCCGGCCGACGCTGCGTCAGCCTCGACGAGCTGGCGCGACTGGAGCTGGTCGAGACCCACATCTCGCGCGTCTTCCTGGCAGAGCGGGAGGTGTTCAAGCTCAAGAAGCACGTCGACCTGGGCTTCCTCGACTTCACCACGCCGCGGCGAAGGCTCGAGGCGTGCCGCGCCGAGGTGGAGCTGAACCGCCGCCTCGCCGAGGACGTCTATCTCGGCGTGCTGCCGGTGGTCGACGCCGACGCGCGCGATTCGCACGAGCCGGTCGACTGGGCGGTGCACATGCGCCGCCTCGACGACGCCTGTCGCGGCGACCGCCTGCTGGCCGACGGCGCTCTCGGCTGGCGGCAGATCGACGCCGTCGCCGAGGCCCTCGCCGAGTTCCATCGGCACGCGGCGCGTCCCGAGCCCGGCCACGGCCTCGGTGGCGTCGCCACCATCGAGCGCAACGTGGTGGAGAACTTCGATCAGGCCGAGGGCTGGCTCGACGAGTCGCTCGACGCCGCCGAGGCACGGGAGATCGAGCAGTGGCAGCTGCGCTTCCTCGCCGACAACGTCGGGCTGATCCAGCGCCGGCTCGAGCAGGGAAGGGTCTGCGAAGGGCACGGCGACCTGCGGCTCGAGCACCTCTACTTCCTGGCCGACCGCCCGGCGCGCCAGGGCCTGCGCATCGTCGACTGCGTCGAGTTCAACCGCCGCTTCCGCGTCGCCGACGTCTGTGCCGACATCGCCTTCCTGGCCATGGACCTGACCTGGAACGGCGCGCCGCTGCTCGCCGAGCGCTTCCTGTCGTCCTACGCGATGGAGAGCAACGACTACGACCTCTACGCCCTGGTCGACTTCTACGAGAGCTACCGCGCCTTCGTGCGCGGCAAGATCGCCGCTCTGGTCGCCCACGATGCGCAGGCTCCCGAGGCGGTGCGCGAGCGCTCGGCGCGGGATGCACGCCGGTACTTCCGCCTCGCGGTGGCCTCCGAGCGGCGTCGGCTCGAGGCGCCGATCGTGGTCGCGGTGGGGGGCCTGATCGCCTCCGGCAAGAGCACGGTGGCGCGCCGGCTCGCCGAGCACCTGGGAGGAGCGGTGGTCTGCGCCGACCGCACCCGCAAGCACCTTGCCGGGGTGGCGGCCCGCGACTCCCTGGCCGACGCGCCGTTCTCCGGCGCCTACAGCGAGGAGCACACCCGCAGGACCTACGACGAGCTCATCCGTCGCGGCCGGGCGGCGCTGCGCTCGGGGCGACCGGTGGTGCTCGACGCCTCGTTCCGCAGCGCCGAGCTGCGACGCGCCGCGCGACAGCTCGCCCAGAGCGAGGGCGTGCCGTTCCGGCTGGTGCTCTGCGAGGCGCCGCGAGAGACGCTGCTCCAGCGCCTCGCCGCCCGCGCCGATCGCGCCACCGTCAGCGATGCCGGCGAGGAGCTGCTCGACGATTTCGTCAGCAGCTGGCAGCCGCCCGAGGAGCTGCCAGGGGAAGAGGTTCTGAGGGTCGACACGACCGGCCCGATCGGCGAGGTGGAGCGGCGCCTCGCCGAGCAGCTGGCCCTGGTGCCGCGCGCCGTCGGTACGGAGTGAGACCGCGGTCCGTGCGGCGGTCGGGGTCGGCAGCGACGGTCGCCGCGTTCAGCCCGCCGTCGCGCCGCGCCCGAAAGGTCTGACGAACGCCAGCAGGATCGGCAGCAGGGCGAGGTCGGCGAGCAGCGCCACACCCATCGCCAGGCCGGTGAGCAGGCCGAACTGCACGGTGGGGACGAAGTTGGAGAGGGTGAGGATGGCGAAGCCGGCGGTGATCGCCACCGTGGTGGTGACGATGGCGCGGCCGACGCTGTTGTGGCAGCGCACCGCGAGCGCACGCTCGTCGACCTCGCGGCCGGCCTCGATCTCGCCGCGCAGCTCGTGACGGAAGCGGTGCAGGTAGTGGGTGGTGTCGTCGACCGCGATGCCCAGCGTCACCGCCGCGATCATGATCGTCATCATGTTCAGCGGCACCCCCGCCCAGCCCAGGAAGCCGAGCACCACCACCGTCGGCAGCAGGTTGGGGACCAGTGCCACTAGGGCGACGCGTAGCGAGCGGAAGAGGATCCAGAAGGTGACGCCGATCGCGGCGAAGACCGCCGCGATGGTCTGGATCTGCGACGCGTAGAGGCTCTGCAGCATGTTGTTGTAGAGCACGAACATGCCGGTCGGACGCGCCACCTCGGCGAAGGCGGTGTCCTCGAGGTAGGTGTCGATGCGCTGCAGCAGCTGGCTGCGGTCGAGCTCGCGATCCGATTCGACGACGCGCGCCAGCACCCGGGTGTGCGAATAGTCGTCGTCGACGTAGGGGCCGAGCGCCAGGCGCGCTGTCTCCTCGGGGACCTGGGCGCGCAGGGTGCGCAGCAGCATCGCGTTCACCTCGGCCTGTCGCAGCAGCGGTGAGGGGTCGTTGGCGAGGATCTTCTCGACGATGCGCACCATGCTGTCGAGCGAGGTGACGGTGCCGATCTCGGGCTGCTCGGCGAGCCAGGAGTGCAGCGCCCGCAGGTCGGCGAGGTTGTCGCGCTGCAGCCAGGCGTCGGCGTCGTCGAGCTCGATCGAGATCTCCAGCGGCGTCGTGCCGCCGAGGTGACGGTCGAGGAAGACCATTCCGCGGTGGATCGGCGTCTCGTCGGCGAAGTAGTCCATGAAGCGGTTCTCGACCTCGAGGCGGGCGGCGCCGGCCAGGCCCGCGAGCAGCAGCAGCGCCGCGGCGGCAGTGACCGCGACGGGATGGCGCAGGGTGAGCTCGGCGAGCGCGCCTCGCCAGGAGCTGCGCTCGAGCCGCGCCACCTCGGCCGGCGGCGCGGCGCCGTCGGGCCAGAGCAGGCCGGCCGCCGGCAGCAGGCCGAAGACGAAGACCACCGCGCAGGCGATGCCGAGACTCATCATCAGCGCGAAGTCCATCACCGGGCGGATGCCGCTGACGTAGAGGCTGCCGAAGCCGACGACGGTGGTGATCGCAGTGAACAGGGTCGGCCACCAGACCGCCCGCACCGCCGCGCGCGTCAGCGCCGCCTGGTCGGCGCCTGGCGTGCGCGCGTGCAGCTCGCGGTAGCGCATCACCAGGTGCACCGACATCGCCATGGTGATGATGAAGAGCAGCGAGCTGAGGTTGGAGGTGACGATGGTGGTGCGCCAGTCGAGCCAGCCGAGCAGGCCGCAGACGCTGAGCACGGTGACGGCGCAGGTCGCGGTCACCAGCAGGGTCCACTTGAGATCGCGCAGCAGGATGGCGAGGGCGATCAGCACGAAGACGACGACCGCGACTCCGAAGAGGGCGATGTCGCGCTCGACGTAGCGCACGATGTCGACCGCGATCATCGGCACGCCGCCGAGCTCGATGCGCTGCAGCTCACCGCCCTCGTGCCGCGAGATCGCCTCGCGCACCGCCGCGATCTGCTCGCGGCGGGCGTCGCCGAGGCGGGTGTTGCGTTCGCGGTACTCGCGCTCGACCCGCTCGAGCTCCTCCTCGCCGGAGGCGTCGAGCGCCCCGTCGCGCTGCTGCTGGCGCAGGTCGTAGCGCCGGAACTCGAGCCGCGACAGCTCCTCGTCGTCGTCGAGCCGCAGCTGCACGATGGTGACCTCGCCGTCCTCGCCGATGAGGGAGCCCGAGTAGAGCGGGTTGCCGAGCACCTCGCGCCGCGCCAGCTCGAGATCGATGTCGGGCTCGGAGAGGGTGCGGTAGCCGCGCGCGAGCTGCAGCAGGCCGACCGAGGGAGAGTGGAAGAGCGGCACCGAGAGCAGACTGGTGATCGCGTCGACGCCGTCGACCTCGGCCAGGTCGGCGGTGAGGCCGGCGAGCGCGTCGAGTGTCTCGCGGCTGAACAGGTCGCCCTGCTGCTGCACCGCGACGTAGAGCTCGGCGTCGCTGCCGAAGACGCGCCGCGTCTCGTCGTAGAAGCGCAGGTCGCGATCGTTCTCGAGCACGATCGAGTCGCTCGTCGCCTCCATGCGGAAGCGGGTCAGGCCGGCGACGAGGAAGGCGACGAGGAGCGCGAAGGCGAGCGCGACCCAGGCCGCCCGCCGCCGGTCTCGACGCATCCTCTCCGAGGCTTCTCGGGCCTGCTCGCTCATTGCCCGACACTATCGCTGCGCCGGTTACACTGGCTGCGTCTCCAGCCTGCACAGCCCGAGTCGAGGAGCACGCCGATGACCTCAGGACCGCCGCGCCCGCCCGTGTCGCAGGAGCTGCTCGACCTCTACGACCGCTACGCCCACGGCTTCATCTCACGTCGTGAGTTCGCCCGCAGCGCCGCCCGTTTCGCGGTCGGTGGGCTGACCGTGGCGGCGGTCATGGAATCGGTGCTGCCGCGCTACGCCGAGGCGCAGCAGGTGCAGGAGGACGACGAGCGACTGGAGGCGACGCGCGTCGAGTATCCGTCGCCCGAGGGCGCCGGCACGATGGGCGCCTACCTGGTGCGTCCGAGGGCCGCGGCCGGGCCGCTTCCTGGCGTCGTGGTGATCCACGAGAACCGCGGTCTCAATCCCCACATCGCCGACGTCACGCGGCGCGCCGCTCTCGCCGGCTACGTGGCGTTGGCGCCCGATGCCCTCTTCCCCCTCGGCGGCTACCCCGGCAACGACGACGACGGCCGCGCGCTGCAGCGTCAGCGCGACCGGGACGAGATGGCGAACGACTTCGAGGCGGCGATCCGCTGGCTGCAAGGGCACGCGTGGTGCAACGGCCGGGTGGCCTGCATGGGCTTCTGCTTCGGCGGGTCGATGGCCAACCTGATGGCGGTGCGGATCCCGGACCTCGCCGCGGCGGTGCCGTTCTACGGCGGTCAGCCCGAGGTCGACCGGGCCGGCGAGATCCGCGCCCCGCTGCTGCTGCACTTCGGCGAGCTCGACGAGCGCGTCAACGCCGGCTGGCCCGAGTACCGCGAGGCCCTGGATGCGGCCGGCAAGGACTTCGTGGCGCACTTCTACGAGGGCGCCAACCACGGCTTCCACAACGACACCACGCCGCGCTACGACGAAGCGGCGGCGAAGCTGGCCTGGCAGCGCACCCTGGACTTCCTGGCCGAGCACCTGCGCGGCGAGGAGTGATCACCGGATCGCCGGCCAGGTCGGGCACTGCCGCCGGCACCCTCCGGGACGTCGGCCTCAGGCGGTTTCGGCCAGCTCGGGACGCTCGCCCGCGGCGTCGCTCGGCGCTGCTTCATGGACGACGATCTGGCCGGCGCGCGAGAACTCCATGACCCCGTCGCGCAGACGGCCGAAGCGCAGCGCCAGCGAGTCGAGCAGGTAGTTCTGGTAGAGCCGCCAGGGCTTCCTGGTGCTCTGCTTCGGGAAGCGCTCCATCGCCCGGGTCACGTAGCCCGAGGTGAGATCGAGGAAGGGCCGCTGCTCGAGGCCCTGCTCGCGTAGCCGCGGACGGCAGGTGTCGTAGCCGCGCCGGCGCATGTGGTTGAGCAGCCGGCAGACGTAGCCGCTCACCAGGTCGGCTTTGAGCGTCCAGGAGGCGTTGGTGTAGCCCATGACCAGGGCCAGATTGGGCAGCTCGCTGAACATCATGCCCTTGTAGGTCATCGCCTGCGACAGGTCGCAGGGCTCCCCGTCGACGCTGAGCTCGATGCCGCTCATCAGCTGCAGGCGCAGGCCGGTGGCGGTGACGACGACGTCGGCTGGCAGCTCGTCGCCGGACTCGAGCCGGATGCCGCTCTCGGTGAAGCGCTCGATGCGGTCGGTCACCACCGAAGCCTTGCCGCTGCGCAGCGCCTGGAAGAGATCGCCGTCGGGCACCAGGCACATACGCTGGTCCCACGGGTCGTAGGGCGGGCGGAAGTGCTTCTCGACGTCGAAGTCCTCGCCGAGCTCCTTGCGCACCTCGTCGAGGATCATCTGGCGCGCCTTCTCCGGCCTGCGGCGGCAGAGACGGTAGAAGTACATGCCGAGCAGCACGTTCTTCCAGCGGTTGAGAGCGTAGGCGAGCTTGGTGGGCAGGAAACGACGCAGCACGTTGGCGACGCGGTCCTCCCCCGGTCGCGAGACGACGTAGGTCGGCGTGCGCTGCAGCATGGTGACGTGCGCGGCATCTTCGGCCATCGCCGGCACCAGGGTGACCGCGGTGGCGCCGCTGCCGATCACGACGACCCGCTGGCCGGTGTAGTCGAGGTCCTCGGGCCAGAACTGCGGGTGCACCATCTGGCCCGAGAACTCGTCCTCGCCGGTGAAGCGCGGCGCGTGTCCCTGCGAGTAGTCGTAGTAGCCGCTGCACAGGAAGAGGAAGTTGCAGCGCAGGGTCACCAGAGAACTGGCGCCCTGCTCGTCGGTCCGGGTGGCGTGCACCGTCCACGTCGCGTCCCGGGAGGACCAGGAGGCGCTCTCGACGTGGTGCCGGAAACGGATGCGCCGCTCGAGGTCGTTCTCGCGCGCGGTCTCGTCGAGGTAGTCGAGGATCGACGGCCCGTCGGCGATCGCCTTCGCCGCGGTCCACGGCTTGAAGCGGTAGCCGAGGGTGTACATGTCGCTGTCCGAGCGGATGCCGGGGTAGCGGAAGAGGTCCCAGGTGCCGCCGAGCCGCTCACGGCCTTCCAGGATCACGAAGCTGCGCTCGGGGCAGCGGCGCTGCAGGTGGTGGGCGGCGCCGAGACCCGAGATGCCGGCGCCGACGATCAGCACGTCGAAGCGCTCGGGAGCGGGAGTGGCGGTGGTGCTCGTCATCGTGGTCCTGGAGTCTGGAGTCTGGAGTCTGGGGTCTGGAGGAGGGAGGAGAGAGAGAAGGGAGATCGTCGCAGGCCGAGCTCGCGCCGCGGAACGCAGGGCCTCTGGGAGGAGGCGGCGCCGGGGGCCGACCCCCTCTCTCCTCGGGCGGGTCGGGTCGGGGCGGGTTAGGCTCGCCGCGCGCTGCGCAGTCTAACTGGCCGAGCGGCCAGTTGGATTCCGGTCTCTCCGCTGCGGCCGTGCGTCTCCGGGCGCAGGCCCGACGGGGGGATGAGACTCGGCGACCGCCCGGTGGCGGGTCCCGCCGAGCGACTCTGGATGTCTCGAGGGAGGGAGCGATGCTCAACGAGTTCAAGAAGTTCGTCATGCGCGGCAACGTGGTCGATCTGGCGATCGGCTTCACCGTCGGCGCGGCGTTCACCACGGTGGCGAAGTCGGTGGTCAGCGACCTGATCATGCCGCCGGTCGGACTGCTCATCGGCTCGGTGGAGTTCGAGGACATGTTCTGGGTGCTGCGCACCGGCGAGCCGTCCGGGCCCTACGCGACCCTGGCGGCGGCGCAGGAGGCCGGCGCGGTGACGGTGAACTACGGGGTGTTCGTCAACAACGTGCTGGCGCTGCTGCTGGTCGGCGTGGTGATGTTCCTGGTCGTGCGCATCGTCAACCGGATGGACGCGGCGATGGACCGCGACCTCGACGACTCCCCGCCCGAGCCGGAGGAGCCGGCGCACAAGAAGTGTCCCTACTGCCGCGAGCAGATCGCCTTCCGCGCCGTGCGCTGCCCGCAGTGCACCTCGCGGCTGGAGGGCTTCGAGAGGACCGCGGCGGCGACCGGTGGGCCGACGACGGTGGAGGGCTGAGGCGATGCTGGCGGCGGAAGAACGGAAGGGCTCCAGGCTGCGCTCGCTGCGCCTCGGCGAGCGCTGCGGACTGCGCGTCTCGCGGCTGACCCTCGGCACGATGAACTTCGGCGTGCCCGGTCGCGGCCACCAGGGCGACTGGACGCTCGACGAGGACGCGGCGCGACCGATCTTCGAGAAGGCGGTCGAGCACGGTCTGTTCACCTTCGACTGCGCCGACATCTATGGGCTCGGCGCCTCGGAGGAGGTGGTCGGCAAGATCCTGCGCGGGATGCTGGGGCGCGACGAGTACGTGCTCACCACCAAGGTGTCGATGCCGATGGGGCGCGGCGCCAACCAGGGCGGGCTGTCGCGCAAGCACGTGCTGGAGGGGATCGACCGTTCGCTGCAGCGGCTCGGCCTCGACTACGTCGACCAGCTGATCATCCACCGTCATCCGCACGCCATCCCGGGGCAGGCGGCGGCGCCAATCGAGGAGACGATGGGGGCGCTGCACGACGTGGTGAAGGCGGGCAAGGCGCTCTACCTCGGGGCCTCGTCGATGTTCGCGTGGCAGTTCGTCCAGCTGCAGCACGTCGCCCGGGCCAACGGCTGGACCGAGTTCGTCTCGATGCAGAACCACTACAACCTGGTCTACCGCGAGGAGGAGCGCGAGATGCTGCCCTACTGCGCCGAGGCCGGCATCGCGGTGATGCCGTGGTCGCCGCTGGCGCGCGGCATCCTCACCGGCTCGTACCGTGGCGGCTTCGACGGCGGCTCCACCGATCGCTCGCAGGGCCAGGATCGCGAACGCACCGAGAGCCTCTACCGCGGCCGCAACACCTTCGCCATCGCCGAGCGGGTGGTCGAGGTCGCCGGGCGCCACGGCTGCACGCCGGCGCAGATCGCCCTCGCCTGGCTGCTCGCCAAGCCGGTGGTCACCTCACCAGTGGTCGGCGTCTCCAAGGTGAGCCAGCTGGAGGACCTGATCGCGGCGACCCGCATCGAGCTGTCCGAAGACGACGTCGCGTATCTCGAGGAGCTCTACGAGCCGGTGGAGAACCTGCTGTCGTCGGGGCATTCGTAGGGGCTCAGGGCTCAGGGTACCGCCACCACCTTGCCGATCACCTGGCGGTCCATCATCTCGCGCAGGCCGCGCGGCACCTCGTCGAGCGGGTAGCGGCGGGTCACCTGCGGCTTGATCTTCCCCTCGCTGGCGAAGGCGTCGATCTCGCGGGCGACCGCGGCGAAGATCTCGGGCTCCTGCATGCGCGAGGCGCCCCAGAAGACGCCACGGATGTCGCAGCCCTTGAGCAGCGTCAGGTTGAGCGGGATGCTGGGGATGCCGGCGGTGAAGCCGATGACCAGGAAGCGCCCGCGCCAGGCGAGGGCGCGCAGCGCCTGCTCGGCGCGCTCGCCGCCGACGGCGTCGTAGACCACGTCGACGCCGCCGTCGCTCAGCTCCTTGGCGCGCTGCTTGAGGTCCTCGCGGGAGTAGTCGATCAGGGCGTCGGCTCCGGCCTGTTCGCACAGCGCGAGCTTCTCGGCCGAGGAGGCCGCGGCGATGACCCTGGCGCCGTGGAGCTTGCCGAGCTCGATGGCGGCCAGGCCGACGCTGCCCGAGGCGCCTGTGACCAGCAGGCTCTCGCCGGCCCGCAGGTCGCCGCGGTGCTTCAGCCCGTACTGACCGGTGCCGTAGGCGTAGCCGAGTCCGGTCGACTCGGCGAAGCCGCCCGGGATCGGCAGCTTGCGCAGCTGGTCGGCCGGGATCGCGACCTTCTCGGCGAAGCCTCCGGTCTGCCCGCCGCCGACCACCTCGTCGCCGACCGCGAAGCCCTCGACCCCGTCGCCGACCTCGAGCACCACTCCGGCGACCTCGCCACCGACGACGAAGGGCGGCTTGGCCTTGAACTGGTAGCGGTCCTCGATCACCAGGGTGTCGGGGAAGACGATCGCCGCGGCGCGCATCTCGACCAGTACCTGTCCGGCGGCCGGCGCCGGGTCCGGCACCTCCTCCACCGAGAGCTTCTCCGGTGGACCGAACTCGTTGCAGACCACTGCTTTCATCGCTGGGGACCTCCTCGATTCCGAGTGCCTGGGCTCTTCGACTGCCGCTCCGCTCGATCGCTCTCGCCAGCTCGGATCCCTGCGGCTCAGGGGGATGCGACGGCGTGCGCACGAAGCGCGAGGATACCCGCAGCCGGCGCGAACGCAGGCGCAGCTGCGACGCCGACGGGAGCTTCGAGCGGCTCGCGAGCACCGTGGGAGCCGCCGCGGACGCTGGCGCGGGCCGGCGGACCGACCGTCCCGCCTCCCGCGTCCCCTCGAAGGCGCGACCGGGCGACCGCGGCGCTCGGGCGGGAGCGGCGGAAGGCCCGACGTGGCAGGATCGGGAGATGAACACTGCCATCAGCTGCTCCTCGCCCTCCTCGCGTCGGCTCGCCGCCTTCGCCCTCGCCATCTGCCTCGCGATCGCCGCCGGCCCGGCCGGCGCCCAGGAGACACGCCTGCTGCTGGACGCCCGGCGGGCGCCCGCGGTGGCCACCGAGGCGCCTTACGCGCTGCAGGCCTTCCAGGTCGACGTCGACACCGCAGCCCTCGACGCCGCGCCGGAGCTGCTGCGGATCGAGCTGCCGCAGGCGCCGGGCATCACCATCGCCCGCACCGACACCGAGCGCCGCGGAGCCGGCGACCTCGTCTGGCGCGGCTTCGTCGAAGGCAGCGAGCACCGGGTCACCCTGACGCTGAAGAACGGCTTCGCCGTGGGCCGCATCGAATCGCCGCATGGGCTCTACGAGCTGAGTCCGCGCGCCGGTCTCGGCACGGTGCTGCTGCGCCTCGATCCGGACGGCTTCCCGGAGTGCTCGGGTGAGGTCGAGCCGCTGGCGCCAGCCGACGCTGCGGGACCGGAGCCGGAGAGCGTCGCCCTCGGCCGGGATGCAGCACCGCCTCGCGGCAGCCGTGGCACCGTGAACATCGACCTGCTCTCGGTCTACAGCCCGACGGTGCTCGGTGTGGTGGGCACGGTGCCGGCGATGGAGGCGACCGCCCAGGCGGCCGTCGACGTTGCGAACACCGCCCACATCGACAGCGACATGGTGGCGCGTTTCACCCTGGTACACACCGCGCTGACCGACTTCGACGAGTCGGGCAGCTCGCTGAGCCTCGACCTCTCGGCCGTGGCGAGCAATGCGGCGGTGGCCTCTCTGCGCGACCAGTACGGCGCCGACATGGTGGGCATGATCGTCAGCGCCGGCGGCTGCGGCATCGGCTTCGTGATGCGCAACCCGGGTCCGGGCTTCGCCTCCAGCGCCTTCCAGGTCTCGGGCCTCAGCTGCGCCGTCGGCAACCTGACCTACGCCCACGAGCACGGCCACAACATGGGCTACGAGCACGATCCGGCGAACAGCACGACCACGCCTGCTGGTGCGTCCTTCAGCTGGTCGTTCGGCCACTTCCACAACGGCAGCTACCGCACCGTGATGTCGTACTCGAACCAGTGCGTGGGTGGGTGCAACCGGGTGGCGCACTTCTCGAACCCGGACGTCCTGCACAACGGGCTGGCGACCGGGATCGCGGGGCAGCGTGACAACGCCCGCACCGGCGACGACACGGCCGCGATCGTCGCCGCCTTCCGTGCCCCGGCGACCGACATCTTCGAGGACGGGTTTGAAACCGGAGACACCTCGTCGTGGTCTTCGACGACTCCTTAGGTGCCGCCGGACGTCAGCGGCTCGCACTTCGCCTTCGGCTCGGGCTCGGCGTCGAGTCTAGAGCGGTGGCAGCAGCGTGGACGTCGTCCACGCCTTAGGTGTCTCCAGACGATCGGCGGTAGCGAGCCCGGTCCCCTGGAGGTGACCGTGCTCGTGCGTCTCGGCTCGCGCGCGGCGCTCGCCTCGGCGTCACTCTGACGGAGCAGGCCTCGAGTTCGGCCTGGTCTTCGTGCGTGTCGGCTTACGTCGTTCGCCTCGGCGTCGCCTGCCGGCGGAGAGCTCGGCGTGAGTCCGGAGACTTCGTGGTGGAGTTCCTCCACTCCTCGGGTGCCTTCGACCGCGCTGCAGCGCTACTGCGCGCAAGCGATCCACTGCCCGGCGCACTGTGGCGCACACATCGCGTGGGTCATGACGCGCGGGTGGTTGCGCACCTCGTCCTTGGAGAGCTTCCCCATGGCCTCCATCTCCCTCCACGCCGCGCAGCTGCAGTCGCAGCTCTGCTCGCCGCGCTCGAATCCCGCGAACAGCGAATCGTCGAGTGGCTTGCGTTCGATGCCGGTCACCCTCCACGAGGCGCTGGAGAGGGCTTTGCCTCCCTTGAAGGCGCCATCGACGGCGGACCCCATGAAGATCTCCGTCCGCTGGTCGCTGCCGAGCACAAGCCCCCTGGAGGAGAGATCTGCGACGGCGTTGCCGGCCTCGCCGGCGCCGAACCCGCTGCCGAGGAGTCGTAGGATCGCGCCGAGCTCGTCGTCGCCGGCGTACCGCCCCTCGGTGGCGACCCAGACGTCGGTGGTGATCCTGGTGACGACGCCGGGCACCGGCGCATCCCCGGACGGTCTTCCGAGTGGGGTCATGGTGAGCTCGTCCGTGGAGGTGTAGCCGTGGGCCTCGTGTCCGAGGATGGTCTCGGTCCTGCCGGTGGGATCGGGTCCCGCGATGCGACGGAGCGAGCCGGGTGGGGTCGCGGTAGTGGTCACTGGCTGCTCGCCGGCGTAGGCGCGGTTGAAGGCGTCGGTTTGGATGACCCGACCCGACGCCGGGTCGATCACCGCCCACTCGGCGATCCGGCTGCGGTCCTCGGTGAGGGCACCCAGCAGGCTGTTGCGCCCCATGTCGAGCCGCACCCGGTTGCCCTTGTGGAGGATCTCGTAGGTTTCGACCGTGGTCTTCGGCTCGATCGCGAACTCGCGCGTCAGAAGCAGCTCTCTGAGGTCCGCGTTGTCCATCAGGTCCAGCTCGGCGATCAGGGTGAGGGCCTGTTGGGCGAGCTGGCCCGGGAGAGCGCTACTCGTCTCCAGTTTCGGCGCCACGCTCTCGCTGCGGATCTCGACCACCACGCCGAGCTCATCCTGAGACGACGCGGGGGCGCTGACGGCGACGATCGACAGGCCCAGCGCCAGGGGGACGAAGCCCTGCGTCACGCTCAGCCGCTGCGTTCGGCCCGTCGAAGGTGCTGATGGGGAAGGGGTGTCGCTCACGTTGCTCCTCCTCTGGCTCACGGAGTCGTGGCTGGTCGTCGGTCGCGGCCCGTGGAGCCGAGCCCGGATCGAGTCGCGGGAGGCCCAGCCATGCCGCCCTGCACTCCTTCCTCGGAAAGAAGGCTCCGAACCTGCCAGCGCCCGATGTGCTCAGGAGGGCTGAGCCGACTGGGCAGGGTTGCAGGGCCTCGGCCAGCGGGCCTCCACATGGGCGACCGCGGATCGAAGTGCGCCGCCTGCGAGCCGACCGAAGGAGCGGCCCGACCGACGACCGCCGGCTCAGCCCGCCATCGACCCCTCGCCGGTGATCTCCCCGACGTAGGTGTTGATGTGCGAGATGATCTCGAGGCGGTCCTCCTCGCTGAGGCGCCGCGCCGGGTCGGACTCGCCGAGGCTCTCGAGCGCCGCGAAGAGGTGGTCGAGGAAGCGCTGCACGTGCTGTCGCCGGATGCCGCGTCCGGCGTGGGCCTCGGAGAGCGGTCTCCCGGTGTAGCGCGCCGGACCTCCCAACGCGGCGGCGAAGAACTCGCGCTGCATGGCCTCGAGGCGCGCCATCGGCGTGTGCGCGAAGAAGGGCGACAGGATCTCGTCGGCGAGGACCCGACGGTAGAACTCGCCGATCAGGCGCTCGATCACCGGCTCGCCGCCGAGCCGTTGGTAGAGCGTCGGTGCAGGGCTCGCCGAGTCCGCTGAACGGTCCGTCATCTCCGTCTCCTCTGGTTGCGTGCCCCGGTCGCGGCGCTCCGTCGAAGTCCGGACGCCGGCCGGAGGCGACTCTTCGGCTGGACCTGGGGCGCCCCTGCCGCCGTCGATCGCTCCAGGCCCTGCGAACGGACGTCGCCCTCCCACACTGCCTTCGGGCGCCCAGCCGGGCAATACGGAGTTGCCGAGATCACATCCGCAACCCTGGCGGATGACGAACGTAATCTATACGTCGCAGAGATTGGCCAGCCGGAGGAAGGGGCGCGATGGGCTACGCGAGCGATCAGAAGGAGAGGAGCCGCCGGGCGATCCTCGACGCCGCCGGGCGCCGGTTCAGGCGCCATGGCTACCTCGGAGCCGGCATCGACGGCGTGATGGCCGAGGCAGGCCTCACCGCCGGCGCGTTCTACCGCCACTTCGCGAGCAAGGAGGAGCTGCTGCGCGAGGTGCTGCGCGACGCCCTGCACGAGCCGCCGCCGCAGCGCGAACAGGGCCTCGAGGCCCTGGCCGGCGCGCAGTGGGTCGCCGGCCTGATCGGCAACTACCTGTCGCAGGGCCACCTCGAGGCGGTGGAGATGGGCTGTCCCCTGCCGGCGCTGACGCCCGAGCTGGCGCGCTCGAACGATGCGGCCCGGGCGGCGTTCGCCGAGGGGTTGGAGGTTTGGAAGCGGCAGCTCGCCGCCAGGCTGCGCGAGGACGACGAGGAGCCGACGGAGGCCCCTCGCCCTCGAGCCGACGGTGGGCCGGAGATGGCACGGACGGCGCAGCTCGCGGCTGACGCGGCGACAGGCGACGTGGCCGCGGAGCGCGACGAGCTCGCGCTGGGGCTGATCGCGGCGATGGTGGGAGGCATGACGCTGGCGCGCGCGCTCGGTCCCGGCGAGGCCGAGGCGATGCTGCGCGGCGCGCAACGGGTGGCGCTCGCCGGCCTGGGCAACGCCGATCAGCGGTCGGCACAGGGACCGGCCGCTGGCGCGCAGGCACCAGATCCGTGTCCTGAGGCCTCTCCGGGCACCGCGGAAGAGCGAAGCGGGAAGGGCTCCGAAGACGATCGCAGCAGCACGAGGTCCACGACATGAGCGGGAGAATTCGAATGAGGTTCAGAACCAATGCGGCGGTCGCCGCGACGGTCGTCGCCGCGGCGGCGGCGGCGACCTGGAGCTGCAGCAGCGGTGCCGGAGCCGATGTCGGCGCCGACACCGGCGCGGGCGCGGTCGAGGAGGGTACGATCCTGACGGTGCGGACGGCGCCGGCGGTGCGCAGTGAGAGCTTCGGCCGCCGCAGCCTCTACCGCGGCCAGATCGAGGCCCGGCGTCGTTCCGAGGTGGGCTTCGATCTCGCCGGCACGCTCGAACGCGTCGTCGTCGACGAGGGAGACCGGGTCGCGGACGGGGCGGTGCTCGCCGAGCTCGACACCCGCCGGCTCGAGGCGAGGTCGCGTCAGCTCGAGGCGGCGGTCGCCGAGGCACGCACAGCCTACGACCTGGCCACCAGCACGCTCGACAGGTTCGAGCGCGCGGCGCAGCGCAGCGCGGTCTCGCCGCAGGACGTCGACGAGGCGAGGCGAGCTCGCGACTCCGCCGCCGCCGCGCTCGACCGCACGCGGGCCGAGAGGGACCTGGTCGAGGTGGACCTGGAGAAGTCCCGCCTGCGGGCACCGTTCCGCAGCCTGGTGGTCGAGCGGCGCCTCGACGAGGGCCAGGTGGTGATGGCCGGGACACCGGTGCTGGTGCTGCTCGAGGTCGACCGGCCGCGGGCGAGGGTGGGCCTGCCGATCGAAGCCGCCCGCGCTCTGGAGAGAGAGGAGTCCGTGGACGTGCGCGTCGGGCAGGAGGTCTATCCGGCACGCCGTCTGGCGCTGCTGCCGGAACAGGCCACCGCCACCCGCACCGTCGACGTGCTGCTCGAGCTCGACGCCTCGCTCGGCGAGCTGCGGGTGGGGGAGACCGCAGTGCTGAGCCTCGAGGACCGCTCGCAGGCGAGTGGGTTCGAGTTGCCGCTCGCTGCGCTCACCGAGTCCTCGCGCGGTCTCTGGTCGGTCCTGGTGACGGTGCCGGTCAGCGCCGACGAGGCAGCCCCTGCCAGGGCGACGCATCGCATCGAGCAGCGGCCGGTCGAGGTGGTCGAGCTCGACACCAGCGGCGACGCCGGAGCCAGGGCCCTGGTGCGCGGTGCCCTCCAGGAGGGTGACCTCATCGTGCTCGACGGCCTGCAGCGACTCGTCGTCGGCCAGTGGGTCATCGCCGAGACGGTCGACGCGGGTCGACCGGCGCTGGCGACCTCGGCTGGAGTCGAGGCCGGGGAGGCGGTGCGGTGAGCGGTCCCTTCCTGCGCAACCCCTACCTGCTGGTGATGAGCGTCGTCGTCATCGCCGTGGCGGGTCTGTCGGCCTTCGGCAGCCTGCCGCGGTTGGAGGATCCCCGCATCCTCAACCGCTTCCCGCTGGTCATCGCACCGTTTCCGGGCGCCTCGGCCGAGCGCGTCGAGGCGCTGGTCGCCGAACCGCTGGAGAACGCTCTCGACGAGATCGAGGAGATCAAGCGCGTCGAGTCCACGTCGCGCGCCGGTCAGGCGACGATTTCCATCGAGATGCTCGACTCGGTTGGCCCCGACGAGAACGAGGAGGTCTTCGCCCGCGTCCGCACCAAGATCGAGGAGGCGGCGACCCAGCTGCCGCCGAGCGTGCCGCAGCCGCGGGTCGACGACAACATCGAGGTGATCGCCTTCACCCGCACCGAGGCGGTGGTCTGGCGCGGCGACGGTGAACCGCCGATGGGCGTCATGCAGCGCCTCGCCGAGGACCTCGCCGATGCGCTGCGGTCGGTTCCGGGCACCGAGCTGGTGCGCCTCTACGGTGGGGCCGAGGAGGAGATCACCGTGCTGGTCGACCTCGAACGGATCGAGGCCCTGGGCCTGACCGTCGACGAGGTGGCTCAGCGCGTTCGCGCTGCCGACTCCCGCCGCCCGGCGGGAGCGATGCGTTCGTCCGACACCACGGTCCTGGTCGAAGTCGACGGCGCCCTCGACACCCTCGAACGGGTGCGCTCGGTGCCTCTACGCACCGGCGCCGACGGCAGCGCGGTGGTGCGTCTGGGCGACGTCGCCGAGGTGCAGCGCGGGGTGATCGATCCGCCCGGCTCGATCGGTCTGGTCGACGGCGAGCGCGCCGTACTGGTCGGCGCGCGGGCCGCGGCTGGGGTGCGCATCGGCGACTGGGCCGAGGCGGCGCAGGTGGTGGTCGACGAGTTCGAGGCGCGCCTCGGCGGGCCGATCGAGCTGGTCGAGGTGTTCGACCAGAACGTCTACACCGGCGCCCGCCTCGGCGAGCTGGTGTCGAACATGGCGGCCGGCGCCGTGGTCATCATGATCGTGATCCTGTTCACCATGGGCTGGCGGCTGGCGCTGCTCGTAGGCACCGCCCTGCCGCTCACCGTCTGCGTCACCCTGTTCGGCATCTCGGTGCTCGGCGGTCAGATCCATCAGATGTCGATCTTCGGGATGATCATCGCCCTCGGTCTGCTGATCGACAACGCGATCGTCGTCGTCGACGAGATCCGCAAGCGCCGCGAGGAGGGCATGGGGGTCACTCAGGCGGTCGAGGAGACCACCCAGCACCTGCGGGCGCCGCTCTTCGCCTCGACCCTGACGACGGTCCTGGCGTTCGCGCCGATCGTGCTGCTGCCCGGAGCCGCGGGGGACTTCGTCGGCTACATCGGCATCAGCGTCATCCTGGCGGTGAGCGCCAGCTTCCTGCTCTCGCTCACAGTGGTCGCGGCACTCACCGGTCGATTCGGCCGCTTCCACGAGGGTGGCGTCGGCGAGGAGGCGGGGCGCCGCGTCTGGTGGCGACACGGCCTCCCCGGTGGCTGGCTCGCCGATCGCTTCCAACGCGCCATGCGCGCGGGACTGAAGCGCCCGATCCTGCCGCTGCTGGTCGGCGCCTCGCTGCCGATCCTCGGCTTCGTGCTCGGCAGCCAGTTGGGGCGGTCGTTCTTCCCGCCCACCGACCGCGACATGTTCGACGTCCAGGTCTGGATGGCGAGCGACTCTTCGATCGAGAAGACCCAAGCCGCGGTCGAGGAGATCGAGCGCCAGATCCGTTCCCATCCGGAGGTCGAGCGGGTGCACTGGCTGGTGGGCGGCTCCTTCCCGGCGGTCTACTACAACCTGCTGATGAACCGCGTCGACCAGCGGGACTACGCCCGCGGCGTGGTCAAGGTGGACGGCCCCGAGACCACCGAGCGTCTGGTTCCCATCCTGCAGCGCGAGATCGATCGCCTGGTACCGGACGCGCAGGTGGTGGTGCGCAAGTTCCAGCAGGGCCCTCCGATCGAGGCCGACGTCCAGTATCGGATCTTCGGCCCCAGCATCGAGGTGCTGCAGCAGCTCGGCTCACAGGTCCGCGCCGAGCTCCAGAACCACTCCGACATCCTCCACACCCAGGTGTCGATGCCGCGTGGCGAGCCCAAGATGTGGCTGCAGGCCGACGAGAGCGAGGCGCAGCTGGCCGGCCTGACCCTGACCGACCTCGCGGCGCAGCTCGACAGCTCGCTCGAGGGCGTCAGCGGCGGCTTCGTGCTCGAGGATCTCGAGCAGCTGCCGCTGCGCTTCCGCCTCGAGGGAGCGCGCTCCGACCTCGGAGCGGTCGAGTCGCTGCGCTTCGCGGGCCGCGACTCGCAGCTGCCGCTCGAGGCCATCGGTACGCTCGATCTGCGGCCCGAGCTCGGTGGTGTGACGCGCTACGACGGCGAACGTTGCAACACGATCTACGGCTACACCCGTACCGGCGCCCTGCCGATCGAGGTCGACGCCGAGGTGCGCGAGCGTCTCGAGGCGTCCGGCTTCGTGCTGCCGCGCGGCTACCGTTTCGAGTCCGGCGGCTCCGCCGAGGAGGACCAGGAAGCGGTCGGCAACCTGCTCACCTTCGTGCCGGTGCTGGTGACCATCATGATGGCGACGATCATCCTCGTCTTCCGCAGCGTGCGGGTGGCGGGGATCCTGCTCATGGTCGGCGGCCTCTCGGTCGGGCTGGCACTGCTCGCGACCTGGACCCGCGGCTTCCCGGTGAGCTTCAACACCATCCTCGGCACCCTCGGTCTGATCGGCGTGGCGCTGAACGACTCGATCGTCGTGCTGGCGGCGATCCGCGAGAACCCGAGAGCCCGCCTGGGCAACCGGGAGGCGGTGCTGAAGGAGGTGCTCGGCTGCGGGCGCCACGTGATCTCGACCACCTTGACCACGATCGGCGGATTCCTGCCGCTTCTGCTTTTCATCGGCGGAGTGTTCTGGCCGTCGCTGGCCATCGTGCTCGCCGGCGGCGTCGGCGGCGCGACCATCCTGGCGATGGTCTTCGTGCCGGCCGCCTACGTGATGCTGTTCCGGCGCGCCCCGGCGGAAGCGACCGACGACGAGGCGGAGCCCGCGGCCGCAGCCTCGCTCGATCTCGAGGAAGGAGCCCCGGCGTGATGCGCAACGCGTGCAAGTCGTCGTCCCTCGCTCTCCGTCGCAGCCTGCCGCGATGGTCGGCGGTCTTCGTCATGGTGCTGCTGGCTGCAGCGTGCACCGTCGGTCCCGACTATCGGGCCCCCGAGCCGCCGCTGCCCGATCGCCTGGGCCCGGCTCCCCAGCAGGCCGCCGCGGCGGAAGCGGTCTCGACCGACGAGGCCCTGGTGCTCGAGCAGCTCGCCTGGTGGGACGAGTTCGACGATCCGGTGCTCAGCGACCTGATCGCGCGCGGCGTGCGCGGCAACCTCGATCTCGAGATCGCGGCGGCGCGCGTCGCCGAGGCGCGGGCGGTACGGCGCGCCCAGGGTGGCCGGCTGCTGCCGACGGTGTCGGCAGCGGCCAGCGGTGGCCGGCAGAAGGCCAGCGCCAACGGGCCGGGACCCCTCGCCGAGCTGGCCGAGGCCGGCCTGGCGTCGCTCGAGAACGACCTCTTCACCGTCGGCTTCGACGCCGCCTGGGAGCTCGACCTGTTCGGCCGGGTGGGCCGGGCCCGCGAGGCGGCGCAGGCACGGCTCGAAGGCGTCGAGGAGCTGCAGCGCGGCGTGCTGCTGCTGGTCGCCTCCGAGATCGCCGGCGCCTACGTCGAGCTGCGCGGCGCCGAGCTGCGCCTCGAGCTGGCGGAGCGCAATCTCGGTATCCAGGAGGACAGCCTGCAGGTGATCGAGGGCAAGGTCGACTCCGGTCTCCTGTCGCCGATCGACGCCGAGCGGACCCGTGCCGAGCGCGCCTCGCTGGTCGCCGCGCTGGCGCCGCTGCGGGCGCAGCGGGAGGCCGCCGGGCACCGTCTGGCGGTGCTGCTCGGTGAGTCGCCTGGGGCGTTGCGCGGCGAGCTGGCTCCCGGCCCGGTGCCCGAGCCGCCGGCATGGATCGGCGCCGGTCAGCCCCAGGACCTCCTGTCGCGGCGCCCCGACGTGCGCCGCGCCGAGCGCGAGCTGCACGCGGCGACGGCGGAGGTCGGAGTGGCGATCGGCGAGCGCATCCCGCGCCTGGTGATCGGGGGCTCACGCGGCCAGGAGTCGGCCGACCTCGGTGACCTGCTCGAGAGCGCCAGTCGCACCTGGAGCTTCGGGCCGCGGATCGAGCTGCCGATCTTCCGTGGTGGCCAGCTTGCCGCCGGAGTCGAGGCGGCACGGGCGCGCCTCGCCGCCGCCGACGCCGGCTACCGCAGCGCGGTGCTGCTGGCGCTCGAGGAGGTCGAGTCGAGCCTGGTGGCGTATCGCGAGAGCAGGGCGGCTCACGACGCGCTCGACGAAGCGGCGTCGGCGAGCGGTCGTGCCGCGGACCTTGCCGAGGTGCTCTACGACGAGGGGCTGCGCGATCACCTCGTGCTGCTCGACGCGCAGCGCAGCCAGACCGCGGCCGACGACGGGCTCGCCCTCGCCCGGGTGCAGCGTGCGCTGCGGGCGCTCGACGTCTACCGCGCCCTGGGCGGCGGCTGGGAGATTCTCGAGCGGTGGGCAGCGCCGGCGCCGGCGGAGGCGGTGGCCGACGGCGCGGAGGCGGCGGTGGGAGAGTAGCCAGCGCGGCCCGCCCGCAGGACGGTCGCGAGCCGAGAGCGGCCGGCCTCACTCCGCGGTCGGCGGCGAGCCTCTCGGCGCCGCGGATGCGGGAGGGTCAAAGGGGTCACGGCGGCGACGAGACGTCGCTGTCCGGCGCCGCCGGCTCGACGACCCGTTCGCCCGCCAGCGGCAGGCGCGCCATGGTCTCGTAGACAGGGCCGCTTCGCGACAGCCGCGAGGCCACCAGATCGATGCCGTCGACCTCCCAGGAGACGCCTTCGAACGGGTGCAGAGCCTCGCCGATGCGCTGCACGTCGGAGGCGCGCCAGGGCGCCTTGCAGCGCGCCAGGGTCACGTGCGGATGAAACCGGCGCGCCTCGGTCGGCTCGCCGCGCCGTTCGAGCGCCTCCCGGATGCGAGCGTGCAGAGCGTCGAGGGCGCCGGCCTCGGCGGCGTCGCCGACGCCGAGCCAGACGACGCGCGGCCGGCGCTCGGGAAAGGTCCCGACCCGCTCGATACGGACCTGGAATCGCGGCACCGCAGCCACCACCGGCGTCAGCAGGCGGGCGAGGGCGGCGAGCTGATCGCCGCTGCGCTCGCCGAAGAAGTGCAGGGTCAGGTGCAGGTTCTCGCGCGCCACCCAGCGGGCGCCGGGCAGCTGCCGGCGCGCCGCCTCGACGGCCTGGCCGATCTCCCCGGAGAGCCGGAGCGGCACGAAGAGGGCGAGGAAGAGACGCATCGCGGGATCGGAGGCCGGGGATCAGAAGGGATAGGGGAAAGGGGTTGGGGGTTGGGGATCAGGGATCAGGGATCAGGGATCAGGGAGTCAGGGAGCCGTGGAAGAGGGCAGAACGGAGGACGACAGATGGACAGGAGAGTGTCGGCTCGCGGCTCTTCACTCCTGGTCCGCCTTCTCCGCTCGACTCACTGTCTGCCCATCCACACTTCCCTGACCCCTGACCCCTGACCCCTGACCCCTGACCCCTGATACCCCCTGACCCTCAGCACGCCGGCGTCGTCAGCGCATCAGCAGGCCGCGCAGTCCTCCCGAGATCAGGGTGGCCACGTCGAGCAGGGCGCGCGAGGTCGCCAGACCGTCGGGGGCGGCGATGTAGCGCGGCTCCCACTGCGGGCTGAACTTCTCCTTGTAGGCGCGCAGGCCGCGGAAGTTGTAGAAGTGCTCGCCGTGGCGGAAGAGCCAGGCACCGAGGCGATTCCAGGTCGGCGCCAGGGCGTGTTGCTCGAGGCCGGCCAGCGGCGCCATGCCGAGGTGGAACCAGGCGAATCCCTCGCTGCTGCCCCACAGCATCAGGTTGCAGAACAGGAAATCCATCACTCCTGGCGGGGCGCTGCCGCGGTAGCGCATCAGGTCGACGGAGAGCTCCTCTCGCCCGGCACGCACGACGTTGGCGAAGGCGACGATCTCCCCGTCGCGCCGCACCAGGGCGATCGGGAAGTGGACCAGGAACGCCTCGGAGAAGGCGCCGAGCGAGAACGCCTTCTCCGACGCGTTCTTGTCGCTCAGCCACTCGTCGGAGATCTCGCGCAGCTGCGGCAGCAACTCGGGCGTCGCCTCGCGTGGAGCGATCTCGAAGGTCAGCCCCTCGCGTTCGCCGCGCTTCAGGCTCTGGCGCAGATCGCGGCGCGCGCCTCCGGCCAGCGAGAAGCCCTGCAGCGAGGTGCGTGCGCTCTCGCCGATCTTGATCACCGAGAGACCGGCTTCGAGGTAGAGGGCGAGGTTGTCGGGCCGGATCTGGTAGAAGACCGAGCGCTCGTCGTACAGATCCGCCTCCTCGCGGAAGCGCCAGATCAGCTCCTCGACGGTCTCGGGGTCGCGCGACGGCACCACCGGGTCGCCGAGGGCGACCCAGCTGTCACCGCTGACGCCGTACATCACGAAGGCGTCCCGCCGCTCGCTCCACAGGAAACGCTTGTCGCCGAGCAGGGCGAAGTTCGATGTGATCGTGGGCGGCTCGGCGACGATCTCGAGCACGCGCTGCCATTCGTAGTCCTCCGGCGCGTCGGGCGGTGGCGTCGCGCCGCGCAGCATGCGCAGCAGGCCGATCACCAGCACGCCGGTGGCCAGCGCCACCTGGGCGCGCAGGAAGCGGGGCACGTCGCCGCGCAGCGAGAAGCGCCACAGCTGGTCCTCGGAGAGCTGCGCGTTGCCGCTGGCGATGACCCCCAGCCAGAGGCTGCCCAGCAGCACGACGCCGACGCCGAGCAGCCAGCGGTTGCTGAACGGCCGGCTGGTCAGCGAGGCGCGACGGTAGAAGTGACGCCGGGAGACGATCAGCAGCAGCAGCACGATCGCCGCCACCGCGGCCTCCTCGACGTCGAGCCCGGCGAGCAGCGAGGTGACCAGCGCCACCGCGAGGATCCAGACGCTGGCGTGCCAGGCGCCGTCGAGTCGGCGCGCCAGTCCCCGCGCCAGCACCAGCAGCGCCAGTCCGGAGACACTCGAGACCAGGTGCGAGGCCTCCACCAGTCCCAGCGGGAGGATGGCGCCGAGCCACCTGAGCCGGCCAGCCTCCGCCGGTATCGAGCCGGAGACGATGAGGAAGGCCCCGGCGACGAAGGTCGCGATCGCCATGCCGCGTGGCACCACCGGCCCGAGCCACGGTGCCGCCTGCTCCTCGAGGGCCGCCGCGGCGTGGCGGATCGCCTTGCGCTGCAGAACGATGGTGGTGGCGAGGGCGACGGCCAGCGGCAGTCCGGTGTAGACCAGGCGGTAGAGCAGCAGGGCGGCAACGATCGCCCCCATCGGGGCCAGCGGAGCGAGCAGCGCCGCCACCGTGGCCTCGAAGACGCCGAGCCCCCCGGGCACACCCGAGACCAGACCGAGCACCTGGGCCGTGAGCAGCGCCGCGAGGACCGGCGGCAGGCCCGGTGAGGCCTCCTCGAGGAGGACGTGCAGCACCGCGCCGGTCCCCAGCCACGACAGGGCGGCGAGCAGGAGTTGGGGAGGTGCGGCGCGCAGAGACGGCAGCTCGAGCCTCAGCACCCGCAGCGAGGTGGGTGCGAGCACCCCTCGGGCCCGCGCCGCGGCGGCGACGGCGAGCAGCAGCAGCGCGGCGGCGCCGGCCCGCAGGGCGAGCGTCGTCTCCGGATCGCTGCCGCTGAGGCGTGGTGCGGTCGAAGCGAGCAGGGCCCCGGCGAGGGCCAGCAGCGTCAGCCAGCTGGCGGTGCGCGATGTCGACAACAGCCGCACCACCGCGGTGCCGCCCAACCCGAGCGCCGCGTAGAGCCTGTAGCGCAGCGGCGCCGACGTCACCAGGGCGGTCTCGGCGGCGTGCGCGATGGCGTACACCAGCCCGCTGATCGGCGCCGTCCGGGTGAGCGCGAGCCGGTGTCCCAGGGAGCGCAGCGTCGTCCAGTCCTGCAGCGCCAGGAGGACCAGGACCGCTGCGGTGATCAGGACCGCCGAGGCCAGGGCCGCCGGCGACATCGTGCTCGCCCGCTCTGTGATCTCGGCGTAGCTGGTGCTGCGGAGCATTGCCCGGAGAGCCCAGAGCGCGACGGCGGCGGCGGCCAGCGGCAGCAGCACCGTCAGCCGCTGCGCGCCGCGGCGGCGCGGGGCTGGTGGAGGTGGCGGCGTCGCGGGCCTGGGCGCCGGGCTCTGAGCGGGCTCGGTCATGCTGGGGGAGAGTCCCGGGCGTCGGCGCCCGGGCAGTCGTGTGGCGGGAGAGGGTTGGAGGCCCGAAGCCTATTGGATCGGCGGCCGAGAGGTGCCGGGTCGCCAGGCCGGGCCGACTCAGCGGGCAGCGCGACGTCACGCGGGATGAGCGGCGGCTGGCGCAGAATGCACGGCGTGAACGCGACGTCGAACCCCACTGGTACATCGCCGCGAGACCTGCCGCGACGGGCGCGGGCGCGCAGGCGGATCGGCCTGACGCTCGTCGTCCTGGCGGCGGCTCTGGTGGCGCTCCAGACCTGGCGCATGCTCGGCGGACCCGGCGAGGCGAAGGCGCCGGTGCCCGGGGTCCCTCTCCGCCTGCATCCGCCGAGCGGGCCGAGCCGGGCCGTCACCGTGGTCTTCCTGAGCTCCGATGCGGGCTGGCTGGGGATCAACAAGAACCTGCCCCGGGCGCTCGCCGAGCAGGGCTACCCGACGGTGGCGTGGAACAGCCTGCGCTACTACCTGCGTGAGCGCAGTCCCGAGTCGGCGGCGGCGGATCTCTCGCGGGTGCTCGACGAGGCGGCGCGCCGCTACGGAAGTCGTCGCTTCGCCCTGGTCGGCTACTCGTGGGGCGCCGGCGTGCTGCCCTTCCTGGTCAACCGCCTGCCCGAGGAGCAGCGCCAGGACGTCGTCGCGGCGGTCTACCTCGCCTATCCGGGCTTCGGCGCCTTCCGCTTCCGACCGTCCGCCTGGTGGCTCCAGGTCGACGGCAGCGAGCGCCCGGCGGAGCGCGAGGTCGCCAGGCTCGGCCTGCTGCCCAGCCTGTGCATCGCCGGCGAGCAAGACCCGATCCGCGACTGTCGCTCGCTGGCGCCGCACGGCGTGCCCCACCGGCTCTTCCCGGTCGGACACTCGCTGACCGGGCTGACCGCCGAGCTGCTCCCGTGGGTGCAGGCGACGATCGAGCGTGGCGCCGCAGAGCGAGGCACCGACCTCGGTGGCGCTGCTACTCCGGGTCGACCGGACGCTCGGCCAGGAATGCGCTGAGCCGTTCGGCCTCGCCGCCGGGCGCCCACACCACGACGGCCCGCACCGGATCGTCGGACAGCACCCGATGGATCACTCGGTCGCCCGGCTTGACGATCGCGACACCGCCAGGCTCGACGCGGTGGGAAGTGCCGTTGACCACGTGCTCGAGCACGCCCGAGACGACGTAGAAGATCTCGATCGCCTGATGCAGGTGCTCGCCGCCTCGACCGTCGACCGGGAAGGTGACCTCCCCGACCTCGACCTCCGAGGAGCCGAGGTTCGACTGCTCGACCAGCACCTTGATCGCCAGGCCGTCGTGAGACTCCAGCCAGCGGGTGCCGCTGGAGGTGCGGTCGTACCCGGAGGCGGCGGCGCCCTGCTGGGAGGCGGCGGCGAGCACCGTCGAAGACGGCAGGAAGAGAGACGACAGGACCAGCCACGCGACGGGGCGCGAGCTCTCCGATCCCTGTCGCGGGCGGCGCGAACGCCGTCGTGGGCCATTCACGAGTCACCGCCCTCGTCGCTCTGCTCGGCGCGCTGCTGGGTGATGCCGAACGGGTTGCCCTCGGGGTCGGCGAGCAGCGCGAAGAACATGCCGCCGCCGCCGTCCATCGGCGGGATGCGCACCGTGGCGCCGAGCTCCTCGGCGCGCGCCGCGGTGGCCTTCACGTCGTCGACGCCGACGTAGAACACCACCTCGGCGCTGCCCTGCGGTTCGTGGCGGAAGCCGACGGTGATCGACGGGCCCGCTGCGTCCGGTTGCGGTGGCGCGACGGCGTCGCCCGCGTGCACCCAGCCGTAGGTGAACTCGCCGCCGCCGGCGCGGCGCACGCGCCAGCCGAACAGCTCGCCGTAGAAGCGCTCCAGCGCGGCGCCGTCGACGGCCGCGATCTCCAGGTGTCCGATCCGGTGCATCGCTCACCTCCCGATGTCGTGCAGATGTCGTGGTTGCAAGGTCGGCTACGGATCATAGGCGGCGGCTCCGGCCGGTGACGGGCGGCGCGGGATGGCTCAGCCCGAGACCGCCGCGCCGGCCCGCACGGAGGTGCGGCGTGCGTGCAGTAGGCTGGGCCCGCGATGAAGCGGGTCCTGTTCGTCTGCCTCGGCAACATCTGCCGCTCGCCGACGGCGGAGGGAGTGTTCCGCCACTGGCTCGAGAGTCGAGGCGACGCGGCCGGCGCGTCGTCGATCGAGGTGGACTCCGCCGGCACCAGCGCCCACCACGTCGGCGAGCCCGCCGACCCCCGCATGCGCGAGAGCGCGTCGCGTCGCGGCTACGACCTCTCGTCGCGGGCGCGGCAGGTGCGCCGGGAGGACTTCGACCGCTTCGACCGCATCGTGGCGATGGATCGCGACAACCTGCGCGCTCTCGAGGCGTTCGGCGCCGCGCGGCCGGGTCAGCTGCGGCTCTTCTCGCACTACCTGGCCGAGGCGCCTGGATCCTGGCCGGTCGACGTGCCCGACCCCTACTACGGCGGTGCCGAGGGTTTCGAGACCGTGCTGTCGATGGTCGAGGCCGGCTGCGCCGGGCTGTGGCGGGACCTGTCGGAGGGCTGCGAGCCAGTCACCGGGTCATGATCCAGGTGGCCGCGGCAGTGGACCCGGCAGTGGACCCGAAGTCCGGCCGATGGTTCCCGCCGCGGTGAGAGCTCCGGTGCCTTCCGGCGTCGCCGAGGCGGTCGCCGAGAGCCTCGGTTGCACCGCCGACGGCCTGCGCTGGACGCCGCTGGGCCGAGGCTTCAGCCACACCGCACGGGTCGATGTCGAGTCACCCGCCAACGCGTCCGGGATGCCGCGCCGAAGCTACTTCGTCAAGTGGAGCGCAGAGGCCGCCAGCCCGGTCTTCGAGGTCGAGGCGCTGGGGCTGCGCACCCTGGCGAGGGTCGTCGGGGCGCCGGTGGTGTCGGTCGTCGCGGCCTCGTCCGACCCACCGTTCCTGGTCCTCGACTGGATCGAGCCCGGCGGCGAGGGCGCTTCGACGCAGAGGCGGCTCGGACGTGAGCTGGCGCGGCTGCACCGCCTGTCGAGCCAGCGCGGCGGCGAGCCTGGAGCGGCCGAGCTGGACGGGCTGGACGGCCGGGAATGGCCACCTGGACGCTTCGGCTTCCCGGTCGACAACTGGCTCGGCGCCACGGTGCAGCGCAACACATGGAGCGAAGACTGGGTCGAGTTCTTCCGCCACCGCCGGCTCGGCTTCCAGCTCGAGCTGCTGCGCCGCCGCGGCCGTGCCGACTCGGAGTTCGAGCGCGCTGTCGAATGCCTCCTCGAGCGGCTCGACCAGCGGATCGCCGAGCCGGTCGAGCCGCCGTGCGCGCTGCACGGCGACCTCTGGGCAGGCAACTACCGGGTCGATCCGGACGGTCGCGCCTGGCTCATCGACCCCGCGACCTACCTGGGTCGGCGCGAGGCGGATCTCTCGATGACGACGCTGTTCGGCGGCTTCGCCAGCGACTTCTACGCCGGCTACGAGGAGGTGTGGCCGCTGGCCCCGGGCTGGCGCGAACGCCTCGAGCTCTACTCGCTCTACCACCTGATGAACCACTGGAACCTGTTCGGCGAAGGCTATCGCTCGGCCTGCCTGCGGGTGGCGCGACGCTACGCCTGATCGCCGGACCGGTTCACTCGTCTTCGAAGCCGGCGGGAGGCACGAAGCGCAGGCCGCTCTGCTCGAGGAAGCGGGCCGCCTCGATGGTGATCCGGTCGCCCCACTCCGGGCCGGCGATCTGCACGCCGAGCGGCAGCCCTTCCGCTCCGGGCCCGGTCGGCACGACGGTGGAGGGCAGGAAGGCGACACCGGTGAGCCCGGCCCAGAAGATCTGCTCGAAGTAGGGACGCGGCGCGCCGTCGACGTCGATCGTGCGCTCGCCGAACGGGCGGTGGTCGTGGGGGAACGCCGGCGTCGCCATCATCGGCGTCAGCAGCACGTCCCACTGCTGGAAGAACTCGTGCCAGGCCCAGCGCAGGTGGGTGCGCGCCTCGTGGGCCTGCAGCCAGTCGCGGTGCCTGAGCACCTGGTTGCGCAGGGTGCGCGCCCTGGCGCTGTCGTCGCCCGCCTCGAGCGCATCGGCGCGTGCGAGCAGCTCGGCGAAGCGCTCGTCGGGCAAGCGGCCCGACATCGCCGGCTGCAGCAGGCTGTCGTAGGTCGCCTGGGAGAGCGCCGGGTCGATCGCCGGTCGCGCCGCATGGTCGACCGTCGCTCCGGCGTCGGCGAACAGCTGCGCCACGGCCTCGATCCGCGCGCGGCTCTCGGCGCCGACCGGAGCCGCGGCGTCGTCGGGCCACACGGCGACGCGCCACGAGGCGATCGGCTTGCCGCTGACCGGCAGCTCGTAGCGCACGGCGCGCGCCGAGATCTCGTCGGGTCCGGCGAGCACCTGCAGCGCCAGCTCGAGGTCTTCGGCCGAACGGGCCAGCGGACCGATGACGGCGATGTCGGTGCTCGAGAGCACCCCGGGAGCGGCGTGGCCGCGCGGCGGCAGCAGGTCCCAGGTCGGCTTGTGGCCGAAGACGCCGCAGAAGTGGGCCGGGTTGCGGATCGAGCCGCCGATGTCCGAGCCCAGCTCGAGACCGGTGAGCCCGGCGGCCAGTGCCGCCGCCGAGCCGCCCGACGAGCCTCCGGGCACCCGCCCGGCGAGGTAGGGGTTCTCGGTGGTGCCGTAGATCTCGTTGTAGCTCTGGAAGTCGGCCAGCCGCAGCGGCACGTTGGTCTTGCCGAAGACGATGGCGCCGGCGGCCTCGAGCCGCTGCACCGCCAGGGCGTCACGCTCCGCGACGTTGCCCCGCATCTCGGGGATGCCGTGGGTGGAGGGCAGGCCGGCGACGTCGAAGCTCTCCTTCACCGTCATCGGCACGCCGTGCAGCGGCCCGAGGACCTCGCCCGCGGCCACGGCGGCGTCGGCCCGGCGCGCACGCTCGCGGGCCCGGGCCTCGTCGCGCGCCACGACCGCGTTGATCTTGGGGTTGAGGCGCTCGACGCGGCCGAGGAAGTAGTCGAGCAGCTCCTCGGCACCGACCTCGCGGTCGCGTAGGGAGCGTGCCAGCTCGGTGGCGGAACGGAAGGCCCATCTGGTCATCGCATCGGTCTCCTGATCACTGGTGGGGTCGGTGCCTCTGGCGGCCGCCGCTCTCACGGCTCGGCGGGATCCGGGCGGGTGTCGTGGAACATCCGGTAGTCGATCGCCAGACGGCCGTCGTCGAGCAGCGACATCACGTCGACGAAGCGTTGACGCCAGCGGAACTGATCGGGGTACCAGAAGTGGCGCGCGTGCACGGTGCGGGCGTAGGTGCCGTCGTAGCCGGTGACGGTGGCGATCACCGCCAGGATGCGATCCTCGACGTCGTGCTCGTCGAGGCCGTGCAGTGGGCTGCGCTCGTCGATCGGGTGGATCACCGTCCAGGACAGCGAGAAGAGGGGTTGCGAGTCGCGCACCAGCGCCATGTCGCGCACACGGCGCATGCGGTGCCCGTCCTCGGTGACCTCGTCGCACAGCGCGCTCAGCCGGATGCTCGCCTCGATCACCTCGTTGCCGCGCGCGTTGGCGAGCCGGACCACGAGCGCCGGTCTGCCTTCGAAGCGGGTGATCGTCGCCGGCTCGCTGAACAGCACGCTGGCGGTCGGCCGGGACGCCTTGGCGAAGAAGAGGCCCGTCATCAGGGCGGTGAACGCCAGCCCGCAGATCGCCTCGGCGACCACCAGGCCGTGGGCGTAGGGCGTGTCGGGCTGCAGGGTGCCGTAGCCGATGGTCGCGAAGGTCTGCACCGAGAAGGAGAAGGCGTCGAGCAGCGAGCGCGGATCGGCGTTGCGGACGCTGCCCTCCTGCATGATGTAGAGCGCCGCGAAGACCAGGTTGGCGAGCAGGAAGCCGATGACGGCGGCGGAGAAGAGCCGCGCCCAGGAGCCGTGCATGAAGAAGTAGTAGAGGCCACGCTTGAGTCCGGACGGCGCTCCCTTGCGCACCGCCTCGAGCGGGTCGCGCATCCGGCCGCGGACCTCGGCTCTCCGCACCGAATCCGCCGAGCGCACCGCCCGGAACGTCGAGCGCAGCAGGTCGGAGTCCATCTCGTGATCGCTCATCGGCGCGATCGCCAGATCGGCCATCACCTGGGCGACGCAGACCGCCGCGATCAAGGCCAGGATCACCCAGTTGGCAGTGATCGCTCCGACGATGCCGATCGCCAGCACCACGACCACCGAGCCGGCGCGCATCCAGACACGGGCCGCGTCGTCCATCTGCGATTCGTCGCGCTCGGTCACCCAGTCGAGCACGGCGACGCTGGCGAAGACCAGCGCCAGGGAGCCGGTGAGCAGCCAGTGTGCGGTGCTGGCGGCGACGTCGGGATCGTGTCCGACCGCCTTCTTGAACCCGACGCCGAGCGCGGTGATGCCGATCGCCAGCGGCAGGTGACTGTAAAGCCAGATGTAGCGTGCGCCGGGACGCGGCCTGATGCGCGAGTGCACGACGTCGTCGAAGTAGATCCACCACACGCTGCAGGTGATCAGCAGCGCCAGCCCACCCTGACCGGCGGTTCCCCAGCCGACCCGCTCGGCGCTGTCGGCGAGGTCGCTGAGCACCTTCACGAACGACTCGCCGAGCACGATGATGGTCAGAAGGCCGTAGCGCTCGGCCATGTGGGCCGCGTCGGGCGGGTGCTGCAGGGTCAGCTCGCGCAGCCTGCCGCCGAAGGGCGCCGTCAGCTCGATCGTCAGGCCGACGGCCCAGATCGACCAGACCCAAGGCGGCGGGACGAAGGCGGACACCAGCCAGAACGCCGCGCCGACCCCGAACCAGGTCGCGTAGCGCGCCGACAGGGCGCGCGCTTCCTCCACCTGCAGCCATGCGCGCACATAGAAGAGCACGATCACCAGCCGCACCAGCACGTAGGCGAAGGCGAAGGGTCGCGTCTCACCCTCGAACACGCCCGGCGCCAGCACCGCCATGCAGGCGATACCGAACATCTTCACGAAGACCAGCAGCCGGTGCAGGCTGTCGTCGACCCGGAAGCGGTTCGAGTAGAAGGTGTATCCGGTCCAGGCGTACCAGATGGCGGCGAACAGGGCGGCGAAGCCGAGGAAGCCGACCAGGTCGGCGCGCCGGCTCAGCGCGTCGCCGAGCTGGATGATCGTGGCGACGTAGACCAGGTCGTAGAACAGCTCGATCCAGGCCACGCGCCGCTCCTCGCCCGGCTTCGGGCTGTGCAGCTCGGGGGCGTGGAACCAGCGACTGCGCATGGCCACGAACCCTATCCGCAGGGCGAGCGGGATCGTCTGCCCGGCGCGGGTTGCCTGACGGGAGTGATCCGCGGGTGGCCTCTACCCGCGACCGGGCGCTGGCGGCGCCGTCAGGCGAAGGAGGTGACGATGCACCACACTGCCGCCACCAGGATCACGAGGGTCGTCAGGCTGGCGCCGAGGCCACGCAGCGCGCTGCGCATGTTGGCGCTCAGCCCCATCGCGTGCGCCACCCGGGCGAGCACCAGCGTCGCACCGAGCACGTGCACCGCCGTGTTGCCGACTCCGTTCAGCTCGAGGATCGCGATGAGAACCAGAGCGATCGGCGCCCACTCGGTGAAGTTGCCGTGCCGCCGCATCGCGGCGAGCTGGCGCGGATCGCCGCCGTCTCCCATCGAGACGCCGGTCTTCATGCGCAGCAGACCGGAGCCGGCGCCGAGCACGATGGCGAGCAGGCCGAGCAGACCGGCGTAGAGAGCCGTGGTGGGAAGCATGCGGAGCTCCTCGAGGTCGGAGGTGCGGGTGTGGAGAGAGTGGTCGCCAGGCTATCTGCTGCATCGTGTACGACAGCGGGATCTGCTCTTCGCGTCGCCCCGCTCCTCTGCCGAAGCGAGCGCTAGCGAGCTGAGCCGCGCTGCTGTCGCTGCACGAGACACCCCGCCTGCCTCCTCCCCCTGAAGAGGGAGGAGGCAGAAGTTCGCTGGTAGCGACCGCGGGTTCGGCTACTGCTGCCGCTCAGGGCGTGGAGGAGCTCCACGCCGTGACGTCTCCGGATTCGAAGCCGTCGGTGAAGATCTCGGTGGCGCTCCGGTAGTCGGCGGTGATCGGCGCGATCATGTCGAGGACGCGCTGGTTGTGGCGTGCGTTCAGGATGCCGGTCGGCTGGCTCATGAAGCTCACCGCCGGGTTCGAGAAATAGGGCTGCCGGGTGCAGCCGCCGACGCGGGGGTTGCTGTAGGAGAGCACGGTGCGGTACAGGCCGCTGTGGTAGTGGCCGTAGGCGTCGAGCGCGATCGCCGACGCCGGCGGGGCGCCGTTCTGGGGATTGTGCTGCAGGCCCATGTTGTGGCCGTGCTCGTGCGGGAAGGTCAGGTTGCCCACCGCGCAGCTGCGCGCGGTCACCTGGTAGCCGAAGGGGTTGAAGGCGGTCGGGTCCTCGTTGCCCATCAGGAAGGCGACGCCGCAGGCGAAGCCGCCGTTGTCGACGATCAGGCTGACGAGGTCGGCCGAGTGCTCGTCGCGCAGGGCGTTGACGGCGGCGTTGGCCTGCACCCAGTTGCGGTCGGCGAACACGTCGCCGGTGTCGTCGTAGTTCGCCAGCTCGGTGTGCACGAGGGTGAAGCGGGCGTTCGACTGCGAGTTGATCGCCGCGGTGTTGCTGATGTCGACCGCGCCCTGGATCGTGGTCTCGATCTGGGCCACGCCGCCCGCGGCGTCGCGTGCCTGCGGTGTGTAGAGGCTCATCAGGTCGATGTTCACCAGTGCGCCGCGGTCGCCCGAGCGCCGGTCAGCGAAGTCCTCCGGCATCGGCGGCAGGCCGCGCGGCGGGTCGGCGTGGTGTTCGTGGGCGCAGGGCGCGAAGCCGTCGGACTCGATCTCGATCAGCAGCTGTCCGGCGGCTTCGATGGCGATCTCGAAGGCGCGGGTGCCGAGAGTCACGTAGCCGGCGACGAAGCCGTGCCTGAGGGTCAGCGTCGCCTGGCCGGAGTCGTCCGCCGTGCCGCGCCAGACCAGATCTCCCGGCGCGCGCGTCTCGAGATCGACGCGGCGGAAGGTGGGAACGGTGTCGAACAGGTCGAGGGCGAGCTCGTCGGCGCCCGCCAGCACCCCGACGTCGATCGCGATCTCTGCCGCCTGCAGCGCGCTCGGATCCAGGGACCGGCTGGACGGCGCGAGGCGTTCGTAGAGCGGCGGAGCCGCCGAATGCGCTGCGGAGAGCGAGAAGCAGAGCGAGAGGGCGACGGCGGCGGCGAGTCGGGCGGAGCGGATGCGGCGCACGGAGCGGTCGCGCCGCGCTGCAGAGTAGGGCACGGGGGCCTCCTGACGGGTGGTTCGGTGGACGACGTCTGAACGAAGCCGGACCCCGAATCGTCACCGGAGGACCGACGGCTTGGAGAAGTCGATGGATTCTAGTCGGCTCGGTTCGGCCTGTGCGGGACCCCGCCCACCCGCGGCGGTGAGGCTCCGCCCAGACTCTGACGCGGTGACGGAGCGCGGCACCGACGGCGGAGCAGACAGTGCATTCGGCGGCGACGTCGCTCCGAGGCCGCTACAGTCTCCACAGCCGGCGTGGCCTGCCCGGCCCACCGACTCGAGAGGAGGAGACCCACCATGCGACGCCGAGCATCGAGACCAGAGACCGCGAGGGGCGCGGCGAGCGCGCGCCTGCGCGAGAGTCGGCGTCCTCCAGGCGGCTCCGCGGTGCGGGCAGCGACGACCTCGACGCCCTCGTTCTCGTTGGCTCTGCTGCTCGGCAGCCTGGCCTGTTCCCAGGCCCCGCCGGTCGATCCAGAGCTCGTGCGCCAGCAGCAGCGCGCCGAGCGCGTGACCATCGTGCGCGACGACTTCGGCGTGCCGCACGTCTACGGCCGCAGCGACGCCGACGCCGTCTTCGGTCTGCTCTACGCCCAGGCCGAGGACGACTTCCCGCGCATCGAGCGCAACTACGTCTGGGCGATCGGCCGCCTCGCCGAGATCGACGGCGAAGAGGCGCTCTACAGCGACCTCCGGGCGCGCCTCTACATGAGCGAGGAGGAGGCCCGCGCCGCCTTCGACTCCGCGCCGCCGTGGCTGCAGGAGCTCTGCGAGGCTTGGGCCGACGGGCTCGACTACTACCTGCACAGCCATCCCGAGGTCGAGCCGGCGCTGATCGACGACTTCGAGCCGTGGATGCCGATGTACTTCTTCGAGGGCTCGATCGGCGGCGACATCGAGCAGATCCCGGTGGACGGGATCGAGGCGTTCTACGCCCCGTTGGCGGAAGGAGCCGCGCCGGCAGAGGCGCCGCGGGAAGTCGTTGCGACCGTCCGCTCCGCCGTCGAGGCGTCTGTGGATCGCGAGCCGCGGGGCTCGAACGGCATCGCCATCGCGGGCGAGCTGACCGCCTCGGGCGACGCGATGCTGCTGATCAACCCCCACACCTCGTTCTACTTCCGCGGCGAGGTGCACGCCGAGAGCGACGAGGGACTGGGCGTGTACGGCGCGGTGACCTGGGGGCAGTTCTTCGTCTACCAGGGCTTCAACGAGCACGGCGGTTGGATGCACACCTCCACCCGGGTCGACTTCATCGACGAGTTCGCGCTCGAGACCCGCGAGCTGGACGGAGGCGAGGTGCTGTACCGCTACGGTGACGAGTGGCGGCCGCTCGAGCGCTCCGAGGTGACGCTGCGCGTTCGCGACGGCGAGGCGCTGCGCGAGCTCACCTTCCCCATCTACCGCTCGCACCACGGTCCGATCACCCATCGGCTCGGCGACGGGCACGGTGAGCTCTCCGGGCGCTGGACCGCGACCCGGATCAACTGGGACCCGGTGAACGCCCTGCGCCAGTCGTACCTGCGCACCAAGACCACCGGGCTCGACGAGTTCCGCGAGGTGATGCGCATCCGCACCAACTCCTCGAACAACACGGTGTTCGCCGACGCCGCCGGCAACATCGCCTACTTCCACGGCAACTTCGTGCCTCGCCGCGACCCGGCGCTCGACTACCAGCGGCCGGTGGACGGCAGCGATCCGGCGACCGACTGGCAGGGCCTGCACACGCTCGAGGAGATCGTCAGCGTGGTGAACCCACCCGACGGGTGGCTGCAGAACGCCAACAGCACGCCGTTCACCGCCGCCGGTGAGGACTCGCCGTCGCCGGACGACTATCCCGTCTACATGGCACCCGACGCCGAGAACCACCGTGGATTGCACGCCGTGCGCCTGCTCGAGCAGCTCGAGGAGCGCGGCGGCCTGACCCTGGACGGGCTGATCGAGCTGGCCTACCACCCGGCACTACCGGCCTTCGAGCGCCTGGTGCCGGCGGTGGTCGACGCCTGGCGCTCCTCCGGCGGCGGAGCGGGACCGCATCGCGAGCTCGCCGAGCCCGTCGCTGAGCTCGCGAGCTGGGACCACACCGTCTCCGTCGACTCGGTGGCGATGTCGCTGGCGCACTTCCTCGGCGAGCACCTGCTCGAGGCCACCCGTCGGCCCGACGCGCCGCACGGCGTCGAGCGGATCGAGGAGCTCGCCACGGCGGAGCCCGATCTCCTGGTGGAGGGGCTCGCCGCCGCGGTCGCCCGGCTCGAGCGCGACTTCGGCTCGTGGCGCACCCCGTGGGGCGAGATCAACCGGCTGCAGCGGCTCGACGGTGCGATCGACCAGCGTTTCGACGACGAGCGTGAGAGCCTGGCCGTCGGCATGGCCTCGGGGCGCTGGGGCGCACTGGCCTCGTTCGGCGCCGAGTCCGAAGACACCCGCCGCCTCTACGGCACCTCGGGCAACAGCTTCGTCGCCGTGGTCGAGTTCGGCGAGCAGGTGCGGGCGCGTAGCCTGCTGGCGGGCGGTCAGAGCGGCGACCCGGAGTCGCCTCACTTCATGGACCAGGCGCAGCTCTACGTCGACGCCGACTTCAAGCCGGTCGCGTTCTACCGCGACGACGTCGAGCGCCGGGCGGTGCGCACGTACCGACCGGGGGAGTAAGGGGGCCCTGGAGCGGCGACGGGCTCAGGACGCGGAGGTGGTAGGAAGGAGGGGTACGCCGGCAGGAGGGCACCTCTGCAGACCCGCTGACGACACGAGCGCCGAGATGACGATCGACCGAACAGAGACTGACACCCACACCCACACCCACACCGACACCGGAGCGGCCTTCGCCACCGAGACCTTCCTCTGCGGCCCGCGGCGTTCACCGCGGCAGATGCTGGCCGAGCAGCGCTACGACGGCCACGAGTCGCTGCACGACGACGCGATGGCCGAGCGACTGGGTTTCGCCGCCGGGCCGATCGAGGGGCCGACGCACTTCAGCCAGTTCGCGCCGCTCCTGGCTGGGATGTGGGGCCGGGCCTGGTTCGAACGCGGCTGCCTCAGCGCCCACTACCGCAACATGGTGGTGGAGGGTGAGCAGGTGCGCGCGTTCGTCGCCCACTCGGCGGCCGATTCCGGGAGCGACGGCGGTCCGCTGCGCATCTGGGCCGAGAAACACGACGGCGTCGAGGTGCTCGTCGGCACCGCGTCGCTCGAGCCCGAGGCGGGGCCCGACGCCGGCTTGCCGCGCCCGGCCACCGAGATCGAGGAGCGCCTCGCCGCGCTGCGTCCGCCGGGGCCGCTGGTGATCCTGCGCGACCTGAGGGTGGGCATGCGGGGCCGCGCCCCCGAGCCGGTGCGCATCGAGTTCGACCAGCACATGGGCGATCTCTACCCGTTCACCTTGCGCCAGAAGCTCGAGGGCATCACCGAGCCCAGCCCCTGGTACGAGGAGGAGGGAGGACGGAGCTCGCCCTGGGGACGCGCCATCGTCCCGCTCGAGATGGTCAGCGTGCTGATGCAGTACACCAGCCGCGCCGCCGGCTTCCCGGTGCGCGGTCCGGCGATCGGTCTGTTCGCGGGTCAGCAGATCCGCATGCTGCGGGGACCGGTCTTCGTCGGTCGGCAGTACCGGATCGAGCGCGAGATCGTCGCCCTCAGCGAGAGCCGGCGCACCGAGTCGAGCTGGATCCGGAGCACCCTGATCGACGCCGACAGCGAGCTCGCGGTGGCTGAGATGATCCTCAACAGCGCCACCCTCAAGCACTCCTACGAGCCTTACGAGCGGGAGCTGGCGGAGCTGCGCTGCGCCGCCGGGGAGACGAGTTGACCGCCGGCGGCGGAGAGCGCTCGAACGTCGCCGAGCTGCCGTCTCTCGACGAGGTCGAGCTCGACGACCGCTTCGTGCGCTCGCTGCCGATGGACGACGAGCGCCGACCAGGCAGCCGCCAGGTGCTCGGCGTCGTCGGCTCGTTCGTCGACCCGGCCCCGGTGCGAGCGCCGTGGCTGGTGGCCCACTCGCGCGAGATGCTCGAGCGCCTCGAGATCTCTGCCGCCGCGCTCGACAGCGCAGACTTCGCCCAGGTGTTCTCCGGCAATCGCAAGCTGGCCGGGTCGAGGCCGTGGGCGGCGTGCTACGGCGGCCACCAGTTCGGCGCCTGGGCCGGCCAGCTCGGCGACGGCCGTGCCCACACCCTCGGCGAACGGGTGACGTCGAGCGGTGAGCGCTGGGAGCTGCAGCTCAAGGGGTCGGGGCCGACACCCTACTCGCGCGGCGCCGACGGTCGTGCGGTGATGCGCTCCAGCGTGCGCGAGTTCCTGTGCAGCGAGGCGATGCACCACCTCGGCGTGCCGACGACGCGGGCGCTGTCGCTCGTCGGCACCGGCGAGCAGGTGGTGCGCGACATGTTCTACGACGGCAACCCGCGTCCCGAGCCGGGCGCGGTGGTCTGCCGGGTGGCGCCGACCTTCCTGCGGCTGGGCAACTTCCAGGTCTTCGCGGCGAGGCGTGAATGGGCGGTGCAGCGACAGCTGCTCGACCACACCATCCGCCACTGGTTTCCCGAGCTGCTGCAAGACGCCTCCGATCCGGGCCCCGCGACCTACGTCGAGTGGTTCGGCGAGGTGGTGCGGAGGACGGCGCGGCTGATGGTGGAGTGGATGCGCGTCGGTTTCGTGCACGGCGTGATGAACACCGACAACCTCTCGATCCTGGGTCTCACCATCGACTACGGGCCGTACGGCTGGCTCGAGGACTTCGACTGGAGCTGGACGCCCAACACCACCGACGCCGCGACCCGCCGCTACGCCTACGGCGCCCAGCCTCAGGTGGCGGCGTGGAACCTGGCGCAGCTCGGAGGAGCGCTGATCGAGCAGGTCGGCGAGACCGCGCCGCTCGACGAGGCGCTGCGCGGCTACGGCGCTGTCTACGAGGAGGCGTCGCGCGAGATGATGGCGGCCAAGCTCGGCCTGCCGGGGCTCGAGGGAGAAGACGACGACGCCTTGGTCGACGAGATGTTCGAGGTGCTGGGCCAGGTCGAGACCGACATGACGATCTTCTTCCGTCGCCTCACCGACCTGCCGCTGGCGGAGGAGGCGAGCGACGCCGAGCGCCTGGCGGCGATCGAGCCGGCGCTCTACTCGCCGACGGAGCTGCGCGGTGCGGCCCGGGAGCGGGCCGCCCGGTGGCTGACGGCGTACGCCGATCGGGCCCGCCGGCACGATCCGCAGTCGAGACGCCGGCGCATGGCGCGAGCCAACCCCAAGTACGTGCTGCGCAACTACCTCGCCCAGCTCGCCATCGACGAGGCGGAGAAGGGGGACGGGGCGAAGGTGATGGAGCTGCTCGAGGTGCTACGACGGCCCTACGACGAGCAGCCCGAGCGCGAGGCCCAGTACGCAGCGAAGCGGCCCGAGTGGGCGCGCCACCGGCCCGGTTGCTCGATGCTCTCCTGCAGCTCGTGAGGCCGCCGACTCGCGGACGGAAGGAGGCAGGGACCCACCGCGACGGCCTGGGTCGTCGACGACGCCGAACGCAGTCACGGCGCGCCGCATGGCGACGCGCCGTGTATGTGCACGCCCCGCGAGCGGGACGGTTGTCGGCTCGGCCGGTCAGCGGCCGAGGTTCCGGCGATCAGGAGCCCGAGCCGCTCGGCGGAGGAGTCTCGGGGTCCTCGTCCTCGTAGTCCGGATCGTTCGGCGTCTTCACGTCGATGTCGGGGACCGTCACCTCGACCTTCTTGGTGCTGACGTCGACGTCCGGGCCGTCGACGTCGTACTCGGGCAGCTCACCGCCCTCGACCTTCACCTCGACGTCGGGCATCTCGCCCTCCTCGGTCTTGGTGACTTCGCAGGCGGTCAGCGGCAGGGTGATCAGGGCGGCAACCAGTGTGGCCTTCGTCAGTCGCTTGAACATCGTTCTCCTCCTTCTCTTCCCGGAGGCCGCGATCGTTGGGTCGGGGCTCCCCGAGAGAATCGAGTTGGGCGGCGCGCCGAGTGGCGCGCCCGCTGGGGAATGGAGGAGCAAGGGCGATGCCACAGGGAGCGGAGACGCCCGCCCGCCGCCGGTTCCTGCCGCGCAATGCCTTTGGAGACAGGCGTTCCGTCGTGTCGAGGCGATCGCGTCGAGGCGCCGGGTGCCGGGCCCGACCGCAGCCCTGCGACCGGTCGCTTTTTCCTGCCGGCCCGGCGCCGTTTCCCGTCTCCAGCTTGGAGCGGTGGGAGCGGCAGGGTATCTTCCGGTGGAATCCCACCGGTCCGTCTCGCGGGTCCGGGCCAAAGCGTTGTCGGCCGGTTCTGCGATGCACCGTACCGCCGGCAACTGGCGGCTCGCGCCTCCTCGAGGGACTCCCTGATGGAGCTTCCCATGCACCTACTCGCACGCTCGTCCTCGTCATCCGTGTCATCCGCGTCGTCCCCGCTCCCCCTGCTCGCTGCAGCGCTCCTCTCGTGGCTGGCCGTCGCCGTGCCAGTCGTGGGTCAGGAGGGAGACGGAGAGCCGCAGCCCCCCGACCCGCAGCCGGTCGAGTGGCGTACCTCGCACTCGACGACCGTCGGCGGCACCCAGGTGCAGTACGACGCCGTGGTCGGCAGCGTCATCCTGCGCGACGACGAGGAGAAGCCGACGGCCGAGCTCTTCTACACGGCGTACCTGCGCACCAACGGAGCGCCCAGCGGCCAGCGGCCGCTGGTCTTCGCCTACAACGGCGGTCCCGGCTCGGCTTCGTTCTGGCTGCACATGGGGATCATGGGGCCGCGGCGGGTGGTGACGCCGAACGTCGGCCAGCAGGCGCCGCCGCCCTATCCCCTCGAGGACAACGCCTACACGGTGCTCGACGTCGCCGACATCGTGATGGTCGATCCGGTGGGCACGGGCTTCTCGCGTCCCGCCGGCGAGGCTGAGGGCAAGGACTTCTGGGGCCTCGACGAGGACGCGGCCTCGCTCACCCAGTTCGTGCGCCGCTTCCTGTCGCAGTACGGACGCTGGAACTCGCCGCGGTACCTGCTCGGTGAGAGCTACGGCACGACCCGGTCCGCCGTCCTCGCCCGCCATCTGCAGGGCGCCAACATCGATCTCAACGGGATCGTCCTCGTCTCGGCGGTGCTCGACTTCAACACCATCCTGTTCCCCGAGGGATCGATCGTCCCGTTCGTCGTCAATCTGCCTTCCTACACGTTGGTGGCGGCGTACCACGACGCGCTCCCGGATGGCTCGCCCGAGGACCTCGACGCACTGCTCGCCGAGGTGGAACAGTGGGCGATCGGCGAGTACGCCACGGCGCTGTTCGCCGGGTCGACCCTGGATCCCCAGCGCCGCGAGGCGGTGATCGGGAAGCTGCACCGCTACACCGGGCTGAGTCCCGAGTACCTCGACAAGGCCGACCTGCGCGTCTCGGCTCCGGAGTTCGAGCAGGAGCTGCTGCGCGAGCGCGGGCTGGTGGTGGGGCGACTCGATGCGCGCTTCACCGGCCCGACCGGCGACCGGCTGGGCACCATCCCCAGCCACGACCCGCAGTCGACAGCCATCAGCTCGGCCTACACCTCGGCGTTCAACGCCTACCTGCGCGACGAGCTCGAGTACGACGGCGAGCGCGAGTACACGCCGAGCGGCATGGCCAGACCGTGGAGCTGGGAGCGGTTGCGTGGCGGCCGCAACGGCTTCGGCTTCAGTGGCGTGCCCAACGTCGGGCCCGATCTGGCCGAGGCGATGGTCCGCAACCCGCGGCTCGAGGTGCTGCTGATCAACGGCGTCTACGACCTGGCGACACCCTACTTCGCCGCGGTGTGGACGATGGACAATCTCGGCCTGCCGCCGGACCTGCGCGACAACATCGAGCGCTCCGACTTCGCCGCCGGCCACATGATGTACGTCGACCAGGAGCTGCTTCCCCAGTGGCGCGAGGTGCTGGTCGACTTCATCGAGCGCACCTCGGGCGGCGGCGCGGAACGGAAGTCGCGGTGACCGGGGGGCTCGAGCACGGGCGCCTGGGCGCTTCGCGGTCGACCTGGCGCGTCACCTCGCTGTGGCTGTGGCTGTGGCTGTGGCTTTCGCTTGCGCTGACGCTGCTGGCTTGCGGTGACGGCGCCGTCCCGGAGGGCGCCAAGGCGCCCGCCACCGCGGTCGTCGATTCGACCGACTACGCCGACCTGGTCGAGCTGTTCGCCGAGTGGCGCGGCTTCGAGCGGCCTGCTCTGCGCGACGGCGCGCCGGACTACACCGCCGAGGCGATGCGCCGCAAGAGCGAAGAGCTGCCGGAATGGCAACGTCGCCTGGGCGCCATCGACTCGAGTGGCTGGGGCATCGCCGAGCAGATCGACCACCGCCTGGTGGCGGCGGAGATGAACGGACTGCGCTTCTATCTCGACGTGCTGCGCCCGTGGGCGCGCGACCCGGCCTTCTACCAGTCGGTGTGGACCGCGCAGAGCGACACGCCGGCGCACGAGGGGCCGACGCACCACGCCCTGGTCGAGCTGTGGACCTACGGGTTCCCGCTCAGCGACGAGGCGGCGGCGCGCCTCGAGGCCGAGCTCGCCACCATCCCGCCGTTGCTCGACCAGGCACGGGTCAACCTGGTCGGAGACGCCGAGGAGCTGTGGCTCTCCGGCATCGGCACCTTGCGCGATCAGTCACGGGCACTGCGCGAGCTCGCAGCGAGGGTCGCCGATGCGCCCGCGGTCGAGGCGGCGCGCTCCGCAGCGCTCGCGGCCACCGACGAGCTCGTCGCCTGGCTCGAAGCCGAGGCGCCCAAGAAGACCGCGGCCTCCGGTGTCGGTGAGGAGGCCTACACCTGGTCGTTGCGCAACGTGCACCTGGTGCCGATGAGCTGGGCCGACGAGGAGGCGCTGCTACGTCGCGAGCTCGACCGTGCCTGGAGCTCGCTGGTGCTCGAGGAGCAGCGCAACCGCGATCTGCCCGAGCTGCAGGCCGCAGGCAGTCCGGAGGAGTACGACCGCCGGGCTCAGCAGGCGGTCACCGACTACCTCGACTTCCTGCGCGACCGCGAGGTGCTGGTGGTGCGCGAGTACATGGACCCGGCACTGCGGGCGCAGGTCGGCGGCTTCGTGCCGCTCGAATCGCGGAACTTCTTCCGCATCGCGATGCACTACGACGTCACCACGCTGCTCACCCACTTCTACCACTGGTGGGATCTGGCGCGCATGGAGGTCGACCCTCACCCGAGCCCGATCCGGCGCGGGCCGTTGCTGTTCAACATCTGGGACAGCCGTTCGGAGGGGCTGTCGACCGGTGTCGAGGAGATGTTCCTGCACGCCGGCCTCTACGACGACCGGCCGCGGGTGCGCGAGATCGTCTGGATCCTGCTGGCGCAGCGGGCGGCCCGTGGGCTCGGCTCGCTATATGTGCACGCCAACCGCATGACGATGAAGGAGGCGCGCGACTTCCACGTGCGGTGGACGCCGCGCGGTTGGATGCGCGAAGACCTCGACCTGCTCGGCTTCGAGCAGCAGCTCTATCTGCGCCAACCCGGCTACGGCACCAGCTACATCACCGGCAAGTACCTCGTCGAGCGGCTGCTGCGCGAGGTCACCGAACAGAGGCAGCGAGGGGAGGAGGAGTTCTCACTCGCCTCCTTCTTCGCCGAGCTCGATGCCGAGGGCGTCATCCCGGTGTCGCTCATCCACTGGCAGATGACCGGCGACGACTCGATGGTGCCGCCGCTGCCGGCTGGGCCGCCACCGCCGCTGGGGCGGTGACGATTCCCCTCGGCGCGGCGCCGAGAGGTGACCTCGGTCCGGACCGACGTCAGACCTCCGGCTCGATCAGGAGCTGCTCGGCGACCAGCGCCAGCACCACGTCGGGCTGATCCTCACAGGCGTCGCGCACCGTGGCCCGGATCGGCGTCTCGGGCCGCATCATCGGGTCTTCTTCTCTGGATTCGGCGGCGGTGAAGAACGAGTCGAAGAACTCCTCGGCCTGCTCGGTGGCTGCGATGTCGTGGCTGGCGTCGGTCTCGTCGGAGATCGCCAGGTAGCGTGCGCAGGTCCATGCAGCCGGACCGGCCTGCTGCACCGAGACGTCGGTATCGACCGCTGTGGTGTCGGTGGCCGCCTCGGTGGCGGAGTCGGCGAGCTCCTCGCCGGTGGTCAGGGCGTCCTCCTGGACCTCGTCGGTCGAGGGCTGGCAGGCGACGGCTGCGATGGCGAGCAGACAGGTGGTCAGGGTGGCCAGGAGCGGCCTCTTCCTCGACGTGTTGGTTCTCGCGGTGTCGTAGATCGGCATCGTCTTCTCCTCTTTCGGTCTTCCGCGACCGGACGGCAGGCGCCGGGTCGGAGGAAGCGGGGACGTGAGGCACGTCTCGACGGCTTTCTCGGGATGTCGGCGCTGGCGGCGCGGAGTGCTGTCGCAGAGGTGCGCCTCGACGAGGCGATCGCTCCGCGTCTCTGAGATTCATGGACAGAGGATGCAGAGGCCATGCCACCCGTGACGAGCCCAGCCCGCATCGCCCCGGACGTGCAGGGTCGCGAGAGGTCGCGGGAGATCGGGAACCGGGACAGCGGCGACCGGGTCCAACCCATGGAAGGTCTCCGTACAGCTACCGCGAGAGTGCGACGAGACCGAAGAGCAGGACGAGCTCGCGCGATTCCCCAGGAGGCCGCCATGTCCCAAGCCACACCTCGCTCCGGTCGACCCCACGCTGCCCGTGGACCGGCCCCGGCCGTCGATGCGGGCGCTGCCTTCGCCACGTCCGGCCGGGCGGGTGGGGACGGCCCGGGAGTGCGTCGCGCCGTGGTCCCGCCGTTGGCGCTGGCTCTCGTCTCTGTCGCGTCCGTGGCGCTGGCCCTGTCTGGCGCGTCGCCAGTGCCGATCGTCGGCGGGCCCTGCGAGAACTGCGAGCACGTCTTCGAGGGCATGCCGGAGACGATTCCGACCAGCACCCACCTGGCGCCGGGCGAGAGCGGAGATCCCCTGACCGTGCGGGGCGTGGTGCATGACGCTGCCGGCGAGCCCCGGGCCGGTGTCGTGGTCTACGCGTACCAGACCGATGCCGAGGGCATCTATCCAGGACGCTCCCGGACCTGGCCGCACGGAACGCTGCGCGGGTGGGTGCGTACCGACGCCGAGGGCCGCTACGAGATCCATACCGTGCGACCTGGCGGCTATCCAGGCAGCTCGGTCGCGCAGCACATCCACCTGCACGTGATCGAGCCCGCTTGCACCTACTGGATCGGTGACGTGCTCTTCGAAGACGATCCGCGGCTCGACGAAGCCGAACGTCGGCGTGCACGGGGCGCCCGGGGTGGCTCGGGCCTGGTCGCGCCTCAACAGGTCGACGGCGGCGACGGCTGGTCGGTCTCACGCGACATCGAGCTCGGTCGCGGCGTGCCGGGCTACGAGCGCTGCCACGGCGGCTGAGAGACGGACCGGAGGAGCCGAGACCGCCGGGCGGGAATTCGTACCGGTCGATCTGAAGGCCTGACGTCGGCGGAGGGGCAGCGGAGCGCTCTTCCCCGCCGGATTCCGCAGCCCGCCGTGCCGAGGCTGGTGTCGCAGGGGTGTGGCGGACGCATCCCCCTTCCTCGTCGGCCGCGGCGGATCCGAGGAGGGCAGCAAGACCCGCTTTCCCTTGTCACCGACCTCGCGGTTGGTCAGACTGGAAGCAGCGGGCTGCGGCGACCGCCCTGTCGGAAGCGGGCGCCGGAACACAGATCTGGAGCTTTGGGTGAGCGACTCCGAGCGCAACGAGGAGAACGGGGCGCGGCCGGGCCGGATGGCCGGCGGCCGGTTCCTTCTCGCTCTCCTCGGGGCCGGTGCGGCCGGCGCCGCCGGCGGGTTGGTCGCCTGGGGCCTCGACCAGGCGTCGACCCGGGCGCTGGCCGGATTCTGGGTGCCTACCGGGCCCCGACTGCTCGCCTGGTATCCGGGCGTCGGCGCCGCCTGTGGCGCGACGGTCGGCACCCTGTCGATGCTCTTCGCCCCTCGCGCCGGCCGCGAGGCGACGGCGGAAGATGAAGGCACGTCGCGGCACCATCGTGCCCTCTCCGTCTTCGCGTGGTCTCTCCTGCTCGTCTACCTGCTGCCGGTGCTCGAGCGGGCCGAGCTCGTCGGTCTGCGGATCGGAGGTCCCGCTGTCGGCATCGCCGGCGCGGCGGTGGCGTTGGTGGGTTTCGGGCTCTGGGCGCTGGTGCTGCGGGCCGTCGGCGGTGCGGTGTGCGGGCCGCTGCTGGCGGCTGTGGCGGTCTGCGCGGGCCTCGTCGCCAACCGCACCGTGGTGGCGTCTCCGTTCGCTCCCGCGGCGCTGCTGCTCGATGCGGCTCTCTGCGCCGCGGCGTTGCTCGCTGCCTACGCATCGAGGAGCCGTGGTGGCCGCATCGCCCTGGCCACCGCCGGCGCCCTGCTGCTGACGGCTTCGGCTGGGCTTCACCTGGTGCGCCGGGGCGCCTCGCCGGAGACCGTGCACGATCCAGCACCCGACGTCCTGCTGCTCGTCGTCGACACGCTGCGGGCCGACGTCTTCGAGGAGGTTTTGCGGAGCAGTCCTGAGGGCGAGGCCTTCCGGCGTGCGTTCGGGCCGGCGTCCCGGTTCCCGAGCACCGTCGCGGCCGCACCCTGGACGGCGCCCTCGATGGCGTCGATCCACACCGGCCTGTATCCGCGCGAGCACGGGCTGGTGAGGTCTTCGCGGCACCGGGATCTGGCCGCCTTCACCCACCTCTCGCAAGAGGTGCCGACCCTGGCCGAAGGCATGGCCCGCGCCGGTTGGGACACCGCCGCGGTGGTCGCCAACCCGGTGCTGCACCGCGACAGTGGGATCGCCCGAGGCTTCGAACACTACGAGGTGCTGGCCGGTCCGACGGTGAAGCTGCCGCTGCTGACGGCGCTGGCGCGCCTGCGTCTGGTGACGCCGCGCTTCTACCAGCCGGCCCCGAGGGTGCGCGCGGCGCTGAGGTCCTACCTGGACGCTCGCCGCAGCGACAGGCCGCTCTTCCTGTGGCTGCACTGGATGGATCCACACGATCCACTGTTCGAGCACGACCTCCCCGATTCGCCGGCCGACGGCGGTGCCGAGGCGACCGCGCTGCAGCGTCTCTACCGGCGGGAGGTGCGCTTCGTGCTCGCCGAGATGGCGCGCACGATCGAGCTGCTCGACGAGCGCGGCCTGTGGCGTGACGCCGTGGTCGTGCTGGTCTCGGACCACGGCGAGATGCTGCCGTCCGACGGGCGCGACAAGCGGCTCTACGGCAAGCTGTACGGCCACGGCCACGCCCTCTACGACGAGCTGGTCAGGGTGCCGCTGCTGATCCGTACACCCGAGACCACGGCCGACGCCGAGCGCGCCCAGCTGGTCCACCACACCGACCTGCACGACACCATCCTCGACCTCGCCGGAGTCCCGGAGACCGCCGTGCCGCGCATCGGCCGCGACAGGGTGAGCCTGGCGTCGCGACTGCGGACGTCGTCGGCAGGCATCGAAGAGCCGGCGCGGCAGCGGCGCCTGGCGCTGAGCGAGGCGACGCATCGCGGTCCCGCGCAGAGGGCTCTGCGCACCGCCGAGTGGAAGCTGATCGATCATCTCGAGGGCGACGCGAGGGACGAGCTGTACGCCGTGGGTGAGGATCCCGAGGAGGTATCGGATCTCTCCGCCAGCGAGACGGAGATGCTGGCGGCGCTGCGGCGACGTCTCGACGAGTTGTGGAACGGCCTCGACGATCCACCCTTCACCTCCGACGCGGTACTCGATCCGGCGACCCGCCGCCAGCTGGAAGCGCTCGGCTACCTCTGAGGGGACCCGGCTTGCCGCTCAGCCACACGGCGCCGCGCGCCCCCCGGCGTGAGCTCGGCTGCTGGCTGGTCCTCGCGGCGCTCTTCGGAGTCAGCCGCCTGGTCGCGTGGTGGGCGGGCCTGCGCTTCCAGGTCGAGCCGCTCGGCGTCTTCTGGCAGTACCTCGACCCCGATCTGCTGCGCGGCGATCTGCTGCGCAGCCTGCTCTTCCTGCATGCGCAACCGCCGCTCTTCAACGCCTTCCTCGGCGTCGTCCTGAAGCTCGGCGGCGGTGCTTCGGGGTGGCTCTTCGCGGTGCTGTTCCTCGGCTTCGGCGCCGCCTACACGGCTGTGACCTACGTGGTGATGAGGCGTCTCGGCGTACGAGACTGGCTCGCCATGCTGCTGACCGTTCTGCTGGTCTGCCGCCCGGCGACGCTGCTGCTCGAGAGCTGGCTGATGTACGACCTGCCGGTGGCGCTGCTGGTGATGCTCGCGGCGCTGGCGCTGCAGCGCTGCTTCGAGCGGCCCGAGCTCGGCCCGCGAGCGATCTCGGCCGCAGCGGCGCTTCGCCGCCCCTCGGGGGTACTGCACGGGTTCTCCTGGGCGCTGCTGGCGCTCTGCCTCACCCGCAGCCTGTTCCATCCTCTCTTCCTCTGGCTGGCGTGCGCGGCCTTGCTGTTCGCCCCCGGGCTGGGGCTGTCGCGCCGTCGGCGGTTCGTCGCGCTGCTGTTGCCTCTCGCTCTGGTCAGTGCCTGGCAGGTCAAGAACCTGACCCTCTTCGGTACCGCCTCGACCTCGAGCTGGCTGGGCATGAACGTGCTGCGGATCGCCACCGCCGCGCTGCCCGCCGGCGAGGCCGAACGCCTGGTCGAGAAGGGCTCGCTGCGGGTCGCGCACTTGCAGCCGTTCTCGGCGCTGCGCCGCTACCCCGAGGATCTCCGCGACGAGACGTCGGCGCCGTCGATCGAGCACCCGGCCGTGAGCATGGAGCGCAAGAGCACCGGGGCGAGCAACTACAACCACTGGGCCTACCTCGAGATCTCCGACGCTTCGATGCAGGATGCGCTCTGGCTGGTGCGTCACCGTCCTGCGGTCTACCTGCGCGGCCTGGCGACGGCCTGGTACAACTACTTCCAGCCCCAGTCGACCGTCGAGCACCTGCGTTCGTCGCGGGCACTTCTCGGAGCGTGGGCCGATGTCTGGGAAGGCCTGATGTACGTCTCGGTACCGACTCCCTGGACCTATCGTGGCACGCTCCGTCACCTGCCACTGGCGCCGATGATCGCCTTCCCGGTGCTGCTGGTCTGGGGAGTACTGGCGATGCGCCGGGCCGCGCAGAGGGCCGACCACGCGACGGCCGCCACCCTCGCCTTCGCCTGCGCCGTGGTCGTCTGGGTCGCGGTGGTGGGCAACAGCCTGGAGGTGTGGGAGAACCAGCGCTTCCGTTTCTACTCCGACGCCTGCTCGGCCCTGCTGGGCGCTCACCTGATCGAGACGCTGCTCCGGCGCCGTCGTCGATCAGCCCCGTGACCCTGGGACCGTTACTGGAGTCGCGACGCCTCTGTTTGGGGTAGCGTCTCCAGATCGAAAACGCCAGCGGAGTCGTCCGCGTCGCCCGCGCAGCGGAGACGACGGGATCGTCCGGCTAGATCAGGAGGTCCGTCATGAGGTCGATCGCCGATCCTCGTTCGCAGCCGCTCTTCGCCAGCGGCTCCTGTTCCCTCACGGGTTTCGCCGCGCTGGTGCTCGTCCTGCTGTCGGCCTGCGCCACCTCCGACGACCAGGGGGCGGGTCGCTCCGACGACGCTCCACCGGCGGTCAGCGCTGCCGCGGCCGACCAAACGGTCGGGCACGTGCTCGAGGAGATCGCTCCGGGCGTCTACTTCGCCGATGCCGCGGGGACCGGCGAGATCCTGCTGGCGTCGAACGCGATGGTGGTGGTCAATCGGGACGACGTGCTGGTGGTCGACTCCCACATCACCGCCGACGCCGCCGACTCGCTGATCCGGGCGGTGCGCACGATCACCGACAAACCCATCCGCTACCTCGTCAACAGCCACTTCCACTTCGACCACGCTCACGGCAACCAGTCGTTCTCGGGTCTCGCCAGCGACGTGCAGATCGTCGGTCACGAGTACACGCGGGAGCGCATGCTGACCGACGTCCTCGCCGAGCCGACCTACCAGACGATCGGGGCGCCGGCGGCGCAGGAAGGGATCGCGATGCAGCTCGAGCGCCAGATCGACGCGCTCGACGCCGAGGCCGACGCGGAGACGCGCAGCTCGCTGCAGGCGCAGCTGGTCATGCTGCGGCGGCACATCGAGGCGCTGGCGGAGGTCGTCCCGACACCCCCGAACCTGACGCTGCTCGACAAGCTCACCCTGCACCGCGGAGACCGCGAGATCCAGCTCTTGCACCTGGGTCGTGGCCACACCGGTGGTGACGTCGTGGTCTACCTGCCGGCCGAGAAGATCGCCTTCACGGGCGACCTCTTCTACGCCGGCGCTCCGTACCTCGGCGACGGCTTCGCCGACGAGTTCGTCGACACCCTGGGACGCCTCGCCGAGCTCGATGTCGACGTCTTCGTGCCGGGGCACGGTCCCCTGGTGCGTGACAAGGCGCAGATCGCCTTCAACCAGGAGTACCTGCGCAAGTACTGGCGGCAGGTGAGCGACTCCCACGCCGCCGGCAGGTCGGTGGAGGAAGCGATCGCCGAGCTCGACCTGAGCGGCTACGAGGAGTTCGCCGCCTTCCAGACCAACATGCCTGCGGTCCTCGAGCTCGAGGTGCGGCGGATGTACGAGCTGCTCGAGCTGCGCTAGCGCTCGGCCCGAGTGGCCCGAGTGGCCCTGAGTGGCCCTGAGTGGCCCTGAGTGGCTCGCTTGCCCGGGCCGAGGATTCCCGCTCCGGCCACCGCGTCGCAGCGGCGGGGAGCGGGAGTCGGCGGCGGGCCGCCCGGGCTCAGCTACCGGAGCTGGCGTCGTCCTGGCCCAGGCGCAGGAGCTCGTCGTCGACGATCGCCTTCAGGCTGTCGAGCGACGGAACACGGCCGGGAGTGATCGGGCGGCCGTTGATGAACACCGAGGGCGTGCCGGAGGCGCCGACCTTCATCGCCTGGTCGAGGTCCGACTGCACCTGGGCGGCGTAGCGGTCCTCGGCGAGGCACGCCTCGAACTCCTCCATGTCGAGCCCGAGGGTGTTGGCGGTCGCCTTGAGCTCGGCGACGGCGAGCTTCGACTGGTCCGCGAAGAGGGCGTCGTGGTACTGCCAGAACTTGTCCTGGTCGCGGGCGCACAGGGACGCCTCCGCGGCCTCCTGGGCCTGCGGGTGGATGTTGCGCAACGGGCTCTGGAGGAACGCGACCCGCACCTTCTCCGGGTACTCCGCGAGCAGCTCGCCGAGGATCGGGTTGAAGCCGCGGCACGCCGGGCACTGGAAGTCGGAGAACTCGACCAGGGTGACCGGCGCGCTCTCGGAGCCCTTCCAGGTCGCCGAGGTGAGATCGAACTCGTGGCGCAGCGGCTCGAACAGCAGCTGCACCTCGTACTTCGCGCGCAACTCGTCGAGCAGGCGCGTGGTCTCGCCGGCGCCGCGCTGGCGCTGCAGGAACTCGCGGATCTGCGGTGCGATCTGCTCCTTCGGGTTGTTGCCGACCCGGTCGCGATTCTGCGCGTACCAGGTGTCGACGTCGACGTCGGTCACTTCCGGCGTCTTGCTCTCGACTTCGGTGGCGAGCAGCTCCGCGAGACTGATGCCGCGCGCCTCGGCCTCTCGCGCCAGCAACGCCTTGTCGACGATGCCGGCGAGAGCGCCTTCGAGCAGGGTGTGCCGCTGCATCTCGAGCTGGCGGAGCTGTGCCTCGACCGAGGCTTCCAGCTCAGCCATGGTGATGCCCCTGCCGTCGACGCGGGCGACGAGCTCCTCGCCACCCTCCTGCGCGAGAGCGGCGGCGGAGGACAGAGCGCCGAGGGTGACGAGGACGAGCGGCAGAGCGGCTCGGGAGACGAGGGCGCGGGGCCCAGAACGATGCTTGATCATGGGGGGACTCTCTCGATCGAAAATGTGTTTGGTGTTCCGGTCGCTGGGATCGGAGGTTCTTCGTGGATCGGGGAACGGGATCGCGGGTGGATCGTGGCCGCGGGTGAGGGATCCGAGGGGCGCCCGCGTGGCCTCGGAGCCGTCGCCTCGGTGGCGACGAAGCCCTTGGAGCTGCCCGGGTGCCGGGCTGTCCGTGCCGAGGGTGAAGGGGCTGCCGTGACTCCGGCGGCACCCTGACGCGTGCAGGGTCTGGGTCGGCTCCCACGGACGCTACCGAGCCGCCCAGCCCAACAGGCAGCCGTCGGGATCACTTCCCGGATCGGTTGGGGTGGCCTCGGCTGGGATCCGGTTCCCTGGTGTTCGGCCGTGTCGCGCTGGCGGCGGATCAGAGCCGCCCTTCTGTCGACGCTCGGATTCTATGCGTTGAGCATGCCTCCTACTTGGCGAAGCGGGAGGCGTGCGGTCCGGAGCCGCTCTCCTGCGGGCAGGCGAAGGGTCCTGCGGCGTCCGATCTTCGGCGGTCGACCCGGGCGCTCCGTCGCGCGTCGCCGGTCGCTGCGTGGAGCATGATCATGCTCTGGTGGAGTGGGGACGTGGGCGGGAAGATGGTCGGCCCTCTTCCCCGGAGACAGCGTCATGCGACGACGTCACCTCGCCTCTCGCCCCGATCTCGACCGCCGCGGCATGGCCAGCACGTGGAGGCATCGTGCCGCCCCAGTCCGGTCCGCCTCCGCCTGCCGAGCGCCGTCGAGGAACTCGCGGTGCAGCCGACGACTCACCAGGGCATGCGGGTGGCTGACGGCGGAGGAGGCCTCCGGCATCGGGCCTGGCGAGTCGTCTTCGATCGGTCCGCCTCTGCGGTCGCGGCGCTGTTCGCCGACGGCTTCGAGAGCAGCGGCACGGCCTTCTGGTGGTTGCACCGCGGGGCTCGGATGACGCTGTTGTCCAGGCTCCTCGCGGCGGTTTTGGCCGCGACCTGTCTGCCAGGGTGCTCGAGCGCCGGCGTCCAGCGATCCGAGGAGCTCGTCTTCTCTCTGAGGCTCCTCTCCGAAGCCGGTCAGCCCCTGGCCCGGCATCCGGTGCTGGTGACCGCGGACTTCCTCTTCATCGATCCCGAGAGCCGCGTGCAGTTGACCGACGGGAACGGCTGGCTCGAGGTCGTCGACCGCCGCGAGTCGAAGTGGCCGTTCGCCGCAGTCCCCATCCGGACCTACGAGGTGGTGCGGATCTACCTGCCGCAGGTGCACTCCGAAGGCGTGTACACGATCGGCTTCGTGCTCGATCCGAGCAACCCGGCCTGGCGGGTCGTAGCGCGCGACGCGGTGCTGGAGTCTCCTGTCTCGATCGAAGCGACCACCGGACCCGGCCCCGCCGAGCGCATGAGGCACCGAGCCCACGGCTCGGTGTATCACTCGCACACTGGGGAGTACGTCATCTCCGAGATCCTCGCTGACGGGCAGGACCGCCGGCGGGTGCCGATGATCCAGATGCCGTACGGGATCGGTCAGGTTCCGAGAGAGCCGATGCTCGAGGTCTCGGCCGAGATCGCACCGCTGGTGGGACGCCGCGGCAATCGCCTCGAGATCTTCGCCAGGCTACTGGATCCGCCACTCGAGACCCGGCGTCGGCTGCAGGCGCTGGACACTCTGCGCCTGCATCTCGATCGGCTCGACGCCGCAAGGGCCTCTGCGGAGCTCGATGCCCTCGACCCGAGGCTACTCGTCGGTATGTCGCAGCGCGAGCTGATCCGTGCCCTGGGCGAGCCCGCGGTGTGCGACCGCGCTGCCAGGGACCTGCCGTCGGCTCCTCGCCAGATGGGTCCCTGCCGGCCCGGCCGGGAGATGATCTTCCACTTCCATCTCTCGCGACACGGTGCCCGAGGCGGCGGTCGCGAGCTTCTCCTCGAACTCGACGACGACGGCACCTGTGTCGCTGCCCGCTGGAGGTTCACGCAATGACGGGAGGCCGGAACACACCCGATTGGATCGTGGCGAAGGGCCGGAAGGGGTCGGTAGAGGCTGTGGCATCGCTGCTGGCGCTCGTGCTCTCGGTCGCGGGATGCGTGTCGGGGCGCCATCCCGAGGCACGTCGTGCCGACCGCGGCTGCGACTCGATCGAAGGCGTCTTCTCGAACCTCGGGCGCAACGACGAAGATCCAGCGGAGAAGGGCCCGGAGTACCTGAGGGCGTACCTCCTCGACCATCTCGTGACCCCCGACGAGCTCTCCCCGCGCATCATCAAGGGGGCGCAGGTCGCGGTAGCGATCCGCCACCTCGGCGGCGGACGCCTGCGCTTCGCGGTGCTGGACAGCGATGGAACCGTCTTGACGACCGGCATTCGCTCCTACGACCGGTGCTCGAAGGGCGTCCTCCAGAGCCGGTCGTCCCGAGAGCTCGGCGCGGGCTGGATCGGCTCCGACGAGAAGCTCCGCCATTTCCTCGTGATCAACGCAGGCCGGCTGATGCTGTCGCTCGAGAGCACGGCTGCCGGGATGTTCCTGGGTTTTCCCATCGTCGGTGGCTCCGCTGCCTGGTGGGAGTTCCCGCCAGATCCTCGGTTCGATCTCGACGATCTCGATCTCTGACTCATCCAGGCGGCCCGAGGGCGCCGCAGCGTTGTGGGGAAGGCGGGACTCTCCGTGTCGTCCAGGGCGTCGTGTCGAGCTTGAAGCCGAGGCTTGGCATCGATGCCGAGATGAGAGCGCGGGCCACTCCTCGACCGCGGATGCGACCGGCCGCCCGATCTCGAGCGACTAGCATTCGGCCGACGACCGACCTCGTCGCACACGCGAGGGGGCACTAGCGCCGCAAACGCGAGATGACTGTCCGTCAGCACTTCGATCCTTCCCGCCTCTTCTGGGACGCCGCGTACCGTGATGGCGACGACCACGAGCACTGGAACGACGGTGGCGGCGCGGAGGGAGCCAGCGTGTACGGCCAGCCGGTCTTCCTCTCCTGGCTCGACCAGGAGCTGGCGGACGAAGGTCGACTCGTTCTCGACGTGGGATGTGGGCGAGGCGGACTGATCGGCGAGCTGGCGGGTCGGTCGCCGGGTCGGGCGGTGCGCTGGCTCGGAGTGGATCTCAGCCTGGCTGCTCTCGCGGGCGCGGGAGACGGAGGCTGCGGCCCGCGCCGACGCTCCCCGGTGGCGCTCGTCGCGGCGCGGGCGGCGGCCCTGCCGCTCGCGGCGGCCAGCGTCGACGCCGTCGTGGAGCGCGGCATGCTGCACGGCTTCGAGCCGCCCGCCAGGCAGCGCGCCCTCGCGGAGCTGGCGCGGGCGCTGCGCCCCGGATCCTGCTGCTGGCTCGAGGGCGCGCGCGAGGACGACGAGGAGTCGGGGCTCACCGGTCTCGACGGCCCGGCGTTCGTCGGCCAGTTGCAGGCGGCCGGTCTTCGCGTCGTTGCCAGCGGAGACAGCGGATTGGTGGCGCGCAGCGGTCGGCTCGCGGCCCGTTGGTGGCGGCTCGAGCGCTTCGGCTGAGGCCGCCGTCGCCGAGCTCCCCTACACGCACGAGAGCCCCGCCCGGCGCGCGGCCGAGCGGGGCTCCCTGTCCGGATCCGGACCGCCGTCACGACCTCGGGGGCCGCCACGGCGATCCGGCGGTACCTCAGTTCCAGTCGAAGTCGAAGGAGTACTTCACCCTCGCGTAGTAGAAGGCGCCGTTGAAGCCGAACGGCGAGAACTGGCTGTACAGGTTGCCGACACCGCCGCGTGCCCCGGGGTTCTCCTCGGGATAGGTGTCGAGGGCGTTCTGGGCGCCGAGCACGAAGGTGACCGCCTCGTTGAAGGTGTAGGCCGCCTCGAGATCGACGATGTACTCACCGCCGTAGTTCTGCCCGTCCTCCGAGTCGAACCAGCCGTCGAAGTAGTTGATCCGGCCCAGCAGCCGTAGCTTGCGGTCGAGCGCGAAGTGGTTTCCGGTGAGGCTCCAGCGCGTCTCCGGCAACGCTCCCTCGAGCTCCATGATGCGGGTCTGGTCGAGGGTCTCCGGGTTGAACTTCACAACGTCCGTCTCGGTGTGGTTGAACAGCAGGCTGAAGTCCGTGTTCTCCGAGAGGTCGTAGGTCGCCACGACGTCGATACCGGTGGTCTCGGTGTCGAAGTCGTTGGCGAAGAAGCGGAAGTTCGCCAGGTTGCCGGCACTGGTGATGCCTTCGGCGATCAGCTGCTCGACCTCTTCGGGCGTCAACGAGAAGTTCTGCGTCACCGCGAGGCGATCGGAGACCTCGATGTGGAAGAGGTCGGTGGTGAGGGTGAACGCGCCGTTCTGCCACACGAAGCCGGCGGCGTAGTTGATCGCCGTCTCGGGCTCGAGCGGCTCGCCGCCGCGCAGTTGGGCGACGCGTGAGCTCGACGGGATGGTGCCGTTGTTGACCAGGTCGTTGAGCACCAGGTCGAACTCGGTCGACACGTTGAAGGCATTCGACTGTCCCGGCGTCGGCGCCCGGAAGCCGCTGCTGACGCTGCCGCGCACGCTGAATGCCTCGTTGATCTCGTAGCGACCGGCGAGCTTGCCGTTGAGCGTCGAGCCGAAGTCCTCGAAGTCCTCGAGGCGGACCGCTGCGCCCACCGTCCAACGATCGTCGTCGGCGTCGATCTCGAGATCGCCGTAGAGGGCGTAGTTGCTGCGGCTCCAGGACCCGGCGGCGATGTCACCGAAGCCGGGGAAGCCGTTCGACGCGGCGCTGAAGCCCTGCGCGGCGAGGGGGCCGATCTGGTAGGACTCGAGCTGGCCGATGCCGATCTCGAACTGCTCGTCACGCCACTCCACGCCGCCGGCGATGTTGGTGTTCTCGTTGAGCGCGTAGGTGACGTCGAAGTTGAAGTTGAGCTCGTCCTGCTTGTAGAGGCCGGGGTCGAACTCGGTCGGGGTGTTGGGCCCGAGGGAGGCGTTCACCGTGTTGCGGATGAAGAAGTCGACCTCGTTGGAGCCCTGGCTGATGCTGAAGTCCCAGCCGATGCCCCCTTCGGTCCGTCCGCGCAGGCCGAGCAGCAGCGAGTAGTCCTCGACGTCACCACCGAAGTTGGGGGTGAAGCCGCCGGGGAACAGCTCCTGGAAGGAGAAGCAGTTGGGGTTGTTGAACACCTGCGCCAGCGCGGCGGGGTCGGGCACGTTGTTGGTGATCCGCACCACCGGGCAGTTCGCCGAGCCGTCGAGCACGCCGTCCTGCGCGTCGAGCAGATCGCCGATCAGCAGCGTCTGGCCGCCGTCGGCACTGAACACCGCGCCGCGGGTGTTGGGGTTACGGAAGTAGAAGCCGCCGGTGGTGGTCTTCTCGGCGTAGTTGGCGTGACCGTAGAACTGCTGGCCGCCGTCGAAGAGCTTGCCGAAGTTGAACCACACCTTGGTGTCGTCCTCGATCTCCGGCGAGCCCCACACCTGCGCCGGATTCGCCACCGCGGTGTTGCCGGCCGCGATCAGGGCAGCCGCGTCGTCACGCTGCACGCTGCGATCGGTCGGGTCGCTGCCGCCGTACTCGGCGCTGACGTTGAAGTAGCCGTTCTCACCCAGCGGCAGGCCGAAGTTGGCCGCCACCGACACCGCGTCGCCGTCGCCCTCGGCGTAGCTGCCGGTGCGCACCTCGACGCTGCCTCCGTCGGAGTCGTCCTTGAGCAGGAAGTTCATCACGCCGGCGATGGCGTCGGAGCCGTACTGCGCCGAGGCGCCGTCACGCAGCACCTCGACCTGGCGCAGGGCGATCGACGGGATCACCGAGATGTCCGGCCCCTGGGCGCCGTCGGCGACGCCGTTGCCGAGCCAGTAGATGACCGCGGCGCGGTGGCGCCGCTTGCCGTTGACCAGCACCAGGGTGTGGTCTGGCGCCAGGTTGCGCAGGGTCGCCGGGCGCACGATGGTGGAGGCATCGGAGATCGGCTGCGTGTTGACGTTGTACGAGGGCGCCAGGGTGCGCAGCAGGTTGCTGAGGTCGGTGTCGCCCTGGTTCTGGAAGTCGTCGGCCGAGATCACGTCGATCGGCACGATCGACTCGGTGATCGAGCGCGGTTCGGCGCGGGTACCCGTGACGACGACCTCCTCGGTGAAGACGACCGGCTGTTCGGGCTCGTCGTCGTCGGTGGCGTCCTGGGTGAGCGCCGGCGTCGCCAGCAAGAGCAGAGCGACGAGCGCCGCGAGCAGCACGGCGGACGAGGAGAGGCGCTCTCGGAGGAAGGGGAGCGGGTGGGTTCGCATGTCGGGTCTCCTGTCAGGGGGCTGGCGCTTCGCCTGCACCTCTCCCGCGGCCCTGACCGCGGGCGATTCGAACGGTGGCGAGCTGGATCAGCTGCATCGCGAAGCTCGGATGGTCTTCGTTTTGTTGAAGAACTTCAAAAGGATAGCCCAAGACAGGGGAAAGTCCCGCGTCGTTTGTTGGGGCGGTGGCGTGAACTCGTGGGGATCCGATGCCGCCGGGTACGTCGTGAGGCGAGCCCGGGTTGCGCACCCCAGCGAGGCGGCGGGGCTTGGTCCGTGCGGCGCCCTCCACGCCGGCAAAGGCGTGCGAGCCCAGCTGAACGGCGGGTCTCGGGCGGCGGCGATGCGAGCTCTCTGGCACGTTCGGCGCCCGCTTTCCGAAAAGAGAGGTGAACGCTGCCGGGGCGACCGGCGCCTACCGCGGCGAGGTGACGCCCCGAGCATCCGCCCGGCAGCGGCCTCAGCCCCTGAGGCCTCGGCGGCCGGGCTTCGGGCCCTGAAGAAGAGAGGAACCGCCATGATTCGAAGCTCCGTTCCCGATCCGGCCTGCCGACTCGAGCTGCGCGCCCGGCGGTCTCGAGCGCTCGTGCGATCGATCCTGACGATCGTCGTGCTCCTGAGCCCGCCGTCGGGGGTGCTCGCGCAGCTCGGCGGCACAGAGTTCTGGTTCGACGGTCCCGAGGCGGTCCAGCCTGGCTCGGACCGCGAGGATCCAGACGTCGCGGTCGACGGAATGCGCCGGACCATCGTCGCCTGGCAGGCCAACAGCAACGGCCAGGACGTGTACGTGCGCCGCTTCGACGAGATCGGCGCCCCTCTCGAGGATCCGATCCTGGTCAACACCACGATCGAGAACAGCCAGCGCTTCCCATCGGTGGCGGCGGCGGCGGACGGCTCCTTCGTCGTCGTCTGGGTGAACCGTGTGGACATCCCACCGGACCGTGGCGTGGCCAACTACTCGATCCGCAGCCGTCACTTCGGCAGTGACGGGCTGCCGACCGCGAGCGAGCAGATCGTCAACCAGCTCGATCCCACCTTCGGTGGCGGCTCCCACCTGCCGGACGTCGCTGCTCTGACCGGCGGAGGTTTCGTGGTCGTCTGGCGCTCCAGCACCACGAACGGCGACGACTCCAGCACCAGCATCCAGGGAAGGTTGTTGAACGCCAGCGGCACGCCTGTGGGCACGCAGTTCCAGGTCAACACCACGACCGACGGACTGCAGAGCAGCCCGAACGTGGACGGACTGCCGGCGGTCGACCCGGACGGCGACTACGACGGTGGGTTCGTCGTGGCATGGAACCGACCCGGCGTGCACGTCCGGCGCTTCCGCGCCGACGGGACCTCGGGCGAGAACGATCTGCAGATCGACATCGACAACGACGGAGAGCGGACCGACATGGCGGTCGCCCAGCACACCGGTCAGGTGGCCGTCGCGTGGTACTTCAACGACGCGGTGCGGACCCGCCTGCTCGACAGCAACCTGAGCTTCGTGTCGGGCCAGCTGATGGCAAGCGCGGTCAGTGACACCACCGCGGACCATCCGACGATCAGCGACGTCGGGCTCGACGGCTTCTACCTCGCCTGGGACAGCTCGACCGGGCCGACCGGCACCGACGCCTCGGGCGACAGCATCCAGGCGCGCATCCTCCAGGTCGACGGGACGTTCGAGGGTCCTCAGTTCCAGGTCAACACCTGGATCATGAACAACCAGCAGCAGCCAGCGCTCGGCTCATCGGACGGTCGGCTCGGTATCGCCTGGCGGTCGGCTGGCAACCCGGTGCCCGGGGCCAACCTCGCCGACGACCACATCATCGGCTACCTGCTGAACTACTGCGACGGCATCTTCTGCGACGACTTCGAGTCGGGCGACACCACGGCATGGTCGACCAGCGTTCCGTGAGGTCGCGGAAAGCCGGGCGGGCCGGGCTACCCAGGGGGCGCTCGACCGCGATCGCTCCGAGCGCGCTGTGCGGGCCCCGGCGAGCGCGACGGTCCGGTCCGGCCGGTGAGAAGCCGCGCCGGGTCGGACGACTCCGGGTCAGGCCAGCTCGCGGCGCAGCAGTCCCTTGGCCTTGAGCCAGTCGCGCTGGACCGTGCGCAGTGACAACCCCAGGGCGGTCGCGGTCTCTTCGGCGGTCAGGCCGCCGAAGAAGCGGCACTCGAAGACGCGGGCGATGCGCCGGTCGACCTCGGCGAGACGACGCAACGCACGGTCGATCGAGAGCAGCGTCTCGACTTCGCGGTGGGCTCCGGCTCCGACGTCGATCCTGTCGAGGGTGATCGGCCTCTCGCCGGAGCCTCGCTTCTTTGCCGAGCGCGCCCGCGCCTCGTCGACCAGGATCAGCCGCATCGCCCGCGCCGCCACGGCAAAGAAGTGCTGCCGGCCGTCGAAGTCGACCAGCGTCTGGTCGACCAGACGCAGATAGGCCTCGTGGGCGAGGCCGACCGTGTCGAGCGTGCCGCCAGGCCGCCAGCGCGCCAACTGCTGGCGAGCGATCACCAGCAGTTGGTCGTAGACCAGCGGCACCAGTCGGTCGAAGGCCTCGTCGTCGCCGCGATGGTGGGCTTCGAGGAGCAGGGTGATCTCGCCCCGGCTCCCCGGGTCGATCTCCGGCGACTCGCTGTAGCTCGCGCTCATTCGGCGGCTCGGGTCACGGGACAACGTTCCTCGACGGCGTGGCGACGGCGCATCAGGGGTGAGGCCTCGGGAAGACCGGCCGGGAGGTTCTCGAGGCTCTCGCGCAGCCGCGACCGGGCGAGGGTGCAGCGGCCGCGCAGTGCCTCGATCTGGGCGAGGCCGAGAAACGACTGGCCGAGGGCCGCGAGGGGGCGCTCCGACAGATGAGTCTGCTGCCATGTGGACGCCGCCAGGAGCAGTCGCTCGGCCTCGTCCAACTCGCCGCCGTCGACCAGGGCGAGTCCCAGGAGACTCTGGGCCCGGTGTGCGGTGGCGTTGTCGTCCCCGAGTGACCCACGGACGAGCGCGACGCCACGGCGGTAACGCTCGGTCGCCGCGGCGACGTCTCCGAGCGCCAGCTCGACGCCGGCCAGGTTCATCTCGGCGCCGATCCGGGTCGGGTGGGACGCGGTGACGTCGTCGAGCTGCCGCAGACCCCGTTGGGCGACCGCTCGGGCCTCCTGCAGCTCGCCCTGCATCAGCAGCGCGCGCGACAGGTTGGTGAGCGAGGTTGCGGTGCGGCGGTTGTCCTCACCGAAGACCTCGGCGGCGGCACGGTGGCTCTCGCGGTAGAGCTCCTCGGCCTCTGCGTACCGACCGAGACTCATCAGCCCGTTGGCGAGATTGTTTCGGGTCGTGGTGGAGTGGGGGTGCTCGGGACCGTAGAGGCGATCGAAGACCATCAGGGCGCGACGATGGGTGTCGATGCTCTCCTCGATCGCGCCCTCGCGACTGAGGATCAGCGCGAGATTGGTGCGGGTGATCGCGGCCTCCGCGGTCTCTCCCTCCGCTTCGAAGATCTGCAGTGACCTGGTCGAGTGGAGTCTGGCTTCGCTCGCTTGGCCTCTTCGCAGATAGAGCCGTCCGAGCTCGCGGTGCGTTCGGGCAGCGTCGAGCGACTCGCCGGCGCCGTCGCGCTCGAGGAGCTGCAGAGCCGCGAGCAGCAGCTCGTCGACGCCGTCGAGCTCGCCGAGGCTCCGGCGCACGTTGGCCAGCGTGGTGTACGCGCGAGCGAGCGCCTGCCCGTCACGTGTCGCGTCGCCCTCCATCAACTCGACGGCTTCCGCCGCCAGGGAGAGGGCCTCCTCGTCTTCGGAGAACGAGAGGTGCGATATCGCCATCACCTCGAGCATCGAGGCCAGGACCACGGGATCCGACGCCAGCTGTTGACGCGCTCCGGCCGCCGCACTGGTGAGCATCTCGCGCGCCGTGAGCTCGCCGCTCCCGAGCGAGTCGGCGCTGGCAGAGCTCAGCATGCCGGTCAGCAGGCGCACCACCCGCTCTGCCCGTGCCGCCTGCACGCGCGCCCGATCGCGCTCCCTTGCAGCGGCCTGACCCTGGAGGTAGACCGCCGCCACTCCGGTCGTGAGCAGGAGAGCGGCAGCGCATGCCGAAACGGTGGCCGCCCGGTGGCGCCGCACGAACTTCACCAGGCGATCGGCTCGTGAGATGCGGTGGGCAAGGACCGGTCGTCCTCCGAGCCATCGTCGAAGGTCCTCCTGCAGCTCGGCGACGGTGGGGTAGCGCTGCTCGGGATCGGCTCGCAGCGACTTCAGCACGATCACGTCGAGGTCGCCGCGCAGTCGACGCGCGACGCGGTCCGGACGCCGATCGGCGTCGCTCTCTGCTGCGACGGCTCTGGCGCGAACGCTCGGCGCGGGTGGGTCCTCGCTCTGCACGAGCTGATGCAGCTGGTGGGGAGAAACGCCGTCGAGGTCGAAAGGACCGGCTCCGACGAGCAGGTGGTAGAGCAGCAGGCCCAGCGAATAGACGTCACTGGCGGTCGACACCGGTTCGTTCGCGAGCTGCTCGGGTGAGGCGAACCCGGGGGTCATCGGCTGCAGCACCGTTCCTGCCTGCTGCTCGTCGTCCTCCAGGATCTTGGCGATCCCGAAGTCGAGCAGCTTGACGTCGCCCTCGGGGGTGACGAGGCAGTTGCTCGGCTTGAGATCGCGGTGCACCACCAGGTTCCGGTGGGCGTAGTGCACCGCTTCGCAGACATCGAGGAAGAGCTCGACGCGCGAACGCAGGGAGAGCTCTTCTTCGTCACAGAACGTGTCGATGGGCCGGCCCTCGACGAGCTCCATCACCAGGTAGGGCGAGCCGTCGTCGGTGACGCCTCCGTCGAGCAGGCGGGCGATGCCGGGATGTTCGAGGCGCGCCAGGATCTGGCGCTCGATGCGGAAACGCCGGCGAGCAGGTTCGGACTCGAGTCCCTGGGGAAGGAGCTTGAGGGCAACCGTCTTCTCGAACTCGTCGTCCGCCCGCTCGGCGCGGTAGACGACGCCCATGCCACCGCGGCCGAGGATCTCGAGCAGGCGGTAGCGGCCGATCGTTCTCTCGCTGCGCAGCCGGTGGGACCCGTCGCCGTCGCTTCGCGTAAGGCCTCGCAGGCTGGCGCCCTGCGGGCTCGGTCGGTGAGGTTCCGCGCCGCCCGGCGCGAGGCCGTCGAGAAGCACGGGCACCAGACGGTGCAAGGGAGTCTCCACCGCGTCGCCGCCCACCTGCATCGCCTCGAGCAGCTCGACCGCCTCGCGCTCCAGCTCCGGGTCGCCGCCGCAGAGCTCCGACAGACGGTCCTTCGACTCTCGTGAGATCGGGATCGCGCGGTGCAGTCCCTGATCCAGCGCGGCGTCGATGACGACCTCGAGCCGCTGCCAGGCCTGCTGCCTGTCGGCCGACATGGGCGCAAGCTAGCAGAGCGCCCGCGTTCGGCCTGCATGCTGTGATCTCGACGCCCGCCACCGTCAGCAGAGCGGCCCCGGGCGTCGAGACACCTAGGCCCCTAACTCGTCCGATCTCGTGCTCGCGCTGGATCGGCCGAGGTACGGGCGGCGCCTCTGGCCGGTGAGCCGCCGCGGTCGCCATCGCTCAGCGCACCGGCTCGACGCGGTAGGTACGCCAGGGAGAACGACGCTCACCAGCCGGGTCGAGGACCCGGATGCGCAGCGGGCTGTAGGAGGCGATGTCGTTCCAGAATCCCTGCGGGACCGGACCGAAGACGATGCGCTCCTGCTCGATCGGAAAGGCGCCGCTCACCTCGGCGAGGGCGCCGAGACCGAGCACGCCCGGACCGTCGAGCCGGTACTCGATCCACACCTGCTCGGACTCGGCGCGGCGGCGGACGCGGGCGGCAGGAGGCGGCGGGTCCGCTGCGTAGGACTCGGCCGGCACCGCGCCGGGCTGGGCGGCTTCGCCGGACTCCCCGAGCTCGGAACGTCCGGTGCCGGGGGCGCCGGAAGAGCTCCAGGCGAAGGCGATCTGGCCAGCGCCGTCGTCCCAACGCACCGTCTGCGACGCCGGTTCGACGATGCGCAGACTCTCGGCGAAGGCGTCGACCGCCTCGGGAGCGGGAGGTACCGCCGCGTCCTGCAGCAGCACCAGGCGGCGTTCCGCCTGGCGGCCGCGCCACTGTTCGAGGCCCCGCAGGAGACGCTGCACGCGTCCCGGCTCGCAGGGCGTGGCGGCGGCGGCGTCCCACGGCGGCGCCTCGAGCACCTGAGAGAGGGTGCGCTCGGCGTCGCCGACAGCGCCCCTCGCATCGAGCCAGGTCGACACCAGGCAGGCGCCGTCGGTGACCCCCTGCAGGCGCACGCCGCGCAGCTCGGGAGGCGTCAGGTTGCCCCCGGGCGATGTATCGAAGAAGGCGAGTGCGGGCCCGGTGTCGCCCAGAAGAGCGTCGGTGAGACGGGCGAGGAAGCCGTTCTCGTCGCGCAGCAGCGAGGCGTCGGACGATCGCGCCTCGTCCTCGAACCCATCGCCGAGCAGTGCCTCGACCGTGGCCAGCACGTCGGTGGGCTGGACCAGCTCGTCGCGCACCGCACCGGACGGCACTCCGGGTCCGGCGAGCACGAGGGGGACGCGCAGCAGCTGTGGAGCGAGCCGCGCCTCCGCGGCGGTCGAGGCGTGACCGATCCAGGGAGGCTGGTGCCAGGAATCGAGCAGCTCCTCGCCGTGGTCGGCGACGAACACGATCAACGTGTTCTCCAGGCGGCCGGTGTCCTCGAGCGCCGCGAGGATCCTGCCCAGGGCCTCGTCCATCGCTGCGACGTCGCGGTCGTAGAGGTCGACCAGCCGCTCGCGGTCGCCCGGCGCGAACGGTGCCTGGTGTCGCGATGCGAGCGGCACGGTGCCCTGGGTCTGTGCCGCCTCGAGGCCGGGCGAGCCCGGCACGGTGGCCCGCGGCGCGCGGTAGCCGGTGGCGCCGTACGGCAGGTGGGTCTCGAGCAGGTGGAGCCAGGCATGGAACGGACGCTGGGAATCGACGCCGCCGAGCCAGGCGGCGAACGCCTCCGCCACCCGGTCCTCGCGCAGGCCGCGCTGCGGCTCTCCGAGACCGAGGTTGCGGAAGTAGGAGATCTGCGAGAAGAACGAGAAGTTGCCCAGCACGTAGCCGCGTGCCTCGAGCAGCCGCGGCAGGGTCGGCAGCTGGCGGGGCGTGGTGTCGTCGCGGTAGACGACCCCGTGCGCCGGAGGGAACTCGCCGCTCATCACCGAGACCATCGCCGGCGCGGTCCACGGTGCGCTCGCCCAGGCGTTGGTGAACAGGGTGCCGCGCGCGGCGAGGCGCTCGAAGTGCGGTGTCGCGGGCGCCGCCGGGTTCCAGGGGCGTAACCGGTCGACGCGCAGCGAGTCGGGCGAGATCAGCAGCACCGACGGAGGTGGGCCGGGGGGCGGGGCCGGCGTACCGTCGTTGCAGGCCGCGGTGGCGGCTGCGAGCAGCAGGGCGGTTCGCGCGCGGATCGTCGACACTTGGTGGATCTCGGGCTTTGCTGGGGAACGGCGTGGCGGGTGGTCGCGGCGAGGTCGGTCGCTGACTTCCTCGCACGACTCCCTCCTCAACACGGCCGATGGCGGGAGATTCCGCGGCCGTCTCGGCATCGCCGTCCGCGCCGACCCCGCTGCCTGGCGCGGGCCTTCGTCCGTCTTCAGCGGAGCTCGGGCGGTCCGGCGCGTTCTCGGAGCCGCTGTGCAGGTGCGCTGTGCAGGTGCGAGACTGGCGCCATGAGCCCGGCAGACACCGAGTCCTCCGGCACTCCCGGCACTCCCGGCACTCCCGGCACTCCCGGCACTCCAGGCACTCCCGGCACTCCCAGTGGCTGTGCCCGCACCGCCTACGTGCTGGCCCGCCGCGAGACCTCGCAGTTCAGTGACGTCTACGGTGGCGGCGGCGACGTCATCGGGCTGGACTGTCATCTCGTGCGTCCGCGGCAGAGGGAGTCGGACGAGGTGCTGGTGTTCATGCACCCGACCGGTGGCGGCATGTACCTGCCGATCGTCAGCGGTCTGGCGCGCGCCGGCCACCACGTGATCTGGGCCAACTCGCGCTACCGGGGCACCGACTCGGCGTTGATCATGGAGAAGGTGGCGGCCGACCTCGGCGCGGTGGTGGCCGACGCGCGCGATCGACTCGGCTACCGGCGCGTGGTGCTCGCCGGCTGGTCCGGGGGCGGCTCGCTCTCGCTCTGGTACCAGGCGCTGGCAGAAGCCGGAGCGGGCATCCGGGACACGCCGGCCGGCGATGCCTACCGCGTCGAGGCCGCGGCGCTGCCGAAGGCGGACGCCGTGCTCGTGCTGGCGGCGCACGTCAGTCGTCACGCCACCCTGACCGAGTGGCTCGACCCGTCGATCGAGGACGAGGCGAGGCCGTTCGAGCGTCGCGTCGACCTCAACCTCTACGATCCACGCAACCCGCACCGGCCGCCCTTCACGCCCGGGTACGTCGAGCGCTTCCGCGCCGCCCAGATCGCCCGCAACCGACGTATCACGGAGTGGGTGCGCGCCACGCTCGACCAGCTGCGCGCGGTGGGCGAGCCACACGCCGAGCGGGCCTTCGTGGTGCACGGCACGATGGCCGATCCGCGCTGGCTCGACGGCGAGCTCGAGCCCAGCGACCGCGAGGTCGGGCGGTGCTACCTGGGGGATCCGAAGGTGGTCAACGACGGACCGGTCGGCCTGGCGCGCTTCTGCACCCTGCGCAGCTGGCTGAGCCAGTGGAGCTGGGACGACGCGCGCGCCGACGCGGTGCGCAGTGCCGCGGCGATCGTGGCTCCCGTGCTCGTCGTCGGCAACACCGCCGACGACGCCTGCACGCCGTCGCACGCGCGTCGCATCTTCGCCGCCCTCGGTGGGCAGCCGAGGCGCTTCCACGAAGTCGTCGGCGCGACGCACTACTACACTGGAGCCCAGGGGCGCGAGCACCTCGCCGAGGCGGTGCGGGTGGTCGGCGAGTTCCTGGCAGAGGCCAGGGGATAGGGACGAGGGACGAGGGAAAAGGGAAAAGGGAAAAGGGAAAAGGGAAAAGGGAAGGGGGCGGAGAGGGGTCAGGGAAGAGCGAGAGAGCTCGCGCCCGATTCGTGGCCGCGCCGGGTTTGCCCCTCGGGCAGCGAGGAGACGAAATGATGAGCTGGGTGCAGGGGATCCACCACGTGACTGCCGCGGCGACCAGTGCGCAGGGTGACCACGACTTCCACACCGGCACGCTCGGCCTGCGCCTGGTCAAGCGCACCGTGAACCACGAGACGGCCGACCAGTGGCACCTCTTCTACGGCGACGACGTGGGCAATGCCGGCAGCATCATGACCAACTTCATCTTCGAGGACGTGCCACTGCCGGCCTACCGCCGCGGACGCGGCACGATCACCGAGGTCGCCTACTCGGCGCCGCCGGAGTCGATGCAGTTCTGGCGCCGCCGACTCGGTGAGGCGGGGGCACTCGATGCGAGCGGCGAGGAGGATCAGAAGGCGCCGGAGCGCTTCGGCGATCTGGTGCTGCGCTTCCGTGATCGCTCGGGAATACCGGGTGAGATCGTCGCCTGCGACGACTCGCGAGCCGGGAGCGCCGGTACGGAGGAGGTGCCTCGCGAGCACTCGTTGCGGGGGCTGCACAGCGTCACCCTGCTGTCTCGCATCCCGGAGCTGACCATCGGGTTCTTCTGCGAGCTGCTGCGCTTCCAGGTCGCCGGCGTCGAGGGTTCCCGCACCAGGTTGCGAGCGCCGAGCGGCGGGCCAGGCTCCTTCGTCGACGTGCTCGACGAACCGGATGCCCCGTGGGGGCGCTGGGGCCTCGGCGGCATCCACCACGTCGCCTTCACCGTGCCGTCGCGCGAGACGATGGAGCAGCTCGCGCGGGTGCTGTCCGGCGCCGGCCTCATCCTCACCGACCTGCGCGACCGCAAGTGGTTCCACTCGATGTACCTCACCGAGCCGGGAGGCATCAACGTAGAGTTCAGCGATCTGAGTCCCGGCTGGACGATCGACGAGGAGCCGCAGTCGCTCGGCACGACGCTCTGCCTGCCCAAGCAGTGGGAGGCGCAGCGGGCCGAGATCGAGGCGCGGCTGCCGGTGCTCGAGTTCTGAACCGAGACGTCCCGAGGGCTTCACCGACGCTTCGCAGTCGCGTGCGCCGGTCGCTCCAAGGGCGCCACTGCCGCCGGTGGGAGCGGCGACGAGACCGACCAGGAGATTCCCGACGATGACGCTTCCCGCCTCGGAGGCCCTCCAGCGGCTGATCGAAGGCAATCGCCGCTTCGCATCCGGAACGGCGACCGTGCATCCGGCCCATCGCACCCGTCCCGAGGACACGGTGGAGAAACAGGAGCCGTTCGCCATCGTGCTCGGTTGCTCGGATTCGCGGGTGCCGGCAGAGATCGTCTTCGACCAGGGCCTCGGCGACCTCTTCGTGATCCGGGTGGCGGGCAACATCGTTGCTCCTTCGCAGGTAGGCAGCGTCGAATTCGCGGCGAACTTCGGCACCCGGCTGGTGGTGGTGCTCGGCCACACCCGCTGCGGTGCGGTGCTGGCGACGATCAACGAGTTGAAGAGGGGCCGCGGAGGGGAGTCGCGCAACCTGCGCTCGATCGTCGATCGGGTGCGGCCGGCGGTCGAGCCTCTCTACGAGACCCATCCGGACGGCGGCGACTTCGAGGATCTCTGGCGCCGCGCGGCGCGCGCCAACACCCGGGCTTCGGTGAGTCAGCTGCGCCACGGCTCGCAGATCCTCGAGGAGCTGATCGAGCGCGACGGCCTCATGGTCGTCGGCGCCGAGTACTCGCTCGAGACCGGTGAGGTCGACTTCTTCGACCGACCGTGAGTGGTGCGGCGTGAGCGACCACGACCTGTCCGCGGCGCCGGTGCCAGCTCCCGGACTTCCCGAGCCGCGCTTCCTGATGCTGCGCCGTTTCGACTGCGAAGCGCCTGTCGCACCGGGCAGCCGCTCGCGCCTACGCCCGGGCGACGCACGATGGTTCCGCGGCGATGGTCTGGCCGAGCGGCTGGCGCGTGAGCTCTGCGCCCAGCGGGCCCTGCCGCTCAAGGAGCTGGTCGAGGCCTACGAGTTCTTCGCCCGGGTCCGGCGACGGGTGCGGGCCGCGACGGTGTGCGATCTGTGCTGCGGTCACGGCCTGGTCGGAGTGCTGTACGCGCTGTTCGAGCGCAAGGTCGACGAGGTGGTCCTGGTCGACCGCCGCCGGCCGGAGAGCTGGCCGAGGATCCTCGAGGCGGCCCGCCGGGTCGCACCGTGGGTCGAGCCCAAGCTGCGCTGGGAGGTCGCGACGCTCGAGCGTGCCGCACCAAGCCTGCCGGAAGGCGCCGCCCTGATCGCGGTGCACGCCTGCGGGTTGCGCACCGAGCGGGTGATCAAGCTGGCGATCGAGCGCCGTGCCCCGGTCGGCCTGCTGCCGTGCTGCCGCCCCCACCGTCGCCACCCGGCGCCGTTGAGCCTGCAACGCGCCCTCGGCGCCGATCTCGCCATCGACGTCGACCGCACCTACACCCTCGAGCGCGCCGGATACCGGGTGCGCTGGGACGCGATTCCGGCGTCGATCACGCCGATGAATCGCGTGCTGATCGGGGTGCCGGGGGACTGAGGGACAAGGGAGAAGGGCGGAGGGGATGGGGGTCAGGGGTTGGGGATCAGAGACATGGGGAAGGGAAAAGGAGAAAAGGGAGAGAGGGAAGAGAAGGGAAAGGGCAGACGGGTCAGGGTTCAGTGACTTGGGGGGTGCCGTCCCGCTGCCGAGGTGCCGGTTCACCACCGGGGGCAACCCTGAGCCGGACTCCTGTCCCGCAACCCCTCAGCCGAGGCTTCGTAGCAGGAGCACGTCAACACTCGCGTCGGCAGCGGGCCGTGAGGCCTGGGACGGCGAGACTCGCTCGTCCAGCGGCACGCTGGGCGTGTGACCGACGCACCCCGAGGAGTGAACATGCGATTCGCCACGGCCCTGCGCTCGACCCCACCGCTGACTCCCTGCGTCGCAGCAGCGGCGTTGGCGCTCGCCGTCGGTTCGCTACCGGCGCTGGCGAGCGGATCGGGTCTCCGAGCCCTCCGCGTCGACACGCTGGCCGATCTCGAAGGCGGCACCGGCGGCATCACCGTCGGCGTCGACGGCACCGTCTACTCGTCCGAGTTCGGCAACTGGCTGGGGCAGGTGCCCGAAGGCGAGAAGCGGGGCGGCACCCGCATCTGGAAGGTGACGCCGGACGGCGAGGTCTCGGTGCTCTACGACGGCATCTGGGGAGCCTCGGGCAGCGCCATCGATCCCGAGGGCCACTTCTACCAGTCCAACATCGGGGCGAACCGGATCACCAAGGTGACTCCCGATGGCGAGGCTTCGACCTACAGCGACCAGGGTCTGTTCAACCCGGTCGGCATCGAGATCGACCCGGAGGGCACCCTGTGGGTGGCCAACTGCGGCAGCGGCGCGATCCAGAAGATCGTCCCGGGAGGCGAGTCGACGGAGTCCACGGTGTTCCTGCGCAGCGAGCTGCTCAAGTGCCCCAACGGAATCACCCGTGGCCCCGACGGCACCCTGTACGTCGCCAACTTCATGGACGGCAACGTGGTGCGCGTCACTCCCGAGGGGAAGGCCGACGTCCTGGCGACGCTGCCGGGCGGGAACAACGGCCACCTGATCTACGCTCATGACGCGCTCTGGGTCGTCGCGCGCGCCGCCCACCAGATCTACCGGGTCGACCCGCGCAGCGGCGATCAGGTGCTGGTGGCCGGATCGGGGGAGCAGGGCGGGGAGGACGGGGCGCCGCTCGAGGCGTCGTTCAGCCTGCCCAACGACCTCGGCTGGAGCCCCGACGGCAGCATCCTCTACGTCAACGAGGTGGCCGACGAGGAGAGCGACGGTCAGAAGCTCTATCCGACGCGGGTGCGCCGGATCTTCTTCGAGTAGGTGCACCGCCTGAGCGGCGAACGCCTTTCGGCGAAGCTTTCCGGGGAGGAGTGAGAGTGAAGGAGAAGCGAGCCGATCGGTTCGTCCTGGTGCTCAGGATCGTCGTCGCAGTCCTCATCGCCGCTCACGGCTGGGCGCGCTGGCTGGCGGGTGGTGTGGAGCCGTTCGGCGCCTGGCTCGGTCAGCGCGGCTTCCCGTTGGGTGGGGCGATCGCCTGGACGGTCACCGTTCTCGAAGTCCTCGGCACTCCGCTGCTCGCCTTCGGTCGGCTCGTATCCCCCTTGTGCGCGGCCTACGCGGCGATCTACCTCATGGGCATCGTGCTGGTGCACGCGCCCGAGGGCTGGTTCGTGGTCGGGCTGGGACGCAACGGCATGGAGTACAGCGCGCTGCTCGTCGTCTGCCTGCTCGGCCTGGCGTACACCCACGGGCTCGCGGTGCCCGATCGCTCGCCGAGGGCCTCGTCGGATCGCGCCGAGCCCCGAGATCCCTCTCCAGATCGGTAGCCTGATCCGTCGCCGGGTGAGCGCGAGTGGCGATTGTCGAAGGGCCGCTCACGGCCGCGATCCGTAGACGGTGTGGGGATCACGGCGCACGTCCGCTGCCCTCGACGAATCAGCCTGGATTCTTCGAGGGTGCTCGGAACTTGCCGGCGCGCCGCACCCGGATGTCCATCTCGTAAGTGACCATGAAGTAGCGGTGGAAGTACTCGGTCTCGAGTCGCTCCATCAGCTTCTCGCTCACCTCGGCCGGCACGATGACCTCGAACTGGACGTTGCCGTACTCCCTCATCTCGGCGGTTCGCTCGCCGTGGGCGCCCGATCCCTCCACCCGGAAGAGGGTGTAGCCACGGGCGCCGGATTCGAGCAGCAACTGCTTGACCACGTCGCGCGCCAGCGACTCGCAGACGATCGTGAGCAGCTTCATCGGATGACCGGCCATCTCACCCTCCTCCCAGCCACCAGCGGGCCATCGCATAGTAGATGGGGATCCCGAGCGTGACGTTGAACGGGAACGTGATCACCAGCGAGGCGCTGAGATAGAGGGTGGGGTTGGCGTCGGGAAGCGAGAGGCGCATCGCGGCGGGGGCGGCGATGTACGAGGCGCTGGCCGCCAGGACCGCGAGCAGCGTGGTGCCACCGAGGCTCAAGCCGACGGCCGAGCCGAGGAGCACTCCGACGGCGCCGTGGAGGAGCGGCATGACGATGCCGAAGACGGCGAGGAATGCGCCGACCTCGCGTAGATCCTGCAGTCGTCTTCCGGCGACGACACCGAGCTCGAGCAGGAAGAGGGCGAGCACGCCCTGGAACGGCTCGGTGAACAGCCCCGACACCGCCTGCATGCCGCGCTCGCCGCAGAGGAATCCGGCGAGCATCGTGCCGATCAGCAGGAAGACGCTGCGCCCGAGCAGAGCCTCGTGCAGCACCTTGCCGAGGGTCCCGGTGGCGTCGTCCTCGCCGCGCAGCACGGTCTTGGCGATCAGGATCGCGACGATGATCGCCGGCGCCTCCATCGCCGCCAGGAAGGCGGTGGCGTGACCTTCGTACGACTGGCCGAGCGCCTGGAGGAAGCTGGTCGCGGCGATGAACGTCACCGCGCTCACCGAGCCGTAGTGTCCGGCGATCGCCGCCGCGTCGACCACTTTCAGCCTGCCGACGAAGCGCAGGATCGGGTACGACCAGAGCGGGATCAGGGCGCCGAGCGCCACCGCGGCGAGGGTGGGCAGCCAGACCGTGGCCAGCCCCGCCTCGGCGATCGCGACGCCGCCTTTGAAGCCGATCGCGGCCAGCAGGTAGATCGTCAGCGAGACGTACAGCGCCTCCGGGAACCGCAGATCGCTGCGGGCGACGGCCGCGACGATCCCGAGGACGAAGAACAGCACCGGTGGCGACAGCAGGTTCGCCTGCAGGCCGTTGAGGAGCTCCATGCTCATAGGTTGCGGTTCTTCTCCCGCGACTCTCGCGCCATCCGGTCGGCGAACTCCTGGAGCCGCTCGGCGAGGGCTGGGTCACCGTCGGCAGCGAGGATCCGCAGAGCCAGGAGTCCAGCGTTGCGCGCGTTTCCGATTCCGACGGTCGCGACCGGAACGCCGGCCGGCATCTGGACGATGGAGAGCAGGGAATCCAGGCCGCGGAGCGCCCTGCTCTCCACCGGCACTCCGATCACCGGCAGCGTCGTCAGGCTCGCCACCATGCCAGGAAGATGCGCGGCGCCGCCGGCGCCGGCGACGATCACCCGAAGGCCACGGCTGGCGGCGGACTCCGCATAGCCGACCATGTCGTGGGGCGTGCGGTGGGCCGAGACCACGCGCACCTCGTGCTCGATGTCGAACTCCTCGAGTACATCGACCGCGCCTCGCATCGTCGGCAGGTCGGAGTCGCTGCCCATGATCACGCCGACCTTCGGTGTCGTCATCGCTCGCTTCCGGATCGTTCGCTCCCGAATCGTATGTGAGCCGCGGCTCGGCTGGCCCGCTCTGTGGCCGTCGCGAGGTCCTCTCCGAGCGCTGTGACGTGTCCCATCTTGCGGCCACGACGGCTCGTCGATTTTCCGTAGACGTGGAGGCTCGCTCCGTCCACGGTCAGTGCCTCCTCGATCCCCAGCGGGACCCCGCTGCCCTCTCCGGAACCGAGCAGGTTGACCATCGCGGCAGCCGCCACCACCATCGAGGGAGAGCCGAGCGGCCAGCCGAGGAGAGCGCGGACGTGGTTCTCGAACTGCGAGCACTCGCACGCCTCGATGGTGTAGTGGCCTGTGTTGTGCACCCGGGGAGCGATCTCGTTCAACAGCACCGTGCCGTCCTTCAAGAGGAAGAACTCGAGCCCGAAACTACCGACTCCGTCGATCGCCGCGACAGCCCGGGTCGCCATTGCGGCGACCTCCCGTGCCACGAGCGCGGACACGTCGGCAGGTGCCTGCACGAGATGACAGATGTGATCGTGGTTGGTCGTCTCGACGACCGGATAGACGACTGAGCTGCCGTCGCGCGCTCGAGTCACGATGATCGCCAGCTCTCGCTCGAACGGACAGAGCGACTCGACGTAGAGCGGGTTGCGATCGCCGTCCAGCGTCCTCCACCCGCGCTCGAGACCGGAGGGGTCGAGGACCGTCGCGTTCCCCCTGCCGTCGTAGCTGTTTCGGCGTGACTTCAACACGGCCGGAAGGCCGTGCTCCGACACTGCCTCCCGCGTCGGGGCGTCGGCGAAGTCGACGACGGGCAGGCCGGCGTCCGCGAAGAGCTCCTTCTGCAGGAGCTTGTCCTGGACCAGAGAGAGCGTCGTGGAGCTCGGGCAGACGTGGTGTCCCAGTTCCTCGAGCCTGCGGAGGGAGAGAGGGTCGACGAACTCGTTCTCGAGTGCGATGACGTCCAGCCCGTCGGCGAGCTCCCGCAGGGTGGCTGGATCGTTCCAGTGTCCCTCGGCGAATCGCAGACCCGGGCCGTAGGCGGAGAGATCGTGACGGTTGTCGAGAATGACGACATCACAGCCCAGCCTGGTGGCTGCTGCTGCCGTCATCTTCGCCAGCTGCCCGCCGCCCAGGATGCCGATCCGCGGGAAGTGAGTAGGTCCGTTGTGTTTCAAAGTTCGTTGTAGCCCTGACGATCGAGCGCACGCGGCATGGTGGATCGGTGGAGGCTTCGCGCCTTCGGGGACCGTGGATTCGACGGCGGCTCGACGCCAACGCTACCGGTGAGGGGGCGCGTGGAAGGAGCGTGGAGGTGAAACTCGTGGAGGTGAAACTCGTGACGGGTCACCGCGGCAGCGGTTCGACTCCGGTGCGCACCGCGATACTGACGACTGCCGTCTTCCTCGCCGCTTTCGGGGTCGAGGGCCTCGTCGTGCTCGCCCTCGGCGGCGGACAGGTGACAGCGCAGCGGCTCGTCGTCGCGGCCGCGGTGTATTCGCTCCTCGCCTTGCCCGTCCTGGTCTGCGCGCTGGCGACCTCTCTGACCCTCAGCGCAGCGGGCCGGAGCGCACCGCGACTCCCCTGGGCGGTCGCCGGTGGCGTCGTGGTCGCCCTGGTGCCGTGGATGGTCGGCATCCTGGTCTTCAGCGACGGCGACGATCCGAGCGATATCGTCGGCTATCTCCAGATCTGGTCGAGGGATCCCCTCGGGCTCGCCCTCGGTACCATCCCCTATGCGGCGTCCGGGATCGCCTTCGCGTGGTCGGTCCATGAACGCCGCCGCTTCGGAAACGCCATGGAGACGACGAAGGCATGAAGGCCAGGCAGCGAGACAGCCTGCTCGAGACCCTGCGAGCCCGCTTCGTGGAGAACCCGCTGCGGCACGAGGGCATGGGATGGGAAGAAGTGCGAGAGCGCCTCGAAGGCGACACAGCCAGGCTGCAGGCCCTCGATGCGATGGAGCGCACCGGCGGCGAGCCGGACGTCGTCGCCCTCGATACGGACCGCGAGCGGATCTGCTTCGTCGACTGTTCTCGCGAGAGCCCTGCCGGGCGGCGCAGCCTCTGCTACGACCGCGCCGCGCTCGACGCCAGGAAGGCCAACAAGCCGCAGGGTAGTGCGGTCGAGATGGCGGCGGAGATCGGCATCGAGATGCTCGACGAGAGGCGCTACCGTCGCCTCCAGGAGCTCGGCGAGTTCGATCTCAAGACGTCGAGCTGGATCGCCACCCCGGAGGCGATTCGCGAGCTCGGCGGCGCCCTGTTCTGCGATCGTCGCTACGACTGCGTGTTCACCTACCACAACGGAGCGCAGTCGTACTACGCGGCGAGGGGGTTCCGGGGGTTGCTCAGGGTGTGATCCGCGGCTCGCCCGCCTGGCACCGGACGACGCCAGACCAACCGGGTCCCGGCAGGTCGGTGGCAGGTCGTCGGATCGGGGCGAGCTCGGGCAGGGAGACAGGTCAGGGGAGGAGATGAGACGCCTGTGGACGATCCTCGGCGCCGACGACGTCGCCGCGAGCTGCCGCTGGTACCAGGGGCTGCTCGGGCTGGAGGCGACGCCTCCCGGCCACGATCACTTCGCGCAGATCCTCGACGAGGACGGCACGGTGCTGCTCTGCCTGCACGCCTGGGAAGCCCACGAGCATCCGCCGCTGACCAGCCCCCGGCTCGCCATTCCCGGAAACGGCCTGCTGCTCTTCTTCCGCGTCGCCGACTGGGAGGCCGCCCTCGCGAGGGCCCGCACCCTCGTCGAGCGACTCGAGGAAGAGCCGCACCGCAACCCCAACACCGGCACGATGGAGTTCTCGCTGCGCGATCCGGACGGCTACTGGGTGACGATCAGCGCGCGATGACGCGAACGAGACGGTGACGTCGTCTCGGCGGGTGCCTGGCGAGTGGCGCTGCCGCCGCGGGCTCCGTGGGGCATCGATGGGGCGCTCTCGGGGGTCGGTCCCGTCGCCGCCGCTATGGGCGCTCACCGACGATCCTGCGCTCAGACCGTAGCGCGCGTGGCGCGGTTTCGCCCCGATGGCGTGGGTGTCTGACGAGGGTGGGCGCATCCTCCGATGCGATGCGCCGATCGTCGCCCGGTCCGAGGGACATTCGACACGGGAGGAATCGACATGCTCGAGCAGAGATTCGATCCACTAGGGGCTTGCTGAAAAAGCCCTGTGGGCCTCGTTTCGAGCGCCGTTGGCCTCAGATCCTGTGGCGCGCGAGCGATGGCAATGCGGTGCCATTGTAGAGTGAGCGCAACGCAGGAGATGGGCCAACGCCGCCGAAACCCTCAAGGCGCGGGGGTTTGCGCCGCCTGGCCGCGTTGGGCCTCCTCCACGATGGCACCGCATCGAGCTCGTCGGCCGCGCCACGACCAGACGGCGCAGATCCCCGCGCGAGGCTCCGCAGGACTTCTTCAGCAAGCCCCTAGAGGTCGCGGCGTACGAGAACGCTGCCTGGTCGCGCGCCGCGTCCAGCTACGACAGGGGCTTCGGCAGGCTCGTGAAAGAGGCGCTGCCGGCGCTGCTGACCGGGGTCGCCGCAGGTCCGGGGGACAGGGTCCTCGACCTCGGGTCGGGTACCGGCTTGGCCGCCGCTGCTGCCGCCCGCCTCGGTGCTGAGGTGGTCGGCGTCGATTTCTCGCCAGTTATGGTCGCCGTGGCCGAGCAGAGCCATCAGGGGATCGACTTCCGGGTCGGCTCGGTCGAGGAGCTGCCCTTCGAGGAGCAGGTCTTCGACGTCGCGATCGCCAACTTCGCACTCCACCACTCGGGGGCACCCGAGTCGGTCCTGCGCGAGGTCCACCGAGTGCTCGCCCCCGGGGGTCGTCTCGGATTCACCGTCTGGGCCGAGCCCGAGGCTCTCGAAGCCTTCGGACTGTTCTTCGCGGCGGTCGAGAAGCATGCTGGTGCTGTCGAGCTGCCGCACGGTCCGCTGTTCGGAGTCAGCGATCCCGACGCCCTCGAGAGTCTCGTCGACGACGCCGGATTCGGCGCTGTCGCAGTGCGTCGTCTCTCCCTCAGTTGGCGTACCGGCTCGCTGGATCCGTATCTCGCGGCGTTTCGTGACTGGGCCGATCTCGGCCGTCTGCCGCTCGAGGGGCAGAAGCGCATCGAGGAAGCGGTGCGGCGCGGCGCAGAGGCCTACCGAACCGATCACGGCTTCGAAATGCCCAACCCGGCCGTGCTGGTGATCGGCGTGAACTAGCTCCGCCGGGCAGCCGACGGTAGGCTGGCGTTGCCGTCCCATCGGGGGAGTCGCGCCGGATGAAGCACGTACAGCTGAGATGGTCGCAGAGCTGGGAGCTGCTCGGCCTGGCGCCGCCCGACGGCGTGCTCGAGAGGCTGCTCGAGCGCCACGCCGAGGACCATCGCCACTACCACGATCTCGACCACGTGCTCGACTGCCTGGAGAAGGCAGTGGGCAGCCGAGCCCATCAGCGCGACCCGGCAGCGGTCGACCTGGCGCTTTGGTTCCACGACGCGATCTACGATCCGCGCCGCGGCGACAACGAGGAGCGCAGTGCCGAGCTGGCCGAGCGCGAGCTGGCGCCTCTGCTGCCCGCCGAGCTCGTCTCCCGCATCGCCGGTCTCATCCTCGACACCAGGCACGACTCGGCCCCGTCGTCTGCCGACGGCGCCGTGGTGGTCGACATCGACCTCTCGATCCTCGGCGAGACCCCGCAGCGCTTCGCTGCCTACGAGGAGGCGATCCGCGCCGAGTACGAGTGGGTGCCGGAACCGCTCTTCCGTCGCGAGAGGCGGCGCATCCTGCAGAGCTTCCTGGAGCGGGATGCGATCTACTCGACCGACAGCTTCCGCGAGCAGTACGAGGAGCGCGCCCGTGCCAACCTCGAGCGGGCCATCGCCCGGCTCTGAGCCCATCACGGCGTGTAGGGCGCAGGGCCACCCGAGGCCATCGCAGGGCCCCGCCATCGCCATGCGGTCGCCACAATCGGCAGCGAGGATGCTCCGACGGGTCGGACGACGTGGGAGAGAGAATTCCCGGATCCGACGCGAGCCGAGATCGGGAGAGCAGAGTCATGAACAAGCAGGTAGCGGCGACCGCGGTCGCATCCGTGATCACCCTCACGTTCGCCGCCGTAGCGGTGATCCTGCTGATGCGTAGCGACGGGCCCTCGGCCTCGGCGCCGAGCGCGGCGGCGCTTCCGGCCACGGCTTCTGCAGCAGACAGGACCCCGGCGCCGGGGGCGCTGGCGTCCCGGGAGGGTGCCGAGGGCGCCGACTGGCAGGGCTTCCTCCGCGGCCGGGTGAGCACGGACAGCGGCGAGACCTACGAGGGCCGAATGCGCTGGGGAGGCGACGAGGAGGCCTTCTGGAACGACTCCTTCAATGGCTACAAGGCCATCAACCCCTGGGCCGGCCACGTGGCGCCGGAGCACCTCGAGGAGAAGGTCGGCTACGAGATCTTCGGCGTCGAGGTCTTCGAGCGCACGCGCCGGGTCGACCTCTCCAGGCCCTTCATGGCGCGTTTCGGCGACCTGGTGCGCATCGAGCGCCGCGGACGCGACATCCTGGTCACGCTGAAGAGCGGCACCGTGGTCGAGCTCGACCGGATGAACGCCGACGATCTCGCCGACGGGCTCCGGGTCTGGGACGAGCGTCGCGGCGTCGTCGATCTCCCCGAGCGGCGCATCCACGTCGTCGAGTTTCTTCCGGCTGTTCCCTTCGCCGACCCACCCGCGAGGCTGTTCGGGACCCTACGCACCCGCGACGGCCTGGCGCTCACCGGCTTCGTGCAGTGGGACCGTGAGCAGTGTCTCGGCAGCGACGAGCTCGAGGGCGTGAAAGCTGGAGGCGAGGCGCGCGACGTGGTCCGCCTGCGCTTCGACACCATCCGTTCGATCGAACGTTCCGGTGACGACGCCTCGCTGGTCGTGCTCGCCGACGGTAGCGAGCTGACGCTCACCGGCTCGCAGGTCGGCGGCGGTCATCGCGGCGTGTTCGTCGACGATCCTCGCTACGGCAGGGTGCTGGTGCACTGGAGCGCCTTCGATCGTCTCGATCTGCATCCACCCGACGAGCCGGGCAGCGGGCCGGCATACGACGATTTCGAACCGGGACGACCGCTGCACGGCAGCGTGACCCGTCGCGACGGGGCTCGCCTCGAAGGCCGCATGGTGTTCGATCTCGACGAGAGCGAGTCCACCGACACGCTCGACGCTCCGGCCGCGGGTAGCCGTGGCGTCCACTACATGCTGCCCTTCGGCCGCATCGCTGCGATCGTTCTCGGCGACGAGCCCGACCCGACGGTCGTGGTGACCCTGGAAGAGGGCGAGATGCTGGGTCTGGAGCTCCAGGGTGATCTCGGCGAATCGAATCTCGGCATGCTCGTCTTCTCCGGCGACGGCGACCCGCGGTACGTACCGTGGAACGAGGTCGTCAGGATCGACTTCGAACCCTCCGCCGTAGAAGACCCGAGGTGATCGGCAACGACTGCACTCTCGTGGCAGAGGAGCCCGAGAGAGTGAGACGGCGAAAGCCGGAGCCGGGCGTTTCGGGGTTGTTCCGGGATAGGGTGCGCGGGTCTTCGACCGACAACTGATGGGTGGGTGAGCCACTACGTGAGTCGCCATCGAGGCGAACCTGTTCCCGACCGGAGGACCGAGACATGAGTAGCAACCTGGACGTGGTGCGTGCGCTGTACGAGTCGTTCGCGGCCGGCGACGTACCCGCGGTGCTTGGAGCCCTGGCGGCAGACATCGAATGGACCGAGGCCGAGGGTGGCCCCTACGGCGGCGTTTCGATTGGCCCCGATGCGGTACTCGAGAACGTCTTCGCCAAGCTCGGTTCGGAGTGGGACGGTTTCGCGGCGGTGCCGAGTGAATTCGTCGCGGATGGCGACACCGTGGTGGCGCTCGGGCGCTACAGCGCCACCTACAAGGCGACCGGCAAGAGCTTCGAGGCGCCGTTCGCCCACGTCTGGAAGCTCGACGGTGGCAAGGTGAGCTCCTTCCAGCAGTACACCGACACGGCGGTGCACAACCGCCCGCTCGTGCCTTGAGACAAACGGTGGGTCCTTCCGCTCACAGCCGAGCTCCGCTCCGCCGTCCAGCGACCGAGCTGGCCACGAAGCGGCAGCGCTCGCTGCCGGAGCAGGCGGTTCTGTTGATGGTGCTGACGATGGCGCTGGCGGCGATCTCCGGATGTGGAAACGACGCGGAAGTCGAGACGATGGGCGATGAACGAGAGCTGCGAGATCCTGGAGCGATCGAACAGTTCGCCGAGAGCTACACCCGCGCGTGGAGCAGCGGCGATCCGTCCAGTGTCGCGTCTCACTTCTCCGAGAACGGCTCGCTGCGGATCAACGACGGCGAGCCGTCGATCGGGCGCGAGCAGCTCACGGAGACCGCCCGGAGCTTCATGTCCGACCTGCCGGACATGGTGCTGACGATGGACGAGATCCGCGCCGAGGGTGACACCGGCGATCGCTTCGTCTACCGGTGGACGCTGCGCGGCACCAACAGCGGTCCCGGCGGTACCGGCAACCGGGTCGACATCAGCGGCCACGAGGAGTGGCGGATCGGCGAGGACGGCCTGATCGCCGAGTCGCAGGGGCACATGGACCTGGACGACTACGAGAGCCAGCTCTCCGGCGCCGCGCAGGAGGCCGACCAGCTCGAGCAGCCCGAGTAGCCCGAGAGCGTCAGCCCGCCAGCGCCTCCAGGCCGTAGTACGCCACCACACTGGCGACGATGGCGCCGCGCAGCCAGCCGATCTCGGCAACTCGTCCCGAGGCGAGGCGCAACACCGCCCAGGACACCAATCCAGCGGCGATCCCGTGCGCGATCGAAAAGGTGAACGGCATCACGGCCAAGGTGAGGAACGCGGGCACCGCGTCGGCCAGGTCCCGCCACGCGATGTCCTGCACGCCACGCATCATCAGGGCGCCGACGACCACCAGCACCGGCGCGGTGGCCAGCGGCGGCACGGCGACGAAGACGGGAGCGAAGAAGAGTGCCGAGAGGAAGAGGCCGGCGACGGTGACCGCGACCAGGCCGGTGCGGCCACCCTCCTCGATGCCGGCCGCCGACTCGATGTAGGTGGTCACCGTCGAAGTGCCGAGCAGGGCGCCGGCCGAGGTGCCGATGGCGTCGGCGGCGAAGGCGCGTTCGCTGTGCTGCAGGTTGCCGTGCTCGTCCTCGATGCCGGCCAGCCGTCCCACTCCCATCAGGGTGCCGGCGGTGTCGAAGAAGTCGACGAAGAGGAAGGCGAGGATCACCGGGATCAGCGACAGGTCGAGCACGTGCCGGAGGTCGGCAGCGAGGAAGGTCTCGCTCGGCAGGCTCGGCCAGGAGATCCAACGCTCCGGCCCTGCTGCCAGGCCGCCGGCCCAGGCGGCGAACGAGAGGCCGACGATCACCAGCAGCAGTCCACCCGCGATCCTCAGGTGCAGCAGCGCCGCGGCGAGCAGGATGCCGACGAAGGCGAGCAGGGCTGGAGGCGAGGTGAGCGGGCCGAGGTCGACCAGGGTCGCCGGGTGGGCCACCACCAGGCCGGCGTTCTGCAGCCCGATGAAGGCGAGGAAGAGGCCGATGCCCGCCATGGTGCCGTCGCGCACTGGTACCGGGACGGCGGCGAGGATCGCCGAGCGGAAGCCGGCGAGCGAGAGGGCGAGGAAGAGCACTCCTTCGACGAAGACGGCCGCCAGCGCCACCTGCCAGGAGACACCGAGGCCCTGGACCACCGAGTAGGCGAAGTAGGCGTTGAGTCCCATCCCCGGCGCCAGTGCGAAGGGCAGGTTCGCCCACAACCCCATCACCAGGCAGGCGAGCGCCGATGCCAGCGCCGTCGCCGCGAGCACGTCGCCCGGGGGCATCCCCGCCGCGGCGAGGATCTGCGGGTGCACGAAGAGGATGTAGGAGAGGGTCAGGAACGTCGCCAGTCCGGCGCGCAGCTCGCGCCCGACCGTGGTGCCGTGGCGGCGGAGATGGAAGAGGCGCTCGAGCATTGGTGGGACGATAGCCGGCGGGGAGGGGGGAGAGGAGAGGGACAAGGGAAAAGGGAAAAGGGAAAAGGGAAAAGGGCAGAGGGCAGAGGGCAGAGGGGATGGGACAGGGGACAGGGGACAGGGGTGTAGGGATCAGGGAAGCGGGAAACAGAGAGTTGGGGAAAGGGAGACGGGAAGAGGGAAGAGGGAGTTTGAGGACAGTGAGATCGCCTCTTCGCCCTTTTTCCTCTCCTCTTTCACTTCTCCCTTCCCCAACCCCTTTCCCCTCGTCCCCGCCTCCACCTACTTCTCTCTCTCTTCCCTTTCCCCTTGTCCCTCGTCCCTCGTCCCTCGTCCCTCTCCTCTCCTCTCCCCCAACCCCTCTCCCCAGCGTCTGGGCGCGGCGCCGGTGCTGGCGGTCCTCCCCTGGCGGTGGCACTATCGCTTCGCGGCGCGAGTGCTGCCGACCGTGATCAGGCTCATCCAGCTCTACGGCGTCTGCCTGCTGGGCTTCGGACTCGTTCTCGCCTGGGCTCTGGTTGCCGGGTAGCAGAGTCGGAGCAGCGTCGGTTCAGACTTCCCGTGGAAGGAGGTCGCGAGCCATGTCCGAGACGCTTCCCCTCTTCCGGTATCACCCGGATCCGATCTCGAGCGGCTCCCTGGAACCCTCGAGCGGCGCCTGCGCCTGCTGCGGCCGGGCGCGAGGTTGGCTGTACACCGGTCCGGTCTTCTCGGCCGACGAGCAGCACGGCAGCGTCTGTCCATGGTGCATCGCCGACGGCAGCGCGCACCGCGATCTCGGGCTCGAGTTCGCCGATCCTGCCGGCGTCGGCGGCTACGGCCTGTGGCCGTCGGTGGCCGAGGAGATCGTCGCGTGTGTCGTCCAGCGCACTCCCTGTTTCTCGGGATGGCAGCAGGAGCGGTGGCTCACCTGCTGCGGCGAGGCTGCCGCCTTCATCGGCAGGGCCGGCCAGCGTGAGCTGCTGGCTCACGGCAGCGAGGCGATCGAGTCGATCCGCGCCGAGAGCGGGATGTCGGGCACCGACTGGCGCGACTATCTCGCTGCACTGGACGCCGACGGCAGCCCCACGGCCTATCTGTTCCGCTGCCTGCACTGTGGACGGGTCGGCGGCTACTCCGACTGCGACTGAGCTCGCCGCGCCCCCCCAGGGCGGCCGCACGGCGCGCGCGGGGGGGGCGGTTAGAGTTCGCCAGCACCCCCTCAGTCTCCTTCCGTTCCGAGAGTTCCCGAGAATGTCGCAGGACTTCCGTGCCGCGCTGCTCTGCGGCGACCACGTCACCTGGATCGCCTCGTGTGGCCGCGAGGTGGAACGGAAGGAGATCCGCCCGCGCTTCCCCGACGAGTACCGCGACCGGGCGGTGGCGATCGCCCGGCGCAACGAGTGGAAGATGCAGGGGATGGCGCGCATGCTCGGCGGCGGCACCCCGATCGATCTCCCCGAGACGGCGATCGGGGTCGCGTCGCAGGTCGTCGATCTCGCCGCGTTCGACGTCTCCTCCGGCACCGGTGGCGCCGCGTCCTTCGTCTACGTGGTGCAGGCCGAGGGAGTCAGCGGGCTGTTCAGGGTCGATGCCGAGAGCGAGCAGGAGCACCGCCTCTTCCACAGCAACCTGGTGCGGGTGCAGTCGATCTCGCCGTGCTCGCCCGCAGGTCGCCTGCTCTGCTCCACCGCGGATGCCCACGGCACCGCGGATCTGGCGCTCATCGACCTCGAGCACGGGGGCATCACCGAGCTCACCGAAGGCGATTCCGTCGACGAGGCTCCGGCCTGGGTCGAAGGCAGCGACGAGCGCCTCGTCTACCAGAGCGCCGGGGTCTCACGCGGAGAGCACGGTTACGTCAACGCGGTGGGCCCGCGCTCCATCCAGCGCCTCGATCTCGCCGCCGGCCGCGTCGAAGAGGTCCTGGCCGAGGATTCCTCGGACCTGCTGTGCCCGCGTCAGATGCGCGACGGCACCCTCTACTTCCTGCGCCGGCCTTGGAAGCTGAAGGGTGGCGCCACGCCGTGGGAGTGGCTCAGGTCGATCGCTCTCTTCCCCTTCCATCTCGGCATGGCGGTCTTCCACGTCGTGCACCTGCTGAGCCGATCGCAGACCCGCAAGCCGCTGCTGCCGGAGGCGCGCCGCCAGCAGGGCGACGGCAGGCCGCTCTGGCTGTGGGGCGCGCTGGTCGACGAGGCGTCGAAGAGCGAGCGCCGTCGTGGCGGCGACGCCTCACGACGCTCACCTCCCAGCCTGGTGCCGCCGGACTGGCAGCTGGTGCGTCGAACGCCGGAGGGCGAGGAGCAGATCCTGGCCCGGGGTGTCGTCTCCTACGCGCCACTGGCGAACGGCGAGGTGCTCTACACCACCGGCCACCACCTCCACCGCGTCGCAGTCGACGGCGCCAACGAGCGGATCTGCTCGGTGCGCCGGGCCACCCGCCTGGTGGTCCTGAATGGAGCATGAAGCGAAGCCGGTGGCGGCGGCGCCGCGCGAAGAGGCAGGTGGGGTAGCCGACAGACGCCCGGGCCGGCCGCCGCGTCAGCAGTGGCTGTTGCGCTTCGCCCTCGCCTACACCTTCCTCTACATGCTGCCGTTCCCGCTGACGCTGCTCGGCATGCTCTACATGATCCCCGGATTCGGCGAGCTGCCGGTGCTCTCCAGCGTGGTGGGCTACATCGTCGGCGTGCATTCCCTGGTCACGCAGCCGGTGGTGCTGTGGATGGGGCGTGCGCTCTTCGCCGTCGAAGCCGAGGTCCAGGGCACCGGCAGCGGCGACATGACCTGGCACTACCTCGACCTGCTGTTCGATCTCCTGCTCGCCCTCGTGGTCGCCGCGGTGTGGTCGTCGCGGCGCCGGGGACGGCCGGTCTCGGTACGGCTGCGCGACGGCTGGCAGGTGATGGCACGCTACTACCTGGGATCCACGTTGCTCAGCTACGGCTTCGCCAAGGTCTTTCCGCTCCAGTTCCCGGCACCGGGCCCAGACCGCCTGCTGCAGCCGTACGGCGACTCGTCGCCGATGGGTCTGCTGTGGACCTTCATGGGCGCGAGCACCGGCTACCAGATCTTCGGCGGTCTGATGGAGCTGGCCGGGGGCTATCTGCTCTTCTTCCGCCGCACCACCCTGCTCGGCGCCCTGGTCAGTGCTGGAGTGCTCGCCAACATCCTCGCCCTCAACGTCTTCTACGACGTGCCGGTGAAGCTGTTCAGCGCCCACCTGCTGCTGGTCGCCTGCCTGATCGCGCTGCCCGACGTGCCGCGGCTGGTGCGGCTGTTCCTGCACAACCGTGCCGTCGAGGCCGGCGATCTCACCCCGCGCTGGCACGGCTCGAGGCTGTCGCGCAGGTGGCTGCTGGCGGTCAAGTGGTCGATCATCGCCTCGGTCACCGCGGTGCAGGTGGTCGGCAGCATCGGACTCGCCCGCTCGCCGGGAGCCTTCCTCGCCGAACGCAGCGCGCTGCGCGGCGTCTACGCGGTGGAGTCGTTCGCCATCGTCGGGGCTGCCGAGGGAGTGGTCCCGGACGTCGACGAAGGCGTCGCTGGTGACGAAGTGGTCGCGACGGGCGAGGACGAAGGGAGCCCGGGTGCGGCGGCCGAGGAAGCGCCGGTGCCCGACGGCCTGCGGTGGGTGCGGGTAGGGCTCAACCCGCCGTGGGTCGGCACCGTGCAGCGCGCCGACGGCTCGGCGGTGCGTCTGCGGCTGCGACTCGACGAGGAGCAGGGCACGCTGGCCCTCTTCGACCGCGGCCTCGCCGAGCCGCCGCACGTGCCGATGGTCTACGAGCGGTCCGACGACGGCTCGCTCGAGCTGCGGGGCCTGTTCGACGGTCACAGGCTCGAGGTCGTGCTGCGCCCGCTGGAGCACGAGGCACTGCTGACCTCGCGTGGATTCCGCTGGGTCAACGAGTACCCGTTCAATCGTTGAGGGTCAGGCGTCGCGCCCTCGTGACGCGGGCACCGGGGAAGGCCGGCGGATCAGGGCGTGCTCTGCGACCAGGCCGAGACGTCGCCGCTGGCGAAGCCATCCGAGAAGATCTCTTCCGAGAAGCGCAGCATGGCGCCCGAGATCCTGCCTGCCACGAGATGCTGCGGCGCGCCGCCGAAGAGGTCGTCGTCCGCCCACGCCACCGCGGCGCCGAGCCGATCGAGCTCGGGGGGAGCCGATGTCGCGAGCGCCGTCTGCCGCCAGAGGGGGCTCGCGCCGGCTGGCTCGTGAGCCACCAGCACAGCGCCCTGTCCCGCCGCACCGCCCTCCGCTTCGTCGTGCGGCCAGCCCGGGGCTCCCACCGCCAGCCGCGAGCCGTCCTCCGAGAGAGCCACCGAGGTCCCCAGCTCGGCGTCGATCGGCACGCCTTCGAGGCCACTCAGCAGCGAGCCCGCCGCGACCCAGCTGCCACCGCCCTGGCGCTCGAAGAAGTAGACCTGGCCTCGCGGGCCACAGCCGATCGTCGGTGGCACGACGCAGAGCTCGGTGCGCGGAGCGCCGACGGCGAGCCGCGAGCCCGAGAGCGCCACCGACTCGCCGAACCCGATCGCATTGGGCGGGGCGAAGAGAGTGCTGCGCAGCTGCCAGGTGGAGCTCGACGGGCTCGGCACCCGCTCGTAGACCTGCACCTGGTCGAGGCCGGGGATTCCCAGGGCCAGACGGTGGTCGTCGATCGCGACCTGCAGCGCCCCGGCCTGAGGCAGGGTCAGCGAGTGTTCGACCGCCCACAGCGCACCGAGGTTCGCCAGGATCACCAGATGCGACTGGGCCTGCAGCGGCGACGTCTGCAGGTCGCGCCAGGTGACGGCGAGCGCAGGCCCGATCGCGAAGTTGCCGAAGGCGAGTACGGTGGCGGCGAGCCCGTCGGCCTCGGTGGAGGTCTGGCCGGAGGCGTACACCGTCTCCCAGACCAATCCGCGCGGGCCCACCGTCGCGCCGCTGGCGGTGGCCCCGATGCCGGCGGTCGACAGACTCTGCAGCGTGAGGCCGGAAGGCGACGCGGGTATCGCACGGTAGACCGAGACCCCATCGGTGGCGACCGGTGCCGCGTCGAAGCCGGGAAACGGACCGGGGATGGAGGTGCGTGTCCAGGCTCCTCCGCTTCGCTTCCAGAAGGCCATCTCGGCGACTCCTCCGGGCGTCGAGCCGGACGCCACGACCACGGTCCCGCGCGCTGCGACCCGCCCCCCGAAGTCCAGGTCGTCCGGCGGCACCGCGCTCTGGGTGTGGACCTCGAGAGGTCTCAACGGGCTCTGCGCCGCCCCCGCGGTCGGCACGGCGGCGAGCAGGACGAAGACGAAGCCGATCGCCGCCTGGCGCATCGGTCCGCCGATTCGTGGTCCCATGGTGTGCGTCATGGCGCTGGCTCCTCCGCAGGTGACACGTAGACCGACCTCGAGAGCGGCCATCGCCGGTGACGGCCAGCGCCACCGGGTCACGGCGGTCGGGATCAGTCGGTGACGTAGCCGAGCTTGCGCAGGCGCTGCATCGTCTCTTCGACGCCGGCGGCGTACACCGGATCGCGGTCGGGCTCGCGCCAGCGCACGGCGCCGGTGGACGGCAGGCGTTCGGGCGGACGCTCCAGCACCCACCGCTGCTGCTCGGGGCGGTGTTCGAAGGCCTCAGCGGCACCCTCCTCGGCGCCGGCGCCGGTGGAGGCGTCGAAGAGCAGCAGCACCGGCTCTGCGAGCTCGGGCGGGTCGGCATCGGCGCCGGCGGTCGGCTGTCGCGACGAGGAGGCCGGACCCTGTGCGGCGCTCGGTGATGAGGCTGCAGGATCGCAGTCACCCCAGCACCAGGCGCGACGATCGACCCCGCCGCGGTAGAAGCCGGTCACCGCCTCGTGCGCCCCAGCGCCACGGGCGAAGGTCCAGCGGCCGGGGCCCGCGGCGCCGAGTTGCCGGGCCAGATCGAGCCAGAAGTCGTCGGGCAGCTCGCTCCAGCTGGCGCGGCGCTCCGCGCTGTCGTCGTCCGCCTGTGGCTGGCGCACCCGCGCCAGGTCGCCTCGTTGGCGCAGCCACGCCTCGATCGCAGTCTCCGGCGGTGGCGCTTCGCCGATCCAGCGGGAACTGGCGAACCAGTGCCTGGCGTCGAAGCGGGCGAACCGCGGGGGGCCATGTACGAAGCTCTCGGTCGAAGCCGCCGATTCGGGGGCCCTCGCGCGCGCTGCGGACCATCCGTCCGGGTCGAGGAGCAACTCGCCGAGCCCGGTGAGCGAGACCGGTGCGGACGCCGTGGCCTCGTCGAGGGCCGCGACCGGCGCCGCCTGTCGACCGGCGATCCACAGCGGCACCTGCGCCACCTCGGTGTAGACGGTGGGACCGTGCCCGAAGCCACCGTGCTCGCCGAACTCCTCGCCGTGGTCGGCGGTCAGCACGATCAGATCGATGGGTCGCAGGCGGTGGATCTCGTCGATCAGCCAGGTCAGCGTCTCGTCGAGATGACGCACCTCGCTGGCGTAGGCGGCGCGCAGCGCCGGGACGTCGGCGGCGGCTGCCTCGGGGCTGCCGCTCTGCGGCGCCGCGAAGCTCTCGCCGCTCTCGTGGTTGCGGTAGGGATCGTGGGGGTCCATGAAGTGCAGGTAGAGGAAGAGGTCTTCCCCCTGCAGCCAACGGACCACCTGCAGCGCCTTGTCCGCCACCTCGGTGGCGTCGGGGATCCGCCAGCCCTCGAGATAGGTCGGCACGTCGTAGAGATCGAAGCCCTGACTGAAGCCGTTCTCGTGGCCGAGAGTGGGGTTGGCGACGATGGCGGCGGTCGCGAAGCCGCGCTGACGCGCTCGCGCGGCCACGGTGCCAGCGCCTTCCGGGACGGCGATCAGCGCTCCGTCGGCGGCGCGCAGGCTGGAGGGTGGGCGACCGACGAAGAGGGACGCCATCGACGGCAGGGTCCAGGTGGCGGGAGCGAAGGCGCTGGTGAGACGGCGACCTCCGAGACTGGCGAAGGCCGCCTGGAGCTCGACCATCTCCTCCTCGGCGACGTCGGCCCGTAGCGTGTCGGCGACGACGAAGAGCCGCAGCTGCGGCTGGCGCGGTGCCGGTCCGCGGCGCGGGTGCACCACCAACGAGGCTGGCGCGGCGGGCGTCGACTCGGTGTTGGCGCTGCCCACCGGTGGCCCGCCGACCAGTGGCCTGAGCGGTCGCACCGCGCCGCGCACCGCCAGCTCGCCGGCCTCGGCGTCCCGGGTCTCCAGCACCAGGGCGCGCGCGTCGGCCGGAACGCCGTCGACCAGAGCCTCGGGAGTCGCAGCCCAGATCCAGGTCGTGCCGACGTGCACCCACTGGCTCGCGACGGTGAGCTCCGGCGCCGGCGGCTCACGGACGCATCCGGGCAGCGCGAGCCCGACGGCGAGGAACTGGAGGAGCAGCAGCAGGCGCGGCGCTGGCGGTCGCGGCGGCGAGTTGGATGGCCGGGCGGCGGGTTGCCGCAGGCTGGGCGCGACGGAAGCGGACATCGCGCGATTCTTCCAGAGGGAGGTCGCCGCCGGCGGTGGGGCTGCGCTCGCGGACGCCCGCGCAATGACGTACGACCGGCCTCACTCGCTGCGCAGGACCTCCGCGGGCTGCACCCTGGCTGCACGGCGGGCCGGCGCGAGGGTGGCGAGCAGGGCTGTGGCGAGAACGGCGGCCGCGGCCGCGATGCACAGCCAGGCGGGAATCGCGGTGAAGTCCTCGACCCAGCCCCGCAGCAGGCGCGAAGACGCCGCGGCGAGCGCGATGCCCAGCACCGCGGCCGCACCCACCAGACGCAGGCTGCGGGTCATCACCCAGCGCAGCACTTCACCGCGATCGGCGCCGACCGCCATGCGCACGCCGATCTCGCGCCGCCTGCGGGTGACCAGCAGCTGCATCACCGCGAACACCCCGACCAGGCTGAGCAGCAGGCCGACCGCGGCCAGCAGCGCGGTCGTCTGCGACTGCATGCGGTGCACCACCAGGGCGTCCCAGCGCAGCTGCGCCGCGGTGTGCACGGTGTCCGGCTGGAGCCTCTCGTCGATCTCGCTGGCCGCGACCCGCAACGCCCGCACGTAGGCGTCGGGGTCGCCGACGACGCGCGCCACCAGCGCCACCGAGGGACGTGGACGCTGGTCTAGCGGCAGGTAGAGGATGGGCTCACCGTCGCTGCGCAGATCGTGCTGCTTGATCGTGCCGACGACGCCGACGACCTGGTGCTCGGCCGCCGGCTCGCCCTGGCGCCGTGGCGGCACGAGCAGGATCTGGCCGACGGAGGCTTCGGGAGGTCGGTCCGGCCACGTCTGCCGCGCCAGCATCTCGTTGACGATCGCGGTCGGTGGGCCGGTGAGCTCGCGGTCGTCGAAGCCGCGACCGTGCAGCAGCGGCACCCCGAGCACCTCGAAGTAGCCGTCGTCGACGAAGTTGATGCGCGCGCTGCGGTCCTCCTCTGGCCGTGACGGCAGTTGGAACGTGCGCTCGACGTCGAGGAACACCGGCGGCATGAACAGCGCGCGCGAGACTGCCGAGACGCCGGGCAGGCCGGCGACGCGACGCTCCAGCTGGCGCATCAGCTCCTGACCGCTGGCGCCGTCGTAGCCGGCACCTTCGAAGAAGAAGGAGGCGCGCACCAGGCCGCGGTCGTCGAATCCGAGGTCGACCCGCTGCAGCGACCAGAGATTGAAGGCGATCGCGGCGCCGCAGGTGAGCAGCACCGTCGCCAGCACCACCTGCACCGCCGCCAGGGTCGAGAACGCCTTGAGAGCCCGTCGGCTCACCGTACCGGCGCGCTCTGTCGCGATGCCCGGTCGCCCGGCGGCGCTGGTGGCGGCGAAGGCCGGGAGGACGCCGAAGAGCAGCGCGACGAGGGCGGCGACCGAAGCGGTGCCGAGCAGCACACGACGATCGAAGCGCATGTCGCGCGCGAACAGCTCCAGGTCCCACAGCGCGAACAGCTGCCTCGATGCGGTGGCGATGAGCAGTCCCGCCGCCGCGGCGAGCAGCGCCAGCACGGCACTCTCGACGACCAGCTGACGCACCAACCGGCGGCGCGGCGCTCCGAGAGCCAGGCGCATCGAGATCTCGGGCCGTCGCTCGATGGCGCGGGCGAGCAGCAGACTGGCGACGTTGGCGCAGGTGAGCAGGAGCAGCAACGCCACGCCGACGGTCAGCATCTGCAGGATCGGCCGGAAGCGCTGGCGGTCCAGGCCGTGCGTCAGGCGCGCCGGGATGACCGTGACCTCTCGTTCGCCGGTCGCCATCGGCAGGGTCCGGTCGAGTTCCTCGGCGAGGTTCTGCAACTCCGCCCGGGCACGCTCCACGTTCGCCCCCGGCGCCAGCCGGCCCAGCGCCACCACGGCGTGCACCAGCGGCTCGGGAACGAGGTGGGAGAACGTCGCCGTCGCCGGCTCGTCGGCGATCCAGAGATCCGCCTGCTCGCCGGCGGTGGCGCCGCGGTATCGCGCGTCGACGACTCCGACGACCGTCGCCGGTTGACGGTCGAGCAGCACGGTGCCGCCGATCGTCGACGGATCACCACCGAGCTCGCGCATCCAGAAGGAATGGCCGAGGACCGCGAAGAGCGCACTGCCGGAATCGTGATCGTCGTCCTCGAGCACTCGCCCCGCGGCGGTCCGGATGCCGAGCTGCCGGAAGAAGCCTCGCGACACCAGGCGCGCGGAGACAGTGCGCGCGGCCACCTTCGGCGTCTCGTCGGTCGGCTCCAGCCGCAGGCTCGCCCATCGCTCCCCGACCAGGGCCTCGAGGGAGTCGGCGCTGCGTGCGTACTCCTCGAAGTCGGCGGGCGGCAGGTATCCCCAGGGCCCGACGAACGGCTGCGGATGGGCGGTGTAGACCTGCACCAGGCGACCCGGCTGGGTGCCCGGGATCGGCAGCCAGAGGATCAGGTTGCTGAGGTCGAGCAACGCCGTCGCGGCGCCGCAAGCGAGCGACGCCGTGAGTACCACCACCGCGGCCATGCCCGGGCGCCGGCGGAGTTGGCGGATGGCACTGCGGAGGTCGTCGAGCACGGCGGGTCAGGGGCTGAGGGAAGGGAAAAGGGAAAAGGGAAGAGGGAAAAGGGAAGAGGGAAGAGGGGGCAGAGAGGGGTCGGGGGTCAGGGGTTGGGGACAAGGGACAAGGGACAAGGGAGGAGAGAGGGGTCGGGGGATAGTGGTCAGGAAGGGAAAAGGGAAAAGGGAAGAGGGAAGAGGGAAGAGAGGGCAGGGAGCAGGGAGAAGGGAGCAGCGAGAGGGATAGGCCTCAACTCTACTTCCGTGTTCCGGTGGCGGGTTGTGCACGACCGCCGGCGCATTGTTCGCTGCCGCCGCCGCGGCGGCGGTAGTCTCCGCCCGACGATCGCCTGCGTGCTCGTCGCGACGCGATGGACGCGATCGACCGCGGAGTCTGAGGCATGCGCCGAGTGCAGAGTGACCGCCCCGCGGGTCGCAAGTCCGAGGTTCGACAGGAGGTTACGAGCGCCGCCGCGCGACCGTCCAGGACGGCCTTCGGGCGGAGCCGTTCAGGCGCTCTCGAGCGCTCTCGTGGCAGCTCTCTCGACCGACCACCCGGTCGCTTGACAAGGCTCGTCTCGGGCGTATGCTGTCTTCGTGAGTGGGCGCTCCGGGGTCGAGATCACTCCCCCGACGCTGCACCCCTCACAGCGCGAAGCCACATCTGTCCACGACCAGCGAAGGAGGTTTGAATGAGTCCGCCGGACCAACAGGAACCCTCGAACCTTCGAGCTCGAGTGACTCTCGAAGGCTGCTGAGGGAACACCGTGATCGGCTGTGAGGTGCCCCGCCACCGTCGCGGCTCGCGGCGAGCCACAGAGCGCTGACCCGCTGCACGCGAACCGGACTTCAGGATCCACAAGGGGACCCCACCCCGGCCGACGAAAAGGGCGCTGATTCGAGTCAGCGCCCTTTTTGCGTCTGGCGCGAGCTGCGCGGCCACCGAGTGCCCGCGACGGTGATGCCGGGCTAGACTCGCTGCCGCGATGAGCTTCCTGCGCCGCATCCTGGGTGGGTCGAAGACGGCCGAAGACGTGCAGGGCCTCCTGGAGTCTGGCGATGCGCGCCGAGCACTCGCCGCGGCGCGCAAGCTGGACCCCGGCGCCGTCAGCGAGGAGAGGCGCGCCGAGCTCGAGGCGTCCTGTGAGCGGGCCCTGCTCGAGGCGACGATGGCGCGGGTCGACGCGGCGCTCGAGGTCGACCATCTCGAGGATGCCGCCGAGTGGATCCGCATCGCCCGCCAGCAGCTGTCCACGCTGCGCACCAAGGAGCGCGCCGCGCTCGAGTCCGAGCTCGCTGAGCGGATCGCCGTCGTCGAGGAGAGGTCGAGCCGCGCGGCGGCGGAGGCGATGCGCCGCGACCTCGACGCGCACCGCCACGACGAGGCCGACCCGGACGACGACGAGACGCCGCTCGAAGCCGCCGAGCAGGCCTTCGAGGTGCTGATCGACACCCTGGGCGAGGAAGCCGCGATCCTCTACCGCGAGGCCGGCGCGCGTAGCGCCGCCTTCCGCGCCGCGGCTGTCGCGGTCAGCGAGGGCTCCGCGAGGGCGGCGCTCGAGCAGCTCGAGGCGATCGAGGAGGAGCTGCGCGCGGCGCCGGCGGTGGTCCTCGAACGAGGCCGCGCTCTGCTGCTCGACGGGCAGTTCGGCTTAGCGCGCGAGGCCTTCGAGGCGGTCGAGGACCACTTCGCGGCCCATGCGCTCGACCAGCAGGGAGCTCTCTCCTGGATCGAGCTGTGGAGCGAGGCCGCACTGGAGAGCGACGCCGCCGCCGAAGTCCTCGAACGGCTCGAGAGCTCGCAGGAGCTGAGCGGTGCGACCAGCCCGACCCTGCTCGAGCTGCACGCCGCCGCCCTGCGCCGCGCCGGCCGCGAGGACGAAGCGATCGAGGCGCTGCGTGCCGCTGGCGGCAGGTTCCCGTTGCACAACGAGTTCGACTACCGGCTCGCGGTGCTGCTCTGTGAGCGGGGGCGGCACGAGGAGTCCGAGGAGGTGCTCGCCGAGCGCATCGAACGAGGGTTGCGACCGGGCGGTCAGCAGCTGCTGCATCCGGGCTCCCTGGAGCTGCTCTGCGAGCACCTGCTCTGTCACGACCCGGTGCCGGTCGAGCGGGCGAGCGAGCTGCTCGACGTGACGGTGCACCTGCTCGGCGGCACCACGGCCAATGTCGCCTGGTTGCGCTCCCACGTGCTGCGGCACCAGGGGCGGGTCGCCGAGGCGGATGCTGCGGCGGAGGTCGCGCGCGAGCTGCGCGGGCGAACGGGCGAGGGCGACGCGGCTGACGGTGGCGGTGCGACGGCGAAGAGCGAACATCGGCTCCGGCGCATCGCGCCGCCGGAAGCCACGAGCGCCGCCGGCTGAGTGCGCCCTGCGGTTGGCCGCTCGTCGAGCTCGGCGGCTCTGGCTCGAGCGCGGGACCCGTGTCGGCGACGAGGAGGTCAGTCGACGTAGCCCATGGTGCGCAGGTGGCGCTGCAGCGCCTCACGCTCCTCGTCGCTGAGGCCTTCCTCGGCCTCGATGCCGGCGGCGGCGCCGACAGCGGTCTCGTCGTCCTCGGCGCCGGACTGGCTCGACAGGCCACCGAAAGAACGGCGCGAGACGATCTGCGGCACCGCCCAGACTGCCTCTGCGGCCTCGGCTGCCCTCCCGGTGGCCGACGGCACCGTCGCCTCGACGCAGAGCGTGATCTGCCGTAGCGAGAGGCGGGCGAGATCGATCCGCTCCTCGTGCCACGCGTCCTGTGAGGGGACGCCCGCCTGCCCGCGCGGTCGAGGCGGTTGCACGATGCGCTCGAGGAGCACGACGCTCCTTGCAGCGGGTTCCGCGGTGCTGGCGGTGGCGACGAAGCGGACGGCAGGCGGCGCCTTGGCGTCGGCGGGAGCGGCTGCCGAACCGCGATGACCCGGGGTCGCGGGCACTTCGAAGGCGGGCACTCCGAAGCCGAGCTGCAGCTCGGCCTGCATCGGCAGCAGGAGCTGGCCGCAGAGAGCGGTGTGACGAAGGACCCGTCGTCGCTCACCGGCGACGACTCGCTGCACGATGTCGCGTCGGTGCGCGAAGCGGAAGGCGCGGCGTTCGACGAAGCGATAGCCGTCCTCCGGGGTGACGGCTTCGAGGTGCGGACGCCCGAGCGCGGCGAGCTGCGGAGCATGGTCGACGGGATAGCGCAGGGTGCGTACCGGGTCGAAGGGCGGGATCCACTCCCAGACGATCTCTCCGTCCGGCGTGAGCTCGAACGTGCGTCCTCCGCGGGTCGAGGTGATCAGGGTGTTGCCACCGGCGAGCGGCTGCTGGGTGCCGCCGGTGTTGGTGAAGAAGCTGGCGTCGGTCCACTCGCGCACCACGGCACGGCGCGAGGGGTCGATCTCGAGCAGCGCGCTGCGGGTGTCGTGGTAGCGACCGCGGGTGCCGTTGCTGAGCACGAAGATGGCGCCGGCGCGCGGCTCGCCCGGTGGCACCATCAGCGCTTCGTGCTGCATGTCGAGGCGCTCGCCGAAGGTCCAGACGACGTCGCCGGTGGCGCGGTCGATCACCAGCAGGTGGTCGAGGTTGCGGGCGCTGACCAGCAGGTTGCCGGGACGGAACCGCGTGTCGCCTCCGTCGTGCCAGCGGTTGGAGGGCAGCTCCTGCACCGAGTTGAAGTGGGTCAGGTTCTGGCCGCCGCGCCGGCCCGCCTGCTCGATGAGGTCGCCGAGGTGGAGGTCGCTGCGCCAGCGCCAGATCTCGCGGCCCTGGCGCTCGATCTCGACCAGATCGTCGGTGGCGGAGCCGTCGCGCTGGCTGATCACCAGGGTGTTGCCGTTGCGCAGCCGGATGACGTCGTGGTGGGGCAGCTCGGCCTCGAAGCGGTGCGACCAGACGAGGTCTCCCTGCCACGAGTACTCGAAGACGGCCGGTCCCAGGCCGAGGCCGAGCAGGTTGCCGTCGGGCAGCAGCCGGACCCGCGACTTGACCCTCGCCTGCGGCCAGCTGTGCACGACGCGCCCGTTGGCGTCGAAGAGCGTCGGGGTGCGCTGGCGGAAGAGGTCGAGGTTGTAGCCGGGGGCGCTGCGTCGGGGATCGAAGATCGTCACCCAGGCCCGCGGTTCGGGACCGTCGCCGCCGGCGTCCAGGGTGGCTGGTGGGACGTCGGGCGCGGCGCAGGCCGAAGCGACCAGCGGCGCGAGCACCACCAGGAGCCCGATGAGTCCGCTCGGTCTCGCGCAGATGCGGCGCGGCGGCGGCAGCGACGCGCCGTACGGTCGTGGGGCCTCTTCTCGGGCGACATCCGGCATCGGCGCGCAGCGTAGCTGAAGCGGCCCGCTAGCCGACCTTCGGCGATCGCGCGGCGGAACGGCTGGCCCGCCCCTTCTCGCAGCTCCACCGAACCGGGATCGAACTCCCGCCCCGGTCATCGTCGCGCTGTCGGTGCCACGAGGCGCCGGAGCGATGCCGGCATCACTCCTCGCGCAGCGCTACCAGCGGATCCAACCGCGCGGCGCGGCGCGCCGGGACGAGCGTGGCGAGGATCGCGGTGCCGACGAGCGCCAGCCAGGCCAGCACCAGCACCACCGGTTCGGCAGGATCGGTGTCGACGAGCATCACCCGCATCAGCTGCGCGACGGCGAGCGCCAGGCCGAGCCCGACGGTGGTGCCGAGCACGGCGACGCGGGCACCGTCGCGCAGCACCAGTCCGACGGTCTGGCCGGTGCTGGCGCCGAGCGCCACCCGCAGCCCGATCTCGCGGGTGCGCTGCACGATGCGGTACGCCTGCACCCCGTAGACGCCCGCGACCGCGAGCAGCAGGGCCACCACGGCGAAGACGCTGAACATCTGCGCCGCGGTGCGCAGGGTCCAGATCTCGAAGCTGCCGTCGAGGAAGTCGCGGAACGAGCCGAGTTGCAGGACGGCGAGCTGGGGATCGACCTCGCGCACCGCGCCGCGAACGGCCGCCAGCAGCGCTGCGTCGGGGACCCGTTCGGTGGCGACGTGCACCTGGGTGTTCATCAGGCCCTGGCGCGACGCCGGCAGATAGACGTGCGCCTGCCGCTGGCGGTCGAAGAGCGAGTCGCGGACCGACGCGACCACGCCGACGATCTCGGACTCGCCGGTGAGCCGGTCCGATCCGGGCAGCACGATGCGCCGCCCGAGCGCCGAGCCGTCGCCGTACAGCCGCTGCGCCAAGAGCTCGTCGACGACGACCACCGCGGCCGGTTCGATCTCGCGGAAGCCGCGACCCTGGAGGATGGCCACGTCGAGGGTCTCGAAGTAGCCGTCCGAGACGGTGTAGAGGGCGGCTGCGACCGTCTCCTCGCTGCTCGGATCGGTGCTCTGGCCGTAGCGCGCCGCGTCGCCGACGCCGGCGCCGAAGGAGACCATGCCGAAGGGCGTCGAGCCGGCGAGCGCGACGCTGCGCACCCCCGGGACGGCGGCGATGCGGCGGCGCAGCCGGTCCTGGACCTCGCGCGTGCGTGTCGCGTCGTAGCCCGACAGGCTGGGGTCGATCTCGAGCAGCGCCTGGCGCTCGGTCTCGAAGCCCGGGTCGACGTTGGCGCCTCGGAGCGCGCTGTGCACGAAGAGGCCGGCGCACACCAGAAGCACCGTGGACAGCGCCAGCTCGCAGGTCACGGGCAGGTCGCCGCGCGCCAGGCCGAAGTGGCGCCGCGGTCCCCCACCCGTCTCCCGACCCTCCTTGAGGTCGTCGGCGAGATCGGGCCGGGTGGCGTGCAGCGCCGGAAGCAGGCCGACGAAGAGGGCCGCGAGCAGCGAGAACCCGAGCGTCGCGGCGACGATGCGCAGATCGATCGAGCCGTCGAGGAAGATGTCGAACGGCGCCAGTCGCGCCAGCGAGGCGACCAGGAGTCGCGGCGCCAGCCAGGCGAGGAAGATCCCGAGCACGGCGCCGCCGAGGGCCAGCACCAGCGACTCGGTGAGCAGTTGCCGCACCACACGCCCGCGACCGCTGCCGAGCGCGAGGCGCACCGCGAGCTCGCGACGCCGCGCCAGGTTGCGTGAGCCCTGCACGGCGGCGAGATTGAAGCCGGCGACCAGCAGCACCACCATCGACATCGAGAGCAGCAGCATCGCCACCACCGCCAGCTCGTCGTCCGTCTGCGGCGCGGTGGACATCGAGATGCGCGACGGCGGATGCGGCTCGAAGACGACGTCGCGGCTGGTCGCGGGGTGCTGTTCGGCGAGGGCCCTGGAGACACGTTCGAGGTCGGCCTGCGCCGCCGCCCGGTCGATGTCTTCGGCGAGCCTCCCGATCAGCATCAGGGCGCCGTTGTCGCGCTCGCCGAGCGAGCGGCCCTGCCGTCCGTCGAGACTGTCGGCGACGCGGCCGTGCATGCCGAGCGGCAGGTAGAGCTCGGGCGCCAGCAGGGCGCTGGTGCCGGAGAAGCCGCGAGGCGCAATTCCCACGATCGTGGCGGAGATGCCGTTCACCGTGATCTGGGAGCCGACGATCTCTTCCCCGCCTCCCAGACGCTGCCAGCTCGGATGGCTGAGGATGGCCACCGGGATCTGCGCGTCGGGGCGCTCCTCCTCGATCGTGAAGGCGCGTCCCAGCGCCGGTGAAACGCCGAAGGTGGAGAAGTAGTTGGCGGCGACGACGTCGACGAAGGCTCGTCGCGCCTCGGCGCCCTCGCCGATGGCGACCATCGACAGAGTGTGGGCGGTGAGGTCCTCGAAGCTGCGCAGGCCGGCCCGCAGATCGACGAAGTCGGGGTAGGAGACCGAGTCCCAGTCTCGGCGCTCGACATCGTGGCGCAGGACCAGCGAGATGCGCTCGGGCTCCGGGATCGCCAGCGGCTCGAGCAGCAGCGTGTCGACGATGCTGAACATGGCGCTGTTGGCGCCGATGCCGAGTCCGAGAACCAGGATCGCGAGCAGCGCGGTGCCCGGTGTGCGCCTGAGAGTGCGCAGCGTCAGCGAGAGGTCTCGTGCGAACGTGCCCATGAACGTGCCCATGAACGTGCCTCCGGCGCCCGCGACGAGCATCGCCACCGGGCTGCTGGAAGGGAGACGTTCGCGAGCCGGCGTCGTTAACTGCGGCGTCGCCGTCGGGCGTCTTCGCCCGAAGCTCCGGCGCTCAGACCACGCCGTAGGCGAGCATGGCGTCGGCGACCTTGATGAAGCCGCCGATGTTGGCGCCGGCGACGTAGTCGACGACGCCTTCGGGCGTCTTGTCGCTGCGCTCGCCGTGCTCGACGCACGTCCCGTGGATCTTGCCCATGATCTCGCGCAGCCTCCGGTCGACCTCGTCGCGGGTCCAGGTCAGGCGCATCGCGTTCTGGGTCTGCTCGAGCCCGGAGACGGCGACGCCACCGGCGTTCGCCGCCTTGCTCGGTGCGAAGAGCACACCGGCTTCGCGGAACGCCCGCACGCCGCCCTGCTCGGTGGGCATGTTGGCGCCTTCGCCGACCGCGCGGACGCCGTTGTCGATCAGGGTCCGTGCGTCGTCCTCGGAGAGCTCGTTCTGGGTCGCCGAGGGAAACGCAAGATCGCAGGGCACGCGCCAGGGCGCCTCGCCCTCGTAGTAGTTGCAGCCGAATTCGTCGGCGTACTCACTGATCCGGCCGCGCCGCTTGTTCTTGAGCTCCTTGATCCACTCGAGGCGCTCGCCGGCGATGCCTTCCGGATCGTGCACGAAGCCGTCGGAATCCGACATCGTGACCACCTTGGCGCCCTCGTCGGCCAGCTTCTCGGCGGTGTACTGGGCGACGTTTCCGGCCCCGGAGACCAGGCACGTCTTGCCCTCCAACCCCTCGCCGTGGTGCTCGAGCACGTTCTTCATGAAGTAGACGCAGCCGTAGCCGGTGGCCTCGGTGCGGATCAGGCTGCCGCCGAACGACGGTCCCTTGCCGGTGATGACGCCGTTGAAGTGGTGGGTGATGCGCTTGTACTGGCCGAAGAGGTAGCTGATCTCGCGTCCGCCGACGCCGATGTCGCCCGCCGGCACGTCCACATCGCTGCCGATGTAGCGGTAGAGCTGGGTCATGAACGACTGGCAGAAGCGCAACACCTCGTCGTCGCTGCGGCCGTGCGGATTGAAGTCGGAACCTCCCTTCGCACCTCCCATCGGCAGCGTGGTGAGGCTGTTCTTGAAGGTCTGCTCGAAGCCGAGGAACTTGAGCACGCTGAGGGTCACCGTCGGGTGGAAGCGGAGCCCGCCCTTGTACGGGCCTATGGCGTTGTTGAACTGCACCCGGTAGCCCTTGTTGGCACGGATCTCACCCGAGTCGTCGACCCAGGCGACGCGGAAGAGGATCGCCCGGTCGGGCTCGGTCATGCGCTCGAGGATGCGCGCCTCGAGGTACTGCGGCTGGTCCTGGAGGAAGGGGATGACCGACTCGGCGACCTCGAAGACCGCCTGGTGGAACTCGGGCTCGTCGGGGTTGCGGCGCTTCAGGCCGCCCATGAACTCTTCGATCTGCTGTTCGACGGACGCCAAGGAACCCTCCCGGGAAGTTCTTCGTGGGTGGCGAGCCTCTACCCGGCGGGAGTTCGCACCTCGCGCGTCCCCGGATTGCGGCTGGCCGCCGAATCTCGATCCGTTTCAGTTCTCGACCGGGTCGACGATGGCCTCGTACGCCAGCTTCTTGCTCTCGATGCGCGCCTGCCGGGCCGCCAGGCCGCCGCGCGCCTGGATCATGCCGACGACGACGATGTCCTGCACCGGGTTGATGCCGAACCACGTGCCGCCGATGCCGTACCACCAGTACTCACCCTTGGCGAGCTCGTGGTCGGCGGTGCCGTCCGGCGAGTGCACCAGGGCGAAGTCGAGTCCGAACTTGTTGCCCGGATTGCCCATCAGGGGGTTGATGAACTCGACCCCCTCGGGGAGGTGGTCCTGGTGCATCAGCTCGACCGTCTCGGGCTTCAGGATGCGCACGCCGTCGAGCTCGCCGCCGTTGAGCAGCATCTGGGCGAAGCGCATGTAATCGATCGCGGTCGACACCATGCCGCCACCGCCGGAGAGCAGGGTGGGCTTGGTGAGGTACTCGTCCTCGGGCTGCACCTCGAGCACGCCGTCGCGGTTCGGTACGTAGAGTCGCGAGAAGCGCTCGAGCTTCTCCTCAGGCACCCAGAAGTCGGTGTCCTTCATGCCCAGCGGCTCGAAGATGCGCTCCTTCAGGAAGACGTCGAACGGCTTGCCGGAGAGCACCTCGATGAGACGCCCCTGGACGTCGACGCTGACGCTGTAGTGCCAGGCCGAGCCCGGCTGCTGCCGGAGCGGCAGCTGGCCGAGCTTGTCGACCATCTGCTCGAGGGTGGTGTCGCGGTCGAGGATGTTCGCCTTGACGTAGAGCTGGTCGGTCTGGGAGCGGGAGAAGAAGCCGTAGGTGAGTCCGCCTGTGTGGCTCATCAGCTCGCGGATCGTCATCGCGTGGTGCGGCTCCTCGAGCTCGGGCATGCCGTCCGGGCCGTCCGCCTTGGCCACCTTCAGGTCGGCGAACTGCGGCAGGTACTTCGACACCGGGTCGTCGAGCTGGAACTTGCCCTCGTCGTACAGGATCATCAGAGCCACGCCGGTGACCGGCTTGCTCATCGAGTAGATGCGCACGATGGTGTCCTTCTCCATCGGCAGCTTCTTCTCGAGGTCGCGGTAGCCGAAAGCCTCGAACTGGGCGATCTTCCCGTGCCGGGCGATCATCGTCACCATGCCGGCGAGCTGGCCGTCGTCGACCAGCTTCTTCATCTCGCTGGTGAACTTCTCGACCTTGGCGGGATCGAGACCTACCTCCGAGGGCTCCACCATGGCGAGGTCGCGGGCGGAGCCTTCGGTGGCGCCGACGGGCGAGGTCGCCAGCGTCGACAGCGCCAGGAGAACGAGAGTCGTCGCAGAGCAGGCTGTTCGAGCTGTGCGGAGGGTGGACGTCTGGAACACGGGGACCTCCTGATCGGGATCCTGGTCGGGACTCGGGGCGACAGCGTGCCGGCTGGAGCCCGCGGTCGGTGGAGTGAACCGTAGGGGCTGGTCGGCTCTGTGGGACTACTGGAGAACGGGCACCAGAATATCAAGCAGCCGTGTCGTCGGACGCTGGCCGGCCGACGCCGCAACGAGCCCCGGTCAGCGGCCGGAGAGCGTCGCGACCGCCTCGCGTACCAGGCGCCGGAGCTCGGGATCGAGGTCGGGCTCGCGCATCAGCTCCTGAAGGGCCGCCAGGGCGCCGGCACGATCGCCGCCGCGGGCGCGGTCGATCGCGGCGTTGTAGACTTGGGCGGCTCGCTGATCGCGCAGCGCCCTCTGCAGCTCGTCGAGCGAGCTCAGCAGATCGGGAGCGTCGCCCCCGTCGAGGCGCAGGTCGAGGTCGCCGACCAGCTGCTCGGCCAGAGCCAGATCACCGCCCTCGAAGGCGGCGATCGCCGCCGCCGCCTGGAATCCGGCGATGAGCTGGCGGTTCAGGTCGACCAGTGGCCCCGCCGGGCCGGCCGTCCTCTCGCGGGGCAGGCGAGCCAGCAGCTCGGCGAGCGCCTGCGAACGAGCCCAGGCCTCATCGAACCGTCCCGCCTTCGCCGCCAGCAGGCTGAGGCCGAAGGAGATGCCCGGATCGGTCGGTGTCGCCATCCGGGCGCTCTCCAGCGCCGCGATACCTCGACCCGGGTCTCCGGCGTAGAGGTGCGCCAGGCCGAAGCGGATCCGCGCTTGCGGCCACTCGGGCTCGATCGCCAGAGCGGCTTCGAGCGCTGCCAGTGCCTCCTGTGCGACGGCGACCTGATCGGGTCGCGGGCGGATCGGATCGGTGGACTCGAACAGCTCCTCGAGCAGCAGATGGCCGACCAGGAAAGCCGGCTGGGCGCCCGGACTGGGCACGGATTCGCGCAACAGGGCGAGGCCCTGTGACCTCGCGCCCTGCTGCCAGAGCACCCAGCCGAGTCCGGCGCCGGCGCGCGCCAGATCCGGCTCCAGGTCGAGGGCCTCCTGGAAGTGCGCCTCGGCAGCGGCGAGGGTTTCCGGCGAGTTGGCCAGCAGCTCTCCCAGCAGCACCAGGGCGTCGGCGCGCGGGAGCGGTCGCGGTCGCCTGTCGTCCGGTCGCGACAGCTCGTCGAGCGGCAGTCGGAGGTAGGGGAACTCGGCGCGACGCACGTAGTCGGCGACCTGCGTCTCGAGATCGGCGAGGCTGTCGTCGAAGCCGGCGGCGAAGGCGGCCGCGACGTCGGCGCCGCGCTGCAGGGCGTCGAGGAAGACCGCCATCTCGGCGATGCGGCCGGGCTCGGAGAGCAGATAGTGCACCGTCGCCCACGACTGCGCGTAGAAGAGACCGGCGCGGCGGTCCTCGCCGTACTCCGGCGAACTCGTCGTCACCGCGAACAGCTCGGACAGCGGCATCGGGCCGTCGGACCTCTGGGTCAGGACCGCGACGTGCTGCTCCACCGGCAGGCCGACGAGCGCCTCGCCTCGGGTGGTGCGGAAGGTGCTGTAGTACTCGGCGAGGCCCTCGTTGAACCACAGCGGCACGTCGGGGAAGTTGGTGCTCGCGAACTCGTGCAGGTACTCGTGGTAGATCGACCGGCTGCCGGCGCCCGAGGAGAGGTCGAGGACGATGTAGTTGCGCAGCAGGGCCTGGGCGAAGTATCCGGCGACCCGCCGCCGGTCGGGCCAGGGGCTGTACCGACGGAAGCCGTCGTTGTCGGCGAAGGCGACGACGAGGGTCTTCGGCCCGCTGCGCGGCCGGCTGGCGATCCGTCCCAGCACGGCGTGCAGCGACTCCAGCTCACGCACGGTGTCGGCGATGCGGCGGGGTGAGGCATCGCTGAGGACCTCGAAGTTCTCGCTCTCGACGCTGCGCCAGCGATCCTCTGCGCTGGCGGTGCTGGCGGTGCTGGCGCTGGCGGTGCTGGCGGTCGCGGCAGCGAGCAGTGCGAGCGCGATCCGCGCGGGCGCCCCGACGCCGCTTTGCAGGGCTTCGAGCATCTCCGCAAGCGTACCGCTGGGCGGCCTCGGGTCGCCCGGGCGCGTCGTCATCGCGGCGCCGACGGCTATGCTCGGCCGCCGCGAAACAGCGAGGTGCCGGCAACGGGCCGGCGTCGCCGGTGAAACACCGACGGATGTACGACGTCTCGCGCTGTGGGAAGCATCGATGGAGGTGGGCTCGAGATGAACAAGATCGCGCGTCGTAGCTGGCTCGGACTCTGGACCTTCGCTGTCGCTGCGACGGTCGCCGCGCAGCAGGGCGCGCCGGCCGGCGACTGGCCCTACTACCACGGTGACCTCGGCAGCACCCAGTACTCGGCGCTCGACCAGATCACGGCCGAGAACTTCGCCGACCTGCGCATCGCCTGGCGCTGGGACTCGCCCGACAACCAGCTCAGCCGCGAGAACCGCATGCTGCGGGTGCTCGGCTACAAGTCGACGCCGATCGAGATCGACGACGTGCTGTACGTCAACACCTCGCTGGGGGTCGTCGCGGCGATCGATGCGAAGACCGGCGCCGAGCTGTGGCGCTACGACACCGACGCCAAGGCCGCCGGTCGGCCGACCAACCTCGGATTCAATTCGCGCGCCGTCGCCTACTGGAAGGGTGGCGACGAGATCCGCATCTTCCAGCCCTCGACCGACGCCTTCCTGTGGGCGATCGACGGCAGGAGCGGCAAGCCCTTCGAGAGCTTCGGCGAGGAGGGTCGGGTCGACCTCACCAAGGGCCTGCGCCGCGAGGTGAACCGGCGCAACTACACGATCATGTCCTCCCCGATCGTGGTCGGTGACGTGGTGATCGTCGGCTCCTCGATCTCCGACGGCCCCACCCGCACCGAGATGCCTCCCGGAGACGTGCGGGGGTACGACGTGCGCACCGGCGAGCAGCTCTGGGTCTTCGAGTCGATCCCCCAGAAGGGTCAGTACGGCAACAACACCTGGGAGGACGGCTCCTGGGAGTACTCGGGCAACACCAACGTGTGGACCAACATGTCGGCGGACCCCGAGCTCGGCTACGTCTACCTGCCCTTCGGCACCCCGACCAACGACTGGTACGGCGGTCACCGCAAGGGCCACAACCTGTTCGCCGAGAGCATCGTCTGCGTCGACGCCAGGACCGGCGAGCGGGTGTGGCACTTCCAGCTCGTGCACCACGGCCTGTGGGACTACGACATCCCGGCGGCGCCGACGCTGTTCGACCTCGAGATCGACGGGGTGCAGCGCAAGGGCGTCGCGGTGGTCACCAAGCAGGCTTTCACCTACGTCTTCGACCGCGTCACCGGCGAGCCGATCTGGCCGATCGAGGAGCGCCCGGTGCCGCAGAGCGACGTGCCGGGAGAGCGCTCGGCGTTGACCCAGCCTTTTCCCACCAAGCCGCCGCCGTTCGACCTGCAGGGGGCGCTGGAGGAGAACCTGATCGACTTCTCGCCCGAGCTGCGCGCCGAGGCGCTCGAGATCTTCTCGAGGTTCCAGACCGGTCCGCTCTACACCCCGCCGGTGGTCATCACCGACGAGGTGCAGGGCACCATTCAGCTCCCCGGCTGGGGCGGCGGCGCCAACTGGACCGGCGCCGCGATCGATCCCGACAGCGGCATGCTCTACGTGCCCTCGGCGACGTCGCCGATCTCGGTCGGCCTGGTGAAGCCCGACGCGGCGCGTTCGGACTTCGAGTACATCCGTGGCATGGGGCACGGCGGCATGTCGCTCGAAGGGCCGCGCGGCCTGCCGCTGTTCAAGCCGCCGTACGGCCGCATCACGGCGCAGGACCTGAAGCAGGGAACCAACGCCTGGACGGTGCCCAACGGCGACGGCATCCGCCAGCAGATCATCGACATGGGCCTCGACGATCCCGGGCCGCTCGGATCGCCCGGCACCACCGGACCGGTGCTCACCAAGACCCTTTTGGTGGTCGGCCAGGGGGCGCGCGCCAGCCGCGGCGTCGGCGGCGCCTCCGAACCGGTGCTGCGCGCGATCGACAAGAAGACGGGCGAGACGATCGCCGAGCTCACTCTGCCCGCCGTGCCCAGCGGAACCCCGATGACCTACATGTCCGGCGGCAAGCAGTACATCGCGTTCGCCGTCTCGGGAGACGAGTCGGGGATCATCGCGATGGCGCTGCCGTAGCGGAGGCGAGCGGGCGATCTGGCGGCGCCCGTTCTCGGCGACGCCGGGGAGCACGGTGAACCTCGGACTCACGCGGGTCAGAGCTGGTTGCTCAGCCCTCGCCGAGGGCACCGCGCCGCACCATCAGGGGCCGCGGCGCTCCTACTGATCCCGCACGGCCTCTCCGGCCGGGTCTCGAACCCCGTAGATCTCGAGCGCGCGACCTTGCTAGCGTGCCGCGCCGTCGCACACTCCCAGGCGACCTGACCGGGCGTTCCACTGGTTCGAGGTATCCAGCGAAAGGCCCTGAGGGTTCACGGCCCATGACAACGCGCGTGTTGCTTGTCCTGATCTTGTCGGCGCAGCAGTTCTGGCTCTCTGCGGCGGGCGCCGGGCAAGGCGCGCCCGCGCAGCGGGGCGGCCCCGGCCCCACTCCGCCGATCGCGATTCCCGACGCCTACGCGGTGGCGGCGAACGAAGCGCTGGTCGTCTCGGCCCCCGGCCTGCGGGCGAACGACTACGATCCGGATGGCGACCCCTTCATCGTCTCGAACTTCTTCCCGCCCACCCACGGAACGCTCACCTCGGTGGTCACCAGCGGAGCGTTCACCTATTCACCGGCCCCTGGCTTCGTCGGCACCGACAGCTTCAGCTACCGGTTGAAGAAGGTCGAAGCGAACATCTACTCGAACTGGGCGACGGTGACGATCGTCGTCTACTCCGATCCGAACCGGCCCCCGGTGGCGGTCGCGGACCACTACGGCACTCCGTTCGGCCAGACGCTCAGCGTCGCCGCACCCGGGGTGCTGGCCAACGACTACGATCCGGACGGGGACCCGATCCTCGCCACCCACTTCTTCGCGCCGGTCAACGGGACACTGACCGCGTTCGTCACCAGCGGGAGTTTCACCTACGTCCCGCGACCCGCCTTCCGCGGCGTCGATGTCTTCAGCTACCGGATTCGCGACAGTCAGATGCTCTTCTCCTCGTTCGTCCCGGTGAGGATCTTCGTGGGGGTCGACCCCGCTACCTTCGTCTTCGGTGACGGCTTCGAGTCGGGTGGCACCGCGGCGTGGAGCGCGACGGTTCCGTAGATGACCGGCGTCGCTGGATCTTCGCGAGCATGCCTTCCAGGTGCGATCCGCACTAGGCGAGGCGTCGATCGGGCGTTCCTACCCGCGTTCGACGGCGAGCACCCGAGGCATTCCGTCCGCGTCGGGGCCGGCGAGATCGGGTGGCAGGGCGATCTCCAGGTGACCGTCCGAGCGGCGGATGCCGAGCCCGGCCTCCGGTTCGTCGTCCGCTGACCTTCCGACCCGACGCGCCTCCCAGCCGTCGAGCTCGACGCGGGCCCTGGCGGCGAGAAGCCGCAGCCCGGACCCTTCGATCGCGTCGAGCAGGTGCACGTAGGTGACATGGCGGACGGAGCCGTCTTCGCGGGTCACGGGACGTGAGCGGGTGACGCCCTGGGTGGTGCGCGCTCCCTGCGCGGCGATCCCGGCGAGCGGGCCGAAGTCGCTGCAGTACGTGGTGTCGTAGATCGCCTCGCCGTGCCGCTGCAGCCACTCGCCGACGGTGAGGAGGCGCGAGGTGCAGGGTTCGGGCAGCGTGCCGTCCGGCTTCGGGCCGACGTTGAGCAGCAGGTTGCCGCCGCGGCTGGCGACCTCGACGAGGACGCGGGCGACGGCGGCGGGGCTCTTGTACTCGGGCTCCTCCGGGTCCCAGGCCCAGGTGCGGCCCAGCGTCATGCACGCCTCCCAGGGCTGGAAGTCGATTCCGAGCGGCATCTCGGCGGTGGGGAAGCGGCTGCGCTGGGAGGCCTGCAGCATCGTCGCGAGTTGTTCCGCGGAGATCCCCTGCTCGATGGCGCGCACGAAGGCGCGGAACTGCTCGAGGGTGATCTCCGGCGCCGGCCCGCGGCGTCCTACGGGGATGCCGTCGGGGATCGCCTGCTCGGGGGTGACGAAGTGCCCCCAGTCGGCGCCGAGGCGGTCGTTGACCAGGGTGTTCGGCGACAGCTCCCGGACCAGGCGATGGAAGCGCTCGGGCTGGTACCGGTCGGTCTCGAACAGGCCGTCGAACCAGAGCACCGCGACCTCGCCGTAGGCGGTGAGCAGATGGCGGAGGTCGGCTTCCATGGCGTCGAGGTAGGCGCTCCACTGCGGCCGCCCGGGCTCGCCGGACCAGTTCTCGCGCGCCGGCTTCGTGGTGTCGCGGTAGTCGGGATGGTGCAGGTCGGGCGGCGAGTAGTAGAAGCCGAGCGGGAAGCCGGCGCGCTCGCAGGCCTCGGCGAGCTCGGCGAGCAGGTCGCGGCCGTAGGGAGAGCTCGTGATCTTGTAGCGCTGGCGCGATGGTGCGTCGAAGAGGCAGTAGCCGTCGTGGTGCTTGGCGGTGATCACCAGGTAGCGCATGCCGGCGGCGCGGGCGAAGGCGATCCATCCTTCGGGGTCGAAGCCGCGGGGATCGAACCGCTCCGCCAGCGCCACGTAGTCCGCCTCCGCGATGGCGTGCCGCGTGCCCAGCGGGGCGACCAGGCCCGGCTCCATGATCGGCCAGGAGGCCTCGACCCCGGCCAGCGAGTACGGGCCCCAGTGCACGAACAGGCCGTAACGCGCGGCCGACCACCAGGCCAGGTGGGCGGAGGCCGCGGCGGCCGGTCGTGCGCGGAGCGGGCCGAGCCCGGCCGCGGCGAGCGCGGAGAGCGCGAGCTGCACGAGCTGTCGTCGGGTCACCGCGGCAGTCTATTCGGGACCGCAGGCGCTCGCGCCGGGAGTTGGCGACGGCGGGGAAGTTCTCCCCGGTCGCCGTTGCGTTGCCGGGAAGCCGTCCCCGCGAGCCGAGCCCTCGTCTGGCCCGAGCTGGCGGCTGAGTGCGGCCCCCGGCACCAGGGCGAAGACTCCGCAAGTCGTTTCCTCACAGTGGTTTGCAGAGGCCCTCGAACGGCCCGCGCCGGGACCGGATCGCCATGCTGGCAGGACGGTTGCTCTATGCCTCGACGTCGGCAACGCACCTGGTCGATCCGGGCGCTGTTGCCGCCATCCAACGACGAACGAGGAGATGAGTATGAACATCAAGCCGAACCGCACGACGATCGCTGCCCTGGCCACCGCCACCCTGCTGGCGCTGCCCCTCGCCGCGACGGCGCAGGAGCCTCAGCCGAACGAGCCGGAGCCGGTGACCGAGACACAGCCCTACGAGTCCGAGCAGGACTTCGAGGCGCAGGCCGAGCTCGAGGTCGAGGCCGACGAGCAGACCGCCGACGCCGACGTCGACGTCGACGCCGATGCCGAGGTGAACGGTGAGCTGGGCGACGAGACGGACGACGACCGTGAGCTCCCCGCGACCGCGGGCCCGATCGGTCTGCTGGCCCTGCTCGGTGTCGGTGGTGTCACGGGCGCGGCCGCCCTGCGCAAGAAGAACCGCTCCTGATCACTGACCGCTGACCGTTGACCTGGCCGTCTCCACTCGCCGGGCAGAGTGCGAAGGGCTCTGGCAACAGAGCGCCGACGACTCGACAGGCCCTGAGAGCGGAGACACCAGGTGAGAGTCGCGCCGCCTGCCGGCGCGTGACATTCGCAGCGGGGAACCGCATGACGCCGAGCTCGCAGCCGCGATCGAAGCGCTGACGGATCCCCGCTCCTTCTCCCGGTGCGGTGGACCAGCGTCCCGCCAAGGGGCGCGGTCCCCGCGCCGAAGGAGGGGGCCGCAGCCCGGAGTCGACGCCATGGACCGATGGTCGATGGCGAACGGCAGCGGAGGCGCCTGAGCTTCCCCTCACTGCCCTAAACGATCCGAAGAAGAACCACCGAATCGAGGCCGCAAGCGCGCGGCGACATCGAAGCCCTGACGACCCGGGAGAGCCGAGACCTCGTCCACCGCGACGTCTGTCTCGCCAGAGACGAACAGAGACCCGACGCACCCGACGGAGCCGACGTGCAGCCATCCGCCCCCACCACCCCTCGACCGATCCCGCCGCCGCGCGACCCGATGAACGAGACCAGGAGCGAGGCGCCCAGCCGGCGCTCACTTCGTGCTGCGGCGTGGGCGGAAGCTGTGCTGTGGGCAGCGGCGCTGGTGTGTTTCGCCGCCGCCGGCTGGCTGGCCTTCGAGGCCAATCGCTACGAGTGGTTCGGCGTCGAGCTGGCGACGGCCGAGGAGCTCGCCGAGGCGGGGGCGAGCTCGGACGGTGTCGGACTGCCGCCGGAAGGGACTCCGATCGCCCTGCTCGAGATCCCGCGGCTCGGGCTCGAGGTGACGGTGGCGGAAGGCACTGCGGACTCGGTGCTGCGTCGCTCCGTCGGCCGTCTACGCGCCAGCGCGCCGCTGGGCGGTCGCGGCAACACCGCGCTGGCCGGTCACCGCGACACCCACTTCCGCCGGCTCGAGGAGATCGCGGCCGGCGATCGCATCGTGCTCAGCGGACCACTCGGTCGTCGCGAGTACGAAGTGGCGTGGACGCGGGTGGTGGAGCCGGACGAGACCTGGGTGGCAGACACCAGGTCGGTGCGCGCGCCCCCCGAGCTCACCCTGGTCACCTGCTATCCGTTCCGCTGGGTGGGCACCGCGCCGCAGCGCTTCGTGGTGCGCGCCAACCTCGTCGCCGAGGACGCCACGCTGACGCCGACCAGGGAGATCCCGCCGGCGTCGGGAGCCGCGAACGCCGGATCGGCGCGGACGGCGGCGCTGCGCTGATGTTCCCGGGCGCGCGCCTGCGCTCGAGGATCGACTCCGGGGATCGGCCGAGGCACTTCGATCGACGCCGCGCTCTCGCGTGGGCTCTCGGGCTGCTGTTCGCGCGTGGCACCTCCGGTCGCGCGGCTTCCTCGCCTTCGGCGTTTCCGCCGCTCCGCGAAGACCTGCCTCCCTCGCCGCGCCGTGCCGGTCCGGAGGCTCCCGCCGTCGCGCAACCGGCGGACGCTTCGGGCGTCGACGTGCCCGCGAGGGCGCTGCTGCCACCTGCGCTCGGCATCTCGACCCGCGCCGTCGACCTGGTCCGCGACACGACGGTCATCGACCTGCTCGGCCTGCTCACCCTCGACTGGCATCGTCTGTTCGGCTGGCAGCGCGAGCCGGCCGGCTTCGGTGTCGAGCGCTACCGCGAGCTGGAGGCCAGCGGTGTCGGTGTGCTGCACCCGGCGGTCGAGACCGGCGAAGCGGATGCACGCCGTGGCGTGTTGCGGTGGCTGCGAGGCTGGCGCAATCTGGTCGGCGACGGCTCGTGCTTCCTGGCGCCGGTCGGTTCCGCCGAGGCCCTGGTGAGGGCAAGCAGCAGCGGCCGCATCGGCGTCGTGGTGGGCTTCCAGAACGGGACCCACTTCGACGGTGGAGCAGACGTCGACCTGTTCTTCCGCCTCGGCCAGCGCGTCTCGCAGCTCACCTACGACGGGCGCAATCGCCTGGGCAGCGGCTGCCGGGTGCGCAGCGACGAGGGGCTCACCGCCCTGGGACACGAGATCGTGCACGCGATGGGCGACGTCGGCATGGCGCTCGACGTCTCGCACGCCGGCGAGCGCACGGCACTCCAGGCGATCGCGGCGTCGTCGCGACCGGTGCTGCTGACCCACACCAACTGCAGGGCGTTGCACGAACACCCGCGCAACGCCTCCGACGAGCTGCTGCGCGCCGTCGCCGAGAAGGGCGGAGTCGTCGGGCTGACCATCGTCAGCGCCTTCGTCGGCCCGTCACGGCGTGCCGACCTCGAGCGCCTGATCGATCACTACGAGCACGCCCTCGACATCGCCGGCACCGAGCACGTCGCGATCGGCAGCGATGCCGATGCCGAGGCACGAGTGGCCGGTTCCGACCGGCCGAACCCCTTCTACGTGCTGCGCGGCATGGAGCCGCGCTGGCGGGTCTTCCAGATCGCCGATGCGCTGCTGCGCCGGGGCTGGTCGGAGGAAGTCGTGCGCGGTGTCCTGGGAGGCAACGCGCAGCGTGTGCTGTCGTCGATCTGGCCACCAGAGCGAGGTTGGCAGCGCTCCGGTCGCGATCCCTTCTGCCCGGCCCCGGCCCGCCCGCTCCTCTGGCGCTGAGCGGCGAAGGCCCGACGCCAGCGTGGTCCGCCCGCGGCGATGCCTGGGCCCCGACGACCGAGGCCACGGGCTTCGACGGAGGGCGGGGAGTAGAGTAGGAGGCGAGAGGCGATCCCAGTCGATCACGAACGTTGCCGAGCTACCCGGAGCCCCTGCCGGTCTCGGGCCGCTGCCCCGCCTCGCGACCCTGGAGCGAGAAGGATCGAGCAGGGTCGAGTGCGAGCGCGGCGCCCTCGGGGCCCGGCGGTTCCGCGGAGGGCGCGCCATGCAGACACGAGCGGTGCCGCAGATCCACCAGGTCGGATCTCAGGAGGGCCACGGCTGCACGTCAGGGGTGCCGGTCGCGGCTCGCGCGTCCAAAGGCAGTCCGGCGATCCTCGTCCTGGTCGCCCTGATCGCCGCGCCGCTCGTCGGCCCGGCCACGCTGGCCGCCTCCCGCTCCGCCGAGAAGGAGCGGGCCGAGCCCGACGCCTTCGCCGAGTACGAGCAGCTGCGCGCGCTGCACGGCACGCCGCCGTTCGGCGTCGGCGAGGACCACCTGGTGTTCGACTTCGAGGGTGCCCGCTTCGAGCTCGAGGCGGGTGAGATCTCGCTGCAGCAGCCCCTGCGCAGCGGGGCGGTGACCGGCTTCTGGTTCGAGGGCGACGGCCGGTTCGTGCTCGACGTGCCGGACGAGTACGAGCTCAGCCAGCTGCGTCGCTTCACCCGCGACGAGGAGCTCACCGGGCTCGAGGTCTCCTTCGACCGTCTGTTCGTACAGGTGGCCGCGCCGGAGCTGGTGCGGCCGCTGACAGCTCTCGCCGCGGAGCGTGAGCTGCTCGACGGTCCCTGGGGGGCGCCGCCTTACTGGGTGCGCGGCCGCCAGACCGCCTGGCTGCTCGAGCAGCATCACGATCCCGCGTCGCGGGTGCTGGCGGCGCTGTCGACCTTCGGCGAGCGCTACCTGCGCGCCGTGCTGCGGATCGAAGAGCACGGCTGGGTGACGTTCTCCTTCGACGCCCGCCGCCGCGAGGAGATCGAGCTGCTGCACCACACCCGGGCCAACCTGGCGCTGGCGCCCAACTTCGGCGAGAGCTGGCTGAGCCTCGACCAGGCGAGCGACCGCGACGAGGATGGTCGGGCGGCGCCGGAGCCTGGCGGGTTCTCCGCCCTCGAGCACCTCGACGCCGAGATCGAGCTGCTCGAGCTGGGCGAGAACCCGGCCTCGGGCTTCGGAGCCAACCATCCGATCGACGCTCGCATCGATGTCGCGGCGCGTCTGCGCTCGCTGCGCGACGGGCTCGGGGCAGTGGTGCTTCAGCTCGATCCGCGCAGTCGCATCGAACGGGTGCGCAGCGCTTCTGGACGCACGCTGCCGGTGCTGCGCTTCCCGCGTGGCGAGCTCGCCAACCACCTCGACGACGAGTGGGGCAATCGCGAGTTCGTCGTGCTGCTCGAGGAGCCGCTGCGAGCCGGCGAACAGGTGACGCTGCAGCTCGAATACCTGCTCGAGCTGAGCAACTTCGCCCCTGGCCTGAGCTGGCACCCCAACAGCACCGACTACGAGCTGCGTCCGTTCACCGCGTCGATGCTCTTCCGGCTGCGCGATCGCTACGACGTGCTGGCCAGCGGCCAGGAGGTCGATTCCGGCAGGGACGAGCGCGGCGAGTGGTCGCGCTGGGAGATGCAGCGCCCGAGCCGCATCGTCGGATTCACCTTCGCGCGCTACGCCCACACGGCTCGCTTCGAGTGGGACGGAGTGCCGCCGCTGACCCTCTTCGGCACCACTGGCGGCTATCTGTCGGTTCAGCGGATCGAGGACCTGTCGCGGTTCTTCGAGGGCAACCTGCGCTGTCTGGTCGACCTGCTGGGTCCGCCCGACGCCGAGGAGATGGTGGTCACCCTGATCAACGCCGGCCACTCGCAGTCGTTCGAGGGCTTCCTCCAGGTGAGCGAGAACATCGCCAAGAAGGGCCGTCTCGGCGTCGCCGTGCACGGCACCAAGGAGCTCCTGGCAGCCCACGAGCTGGCCCACCAGTGGTGGGGACACAAGGTGAAGCCCGACTCGTACCGCGACGCCTGGCTGGCGGAGGCGCTGGCCGAGTACTCGGCCGCCCTCTGTGTGCGCGACAGCGTCGACGACGGCGAACGGGTCTTCGCCGACATCGTCGACGCATTCCGCAACGAGGTGCATGGCTCGACCGCCGGCGCGTTCAATGCCTTCGCCCGGCCGGGCCTGTCGGTGCGCAATCGGTTCGAGCGTGATCGCATGCCGCCTATCTCGCACGGCTACCGCGCCGCGGTGCGCCACAATCCCTTCGCCGTGGTCAGCACGGTCTATCGCAAGGGTGCGCTGGTGCTGCACATGATCGACCAGCTGCTCCGCATCGAGACCGGCAGCCGCGATGCCTTCCTCGCCCTGCTGCGCAGGCTGTCGGACCGTGGCGTTGCGACCCGCCTGCGCACCGACGATCTGATGCACGAGCTCGAGGCAGTCAGCGAGCTCGACTGGCGGCTGCTGTTCGAGCAGTGGGTGCATCGCGCCGAGGTGCCGACCTGGCGCTCGCAGGTGACCATCGGGCCGCAAGCGCGCAGCGCGCTGCTGAGGATCGAACAGCGCGACGCGGCACCGGAGTTCACCAGCTGGGCTCCCGTCAGGGCGACGCTGCGAGACGGTGGCTTCGAGGAACGGCTGATCCAGGTGCGCGGTCTCGAGACCGAGATCGAAGTCCGCTTCGAAGGGGTCGTCGACACGGTCGAGATCGATCCCGGCTTCGCCATCCCGGTGCGCCAGCGCGGCGGCCGTTCGGCGCGCGCCGGCGAGCTTCACCGCAGCCACCGCGCCGCCGGCGGCTGAGCCACTCCCTAGAGCTCCTCGTCCGGGGCTGTCTCCTCGCCCACGATGCGCTCCTCGATGCCGACTTCGAGGGTCGCCGCAATCCTCCGGGCGTCGGCGATCAGGCGCCGCCGGTCGTCGCTGCGCAGCAGCAGTCGGAACCTGCCGTCGACGAGCACGCCGAGGGAATCGAGGGTCTCGTCGCGGCTCGGGCCCGAGACCACGACGCAGCGGATCCCCTTGCGGTCGATGCGACCGGTCGGGATGACGAGCGGTCCGAAGCCACGCTGCAGGCGCACGTCGTCGGCGCCGCGGTGCACGATCGCGAGGGGACGGAAACAGAACGGCAGACCGATGGCGAGCGGTACGGCGCCGACGACCATCGACGTCGCGTCGGCGCTGCGCATCCCGCCGAGCGAGATCGCTCCGCCCAGGGCGAGCATCGCGAAACCGAGCATCGGGGCGGCCGCGCTCCCGGCGACGACGAGCCCGGCGCCGGGGGGGAAGCGCCCGGAACTGCGGTAGGCGAGCTCGGCGATGCAAGCTCCGGCCAGCAGGGTGGCGAAGAAGGTGGGCCAGAGCCGGAGGGCTGCCCGGGCCTCGTGCGTCGGATGGGGGCCGTGGTCCATCAGCAGCCGCAGATTCTGGCCGTCGACACCGAAGGGTTCGAGCTGCGGCGCGTACCAGGCGGGGATCCGCGAGCCCGGTGGATGCTGCGAGAGGCTGTTTTCTCCCACCAGCATCTCCTCCGCGGCTCCGCCGATCGTGCCCTGTAGCAAGCACCTGCGGCGATCTGTCGAGGATGACGGGGATGTCGAGGACGTCGAGGGCGCGAAGCTCTCGCCTCCCGTGCAGCGACTCCGACTCACCACGAAGGTGGCTCTCTGGTAGATGGTCGCCTGCTCGAGGAGCTCGAGCTCCTGACAGGTGCGCATCAGCGCCAGCGGTCCCAGCACGACTGCGAGCGACAGCATCGCTCCGCCGACGCGGCGCACGGTCGGGCGCCAGCCGACTCGGGGGGCGAGGTCCACGTCTGCGCCGGTCGCCATGTCACCTCCAGAGGCGAGCGGAGCGCTCGCCGTCCGGCACCACGGAGTCACGCGGTCGCCGGGAGCGACGAGGCGATTCTCCTGGCGGCTGCACCAGTGGATAGTCTCGCACGAGCCACGAGCCACGAGCCACGAGCCACGAGCCACGAGCCACGGGCGACTGCGGGCGAGGTGCGGATGCGAGAGGGTTCACCACAGGCTCTGGAAGGTGCTGGGGGCGGGCGCGGCGGCCGGCGCTCCTCCGGCGTCGTGCTCACCACCGAACGACTGACGCTGCGCGAAGCCGCTCCGGTAGACGCCGGTTTCGTCGTCGAGCTCCTCAACGACGGCGCCTTCGTCGCCAACATCGGCGATCGCGGAGTGCGCACCCACGGCGACGCCGTGCGCTACATCGCCGAGCGGATGACGGCAAGCTACCGTGCGCACGGCTTCGGTATGTGGATCGCGGAACGGCGCCGCGACGTGGCACCGATCGGCGTCTGCGGCATCGTGCGGCGGGAGGGGCTGGAGCATCCGGATCTCGGCTACGCGCTGCTCCCTGCCTTCCGTGGCCAGGGCTACGCCAGCGAGGCGGCCGCGGCGGTGCTCCGCTTCGGCCGGGAGGAGCTGGCGTTGCCCGTGTTGCTCGCGATCGTCTCGCGGCAGAACACCGCCTCGGTGCGGGTGCTCGAGAAGATCGGATTCGCGCAGTCCGGGAAGAGCTCGATGCCCGGCGGCGAAGAGGTGCTGGTCTTCACGGCGCCGTCGCCGTCGGCGCCGACTCGATCTCCGGGGAGCGCCGGCGGTGCAGGCGGTGAGCAAACTCGAGAGGAGAAAGGCGCATGAGCTTCCTGCAGCGGCCGGACGGCGTGCGTCTCTTCTTCGAGAGCCACGGTGATCCGGCGGCGCCGACGATCCTGCTCAGCCACGGCTTCTCGGCGACCAGCCGGATGTGGATTCCGCAGGTCGAGGCGCTGTCGCGAGACCACCACCTGATCCTCTGGGACCTGCGCGGCCACGGTCGCTCGTCGTATCCCGAGGACCCGGCGCTCTACGGTCACGATCTCTGCGTCGAGGACATGGCGGCGCTGCTCGATGAGCACGGGGTCGAGCAGGCGATCGTCGGCGGCCTGTCGCTGGGCGGATTCCTCTCGCTCGCCTTCCATGCCGCGCATCCAGGTCGTGTCGCGGCGCTGCTGATCGTCGACACCGGCCCCGGGTACAAGAGCGAGCAGGCCCGGGCAGCCTGGAACGAGCGCGCCGAAGCCACCGCACGGGACCTCGAGACCAACGGCCTCGCCGCCCTGCGCTCGCGCAGCGCCGAGATGGCCGCCGAGCAGCACCGCAGCGCCGAGGGGCTCGTTCATGCGGCGCGGCGGATGTTGACCCAGCACGACGACCGGGTGATCCGCTCGCTGCCGACGATCTCGGCGCCGTCGCTGATCGTGGTCGGAGCGGACGACCAGCCGTTCCTGGCCGCAAGCGCCTACATGGCCGGCAAGATCCCGCGCGCCGGGCACGTCGTCATCGCCGACGCCGGCCACGCCGTGAACCTCGATCAGCCGGAGGCGTTCAACCGCGAGGTGGTCGACTTCCTCGCACGCCTCCCCTGAGTCCCTGGGTCTAGGGCGACGCGGCGCCGGTGGAGTCGGAGCGCAGGGCGGCGTAGATCAGGGCCCGGATGACCTGGTGGTCGTCGACGGTGCCGGCCGGGATCAGCTGGGTCATGTAGGTGACGGTGAGCTGCTCCTCGGGGTCGTTCCAGTAGGCCGAGTGGTAAGCGCCGCCCCAGGCGTACTCGCCGACGCTGCCGGGCGTGCCGCGCGCCCCCAGGTCGAGCAGCACCGAGAAGCCGAGGCCGAAGCCCGTGCCGGCGCCCCAGACGAAGAGCTCGCCGACGTGATTCACCGTCATCAGCTCGACGCTGGAGGGCGACAGGACGCGCACGCCGTCGAGCTCGCCGCCCTGCAACAGCATCTGCTGGAAGCGGGCGTAGTCTCGGGCCGTCGAGAGGAGTCCGGCGCCGCCGGAGAAGCTGCGGCGTGGACCGTCGACGTAGTGCCCCTGGCTCACCATGGTGCCTTCGTCGGGCGCGCGTTGAAGGCCATCGCTGGTCAAGGAGTAGACCGTCGCCAGCCGCCCACGTTCGTCGGGAGGCAGATAGAAGTGGGTGTCGCGCATCCCCAGAGGATCGAGGATGCGATCGCGCAGGAGGGCGTCGAGCGGCTGGCCCGAGGCGACTTCGACGACCGCGCCGAGGATGTCGGTGGAGTAGCCGTAGACGAACTCCGCGCCCGGCTGGGCGTTGAACGGCAGAGCGGCGATCCGCCGCACGGTCTCGCGGATGGGCTCGTCGCGGTCGGCGAAGTACCAGCCGGTGATCCCGGCGCCGGACCACTCCGCGGCGGCCGGGCCGTTGCCGTAGGAGACGCCCGCGGTGTGGGTCAGCAGATCGCGGATGGTGATCGGGCGGGTCGCTGGCACCGTCTCGTAGGCCGCCTCCCCGTCTTCACCGTTGACGACGGCCACCGTCGTCTCGGCGTACTCGGGCAGGTAGCGGCCGACGGGATGCGAGATCAGCAGCTTTCCCTCTTCTTGCAGCACCATGGCGGCGACGCTGACGATCGCCTTGGTCTGCGAGGCGATGCGGAAGATGGCGTCGCGCTGCATCACGGCGCCCTGCTCGCGATCTCGTCGGCCGAAGGCGCGGTGGTAGGCCGGCTGCCCGTAGCGCTGCACCAGCAGCACGCCGCCGACCAGCTCTCCCTCGTCGACATAGCGCTGCAGCCGCGCGTCGAGCCGCTCCAAAGCCTCGGGAGAGAAGCCGAGCGTCTCGGCCGCCGCGTGCTCGGAGGAGGGAGCCGATGGCTCGGCGCTCTGCACGCTCTCCTCGACCCGTGGGGCGGCAGCGGCGGGAGCCGACAGGAGCCACGTGGCGAGGACCGGCGCGATCCAGGTGCGAGGTCGCAGCGAGAGGGTTCGGAGCGAACGGTACCGGGTCATGACATCTCCCTCCATTGCGACAGAGACTTCCTCGGCGGCCCCGAGAACCGGGAGCGACGCCATCGTAGCGCTGCGAGAAGCGCCGTGCCGAGGTCGACCCTGCCGGAGCGTCGGAAGCGAGCACTGGGCTCTGCCCACGAACACCCGTCTCAGTGCGCGGCGACCTCCGCCGGCTGGCGCACGCCGGTGGCCGTCTCGCGCATGAGCTCACTCCACGTCGGGCCAAAGCCGGCGTCATCGTCGCCGGCGCCGAACAGTCGCTCGTGCAGCTGCTCGACCAGTCCCTCGGCGGCTGACTCGCGGACCAGGAAGGAGACCGAACGGTCGTTGGCCGCCTGGGACAGCAGGATGACCTCCTCGTCCTCGAAGCATCGCAGCGCTTCGCCCCAGTGGTGCAGCAGGGCGCGGATGCCGGTGCCCACCAGGCTGATCGTGGCCAGCCCGTCGATGCGGCGCGGACGCGACAGTTGACGCAGCTCCCTGACGAGCAGATCGAGCACCCCGTCGTCGGTGTGGTTGGTGCTGAGGTCGAGGGCCACGGTCAGGTTGGTGGGCGACGATGCCAGCAGGTCGATCGCCAGGCCGTGGTTGCGGAAGCAGGAGGTGAGGTCGGCGATCAGGCCGATCGGCTGCCAGTCCGTGTCGACCCGCATCGAGAACGCCACCATGTCCTTGCGCATCGAGACCGCTTGCACGGCAGGGGCGCTGGCTTCGGAGTCCGTGATCACCGTTCCCTCGACCTCCGGCCGATCCGTCCAGCAGACGTGCAGAGGCACCGCGGCCTCCTCGGCGGCGCGGATGGCGCCGGGGTGCAGCACCTTGGCGCCGCGCAGCGCGAGCTCCTCCGCCACACGGTAGGGCAGGCGCCGCAGCAGGCGAGCGTCGGCGACCTTGCGCGGATTGGTGGTGAACATTCCCGGCACGTCGGTCCAGATCTCCAGCCGCTCTGCCTCGAGCAGGCCGGCGAAGTACGCGCCCGACGTGTCGGAGCCGCCGCGACCCAGCAGCACCGTCTCGCCCTCCCGACTGGCGACGAAGCCCTGGGTGACGTAGACGGCGCCGCCCTCCTCGGCCAGCCGGCGTTGGAGGTCGCGATCGGGCGAGTTGTCGCAGCTCGCGGCGAGGAAGGGTCGGCCGGTCGGGTCGCGCGGGTCGTCCACCGGCGTCGCCTCGAGGATCTCGCGGGCGTCGAGCCACCGCGCCTCGAGGCCGCTGACGCGGAGGTACTCGGTGCCCAGCCGCGTCGACATCATCTCCCCGGCCGACATCACCCGCGCATGCAGGCGGGGCGTGACCTCGTGGATGAGGCGCACGCCGTGCAGCAGGGCGGTGAGGTCGTCGAGGAACGGCCGTGCCGGATCGGTCGAGATACCGAGGTCCTCGGCCAGCTTCTCGTGATCGCGCCAGATCTCCTCCAGCTCCGCATCGACCGGAGCGCCCTCGGCGGCCTTCTCGAGGATGTGCTCGAGTCGGTTCGACACCTGACTCAGCGCCGACGCCACGACCATCGGTCGCAGGCCCTCGTCGAGGCGCTGCGACAGCGTTTCGCGGATCGCCTCCCAGCGCTCGCGGGTCGACACCGAGGTGCCGCCGAACTTGAGCACCACCCAGGGCTTCGCTCGGGGGTCGGCGCCGCGCGCCGCGCCCTCGCCGGAGGCGGTGGCTCGGGTCGAGGGACGAGGTCGATCGGACGAGGTCGCTCGAAGTGGCGACGGTTGGTGTGCATCGGTCATTGGTGCGGAGGCCTTTCGTATCGGGAGCGGAAGCAGGGCACGGCGGGAGGAAGGGATGGGGAGGCAGGGCGGGACGAGGAGGAGCGTGGCAGCACCGCCGTTCCGTACCGTCGGCTGCTGGACTGTCGGATGCGCCGAGAGCCTTCCCGGGCGGCGATCGATCGCATACGGCTGGAGGGGGAGAGGAGACTCTGGGAGGTTGGTCGCTGGGACCGTGCGATGGGAGCTGGTCGTGCCTCGGGAAACGTAGGTCGCGGCTCGCGTCGTTGCCGCGCAACGCCGACCGCGCGGCCTCCCGGCTCGTCGGAGGCTCCATCACCTCCGGTGGGAGGTGGGGATGTCCTGGGCGAGGCGATGCGGGAGGCGAGGAGTATGGAGGTCTATGGCGGCGCCGCAGTTTCCCGGTGGAGACCGGGACAGGGCGTGAGGGTTCGGGGGGTCGGTTTGACCGCCGGCGGGAGCAATGATATTTTGCCCACGAAATATTTCTGGTCGAACTATACGCTATCGAAGGCGGGTACGGCCAGAAGCCGACCATCCTGCGTGCGGCGCGTCGCGGTCGCGGAGCCCGAGGTCGAGCGCTGGGCGCCCCCGAAGGGGCGAAGGTTGCCCTGAGAGGCACCGGACAGCTGTTCGTCCCCTCAGACCCCATCGAGCCACATCGCGTCGAGCACGCAGAGCCGGCTCTCTCTCCGCCAGCCTCGCGGTCAGCTCCGCGCCTGCGGTCAGCTCGCCCACCCCTCGGCCCTAACCCGCGAGCTGCTTCCTCCCTCCCTCCACACACCACCGTGCCGGCGCATTGGCGCCGGACAGCCACCGAGACGACATGTACGACGAGAGGATCCTGCGGTCGCTGCGGCGTATCATCCGCGCGGTCGACATCCACAGCAAGCACCTGGCCCAGCACCACCGGCTGACCGCGCCGCAGCTGGTTTGCCTGCGCGAGCTCCGCTCGCAGGGCCCGATCAGCGCCGGACGCCTGGCCCAGGCCGTCTCCCTGAGCCCGGCGACGATCACCGGCATCGTCGATCGCATGGAGCGGCGGGGTCTCGTCCAGCGCACCCGCAGCGAGCAGGACCGCCGCCAGGTGGTGGTGCAGATCACCGACAAGGGGGTCCGGCGCACCGACGCCGCGCCGCTGTCTCTGAACGAGCGTTTCAGCCGCCGCCTGGCGCGGTTGCCGGAGGAGGTCCAGGCGCGCATCGACCAGGCCCTCAGCCAGGTCGCCGAGCTGATGGAGGCGGAGCAGCTCGAAGCGCCGCCGGCGGTCGACGTCGCCGCCGCCGCAGAGGTGGTCGCCGCTGCTTCGACCGGCGGCGGTGCATCGGACGGCACGAGGGAAAGCGCATGACGACCGAGCACGAGCAGGGCAGCGAGGCCGGCAACGCCTCTGAGAGCACCGCGCCCCCCGCCGGAGTCGAGACCACCGAAGACGGGCTCGTCTTCCGCCGACCGATGCCGAGCGACGGCATCCGGATGTGGCGGCTGGTGAAGGATTCGGGCGTGCTCGACGAGAACTCGCCCTACTTCTACGTGCTCTACTGCGAGCATCACCCGGACACCTGCGTCGTCGTCGAACGTGCGTCCGAGGAGGACTCCGATCAGGGCCGGCAGGGAGGCCGCGGCACCCCGCTGCTCGGCTTCACGCTCGGCCACTGCCCGCCGGCGCGGCCCGACACGGTGTTCGTGTGGCAGATCGGAGTCAGCGAGCTGGCGCGGCGGCGTGGGCTCGGCCGCCGCATGCTGGCCTACGTCGTCGACGCCCACCGTGAGCGTGGCGGGTCGTACCTCGAAGCCACGGTGACGCCGGGCAACCGGCCGTCGCGCGGCCTGTTCAGCTCCTTCGCCGAGCGTCGCGGCGTGCCGTGCGAAATCACCCCCCTCTTCGCCGCAGAGCTGTTCGACGACGGAGATCACGAGGGCCACGAGGCCGAGGATCTCTTCCGCATCGGCCCCTTCGAGGGTTCAGGCTGCGTCCGACGCGGCGATTCCACGAAGTGAAGCCGACCAGCTCCGACCCAATCCGAGAGTTGGAACCTGTTTCGAGAACCCTGAACCAGAGGGCCGACGGTTTCACCGCCGAAGTAGGCCCCGAGGAGTGACATATGACCATCTCCACCGTCGACACCGACACCCGGACCCACAGCGAGTCCGAACCTTCCACCAGCCATGCCGACACGACGGCGTCGCGGACCCCGGAGGTCTTCGAGCGCTACGAGTCCGAGGTGCGCGGCTACTGCCGCTCGTTCCCGGCGGTCTTCCAGCGCGCCCGTGGCGCCAGCCTGTGGGATGAGAATGGGCGCCGCTACATCGACTTCTTCGCCGGCGCCGGCGCGCTCAACTACGGCCACAACGATCCGCGTTTGAAAGAAGCGCTGCTCGACTACCTTGCCGCAGACGGCGTCGTGCACAGCCTCGACTTCTTCACCGTCGCCAAGCAGCGCTTCCTCGAGACCTTCCAGGACGTCGTGCTGAAGCCCCGCGGCATGGGCTACAAGATGCAGTTCCCCGGGCCGACGGGCACCAACGCCGTCGAGGCGGCGATCAAGCTGGCGCGCAAGGTCACCGGCCGCAGCAAGGTGATGAGCTTCACCAACGGCTTCCACGGGATGACGCTGGGATCTCTCGCCCTCACCGGCAGTGAAGCGAGTCGCAAGGGCGCCGGTGTCAGCCTGCAGGACGCGGTGCGCATGCCCTTCGACGGTTACCTCGAGGGCGGCGACACCATCGACTTCATCGCCACCATGCTCGAGGACGCCAGCAGCGGCGTCGACCTGCCGGCGGCGGCGATCGTCGAGACGATCCAGGCCGAGGGAGGCGTCAATGTCGCCCGCTTCGAGTGGCTGCGACGGCTCGCCGAGGTCCTGGCGCGCCACGACGTGCTACTGATCGTCGACGACATCCAGGTCGGCTGCGGCCGCACCGGACCCTTCTTCAGTTTCGAGGAGGCCGGCATCGAGCCCGACATCGTCTGCCTGTCGAAGTCGCTGAGCGGCTTCGGTCTGCCGCTGGCGCTGGTGCTCCTTCGGCCCGAGCTCGACGTCTGGAAGCCGGGCGAGCACAACGGCACCTTCCGCGGCCACAACCCCGCCTTCGTCACCGCCACGGTGGCGCTCGACTTCTGGCGCGACGACGCACTGAGCCGCAGGGTCGCCGCCAGCGCCGAGAAGGTCGAGGCGAGCTTCGGCCGCCTGGCGGAGCAGGCCCGGGACGCGGGGGTGCAGGCCACCAGCCGCGGTCGCGGGATGATTCGCGGCCTCGAGCTCACCTCGGATCTCGCCGCGTCGATCAGCGCCGCCGCCTTCGAGCGGGGTCTGATCCTCGAGACGGCAGGCGCCGAGGACCAGGTGCTCAAGTTCCTCGCTCCGCTGACCATCGACGAGGGCGAGCTCACAGAGGGCCTCGAGATCCTCGAGCACAGCGCCGAGGCAGTGCTGGCCGCGGCACCGGAGAGCGCCGACGCGTGACCGAGGTCTCGACCGCCACGGCGGTCCGAGGCGTGGAGCGCCGCTCGGAATCACCGGGCGAATGCGGCGTCGCGGTCGCCTCACTGGCGACGAACGAACCGAACCGAGAACCCGAACCAGAACGAACGCCCCCGCGAGCAGAACCGGGGGAGCGAAGGGGAGCACCAAGATGCTCGTGAAGAGACTGCAAGAGATCGAAGGCACCGACCGCGAGGTCGAGGCGAAGACCTGGAAGAGCCGGCGGCTGCTGCTGGCCGACGAGAAGATGGGCTTCTCGCTGCACGACACGGTGCTCTACGCCGGCACCTCGACCCGGATGTGGTACCGCAACCACCTCGAGGCGGTGTACTGCATCGAGGGCGAGGGCGAGCTCGAGAACCTCGACGACGGCAAGAAGCACCCGATCGCCCCGGGCACCGTCTACGCTCTCGACGCACACGACCGCCACATCCTGCACGCGCACAGCCAGCTGCGCATGGTCTGCGTCTTCAATCCGCCGCTGACCGGACTCGAGGTGCACGACGAGTCCGGCGCCTATCCGACCGCCGACGAGATGCGGGGCCGCGAGACAGCCGGTTCCGTGACGTCGTGACCGGGGCGCGACGGTGAGCGTGCCGCCGACCGGGTCGGCACTGCCACCTGCCGTCGCCGCAGAGGAGAGCGCCGAGTGAGACGCTGGCTGACTCTGCAGTCGAAGCTCGAGGAGGGGTTGCTGGCCTACGGCATCCTGGCGATCGCGCTGTTGATGGTGCTCGGCGTGCTCACCCGCTCGTTGCTCGGGTTCAGCCTCACCTTCGCCGAGGAGGTCTCGCAGTTCCTCATCGTGATGATCTGCTTCGTCGGCCTGAGCTACGCCGCCGGGCGGCGGCGACACATCCGTATGACGGCACTGGTCGAGGGGGTCGGCGGTCGGGCGCGTACCGCGCTCGAGGTCCTGGTCTCGGCGAGCACCGCGCTGCTGCTCCTCCTCGCCGCGGCGTGGTCGGTGCGCTACGTGCTGGTGATGGCCGATCTCGGCTCGATCTCTCCGGTGCTCAGCGTGCCGCTGTACATGGTCTACGCGGTGGCTCCGCTCGGCCTGCTGCTCGCGGCGGCGCACTACGTCGGCCAGGTACGGGCGATGCTGCGCGACGGCGCCGACGCGGTGTTGGCGCGCTACGCCGGCAATCTCCCTGCAGAAGGCGCTGCGCTGGCCGAGGCTGTTCCGACTCCTCCGGAGATGGCTTCGTCCGGTGACGACGCCAGCGACGAGGCGCCGCGATGACCGGCGTGCTGATCCTGATCGCCGCGGTGCTCCTGGTGCTGCTGCTGCTCGGCTTCCCGATGAAGGTGCCGCTGCTGTCGGCGGCGGCGCTGACCCTGGTCCTCTTCTTTCCCGATGTCGACCTCGCGGTGCTGGTGCAGCAGTGGATCGGCGGCATCAAGCCGGCGGCGCTGATCGCAGTGCCGATGTTCATCCTCGCCGCCGAGATCATGACCCGCGGCCAGTCCGCCGATCGGCTGCTCGAGTTCGTCGAGTCGTGGATCGGTCACCTGCGCGGCGGACTGCCGATCACCAGCGCGGTGAGCTGCACCCTGTTCGGCGCCATCTCCGGCTCGACCCAGGCCACCGTGGTGGCGATCGGCCAGCCGCTGCGCCCGCGCCTGCTGCGCGCCGGCTACCCCGACTCGTTCGCCACCGCACTGATCATCAACGCCAGCGACGTGGCGCTGCTGATCCCTCCCAGCATCGGCATGATCGTCTACGGCGTCGTTTCGGGGACCTCGATCGGCGAGCTGTTCATCGCCGGCATCGGCCCCGGCCTTCTGATCCTGCTGCTGTTCAGTCTGCTCTGCTGGTGGAAGACGCGCCAGCTCGGCATCGAGCGGGCGCCTCGTGCGTCCGCCGCCGATCGCCTCGCCGCGACGCGCCGGGCGCTGATCCCGCTCGGCTTCCCGCTGCTGATCATCGGTGGCATCTACAGCGGCACCTTCAGCCCCACCGAGGCGGCCTCGGTGTCGGTGCTCTACGCCATCGTCATCGAGATGCTGGTCTTCCGGGGCCTCGGCTGGAGCGATGTGCGCGAGGCGGCGCTGGCCACCGGCCTGGTGACCGCGGTGGTGTTCGTGTTGGTCGGCGCCGGCGCGGCGTTCTCCTGGGTGATCTCGTTCGCCCAGCTGCCTTCGGTGCTGATCAACGACCTGCTGGGCCTCGGCGCGGAATCCGGTTACTGGACGATCCTGCTCACCGTCGCGGTGGCTTTCTTCGTCGGCTGCATGTTCGTCGACCCGATCGTCGTCATCCTGATCCTGACTCCCATCTTCCACCCGGTCGCCACCTCGGCGGGCATCGACCCGGTGCTGGTCGGCACCCTGGTCATCCTGCAGGTGGCGATCGGTTCCGCGACGCCGCCGTTCGGGGTCGACATCTTCACCGCCGTGGCGGTGTTCCGGAAGCCCTACAAGGAGATCGTCGTCGGCACTCCGCCGTTCATCGTCACCCTGCTGCTGGCGTCGGTGCTGCTGATCGCCTTCCCCGACATCGCGCTCTTCCTGCGCGACCTGGCGTTCGCCGAATGACGATCCGACGCCACCTGCAGGGCGCCGTGCTGCTGCTGGCAGCGGCCCTGGCCTGCACCGCTTGCGACGGCTCGCGAGGTGAGGCGGAGATCTGGCGCTTCGCCATCGAGGAGACGATCGGCAGCGTGCAGTGGTCGTACGCCAAGGAGTTCGAGGCGCGCATCGAAGCCGCCACCGCCGCCTCGCAGCGGCCGGTCGATGTGCAGGTCTATCCCTACGGCACGCTCGGCACCTCGGACCACGTCACCGAGCTGCTGCGCATGGGCACCGTGCACTTCGCCACCGCTTCGCCCGGCCACGTCGGCAAGTTGATTCCCGAGGCGCAGGTGCTGCTGCTGCACTTCGTCTTCTCCGATGACGCAGAGGTCAACCGCGAGGCGTTGCTCGACGGCGAGCTGCGCCGCCTGTTCAGCGATCTCTACCGCGAGAAGGGCTTCCGGCTGCTGGCCATCTTCCAGGAGGGCTGGCAGGTGTGGACGACGCGCCGCGCCGTGTCCTCGCCCGAGGACTTCGACGGCCTGCGCATGCGGGTGATGACCTCGCCCCTGCTGCTCGACGCCTACCGCGCCTACGGCGCCAGCCCCACGCCGCTGCCCTACGGCGAGGTCTACAGCGCGCTGCAGCTACGCATGATCGACGGTCAGGTGAACCCGATCTTCGCCATCGAGGAGATGAGCTTCTACGAGGTCACCGACCACCTGACGTTCGCCAACCACCTGCCCTTCGTCACCACCGTGGCGACCAACGACGTTTTCTTCGCGGGCCTGGACGCCGACCGCCGCTCGCTCGTCTCGCGGGTCATCGACGACCTGCAGCAGCACGTCTTCGAGGTGCAGACACGTGACAACCGCGAGCGTCTGGACAGCATGCTCGAGCGCAAGCCGGAGCTGCAGGTCAGCCGCCTCGACGCGGCGCAGCGCCAGGCCTTCCGGGAGAGGAGCCTGGCGGTGCGCCGACGTTTCGTCGAGCGCGTCGGGCCGCGCGGCGAGATCGTGCTCGAGGCGCTGCTCGACGCGATCGATCGCGCCGAGCAGCGTGCGAGAGATGCGGAGGCCGACCCGGGGGCTCCGATCAGCGGCTCCGTCGGGCCCGGCGCAAGCCGGCAGCCGGACCCCTAGCCGCGCCCTGACGCCGAGGGCCTACTCGCTGGTGGTCACCTGGCCTGCAGCCGCGCCGGCGGTCGGCGTCAGGTGCTCCTTGAACCAGGCGATCAGCTCGGCGGTCGCCGTCGCGTCGTGCTCGCCGACGAAGCCGTGCCCGGCGCCCTCGAGGATCACCAGCTTGGCCACCACGCCCTGGGCCTCGAGCGCCGCGTGCATCGCCTGGCTGGTCGTCTGTGGCACCAGGTTGTCGGCGGTGCCGTGCACCAGCAGGGTCGGAGGATCGTCGGCCGAGGCGTAGAGCAGCGGCGAGATGTCGTCGCTGAGCTCGGGATCGAAGTCGAGCGCCGGGAAGCGGTCGTTCGGCCCGGTGATCGGCTGCAGGTCGACCGGCGGGAAGTAGGCGACCACCGCCGCCACCCTGGCGTCCCCGGCGTCGCCGTGCTGCCCGACGACCGACTCGCTGCCCGATCCCAGCATCAGCGACAGGTGGCCGCCGGCGCTACCGCCGAAGACTCCGAGACGCTCGGGGTCGACCGAGAAGCGCGCGGCATTGTCGCGGATGTGGGCGAGCGCCTTGCGCACGTCGACCACCGCGTCCGGCACCTTGAACAGAGGCGCCGAGCCGTGGCGCACCAGGAAGAGAGTGAAGCCCTCCTCGACCAGAGAGGAGAAGGCGGCACTGCGCTGGAGCGCCGCCTGCGGGTCGAACCAGGTCGAATTCCAGCCGCCGCTGACCATGAAGAGGACTCCGGCGCCGTTGCCGTTCGCCGGCTCGATGACGTCGTAGGTCAGGGCCATGCCCATCTTGTGGCCGTAGACGACGTCGGAGTGCAGCTCGTAGAGCGAAGCCTGGGCCGGCGCAGCGAGGGCGACGGCCAGGAGGGCGACGATCGACCAGGCGAGAGCGTTGCGGCGGGCGCGGGGAAGATCGGCTGAACAGCGTTGCGTTGCGGTGGTCATCGGAAGGGCTCCTGGTGGGGATGTCGGCGGGAGGGGTGCGGCGCGGCTGCTCCTCAGGCGGCAGTGGGAAGAATGACGCGGGGCGAGGCGATTGTCGAAGAAACCCTCAGGCTCTCGGAGGGGAGTCGTCGGGGCAGACGCCGCCGAGCACGGCGATGTTTCGGCGCCGAAGACGGCCTGCTCGGCCGAGGGCGATGCCGGTCGGACGGTCGTACGGGCACGAACGGAGGTCGTCGATGGGTGATGGTGACGCGACGTCGGTCGACGGATCGGGCTCCTCCTCCTGGCAGCCCCGTGATCTCGCCTGGCGTCGGGAGACCGCGGACCGGATGCCGGATCTGCCGCGGTCCGTCGAGGCGCGGGAGATGCTGAGGGACGAGGAGTCCCTCTGTCTCGCTCCGGAGTCTCCGGCGCCGCCCGAAGCCGCCAGGTCCGGGCCATCCTTCGTCGTCTGCTCGCCGCCGCACCGGCTGGCGGCCCTTGTCGGAGCTCCGGACGCGGCGTCGCTGGTCGAGGCGGTGGCGCAGGCCGACGAGCTCATCGTCTTTCCCGAGGACCGGGCCGCGGTCGAACGATGCCTCGGCGGCGACTGGCGCGGCGAGCACGTCGTGGTGCACCGGCGGCCGTCCTCCGGAGTCGCCGGTCGGCCGGCACACCCGGTGCGCACGATCGCCGAGCACGGAGAGATCGCGGTCGACTTCGCACCCGGGCCGTCTGACGGCGCGGAGCGGCCGTCTCGGCGAGTGCACACCGGCGGCGACCCGGTGACGGAACGCTTTCGTCGCCTCTTGGCCGATCACGAGGTGCCGATCGTGGCGGCGTTCGACGGCGAGCGCCCGGTCGCCTTCTGCTACCCCTCGGCGGTCAGCGAGGGCCTGGGGGCCGTGTCGATCGACACCGTGCCTTCGCACCATCGACGTGGCTTCGCCGCCTCGGCCGCCCTGGCGATGGAGGCGCTGATGGAGGAGCGCGGGAGGCGGGCCGTGTGGGCCGCCGTCGATTCGAACCTGGCGTCCCTCGGACTCGCCGCCCGCCTCGGCTTCGAGCCGGTCGACGAGATCTGGCTGTTCGTGCGCGCCGAGGACTGAGGCGGACGCGCGGTAGGACCGAGTCCGTCGTCAGCCCACCGGATGACCCAGGCCGCGTCGCACGATCGGCACGAGGAGCTCGGGGAGAGCGCGGCCGTCGGCGGCGCCTGCGCGGCAGCGCACGAAGCCCGCGACGTGGGCGTCGGGGCGCGCCACCAGAGCGTCTCCCTGTCCGAGGCCGAGGGCGGGGCAGAGCACCTCACTGGCGGAGAGTCCGGTCTCCACCGTGCTGCCCTCCGTCGCGCCGCTCCGAGCCTCGACGCGGAGGACCCGGAGGCGGGCGCCGCACGCCGCGGCGAGCGCCTCGATGTCCAGTGGGAGGTCGCCGTGCACGACGACCAGCCATCCTTGCCGCGCGATGCTGCGCAAGGCCCGACCGTCCTCGAGCACCAGGTCGGGCAGCAGGTCGCCCGCCTGCAGCCGCCCCGGCGGATCACCGAGCTCGGGTGTCGTCAGCGGTGAGTCGCGGTAGGCGAAGGGCTGGTAGAGCCGGCCCGAATCGACCTCGGCGCGGTGCGCCGGGTCGGACCGTGCCGCCTCCAGCGTGCGCTCGCGGTGGCGGCGCTCCGCGGCGCTGTGCGGCACCAGGAAGCGCATCGTGCGCTCGGTGACACGCAGGTTCTCGAGCGCCGCTGCCCGGCGCTCGGCGTCGTAGGAGTCGATCAGGGTCTCCGGAGCCTCCCCTCGCAGCACCAGGGCGAGCTTCCAGGCGAGGTTCTCAGCGTCGTGCACCCCCGAGTTGAGGCCGCGGGCCCCGAACGGCGCCATCAGGTGGGCGCAGTCGCCGGCGAGCAGGAAGCGCCCGGCGCGCAGCCGCGAGGCGCAGCGGCCGTGGAAGCGGTAGACGGAGCTCCACACCAGCTCGTAGTCGAGGTCCTCGAGGATCCGGCGGATGCGCCGGTCGAGGGCGCCGGTGCGGCGTTCCAGCTCGAGATCGAAGGAGCGGTCGACCTGCCAGTCGATGCGCAGGACGCCTTCCGGCTGCGGGTGGATGAGTACCTGGCGCCCGGGGTTCCACGGGGGATCGAAGTAGAAGCGGCGCTCGCGCTCCCAGCCCCGGTGCGCCGCCTCGGGGATGCGCACGTCGCAGATCAGGAAGAGGTCGTCGTAGGAGTGGCCGGGGAAGTCGACGCCGAGCTGGCGGCGTAGCTCGCCCGAGTGAGCGCCGGTGGCGAGCACCGCCCAGGGCGCCGAGAGCTCGACGCCGTCGCCGTCGGCGTCTCGCCCGGCGACGACAGCGCGTTCGCCTTGGGAGCTCACCTCGGTCGCCGCCACCAGGCGCCGCTCGATCCGGCCTTCGGCGGCGACGGCATCGGCCAGCGCCGCCTCGGTGGCGCTCTGCGGCAGGTTGACGAACGGCGGGAACCGGCTGGATCCGTCGTCCGGAAGCTGCATCGCGAAGAGCTCGCGCTCGCCGAGGAAGGTGCGCGCGGTGCGCCAGGTGATCCCCTGGCGGGCGAGCTGCCGCCCGATGCCGATCTCCTCCCAGACGTCGAGCACGTCGCGCTGCTGGCAGATCGAGCGCGAGCCGACCGCGGACGGCCCGTCCGCCTGGTCGAGCAGGATCGACGACACGCCGCGACGCGCCAGCAGCAGGGCGGCGGTCATGCCCACCGGGCCGGCGCCGACGATCAGCACGGGCTCCGACGGACGATCGAGCCCCGACGGTGACCGGACGGGAGCGCTGTCGTCACTCATCTCGGCTCGAGCGCGGCGGCCTCAGTCCTGCAGCAGGTCCCACACCTCGCGGTCGCGCTCGGCGGTCCAGATCCGCGGCCAGGAGGTGCCGCTCAGCTCGTCCCACAGCCGGGCGACGTTGAAGGGCATGCAGTGCTCGAAGATCGGCCAGGCGCCGTACGACGGCGCGAGCGCCGCGCGGGCCTCGTCGAAGGCCTGCTTCAGGGTCCCTCCCTGCCGGCGTACGCCGTCGACCCGGCGGATCATCGTGGTCAGGAATCGCCTCGTCTGGGCCACGGCGTCGCGACAGGCGCTCGCACCGTGGACCACGGGGCCTCGACCGCCGATCAGGACGTCCGGCTGCAGGCCGATCAGCCGATCGAGTGTCGGCCCGGCCCACTCGCGATGGAAGGCGTCGCCGGTGTAGAGAGCAGCCTCGGCCTCGACCAGGTCGCCGGCGAAGAGGATGCGTCGCTCGGGCAGCCAGGCGACGAGATCGCCGGCGGTGTGGCCACGGCCCAGGTGCTGGAGCCGCAGCGCGCCGCGCTCGCCGCCGAGCTGGATCTCGAGCGTCTCGGTGAAGGTGAGAGTCGGTCGGGTGAGCCCCGGGATCGAGTCGGGATCCTCGAACAGGCGCGGCATGCGGCCGAGCTCCGAGGCCCAGTCCTCGCGCCCGCGCTCCTCGACCAGGCGGGCGGTGTTGTGATGGGCGACGACGGTCTGCGGGTCGAACGCCGCGGCGCCGAGCACCCGCACCGCGTGGTAGTGCGACAGCACGAGGTAGCGGATCGGCTTGCCGCCGGTTCTGCGGCCGAGCTCTTCGACCCAGGGGCGGGCGGCCACCGGCGTCGCCCGCGCCTCGAAAGCGACGACGAACTCCTCGCCTTCGATGGCGCCGATGTTGGGGTCGCCTTCGCTGGTCAGCGCCCACACCCCCGGCGCCAGCTCGTCGAGCGTCTGCCGCTTCTCGTCGAGGTCGGCGGACGAGGCGAACGGGCGGCTCATCGCCGGCTTCCTCGCTTCTTCACACGGCGCACTCTCTTCACCCCATTTCCCCGAAGCGCGAGCATGTCATGCTGGATCTCGTCGACCCGCAGCCAGGCCGCACGCTCGCCACGGTCGTCTCGCCGCCTCGTTTTCATGGAAGATCGACTCGTCGTGAGCAGCACCCGCCCGTCAGCGTTCGCTTCGACGCTCGCACCCGTGCTCCTCGTCGCCTGCGGCGGCTGCGTGCCGCCGGGACCCGGCGACGTCGAGGCGCACTCCGAGCCACTGCGCCTCGACCAGATCCAGGTTCTCGGCAGCCACAACAGCTACAAGCTGGCGATCGAACCGAACCTGCTGTCGCTGTTGGCGGCACGCCGGCCCGAGGTCGCCGCCAGCCTCGACTACGCACACCCCCCTCTCGCCGAGCAGCTCGATGGCGGCCTGCGCAAGCTCGAGCTCGATGTCTTCCACGACCCCGAAGGCGGCCTCTATGCCGATCCCTCCGGTCCTCGCCAGGTGAGCGCGGCAGGCCTCGATCCGGGGCCGCCGCACGATCCCGCGGGCGAGCTGCTTGCCCCTGGATTCAAGGTCCTGCACGTGCAGGACATCGACTACCGCTCGAGCTGCCTGACGCTGGCGAGCTGCCTCGCCGAGCTGCGGGCCTGGTCGGACGAGAACCCCGGCCACCTGCCGATCGTCGTCACGCTCAACGCCAAGGACGCGCCGATCGTCGGTGACGATGGCGAGCCGGAGCCTGCCTACGTCGTGCCGCTGCCCTTCGACACCGCCGCCTTCGCAGCTCTCGACGCCGAGATCGTGGAGTCGCTGGGCCGCGACAGGCTACTGCTGCCGGACGACGTGCGTGGTGACTCCGAGACCCTGGAAGAGGCGGTGCTGCGCCGCGGTTGGCCGGCTGTCGGCGAGGTGCGTGGTCGCTTCCTCTTCGTGCTCGACGAGGGCGGCGGCAAGCTCGAGACGTACGTCGAGGGCCACCCGTCGCTGCGCGGCCGGGTGCTCTTCGTCAACGCCGAGCCGGGACGTCCCGAGGCGGCTTTCCGCATCGTCAACGACCCGATCGGTCGCGGCGAGGAGATCCGAGAGCTGGTGCGACGCGGATACCTGGTGCGCACCCGGGCCGATGCCGACACGCGCGAGGCGCGTAGCGGCGAGACGGCCAGGCGTGACGCCGCGTTCGCCACCGGAGCCCACTTCGTCAGCACCGACTACGCCTTCGGCTCGCCGTTCGGCACCGGCTACCGCGTGTCGCTCCCGGGTGGCGGCGTGGTGCGCTGCAACCCCGTCACCGCGCAGAGCGGGTGCCAGCTGGCGGAGTGAGCCCGCGGCCGCGAGCGATGGCACCCGTGCCATCGGGGGACGAGGCGAGGATTCTGCGGGCGCCGGCTGCGCCACTGCCATAGACTGCCGGCGCAGCTTGCTGGCCGGGGGGTCGGCGCTGGAGGCAGAAAGAGGACGACTTGAGCGCCTGTGGGCCAGATCCTTCACGTCGACGTGGGCCAGTGATCACCATCGACCGCGAGACCCACTCCGACATCGTCGTCGGCCGGGTGATCGGCGAGTTCGAGGTCGAGGACGCGATGCAAGCCGCCCGCAGGATCTGGGAGCTGACATCGGGGCCGCGACGCCGGATCCTGTGGGATCTGCGCCAGTCGGAGTTCTCGTTCCAGGCTGACGAAGTGCGCAACCTCGCCGAGTCGGTGCGTCGCGAGGCCCCGCCCGGGGATCTGCGCACCGCGTTCCTGGTCTCGCGCGACCTGCACTTCGGCCTGGTACGCATGTTCGAGATGATGCGCGAGACCGAGGTGTCGCAGACCGGCACCTTCCGCGATCTCGAGCAGGCCCTGGCCTGGCTGCGCGAGTCCTGATCGGCGCGGCCTGGCCGGCAGGCCTGCTGCGCGTGCTCCGGGCCGGGTCGGCGGAGTCGCTGGAGACGCCGGAGTCGCGGGAGCTGGATCGTCGCTGCCCAGAAAAGGCCTGAGCCCGGAGAGAGCTCCGGGCTCAGGTCATTCTGGCGGACCGTGAACCGTCATCGGCGCACGCCGGTCGCTGGCGTAGACGCCCGCGGAACCGGTGGGTTCGGAGTCGGGCGGCGATCAGCCCTCGGTGCCGTCTCCGGTGGCCTCTTCCGCCGCCTCTTCGACCGCCGCGCCGGCCTCGTCCATGGCCTCGCCGGCCTCTTCCATGGCGCCTTCGCCGCCGTCGATGGCTTCGTCGATCGCCTCACCGGCGTCTTCGACGGCATCCTGCACGTCGTCGACCGCCTCGTCGATCGCCTCGCCGGCCTCCTCCATCGGGCCGTCCTGCTCGGCGCAGCCGATCAGGCCGACCGTGGCGAACAGCACGAAGAAGACGATGGCGACGCCGCGCAGGCCCTGGGCGAGGGCCGCGGAAACCTGGCGGGTGTCCTGGTTGCGAATCTGGATTCTCTTCACGGGACGAACCTCCTGAGATGACATGGAACCGTGCGGCGTGCACCGCCGCGCGAGAAAGCATGAGGCTAACGCATTCCTTTTGTCGAGTCCTCCCCGCCAGGGAGGGCCCAACCTGGGAGGAGGACGCGGCGAGCCCTGCGCTGACGATGCGAGCCTCGTCGGCGCCGGGATTCCGGCTGGTAACGTCGCCTCGGGTTCCGGCGCCTACGGCAGGATCCCGAACGGCTTCGAGGCTCCGGGGCAAGCGGAGGCCGTCCCCGGCAGACCCGGAGTCCCGTGGGTGGCGGCGGCACCTGGCCCCTGGGCCGAGGCCGGGATGTGCCCAGCGCCGACCGGGCTCGGCCGTCGCGCGGTCGTGCAGCCAGGTCACGATCTATCGGAGGAGACGCAGTCGTGCAGCAGTTCGCCGGCTTCCGCAGGTTCGCCCTGCTCACCATCGTCGCGGTCTACTTCCTGATCCTGGTCGGCGGCATCGTGCGCGCCACGGGCTCTGGGATGGGTTGCCCCGACTGGCCGAAGTGCTTCGGCAGGTGGATCCCGCCGACCGCCGAGGAGGAGCTGCCGCCGGACTACCAGGAGATCTACGGCTCGCACGGCTACGCCGAGGACCGCTTCAACGCCGCCAAGACCTGGACCGAGTACGTCAACCGGCTGATCGGGGTGGTCATCGGGCTGCTCATCTTCGTCACCCTGCTGCTCTCGCTGCGCTTCTGGCGCCGCGACCGGGCGATCGTCTGGTGGTCGCTCGCCGCCTTCCTGCTGGTCGGATTCCAGGGCTGGCTGGGCTCGGTAGTGGTCGACAGCAACCTCGCAGTGTGGCTGGTGACGGTGCACATGCTGGTGGCGCTGGTCATCGTCGGAGTGCTGCTCTACGTCTGGACGCGTTCGCACCGCGACCTGTGGCGCGGCACCATGGAGGAGCTGCCGCGCGCCGATCTGCTGTTCGTGGGCGTGCTCGGCCTCTCGCTGTTGCAGATCGCCGTCGGCACCCAGGTGCGCGAGCAGATCGACGAGATCGCCCGCGACGGCGTCGAGCGCAGCGGATGGATCGAGGCGCTCGGTCTGCTGCTCTCCTTCCACCGCTCCTACTCGCTGCTGCTCATGGCGTTGATCGGTGTCTTGGTGTGGGCGGTGTGGAAGCGCAGCCGTCCCGCCAGCGTGCAGCGCCGCATCGGCGCCGGCCTGCTGGTCGTGATCGGGCTCGAGATCGCTGCCGGTGCCGCGATGTACTACTTCGCGGTGCCCGCCTTCCTGCAGCCCGTGCACCTGCTGCTCGCCGCCCTCGGCATCGGCCTGCTGTTCACGCTCTGGCTGGCGGTCCGCGCGGGGATGGAGGAGGGAGCGGCGGTGCCGGCCTAGGCCGGCACGGCTTCTCCTTTTTCTCGGAAACGGGTACACTTTGCTGCACTGCGGCATCCGCCGCCGCGCCGCCCACCTCCGCACCCCGCGGGAGGCCGCCGCCTGGCCCACGACTCTCGATCGACGAGGCCGGGCCCGCCGCCTCCGCGATCGAGAATCGACATGACCACCGAGACGCTCTACGAGCGCCCGGGCACCACTGTGACTCCGACGCCAGTGACCCCTGCAGCCGTGACCCAAGCTCCCACATCCGAGCCCTCCGCCGAGGCCGCCGCCCGCCGCGAGGACATCCGCAACCTGGCGATCGTCGCCCACGTCGACCACGGCAAGACGACCCTGGTCGACGCGATGCTCTGGCAGTCGGGCACCTTCCGCGAGAACCAGCACGTGCAGGAGCGCGTGATGGACTCGAACGACCTCGAGCGCGAGCGCGGCATCACCATCCTGGCCAAGAACACCGCGGTGCGCTTCGGCGAGGTGCAGATCAACATCGTCGACACCCCCGGCCACGCCGACTTCGGCGGCGAGGTGGAGCGCACCCTGACCATGGTCGACGGCATCCTGCTGCTGGTCGACGCCAGCGAGGGGCCGCTGCCGCAGACCCGCTTCGTGCTCAGCAAGGCGCTCGCCCTCGACCTCAAGCCGATCGTGGTGATCAACAAGATCGATCGTCAGGACCAGCGCGCCAAGGAGGTCCTGAACGAGATCTACGATCTGTTCATCGAGCTCGACGCCAGCGAGGAGCAGCTCGACTTCCCGGTCTTCTACGCTATCGCCCGTGACGGCATCTGCCGCACGACGCTCGACGGCGAGGACCACGACCTCAAGCCGCTGTTCGAGGAGATCGTGCGCACCATCCCGGCGCCGCTGGCCGACGCCGAGGCGCCGCTGCAGCTGCTGGTCACCAACCTCGACTGGGACGACTACGTCGGCCGCCTGGTGGTGGGCCGCATCTACGCCGGCTCGATCCGCAAGGGCATGGACATCTCGGTGTGCAAGCTCGACGGCAAGGTGGTGAGGGCCCGGGTCTCCGGCGTCTACGGCTACTCGGGCCTGCAGCGGGTGGCACTCGACCAGGCCCGCGCCGGCGAGATCGTCGCGGTCACCGGCTTCGAGCACGCGATGATCGGCGAGACGCTGAGCGACGCCGAACGGCCTTCGCCGCTGCCGCCGATCCGCGTCGACGAGCCGACCCTGTCGATGGTCTTCCGGATCAACGACTCGCCGACCTCGGGACGTGACGGCAAGTTCCTCACCTCGCGCCAGATCCGCGAACGGCTGATCAAGGAGACGCGCTTCAACGTCGCGATGCGCTTCGAGGAGACCCCGGCGCCCGACGAGTTCCTGGTGCTAGGCCGCGGCGAGCTGCAGATGGCGATCCTGGTCGAGACGATGCGCCGCGAGGGCTACGAGCTCTGCCTCGGCAAGCCGCACGTGGTGACCCGCAGCGGCGAGAACGGCGTCGAGGAGCCGATGGAGCTGCTGATCATCGACCTGCCCGAGGAGCACATCGGCTCGGCGACGCAGCTGATGGGCCCGCGCCGCGGCCGCATGAACCGCATGGTGCACCAGGGCAGCGGCCGGGTGCGACTCGAGTTCCGTATCCCGGCGCGCGGCCTGATCGGGCTGCGCAGCGATCTGCTCGCCGAGACCCGCGGCACCGCGGTGATGCACCACCTGTTCGACGGCTGGGACGTCTGGCAGGGCGAGATCGAGCACCGCCGCGGCGGCGCCCTGATCGCCGACCGTGCCGGCAGGGTGACCTCGTACGCGGTGGAGAACCTGCAGCCGCGCGGCATCCTCTTCGTCGGCCCCGGTGAGGAGGTCTACGAGGGCATGGTGGTCGGCGAGAACAACCGCCAGAGCCCGCTCGAGGTCAACATCGTGCGCGAGCGCAAGACCACCAACATGCGCAGCTCGACCGCAGAGGAGCTGGTGCGGCTGCAGCCGCCGACCAAGATGAGCCTCGAGCAGGCCCTCGAGTTCGTCCAGGACGACGAGCTGGTCGAGGTGACGCCGGCGGTCTTCCGGGTGCGCAAGAAGGTGCTCTCGGCGTCGGCGCGCAAGTCGCAGCGCTGAGGTTGCGGACCGGGCGCTCGGACACCCGCCGGTTTCCTGCACCGGGTGGGAGCAGCGCCCGGTAGGCCCGCGTCGGCTCCGCCCGGGGCGTGGATCCGCTGGGACTCAGAGGCGCGCGAGGGCGCGCGAGCGCTCGAGCTGCAGCACCAGCGCGTCCGGGTCGACGACGATCTGCTGCGGCTCGAAGTCGGTGCGCAGCTCGAGCGCCTGCTCCTCGCCGGCTCCCAGGACCACGCTGACCCGGGTGTCGCGGTAGGTCTCGCCGGTCGACTGCGCGCCTCGAGCCTCGTCGTCGGGGAAGCGCTCGCCGCGGCTGGCGGCGATCTCCACCGGCATGCGGCCGGTGCCCTTGTTGCGCACCGTCCAGCGGGTCAGCCAGCCGTCGCCGGAGCGCTGCTTCGAGGCGTCGCGGATCTCGTACTCCGGCACCACGACGTCGAAGTACCACTGCTCGGTGAACTCGTCGAACGCCTGCGGATCGGGAGCGTACGGCCGTAGCGTGGCGAGCAGGTCCTGCAGCACCGGATGGTCGTCGGTCGACGGCACGTAGATCCGGAACAGCTCCTGCAGCCCGGCGAGCGTCGCCTCGCGGCCCATCAGCTGGTGCAGCATCCACATCACCCAACCGCCCTTGTCGTAGGTGACGGTGGTGTCGCCGGCGCGCGAGCCGTCGATCTTGACCAGCGGCCGCTCCGAGTCGACCTGGCGGTCCTCGGCGTAGCTGTCCTCGATCCGCCGCGCGAATTCGATCCTCCCGCGCAGACCGTGCTCCTCCTCGTGCAGCAGCAGGGTGGAGTAGTGGGCCATGCCCTCGGAGAGAATGTTGCCGCCGGGCCCTTCGCCGGGGGTGATCAGGTTGCCCCACCACTGGTGCGCCGCCTCGTGCGCGGTGACCATGAACGCCGCGTTCGATCCTTCGTCGCTCTCGGTGAGGAAGCCGATGCCCTCGGAGAAGGTGATGTTGGTGGGAAAGCCCTGGGCGTAGCCGGCGAGGGCGGGGAACTCGCTGACCTTGAGCTCATTCCAAGGGAACTCGTAGAACCACTCGGAGAAGTGCTCGCGCGCCGCCTGCAGCGCGCTCGACATCTCGTCGATGTTGTAGGTGTGCCCGGGGTGGTAGAAGAGCGCCGTGCCGCCGGCGCGCAGGACGTCGTAGCGGCCGGCGACGACGTTGAGCAGCTTCACCGGGTGGTCGGACTCCCACACCACGGTGCGCAGCGCCCGACCGTCCTCGCCGGTGTGCTCGCGGCTGCTGGTCAGCGTGCCGACGGAATTGGCGGTGTAGTCGGCCGGCGTGGTGATCTGCACCCGGGTGGTGAAGGGGCGGATCTGGCCGAAGGCGGTGTCGAGCTCCTCCTCCCAGAAGTCGTCGGGGTACTCGCGGGGCTCGAAAGCGTTGTCCTCGTCGACGCCGATGCCGCCCTGGAAGCCGGGCAGCGGCAGGAACGACGGCTCGAAGGTGTGCAGCACGACGCCCGAGGGCAGCACGAAGGTCGGCACACCGCCGCCGGCCTTGGTGGCGCCGGCAGGGTGGGTGCCGCGCAGGCGGAAGCCGAGTCGCAGCCCTTCTCCCGGTTCGAGAGCGCGGGCCGGTCGCAGCAGGTGCAGCCCCTCGCGATCCTCCGAGGTCGCCTCGACGCCGTCGATCTGCCAGGCGATCTCCTCCCAGGCGCGGTTGGCAGTCATCGCCACCGCGTCGATGGCGACGTCGTGCTCGTTGACCAGCTCGTAGGAGCCCTCGACGGCGAAGCGCCGCTCCGCCGGCTCGAGCTCCACCCGGACCTCGACGTGACGCACCACCGGCACCGGCGCGTCGCGGTCGTCGGCGAAGGTGGCGAAGTTCTTCCGCCAGTAGTCTTTCGCCAGCTTCTCGGCGGGCTCACCCTGGAAGCCGCTGCGCACCTGGTAGGCGAGCACACCGCCGGTGATCAGCGGCAGCAGGGCGAGCGGCGCCAGCCGCAACGTGGTGCGCACGAGCAGCCGGGGATGCAGGCGCTGGATGCTGCGCAGGCCGTCGAAGTCGCGGCGCGAGAAGAGCCGCACCGCGAAACCGGCGAAGAAGAGCGCCGCGCCCAGAACGGTGACCCGGTTGAGCACCAGCTGCTGGCGGTTGAGCTCGTAGGTGCCCATGTCGCTCCACTGCAGGGTGCCCCACAGCGGCCAGTTGAAGGTCCAGGTCAGCTCGCCGCGGAACTGGAAGTAGAAGGTCGCCACCAGCGCCCCGATGGCCAGGGCGTAGGCGGTGTAGCGCTCGCGCACCAGGGCGTACAACCAGGTGACGAAGGCGGTCCACAGCACGAAGGTCGGTGCCACCAGCAGGATCCAGGTGACGAAGAACGGCCAGGTCTCGACCGGGGCACTGCCCTGCACCAGCAGCACGATGACCGAGGCGACGAAGGCGCCGAGCAGGATCGCCGCGCCGACCAGGCTGTTGGCCAGCGCCTTGCCGACCAGCAGCGTCCAGGTGGCCACCGGCGACGAGTAGAGCAGCTCGCCGAAGCCGGTCGAGCGCTCGCGCTGCAGCGACTCGACGGTGTAGAAGAGCAGCAGCAGGCAGACCAGCGTGGTGACGATGCTCACCGAGTTGACCGCCAGGTAGCCGGAGGTGAGCAGGATCGGCGTGTCGAAGGCGCCGATCGCGAAGGTCGCGTTGCCAACCGTCTGCAGCAGGATCAGCGGCACGAAGAGGTAGAGGCCGGGCTGGTGCAGCAGCTCGCGCACCTCGGCGCGCACCACCGCGCCGAGCCCGGCCGCGCGCGACGCCCGTCCGCGGCGCATCGCCAGCTCGGCGAGGCGCGGATCGTCGATGGCGGCACGTCCGGTGGCCGCCGCGGACGCGGGTGCGGCCTCGTCGCGGCGGCGCCGGCGCAGCAGACGGGACAGGCCGCCGGGTCGCGCCTCGCCGCTGAGGGTGCGGGCCACGTGCGGCACGCTCGCCGCCACGGCGCCGAGCCCGACCAGGAGGATCCAGGCGCGGTTGACCAGGATGCGCCAGTCGTAGGCGACAGGCTCGGTGTTGTAGACCTCGACCCCGCGGTCGATCGACAGCCATGCCTCGTCGAGCCAGCGCAGGCCCGAAGGGTCGACCACCATCAGCAGGTCGTTGATCCGCGGATCGAGCCAGCTCGGGCTCCAGTCCCAGAGGAAGAAGCCGCAGACCAGCAGCAGCGCCACCGGCAGGAAGAAGACCAGGATCGGCCGCCGCGCCCGCTCGCCGACGGCGAAGGCGGTGCCGAGGGCGAAGAGCACGTTGGGCAGCGCGAAGAAGAGCATCGGCCGCAGGTAGGCGCCGAGCCGGAAGTCGCCGCGCACCTCGGCGGCGTTCTCGATCGGCATCAGCTGGAAGAACACGACCAACGTCAGCAGCTGCCAGGTCAGGGCGAACAGGAACGTGACGGTGACCCCAGCGAACTTGCCGGCGACGTACTCGGCGGGTCGCAGCGGCGTCGTGTGCAGGATCTCCGAGGCCCCGACCTCGTCGTCGCGCAGCACCGCCATGCCTGCCGCGACGGATGCGAAGAAGGCGGTGATCAGGAAGGTGAGCACGATGACGAACATCGTCATCTGCGACTCGGAGTTGATCCACGCCTTGTCGCCGCCGACCGCGGTGTCGCCGGAGGCGATCGTCACGTTGCCGGCGCTCAGCCCCCAGCTCATCAGGGTGAGCAGCAGCAGCAGGATCCAGAACATCGGACGGCGCAGGGTCTGGCTGAGCTCCAAGCGCCCGACGGCGAGGATGCGGCGCAGGCTCACGCCGTGGCTCCGGGCCGCTCGGCGCCGGTCTCCGCCTCGGCTCGGCGGTGTCCGTCCCCCGGTGCCTCAGCGGAGTCGTCCCCTCGCGTTCCGACGTCGCGCATCAGCACCAGGTAGGCGTCCTCGAGGGTCGGCGGCACCCGCTCGAAGCCAGCCGGCGCGTCACCCCTTGGCTCGTAGAGGCGCACCAGGTTGCGGCCCTCGACGAGGTGGGCCTGGGTGACCTGGCGGTTGCGGCGCAGATCGTCGAGCTCGGCGGGCGAGGCGATGCCCTCGAAGATCCTGCCCTCGAGCTCCTGTCGCGCCTGCGACGGCGTGGTCAAGGCGACGACCTTGCCCTTGCGGATCACCGCGAAGCGCGGGCAGAGCACGGCGACGTCCTCGACGATGTGGGTCGAGAGCAGCACCGTGCGGTTCTCGGCCAGCTCGGCGAGGATGCGGTAGAAGCGCATGCGCTCCTCGGGATCGAGGCCGGCGGTCGGCTCGTCGACGATGATCAGCTCGGGGTTGCCGGCGATCGCCTGGGCGATGCCGAGCCGCTGTTTCATGCCGCCCGAGTAGCCCTTGACCTTGCGCCCGGCGGCGTAGCCGAGGTTCACCCGCTCGAGCAGCTCGCCGCAGAGCTGTCGCAGCGAGCGGCCCTCGGCGCGAACCCCTTTGAGCCGCAGCAGATGCAGCAACATCGCCTCGCCGGTGAGGTTGGGGTAGAAGCCGAAGTGCTGCGGCAGGTAGCCGAGGCGGGCCCACAGCCCCTGCGGATCGGCGAGCACGTCCTCGCCGTGAAGCCGCACGTCGCCCGAGGTCGGCTCGAGAAGGCCGGCGAGGATGCGCATCAGGGAGGTCTTCCCAGCGCCGTTCGGGCCGAGCAGCCCGAACATGCCGGCCGGGATGTCGAGGTCGACTCCCTGCAGCGCCGCGACGGGACCGGGATAGATCTTGGTCAGGTTGCGGATCTCGAGCATCGGTCTTCTCCATGCATGGAGGATCGGATCGGGGCGGATTTGGGGGCTAGAGCTCGTTCTCTCGTTCCCCGAACAGCCTACGTCGCCGCCGGGGCGACGGTTACAGCCGCCGCCCGGCCGATGCTCGTGGCGCGTCGTCGTCGCCGGGTCGTGGCATGCTCGATGCACCAACGAGGAGGGCACGCAGCCCGAGGACAGGGCTCCCGAGCCTCGGAGGAGCCTCAGAGGAGCCACGACGAGCCACAGACGAGTCCAAAGAGGAGTCGCATCGATGCAACCTTCCTTCTTCCCCCGCAAGATCTACTTCGCTTTCGACGCCGACGAGACCTCGCTCGACGGTCTGGCGACGGTGCACCGGTTCGCCGACGCGCACGATCTCGAGGTGGTCGTGGGTCACGTCGTCGACGCTCAGAGTCCGGCTCTCGAGGCCGAGCAGCGGGCGCTGGCGATGCTGCGCCAGGTCACCGCGGACGAGCTCGACGGTGACAGGGGTGACGGCGGCGACAGCGGTGAAGATGTCCCCTGGGAGCTCGACGTCACCCGCGACGACGAGGTGGCCGACGGCGTGGTGCAGTCGGCCGACGAGGCCGGCGCCGATCTGCTGGCGCTGACCACCCACGACCGCAAGGGCTTCGCCCGCATCTTCTCGGGCAGCGTCACCGAGGACGTGCTGGCGCGGGCGCACGTGCCGGTGCTGTCGCTGCGCGAGCGTCGCGAGGGCGATGGCGTCGACCAGCTAGGGGGCTCGGGCCGGATCCTGGTCCCGGTGGCCTTCGACGCCCACGACCACGTGGTGCTCACCGTCGCCCGAGCCTGGGCCTCCCGACTCTCGGCGGCGATCGACCTGCTGCACGTGGTGCCTTCGCCGCACATCCCGGTGGCGCCGATGGCCGAGGCGCCGGTGCCGTCTCCGTCGCTGCCCAATCCGGTGGAGCTCGAAGGTCACAGCCGGGAAGAGCTGCTGGCTCGCCTCGAGGAGGTTCCCGGTCCGCCGGTCGAGGCGAGGGCGATCGTCACCCGCGGCGACGTCGCGGAGCAGATCCGGCTCACCGCCGAGGAGGGCGACTACCGCATGGTCATCATGGGCACCGCCGGCAGGCGCGGCCTGGTGCGCTTCCTGCTCGGCTCGGCCGCCAGCAGCGTGCTGCGCAGCGTCGAGTGCCCGGTGCTGCTGCTGCCGCCGATCCTGCGGCTCGGCGACGAGAGCGAGTCTTTCGAATCGGTGCAGAGTCGCCGCTACGGCCACCCCGAGGACGTCCTCGCGGACGACGACACCTCTCGCGAAGAGAAGATCCAGATCCTCGAGGACTGGCGCCTCGACGCGCTGCGGCGCTCCGAATCGACCTCCGAGGGCATGTCTCCGGATCCCGAGGACGATCCGTCGGTCGACGACTCCGAGGTCGACGAGCTCGCCGCGGTCGACCACGCCCTGCGTCGCATCCGCGGCGACGACTGAGGATCGCGCTGCCGCCTCGTCCGCTGGCGTCGCCCGAGCGTCCGGTCAGATGCGCATCTCGATCTTGCCCAGCCGCTCGGTGAGCTTCGGGTTCTCGCGGTAGTCGATCGGCAGCGCCAGCAGGGCCGGCCCGGGGTGGTCCAGCGCGCGGCGCAGGGCGGCCTGCAGGTCGCTGGCGCGCTCGACCCGCTCGCCCTGCCAGCCGAAGCTCTCGGCCAGCAGCACCCAGTCGGGGTTGCCGAAGGCGAGGTCGGTGTGGCGGCCGAACTCCTGGTCCTGCTTCCACGAGATCAGCCCGTAGCCTCCGTCCTCCCAGACCATCACCGCGATGTCGGCGTCGAGCCTGCGCGCCGTCTCCATCTCCTGCACGTTCATCAGGAAGTCGCCGTCGCCGGTGATCGCCAGGATCTTCGCCTCGGGCCGGGCGCTCGCTGCCGCGATGGCGCCGGGCAGCGGCATGCCCATCGAGCAGAAGCCGTTGGAGATAATGCAGGTGCCGGGCTCGTGGCACTGGTAGTGGCGGCCGATCCACATCTTGTGCGCCCCGACGCCGGAGAGCACCACGTCGTCCGGCCCGAGCACCTGGCGAACGTCCCACAGCACCTTCTGCGGTGAGATCGCGCCTTCGCTCTGTTCGCCGGAGTGCTCGCGCAGCTCCTCCTGCATGCGCTCGCGCACCCGGCGCTGCTCGGAGAAGTCCCACTCGGGGCAGCCGTCGCGTGCGGCCAGCTCGCCCAGCTGGACGAGGGCGCTGCGCAGATCGCCGACCACCTCGACCGTCGGCAGGTAGTGGCTGTCGGTCTCGGCCGGCTCGGAGTCGAGGTGCACCACGCCGCAGCTGCCGTTGGCGTTCCACAGCCTCGGCGGATACTCGACCATGTCGTAGCCGACGGTCACCACCAGGTCGGCGTCGGCGATCGCCAACGCCGGGAAGTCCTGCTGCTGCAGGCCGATGGTGAACAGGCAGTAGGGTGCTTCGAGATCGACGCAGCCCTTGGCCATGAAGGTGCTGACCACTCCGATCCCGGTGCGCTCGCAGAGCGCGCGCAGCGCGCCGCTGGCGTCACGACGGATGACGCCGTTGCCGGCGAGCAGGATCGGGCGCCTGGCCTCGCGGATCCTGCGCCAGGCCTGCTCGACGGTCGCCGCGTCGGGGACCGGCGGCGCGGCGCGGCGCGGCGGCAGGGGTCTCTTCTTCGTCTTCGCTCCGGCAACGTCTTCGGCGAGCTCGATGTGCACCGCGCCCGGCTTCTCGGCGGTGGCGATGCGCAGCGCCTTGTGCACCACCTCGGGCACGTTGTCGGGATGGTGGATGGCGTGGGTCCACTTGGTCACCGGCTCGAACAGGTCGACCACCCGCATGATCTGGTGACTCTCCTTGTGCTGACGGGTGAGGGCTCCCTGGCCCGTGATCACCAGCATCGGGGCGCGGTCCATGTTGCCGTCGGCGACGCCAGTGACGAGGTTGGTGGCGCCGGGGCCGAGAGTGCCCATGCACACCCCGGGCTCGCCGGTCAGTCGTCCCCAGGTCGCGGCCATGAAGGCGGCGCCCTGCTCGTGACGGGTGAGCACGAACTCGATCTCGGAGCCGTCGAGAGCGAGCATGAAGTCGGCGTTCTCCTCCCCCGGCACGCCGTAGATGCGCCGGATGCCCTCGCGTTCGAGGCAGCGCACCAGCAGCTCGGCGGCGGTGAGCTCCTCGGGCTCGCCGTCACCCGGTTCGGCGCACCCGTCCGTCGGATGTGCGGCCGCCTCGCCCGGCGAGCCGGCGTCCGGCTGGGATGCGGGCTCCTCGTCGGAGGTGGGCTCGATGGCCTGGTGCGTCATGGAGTCTCCTGTCTTCACGGATCGTCTTCGAAGGTGACGTCGGGCATCTGCGTGACGATGCTTCGTCCGGGCGACGCCGTCGCCTCGGCAGGCGGTGTCCGACAGGCGGTCGGCGCCCCTTGCCTGCTCTGGTATAACGACCCGCGCCACCGATCGGATGCCCGGAACCGGTCCCCGGGATCTTCGCCCGCCTAGGTTCCGAAGCGGTGCCCCGGGGCTCCTCGTAGGACCCGAGGGGAGTGGCCGAGCCCGTCGCCGCGCGTCGCCCGCGCCCGACGATCTCCGCGTGAGGAGCACGATGCCCGATCAGTTCGTTGACGAGGCCGCCGGCAGCCGCCCGGGTGACGACCCGAACGGCGATGGGCTGCGCGGCCGCAGGGCCTTGGTCACCGGGGCTTCGCGCGGCATCGGTGCGGCGATCGCACGCCGCCTGCACGCAGCAGGTGCACGGGTGGTCCTGGTGGCGCGCGGCGCCGCGGATCTCGATCCGCTCGCGGCGGAGCTGTCCGGCGCGATCGTTCGCGCCGCCGACGTGGGCGATCCCGTCGCCGTCGCCGAGCTCTTCGAGAGCCTCGAGACCGCACCCGACATCCTGGTCAACAACGCCGGCGCGGCGCGCAGCGCGCCGCTGCACCGCACCACCGACGAGCTCTGGCGGCAGATGCTCGAGGTGAACCTGAGTGGCGTCTTCCACTGCTGCCGCGCCGCCCTGCCGGCGATGCTGGAGCGCGGCCGGGGGCGCATCGTCAACGTCGCCAGCACCGCGGGCCTGCGCGGCTACCCCTACGTCGCCGCCTACAGCGCCGCCAAGCACGGGGTCGTCGGCCTCACCCGTTCGCTGGCCCTGGAGGTCGCGCGCCGCGGCGTCACGGTGAACGCCGTGTGTCCCGGGTTCACCGAGACCGAGCTGCTCGACGACTCGCTCGCCAACATCGTGCGCACCACCGGTCGCAGTCCCGAAGAGGCGAAACGCGAGCTGCTGCGCAGCAATCCGCAGGGACGCTTCGTGCGCCCCGAGGAGGTCGCCGACGCCGTCGCCTTCCTGGTCAGCGATACCGCCGCGGCGATCAACGGCCATGCACTGGCCGTTGCCGGCGGCGAGGTCTGAGCGGGCGACGCCGACTCCAGTGGAGTGTCGCGCTCGCAACCAGAGGCTGCGACTGTCTGTTCGTCTAGAGTTCGGACGAGGCTTGCAGTGGGCTCGTGCCGAGCGCGATCGATCGGTCTCGCCCGCGGCCATCCGTGACTGACGCCACGGATCGTTCACCGCCTCGGAGGAGATTCCGGCAAGCGACCGAGAACCGGGGCCGCGACAGCCGCGCGAGAAGATCCGCTTCGGTCGACCGTGCTTGCCGGGTGACGGGCTGTCCCGCAACGAGGAATCGCTCTGGAAGAGGCCGCTCATGGGTAGTGGGAGCGTGCAGCGTTCGGTCACCGTCGGGTCGAGTCTGAGCCGGCCGCGCCCGAATCTCTTCATCGTCGGGGCACCCAAGTGCGGCACGACGACGCTGTACCACGCTCTGCGCCAGCATCCCGAGGTGTTCATGAGCCCGGTCAAGGAGCCGAGATACTGGTCGTCGGACCTTCGCGCGTCCGGGCTCTCGTTCCATTGCCGGCACGTCAGGCGCCATCTGTTCTCGTTGCGAGGTCTGTCGACTCTGCCGAGCTGCTGGCTGGCCCGCCGCCGGCTCGCACCCGAAGAATGGCTCGGAGTTCCTCGACTCGACGACTACCTTTCCCTTTTCGCCGAGGCGGACCCGGAGCGCCACCGATGGCTTGGAGAGGCGTCGCCCGACAGCCTGTGGTCGGAGGTGGCGGCAGAGCGCATCTCGGCCTTCGAGCCGGCCGCACGCATCGTCGTCGCGCTCCGCGAACCGGTTGCCTATCTGGCGTCGATCCACCGCGAGACTCTGTCGGGTGTAGTCGGCGAGACCGAACCGTCGCTGCGCAGAGCTCTGCAGCTCGAGCCCAAGCGTCGGGTGGGACGCGAAGTCCCATGCTCGGTGCGCTTTCCGTTCACGGTCTTCTATCGGTTGCAGGCCGAGTTCGACGTCCAGATCGAACGCTTTCTCCGTGTCTTCGATCGCAGCCAGCTCCACTTCGTGCTTCTGGAGGATCTGGCGGCCGATCCGGTGGCGACAGTCGACGCGCTTCTTGGCTTTCTCGACCTGCCGAGGGTCGCACGGGCGCTCGATCTCAGGCCTCGCAACGTCTCCGGTCAGTCGGGTCTCGGCGACCTGACTGCGGCGGAGGTGGCGGAGCTTCGTCTGGAGCTGCGATCCTCCGTGGATCGTTTGCAGGTCCTGACGGGGCTGCCAGTCGGCGAGCGGTGGGGCTACGGAGATCCGAGGTGACTGGCGGATCCAGGTACCGCACGAAGGCCTGGCGGTGTCGAGGAGATGAGTACGGCTCAGGGCCCTGTGGCTCCGACGCCAGTGAAGAGCGACGACGCGGTGCCGATCGCGGACTGCAGGAGGAGAGATGAACCGGACCACACGCTACGCAGGCCACGAGGCGGAGCACTTCCGCTTCGAGCTGGCCGACCGCATCGCCACCGTCACGCTCGATCGCCCCGAGCGCAAGAACCCGCTGACCTTCGAGTCCTACGCCGAGCTGCGCGATCTCTTCCGAGGCCTCGTCTACGCCGAGGACGTCGACGCGGTGGTGATCTGCGGCGCCGGCGGCAACTTCTGCTCCGGCGGCGACGTGCACGAGATCATCGGACCGCTGACCGAGATGTCGATGAAGGACCTGCTCGCCTTCACCCGCATGACCGGCGACCTGATCAAGGCGATCCGCGCCTGTCCCCAGGTGGTCATCAGCGCTGTCGACGGCATCTGCGCCGGCGCCGGCGCGGCGATCGCGATGGCCAGCGACCTGCGCTACGGCACCAGCCGCGCCAAGGTCGCCTTCCTCTTCGTGCGCGTCGGTCTCGCCGGCTGCGACATGGGCGCCTGCGCCATGCTGCCGCGCATCATCGGCCAGGGCCGCGCCCACGAGCTGCTGTTCAGCGGTCGCTCGATGTCGGCCGAGGAGGGTGAGCGCTGGGGCTTCTACAACGCCCTGCTCAGCGAGGCGCACCTGGTCGACGAGGCGCGCCAGCAGGCAGCGCGCCTGGTCGCCGGCCCGACCTTCGCCCACGCCATGACCAAGACGATGATCAACCACGAGTGGAACATGACCCTCGACCAGGCGATCGAGGCCGAGGCCCAGGCGCAGGCGATCTGCATGCAGACGCGCGACTTCGAGCGCGCCTACCGCGCCTTCGCGGCGAAGGAGAAGCCGGTGTTCGAGGGGGATTGAGCGGAGCTCGCCGATGCGATCGAATCGCCCGCCGAGGCCTCGGCAGGATCGGACGGAAGCGGATGGCGGGAGAGTCGGGATGGACCTGAGGGCTGGGATGGCGAACGTACCGTTCATGCTGGCACTGTTGGCTTCGAGCGCCAGCCTTCATGGCACGTTCGCGCCCGCCACCGTCAGCGCTCAGGCCGAGCACTGCGAGGCTGCCTTCGAGGCAGCCAGAGAGATCGACGAGGCCACCTCAGAGGCTGCCTGCGGCGAGGCTCCCCACTACGCCCCCGACGAGGTGCACCGCCGGTACCGCGAGTGCGTGCAGCCGCTGCACGAGGCGGCGGGTCGTGAGCTGGCTCGGGTTACGGAGATCTGCCGCGCCGCCGCGGTGAGCGCCGAGGTGTTGGACGAGCAGGTCTCGTTGACCGCCACCGCGATCTGGAGCGCGTACCGGAGCTCGCTCCACCTGCGGTTTCCGGAGTGGCCCGGTGAGCCCGATCTGCGGATCCTCGAGGACGGCATCGCCGAGATCGAGACGCTCGATCCGAGCAGCTCGCTGGCGATCGCGATGTTGGACGAGATCGCGTACCGACTGACTGGGCAGCCGCGGGAAGCCCGAGTCTTCCTGACCGAGAGCGCCGAGCTGCGGCGCCGGGTTCACGGAGCCGAGAGTCTCGAATATGCGCAGGGTCTCTTCTGGCTAGGTGTCCACTATGGGACCCTCGGGGTCGCGCCGGAAGAGATCGAGGCGTGGGGCCTCGACGACGAGCGGGCGGAAGCAATGTGGCTCGAGGCGCTGGGGATACTCGAAGCGCTGTCGGAGTCGGACCGTCTGCGGACCGAGACGTACTCGTCCGTGCTGTTTGCGCTCGATCACCTCTACGAGAGCCAGGGGAGAACGGCGGCGGCAAATCTCGTCGGCGAGAAGCGGACGGCGTTCCTCGAGCGCGCCGAGCAGCTCTCGCCGCCTCCAGCCTGGCTGGTGGATCCGGCGGATCCGTGAACCGCGTCAGCCGGGCTACGCCACCGCCGTCACCTCGATCTCCACCAGCGCCCTCTCCTCGACCAGCGCCGAGACCTCGACCAGGGTCATCGGGGGGAAGCTCTTGCCCATGACGTCGCGGTAGGTGGCGCCGACTTCGGCCACGCGGCGGAGGTACTCGCCGCGATCGGTGACGTACCAGGTCATCCGCACCACGTGCTCGGGCCCGGCCTCGGCGGCGTCGAGCAGCGCGCGCACGTTGCGCAGCGCCTGGCCCACCTGGTCGACGAAGTCGTCGCTGGTGAACTGCTGGTCGGCGTTCCAGCCCACCTGGCCGGCGAGGAAGATCTGGCGCGCGCCGCTGGCGACGACGCCGTTCGAGTAGCCGGACGGTCGCTTCCAGCCGTCGGGCAGCAGGATCTCGTGCATCGGGAGTCTCCGGGGTGCTGCGGCAGCAGTAGGTGGTGGTGCGACCGCGTCGGTGGTCGCGTGATCGTCGACGCTCAGCGCTCGCTGTCGTGGAAGGCGGCGAGCACCGCCTCGCAGAGGATCTGGCCGAGCGCCTCGACGTGCTGGCGGCCTTCGTCGGGCGTCGCCGCGGCGGGATCGCCGAAGTAGGCCTCGGGCCCGCCGGCCTGCTCGAAGGTGGTGAGGCCGGCGCGGATCGCCTCCGAGAGGGAGCTGGGGTTGGGCTCGAGCTCGCGGCGCAGCGCGTCGTGCACCAGCTCGGAGGCGGCCGCCTGCACGATCGAGGTCTCGTAGCTGCCGGCGTGGCAGGCGCCGCTGCGGAACTCGTCGCCGAGACGCTGCGCCCAGGGGCTGCGGCTGACGTCGGGGAAGACGCAGACCGTGCGTCGCGAGCCCTGCGGCTGCTCGTCGCGGTCCTCGATGCGGCGCTGCGCCTCGTAGAGAGCGCCGAGGTGGGCGGGATCGAGGTGGGCGTTGGCGAGCACCAGCGTGCCGACGCCCTGCTGCGCCAGCGACGCCGCGATGTCCTCGAGCAGGGCGACGAGGGTCGCGGGGCGTATCGACACCGTGCCGGGGAAGGCCGCGGCGAAGGGTGCCGGGGTGTACTCGATCGCCGGCAGCACGACCGGATCGAAGCCGCGGGCCGCCAGCAGCTCGGCGCCGCGCTCGGCCATGGCGCGGGCGATGATGCGGTCGGTGACCAGCGGCAGGTGAGGACCGTGGGCCTCGACCGCGCCGATCGGCAGCACGGCGACGGCGCGCGAGAGGTCGAGGTCGCGGATCTCGCTCCAGGTGGAACGACTCCAGTTGGTGTAGGGCGGCAAGGAAGCTCCAGGGACGGGGAGTGCTGAGGATGGGAGCGGGACGGGAGAGAGCGGATGGGAGATCGGACAGCGGTTAGTCTACGGGGACGAGGCGGCATCGGCCGCTGCACCGCGAGCTGCACCGCGAGCTGCGCCCCGACCTACGCCGCGACCTGCAGAGCCCCCATCGCCGCATCGCGGCCTTCCGGACCTCCCGGCACATGATCCAGCGCACCGACATCCCGCCGCCAGCCGAGCTCTCGGCTGCCGGCGTGCCGAGGCGCGCCCAGGGCCCGGTGCCGGTGCGCCCTCCCGAGCCGCCGCGGCCGCCGATCCCGCCGCCGGGCCCACCCGACACCCCGCCCAGGGAGCCGCCTCCTCCGGAGCGCCGTCCGCCCGGTCCGCCGCGCGATCCGCCCGGCGAGCCCGGCCCCGAGCCGCCGCGGCGGCGCGAGCCACCGACCCGCGACCCCGACCGTGAAGAGCCGGACCGAGGCGATCCCGATCCGCGCCGCCCGCCGGTCGAGGAGCCGCCCGACGAGCCACCGCCGGTGGGAGATCCCGAGCCCGACGTGCCGATCCGCGCCGCGGCCCGGCGCCTGGGGGGCTCGACGGCGAGGCGCCGGCATTGAATCTCGGGGTCGTCGGCGGAGGCCCCGGCGGCCTCTACCTGGCGCTGCTGGTCAAGAAGCGCTGGCCGCGCTGGCGGGTCCGGGTCTTCGAGCGCAACCAGCCGGGTGACACCTTCGGCTTCGGCGTCGTCTTCAGCGACGAGACGCTCGGCTTCCTGCGTGACCACGACCAGGCCTCGTACGAGGCCATCCGGCGCAACTTCGCCTACTGGGACGACGTCGAGATCGTCTTCCGCGGCAGCGCCTTCCGCGTCGCCGGCAACGGCTTCGCCGGCTGCTCGCGCGCCTCGTTGCTGCGGCTGCTCGAGGAGCGCTGCACGGAGCTCGGGGTCGAGATCGAGCACGGCGTCGAGATCGAGCCCGATCCCGGAGTCTCGCCGCTGGCCGGGTGCGATCTGGTGGTCGCCGCCGACGGCATCAACAGCCGCTTCCGCACCGCCTTCGCGCACGACTTCGGGGTCGAGGTCGACGAGCGGCGCAACCCCTTCTGCTGGCTCGGATCGACGCGCGAGTTCGACGCCTTCGAGTACTTCTTCCGGCGCACCGCGCACGGCCCGATCGTGGCCCACTGCTACCAGTACGAGCCCGGCCGCAGCACCTGGGTGATCGAGGCGACACCCGAGGCGTGGCACGGCCTCGGCTTCGACCACCTCGACGACCAGAAGGGCGAGCACATCCCGGTGATCGAGGAGATCTTCGGCGAGGAGCTCGCGGGGCACCGCCTGATCGACAACCGCTCGATCTGGCGGCGCTTTCCGACCATCCGCTGCGAGCGCTGGGTGCGCGGCAACCTGTGCCTGCTCGGCGACGCCAAGGCGACGGCGCACTACTCGATCGGCTCCGGCACCAAGCTGGCGATGGAGGACGCGATCGCGCTCTTCGAGGCCCTGATCGAGCAGCAGCCGCATCTCGACGGCGACGGCGCAGCGGATCGGCGTGCTGGAGTCGCCGCGGCGCTCGCCCGTTACCAGGAGCTGCGCGAAGAAGAGGTCGGCAAGACGCAGCACGCCGCCGACGTCTCGCTGCGCTGGTTCGAGGCGATGGAGCGCCACTGGGATCTCGACCCCGAGCAGTTCGCCTTCGGCGTCATGTCGCGCTCGAAGCAGATCACCTACGAGAACCTGCAGCTGCGTGACGAGCGCTTCACCGACGCGGTGGACGAGTGGTTCCGCTCTCAGGTGCGCCGCGAGGGGCACGCCGTGGCGTCCGGCACGCCGCCGATGTTCACGCCGCTGCGCCTGCGCGATCTGGTGATCCCCAACCGGGTGGTCGTCTCGCCGATGGCGCAGTACTCGGCCCGCGATGGAGTGCCCGACGACTGGCACTTCCAGCACCTCGCGTCGCGCGCCCTCGGCGGCGCCGGCCTGGTGGTCGCCGAGATGACCTGTCCGTCGCCCGAGGCCCGCATCACCCCGGGCTGCACCGGTCTGTGGAACGACGAACAGACCGAGGCCTGGAGCCGCATCGCCGAGTTCATCCACCGCGAGAGTCACGGCAAGCTGTGCATGCAGCTCGGCCACGCCGGGCGCAAGGGTTCCACCCAGCTCGGCTGGGAGGAGATGGACCAGCCGCTCGTGGAGGGCAACTGGCCTCTGGTGTCGGCCTCGCCGCTGCCCTACCACGAAGGCGTCAGCCAGATGCCGGCCGAGCTCGACCGCGCCGGGATGCGGGAGGTCACGGAGCAGTTCGTCCGGGCCGCGGAGCGCGCCGACGCGGCAGGCTTCGACCTGCTCGAGCTGCACATGGCGCACGGCTACCTGCTCGCCAGCTTCATCTCGCCGCTGCTCAACCGACGCACCGACGAGTACGGCGGCGACATCGACGGCCGCATGCGCTTTCCGCTCGAGGTGTTCGCTGCCGTGCGCGCCGTCTGGCCGGCAGGGAAGCCGATGTCGGTGCGCATCTCGGCCAGCGACTGGGCAGAGGGTGGTCTCACCGAAGAGGACGTGGCGAGCGTCGGGCGCCTGCTGGCGGCAGCCGGCTGCGACCTGGTCGACGTCTCCACCGGCCAGACGGTGCCGTGGCAGAAGCCGGTCTACGGCCGCATGTACCAGACCCCGTTCGCCGACCTGGTGCGCCACGAGGCCGAGATCGCCACCATGGCGGTGGGCAACATCACCACCGCCGACCAGGTGAACACCATCCTCTTGCAGGGACGCGCCGATCTGGTGGCGATCGCCCGCCACCACCTGAGCAATCCGTCGTTCACCAACCAGGCCGCCGCCTGGTACGCCTTCCGCGGTCACCCGTGGCCGAAGCAGTACTGGCCGGGCCGCGACCAGGCCTTCCATCTGGCGGCGCGCGACCGCGAGCAGTGGCGCGAGGACCGTCGGGCGCTGAAACCGTCGTCGCACCGGCCGGACGAGCGGACGGAGGATGCTCCGGAGCACGGCGTCGAGCGAGGCGCGGCGTCGGCCACCGGCGCGCAGGACGCGGCGACCTGTTCGGAGGGCACGCTGGTCGCGGCGGGGGAGTCGTCCGGCTCGTGAGCGACGGCCACGAATCGGCCAGCCCGCCGGCCGCGGCCACGGCGACGATCGACTGGAAGGCCGGCTTCAGCCGCTTCCGCGACGCCGATCCCGACCAGCTGCACTTCGCCGCCCACAGCCATCACTACTGGCCCGACGTCACCTTCGAGGCTCAGCAGCGCGTCTGGCTCGATGCGGCGCGCCACGTCGACCGCAAGTGGGACGCGGCCGTGTTCGGCGACGTGCTGCCGCGGCTGCAGCAGTCGATCGCCCGCGCCCTGAGCCTGAGCGATCCGCGCAGTCTCTGCTTCGCCCCCAACACCCACGAGCTGCTGGTGCGCCTGGTCTCGGCGTTCGAGCGCCCGGCCGGTGAGCCGCTGCGCATCCTGTCGAGCGACGGCGAGTTCCACAGCTTCGAACGGCAGACGCGGCGCTGGGAGGAGGCCGGCCAGGTCACCGTCGAGCGGGTGCCGCTCGAGCCGTTCGCCACCTTCCCAAAGCGCTTCCTCGAGCGCGCCCGCGCCTTCGGCGGCGAGCTCTGCTACCTGAGCCACGTCTTCTTCGGTTCCGGCTACGTCTTCCCGGCCCTGAGTGAGCTGGCCGAGGCGCTGCCCGCCGAGACGATGATGGTCGTCGACGGCTACCACAGCTGGATGGCGTTACCGGTCGACTGGAGCGGCCTCGAGCAGCGCGCCTTCTACCTCTCCGGCGGCTACAAGTACGCCATGGCCGGCGAGGGATGCTGCTTCGCCCACTGTCCGCCCGGCTACGCCGAGCGGCCGGTCAACACCGGCTGGTACGCCGCCTTCGGCGATCTCGCCAAGCCGCGCGGCGGCGGGCACGAGGTCCCTTACGCGCGCGACGGCATGCGCCTGTTCGGCGCCACCTTCGATCCCTCCGGTCTCTACCGCCAGCTCGCGGTGCTCGACTGGCTGCACGATCTCGGCGCCACGGTGGAGGACGTCCACCGCCACGTCGTGGTGCTGCAGCAGCAGCTCCTCGACGCCGTGGAGCAGGAGCGCGCCGGCTCGCTGCGCCTCGATCAGCTCGTCCCCGATCGTTCGCTGAGCGAACGCGGCCACTTCCTCACCTTCCAGCGCGCCGACGCCGCGGCGCTGCACCGGGGGCTGGCCGAGCGAGGCGTCGTCACCGACGTGCGTGGCGAGCGCATCCGTTTCGGCTTCGGCGTCTACCAGGACGGCGGTGACGTCGAGGCGCTGGTGGAGAGGCTGGGAGGGCTGTAGGCGACGGAAGCCAGCGGTGTCCACTGCTTCGACGCGAGAGCACGGGACGGTAGAATCGGAGATCGTGACGAGGACCGAGGACAGCGACTCTTCGACGGTCGCGCAGGCCTGTCCGCGCTCCTGGACACCCGCACAGAAGCTGCGTGCCGCGCTCGAGCTCGCCGAGTTCGCCGAGCGGGCGATGCAGCAGGTGCTGCGGCGTCGGCACCCCGACGCCACGGAGGAGGAGATCGCCGAGCGACTGCAGCAGTGGCGCCTCGAACAGGACGGCCACGAGAACGAGACGGAGTTCTTCCGCCCGCGCAAGGCGCTGCGGACTCCGTGACCGGTCTCGAAGCGGCTCTCGGCAGGTTGTCGCGAGACCTCGAGTCTGCAGGCACGCGCTACGCGTTGGTCGGTGGGCTGGCGATCTCGGCCCGGGTCGAGCCGCGCACCACACGCGACCTCGACGTCGCAGTGTCGGTGTCGTCCGACGACGAGGCCGAGGCACTCGTCGGGAAGCTGCGCGGTCTCGGTTATTCGATCGGTGAGTTCCTCGAGGAGACCTCGACGGGGAGGCTCGGTACCGTTCGCGTCGTCAGTCCAGTAGCCGGGGAGGAACACGGGGTGGTCGTCGACCTGATCTTCTTCTCGTCGGGCGTCGAAGCGGGGCTGGTCTCGCGCGCCGAGCGGCTGGCGATCACCGACGCGGTCCAGGTCCCGGTGGCTCGCATCGGCGATCTGCTGGCACTCAAAGTGCTGGCGGGCCGACCGCAGGACCAGATCGATGCCGTCGGGCTGGTGCAGGTGGCGCCGCCCGAGGAGCTCGACCTCGCTCGTGCCGATCTCGAGGTCATCGCGCGGCAGGGTCTGCACCGCGGCAAGGATCTCGAGGCCGAGCTCGACCGGATCGTCGAACAGGCGCGCAGCGACAGCTCGAACGGGTGATTCGCGCTGTCTAGGGGCAGGGGCCCTCTTGGGATCGAGCTCGGCGGTCTCGCCTCAGCCGCCGAGCACACTCTGCAGGTACGTCCTCAGCCGCTTCCACGCGTCGATCGCGGCGGGTGTGTTCTTCTCCGGGTCGCGGTCGACGTGCAGCCAGAAGCCGTGGGCGACCTCGTCGTAGATGTGCACGTCGTTGGCGATGCCGGCGGCGCGCAGGGTCTCGACGAACCTCTCGACGTCCTCGACCGGGATGCCGCGGTCGTTCTCGACGAAGGTGCCGTAGACGGGGTGGTCGATGGTCTTCATCTGCTCGGGATCGGCGAGCAGACGGCCGTAGAAGATCGCGGTGCCGTCGTGGTGCTCGCCGCCGAGGGCGAAGGAGAGGGCCACGCCGCCGCCGTAGCACCAGCCGATGGTGGCGACTTTGTCGGTGGTGTCGTCGCGACCGCGCAGGTAGGCGACCGCGGCGTCGAGGTTGGCGATGAGCTTCGCCTCGTCGGCCAGGGTCTCGCGCACCAGGGCCATGTTCTCCTGGGGATTGGTGCCGGTGCGGCCGCTGTAGAGATCGACCGCCAGCGCGACGTAGCCCTCGGCGGCGAACGAGTCGGCGGTCTGCTGCACCCGCTCGACCAGGCCGTTCCACTCGTGGATCAGGATCACCGAGGGGAAGGGGCCGTCGCCCGCCGGCACCGAGAGGTAGCCGCTCGCCTCTGCGTCGCCCTCGAAGTAGGCCAGCCGCGTGCCCATCAGCTCGCCGGCCTCGCCGACGATCGCCGGCGGCAGGGCGTCGCCGGTGGTGGGAGCGTGGGGCACCGGGGTCTGGGCGGTGACCGGGAGGCAGAGAAGGAGGGCGAGCAGGAGAGCGAGGAGTGGAAGCGGCGGGACGGAGCGGTGGCGGGTCATGGGGTCTCCGGGTGGTGGGATCTCGGGGTTGTGTGGATCGAGACTAGCGGTGTTGCCCTGTGGCTGCCTGGGACGCGGGCGTGCTCGAGAGCCGCAAGGGCTTCGCCGCTCAGGTCCGAGCTCGTCCCTGGTGCATCCTCACCATTGGCCCTCTAGTCCCCTCGTCGGACTCGCGGTCGCTGATCGGGGCGCGAGGGTGTTCGCGAACAGGAAGACTCCCGCCGCTCAGATTCGACCTCTATACCAGGGACATCCTCACCCCCACCCTGTCCCTCTCCCTCGTAGGGGGAGGGAACCGGGCGGCGCGGTGTTGACGAAGCGGCTTCTGGGGCTTGGCGCTGGCGAGCGGTGTCGTCGGATGGTGCTGCGCGTCAGCCACCAGAGCGATCGTCGAGCGCGAGCATCTGGCTTCCTCCCCCTACAAGGCGAGAGGACACGAGGGTAGATGCGGACTCTTCGCAGGCTCGACTCCGCATCTTTCGGCTCAGCTCGCTGTCGCTCGCTTCGGCGTGGGGGTGAGGATGTCCTTGGAACGAGCTCGATCCAGAGCCGCGACGAGCTTCGTTCCTGCGACCACACCTGCGTCTCATGCTGCGACACGTCGCACCTCGCCACACCCACCCACCAGGCAGTGGGCCGAGCGCCCGCCACACGGCGCCGCGCCCCGCGCGGGCGCTCCCTCACTCTCCCCGCGCCAACCTCCGCAGCGCCCCGCGGTCGACCTTGCCCAGATGGGTCCTCGGGAAGTCGTCGAGAACGCGCACCTCGCGCGGCGCCTTGTAGGGCTCGAGGCAGGCGAGGGCGTGCTGGCGCAGCTGCTCGGCGACCGATCGGCTCGTCGCAGCGCTGTCATCGGACTCTGCGTTTTCGGCGGCCTCCTGCAGCAGCACGAACGCCCACGGCTTCACCAGACCCGCCGCGTCCTCGACGCCGAGCACCGCGGCCTCGCGCACCGCGGGGTGGCCGAGCAGGCAGTTCTCGACCTCCTTGGGCGACAGCCACTTGCCGCTGACCTTGACCATGTCGTCGCCGCGGCCGCAGTAGGTGAAGACGCCGCTCGCGTCGCGGCGCACCATGTCGCCGGTGACCACCCACTCGCCGCGGAAGGACTGCCGGCTGCGCTCGCGCCGCTGCCAGTAGCCGTGGGCGCGCGAGTCGCCGCGCACCCAGAGCCAGCCGACCTGGCCGTCGGCGAGCGGCAGGCCGTCGTCGCCGCGCACCTCGACGTCGAAGCCCTCGACGGCGCGGCCGAGGGTTCCCGGGTGCACGTCGCCGGGGTGGTTGGTGAGGAAGACGTGCCACATCTCGGCGGTGCCGAGGCCGTCGAGGATCGGGGCGCCGAAGGTCTCGCGCCAGCGGCGGTCGAGCTCCTCGGGCAGCGCCTCGCCGGCGCTGGTCACCAGGCGCAGGCAGGACAGGTCGCGCTGCTCAACGCCCTCCCCGGAGAGCATCTTGCCGATCATCGTCGGCACGTTGATGAGGATCGTGGGGCGGTGGCGCTCGATCAGCTCGAAGAGGCGCTGCGCGGTGCAGCGCTCGGGGAAGAGCACGGCGCTGGCGCCGACCGAGAGCGGGAAGAGCAGGTTCGAGCCGGTGGCGTAGCCGAAGTGCAGCTTGGGCACCGAGAGGGTCACGTCGCCCTCGTTCAGCCCGAGCACGCCGTGGGCGTAGCGCCGCGTCGTGTGCACGAACGACTGGTGACTCTGCACGACGGCCTTGGGCCTGCCGGTGGTGCCGCCGGAGAAGAGCCAGATCGCCGCGTCGTCGGGATGGCTCGCGAAGGGCTCGGGCCGTGGCTCGGCCCTCTCGAAAGCCGCCTGCGTCGCCGGGTCGTCCCAGTAGAGGACGTCGAGCAGGAAACGCCGCTCGCAGGCCTCGAGGCGCTGGCGCAGCGCCGTCGTGGTGAGCACCAGGCGCGCCCGCGACTCGTCGAGCAGGTGCTGCAGCAGATCCTGGTCGAGCTCGGGGTTGATCATCACCGCGACGGCGCCCGCGTGCACGACGCCGAGGATGCTCTGCGCCATCTCCACCCCGTCGGGGATCGCCAGCAGCACCCGCTCCTCGCAGCGCAGGCCGCGAGTCTCGAGCATCGACGCCACGCGGCGCACCCGATCGGCGAGCTGGTCGTAGGTGACGACCGACGACGTGCCCGTGCCCTGCGCCCCCTCGACGTCGACGCGCAGCGCGACGCGGTCGCCGTCGCCGAGCTCGCAGCGCCGGTGCACGAACCAGTGGGCGAGGTTGGCGTGCCCCTGGCGCGGATCGAACCTGCAGTCGGTGGCCTCGTCGGCGGTGACGTAGGGGAAGGGGCCGCTGCTGTCGTCGTCCGTCATCTCCGCCCTCTCCGGTCCTAGCCTCGACTCCGCCTGCGCCCGTCGGTCGCTCAGCGGTCGTCGCTACCGCGATCGCCCTCGGCGTCTCCGACGCCGCGTCGACGGCCGTCGCGATCGCGGTCGAAGGTGAAGCCGTAGGAGTCGGGATCGGCGAGCTCGGGCAGGGCGTCCTTGCGGATCAGCAACGTGCGGGTCGCCCAGAGCTCCTTGAAGATGCGGTAGCGCAGCGCCGTCTGGTCGAGGTACTCGACGCCGGCCGAGCCGCCGGTGCCGGTGCGCCTACCGATCAGCCGCTCGACCATGCGGGCGTGGCGCTGGCGGAAGACCAGGAACGCCTGCTCCAGAGCCACCGTCTGGTCGACCACGGCCCGCGGCCACGACAGCAGCGGGTGCTCGCGGTAGCTCTCGATGAACAGGATCGCCACCCGTGTGCGCAGGTGACGCCAGCGCTGCTCTGGGTCCTCGAACTCCTCGGCGAGCAGGTGGGCGCGCGCTCCGGAGACCTCCTTCTCGTAGCGCTGGCGCAGCCGGTCGCGGTCCTTCTCGGTGAGCGCGAAGCGCACCGCCCGCTCGCTGAGCGAGGCGAGCTCGCCGCGCATCGCCTCGAGGTAGCGCTCGGCAAAGCCCTCGACCGTCTCGCGGTCGCCCGGATCGTCGGGAGTCGAGCCGTCGATCGGGGTGCGGTAGAGCCAGGCGCTGAGCGCCTTGACCAGGCTCGGCGCGTCGTCGAGCCGCGCCTCGACCCGGCGCAGCGCCGCCGAGGCCGAGCCGTCCGGTTGCTCGAGCGCCTTCTTGTAGCTCTCGTGTCCGAGCGAGATCCGCTCGTCGGGCTCGAGGCCCATCAGGATCTCGATCTCGCGCAGCTGCGCCGACTGGAAGCCGCTCGCCGGGTAGAGCTTGTCGCGGAAGCCCATGTAGTCGCGCGTCGTCATGGTCTCCATCAGCTCGAAGTGGCTGGCGGCGTGATGGAGGATCTTGGCCATGCGGTCGAGGCCGCGTACCGCCGCGGCGAGCGCCGTGTCGGGCACGTAGCGCTGGGCGAAGAGGTCGCGGGTCGCCACCAGATCGCGCAGCAGCAGCTTGAACCACAGCTCGTCGATCTGGTGTATGACGATGAACAGCACCTCGTCGTTGCTCAGCTCGGACTCGTCGCTCGACAGGCCGCCCTGCAGGGCGAGCAGCTCCTCGACCTTGATGTACTCCCAGTAGGTGGTGGGGCGTGCGGGATCGTGGGTCATCGCTGGTCTGGTCGGCTGGCGGACGAGGGAGGCGGGCAAGGACGTCGCGCGGTGCTGCTGCGGCGTCGCTCGCTGCCCAGAATAGCCAAAGCGCCGACGGCGTTGTTCGCCGGGCTTGGGACGAGGTCGACCGCAGGTCGCGCAGGAGCTCCGCCGTCCAGCCGCCGCGAGAGGGTCGACAACCGCGCGCCGCCGGCCGCCGAACTCCTCTTCACCCGAGCCGCCGAGGCCGACGCCAGAGGCCCTGCGGGAAGAGGCGCACTGCGTGGCTCGTAGGATGGGCGGGTCGCCGTCGGCTGGAGCCCCGGCCGCAAGACTGCGAGCTACCTGCGCCGGCGGCGAGCACTGCCCCCGAGGAGACCAGAAGATGCACCGCAACCGTCGGGAGCGCCAGACTCCCCTCCACTCGATCCTGCAATCGCTCTCCGCGAGTTCCGGAGCGCCAAGCAACAGCGTGCTGCTGCTGGCGACGCTGGCGCTGGCGGCAGGTGCCGCGTTCGCGGCGCCCGCGGCGGCGTCGTCGAGCGACGGAGCCTCCGCTCTGCAGATGGAGAGCTTCGAGAAGGCCTGGTCGCTCATCGATCAGCGCTACTGGGACCCCGACTTCGGCGGTCTCGACTGGCAGGCGGTGCGCGAGGAGCTGCGTCCGCGTGCCGCCGAGGCGCGCACCAACGCCGAGCTGCGTGACGTTCTCGAGGAGATGATCTCTCGCCTGGGGCAGTCGCACTTCGGGGTGATTCCGTCCGCCGACTCGCGTGACGAGAGCGTCAGCGACGACGGACCCGAGTGCTCACGCGAGCTGTCGCAGCGGGTGCAGGAGCTGATCGCCGCCGACGGCCTCGAGCTGCAGAGCGCTGGCCCGGGCTTCGACTTCCGCTTCGTCGAAGGCGAGGCCCTGGTCGTCCAGGTGGATGACGGCGGCCCGGCGGCGCAGTCCGGAGTGGCGCCCGGCTGGGGCCTGCATGAGGTCGACGGTCAGTCGGTGGAGCAGATCGCGGGCTGCCTCGGCGCTTCGCTCGAGCCTCGGGCCCTCGAAGCGTTGGTCTACAAGGTGGTCAGCCGACTGCTTCTCGGCGACGAGGACACCACCCTCCGGTTGCGCCTGGTCGAGCCCGGTGAAGGTGGCGCCACGGTCGACCACGATCTGGCGCTGCGGCGCACCATCCCCGCCGACACCAAGACGGTGTCCTTCGGCAACCTGCCGCCGATGGACTTCCGTTTCGCCGACGCCCTGGCGCCGCTGCCGGGGTGGAGCGATGCCGACGGCAGAGCTCTCGTGCTGCGCTTCAACGTCTGGATGATGCCGGTGGCCGAGGCGTTCGAGAACGCGCTGCTGGCGGCGCTGGGCGGCGAGGAGCAGGTCGCCGGCGTGGTGCTCGATCTGCGCGGCAACCCGGGAGGCGTCGCCGGCCTCTCGCCAGGCCTGGCAGGCTACTTCGTGCCCACCGCCGAATCGCTCGGCACCCTCAGGTACCGGCAGGACACCCTGCACCTGCGGATCAACCCGCGCCTGGTGTCGCGCAGCGGCGAGCGCATCGAGCCCTACAGCGGACCCCTGGCGATCCTGATCGATCAGTTCAGCGCCAGCACCTCGGAGATCTTCGCCGCCGGCCTGCAGGACCTCGGTCGGGCACACGTCGTCGGTGAGCGATCGATGGGAGCGGCGCTGCCGGCGGTGATCCAGGAACTGCCCAACGGCGACTTCCTGATGCACGCCATGGCCGACCTCGAGCGCCCCGGCGGCGGCCGGGTCGAGGGCGAAGGCGTCGAGCCCGATCTCGAGGTGCCGCACACCCGCGAGGGGCTGCGCCAGGGCCGTGACGAGCCGATGGAGGCGGCCCTGCGCTGGATCGCCGAGCAGGCCGCGGCCGACGGCGTGGAATCGGAGTCGGATTCGGCACTGGGAGGAGATCCGGAGGAAGAGCGCGGCTGATGCCCGAGGGCGACACGATCCATCGGCTGGCCGCGGTACTGGCGCCGCACCTGGTGGGGGAGCCGCTCGAGCACGTCGAGCTCTGGGGACGACCCGAGCCCAGCCTGCGGCGCCGCGTCGAGTCGGTGCGGGCGCTCGGCAAGCACCTGCTGATCGGGCTCGAAGGTGGCGAGACGATCCGCAACCACCTCGGCATGCACGGCAACTGGCGCCGCTTCGCATCGCAGGGCGAGCTGGCCTCGCTCAGCCGTGGCGTCGGCGCCGAGGCGACGGGACGCCGCCGTGGCTTCGAGGCGCCGCGCAGGCGCTCCCTGGTGCTGGTCAACCGCCACGGTGCCTTCGTCTGCTTCGATGCCGAGCTCGCCGACTGCGTGCCGAGTGGCCGAAGGCTGGCGACGCCGGGGCTGGCGCGCATCGGCCCCGATCTGCTCGCCGAAATCGCCCCGGCCGACGACATCGTGGTGGCGCGGGCACGCCGCTTCGTGGCCTCCGAACGCCCGGTCTGCGATCTGCTGCTCGATCAGCGGGTCGCCTCGGGGATCGGCAACGTCTACAAGAGCGAGCTGCTCTTCCTGCACCGCATCGAGCCGGCGACTCCCGCCGGCATCCTAGACGACGCAGAGGTCGTCGCTCTGTACCGCGACGCCCGCCGGTTGCTGCTGCAGAACCTCGGGCCGTGGCTGCGTACCACGACCTGGGATCCGCGCGAAGGCAGGTCGTCGAAGCCGGGGCTGCCGCGCCTGCACGTCTACGGCAGGGTGGGGGAGGCCTGCCTCGATTGCGCGGCGCCGATCGTCGAGCGGCGCATGGGACGGGGCAACCGCCGCACCTTCTGGTGCCCTGGGTGTCAGCCTTCGCGGACTGAGGCCGGACTGCGTTCGACCGGCTCCTGACAGCGGAGATCGCGCGGCGGCGACCAGGACTCGTCCCGAGTCGTCGGGCCGGATCGCCGAACGGCCGGCGGTTCGCTTCCGCGGCGCCAGGCTGGCAGACTCGCGACGTGCCTTCCGTCGTCGCACCCGCTCCCGAGCCCTTCTCCTCGCCGCGAGCCGGTGGCAGGAAACCACCTGCGATCAGGCCGAGCCGGCTGCTCGCCCCGCTCTTTCTGCTGCTGGCGATGCCAGCGCACGGCGAGCTGCTCGTCGTCGAGCCCTGGTACGAGCTCCTCGAGCCTGGGGAACGGGTGCACGCCTGGCGTGCGGCGCCCGAAGAGGGATCCACGCAGGGCACAGCTGCCGAGCTGACGATTCCGCTCGACCTCGAGTGGGTGCTGGCCGCTCATCTGCGCCCTGAGCTGCTGGTCGAGGACGCGGCAGGGAACCGCGACTGGCGCCGGGTGCCGGCGGCGGCGACGCTGAGACCGAGCGTGGTGGCCGCCGCCGACCACGCCGCCTGGAGCGAGGTCACCGCGAGGTCCGCGTCCGACGCTGGCGAAGCGATCGAGGTGGCAGAGACCGCTGCCGCGCTGTGGGACCAGGCCCTGACGCTGGCGGCCTCGGAGCCGGCCAGGGCGGCCTGGTGGGGCCTCGAGGCGCTGCGCCGGGAGCCGACGGCCGAGCGGCTGGAGGCGTGGGGCGGCGTCCTGGTCGGATCGGAGTGGAGGACCGAGGACGCCGCGGCGGGCCCAGGATCGGCTCCCGACCCGGACCCGCCCGCGTCCTCTGCGGAGGAACCGCGGACCTCGGCGATGGGAGACTGGAGCCTCTCCGCCGCGCACCGCTCGGTCCTGCTGCGCGGCGTCGCCTGGGTCGCCCTCGAGCTGAAGCAGTGGCAACGGGCGCTCGAGGTGACGCTGCTGGCGCAACAGATCGAACAGGCCCAGCACGGTGGCCTCGCCCTCCTCGAGGCCCGGAACCTGCTGCTGCTCGGACGCGCCCGCGCGGGGCTCAACCAGCTCGAGGAGGCGAGGGCGGACCTCGAGCAGGCGGTGGACCTGGCGCGGCGGGCCGCGAGCGAGCCCACCGTTCTCCTGGCGCAGAGCCTGATGGGCGCGAGCAACGTGCTGTTCGAGCTCGGCGACTACGTCGCGGCGATACGGCGGGCGAGCGAGGCGGTCGAGATCTGCGAACGGCTGGCGCCAGGTTCCCTCGACCACCTCTCCGCACTCTCTTCGCTGGCCAGGGCCCAGTGGGGGCACGGCGAGCTGGCGGCGGCGCAGCGCACCAACGAGCAGGCGCTGCGCCTGCTCGAGGCGATGGAGCCCGCGCCCGAGGGTTACCTCGGCATGTATCTGAACAACCTCGGACTCATCGCCTCCAACCGGGGCGACTACCAGAGCGCCGAGCTCTACCACCGCCGCAGCCTGGGCAGCCTGGCGCAGCGCCGCCTCGAGGGCGAGCGACGAGACATGGCCGACGTGATCAACAACCTGGCGATCGTGCACAACGAGCGCGGTGAGTACGAGGAGGCCGACGCGCTCTACGCCGAGGCCCTCGAGATCTACCGCCAGGAGGTGCCGGGAAGCATCGCCCTGGCGCGGTGCCTCAACAACCGCGCCAACAACGCCCGGCGGATGGAGCGCTACACCGAGGTGGCCCGGTACCTCGACGAGTCGCAGGCGATCACCGCCCAGGTGGCTCCCGACTCGCGGACCCACGCCCTGGGCAGGATCATCCGCGCCTCGACCCTCGACGACGAGGGGCGCAGCGAGGAGGCTCTGGCGATCTTCGAGCTGGCTCTGCAGTCGACCCGTAGCTCGGCGCCCGGCAGCCTGCGCGTGGCCCACGCGCTCGAGTACACCGCGCGCATGCGGCGCAAGCTCGGCCGCCCCGAGGCGGCGCTGGCGGAGTTCGAGGAGGCGCTCGAGATCGTCGAGCGCACGGCGCCGGACAGCTCGCTGCACGCCCAGCTCCTGCACAACGCCGGTCGCTCGCTCGAGGACCTCGGGCGCGCCGAAGAGGCGCGCCGCTCGTACTGCGCCGCGGTCGACGCGCTGGAGTCGCAGAAGCTGCGGCTCGGCGGCAACCGCCAGACCGGCAGCGCCTTCGACCGCTTCTACCTCGACTACTACGGACGCTGCGCGTCGGCTCTGGTCGACGCCGGAGAGCCCGCTGCCGCCTTCGCCAGGGTCGAGGCCGCGCGCGTACGGGGTCTGCTGGGCCTGATCGCGGCGCGCGACCTCGAGCTCGCCGCCGAGCTGCCGCCCGAGCTGCGGGCCGAGCAGCGCGAGCTGGCGGAGCGCTTCGCCGAGGCCTACGCCGAACTGGGAGACGATGCTCGGGCCGATCGCCGACAGGAGGTCGAGCAGCGCCTCGCCGAGCTGGCCTCCCAGCGGACCTCGCTCGAACGCGCGCTACGTCAGGCGGACCCACGCTACGCCGAGCTCACCGCGGTGGAGCCGCTCGACGCCGCCGGAGCGCTGGCGGTGCTGCCCCCCTCGACGCTCCTGATCAGCTACCTGGTCGGCGAGCAGCGCAGCCTCGTCTTCGCTCTCGGCAGAGCGCACGGCAATGCACCGGCGTTCGTCGACGCCGCAGCGATCGAGCTCGGGCGCGACGAGCTGGTGGCGGCAGTCGACGAGCTGCGCGAGGCTGTGCAGCAGCGCGACGAGGGCTTCTCCGAGCAGGCGAGAGAGCTCTGGCGCCGCCTGCTCGGTCCGGTCGCCGAGCGCATCGACGGTTTCGAGAACCTGTTGATCAGCCCCGACGGCCCGCTGCACACCCTGCCGTTCCAGGTGCTGATCGACGACGGAGGCCGCTACCTGGTCGAGCGGGCGGCGGTCGCGACGGTGCAGTCGGCGACCCTCCTGCGCACGCTGCGCCAGCTGCCCGCTGCGAACGGGGACGCTCCTATCGTGGTGCTGGCCGACCCCCACCTTCCCGACGCCGGAAGCCCGGCCGCGGAGCGGCTCGGCGGCGAGCTCGCGGCTCTCGGCCCACTGCCCGCCGCCGCACGCGAGGCGCGGGCGCTGAGTGACCGGTTCCCGGGACGGGTCGTCGTGCTCGGCGGACGTGAGGCGCGCGAGGACCGCTTCCGCTCGCTCGCTCCCGCGGCGCGTTGGATCCACATCGCCAGCCACGGCTTCGTCGACGAGCGCGTTCCGCTGGACTCGGGACTCGTGCTGGCGCCGGCACCCGAGGTCGCCGCGGGTGTGGTCGATCGTCGCGCCGACGGTCTGCTCCAGGCCTGGGAGATCTTCGAATCGCTCGATCTGCGTGCCGATCTGGTCACGCTCTCCGCCTGCGAGACCGGCCTCGGCGCCGAGCGCTTCAGCGAGGGTCTGGTGGGGCTCACCCGAGCCTTCCAGTACGCCGGCGCGCGTTCGATCGTCGCTTCCCTCTGGCAGGTGTCGGACGAATCCACCGCCGAGCTGATGGACCGCTTCTACGAGGCGCTGTCCGCTGGTCGCCCGAAGTCGGAGGCGCTGCGCGCCGCCCAGCTGGCGCTGCTGAAGGGCTCCGCGCCGACGGACTCCGAGCGTACCCGCGCCGTGGGCGGCGTGGCGCCTGCGCGCGGCGCCGCGGCCGAGCACGCCCATCCCTACCACTGGGCCGCGTTCCAGCTCATCGGCGACCTCGACTGAGCCGCAGGGCGTCTTGCTACGGGCCGGTCACTCCATACGGTCCATGGGCGACAGCTCGAAGGGCAGTGGCTCGATCGCGCTCAGGCAGGAGGTGTCGACGCCGATCGGGTCGGGATCGCGGTAGAAGCTCGCGAGCACCTCCCAGTAGCAGGCGCCGGCGTCGTAGGGCACGTGGCCCAGGTTGGGCGCGACGACGTGACGCGATCGCGGCAGGCGGGACGCCACACGGTCGCCCCACTCCGGCGGCGTCTCGTGGTCGAAGGCGCCGGAGACCAGGAGGACCGGCACGTCGACCTCGACCGGCTCCTTCCAGCCCTGCGGCAAGGCCACGCGCGGCCAGATCTCGCAGGCAGCGAGCTGACGCTCGATCCGGTACGCCCCCAGGGCGGTGCCCGCAGTCTCCAAGACGTGGCCCTCGGCGTCGAGGGTGTGTGGACACTGCGCCGAGAGATACAGACCGAGCGCGAAGTCGGAGGAGCGGCTCTGCTCGGCGATCGAGCGCAGCTCGGCGAGATCGCCCCGGGCGACGGCATCGAGGCGGCGTGGTAGATGGCGTTGCTCTGCGTAGAAGCCGAGCGTCGAGCGCAGCAGCTCGACCAGCACTCCGCGAGGCAGTTCTCCCGCAGCCCGGTCGACGACGGGCAAGCCTTCGAGGGCGTGGCGCCAGCGTCGCCCCAGATCGGGGAACGCGGCCGAGCAGGCGTCGTCCGTGCTGCACTCCGCGACGACGAGATCGAAGACCCGGTCGGCGTTGCGGGCGTGCTCGAGCGGCACCCGGTTGTCGAGCGGCAGGATTCCCTGCAGCACCGCGCTGCGCACGCGCTCCGGATACTGGCGCAGGTAGGCGAGAGCGAGGTGCGAACCGTACGAGCCGCCGCGCAGGTGGAGCTGTTCGTCGCCGAGCGCAGATCGAACCGCCTCCAGGTCGTGCACCGCCTGCGGTGCGCCGTACTGGGTCAGATCGGCGTGTCTCTGGAGGCGGTCCCGGCAGGCGGCCACGGCATCGAGCGGAAAGAGCGTGTCGAGGCTGCCGAAGCTGGGCAGCTCCGGGCAGTGCAGTGGATTCGAGCTCCCGGTGCCGCGGTGGTCGACGAGCACGATCCGCCGCCCCTCCCGCAGCCGCGTCGCACCTTGCATCGCTGGCCAGGGAAGCGACCCGGTGTACACGAGGATCGGGAATCCGCTGCTCGAGCCCGGGCCGCCGGAGAGATGGTAGAGCGGCGCGTCCGTTTCCGTTCCGCGCGCCGGCAGCACGGTGACTGCCAGGCGGATCGATCGCCCCTCCGGATCCGACCAGTCCTCGGGCACCTCTAGCTCGCCGCAGAGCGCCTCTTCTTGCGAGCCCTCGGGGCGACAGGCGGTCAGGGTGGGCGCGGATCGAGGCTCGCTCGCAGCTTCCCCTGTCGAGGCTGGCGTCGTCTCGACGGGCTGCTGGGTGGCGTCTCCCGGCTGGGTGACGACAACACCGGCCCCCAGCAGGAGGGCGGGGAGGAGCGGCGATGGTCGACGCTTCGCGCGAGCTCGCGCCTCCTCCGCTCGTCGCGACTCCGAAGCCGCTCCACTCGCTCGCATGTCCGGGAGCTCCATCGATGACCTCGCGGTTACTGGCGCGGCGCCTCGCCGCGCAGAGTCACGATCCGCGCCTCGCTCGCCGTTTCGACCGACTCGAGCGCGAGCTCCTGCAGCGCCAGCAGCGTCTGGGGCCGTGCGCCGCTGACCGAGGTCTCGAGCCCGCCGACGCCTCGCACCCTGTCGCCCGGCGCCGGGAGCGACTGGCCGCTCTCGCTGCCGGCGACCCGCATGCGACCGAGCGCGCGCTCCAGCTCCGGCAACGGCCCCCGACTGGTGACCAGGAGGAAGCTCTCCGGCCCGCCGCGGCTGGTCACGACCCAGTCCTGCTCGCGACCGTCGATGGCGCCGGGCAGGCGGAGCTCGCCCGGCGGCAAGGGGTTGCGCAGGCTCGAGCCGGGCAGCGGGAAGAGGGTGAAGGCGCTGCCGTTGGAGTCTTCGTTGACCAGGTAGAGCCACAGCGGCTCGTCGCCGCGATGGTCGACGCGCAGGTGCAGGGCGTCGCCGACCCGCACCCGGTCGCCGTCGCCGAGAGCCTCGCGGTCTCCGGTGCGCCAGAGCTCGACGCTCCAGGCTGGCGCGGCCGCGCCGGCGGTCTCTTCGTGGCCAGGGCTCGGGGCCGTGGTGTCGAAGAGCGCCGCGGACGGAGCACTCTCCTCACCGTCCGGCCCGACGTCGACGCTGTCGGGGCCGCGTCGGCTCGGCGCCGACAGCAACCAGATCACGGTCGAGAGCACGGCGCCGGCGACCAGGACGGTGACGACTCCCCGCGCCGCGAGGCCCCGCGAAGCTGGCGCGGCTCCGCCCTCCGCGAGGCCCTCGAGGGCGCGGTGCAGCGACTCGGCGTCGGCCCAGCGCCGGCTCGGGTCCTCCTGCAGGGCGCGCTGCACCAGGTCGGCGACGGCGCTCGATGCCTCGGGGCGCAGGCGTCGCAGCGCCGGCGCTCCGGCGCGCTGCCGTTCCCGGATCTGCTCGAGGCTGTCACCCGCGAACGGGTACACACCGGTGAGCAGTCGGTAGAGCAGCACGCCGAGCGAGAAGAGGTCGGAGCGCGCATCGGGCTGGGCGCCCTCGAGCACCTCGGGAGCGGCGGTCAGGGGAGTGGCGGAGGTCTGGCGATCGGCCGCCCGCAGCTCGAGCGACGACCCGAAGTCGCCGAGCAGCAGCGCGCCGCTCTCCCGGCGCAGCACGTTCGCCGCCTTGACGTCGCCGTGCACCAGCCCGGACGAGTGCACCGCCATCAGCGCGGCGCTGAGCTGCAGGCCGACGTCGATCGTCTCGCGCTCGGTGAACAGCCCGTCCTGCTCCAGCCGCTGCTCCAGGGTGCGGCCGCCGGCCAGGTCCATCCAGACGCCGGCACGGTCGTCGTGCACCGCGGCGCCGTGCACGCGCACCACGCCGGGATGGTCGAGCTGGGCGAGCAGGCGCCCTTCCTGCAGGAAGCGGCGGCGCTGGGCAGCGCTCTCGCCACGTGCCAGCTTGAGCGCTACCTCGCGGTCGAGCACCGGGTCGAGCGCCCGGTAGACCTCGGCGAAGCTGCCCTCGCCGATCCGCTCGATCAGCTCGAACGGTCCCCAGGCAGTCGTCGTGCGAGCGCTGTCGCCGCGCCCGGCTGAGGCTGCCGACACGGAGGACGGATCGTCCCCCGCGATCTCGTCGCCAGCGCCGCGGAAGGCGCTGTCGATCTCCTGCACCCGTCGTAGCGCGCGCAGTCGCGATCGCAGCTCGGGGTGCTCGGCCTCGAGCCGGTCCCAGTCGACTGCGAGACCTTCGCCGACCCGCGCCGCGGTCTCCTCGTAGATCCGTTCGTTCCTCTCGTCTGGGGCCGCCGCGTCGGGGTCACTCATCGAGCGCCTCGGCGAGCTTGGCGAGGGCCCGGGTGACGGTCATGCGCGCCGCATTGGCCGACGGGCGCTCGAGCGCCCGTGCGATCTCGTCGAACTGCATGCCGAACTCGACCCGCAGGATCACCGCCTCGCGGTGCTCTTCGGGCAGCGCCGCCAGCGCCGCCTCGTAGCGCTCGAGCTTCTGCTTGCCGAGGATGCGCTCGACCGCCGAGGGAGCATCGTCGCCGAGGCTCGGCGCCACCTCCACGAAGTCGGGCGAGCGGCCGTAGCGCCGGATCTCGTCGCGCACGGTGTTGAGGAAGATGCGTCGCAGATAGGCCAGGAAGGCGCCTTCGTGCCGGACCTCGAACGAGCCGAGCTGGTTGATGGCGCGCTGCAGCGTCACCTGCACCAGGTCGTCGGTCTCGGCGGTGTTGCGAGCGTAGGGCGGCAGACGACCGTGCGCCCAGCGTCTCAGCAGAGGGAGCGATCGCTGGAAGAGCTCCTCGCGCGCCTCGAGATCGCCCGCCTGGATCCTCGACACCAGGACGGCGGTGGACGCGAGCTCGCTCATCGCCCGCTGCCGGTTTCATCGCCGCGCATGCCCGGCGAGGATACAACCGAGGAAGGCTTCGGCCTCGGCGAGGAAACCCTGCATCTCGTCCGGCTTCTGCCAGCTGTGGTTGCGGGTCATGAAGAGCACGCCGTCGTGGGTCGCGATCTCCCACAGGCGGTGGCGAGCCAGCTGATCGCGCAATCCGCCGTCGACCCAGCCCTCGAGCTCGCCGCTGCCGGCGCGCGAGTACACGAAGTAGTGCTCGGGCAGCAGGGTCTGGCCGTCGATCGGCACCGCGCCGCGCACCTGGCTCTTCAGCAGCACCTGTTCCTCGATCAGGAAGTCGGGTGGGTGCGGCGGCGGCAGCTGGCAGCGCACCACGGTGCGGTTGAGCTGGTGGGTGCGGTGCTCGCGATGCGGGCCGGCCTCGGGGCGCTGCCGATCGACCGAGATGTCGGCGACCACGATCGCCTGCCCGGCCAGCTCTCCGCGCCACGCGGCGCGCACGTGGCGGCGCAGGTCGCCCCAGCGGCTGCTGGAGCCTTCCTCGCCGGCGAAGCGGTGGGGGTGGAAGAGGAGGTCCGGGAGCAGCTCGGCCGCCGTCGGCTCGGCGAGGCTCGAGTAGCCGAGCAGAGGCATCTGCTGCTCCATCTCCTCGGCGCGGCGACGCCAGTGGCGGATCGAGTAGACGAAGAGGAAGGCGACCAGACAGACGAAGCCGATGGCGGCGAGCGGTCCTGCTCCGAGGGGTAGGTTCATCGGCATCTCCTGGATCGTTGGGTGGCGACGACGAGAGGCGCGGCGAGCCCTCGACTGGCCGGACTCGGCGGCGAGGCACGATGGAGCGGCAGGTCGCGGAGATCGTGGCGATGAATCTCGGCACGGGCTGCGAGAACTCCGTGGCGCAGCTCTCGTACCCAGAGCAACGATCGGAAGAGGCGTAGCGCACGCATCGGCGGAGATCTCCGATGTCAGAGGGCGAACCCCCTCGACCCGCGGCCGCCTGCAGCATCTCGTCGCTGCTCGACCCGAGTCGCTATGCTGTTAGCCCATCGGGACGTTGGGAGGGCCCGCCTTGCGTCAGGGATCGCTGATCGAACCGCAGGAGCTGATCGACCGCCTCGGCGTCGAAGGTCTGTGCCGCACCGCGGACGAGTACTTCCACGGCTTCGGTGCCGACGAGCAGAGCAACTTCAAGCCCTTCGGCACGCTCGACGACGCGCCGCGCTGCCTGCTGCACCTGGGGCAGGTGCTGGGAGCGCTGCAGCTGGGGGTCGGGATGACGGTGGTCGACTTCGGCGCCGGCACCGCCTGGCTGACCCGGGCGCTGGCGCAGATCGGGGTCGAAGCGATCGCGGTCGACCCGTCGGCGCGTGCCCTCGAGCTGGGCGAGAAGCTCGCTGCCGAGGACGTGCGCCGGCCGCTGTGGGTGGCGCCGCGCTTCGTCGTCTTCGACGGCCACCGGATCGCGCTCGACGACCAGTCCGTCGACCGTGTGGTCAGCTTCGACGCCTTCCACCACGTGCCGAATCCGGGCGAGGTGCTCGCCGAGATGTACCGGGTGCTGCGCCCGGGAGGTCTGGTGGCGCTCAGCGAACCGGGCGCTCTGCACGCCTACACGGCGGCGTCGCAGTCCGAGATGCGACGCTACGACGTGCTCGAGAACAACATCGATCCCGACGAGCTCGCCCGGCTCGCGCACCGGGCCGGCTTCACCGCGGTGTGGAGCATGCCGCTGCTCGACCAGCCGCCGATGCTGAATCCCCGGCGACGCCGAGGCCTGGTCGGCGGACTGCCGTCGCTCGAGGTGCTGGTGCGTCTCTTCCGGCAGCTGCGCGCTTCGATGCGCAACCGTTCGATCACGCTGCTCTGCAAGGGTGAGCCGGCGATCGACAGCCGCAGACCCGAGGGCCTCGAGTACCGGGTGCGGCGGCGCGAGCTGGCCGGGCAGGCAGTCGTCGGAGAGGACGCCGCCTTCGTGCTCGAGATCGAGAACTCGGGCGAGGCGATCTGGAGGGCCTCGGGACCTCGCGACCTCGGCGTCGTGCGGCTCGGCGGGCGGCTGGTGTCGGGGCCCGAGGACGGCGTCGAAGGCGCCTGGGGTGTCGACCTGCCGCGGGTCGGTCTCGAGCGCGACCTGCGACCGGGAGAGGTCTGCGAGCTGCTGCTCCCCCTGCGCTTCCGGCGTACTGGCACCTACGAGCTCGAGCTCGACTTGGTCTCCGAGCAGGTCACCTGGTTCCGCCACCGCAGCTCCGAGCCGGTGCCGGTGCGGATCGAAGTCGTCGGCCGCTGAGCCGTCAGGGCGTCGCCGATCAGCCTTACGGCATGAGGTCCGCGGGCGGCGATGCTTCGATCTCGATCGCCTCGCCGCCGGAAGGGTGCACGAGGCTCAGTCGCCAGGCGTGCAGCGCCAGGGTCTCGCGCCCGAGTCTGGCGAAGTCGGACGCGTTCAGCGGCTCCTCCAACGAGCGCAGGAACATCTCGTCGCCGCCGAGATAGAGCACGTCGCCGAGGATCGGGTGGCCGAGCTCGGCGAGGTGCACCCGCAACTGGTGCTGGCGCCCGGTCTCCGGTCGCAGCTCGAGCAGCGCGTGCTCGCGTGCGCGACGCAGCACCCGCCAGGCGGTGCGGGCCGGCTTGCCGCCCTCGTCCGTGCGCACTCCCTGCTTGAGCTGCACCGCGGAGGCGGGGTGCGGGCCCAGGGGCGCGTCGATGACTCCATCGTCCGAAATCGGGGTGCCGCGCACCAGAGCGAGATAGGTCTTGCCTACGGTGCGCCGCTCGAACTGCTCGCCGACGAAGGCACGCGCGGCGAGCGAGCGGGCGAAGACGACGACTCCGGTGGTGTCGCGGTCGAGCCGGTGACAGGGCGAGGGGGGCGGTCCGGGGTCGCTGCGGCGGGCGTGGCGTGCGTGCACCAGCTCGATCAGCGAGCGTCCGGCGTGGCGCCGGCTGGGGTAGAGGCTGGTGGCGGCGGGCTTGGCGACGGCGAGCAGAGCGGCGTCGTCGTGCAGTACCTCGACCCCGATCTCGGGCACCTCGTCGTCGGCGGCCGTGCCGCTGCGAAGCGCTTCGAGCCCCTGCTCCTCGACGCCGACGGCGGACGGGCGCAGACGCACCGAGACGCGCTGACCGGTGCGCAGGCGGAAGCTCGGCCGCAGGCGAGGCAGCAGAGCGCCCTTCTGGTCCTTGGCCGGTTGCACGGAGACGTCGCCGTCCTGGATGCACTGCCGGATCTGGTCGCGGCTACGCCACGACAGCCTGGAGGTCAGGTAGGCGTCGAGGCGACGGCCGTCATCGTCCTCGCCGACGTCGAGCTCGTAGAGATGCTGGTCGGCCGAGAGGTCGCGCTGGAAACGGCGTTCCCGGGCCTTGGGATCGTGGCGGGGCATGCGTGGACGTGGCAGAGCAGAGCCGATCCGTGATCGTCGAGTCCCAGCGTAAGGCAGTCGCGCGCGAGGTGCCCAGAGCAGGTACTTCCGGCCCGAGCGGGAAGCTTCCGGCGCCTTCTCGGGTTGCCGTGGCACATCCACCAGAGATCGTCCCTTTGCATGCCGAGCGACTCGGCGCATCGACGCAGGAGGTTCATCGTGGGATCGAACGGCACGACCGGATCAGGGGTCGAACGCAATCGGAGGCCGGCGTCGGCCCTCTCGTGCTTCGCGTCGCGCGCTTCGGTCGCGGCAGCGTTGGCGATGCTCGTCGCCATCGCGGATCTCGGTGCGACGACGCGCCAGGGCGAAGCGGAAGCCGACGGGCCCCGGGACCTGGTGCTCGACCGGGTCGAGGTGCAGCGGGTCGTGGTCGATCTGGTGGCCGAGCAGGGCGGTCGCCCGGTGCTCGATCTCGAAGCGGGTGAGCTGCGTGTCTACGTCGACGGCACCGAGGTCGAGATCCTCGGCTTCTCGCCGCCTCCGGCCTCCGGGCGCGAAGGATCGTCGCCCGCTCGGGCGAGCGCTCCGACCGCGGCCGGGGACGATGGCGAGACGTTGACGGATGACGCAGCCGTCGCAGGGCCGCAGACCCTGGTGCTGTTCCTCGACGAGCTGCACATGAAGCCGGTGCACCGCAAGCGGGTGCTCAAGCAGGCACGCGGGATCGCCGACGAGTTGATCGATGCCGGCGGGCGGGTCACCGTCGTCGCCTTCGACGGCAAGCTGAAGTTGCTGCTGCCGCCGTCGAGCGACAAGAAGGCGCTACGCGACGTGCTCGACGAGGCGATGGACTCGACCAGCATCCCGATGATGGCCTCGCTCGCCGATCCGGCGCGCGCGATCGCGGTCGTGCACCAGCGGATGGAGGACGAGACCCAGGAGAAGAGCGGCGGCTCGCCCCTCGGAGCCCGGCCCAGCGGCACCGATCCGTGTGTCGACATCGGCGGTCTGGCGCGCACCAGCGCCCAGCAGGCCGCCGCCGCCACGGACCAGTCGATCGGCGGCCTGAGGCTGCTGGTGGGAACGCTGGGCCGCTACCCGGGGCGCAAGTCGCTGCTCTACGTCAGCGACGGCGTTCCCCTGGTGCCCGGCATGGAGGTCTACACCTACGCCATCGAGATGTGCGACGGCACCGCCGCTCGCCAGGGGCTGCCCAATGCGGTCGACACCCAGGAGTTCGGAGGCGGTCGCTTCAGCCGCTGGGATCCACGCGCCGCGCGCACCGAGATGCTCGACTTCGACACCACGCGGCAGTGGCGCGAGATCGCCGCCTACGCCAACGCCCAGCAGGTCTCGATCTACCCGATCCAGGCCACCGGGCTGCAGACCCTCGACGCGGCCGGGGTCTCCAACGTGCGCACCACCCAGAGCTTCGCCCAGGCCGCGCTCGGCAACCCGCGCGACTCTCTCTTCCTGATCGCCGACGAGACCGGCGGTGAGGCCTTCTTCGACACCAACCGCTTCGGCGACGCGCTGGTCGAGGCGGCGAGCGACGCCGAGGTCGGCTACCAGATCACCTTCGAGCCGCTCTCCGGCATCGAGCCGGGCGCGCACGAGATCCGGGTCGAGGTCGATCGCCCGGGGGTGCAGCTGCGCCACCGCAAGAGCTTCACCTCGCGCACCGCGGCGTCGCGCCTCGTCGACCTGGCGGTCTCGGCGCTGGTCTTCGGTCGCGGCGACAATCCCCTGGGAGTCCGGCTGGACGTCGGCGAGCCTGTGGCGACCGGAGGTGGCGGCTCGAAGGTCGACATCACCGTGCGGGTGCCGCTCTCCAGCCTGGCGCTGGTGCCGGTGGGCGAGGATCGCCTCGGGCGCTTCACCGTCGCGGTCGGCGGTCGCCAGAGCAACGGCCGCTACCTGCCGGTGGGCTTCAAGCAGATCGACGTGCGCGCCAGCGAGGTGGACCAGGCGACGCAGAGCTTCGAGTACGAGATCGAGCTGCCGTACCGCAGCGATGCGATCGAGGTCAGCGTGGCGGTGCGCGACGACGTCGGTGGCGTCGAGGCGCTGTCGCTCGCCAGCATCGGCGGCTCGTGAACCCTCGAGGCCCCTCGAGGCCCCTCGAGGCTGACGCAGGCGCGGCGACGCGCGGTGCCGTCGACGGCTCATCCAGGCGTTCCCGTTCGCCCTGGTGACGCATTCTCACGGCGACCCGAGCGACGTCGCTTTCTGGGGTTGACCCACGCAGTCAGTGGTGTAGGGTGTCGACATCGCGGAGCCGTTCAGAATACCGACATGCTGTTCGCATATGTGAACGCAACAAGGGAGTCCTCTTCATGTCCCGACTCGATGAGCAGATCGCCTCGATCCAGGAGTGGTTCGAGGAGGAGCGATTCGCCGAGATCACCCGTCTGTTCACCGCCCGCCAGGTCGCCGAGCAGCGCGGCTCGATCGCCAAGGACTACACCGTCGCGCGCGAGGCGGCGGAGGGCTTCTACACCCGGCTGCGCGAGCTGTTCGCCGAGAAGAGGGGGATCACCACCTTCGGGCCCTACTCGCCCGGCCAGGCGGTCTCCGCCAAGCGCATCGGCATCGAGGGGATCTACCTCGGCGGCTGGGCGACCTCGGCCAAGGGCTCGAAGCACGAGGATCCGGGCGCCGACCTGGCCAGCTACCCGCTCAGCCAGGTCCCGGACGAAGCGGCGCCGATCGTCCGGGCGCTGCTCGCCGCCGACGCCAACCAGCACTTCGCGCGCTCGCGCATGACCGACAAGCAGCGCGCCGCGACCCCCGAGTACGACTACCGTCCCTTCATCATCGCCGACGCCGACACCGGCCACGGCGGCGACGCGCACGTGCGCAACCTGATCCGCCGCTTCGTCGAGGTCGGGGTGCCGGGCTACCACATCGAGGACCAGAAGCCCGGGGTCAAGAAGTGCGGCCACCAGGGCGGCAAGGTGCTGGTCGGGGTCGACGAGCAGATCAAGCGCCTCAACGCCGCCCGCTTCCAGCTCGACGTGATGGGAGTGCCGGGGATCATCGTCGCCCGCACCGACGCCGAGTCGGCGACCTTCCTCGAGGGTCGCGGTGACGAGCGCGATCAGCCGTTCATCCTCGGCGCCACCAACGTCGACCTGCCGAGCTACAAGGCGGCGTTCGCGGCGGTTCTCCACTACCTGGCGGACGCCGGGGTCGACGAGATCCGTGGTCATCTGCTGTGGCAGATCTCGCGCGCCGAGCTCGACAAGGCGATGGCCTGGATGCAGCGCGCCGGCGTCGCCGCGAAGGCCGACGAGGGTATCCAGCAGTACCGCAGCGGTGAGCTCACCGACAGCGCGCTGCTCGACCTGGTCTCGAGCGCCAACATCGAGAGCTGGCAGGCCGAGGCAGGCCTCAAGACCTACAGCGAGGCGATCGCCGACGCGATGCAGTTCCGCATCGAGGACGGCGAGACCTTCGAGATGGACGTGGCCCAGTGGGTCGAGTTCGCCAAGCGGGCGTCGTTCTACGAGGCGCGTGAGCAGGCCAAGTCGATGGGCGCCCACGTGGTGTGGGACTGCGAGCTGCCGAAGACGCCGGACGGCTACTACCAGATCCGCGGCGGCATCGAGTACGCGATCGCCAAGTCGCTGGCGGTGGCACCGTTCTGCGACATCCTGTGGATGGAGACCAAGACCGCCGACCTCGCCGACGCGCGAGAGTTCGCCGAGGCGATCCACGCCGAGTTCCCCGACAAGATGCTGGCCTACAACCTCTCACCGTCGTTCAACTGGGACACCACCGGGATGAGCGACGAGGAGATGACCCGCTTCCCCGAGGAGATCGGCAAGCTGGGCTTCGTCTTCAACTTCATCACCTACGGCGGCCACCAGGTCGACGGGCTGGCGGGCGAGGACTTCGCGCGCGCCCTGCGCGAGGACGGCATGCTGGCGCTGGCCCGCCTGCAGCGTCGCCTGCGCCTCGTCGAGTCGCCGTACAAGACGCCGCAGACGCTGGTCGGCGGGCCGCGCCTCGATGCGGCGCTGATGGCGTCGTCGGGACGCACAGCGGCGACCAAGGCGATGGGCAAGGGCTCGACCCAGTTCCAGCACCTCATCCAGACCGAGGTGCCGCCGAAGCTGCTCGAGGAGCTGCTGGCGCACTGGACGGCGCACTACGACCTGCCGTCGCCGCTCAAGGTCAAGCTGCGACCGCACATCGCCGGCTCCGAGCTGCTCGAGCTGCAGGTCTTCGGCCCCGACGGAGAGGTCGTCGCCAACGTCGTCTTCAGCCCGATGGAGGACCGCAACGGCCGCGCCATCCTCTCGGTGCGCGACCAGAACACCTTCGAGGTGTCGCTGCGGCAGAAGCGCCTGATGACCCTGGTGCACCTCTTCCTGATCCACCGCTACAAGGCGACCTCGGTGCACTACGTCAGCCCGACCGAGGACAACCGCTACCAGACCCAGAAGATGCGCTCGCACGGCCTCTTCTCCGAGGTCAACGAGGAGGTCGGCCAGATCATCGTCGCCAAGGTCGACGAGGCCCGCGTCGCCGAGCTGCTCGAGGCCGATCACGAGGCGCTCGGTGCCCTGATCCGCAAGGAGCAGCCGAGCGCTGCGTGACGGAAGGGGTCAGGGGTTGGGGGTCAGGGATTAGGGGCTAGGGGTCTGGGGTTGGGGATCAGGGATCAGGGATTAGGGGTTAGGGAAAAGGGAAAAGGGAAAAGGGAAAAGGGAACAGGGAACAGGGAACAGGAGAGGGAAGAGGCTCGGATCCGTAGCCGCACCCACGATCTCGAGTGCGCCGACGACCCATTCTCCCCATCTGGGATCGTCGCTCTTCCCTCCGCACCGCGTTCTCCACTCCGCTGCGGTCTGGTCTCTCCCTCAGCCACAGTTCCCTTGCGACCTCAGCCTGCTGGCCCCCAACCCCCAACCCCCAACCCCTTCCTCTTCCGCGTCCTCTCCGGCGGCCGGCTAGACTCCTCCTGCCCGGAGCCACACCGTGACGACCCTGACCCTCGACACCGACCCCGAGATCGAGCGCCGCCAGATCGAGGGCTACCGGCGCATGACCAGCATCGAGAAGATGCAGCGCGTCATCGACCTGAACCGTACCGTCGAGACCATGGCCAGGGCGCGGATCGTTGCGACCTACCAGCCGTCGAGCGAGCGTGAGATCGAGCTGCGCCTGGCCTCCCTGCACATCGATCGCGAGACCATGATCGCGGCGTTCGGGTGGGATCCCGCCGCGCAGGGGCTCTGAGGGTTCGCGCTTGCCCATGGACTCGGCCCTCGACGTCACGCTGGCGCTCGCCGCGACGTTCGAGCGACTCGATGTGCCCTACCTCGTCGGAGGGTCGCTCGCCAGCTCCCTGTACGGCGAGCCGAGATCGACGCAGGACGTCGACTTCGTGGCGTTCCTGGAGCCCGATCACGTGGCGCCCCTCGTCGCATCGATCGAGAAGGACTTCTACGTCGACCTCGACCGGGTGCGCAGGGCCGTGGCCCGGAAGGCCTCCTTCAACGCGCTCCATCTGAAGACGATGTTCAAGGCGGACGTCTTCGTGCCCGAGCGGACGCCTTCGTCGTTGCGAGAGATGTCACGGCGGCGGCGGGTCGAGCTGGCTCCGGACAAGGCCATCTGGGTAGCCAGCGCCGAAGACGTCGTGCTGCAGAAGCTGGTCTGGTATCGCAAGGGCAACGAGGTGTCCGATCGCCAGTGGCGGGACGTGCTTTCGGTGCTCGAGGTCGGCGGCGCGAAGCTCGACGACGAATACCTAGACGAGAGCGCCAGCGAGCTCGGGGTCGCGGATCTACTCGAGCGCGCCAGGAGGCGCACGGACTGAGCTCGCGCGACCGACCGGCCACCGTGCCCCGGTGCGGAGCCGCCGTCGCGGTCGCTGAACCCTCGATTCCGGGGAGGTGGCCCTACTCGTACCTCAGCGCTTCGATCGGATCGAGCGCCGCCGCCTTGCCGGCGGGGTAGATGCCGAAGACGACGCCGACCAGGGTGCAGAAGCCGAACGCCACGGCGACGGCCCACCACGGCACGTACGCCGCCGGCCAGTCGCCGGGCAGCAGGAACGCCGCGAGGGCGCCGATGCCCCAGCCGAGCAGGGTGCCGATGATGCCGCCAACCAGCGACAGCACCACCGCCTCGATGAGGAACTGCAGCAGCACGTCGCGCTTGGTGGCGCCGACCGACTTGCGCAGGCCGATCTCGCGGGTGCGCTCGGTGACCGAGACGAGCATGATGTTCATGATCCCGATACCGCCGACGATCAGCGCCACGCCGACCACCGCGGCGACCACCGCGGTCACCGAGCCGATCACCGAGGTGATCGTCTCGAGCAGCTGGTCCTGCACCTGGATGGTGAAGTCGTTCTCTTCGTCCTCGCCCAGGCCGTGGCGCTCGCGCAGCACCCGCTCGATACCGTCGCGCACCTCGGGCACCGCCTCGGCGCTCTCCGCCTTCATCTGCAGGAAGATGCGGTCGGCTGCCAGCCGGCCGAAGATCTGCTCGGCGGTGTCGTAGGGCAGGAAGACGAGGTCGTCGGAGTCCTGGCCGAGCGCGGTGCCGCGCTCCTCCATGACGCCGATCACCGTCACCGGCACGTTGCCGACGTAGATCTCGGCGCCGATCGCCTCGCTGCCCAGCTCGAGCTGCTCGACCACCGTGCGGCCGAGCACCGCGACCTTGCGGCGCAGCTCGAGGTCGACGCGCAGCAGGAAGCGTCCACGCTCGACGACGTGGTTGTTGATCTCGGGATAGTCCTCGATGACACCGAAGATCTGCGCCGGGCGGTGCTGGTTCTCACGGTACTTGGCGGTGGCCTGGCCGACGAGCAGCGGGGTGATGCCTTCGATGCCGCGCACCCGCTCGCGGATCGCCTGGCCGTCCTCCCAGGTGAGCTTGAGCTGACGCGCCACCAGCGACGGGCCCTGCTGGACGAAGGGCACGACGGTGATGGTGTTCGAGCCGCCGCTCTGGAACTGCTGGGTGATGACGTTCTGCAGGCCCTGCACGATCGAGACGACGGCGATGACCGCCGCGACGCCGATGATCACGCCGAGCATGGTCAGCAGCGAGCGCATCAGGTTGGCGCGCAGGGCGCTCAACGCGATGATCAGGTTCTCGAGCAGGATCACCGCGAGTCTCCTTGCGCGGGCTCGACCGCGGCGACCTCTTCCGCCTCGTCGGCTCCGGAGCCCACCACCGACTCCGCGTCAGCCGCCTCGTCGTCCGGGTCCGGCTCCGCGTTCGCCTCGATGGCTCCGCCGTCGGTCGGCCGTGCCGCACGCGAGCCCGGCTGCTGGCGGTCGCTGATCACTTTTCCGTCGCGCATCACGATCACCCGCCTGGCGTGCTCGGCGATGTCGTCCTCGTGGGTGACCAGGATCACCGTCTTGCCGGCCGCGGCGAGGCGGTCGAAGAGCTCCATGATCTCGTCGGACGTCGTGCTGTCGAGGTTTCCGGTGGGCTCGTCGGCGAGCAGGATCGACGGCTGGTTGACCAGAGCTCGGGCGATGGCGACGCGCTGGCGCTGTCCGCCGGAGAGCTCGTTGGGGGTGTGGTGCGAGCGCTCGCTCAGACCCACCTCGGCGATCGCTTTGCGGGCCAGCTCGTGACGCTCGCCACGCGGCATGCGGGCGTAGACCAGCGGCAGCTCGACGTTGGCCAGCGCGGTGGTGCGCGGCAGCAGGTGGAAGGTCTGGAAGACGAAGCCGATCTGACGGTTGCGCACCCGCGCCAGCTCCTCGTCGCGCAGCCGCTCCACCGCCAGTCCGTCGAGTCGGTAGCTGCCTCGGGTCGGGGTGTCGAGGCAGCCGATGAGGTTCATCAGCGTCGACTTGCCGCTGCCGGAGGCGCCCATGATGGCGACGTACTCGCCGCGGCGGATGTCGAGGTCTACGCCGTCGAGCGCCCGCACCTCCTGCGAGCCGACGGTGTACAGCTTGTGCACGCCGCGCACCTCGATCAGAGCCGGCGAGGGGGCAGCGGTCGCGCCGCGCTCGGCACGCGGCTCGGCGACGGCCACCGCTCAGTCTCCTTCGCTGGTCGAAGCCTGGTCCTCGGGCTCCTTGCGCCGCAGCGACTCGCCGTCCTCGAGGTCGCGCAGGGTGCGGTAGGGCCCGGTGACCACCAGCTCGCCGGCGCTCAGGCCGTCGGTGATCTCGATGTGGGTGGCGTCGGAGATGCCGGTTTCGACGACCCGGCGCTCGGCGGTGGCGTCCTCGCCGTCGGTGTCCGCGGTCGCGGCGACGTAGACCACCTTCTCCTCACGGCTCTCGGCCGCGTCCTCGGCCTCGCGGTAGACCACCGCCTGGATCGGCAGCCGCAGCGCCGAGGTCTTGCGTTCGACCTCGATCTCGGCGCGGGCCGACATGCCCGGCCGCAGCCGGCCGTCCGGTTCGTCGAGGAGGACCTTGACCTTGAAGAAGGTGACGTCCTGCTGCCCCGGCCGCTCGAAGCCCGAGCTGCCGATCTCGACCACGTGACCGGCGTAGGCGTGGTCGGGGATGGCGTCGACGAAGACCCGTGTCGGCTGGTCCCTCTCGACCAGCACGATCTCGTTCTCGTCGACGTCGATCTCGACCAGGATCTCGGAGAGGTCCGCCACCGTGCCGATCACCGACGCCGGGTTGTTCATCGTCCCGGAGACGACGACCTCGCCCTGCTCCGCGTTGAGCGCGATGACCCGGCCGTCGAGCGGCGAGTAGATCGTCGTCTTGGTGAGGTCGTCCTCGGCCTTCTCGAGATCGGCGGTCGCCTGACGCACCGCCTCCCGCGCCTGCTCGAGCGCGAGCTGGGCCGACTTGTGGTTGAGCTCGACCTGATCGGCCGACTCCTCGGAGAGCACGCTCTCCTCGCGCAGCCGCCGGGCGCGACGCAGGCGGATCTCGCTGTCGGCGAGATTGATCTCGGCCTGGCGCACCTGTGAGCGGGCGATCTCGAGCTGCGCGGCGGCCCGGTCGCGCACCGCCAGGAACGCCTCCTGCTCGAGCAGCAGGAACGGCTGTCCGGCGCGCACCTCGTCGCCCTCCTCGACGTAGAGGCGCTCGATCTTGCCGATCACGTGGGCCGAGATGTCGACCTTGACCCGCGGGTCGACCTTGCCGCTCGCCTTGATGACCCTGGCGAGCTCGCCGACCTCCGCCGCCTCCAGGTAGACCTCGACCCCACTGTCGGATCGGCCGTCCGAGAGCAGGCTGGCGACGACGATCCCGCCGACGGCGAGCACCATCGCCGCGGTGATCACGATCCGCCTCATCGCGCGACTCCGGTTCTGACGTGGCGCTGGCGCTGGCGCTGCGCTGCCGCCGCCGTCCTCAAGCGCCACCCCCGAACAGGGTCCCCAGCCAGGTCATGCCGACCCGCAGGACCACCGTCGCCAGCCACACCGCGGTCACGCTCGTCCACACCGTCGCCGCGCGCAGCCGTGTCGCGATGCCGTAGCCGATGCCGAGCAGCACGAAGCTCCATAGGCCGAAGAAGTCGACCGTGGCGAGCGCCGCGAGCGTGGTCGGTGAGGCGTCGTCGGGAGCGAAGTGGGAGAGGTTCGACGCCAGCAGTCCGTACTGCAGCGTTTCCGCGTCCACCTCCTCGCGCGCCAGGACCATGCCGATGCTGATCAGCGAGACGACGACCAGGGGCATCACCGCATGCAGGACGACCGCCCAGCTCGTCTTGAACCCCAGCTCGCTGCCGCAGAGCTTGAAGATCCCCCAGAAGAGCAGTGCCCCGAGCACCAGCATGAGCGGCTGCAGGATCAACGCCCCGAGCACGCCGAAGACCCAGCCGAAGCGCTGCATGACCTGCACCGCCTGTTCGACCTGCGCCTCGTCGAGGCCCTGGTCGCTGCTCTCGAGCTGGTCGCGCAGCGTCTGCTCGAAGTCGATCTTCGGCGCCGCCGCGAACTGGAAGGCGAGACTGCTGATCAGCAGCACCACCAGGGCGGCGACCCACGGCCGGTGGCGGGCGACGTCGCCGAACGCCTTGGCCGGATCGAAGAGCACCGCGGTCAGACGGGAAGGTGCCGAGAGGGGCGTGGCGTCCTCGGTGGAGGCGGAATCGTCTGGGGGAGTCAGGTCGTGGCTCATGGGTGGGCCTCTGGTGCGATGGTTCTCGCGGCTGTCGGGTCGTCGTGCGTCGAGCGTCGCACACCCTACGGTCGTCTCTGCCGTGGCATTCCCCGGTGAGCGGCCCCGTCCCACCTTCCTCCTCGCCGGTCGACCAGGTCTGCGGTCACGGAGCCTCGTCCTCACTGCCGGCGAGGTGTCCGAGGGGTCAGCAGGGGGACGGGGAGCGGCTTCCTCCCGTTTCGCCCGATACCATCCCCGGTTGCACATCGGTGCGGACGGACGCGTCCCGAGCCACCGCGGCGAGAATGGTAGTGCCCGCGCCATCCCTCCGGCGTCGCTGGCGCTCGCAGCGGCCTCAGTGTCCTCCATCAGGTGACCAGGCCGGAGGGTGATTCGTACTTGGAGGGAGCTGCGATGGAACCCGTCTGGATCGGTGCCGAGGACGTCCGGCGTCTCTTGCCGATGGATCGATGTATCGACGCCATGGCGCTGGCCATGACCGGCCTGCGGGCGGGCCGCATCGTGCTGCCGCAGCGCAGCTTCTCGCCACTCGCCGACGGCAGCGGCACGCTCGGCCTGATGCCCGGCTCCTCGCTCGAGCCGGAGGTCTACGGCGCCAAGGTGATCTCCCTGCATCCCGAGAATCCGCGCCACGCCCGACCGGTGATCCAGGGATTCGTGGCGCTCTTCGAGCACGAGACCGGGCGCCCCCTGGCCTTCGTCGAGGGGGCCTCGTTGACGGCGATCCGCACCGCCGCGGCGAGCGGCCTGGCGACCAGAGAGCTGGCCCGCTCGGATGCGCGCACGCTGGGTGTCTTCGGTGCCGGCGTGCAGGCAGGGACCCACCTCGATGCGGTGCTCGCCGTGCGCGCGATCGAGGAGGTGCGGGTGTGGGCGCGGGACGAGGCGCGGGCGGCAGCCTTCTGCAGGTTGCAGAGCGAGCGCCACCAGGTCGAGCTGCGGCCGGCGTCGCCGGAGGACGCCGCGGCCTGCGACGTCGTCTGCACCGTCACCGGGTCGCCTGAGCCCATCCTGAGGGGCGAGTGGGTACGGACCGGCGCCCACGTCAACCTGGTCGGTGCCCACACCCTCTCGACCCGCGAGGCCGACGCCGCCCTGATGCGCAGGGCCGAGATCTACGTCGACACCTGGGAGTCGGCCAAGGCCGAATCGGGCGACGTCGACCTCGCCGTGCGTGAGGGCGCGATCGCCTGGGACGACGTGCGCGGCGAGATCGCCGAGGTACTGGGCGGCGAGGCTGACGGGCGCACCGGTGACGAGCAGATCACCGTCTACGTCTCCCTCGGCGTCGCGGCGCAGGACCTGGTGGCGGCCGAGCTGGTGTACCGGCGTTTCGTGGAGGAGGGGTCGAGCTGATCCCTTCGGTCGAGCCGGCGACCGCGATCTCGCGAGTCGCTGCGGCTACTTCGCGCCGTTCAGGTACCAGCGGCCCTCGAGCCGGGTCAGGCGCACGCGGCTGCCGTCGAGCGTCGCCTCGGCCTCGTCGCCGTCGATCTCAACGTCCTCGAGGGCTGCTGGGGTGTCGATCCACCCCTTGTTGTCGTAGGGACCGCTGTGCTCGGCGAGGATGGATCCCGCCCCCTCGGCCAGTGCGATCACGTCGACGTCGGCCAGGGCTCGTCGGGCATACCGTCGGAGGCCTTCCGGTCCCCCCTCTCCCTTCCCTTCGAGCGCTGCGATCTCGTCGACCAGGCCCGCGACGCCGTGCCTGGCGAGCAGGTCGTTCAGCGACTTCTCGGCCGCCGCGGATCTGTCGGACGTTGCAGCGGCGAAGGAGGCACGGACGACCTGTTCGATCGTCGCCACGACGCGATAGTCGGGATGCAGGGCCAGCATCCATGCCCGTGTGTCGTAGTTCTGGCGGGCGGTCTGGAGTCGCTGCGCCAGCTCCTCGATCGAGTCGGCACCACCCTCGGCCGGCAGAGCGGCCGGAGTGCCGCAGGTGACCAGGAGGAGCAGGGCGCACAGGGCACGAAGGTGCCGCCGCAGGTCGCCGCGGTGCGGTCGGATGGCCCCGCGCTGCGCGCGCGCGGCGTACCTGGAGGGGTTGAGCCTGGAGTCGTCGAGCGGAAGGTGCGGTGTCTGGTTTCTCACGGTTGTCGTCCTCTCTGGTCGGGACTCTCCGCCGCCGCGGAGCTGCGGCCGGGGGGATCGTCAGCGGTTCGAAGAGACAACGCCGGATCGGCATCGAACGCACGGCGTCTGCTGGCATGCGGCCGGAGGCTCGCGTTCGACGAGCAGGCGGGTGGCTGAAGCGAGGCGTGTTGAGGCGGATCGCTCCACGAAGCGCGACCGCCCCGTCGAGACCGCCAACTCGACGCGGCCAAGCAGCGAGCTCATTTCAGGAGCATCCTCACCCCAAGGCCGAGGCGAGCGACAGCGAGCTGAGCCCAAAGACGCGGAGTCGAGCCTGCGAAGAGTCCGCATCTACCCTCGTGTCCTCTCACCTCGTAGGGGGAGGAAGCCAAGCCCGCGTTGTTCGGACAGTCTGGTGGCTCTGCTCGGCGCCGGTGCGACGTGTCGCTTCACGAGACGCGGGCGAGTTCGTGAAAGCGAGAGCTCGCCGCGGCTCAGCAGCGAGCTCGTTCCAGGGACATCCTCACCCCCTCCTCGTGTGCTCCCCCTTGTAGGGGGAGGAGGCCAGATGCTCGCGTTGTTCAGTCTGGTGGCTCAAGAGGCAGGGTCGGGGCGGCTGTTCCGCGATGCGCGGTCGGCGCTGGGGGACTTCATCTCGAGCTGGGAAAGGCAAGGGCTGTTGTGGTGTCGCATCGCTCATTGACACGTGCGCCGATCTCTCTAGACTGACCTCGTGTCCTCCTCCGTCGAGCCTCCGTCTTCTTCGGCCGGGTCTGGCGAAGTGGCATCGGGCGATCGCGACGACGCCTCGGAGCGTTTCGCCGCGGCCACAGACGAGGACGAGTTCCTGCGTGCGGTCTACGACGAGCTGCGGCGCATGGCGCGCCACTTCCTGCGCGGCGAGCGGGATCAGCGCACGTTGCAGACGACCGCGCTGGTGCACGAGGCCTACCTCAAGCTGCAGGACGTCGAGCAGGTCTCCGAGCACGGCAAGGCGTACTTCTTCGGCGCCGCGGCACGCGCGATGCGGCAGATCCTGGTCGATGCGGCGCGCCATCGGGCGCGGGCGAAGCGTGGCGGCGAACGCCCTGCCTCCCTCGACGGACTCGTCGGGCTCGACCCCACCGACGCGCGCAACGACGAACAGGTGATCTGGGTGCACCAGGCGCTCGAGGCGCTCGCCGAGCAGTACCCTCGTCCGGCGCGGGTGGTCGAGTGCCGCTTCTTCGGCGGCCTGTCGGGGGAGGAGACGGCGCAGGTGCTCGGAGTCTCCGAGCGCACGGTGAAACGAGACTGGTCGTTCGCCCAGGCCTGGCTCTATCGTCAATGGAGCGGGTGAGGCGAGGTCCGCTTCGCAGTCGAGAAGGAGGACATCGGAGGTGGCGCAGCGTTCCGGAGGCAGGGGAGCGAACGACGGCCCCGACGCCGCGATCTCCGGCCCAGACCTGGTCGAGCTCTTCGGCCGGGCCAGCGAGCTGCACGGGGAGCAGCGCGCCGCCTTCCTCGCCGAGCTGGCCAGCACGCACCCCGAGGCGTACCGCGAGCTGGAAGGCCTGTTGGCTGCACGGGCCGACGGCGGCGACTTCCTCGGCGTTCCCGCGGCCGAAGTGCTCGGAATGGAGCGCGAGCCCGATCCCTTCGCCGCTGCCGCCGGCCGCCGCATCGGCCCCTACGAGATCGTCGAGACGCTGGGAGCGGGGGGCATGGGCACCGTCTTCCGGGCCCGACGCGTCGAGGGTGGTTTCGAGCAGGAGGTGGCGCTCAAACTGATCCACCACCGCTTCTCGGTGCTCGGGGCGGCACCCGGATCCGCGGCGCTGCGACAGCGCTTCGAGCTCGAACGCCAGATCCTGGCGCGGCTCGAGCATCCGAACATCGCGCGCCTGCTCGACGGCGGCGTCACCGACGACGGACAACCCTACTTCGCCATGGAGCTCGTCGACGGCGTGCCGTTGACCCGTCGGTGCGACGAGGCTGCCATCGGTGTCCGCGGCCGCGTCGAGCTGTTCGAGCAGGCGTGTCGTGCGGTGCAGGCGGCCCACTCCCGCCTCGTCGTACACCGCGATCTCAAACCGTCGAACATGCTGGTCGACGCGCACGGCACCCTGAAGCTGCTCGACTTCGGTATCGCCAAGGCGGTCGACCCGGAGACGATGCAGGGCGGCGCGGGTGGCGGCGCGGAAGGGTCTCTGACACGCACCGGCATGACTCCGCACACGCCTGGCTACGCCGCTCCGGAGCTGCTGGTCGGAGAGCCCGCCACCGTCGCCAGCGACGTCTACTCGCTGGGTGTCGTGCTCTACGAGCTGCTGACCGGCAGGCGTCCGAAGCGCGACGGACCTCGCGGCTCGCTGTCGAGGGCCGAACGCCCGTCGGCGGTGGTGCGCGACGGATCCTCGGCCGGCACCGTCGGCTCGGACGAGGGGAGACAGGAGCTCACTTCGCAGGCCGAGCAGATCGCCGAGCGACGCGGTACGACCCCCAGGCAACTGAGTCGTCTGCTGCGCGGTGACCTCGAGGCGATCGTCGAGCAGTGCCTCGAGGTCGATCCGCAGCTGCGCTACCCGACGGTCGACGCCCTCGCCGACGACCTGCGTCGCCATCTACGGGGCCTGCCGGTGCAGGCGCGCACCGCGACGCTGCGCTACCGTGCCGGCAAGTTGCTGCGCCGCCACTGGGCGGTGAGTTCCGCGATCGCGGCGGCGGTGCTGGCGCTCGTCGCCGGCCTGACGGCGAGCCTGTGGCAGGCACGGGTGGCGCAGCAGGAGCGTGACCGGGCGCGGCTCGAGGCGGCCAAGGCACGTGACGTGCAGGAGCTCCTGGTCGAGGTCTTCTCGCAGGCCGATCCCGACGCCACGGCGGGCGAGCCGGTCACTGCCGTCGAGCTCCTCGATCGCGGGCTCGAGAAGGTGAGCTCTGAGCTCGACGAGCAGCCGGAGGTACGGGCCGCCCTGCTGCTCGCCATCGCCCGTGTCTACGCAGCTCTCGGCGAGGCGACGAAGATGAACGAGGTGGCGACGCTTGCCGTCGCCGAGGCCCGCCGGATAGCGCCGAGGGACTCGGAGACGTTGGCCGACGCGCTGCGCGAGCTCGGCAAATCGCATCATCTGCTGGGCGCGTACGAGCCCGCCGAGACGGCCTTGGACGAGGCGATCGCCATTCGACGCAGCGAGCTGCCGGCGGAGAGCTCGGCGCTCTCTGCGACCCTCAACGATCTGGCGCTGCTGCTCGACGATGCGTCGCGCTTCGAGGAGGCGAGGGAGGTCTACGAAGAGTCGCTGCGGCTGGCGACCGCCGAGCGGGGAGCGGACGATCCCTGGGTGGTGACGATCCGCGGCAACCTCGGTCTGCTGCTCTCGGGGCTTGGCGAGCTCGAAGAGGCGGATCGATACCTGCAGCAGGTCCTGCAGAGTGACCGCCGGCTGCACGGGGATCGAAGCTCGGCGGTGGCGACCGCGCTGACCAACCTGGCCTCGAATCGGCAGACGATGGGAGACCTCGAAGGGTCCGAGGCGATGCTCCGCGAAGCGATCGCGATCCAGGAGGAGATCCTGCCGGCCAATCATCCGCACCTCGCCGCGGCCCTGAACAACCGTGGGTTCAACCTCAACGAGCTCGGAGAGTACGAGGAGCTCGCTGCCGTACAGGCGCGTATCGAAGGGATGCTGCGCGAGAGCCTCGGTCCGTCGAGCGTTCAGCTCTGCAACACCTGGAGCTCGCGCGGCGCCACCCTGGCTCTGCTGGGGAGGGTCGTGGAGGCGCGGGAGGCGGTCGACGGGGCGCTCGAGATGTGCGTCGAGGAGGCGGGTGCCGAGCACTACGTGACCGCGATGGCCCGTCTGCGGCGGGCCGAGGTGCTGCGTGCGAGCGGCCGACTGGAGGAGGCGTCGAGCGAGGCCGACGCAGCCCTGAACGGGTTGCGTGCGGCGTTGGGAGAGCATCGTCTGGTGGCGGGCGCGATGAACACCAAGGGCCTGGTGCTCGCCGACCTCGGCGACTCGGATGGGGCCGTCGCGCTCCATCGGGACGCGGCGGCGATGCTGCAACGCGTCGGGGCGCCCGACCATCCGACCGTCGGCTGGAGCCTGGTGCTGGTCGGCCTCGGCCAGCTCGAGTCAGACCGGCCCGCGGCGGCGTTGCCGCACCTCGAGCAGGGACTCGAGATCCTCGAAGGCAGTCGCCCCGAGAACCACTGGCAGCGCGGCTTCGCCCTGGCCGCGCTGGGACGCTGCCTGCATCTGCAGGGAGAGGATCCGGAGCGGTCGGTCGGCCTGCTGCGCCGCGGGCACGAGATCCTCGAGCGGCGGCGGGGAGGCGACAACGAGTACACGCGGCAGGTGGTGCGGTGGCTCGAGGACTCGTAGGGGTTGCAGATTCTTGGGTTGGACGACCGCGCTGATGGGTCCAGTGCGGCGGTTGGCCGAGATCGTTGTATGGGTGAGCCCCGGGTGCCGAGGCGAGCGGCAGCGAGCTGAACTCAGGAGCGGCAGGTGAGCCGTGAAGGCTGACGCTCATTCCTCGGTCGTACCCCCCTGAAGGGGGAGAAAGGGGAGGTGTCGCGCAGACCCACCTTCCTCCCGACTCGCGGAACGCGCCGGCGCCGACGGCGCCGGAGGACTTCATCCAGAGTGCGGAACGGCTACGGTGTGGTCGCCGACCACGCCGAGACGTTCCCGGATTCGAAACCGTCGCGGAACAGAGCCAGGTCGAAGAACACCACGGCGCCCTGGTCGTTGACGCCGTTGGCGTTCCAGTTCGGCGAGCCGACGAGCACGCCGCCGTTGGAGGTCAGTGAGAGCGCCTCTCCCATGCGGTCGAGAGCGGTCCTCGAGGTGTCGATCAGGCGCCAGACCGGCCTCCAGCTCGTGCCGTCGTAGCTCCACACGTAGGCGGCGCCGGTATTGATCCAGGTGACGTCCTCGCGCGGTGCGCCGACGACGAGCAGCGCCCGGCCGCTGTCACCGACCTCCAGATCGAGGCTGTCGCCGTAGTAGTCGAACGGCTGCGACTCCGGCGGTCGCACCGTCGCCTCCAGGGCAAAGCCGAGGCCGTCGGGTCTGTACAGGTAGACGGTTCCCTGGTCGGTGGCGCTGGCTCCGATCAGCGGGCGGTCCCAGCGTGGCGAGCCGATCGCCACCAGGTCCCCGTCGGCAGCGACCGCGGCTCCGAAGTTCGCGTTGCCACTCTGGCTGACCGCCGGCGACGTCAGCACCAGGTAGGGCACCCAGCTGCCGTCGTTCAGCCGTACCCAGGTCTGCACCTCGCCGTTGGGAGCAGCGCCCGGCGCTCCGACGAAGAGGAAGCCGTGATCACGCAGAGCGAGGGACGCACCGAGGTCCTGGTCGGCGGTGCCTTCGATGGTGTGGACCGCCAGCCAGCCGAACTGCTGGTTGTCCTCGTAGATCGTCACCCGGCCACCGACCCCGTAGTCGGGCTGGCCGACGACCAGGGTGGGTCCGCTCTTGGCCAGAGTGTCGACCTCGCCGCCGTCGATGCCTCCGATCAGCTCGTCGCCGGAGGGCATTGCGTAGACGCTGTAGGTGCCGTCGGAGCGGAGCAGCGCGCGCACCATGCCCGCGGTGTCGCCGTCGCGTGCGCAGGCGTAGGGCTGCGAGCCCACCGGACTCGTGAAGCGCGCGTCGACGAACCACTGCTGGCCGTCGAAGGCGAGCTCGGCCCGGCCCGGCCCGTTCGGCGCCCCGGCGTGAGCGTACTCGGTACCGCGAGCCGCACAGACGGTGCGTCCGAAGTAGGAGTCGGCCGGCAGCACGTCCGGCCAGACGACACGGTGGTCGGTGCCCCGCACGGGCGTCTGCGCCGGAGCTCGGGAGGCCAGGGTGAGAGTGGCGCAGGAGAGCGCGAGACCAACGAGAGCGAAGCGCGTGGGCCCGCGCCGTCGCGACTTGGAGATTCGAGTGCACATGGGGTCTTGGTCCCTCCTTCCCCTCTTCGTGCGTCGGCCGGATCGGCTGGGGGACATCGGATACGCCGAAGCTCATGCGGGCCCTGACCGGTCCGGGGCTCGAAGCGAGGGCCACGGCGGTTGTGAGTCAGCAGGGTCCTGTCGCGTGTGCCGTCTTCGTCAATCCAACAGAGGGGCTTCGGGCTCAGGAGTCACCTCAGGGGTACACTCGGAAGTCGAACCGATCACCCGTGCGGCCCAGCAGGAGTCAGCAGCCATGTCCGGATCTCCTCGGTGTGATGCTCCGCGCCATCTCGCGGCGGGTCGCGTCGCACTCGTCGCCCGCTCGCCGCTCGTGGCGCTCACCGGCCTCGTCCTGCTGACGGCCGCGGCCGGAGCCTCCGCCTTCGCGTTCTCGAGCTCCGTCGGTGCCGCCGCCGACGAGACGCCGGCGGCCGCCTCGGCCGACGCCGAGCACGCGGCGCTCTTCCTCGAGGATCGCTTCCCCTCAGCGGTGACCTGCGCCACCTGCCATCCGTCGCACTACCGCGAGTGGTCGGTCTCGCCGCACGCCTACGCGCAGATGAGTCCGGTGTTCAACGCCATGCACGGGACGATCCTCAAGCGCACCAACGGCACCAACGGCGACTTCTGCATCCGCTGCCACACCCCGGTGGGGATGAACCTCGGCGAGCCCGAGTTCATGTCGAACATGGACCGCCACCCGACTTCGCGCGAAGGCGTCACCTGCATCGTCTGCCACCGGGTCAACAACGCCTACGGCAAGCTCAGCGGTCGCCTCGCCCTGGTCGAGGGCGACATCTTCGAGACCGTCTACGGGCCGAAGGGGAACGACGAGCTGCAGCGGGTGATCGACAGCGGTGAGTACTTCGTCAACACCGATCCGGAGCGCGGCGGCCGCGACATCCACCTCGAGGCCGAGAAGTTCTTCCAGCTCTCGACCTCGGGCTTCTGCGGCACCTGCCACGACGTCAACCTGATGAACGGCTTCCGGCTCGAAGAGGCGTTCTCCGAGTTCAAGACGTCGCCGGCGGCGAAGGACGGGGTCAGCTGCCAGGACTGCCACATGGGCAGGGAGCCCGGAGTCGTCTCCGGCTACCGCGAGGAGCCGGCGGCGGTCGTCGGCGACAGGCCGACGCTGCCGCGCAAGCGCACCGATCACATGTTCATCGGTCCCGACTACTCAGTGGTGCATCCCGGGATCTTCCCGCACAACACCGCCGCCTCGGAGCTGGCGACGATCCGCGAGTGGCTGCAGTTCGACCACGAGGCCGGCTGGGGCACCGACGAGTTCGAGCTCAGCCGCCCCGACGACTACGAGTTCCCGGAGCGCTGGCGCTCGGCCGACGACCGCTACGACGCCCGCGACATCCTCGACGACAACCAGCAGCTGCTGGACGAGGCGCACCGGGCGCGGCGGGAGCTCCTGCGCGCGGGATACCAGCTCGGCGACATCGAGGTCGCGGAGGGTGGCCGCAAGGACCTGCGTTTCCGGGTGCAGGTGCGCAACGCCACGCCGGGCCACGGCGTGCCGACCGGCTTCGACGCCGAGCGCCTGGTCTGGCTGGCGGTCGACGTCTTCGACCGCGATGGCGAGATCGTCTTCCGCTCCGGCGACCTGGATCCCAACGGCGACGTGCGCGACACCCACTCGCTCTACGTGCACAACGGCGAGCTGCCGCTCGACCGGCATCTCTTCTCGCTGCAGTCGCGCTTCCTCACCCGTATGGTGCGCGGCGGCGAGCGCGAGCAGGTGCTGGCGGTGAACTACTCGCCCGACCCGCTGCCGTTCCTGCGCCCTTCGACCACCTCGACCATCCTCACCGGTCGGCCCCTCGGCGCCCGCAAGCACAAGCAGAACATCGAGCCTCTCGGCCACCGCTGGGCCGAGTACCGGGTGCCCGCCAGGAACCTCACCGGCAACGGCCCCTACCGCGCCGAGGTGCGGCTCAAGGCGGCGATGGTGCCGGTCAACCTGGTCGACGAGATCAAGGAGGTCGGCTTCGACTACTTCATGAGCGCTCGCGAGATCGCCGAGCGAGTCGTCGCCGGGCACCAGGTGCTTTGGGAGCGAGAGGTCGATCTCGGCGATGTCCGGTGACCGCAGCGCAGCCCTGATCGGTGCCGCCGTCCTGCTCGTCGCGTCGGCCGGCGCCGCGGCCGGTCAGCCGCAGGCGACGCGATCCGAGGGGCGGGCCGAGGAGGAGGGCCGTGCCGCCTCTGGGCACGAGGCGGGTGACGAGAAGGACGATGAAGACGACGGCGACGCGAAGGCCGACGCGGAGCACGGCGAGAAGCACTCGAGCCGGCTGAGCGCCGAGCGCATCCCACTGCAGATCGAGGACTTCCCGCAGCGTCCCGAGCCGCTGCTCGAGCTCGGCGAGCCGTTCCTCGGCACCGGCACCCTGTCGGAGGGCATCGAGCTGCCCACCGGTGCGGTGTGGCAGCCCGCGTTCCTCGTCTTCGGCTCGCTGCGCGTCGCCGCCCAGGTCTTCGACGACAACGACGTGCAGACCATCGAGGCTCCGGCGCGGCTCGATCTGTTCGGAAACCTGCAGCTGTCGGGCACCGAGCGCCTGGTGATCGGCTTGCGCAGTCTCGACGAGGCGGGCCGCTTCACCAGCTACGTCGTCGAGTCGGACGGCGCGGCGCTCGACGAGGGCTTCCAGGACGAGCTCAACACCCGTCTCGGCACCCTGTTCTTCGAGGGCGACTTCGGCGAGATCTTCCCCAATCTCAGCCGCAGCGACTTCAAGGCCACCGACTGGGGCTTCTCGGTCGGACGTCAGCCGCTCGTCTTCCAGGACGGCTTCCTCATCAACGACGTCGTCGACGGCATCGGGATCACCCGCAACACCCTGCTGCCGCGCGGCACCTCCAACTTCCGGGCCACCCTGTTCTACGCCTGGAACAACCTGCACCGCGCCGACCGCAGCGCCGGGAGGGCCAACCTCGAGGACGACGACGCCCGCCTGCTGGCGCTGCTGACCTCGACCGACGTGCGGCGCTCGACGATCGACGTCGACCTCGCCTGGCTCGACGCCTCGCGCGACGGCGCCTCGCAGCTCAACCTCGGGCTCAGCGGCGTGCAGCGCATCGGCAAGCTCGCCACTTCGCTCTTCCTCGCCCATTCCAGCGCCACCGACGGAGAGGGCGCCGTGGCCACCGACGGTTCGCTGGTCTTCGGCGAGGTCTCCTGGATCCCGCACGGCACCAAGGACCACCCCTACATCGCCGCCTTCGCCGCCTTCGACGACTATGCGCCGGTGGTGCGCGACCCGGCGCTGGGGGGGCCTCTCGGCCGGGTCGGCATCAGCTTCGCCGCGGTCGGCCTCGGCAACTACGGTGCGCCGCTCAGCAGCCAGGCGCGCGACGTCGCCGGTGGCGCGGTCGGCTACCAGTGGTTCGCCAAGGACAAGCGCAGCCAGTGGATCGCGGAGCTCGGACTGCGCGTCGGCACCGCCAGCGATGTCGCCGACGCGGCCGCCGCGACGTTCCGCTACCAGCGCGCCTTCGGACGCCGCTTCGTGATCGTCGCCGACAGCTTCGTCGGCGTTCGCGAGTCGCTGATCCCCGGTGAGGAGGACGCCTCGTCGTTCGGCGGGCGACTGGAGCTGCTGACCAAGTTCTGACGCCCGTGGCTCAGGGGGCGGACGGGCATCGATCCGGAGCCGAATCATCACCCGACGCACCAGCCCCGTTCGGACCCTGAGACGCCCGCTCACCCGGGCTCACGAGTGGTACCTTTGCAGCTCCACCCACCTGACTTGGAGAGGCCGGTCCCGGCGTTGAGAGCCGCCATCGCAGCGCTTCGCACATCGTCTGGAGGAGGGTCCGTGCCGCGAGGCGCCCCGAGGCTCTCGCGCTCCGGCCGCCGTGCACTCGTCCTGGCTCTGGGCGCCGCCGCTGCCGCCGGCTCGAGCGTCGGGGCGAGAGCGGCGCCGCCGGTCGCGGAGTCGCCACCGGAGGCCCTCGCCGCGTACAGCCGCCTCGACCTCTCGAAGGTGCGCGGAGCCGAGGCCTGCGGCGAGTGCCACGTCGCCGAGCACGCCGTCTGGCAGCAGACCGCGCACGAGACCGGCTTCAAGACCCTGCACCGCCAGGAGGCGGCCGAGGAGATCGCCGAGCGACTCGGCTTCCCCCTGATCAAGCGCGACAGCGTCTGCCTACGCTGTCACTACACGCCCGAGCTCGAGGAGGCACGCGACGGCGGCGTCGAGCTGCGGGCGCGCTCCGGAGTCTCCTGCGAGTCGTGCCACGGCGAGGCGGCCGACTGGATCGAGGTGCACAACGACTACGGCGCCGGCGCCGACTTCGCCAGCGAGAGCGCCGATCACCGGCAGATGCGCATCGAGCGCAGCCGCGCCGCCGGGATGCATCGGGTCGACGACGTGCTGGCGCTCGGCGCCGCCTGCTTCGGGTGTCACTTCGTCACCGACGAGACGCTGGTGGACACGGGCGGCCACAGCACCGGTGCGGCGTCCTTCGACCTCTGGGAGCAGACCCAGGGCACCATCCGCCACAACTTCCTCGCCGCACAGCGTGGCGGCTCCAGCGACAACGCCGAGCGCGGCATCGAGCGTCGGCGCGAGCTCGAGCTGGCCGGCGCCGCGCTGTCGGTGGAGTACTCGCTGCGCGGCGCCTCCCGCGCCACCAGCGACGGTCTCTACCTGAAGGCGATGCAGCGCCGACTGCGCAGCGCCCTCGCCGAGCTGCGCGAGGTGCACCGCAGGCTGCCTGCCGACGAGCTCTGGCAGGCGATCCTCGCCGCCCATCTCGCGCCGGTGGAGGAGGGACGCAGCGGCGAGCTGCTCGCTGCCGCCGAAGTCGTGCGGACGCAGACAGCGGGGCTGCTGGCCAGACTCGAGCCGGCGCAGCTCGAGGTTCTGGACGCCTACCTGCTCGGCCGACCGGAGCCGGATCTGCCGGAACTTCGCGAGCTGCCGCGCCGGCCTCGCGACCTTCCCCCTGAGGACGAGCGTGTGACCGACGTCGGCGCGGCGCCCGAGGCGGCCGCTCCGGATGCGACGACGCCGGGCCCGCCGGGCGGGGCGGTCGTCGCCGATCTCGGCGAGCCCGAGCCCGAAGCGCCGGTCGAGGTGGTCGGCGAGAAGAAGCGCCGCCTGTGGCCGGCGTCGTCCCACGCCACCCTCGGCGGCGCCTGCAGCAGCTGCCACGCGCCACAGAACGAGTGGTGGTTCGGCGACGCCCACTACGCGGCCGCCGATCGTCTCTTCGACGAGACGCCGCGGGCGCTGGAGATCGCGTCCAACTACGGCCTCGGTCGCACCGAGCTGTTGCGCGGCGATCGAATCTGCACCAGCTGTCATGCCACGGTGGTGACCGGCAAGGAGAGCCGGGAGGTGCAGGACGGGGTCGGTTGCGAGAGCTGTCACGGTCCGGGTGGCGACTACCTCGAGCCCCACCAGCAGGGAGAGAAGGAGCTCGGTGACGCGCGACCGGGCTACCAGGCGGCGCTGCGCCTCGGCATGACGCGCCTGGCCGATCTACCGGCGCGGCTCGAGACGTGCAGCCGCTGCCACTACGTCACCGACGAGCGCCTCATCTCCTCGGGCCATCCGTCGGGCGCCGACTTCGACTATGCGAGCGCGATGACCACGATCCGCCACTGGGAGGCACCGATCCATGCGGCCGGCGTGGTGCGGGACGCGGCACGCGCGGCGCTGGCGGCCCGTGGGCCGGTGCCGGACGTGCCGATCCGGCGCGCCCCGCCGTCGCGCCGCGTTCGCGCTCCGTTGCCGACCACCGCCGCTGCCGACGGGGGCGCCAACTCCGGCGGGTCGGCGCCGGGCGCCGCGCCGGAGGATTCGGGCTCGCCGGTCGGCTCGCCCGCCGACGCCTCGCGGTCCCGGGCTCCGCGCGCCACCGCCGCCGAAGCCGAGGCCGAGCCGCTGCAGCCGCTCGAGGTCGACCCCGAGGCACCGCTCGACGAGCTGCTGGAGACGCTGAAGAAGCGTCTCGACGACCTCCAGCGCCGCACGCCTGCCGAGCCGCCTGCCGACCCTCCGGGCAGCCGGCGCCAGGGGAACCGTCGATGAGCTCTCCGGGCAGAGGCACGATGCCCGATCCCGGCAAGACGGGTCGTCGAAGGGCGCTCCAGTTCCGCGATCGTTGGAGCTCGTTCGACCGCACCAGTGGCCTGCTCGAGCTCTCTGAACGCCTCAGCCCCGAGCAGCTGCGCGGCTACGAGCTCTTCGCCAGCTACGACGACAAGTTCCTCGAGCGCATCTCGTCCGACGTCAGCGTGGCTCTGTGGCGGCGGGGCGCTGTGCTGTTCGAGGAGGGCGCCTACATAGACCTGGCCTTCTTCGTCGTCGAGGGCTCGGTCATCGTCTCGACCGAGACGCTCGCCGGGCATGCGCCGATCTTCGACGCCGACCGCACCGCGGTGGGCGAGTCGATGGTGGTCCCGCCTGCTCTCGGCTCCAGACCGAGTGCCGCGCGGCCACCGCGGGCGCAGCGGCCCGACGCCGTGTCGGCCAGCATCACCATGCTGGCCAGCATGGACTTCGACCTCGACAAGGGGCGGCTGGCCGAGCTCGGACCGGGCGAGGTGTTCGGCGAGATCGGAGCGATGAGCGGATGGCCCCAGTCGGTCACCGCTCGCTGCGCCGAGGACACGCTGCTGGTGCAGATCCGCCTGCCCGCGCTGCGGGCGATGAAACGCAAGTCGTCGGCCCTCAAGGACCGGCTGGATGCGGTCTACCGCGAGCGCACCCTGAGCACCCAGCTGCGACAGACACCGCTGCTGAACGAATGCCCGCCGCTGTTCGTCGAGGCGCTCGCCGAGGCCGTCGAGCTGGTGTCGCTGGAGCCGGGTGAGGTCCTGGTGCAGCAGGGCGACCAGGTCGAGGCGCTCTACCTCTTGCGCTCCGGTTTCCTGCGCCTGTCGGAGCGCTACGGTAGCGGCGAGATCGTCTCGACCTACCTCTCCAAGGGCATGACCCTCGGCGAGCTCGAGCTGCTGCTCAGGCCCGGCGCTGGATGGACCTCGTCGGCGACATCGGTCGAGTACTCCGAGGTGGTCGTGGTCCCACTCGTCGCGCTCGAGCGGGTGGTGGCGTCCTACCCGGCAGTGGAGGAGCAGCTCTGGCAGAGCGCCGCCGAGCGGCACAAGGAGGCGGCGGTCAGCCGCGCCGACCTCGCCCACGCCGAGTTCGTCGAGATCGCTCTCGACAGCGGCCTGGTGCAGGGCAACAGCATCCTGGCGATCGATCTCGGCCGCTGCACGCGTTGCGACGACTGCGTGCGCGCCTGCGCCGCCACCCACGGTGGCAGGGCCCGATTCGTGCGCGAGGGAGACAAGGTCGACAACGTGCTGATCGCGCGCTCGTGCCTGCACTGTCAGGACCCGGTCTGCCTGGTCGGCTGCCCGACTGGCGCCATCCACCGCGCCGGCGTCGGCGACGTGGTGGCGATCGCCGAGGAGATCTGCATCGGCTGCGGCACCTGCGCCCGCAACTGTCCCTACGATGCGATCGTGATGCACGACACCGGAGAGACCTGGCCGCTCGACATGGTGCCGGAGTCGTTGCGCAGCCAGCGTCGCGAGGTCGCCAGCAAGTGCGACCTCTGCTTCGACCGCGGGCACGATCCCGCGTGTGTCAGCAACTGTCCGCAGGGCTGCGCGTTCCGGGTCGAGAGCCTGGAGGAGTTCGAGGCGCTGCTGAGGAATCGTCCCGCCGATCGCGAGGACGGATCGTGAGCGCCTCGCCGCGCCAGGCGGTGCTGCGCCGTTCGCGCGATGCCAGCGCCGCGCGCGGCGTCTTCATGCCGCAGCTCAGTACCTGGGTGCGTCAGAGCGTCGCCGGGATCCTGGCCCTCGGCCTGGTCCTGACTCTGAATGTCTGGCTCGGCGAGCTCGAGCCGGGCAACTCCTGGAGTCTCTGGTACGGCGGCGTCGCCGTCTTCCTGCTGCTCGCCGCTCTGGCGCTCGCCGGGAGGCGCCGGGCACAGGCGACGGCGACCAGGCTGCGCCTCGGATCGGCGCGCGCCTGGCTCGACCTGCACCTCGCGGGCGGGGTCGTGTTCCTCGTTCTGGTGCTGATGCACGGCGGCTTCCGGTGGCCGACCGGAGCCCTCGGCCGCCTGCTCCTCGTGCTCTCGATCTGGACCGTCGCCAGCGGACTGCTCGGATTGTTGGCGCAGCGGATCCTGCCGCGCATCTTGGCGTCGAGTCTCTCGGTGGAGGTGCTGTACCAGCGCGCCGACGAGCTGGTGGACGAGCTGCGGCAGCGGGCGCGGCGGGTTGCGTCGGAGGCCGGACCGCCGATCTCCAGCTTCTACGAGTCGTCGCTCGAGCGACGCTTCGCGCGACTGCAGCCGCGCTGGAGCTACCTGCTCGACGTCTCCGGCGGGCGTCAGCAGTGGCGGCGAGGATTCGATCACCTCGCCGAGCGGGTCGACGACTCGGCGGGGCGTGCGCTGAGTGAGCTCGAGCGCATGTTGCAGACCAAGATCGAGATCGACGCCAGCTACTCGGTGCAGCGGGCGCTACGGTGGTGGCTCTGGCTGCACGTGCCGACCTCGATCCTGCTGGTCTTCGCGGTCGCCCTGCACGTCGGGGCGAACCTCTACTACTGATCGCCGGCCTGCAACCAGGACGAGCCAGGTGACGCCTCCCGACAGACCTCCGACGCTCAACCGCAAGGGGACCTTCGCCCACGGCCTGTTGCCGGTCGCGGCGGCGTATGTTCCGCTGGCCCGGCGGCGGATCATGCTCTGGGTGGGTCTCGGTCTCGGCCTCGTCTTCGCCGCCTACGCGGCGTTCGACGCCGGGCGCGCCGATCCGGTGCTGCTGTCGAGCGGCGATCTGTCGTCGGCACACGCCGGACTCGGCGCGCAGTGCGCGGCGTGCCACGAGCCGGGCCGCGGCGCCACCGACGCTCGCTGCATCGAATGCCACGATCCAGAGTTGGCGCCCGAGCCCGTCCTGGCGTCGTCGGCGACGGGCGCGGACGAGCTCGGAGCTGCAGCCACGGCGCCGCCGTTCTCCAGCTGGTCGGTGGACGCACACGCCGCCCGTTACGGCAACCCTCACCGCGCGGTGGTCGCTGAAGCCACCTGCAGCGAGTGCCACCACGAGCACCGTGGGCGCGGACACGATCTCGCGGCGACGGCCGACACCGGCTGCCGGTCCTGCCACGATCTCGACCGCTTCGCCGAGCACCCGCAGTTCGCCGCCCTCGACCAGGCGGAGTCTCCGGCGCCGGCGACAGCACAGCCGCCGGCAGCCGCCCTGGCCTTCACCCACGTCTTCCATAGCGAGGAGCTGGTGCGCAGCGACCGCGCTGGCGACGCCGCGGCGACCTGTGGGCTCTGCCACGTGCCCCAGCCCGGCGCTCGCGGCTTCGCGCCGCTCGACTTCGAGGCGCACTGCTCGTCGTGCCACCTCGGCGCCGCCAAGAGCACCGAGTGGCTGGGGCTCGCCAGCGCGCTGCAGGCCCAGGACGACGCGGGCGCCGAGGGAGATTTCGGCGTGCGCTCGTTCGCCGAGTTGCGGCGGGCGCTGGGACCTCGCTGGGCCGAGGAGCTGCACGGCGGCGACTTCGACGAGCGCCGCGGGCGGGTGCGCAAGAGAGGTCTCGAGCATCCCGACCCGTGGGTGGTGCAGAACCTCGCCTTCCTGCGTTCGCAGGTCTACGCGACCACGCCCCTCGCCGATCTGGTGCCCGTCGCCGGAGACGAGGACGAAACCGATCCACGTCGGCTCTACCGTCAGGCGATCGCCGAGCTCGAAGAGCGTGCGCGGCGCTTAGAGCGCAGCGCCGCCGACGCGGCGACCCGCGACGAGGCGCGACAGGTCGAGGCGCTGCTGGCGGCGGCGCGGCGCCGGCTGGAGGAGTCGAGCCAGCAGCTCGACCCCGAGGCCTTCGCGGTGCGCGATCGGATGCCGCTCAGCGACGCGGGTCGCGCCCGCCTCGACGAGACGGTGCAGGCGCTCGCCGGCGAGTGCCTGGTATGCCACCGGCTGGAGCGGCTCGCGCTGGTGCGGGTCGAGCCGGATCTGGCGCGTTTCGAGCGCGCCGCGTTCGATCACGAGGCGCACCGGCTGCAGGCCGACTGCGCCAGCTGTCACGACCGCATCCCCGAGCTCGTGGACCTGCTGGCCGGCGAGAGCGTCGACGCCGAGGCCGCGGCTGCGGGCTCGGATCGCGCCGAGACGATCAACCTGCCGGGCGTCGCCAGGTGCCAGGAGTGTCATCGCGCCGACGAGGCGAGTGACTCCTGTACCACCTGCCACGGCTACCACCCGCTCTCGCTCGGCTCGGTGACTCCCCGCGTGGCGGGTCGCGCCAGTCGATCGGGGGGCGCGAGCTGGTCTTCCGGAGGGGCGCCGTGAGCCAGCCGACGCCGGCGCGCCTGTTCGGGAAGTACGGCCCCTTCAAGGGTCTCGAGGTCTCGGTCGGCGACCTGATCACGATCGGTCGTGGCCACGGCAACGACGTCGTGCTCGCCGATCCCGCGGTGTCGCAGCGCCACGCCCGCATCCAGTGGGACCCCGAGGCGGTCCGCTTCGTGCTGCACGACGAGGGCAGCAGCAACGGCACCAGGGTCGACGGCATGCCGGTCCGCGGTCCGACGCCGCTCGGCGACGTCGCCATCATCGGCTTCGCCGGCGTCGGAGAGTTGATCTTCTCGGGTCCGGCTGCTGGCGGCGCTGTAGCCCCCCTCTTCGCCGGCGAGCACGACACCACCGACGTGCCCGATCGCACCACGATCAGCGAGGGGCCGGAGTTCCTCGCCGACGTGCTGTCGCGGATCCCCGAGGCGCAGGAGGCTTCGCCGGACCGCACCGTCGTCGGGATGGAGGCGCCGGTGCTGCCCGGAGCGCTCGGCGGAGGGCGCCCCGAGGACGACGCTTCGGCCGGCCAGCGGGCCGGTTCCCCGCCCGTTGCGGAGTCTGCGGAGTCGCGCCAGCCTGGGCAGCCCGTCGCCGAGACACCTGCGGCCGAGGCCGCCCCTGGCCCGGTTGGTCAGCGCGCTGCGCGCCCGCCTGCCGTGCGGCCGAGCGGCGGTCGCTGGGTCCTGGTGGTCCGTGTCGAGGAGCCGAGAGCGCAGCAGTACCGATTCCCGCTCGCCCGCGGCTCACACGTGCTCGGCCGTGGCACCAAGGCCGAGCTGCGCATCGACCATCCGCACCTCTCGCGCAGCCACGCCCGCTTCGACGTCGGCGACACCGTCGCTGTGGAAGACTTGGGCAGCAGCAACCGCACCTTCGTCGAGGGGCGCGAGATCGACCATCGGACCGAGCTCGACGAAGGGGCCCACCTGGCCTTCGGTGACGTGCGGGCCGAGCTCGAGTACGAGCCGCCATGACGGACGGCGCTCCGGCTCCCTGCCGGGAGCGTGGCATGACGACGCGCTGGTCTGGCGGCTCGAGAGATCGCCGGTCCGGGCCGCGGGGGAGACGGATCGGATGAGTACCACGGACCCGCCACCGACCGGCCTGCCGGTGGCCGCGGACGGGCCGGTCGACCTGCTCGTGGTCGGCGGCGGCCCCGCCGGCACCGCGGCGGCCTTCCGGGCGCGCGAGCTCGGCCTGTCGGTGCTGGTCGTCGACTTCGACGACCTGATGAAGCGCATCCGCGACTACTCGAAGGACAAGCTCATCCTGCCGTCGTTCGGCGGCGGCGATCGGGTGGCCTTCCCCAAGGGGGGCGACGCCATCGCGGCGCTGCGCTTCGATCCGATCGACAAGGACGACATGTGCCGTCGGTGGAAGGCGCTGTATGCCGACCACGGCGTGTCCTACGCGGTCGGCGTCGAGCTGCTCGGCATCGACGGCGAGGCAACAGACGCCCGCAACGAGGCAGGCTTCTCGGTGCGCCTCTTCGATCACCGCGAGCACGCCGAGACCGGCGTCCAGGCGCGTGCGGTGGCGCTGGCGCTCGGGCGCGGCGTGCCGCGTCGCTTCGACATTCCGGGCAACACCGAGGGCATCGCCCTGCGCCTCGAGAACGCCGGCGAGTACGTCGGCCGCCCCGCCTGCGTCGTCGGCGGCGGCACCTCGGCGGCGGAGGCGGTGATCGCGATCTCCAATGCCAAGGCGGCGGCCGACGACCCCACCGCCGTCTACTGGTCGTACCGTGGAGACCGCATGCCGCGCGTCTCCCAGGCGCTCGCCGACGTCTTCTTCGCCGCCTACGTCGGCAACGGCAACATCCGCTACTTCCCGCGCTCCGAGCCGGCGGCCGTGGTCACCGGCGACGATCACCAGGAGTACCTCTCGTTGCGTGTCGATCGGCGCGAGCTCGTCGGCCGCCCCAACGAGACGACCCACCTCGAGTTCCCCAAGCAGTGCTGCATCGCCTGCATCGGCGAGGACCTGCCGGAGGCGCTGCTCGGATCGCTCGGCATCTCGAGGGTCGAGGGTGGACCGAAGGGACGTCGGCGCATGGTCGCCAGCCCGATCCTCGAGAGCTGCCGGCGCAACGTCTTCGTGCTCGGCGACCTGTTGAGCCAGGCCTACTTCGAGTGCGACGACTTCGCCGCCGACCCGGCAGGCTTCCGCGAGGTCCGCCATCGCGGCAACATCAAGACCGCCCTGCGCGACGGCGTGCTCGTCGCGGAGGCGGTGGCGCAGCGGCTGCAGGGCGTCGACCAGCCGCGGGTCACCGTCGAGGACGCCGAGCAGATCGCCGCGGAGGACGGTCTCGCGGTGGCCACCGCCGAGACGATCCACGGCGCCGAAGAAGAACCGGCAGCCACGGCAGGCGCTACGTCGGACCGGGGCGAGGGCCAGGGTGCGACGGGCGCCACCGTGCTGCGGGTGACGCCTGGCGGCGAGACCGAGGAGCTGCGGACCTTCAGGCCAGGCACCACCGTGCGCATCGGCAGCGACTCTTCCGCCGACCTCGGCTTCGACGACGGCCTGGTCGCCGAGCACCACGCCGACCTCGAGATCGAGCCCGACGGCACGGTGGTGTTGCGCGACGCCGGCAGTGCCTCCGGCACCTACCTGCGCCTGCGCCCGGGCTTGCGCACAGTACTCGAAGAGGGCGACCTGCTGCAGGTCGGCCGCCAGTTCCTGCAACTCGGCGCGCAGCAGCAACTGGTGCACTACGACGCCCGCGGCCAGGTCGTCGGCCGGTATCCGATCGACGACCACTGGAGCGTGCTCGGACGCGACGCCCCGGACGTCGTGCTCGACGCCGGAGACCGCTCGCTGTCGCGGCGGCACCTGGCGCTCGCGGTGGTCGAGGGCGAGGTCGAGGTCAAGGACCTGCGCAGCGCCAACGGCACCTTCCTGCGCCTGCGCCGCGGCGCCAGGCTGGAGCACGGCTCCCGCTTCCGCATCGGCCAGCAGCAGCTGGCGCTGCAGATCGGGGAAGCCCTGGTCGACCTCGACCTGCACCAGCCGGCGCGGCCGGGCACGCTGTCGGGGGTGCGTCCCGCCGCCGCGGCGCCGCGCGCCGCCGCGACCGCGCCCGCGTCGAGCCTGTCGACGCCACAGCCAACCGCACCGGAAGCGAGCCCCGCAGCCGGCGACGGTCCCAGCGTCACCTTCCGCCCCGACGGCCGCACCCTGCCCATCGCCGAGGGGCAGTCGATCTGCGACCTCGCCGAGCAGCACGGCATCCGCCTCAAGGCCGAGTGCCACGCCGGCATCTGCGGCAGCGACCCCATCCGCATCCTCGAGGGCGCCGAGCACCTGGTGGCACTCGGCGACCAGGAGGCCGAGACCCTCGAGGACGTCTGCGAGCTCGAGCCCGGCCCCTGCCGCCTCGCCTGCATGGCGCGGGTGACCGGTCCGGTGGTGGTGGAGGTGGTGGAGTAGGGGAGGCGATCGGCCTTGCCGCGACCAGCCGGATGGCTGGGAAACCCCCACCCAGCCTCCCCCTGCAGGGGGAGGAGTCAAGCGTCAGGGGTTGGGGGGTTGGGAATCAGAGAGAAGCAACGACCTCGTCGCGACCAGCCGGATGGCAGGAAAACTCCCTCCCAGCCTTTGCCCCTACAGGGGGAAGAGTCCGGCGTCAGGGGTTTGGGGGCTGGGAATCATTGAGAAGCAAGGGCTTCGTCGCGACCAGCCGGACGGCCGGGGTCGGGGACTTGCTCGGTCTTCTCTGGTTCGCCTGCGAGCACCCTCGTCGACCGCGAGCCTTCCGACCTCCTCCCCCTTCAGGGGGAGGAAAGAGGTGGGGGTTTCCCCAACCATCCGGCTCGTTCCGAGGCGACAGCCCAGAGTCTTCGCGGGTCGACTGCCGCTGTCGCCGCTCAGCTCGCCGCCGCCCGTTTCTGCTCCCGTCCGTGAGGCGATCCCACGCATCGCTCGGTTTCCCATCCACCAGCAGGATCCGCGCTCCGCGACCACCGCAGACGGAACGCATCCCGCTCTGAGCCCGTATGATCCAGCAGCATCGAAACCGACCCGTCGACCGGCCGCAAGCCGCTCCCCCGGCGCTTCCCTCGAACCGATGACACTCACCTCCGACGAACCGGCTCTGCGCCCGCTCGAGGGCAAGTACGAGATCCTCGAGAAGCTCGGTGAGGGCGGCATGGGCGCCATCTACCGCGTGCGCCACAAGCTGCTCGGCGAGCTGAGGGTGGTGAAGCTGATCCGGCCGCAGGTCGAGCTCACCGACACCGCCCGTGAGCGCTTCCTGCGCGAGGCGAAGGCGGCCTCGCGTCTGCGCCACGCCCGCGTCGCCCAGCTCTACGACTTCTCGATCGAGGAGGACGGCAGCTCCTACATCATCATGGAGCACATCGCCGGCAAAGACCTCTCGCGGGTGCTCGAGGACCACGGTCCTCCCTCGCTCGAGCTCGGGGTCGAGATCCTCTGCCAGGGCCTGGAGGCGATCCAGCTGCTCCATTCGCAGGGCTTCGTGCACCGCGACATCGCGCCCGACAACCTGATGCTCTCGCGCGACCTCCAGGGTGGACCGGACGTCAAGCTGATCGACCTCGGCATCATCAAGGCGACCGCCAAGGGCGACTCGCTGGGCGGCAACACAGCCATCGGTTCGTTCGTCGGCAAGGCGCGTTACACCGCTCCGGAGCAGTTCAAGGAGGGCGGTTCGCAGAACCTGAGTCCGGTCAGCGACCTCTACGGCTTCGGCGTGCTCGCCTTCGAGCTGCTCACCGGCACCTGCCCGATCGCCGGCAAGAGCTTCGCCGACGTGCTCTCCAACCAGCTGTTCAAGCCGCCAATGGAGTTCGACGAGGCCGATCCGGCGGCGCGGGTTCCCGGCGGTCTGCGCCAGGTCATCGTGCGACTGCTCGCCAAGGCGCCCGAGGAGCGTCCCGAGACGGCGGGCGAAGTACTCGCCGTGTTCGCCCGCCTGCGGCCACCGGCGCAGGAGCGCGACGCGCTGGCGCGCGAGGTCGGTCGCCTGCTCGGCGATCCCGAGGAGGACACCGCCGACGAAGCCGCCACGGTGCTGATCTCACGCGACGAGGTGCGCAAGCTGGAGGAGCAGTGGGCCAGGGAGGGGCCGCCCCCGGGCGTCGCCGGGTCCGCCTCGCCTGCCGCTCCACGCCCTGCGCGCGGCGCGACTCGCTCCAGGCAGGACCCCACCGAGGCCAAGACCGAGCCGGGGCGGCTTCTGCCCCCGCAGCCCCAGGCACCGGCCGCGGCCGCCGATTCCCGTCCCGCTCCGGCGGCAGCGGCCGGCAGCTCGGCCGAGCCGGCGCCCCGCAGCACGGCTTCTCCTCCGTCGCCGCCGGTCGCCCCAACGCCGACCCAGCGTCCCTCCGCAGGCTCGACCCCGCGGCGCCCGCCGCGGCCGCCCTCGGAGATGGAGACGACCCTGCACGTCCGCCGCCCCGCGAAGCGGAGCTGGTGGCAGCGCCTCCTCTCCTGGCTGCCCGGTCGGTAGCCAACGCCTCGCCCGAAGACCGCGAGCCTCCGACCCCTCCCCCTTCAGGGGGAGGCTGGGTGGGGGTGTCTCATGAAGCGACCCCCTTCAGGGGAGGATGGGGAACGAGCGTCAGTCTTCGCAGGCCCGACTGCCAATACGTGCGGCTCAGCTCGCTGCCTCTGGGCTCCAGCGACGAGGACTCCGACGCAGACTCACCCTGCCGCCATCGCCGGAGACGGCCGCGCGCTAGAGTCCGGACGAACCTCCGCTCACCAACCTCTGCGCCCACCAACGCCGCGCCTCGCGACATGGCTCGCGCTTCGCGACGTGGCGGCGGAATCGACGCGCCGGACCAAGAACCCCTGCGCCACTCCCCTGCGGGACTCCCATGCGTGACGCCCTCGCCTCGCCATCGCCTCGCCCCGCCTGCCGTCGCTCCGTGCCGCTGGCGACGGACGGACCGACGCTGCAGGTTCCCGGGCGGATCGCGCCGATCATCCACAGCAGCGCGCTCGTCGCCCCGTCGGTTCTCTTCATCCTGATCGCCCTGATCGGCTTCGTGCCCGGCCTCGCCGCCCAGACAGCGACCGAGACGACGCCCGCTTCCGGAACCGCGGAGCATCCCGCCGCCAGCGGAGCGGACCTGCCCGACGTCGAGTGGCCCCACTACGCCGCCGACCGCGCCTCGAGCAAGTACTCGCCGGCGGCCGAGATCACCGCCGACAACGTCGACCTGCTCGAGCTCGCCTGGCGCTGGCAGACGCGCGATCACGAGCTCGGTGTGCGCGCTCCCTACGGCCAGCTCAAGGGCACCCCGGTGATGCGCGGCGGCGTGCTCTACGCGATCTCGTCGCTCAACGTGGTCACCGCTCTCGATCCGGCGAGCGGTGCGGAGCTGTGGAGCTACGATCCCAAGGCCTACGAGCGCGGGGTGCCGACCCACGGCGGCTTCACTCAGCGCGGCCTGGAGTGGTGGCGCGACGAGGAGACCGGCGCCGAGCGCATCCTGCTGGCGACCGGCGTGCACCAGCTGGTGTCGCTCGATGCGAAGACCGGGCAGCTCGACCTGCGCTTCGGCGAGGCCGGCATGGTCGACATGCGCGGCGACGTCGGCGCCCCCTCGGAGATCCGCCAGACCGGCCTCAACTCGCCGGCGATCGTCTGCGCCGACACCGTGGTCGTCGGCATGACGATGAACGACTTCGCGCTGACCCAGCAGATGCCGTCAGGCGCGGTGCGCGGCTACGACGTGCGCAGCGGCGCCCTGCGCTGGACCTTCCACACCGTGCCGCGCGAGGGGCAGCCGGGGGTCGAGACCTGGCTCGACGACTCGTGGCGCAAGGCCGGCAACACCAACGTCTGGTCGATGATGAGCTGCGACGAGCAGACCGGCTGGGTCTACCTCCCGGTGGCGACGCCGACCAGCGACTACTACGGCGGTCACCGGCCGGGCGACAACCTCTACGCCGAGAGCCTGGTCGCTCTCGACGCCCGCACCGGCGAGCGGCAGTGGCACTTCCAGGCGGTGCACCATGGGCTCTGGGACTACGACTTCCCTTGCGCCCCGAACCTGATCGACCTCGAGATCGACGGCCAGACGGTGCCCGCCGTCGCCCAGGTGAGCAAGCAGGGCTTCACCTACGTCTTCGACCGCCGCACCGGCGAGCCCCTGTGGCCGATCACGGAGCGCCCGGTGCCGCCGTCGCTGGTCGCCAGCGAGTGGACCTCGCCGACCCAGCCGTTCCCCACCCGGCCGCCGCCGTTCGAGCGCCAGGGCGTGATGCCGCACGACCTGCTCGACTTCACCCCCGAGCTCGCCGCCGAGGTGCGCGCCGTCTACGACGAGCTGCTCGGCGGCCCGCTGTTCACGCCGCCGATCGTGCAGGGCCAGGTGATCGGAGGCAAGGCTCTGCGCGCGATGATCCAGCTGCCCGGCCAGGCCGGCGGCGCCAACTGGGGCGGCGCGGCGGTCGATCCCCGCAGCGGCCTGCTCTTCGTGCCGTCGCAGACCGAGATCGGCACCATGGCGCTGATCCCGCCGAGCGGCCGGCAGCGCTCCGACCGCGACTACCTGCCGCAGTTCGTGCTCGCCGTCGGTCCTCACGGACTGCCGCTGGTCAAGCCGCCGTGGACCCGGCTCACCGCGATCGACCTGCGACGCGGCGAGATCGCCTGGCAGGTGCCGCTCGGCCCGCCGCCCGAGCATCCCGTCCTCGAGGGCATCGAGGGGCTCGACGCGTCGACGCTCGGCGCCTACCCGGTGGCCGGTCTGGCCCCCGGCTGGCCGATGGCGACCGGCGCCCTGCTCTTCGTCGCTCTCGGCGTCACCGAGATCGGTGACTGGGACGCCTGGACCCTTGGCGACCCCTCCCAGGCCACCGACGTCGGCTACCTGCTCGCCTTCGACAAGCAGAGCGGCGAGCAGCGGGCCGAGCTGCGCCTGCCCAAGGTCGTCGGCGGCGCCCCGATGACCTACGTGCACCGCGGGCGGCAGTACATCGTGCTGCCGATCGGAGACCGCGGCGAGGTGCAGGAGCTGGTGGCGTATCGAGTGAGCGAGTCTACGAGCCGTTGAAGAGGCTGCGGCGAGAGTTCACCGACCCGCCACGATCTCCGCGAACTGCTTCGCATCCACGTTGCCGCCGCTGAGCACGACGCCGACGGTGCGCCCCTCGAGCGGCAGCCGCCGCTGGAGAACGGCGGCGAGCGCCACGGCGCCGCCGGGCTCGAGCACCAGCTTGAGCTCGGAGAAGGCGTAGCGCATCGCGGCGCGCACCTCGTCGTCGTCGACCACCAGGCCGCCGGCGACGAGCTGGCGGTTGATGGCGAAGGTCATGTCGCCGGGCCGAGGGGCCTGCAGGGCGTCGCAGATCGAGCGCGCCGCGGGGTCGACGGAGCGGATCTCGCCGGCTTCGAAGGAGCGCGCGTGGTCGTCGAAGCCTGCGGGCTCGACGGTGTGGATCGCGACCCGAGGGCGCAGGCCCTTCACCGCGGTGGCGACCCCGGCGGTGAGGCCGCCGCCGCCGCAGCACACCAGCACCGCGTCGAGCTCGAGGCCGAGAGCCTCGGCCTGCTCGGCGAGCTCGAGACCGGCGGTGCCCTGGCCGGCGATGATGTCGGCGTCGTCGTACGACGGCACCAGCACCGCGCCGCGCTCGGCCGCGAGAGCGCGGGCGATCTCCTCGCGGCTCTCGCTGTAGCGGTCGTACTCGATGATCTCGGCGCCGTAGCCCGCGGTCTTGTCGCGCTTGACCGCGGGGGCGTCCGACGGCATCACGATGGCGCACCGCACCCCGAGCAGCTGCCCCGCCGCCGCGATGCCCTGGGCGTGGTTACCCGACGACCAGGCGACGACCCCGGCGCGCCGGCCCGCCTCGTCGAGCCGCGCCAGCCGGTTGTAGGCGCCGCGGAACTTGAACGAGCCGGTGCGCTGAAGGCACTCGGGCTTCAGCAGGATCGTCGCCCCGGTGTGCCGATCGAGCACGACGCTGCGCAGCAGCGGCGTCTCGAAGGCGAGGCCGCGCAGGCGCTCAGCGGCGGCGCGCACGTCCTCCAGGGTGACGGTGGGGGCAGTGGACGCCGCTGGTGGAGGGGGTGCGGGCTCGGTCATGGGTTTGCTCGGGAGTCGAACCGGGACGGTGGCCGCAGACGCGGCCGTAGCTCGACCGGCAGGGGAACCGTATCCGCATCAGGTCGCAGGAGGGAGAGCGATCTGCCAGCGCAGGCTCGCGCCGTGGATGGTCGCCCGGTGGTCCCGATGGCGGTTTTTCTGGTGCTTTCCGTTGGGGGCAGTGAGGGCTACGCACTTGGCGAAGCCGAAAGCCTCGCAAACGACCCTTGGATGGAGCGCACATGGTCCTGGAGCGGTTGATCACAGAGCACCGACCGAGTCTTCGAAATCGTCACGAGAGAGCCTGGGTGCACGGCCTGGCCGCCGGTCTCCTGCTGGCATCGGTCGCTTCGGCGGAGGTCTTCGTCGTCGACACCACGATCGACGAGCTCGACGGCAGTTGTCTCGACGACTGCTCGCTGCGTGACGCGCTGGCCCTGGCCAACGCCGGTCCCGGTTTCGACGAGATCGTGCTCGCGGCCGAGACCTACCAGCTGACCCTGGCGGGCGGAGGCGACGACGCCGGCGATCTCGACGTGCTGCACCCGGTGCTCATCCGCGGCGTCGACTCGGATCAAACCGTCGTCGAGCAGACGGTGGCGGGGGAACGAGTCTTCGAGCTGGTGACGTCGTCTCCCTCGCAGCCGTCCATCGAGCTGCGAGATCTGATGGTCACGGGCGGCGATCTGGGATTCGGCGGCGAAGGAGGCGGAGTCCTGGTCGGTGCCGACGCGCTGCTCCGCGGTCTCTTCGTCGCCGGCAATCAGGTGACCAGCGGCGGCGTCGGCTCCGGATTCGGCGGCGGGGTCTCGATCCAGGCCGGCGTCGAGGCTCTGCTCGAGGACTGCATCTTCGAAGACAACACGTCGCAGTTCGGCTATAGCGTGCACTCTGGTGGAACCGCGGTGGCGATCACGATCCGACGCACCTCGCTGCGCAGCGGCGACGGATCGGCCACCATGGTGCTCACGGCGCAGCGAGTCGTGATCGAGGGCACCACGCTGCAGGGAGGGATCTTCGACGGGCTGCTGGCGAGCCTTCCGTCCGGTGGTGAGCTCACCGTCCGCAACTCCACCGTCGGGGCGCCGCTGACCCTCTTCGCGGGTGGCGGTGCGACGATGGCGCGAATCGCCCACTCGACGCTGATCAGCCCCGCCGGGGTCCTCTCTTCGTCCTCGGTGCCCGTCGAGCTCTCCTACTCGGTGCTCGACGGTGGCTGTGACGGCGGCACGATCGCGTCGGTCACCAGCCTGGGTCACAACGTCGACACCGGCGCCGACTGCTTCGTGCCGACGCTGACGGACCAGGTCCTGGTCGACCCCGCGGATCTCTTCCTCGGACCGCTGCAGGACAACGGCGGCCCCACCGAGACCTTCGCCATCACCAGTGACGCCAGCCTGCTCTCGGGCCCCGACCTGATCGGTTGTCCGGTCGCCTTCGACCAGCGCGGCATGCCGCGCAACTCGTGCGACATCGGCGCCTTCGAGCGCGAGGCGGCGTGCTTCGAGCCCGGCTCGCCGCTGGCGATCCCCGACGACGATCCGGTGGGCGTCAGCTTCCCGCTCTCCGCGGCGCTGCAGGCGGGCTCGGACGTCGACGTGCTGGTCGACGTCGAGCATCCTGCGGTGGGCGACCTGGTGATCACCCTGACGGGCCCCGGCGGAGTGCCGGTGACGCTGGTCGACCGCCCGGATGGCGGCGCCTGCTCCGGCGAGGACGTGCTCACGCTGTTCGACGACGAGGCGCCGCTCGACGCCGCCTCCGACTGCAGATCGGCCTTCGGCCTCGAGGCCTATCCCGATCCTGCCTACCGTCCGCTGGGCGACCTGTCTTCGCTCGACGGCGCGTCCGGCGCCTGGGACGTCACCGTCTCCGACCGTGCACCGGGAGATGTCGGCACGGTACGACGGGTCTGCCTGGTCACCGCGGTGTCGCTGATCTTCACCGACGGTTTCGAGTCGGGAGACCTGGCTTCGTGGAGCGCGAGCTCCCCGTAGTTCGTCGCGTCCTCTCGTCCGATCGGGGCCTCGCCGCTGCGAGCGGGCGGTTCGGCACCGTCCGGAGTCAGCGCACCGCGATCAGCTGTTCGCCGGCACGCAGCAGCAGGGTGCCGGCGGCCGCCGCGACGCCGGTGAGCGTGCTGGGCAGCTCGAGGCGGTTGGTGGCCAGCACTTCGGGCGCCTCGGCCGAGTCGCGTAGCACCTCGACGGTGCCGTTCTCGCCGAAGAGGTAGATCCGGCCGTCCGCCACGATCGGGGTCGCCCACTGGGGCTCGGCGCCGCGGTGGGTCCAGCGTTCTTCGCCGCTGGAGGGGTCGACGCACTGCACGACGCCGGCCTTGTTCGACCACACGATGCAGTGCGCTGTGACGACCGGGGAAGCGAAGTGGGACGTCGACGGTGAGCGCCATGCGATCGCTTCGTCACCGAGGGTCCCGCGCAGGCCGAGACGCAAGGCGAAGTTGGCGCCGCGCTCGCCGCCGGCGACGAGGACCAGATCGCCGGCGAAGGTCGGCGACTGGGTGGTGTTGGAGGTGATCTCCGGCACCTGCCAGAGACGCTTGCCGGTGACAGGGTCGAAGCCGTCGACGCTGCCGTTGGCGCTGACCACGATCTCCCGGCCGTCCGGCGACAGCATCGGCGTGCTCCACGACACCCCCGCGGCCCGGTCGGTCTTCCACCGCGTCGCGCCGGTCTCCCGGTCGACCGCCAGCAGGTAGGAGTAGGTCTTGCGCGCCAGCAGCACGACGGCGAGATCGTCGTTGAGCAGCACCGAGTTGCCGACCCCGTGGTTGCCGGTGAAGGTGCCGTACTCGGCGACCAGATCGCGGTGCCAGAGGCGCTCGCCGTCGTGGTCGACGGCGAAGAGGTCGCCGCTGCCGAAAAACAGCACGAGGCCATCCTCCGAGACCGCGGGCGTCGGCGCGGCGCGGGCCATCATCTCGCTGGATTCCATCTCCTCGGACGCGGACCAGCTGCGCCGCCACTGCTCCTCACCGGTCGCCAGGTCGAGGGCGGTGAGCCACAGCGTTTCGAGGTTCGCGCCGGTCACCGAGGTGACATAGACGGTGCCGTCCCAGGCCACCGGGCTCGAATGCCCGAAGCCCGGCAGTGCCGCCTGCCAGGTGAGCGACGCGTTGTCCCACTGGATGGGCAGAGATCCGTCCGCGCGGTCGCTGCCGCCATTGCGGAAGCTGGTCCAGCGGCGCCCGGAGTCGTTGGACGCCGGGGGCGCCGCGGAGGCGACGTCGACGTCGCTCGGCGCTGACGAGGGGCTCGGCTTCGCTGCCGAAGTCTCCGGCGCCTTAGCGAGGTTCGGCAGGCGGTGCGCCTCCACCGAGTCGAAGTGGCCGCCGCGGCCGGCGCCGCCGAGTGCGTAGAGGTTCGCGCCGTCGCTGGCGAGGCGGTGGAAGAAGCGCCGGTGCTCGAGCGAGGCGACCTCGCGCCAGCTCTCTTCGCCGGCAGCCGAGCGCTCGAGCACGTACACGACTCCGTCGTTCTGGCTCACCAGCAGGTGTCCGCCGACCACCACGGCGGCCGAGCCGAAGCCGCGCAGGCGTCCGGCGTCGGGCAGGTCGGGGCCGCGTCGCCAGGCGTCGCGCGCCGCGTCGTAGACGTCGACCCGGCTGGTGGTCTCGCCCTCGGCGTCGAGGCCGCCGAGGATCCAGAGCTCGTCGCCGACAGCGGCGACCGCGTTGGCGCGCACCGCCACGGGCGCCTCGGTGAGCACTGTCCACCCAGGCACCGCGCGGTCGGCGTCGCTGACGTCGGCCGTCTCCAGCCCGGCGAGATCCAGCGCCAGCACCTCGCGGGTCCACCGAGACTCCTCACCGGCGCCGTGCATCTGCCAGCCGCCGGCGACGACCAGGCGTTCGTCGAGCACGGCGATGCCGTGCGAGGAGCGCCCCGCCGGCAGCTCGGGCAGCGCCTGCCAGCCTCCGACGGCGGGATCGAAGCGTGCCGCCGAGGCGACCGAGTGGAGGTCTTCGAGAGTGCCCTGGGGATTGATGGCTCGCAGCCCGCCGACCCGGTAGAGCTTGCCCTGGTGTGCCACCAGGTCGGTGCCCTGGAGCGCCGGCCCAGGCGGCAGCGCCTGCCAGCCACGCTCCGGCGCGTCGGTGTCGAGGCGTAGGAAGAGCTGGCTCAGGTTGTCGAACGAGTGCTGATGCGCCCGGCCGGTGTGGCCACCGAAGACGTAGAGCGCTCCCTCGGACCAGGCGGCGCCGAAGCTGGAGATGGCGACCGGCAGCCGGGGCAGCTCGACAGACGACGCTGGGGGCGCCTCGTTGGCGGCAGCGCTGCCGGCCGACAGCGTGCAGCAGAGCAGGGCGATGGCGCAGGAGGTCGCGGCTGTGGAGCGTCGGCGGTGGGGAAGGCGGGTCTCGGGCAGGCGGAAGCGGATGGCAGCGGGCATCGAGGGACTCCAGTGGTCGTCCGTGGTCGGAGGAGTTTCGGACCATCCCGGTGCTGATTCATTGACCTGGGTCAAGAACCCGGAATCCGAGCGCGATCCCCCTCGACCATCGAAGGCGTCCGGCACCGCCGCGTCGACTCGCACCGAGGACGCGGTAGTCTCCGGGGCTCCCGATGCCCTTCCGTCTCCTCAACGTCGCCGGTCGCGCCGCGCTGCAGCGCGGCGGTGTCTACTGGGACCTCGAATCCGTTTCGGGCGGCCGGCTGCCCGCCGATCCGATGTCGGCGATCGGTCGCTGGCGGGAGCTGGCCGCGGTCGATCTCGACTCGGCGGCGCCGGAGGCCACCGTCGACGAGGCGATCGGGGCGGGACGGCTGGGCCCGCCGGTGCCGCGGCCCGGCAAGGCGTTCGGCATCGGCCTCAACTACCGCGACCACGCGGCCGAGTCGGGCATGGAGCTGCCCGAGGTGCCGGTGGTGTTCGCCAAGTACCCGAGCTGCATCGCCGGTCCCTACGACGACGTGCCGCTGCGCGGCGACGCCGTCGACTACGAGGTCGAGCTGGTGGTCGTGATCGGCGACGAGTGCAAGGACCTGAGCGAGGAGTCGGCCTGGGGCGTCGTCGCGGGTGTGACCTGCGGCCAGGACGTCTCGGACCGGCGCCTGCAGTTCGCCGCCAAGCCGCCACAGTTCGGGCTGGCCAAGTCGTTCGACGGCTACGGGCCGATCGGTCCGGTCCTGGTCTCGGTCGACGGGCTGGCAGACCCCGATGCGCTCGCTCTGCGCTGCGCCATCAACGGCGAGGAGCGGCAGGGCTCGACCACCGCCGAGCTGATCCGTCCGGTGCCCGAGCTCATCGCCTACCTGTCGCGTGTCACCCGCCTCTTGCCGGGCGATCTGATCTTCACCGGCACTCCCAGCGGTGTCGGCTCGGCGAGCAAGCGCTATCTGAAGCCGGGCGACGTGATCGAGTCGGAGATCGACGGGGTCGGGCTGATGCGTAACCGGTGTGTCGACGGCGCCTGAGGCCGGAGGGATCGCATGCGGATCGGTGGCCAAGACGTGAACTGGCGGTCGTGCAGCAGGCTGGCCGTGGCGTGTCTGATCACGGTGCTCGCCGCACCGGCTGCGGCGGCGGGCAGTGAGACCGGCTGGCGTCAGACCCAGGCCGACGACTTCACCCGCTACGAGCTCCTCGCACCCGACACCCGGAGCTTCCGCATCCTCTACGACGTCACCGCGACGACGCCGGGAGCCGAGCTGTTCTTCAACCCGATCCGCCCCGGCAGTGAGCCCGAGGTGCACGGCGTCACCGATCTGGCCACCGGCCGCGCGTTGCGCTGGAGTCTCGTCGACGGCGAGCGCGCGGCGCAGGACGGCTGGAGCGGTGCCGATCCTGCGATGCGGTACATCCGGGTCGAGCTGCCGCGTGCGGTGCCGAAGCTGGAGCTCGGCGACGGGTCGATCAGCCCGCTCGCCGGCGAGGTGCGGCTGCGCATCGACAAGACCTACCGCGACCCCGAGAGCTACCGGCTGGAGGAGCAGCCGGAGCCGACGGCGGCCAACATCGTCTTCGCGCGCAGTCTGGGCATCCGCCGCAACGCGGTGGTGCTGCCGCATGGCTGGGAGCTGGTGCGCTGCAACGTGCCGGCACAGATCGACACCGAGCAGGATGGCCGCCTGCGGCTGTCGTTCCACAGCGCCTGGCCGGGAGCGACGCAGCTCGAGCTCGAGGCCAGACCCGTGGCGGAGCTCGCCGGTGAGGCGGCTGACCCGAGCGACCCGAGCGCCAACTCCCCGGCCACCACGACCACTCGGAGCACGGCTGCGGTGGCCGGCGGCGCCGAGAGCGCCACCGCTCGCCGCCGCGACGACGCCACCGTGCGTGGCGTCGGGGTGCCCGGCCAGAACCTGCCGACTCCCGGCACGATCCGCCCCGGCGGATCGCAGCAGAGCACAGTCGCGAGCGGCGCCCGGATCGACTACGCGCTCGAGCCGCGCGCGGCGCAGGATCGCGAGATCGTCTACGAGCTCCAGGCGCCGGAGACGCACTCCTTCCGCCTCTACCACGACTACACCGAGCGCCGCGTCGGCGTCGACCGCTATCTCAACATCGTGCGCCCCGGTAGCCGCGCCTCCGACCCGGAGGCCTGGGACCTCGATACGGGCTCGCGACTGAAGGTGGAGCAGCTGCGAGGCATCGAGATCTCCCGTCGCGGCATCGACCTCGGCTTCAGGCCCGAGCCCGGCACCGAGGTGGTGGTGATCTGGTTCGGCGCCGTCGCGGAAGGCGCGACGAAGCGCCTGCGCATCGAGGAGACCTACACCGACGCCTCGCGCTACGGCCTGATGCCGGGCGATCGCGACACCCTGCTCTGGGACCGCTCTTTCGGCAGGCCGCGCAACGCCGTCGTGCTGCCACACGGCTGGCGCCTGGTGACCAGCTCGATCCCCGGCGTCGTGTCGACGCTCGACGACGGCCGCACCCGCCTCGACTTCGTCAACGACCGCGACGACGAGATCGAAGTGCTGCTTCGGGCGACGCGGAGGCCGACCGAGGGGTGACCCGATTCGTCTCTGGGACGAGACTCGGCTGGGGAGTCGGGATGGGCTCGCGACCCTCGGCTCGAGGTGTCGCGAGCTCCCGGCACCGGGCTCAGCCCAGCGCGTCCTCGAAGACCTCTTCGCTGAAGCCGACGAGCACCGTCTTGCCGGCGCGCAGGGTCGGCGCCCGCAGGTTGCCCGTGGGGCCGAGCATCGCGTCGACCGCCTCGGGGGTGGCCGTCTCCTTGCCCTTCCACTCGGAGATCTTCTTGCCCTTGGCGACGACCAGCCGGCTCGCCGCCTCGGCGAGCTGCTGGGCTTCGTCACGTCCCAGCTTGCGGCTCGCGGGAATCGTCTCACGAGCTTCGATGCCGCGTGCGTCCAGGAACTTGGACGCTCTGGTGCAGCTGGTTCAGCCGTTGCGGTGGTAGTACCAGTCGATCTTCTTGGCCATGGGCCACTCTCCTCTCACAGGGTGTTCGAGAACGTGTCGCAAGAGCGCCGGGGCGCCGCTCCCGGCGTTCGGCGGTGACGAGTTACAGTCTACCCGTCGTCTACCCACTGAGCCCGAGCGAGCGGAGTCCGAAGGCTCCCCGGGTAACGAGGAGTTCGCTCTCTGTCCGTGCTCCGGATGCGAGGACTTCCGTGATGCCAGGAGTTCGCGCCCAGGTGCTGTCCCAGCTTCAGTCGCAGCCGACCGTCGAGCGGATCGGAGCCGCTCGCTGCACTCCGAGCGCGCCACCGATGCGCCATCCCCTCCTCGCGGCATCCGCGGACTGCTCGCGGGTTGCCCGTGCCTGGCTGTGCGTCCGTTCCGGCGCCGAAGGCGTGCGGTTTCGTCGTGTGCGTAGGAGTTGGCGATGCGCCTGAAGATCCCTCCCGCCATCCTCGGTCTCGTCTTCCTGCTCGCCATGGTGGCGCTGGCGCAGCTCCTCCCGGGATGGAGGATGGGCCTGGGGCCGGTCCTGCGTGGAGCGGTGGCGGTGGTCCTGGCCACTGCGAGCACCTGGGTGGCCGTCGCCGCGATCCTGCAGTTCCAGCGCGAACGCACCACGGTGGATCCGCTGCACCCCGACCGGGCCTCGATGCTGGTCACCTGGGGCATCTTCGCCTGGAGCCGCAACCCGATGTACCTCGGCTTCGTCGGCACCCTCCTGGCGGTCGCCGTCTGGCTCGACCAGCTGCTGGCGGTGCTGCTGGCGGTGGTCTTCGCGCTGGTGCTGCAGAAGCTCCAGATCGAGCCGGAGGAGAGGCTGCTGGAAGAGCGTTTCGGTGAGACCTACCGCGAATACCGGCGCCGGGTCAGGCGCTGGCTGTAGGTCGCGAGCTGGGCCGGTGTTCGTGAGCAGGCGGCGTTGTGAGGTCGACGTCGGCACGCCGTGGCGCCCGTCGTGGACTGGAGGGACTGCCGCGCCCTTCCGGGCGCCGCGATGGTGCTGGTTCGTCGGGCGGTCACTGAGCGACCCGCCCTCCGAAGGCTTCGGCCGACCTCACCTTTGCCGCACACCTGGCCCGAGTACCTGCAGGATCTCTGACGAAACGACTGGAACCCAGCCTTCGCTGGGATGACGGAGGAGAGAAAGACCGTGTGCGTAGACGGGCCAGCGGCTTCCGGAGCGGTCCGAGGGGGCCTTCACTCGCGGCCGACACGCGTCTCCATCTCGTCCAGCAGCTTCTGAGTCCCGAGCAGTCGGGGGTGGTCGGGGCGCAGGCGCTGGCGCAGGATCTCCACCGCGCTGCGCAGCGCCGCGACGGCTTCGCCGCCCCGCCCCTGCTTCTCGAGCGCGCCCGCCAGGGCCTGCCAGCTCCAGGCGGTGGTCGGGTGCACGGGGCCGAAAGACTGTGTGCGGATGGCGAGGGCTCGGCGGTGAAAGTCCTCGGCCTCCGCGTAGCGTCCGCGGTCGGTGGCGAGCTGGCCCTGGTTGTTCAGGCTGATGGCGAGGTCTGGGTGGTCCTCGGGCAGGATCGCCTGGCGGATCTCGAACGACTCGGCGAACAGCGGTGCGGCCTCGTCGAGGCGGCCCTGGGAAGCGATCGCCGCGGCGAGGCTGTCGACGATGCGCGCGGTGCGGGTGTGCTCGCTGCCGAGGACCCGACGAGCCATTTCGGCGGCGCGACGCTGGTGCTGCTCGGCCTCCTGCCAACGCTCCTGCTGGAAGAAGATGGTGCCCAGATTGCTGATCCTGCCCAGGGTCTGGTCCAGAGGAATGGCGGGGTCCGACTCACAGAGTCGGATGGCCTCGCGTGCCAGGCGCTCGGCTTCGTCGTACCGGGCCTGCCGCATCTTGGCGGTGGCGCGGCGATCGAGGATCTGCGCAGTGAGCAGGGTGCGCTCGGTCTTCGTGACGTCCGACCCGGCCAGCAGCTCCTCGGCCCGGTAGAGATGGTCCAGCGCCTCGTCGTTGCGCGATTCCGAGTCGGCGAGCTGGGAGAGCTCGATGTGGACCCTGGCGAGGCGCTGCTTCACCGCCGGGCTCGGGGGTTCGGCCTCGAGCGCGGCCTGCGAGTCGAGCAGCAGCTCGCGTGCTGCGTCGCGGACATCGAGGTTGCGGTAGGAGGCGGCCAGCGTGCGGCGTAGATCGGCGGCCTGCAGCGGCCGGTCGCCGAGCTCCTGCTCGATCCTCGCGGCACCCTGGTCGAGGAGGTCGCGCGCCGTGACCTCCTCCGGGTTGCGCCGCACCCCCTGCTGGTTGACCGCCGACGACTGGAAGATGCGTGACAGGAATCCGAGCGCGGTCTCCGCGTCACGTCGCGCCTCGGCCTCCTCGCGCGCCGCGCTGCGGGCCTGCTGCAGCGCCAACGTCGAGGCGACGACCGCTGCCACCAGCGACAGCACCGCCACCGCCGCGGCGGCCACCGGCAGACGGTGGCGACGCACGAACTTGCCCGTGCGGTAGCGCAAGCTCGGAGGTCCGGCGGCGATCGGCTCGTCGGCCAGGTGGCGCTCCAGATCGTCGGCGAGTGCCGCCACCGAGCCGTAGCGAGCCTCCCGCTCGGAGGAGATCGCCCGCTCGAGGATCCAGGAGAGCTCACCGGAGAAGGCCCGGTGGACCTCTGCAGGCTGCAGGCCCAGGGTGCTGGCGCGGTCCGTGCGGCGGATCTCGTCGAGATCCTTCCAGCGACGCTGCAGGGTCGGAGCGTCCTCCGAGGCGATGCGTTGGATCAGGCTGAGCGCGTCGGTCTGGGTGTCGCCGTCGAAGGGGCGCACGCCGAGCAGCAACTCGTAGAGCACCACGCCGAGCGAGTAGACGTCGGTCCGCGTGTCGAGATCGCGGGGGCCTTCGCTCGGTCGGATCGCCTCCGGGCTCATGTAGGCGGGAGTGCCCAGCAGCTCGGTGCCGGTGAGCGCGGTGGCGCCCTCGGCGGCCTCGAGCGTGCGGGCGATACCGAAGTCGATGATCTTCGGCGTCGCGGCACCGTCGCGTTCGGTGATCAGCAGGTTCGACGGCTTGAGGTCGCGGTGCAGGAGCTGCCTGCGGTGGGCGTGCTCGACGCCGCGGCAGATGGCGACGAACAGCTCGATGCGCTGGCGCACTCCGAGCCCCCGCTCGTCGCACCAGCGCGTGATCGGCACGCCGTCGACGAACTCCATGGCCACAAAGGGCCTGCCGTCGGTGGTGGTACCGGAGGCATAGAGCTGGGCGATCGCCGGGTGGTTCAGCCGCGCCAGCGCCTGCTGCTCGACGGTGAAGCGTCGCTCGAGATCGCGCGAGAGCAGCGTGCCGCGGATGATCTTGAGCGCCACGGCCCGGCCGCCGGCGCTCTTCTGCCGGGCCAGAAAAACGCGGCCCATACCGCCTTCGCCGAGCAGCCTCTCGACGGTGTAGTCGGGGAATTCGAGCAGCTCGTGGTCGTCGGTCGACGACGCCCGGTAGCCCTCCTGCGTCGCGGCCGCATCCCGGGCGAGTGCCCCGACGGCCGGCGCACCGAGGAACGACAGCTGCTCGCTGGCGAGCAGCCGCGCCGCCTCCGCGGCGAGCTCGGGATCGGTCTCGATCCGCTGGAGCTCACGTTCGCGGTCCTCCTCCGGCACGTCGAGCAGGGCCGCGAGCAGCTCCTGCAGGCGCCGGTCGCGCTCACCGCTCACCGGGCATCGCCCTCAGCCATCGGCGCCGCTCTCCGCCGCCGTGGACGAGTCGATGAACGAGCGCAGCAGCAGGCGCGCCAGCCGCCATTCGCGGGTCACCGTGGCGCGTGAGACGCCCAGCACCTCGGCGACCTCCGACTCCTCGAGACCGGCGAAGTAGCGCAGCTCGACCACCCGCGCGGCGCGCTCGTTGGTGGCCCCCAGTCGTCCCATCGCCTGGTCGACCGCCAGCACCTCGATGGGCTCGAGGGGCTCTCGGAGGCGCGGCTGCTGGCCGCTGTCGAGATCCTCGAGCGGCTTCGCATCGTGCGGAGACGGGCGGCGCGCGGCGGCGTGGTAACGGGCGTGCTCCACCAGGATGCGGCGCATCGCTCGCGCCGCGATCGACAGGAACTGGCGACGGTTCTCGGCCACCAGGCGTGCCGAGCCTTCGCGCTCCATGCGCAGGAACGCCTCGTTCACGAGGGCCGTCGGTGGCAGCGTGTGCCCGGCGCGTTCGTTGCGCATGGCGGCGCCGGCCAGGCGCCTCAGGTCGCCGTAGACCGCCTCGAACACCTCCTCCTGCGCGGCCTCGTCACCGGTGCGCCAGCGCTGCAGCAGCCGCGTCACCTCCGCTGCATCGGGGGTGTCCGCGGCTTTCGCTCGGGAGGACGAGAGCGCCTGGTCCTGATCGTCTTCGCGACTCACCGGCTGGAGTCTAGCTGCGGAGAGGAACGGTCTCGGCGGCGAGGCCCCCGAGGGTTTTTTTGCCTCCGATGACGCACGGATCGCGCATCCTGCGCCCTATGAGCAACACCGGGACTTCCGCCGGCCGTCACCACCATCCCGAGTTTCGCCGAGCACGTCGCGCGCGGGGGCGGGGAGGGCTGAGAGCTGGCGGCCGAGAGCTCGACAGCAGAACGCCAATCGACCCCTCTCGATTCTCTTCCTGGTCCCACTCTCGTCCCACTCTCTTGGCCCCATCTCTTGGCCCACTCGGAGGATCCGACATGAGAACCGAAGAAGCAGCACGCACCTCGTGCCCATCGCACACCACAACGGGAGCGGCGCCGAGGCGCAGAGCCCGAGCAACAGCCGTCGTCGGCGCGACGGTGGTCGTGATGGTCTCACTGGGGGCCGGATCGCTCACCGCCTCCCAGGTGCCGTTCGCTCCGCTCGAAGAGATCGACGACACGTGGCAGAACCCGCGCGACATGACGTTCGCGGACATCGACGGCGACGGCGACCTCGATCTGGCGGCCACGTCGTCGAATGGAGATCTCGTGTCGTGGTGGGAGAACACCGCGGGTGACGCGAGCGCCTGGATCCGCCACGACATCGACCTCTCGTTCGACGACGCCCGCGGCATCGAGGCCGCCGACCTCGATGGCGACGGAGACGTGGACCTGGTGGCTGCGGCGTTCAACCAGGACGAGGTGCGCTGGTACGAGAACGATCCGACGCTGGCGGTCTGCGGCACTCCCTTCTGCCCGTCGCTGGTGGGAACCGGGGACGGAACGAACAAGGTGGACATAGGAGACATCGACGGTGACGGTGATCTCGACATCGTCGCGACGGTGCGAGCCGACGACGACGTGGTCTGGTTCGAGAGCACGTTGGGCGATGCATCGGCCTGGACTCGACACGTCGTGGAGGGCTTCATCGACGGGGCCGCAGTCGTCCGGCTGGGAGACCTGGACGGTGACGGTGACCTCGACGTCTTGGTCGAGGGGCAGGAGAACGGCGGGTCCTTCGCTTGGATCGAGAACAACGTCGATGGCGCCGGGCCGTGCCTGACCGCTTGGTGCACGACGCCGCTCGACACAGGCGTCGGCGAGGGGCTGGCGATCGCCGATCTCGACCACGACGGCGACCTCGACCTGCTGCGCAGCGAGAGCAGCGGCCTCGCCTGGTGGGAGAACACGGCCGGCGACGCGTCGGCCTTCGTCGAGCAGCCGATCACCGCCTCCCGGACCCGCAAGCTGACGGTGGCCGATCTCGACGCGGACGGCGACCTCGACGTCCTCGCCGGCGGTCCGTCGACGCTGTGGCTGGAGAACACCGCCGGCGACGCCTCGGCCTGGACGCAGCGCAGCCTGCCCGGCTTCGGCGACCGCGCCGTGCTGGTGGCCGGAGACCTCGACGGCGACGGTGACGACGACATCGCCGGCGTCTCCTTCTCGGTCGATCACCTCGCCTGGGTCGAGAACCAGACGCTGCACCGCAGTGCCGCGGTCGGTGCCGGCCTCGACGTCGGCGGGGCGGTCGATGGCAACACCTTCCTCGTCTCTGTCGATCTGGACCGCGACGGCGACCTCGACCACGTGCGCCTCGGCGAGAACGCCGACACCGTGGTCTGGACCGAGAACGACGGCACTGGCTTCGGCTGGACCGACCACGTGATCGGCGGGGGCGATCTGCCGATCGGTCTCGACGCGGGCGATATCGACGGCGACGGAGACGACGACATCCTGGTCGGCTTCGAGAACGACGAGGAGATCGTCTGGCTCGAGAATGCTGGCGCGTCGCGAGGCACCTGGACGGAATGGACCATCGCCACGATGACCGGCGGCGGGGGTTGGAAGCGCTTCGCGGACATCGACGGCGACGGCGATCTCGACGTCGCCTCGACCAACACGGTCACCGGAACGGTCAGCTGGTTCGAGAACGACGGCGACCCCTACACCGGCACCTGGACGGAGCACACGGTCGATTCTGGCTTCGCGTTGCTCGCTGCGGTCGCTCCTGGCGACATCGATGGCGACGGTGACGTCGACCTCGTGATCGGCGGGGCAGACGGCGACGTCGTGGTCTACGGCAACGACGGCTCGCCGGTGGACGGCGGCTGGACCGAGGTGGTGGTGGTGGAAGGGCTCTTCGTCGCCTTCGAGTCGCGCCTGTGCGACCTCGACGTCGACGGCGATCTCGATATCCTGACCTCTCAGCTGCTCGGCGAGCGGTTGAGCTGGTTGGAGAACCCGGGCGGGGCGCTCGTGACCGGCTGGGCGGCCCGCGATATCCAGATCGACTACCTGCGCCCGTACAGCCCCGATTGCGCCGACCTCGACGCGGACGGAGACGTCGACGTCGCCGGCGTGGCCTTCGACGACTACTCTGTCGACCTGTGGCTGAGCGACGGCACTCCGCACGACGGTGGCTGGGTGCGCCAGCAGCTCAGTGCCGAGTTCCCCGAGCCCGTCGGCGCCCGCTTCGTCGACGTCGACCGCGACGGCCGTCTCGACGTGATGGCGTCGTCGTTCGCTTCGGGCACGACGCGCTGGTGGCGGAACGTCGGCGGCCAGTTCGCGCTGCCGACCAGCGACGCGGTGGTCGAGGCAGGAGTCGAAGAGGGCGAGGGCGACGTCGTGCTGCTACGGATCGACGGCACGCACCGCGGCCGAGCCGGCGACGGCGATGCCGAGCTGGCGACCCTCGAGCTGCTGCTCGAAGAGGAGAGCGGCGATCCGCTGAGCGACGCGGAGCTCGACGGGCTGGTCGCCGCGTTGCGCCTGTGGCTCGACGACGGCGACGAGACCTTCGACACCCTGCTCGACAGCGAGTTCTTCGCCTTGGCGCCGCCGTACACCGTCACCGACGGTGTGCTCACCCTGACCATGGTCGACGGGGATCCGAACGTGCAGCTCGCGCTCGGCGGCGATGTCACCTGGTGGCTGAGCGCAGACCTGGCCACCGGGTCGACGGTCGCCGCGCTCGACACGTTGCAGGTCACGCACGTCACCTCCGCTTCATCGACCGGCGAGATGACATCGACCGACATCCCGCTCGTCTTGGAGGGACAGGACGACGTCAGCTCGACCTTGCTCGAGATCAGCCTCTCACCGTTCGTGGCGACGGCTATCGGTGACCAGATCGCGCTCGAGGGAGTACCGTTCGTGTTCGACATCGCGCCCGCCTTCGACGATCCCAACGGAGAGGTTCTGGAGTTCACCGCCAGCGGCCTGCCGGAGAGCTTCTCGATCTCCTCCGGCGGGGAGATCTCCGGCATCGCCACGGCGCTCGACTATGCCGGCTCGCCCTACATCGTCACCGTCACGGCGACCGACCCGGGCGCACTCGACGTCGACGACATCTTCGAGCTCTCGATCAACGGTGTTCCCGACCTGGTGGCGCCGATCGCGGATCAGGTGTTCGACCAGGACTCACCGGTGAGCCTCGATGTGTCGGGCAACTTCCAGGATCCGGACGGCGATCCGGTGAGCTTCCTGGCCAGCGGTCTGCCGGACTCGCTCAGCATGTCGTCTGCCGGCGTGCTCACGGGAACTCCTCTGGCGAGCGAAGCCGGCGCATCGCCTTACGTGATCACGGTGGAGGCGACCGACGGCTTCGGCCTGACGGCGATCGACGTCTTCTCGTTGACGGTCAACGGATTCCCGGTCGTGGTCTCGCCCCTCGACGATCGTTCCTTGGCGGAGGGCGCTCCGACCTCCATCGATCTCTCCGGTTCCTTCAGCGATCCCAACGGTGACGTGCTGACCTTCACCGCGACCGGACTGCCTCCGTCCCTGCGCCTCGAGGAGGACGGTACGTTGGTGGGAGTGCCGGCCACAGTCGACCTCGCCGGCTCGCCGTACACCGTGACCGTCACCGCCACCGAGAGCGGCGGGGCGTCGGCCTCCGACTCCTTCGAGCTGACGTTGCAGGACGATCCCGACGCCCTGTTCGTCGACGGCTTCGAGACGGGCTCGTCGTCGGCGTGGTCCTCGACCACTCCCTGACGCTACCGGCGGAAGGCGAGGTCGGGTCCGCGACGGCGGGCTGGGCCTCGCCCTTCACTTCGGTCACTGCGGCTTCGGTCACCGGCGAACCTGACCACGGATCCCAGCTGACCTCGTCTCGCGCCTCGAGCCGTGGACCTTGGAGGAGTGGGGCAGACGGAGCCGAGGCAGGGGGAGAGGGACGGCAGCCCTGGCGCGGGCAGTGGAACAGAGCCCAACGCGCATCCGTCTGACAGATGGTGTGCTCTTCGACGTACCCCGCGGGTACCAGTTCCTCCGATACGCTTGGAGGGCGAAAACCCGTCGGGCGCTCCCGCCCCAGAGGCAGGGATGCCTCAGGTGAGCTGCCCGTGGCGTCTCCTGGCGCCTGCTGAGCAACCGACGCGCCCGTAGCCAGAGACTGCCAGCGACCTCGCAACCGCAGAGGAGGAACACAGCGATGACCCTGCGAACCGCCCACCGAGTTTCCCGCCGAGAGCTCCACCTCTGGCGCGCGCCGCTTCTCGCCGTGCTCGTCGCCCTCCTCCTGCTACCGCTCATGGTGGCACCGGCCGCCGCGTCCGGTGACGACATCCCGCGCCGCGCCGACGGCAAGCCCGACCTGTCCGGCACCTACGACATCGCCACCCTCACGCCGCTGGTCCGGCCGCGCAAGTACGGCGACAAGCTCACCCTCACCGAGGAGGAGGCGAGGGAGATCGAGGACTACTGGCGGAGCACTCTGGCCAAGGACTACGAGCCGAGCGATCCGAACCGCAAGGCGCCTCCGAAGGGCGGGGTCGAGATCTACGCCAAGGAGTTCAGCGGCGCCGCCGGCGGCGTCGGCGGTTACAACGCCGGCTTCGTGGATCTGGGCGAGAACACCTTCAAGATCGACGGCAAGTACCGTACGTCGATCCTGGTCGATCCGCCGGACGGTCGCTTCCCGCCGCTCAGCGAGGCCGGCATGGAGCGCATGAAGGAGGACGCGGGATCGCGCCACGAGAACACCGGCGAGGCCTGGTGGATCGACATGGAGCAGGGGCCCTACGACGACCCCGAGCTGCGCCCGCTCGGGGAGCGCTGTCTCCTCGGCTTCGGCTCCACGGCGGGGCCGCCGGTGCTGCCGGTGATGTACAACAACCTCAAGCGCATCGTGCAGACCGACGACCGCCTGATGATCCTCAACGAGATGAACCACGACGTGCGCGAGATCCGCATCGGCGGCTCGCCCGCCTCCGACGACGTGCGCCACTGGCTCGGCGACTCGGTGGGCCACTGGGAGGGCGACACCCTGGTGGTGAAGACGAAGAACTTCCGCGACGAGACCGGCTTCTCGATGGGCAGCCGCGACATGGTCGTCACCGAGCGCTTCTCGCGCCTCGACGACGACACCCTGCTCTACCGGTTCACCGTCGACGATCCCACCTGGACGAAGCCCTGGACCGGTGAGTACCCGTGGCCGCAGACCGAGGACAAGGTCTTCGAGTACGCCTGCCACGAAGGCAACTACGCCCTCGGCGGCATCCTGCGCGGCGCCCGCATCCTCGAGCAGGACGCGATGGCGGCAAAGGAGACGGCCTCGGACGACTGAGGCTGCTGGCGCAGACCGGTCGGCACCGTTCCAGCCAAGCGCATGGATCCCGGCCCCGGATCGAGTCCGGGGCAGCGCTCTTCGCTGGGATGAGTATGGCGGTGGAGTGCGGCCTCGAGCGGGCACCGACACCGCGACCATCTGCCTCCTCCCCCTTCAGGGGGAGGATAGAGGAACGAGCGTCGGGGTTCGCAGGCTCACCCTGCCGCTACGTGCGGCTCAGCTCGCTGTCGCTCGCTTCGGCGTGAGGGTGTCTCGTCAAGCGAAACCCTTCAGGGGGACGATAGAGGAGGGGGTTTCTGAGTCATCCGGCTCGTCTCTCGTCTCGACGCTCCCCTGACGCGCTCCGCAGCGGTGGGACGTCCTGGCCACCGGGACACCCCCACCCAGCCTTGCCCCTGAAGGGGAGGGGTCGGAATGACGGTCGCCTCGCGCCGAATCCGCGACAGCGCCGATCCGGGCAACGCGACGCCCCGCGGCAGTGACGTTCCGGTTGCGGCTCGCCCGACCTAACCCTCCGGGTAGCCCTCGCTCTCCTGCACCTCGATCAGCTGACGGGTGTGGCGGACGGTGTGCAGGGGGATGTACAGCACCCACTCGTAGGCGCTGAGCTCGCCGAAGATCGGGAAGGGGTGCGGCGCGAGGTGGGCCCGCACCGGGGCCGAGAGCTGCTCGACGAACTCACGCACCTCCTTGCGCTGGGCGGCGAAGCGCTCGAGTGTCTCGTCGCGCGAGAGCTCGCCGGAGGGGGCGATCTCCTGCGGCGCGGTGGCTCCACCGCCGCCGGGCCGCCGGTTGGGCATCACCTGACGCAGCATCTGCTCCTTGCCGGCGGTGCGCTCGGCCCAGTCCTCCACCGCCGGCGAGGCGAGCGCCTGACGCGCGGTGTCGAGCAGCGCCGCCTCGGAGAGCAGGATGTGCTCGGCGCACTCGCCGACCGACCAGCGGTCGGGGGCGCTCTTCCAGGTCCACTGCTCCTCACTGAGGCCCTCGGTGAGCTCGCGCAGTCGCGCCTCGGTCTCGTCGAGCATGGTGAGGATCTCGGCGCGCTCCTCGTCGCTGAGGGAGGGCTGCTGCGCCTCGGCGCCGTCGTCGGAAGTCGCCTTGCCCGCCGCGGAGAGAGGCGATGCGAGGGCGACTGCCAGGGCGAAGGCGCAGACGGCGAAGAGCGGCCGGCGGAGGCACGGTCGCAACGTGACGTTCATGGCGGACTCCTGGTTGCTGTCGACGATGCGATCGCGAGTGTCGCGCGGTGACGTCGGCTTCAGGGAGCCGTGGTCATGACGCGCTGACTGCCGACCGCGGTGCTCAGGTAGTTGAGCAGGATCTCGTTGGTCAGCTCCGGTGCCTCCTGCTGCACCCAGTGACCGATGCCGGGCAGCAGGTGCAGGCCGCGCAGGTCGGCGACTCCGTGCGCCAGCAGCGCCGCGAGCTGGTCGATGTTGGCGCCGCGGATCACCGCGTCCTCGGCGCCGCTGACGAAGAGCGCCGGCTGCGGCACCCGGGCACCCTCGAGGTGCGGCGTCTGCTCCCAGTTGCGGTGGAAGTTGCGGTAGTAGTTGATGCCGCCGCGGAAGCCAGCGCGCGCGAACTCCTGACTGTAGTAGTCGAGGTCGGCGTCGGTGAGCCAGTCGGGGCGCTCCAGCGGCCTGCCGAGGCGCGGGATCATGCCGCCCGCGGCCCGCGCCGGATCGCTCAGCTCCGGCTCGGCGCACGGCGTGTCGGGCGACACCAGCAGTCGCGACAGCAGCTCACGCGGCGCGGCGTCGAACTCCTGCTCGGCGACGCCGCGGCCCTCGTCGTCGAGCTCCTGGAAGTAGAGGATGTAGTAGAAGTCGTCGCCGTGCTTGGTGCGCCAGGTCTCCAGCGGCGAGACGCGAGCCCTGCCGCCGTACGGCACGCTGAGCCCGGCGACGGCGTTGACCTTCTCGGGGTGCAGCAGGGCGAAGTGCCAGCCGACGATGGCGCCCCAGTCGTGGCCGACGATCGCGGCGTGCTCGGCGCCAGCGCTCTGGATCAGCGCCGCGAGGTCGTCGCAGAGGTGGAAGATGTCGTACTGCCCGACCTCCTCGGGGGCCTCGCTGCCGCCGTAGCCGCGCATGTCGGGAGCCAGCACGCGGTAGCCGGCCTCGGCGAGGGCGGGGATCTGGTGCCGCCACGAGTACCAGGACTCCGGCCAACCGTGCACCAGCACGACGAGGGGGTCCGAAGGGTCACCCGCCTCGGCCACCCGCAGCCGGACCGACGGAAGCTGGTGATCGCGGAGCTGGGGTTGGTCGGGCATGGTGGTATCAGATCGGATCCTGAGTGCTGGCGCTCTCGGAGGGCCTCCCGTCAGATCGGTGGCTCCGACTCACCCGATTCAGCCGCATCGCCCGACGCCGCGTCATCGGAGTCCCCGGCGTCGCGGTCGGCATCGCTGGCTTCGCTGCCGGGCTTGATCTTCGGTCCCACCTTGGCGATCGGCGTGAACTGCTCGCGGGTGCCGTCGAGGGCGATGCTCTCGACGTAGTAGAAGTAGACCTGGTGCGGATCGATGGTGTCGTCGACGTAGCTGTAGTGGCGCGGGGAGTCGGTGGTGCCGCCGCCTTCGATCGGGTCGTCGTTGATCTTGGCGAACGGCCCGTCCTCGGCCTCGCCGCGGAAGACGTCGAAACCGAAGTTGTCGACCTCGCTGGCGGTCGCCCAGCGAATGGTGTTCTTGTACTCCTCGGTCTCGCCGGATTCGCTGCTCGCCCCGGTCGCCTGCTCCTGCGATCCATCCTGGCCGAGGACGGTCGCGTAAGGAGCGGCGAGCAGCCACGAGCCGCACACCAGGGCGATCGCCGCCATGCGGTGGGCCGCACCGGACGCTCTTCGAGCGACGGAATCCGCCGTGCTCTGGCGGAGGGCGAGGAGCGTTCGTGGTCGGGACATGAGGAGTGGAGGAGGCCTCGGACGTCGGGCCTCGACAACGATCGAGAGGAGCGTAGCAGCACCGGACGCCGCGGTGTGAGCTGGGCCCGCGGCCGGATCGGCGCCCGGCACCCGGCGCTCGGATTCGATGGTGTCAGGCGGCCACGCGCCAGGGCGCGCCGGGCAGTCGCTCGCGGTCGTGCGGCCGATCGAGATCGAGCTGCGGACCGACCGGGACGATGCGGGTCGGGTTCACCATCGGGTGGGAGCGGTAGTAGTGCGGCTTGATGTGATCGAAGCGCACCGTGTCGGCGACGCCCGGGATCTGGTAGAGCTCGCGCAGGTAGTTCGACAGGTTCGGGTAGTCGACGATGCGCCGCAGGTTGCACTTGAAGTGGCCGTGGTAGACGGCGTCGAAGCGCACCAGGGTGGTGAACAGGCGCCAGTCCGCCTCGGTGAGCCGATCGCCGACCAGATAGCGCCGGTCCGCCAGCCGCTCCTCCAGCCAGTCGAGGGTCGCGAAGAGCTCACCGAAAGCCTTCTCGTAGGGCGCCTGCTCGGTGGCGAAACCGCACTTGTACACGCCGTTGTTGACGCTGTGGTAGACGCGCTCGTTGACCGCGTCGATCTCGCCGAGCAGCTCCTCGGGAGCGAAGTCGACCGAGGCGTCGCCGAAGCGGTCGAAGGCGCTGTTCAGCATGCGGATGATCTCCGACGACTCGTTGCTGACGATCGTCTGCGCTTCGCGGTCCCAGAGCACCGGCACGGTGACGCGGCCGGTGAAGTCGGGCTTGGCCTCGGCGTACACCTGGTGCAGGAAGTCCTTGCCGAGCAGATCGTCGTCGGTGGCGCCGTCCGCCGCCTCGTCGCCGCGGGCGCTGGCGAACTCCCAGCCGTTGCTGCCCATGTACGGATCGACCACCGAGAGGCCTATCGCCTCGTCGAGTCGCTTGAGCTTGCGGAAGATCAGCGTGCGATGGGCCCAGGGGCAGGCGTAGCTGACGTAGAGGTGGTAGCGCCCCGGCTCGGCCGGGTGCTCCGCCTCGGGATCGGCCTCCACCCACGAGCGGAAGCTCGCCTCGTCGCGCTCGAAGGCGCCGTCCGTCTCGTCGGTGTCGTACCACTCGTCCTTCCACTCGCCCTTCACCAGCAGTCCCATCCGGATCTCCTTCCGTCGTATCGGTCTTCGTTTCAGCGTCGTCGGACTCGTCCAGAGGCCCGGTCGGTCGAGCCCCGGCGGTCGAGCGTCTTCCCGGTCCCGCCGCCGGTCCGGGGCGACCGCTCGGCAGGTGCGCCGCGAGCTCTGCTGCGAAACAGCGGCGAAACAGCGGCGAACAGCGGCGAACAGCTGGGACGCCACACTACGCCCAGCGACCAGCCATCCTGAGAGGTCCTTCCGTTTACTTCGGCGCTCCGGCCCGCATCGGATGCCCGGGTGGGGCCTCCGGGAACCAGTGCCGGGCCGGCGCCTGCTGCAGCCTGGCCGCCGCGTGCCGCGAGAGCTCGGGAAGCCCTCCCGGTCGACTCCTGTTGACAGAGGAGCAGCGGCCAGAGCCTGCAAGCCCTGGCGACGGGCGCAGCCGGGTGACCGGCCGGTGTCCGGCTGCATGCGGTGCACGGTGCATGCCGACCGCAGGCCGCTCACCGATCGCCCCACCGTCGACGCTAGGATTGCGGATCGCAGTCGAAGGCGCTACCGCGGCGACCCGAGCCGATGACCTGGATTCTCGAGGAGAGCTGACCTTGAACCACTGGACCCGCACCACGACCCTTCTCGCCGGCGCGGCCGCGATCGCGGCCCTGGCGCTGACGACGAGCACCTCGCAGCCTGCCTCGGCGGCGCAGCAGGTGAGCTTCGCCCGCGACGTCTGGCCCATCGTCGAGTCGCGCTGCGTCTCCTGTCATGGACCGGTCGACCAGTTCAACGACCTGCGCATGGACACCGCCCAGGCGATCCTCGCCGGCGGCCGCGGCGGCAAGATCCTGGTGCCCGGCCAGCCCGAGCAGTCGACCTTCTACACCCGCGTCAACCTGCCCGCCGACGACCTCGACCTGATGCCTGCCGAGGGCGATCCGCTCTCTCCCCAGGAGATCGAGACGATCCGCGCCTGGATCGCCCAGGGCGCCGACTTCGGCGGTTGGACCGGAGGGTAGGAGGGGATGGTTCTTCTGTGAGTCTGGAGCGGCAGGAGAACGACAGGTCGGCTCTCAGATCCAAGGTGCCGGTCGGCCGAGAGACCGCAGCTCCGACTCCTGCCCCGTCAGGGGGAGGATAAAGGTGGGGGGTGTCACGAGGAGCGACCGCCTCGCGACGCGCGACCGCCCCGCAGAGCGCT